>OKWW01000109.1_pt1 | contig 26287 bp, 20 predicted proteins | sample 1607191 | NCBI WGS metagenome assembly OKWW01 (sample SAMN07501054, study PRJEB24779) | human gut metagenome | isolation source: stool | host: human infant | place: USA: Pittsburgh, PA | reverse complement strand
ACAGGGACGAGTATACCCGCGGTTCCACCCTATTTGGCTTGCGCCCTCTTTTTTCTATGTTGGCCTTTACTAACAGACACCTGCGTTCCTGCCAATGCTCTACAGCGCCTTCAACCAAATGTGAGCTTGCACCATCCTCACTCGCTAAAGAGGTTTACTACTCTGCTTCATCGCATATATTATATGCAATATTGTAGCAATATAGAGGGATGAATGTCAAACTATTATTTAAAACACTAGAAGCTACTTTTCTAAAAAATATATCAAGAAAGGAATAAATAAATTAATAACTATATATAACTAAATATAACTTGATGTTTATTAATATTAAATTCCACAGAGAATATGATAGCAATTAAAATAACAAGATACTAAATTCACTCATTATTTTTAGCAAATATCATATACAGATGAGCAACAATAATTAAATACAATACATCATCAACATAGTTTGAAACTATTCCCACAACAATAAGAAAAATTGGATAACTCCATGCCGGTAAAACTGAAATAGATTTTATACGTCGCATACCAGCTAAAAGATACCACGAGATACTCAATACACCAAATAAAGATATAACGATAGAATAAGTAAAATATGATACAAAACTAATATCAACAATAGAATTAAGTTTTTTAAATAAGAAGATTGATAAATAAAAACCTAGTATTGATATAAAGCTATATGCAAAAAAATTGCCACCATTTACTGGAACAGAATAATCAAAGCCTTTAATATGAAATTTATGTCCTAATACAATAAATAAAAAAGAAATAACTAGTATAATCCACCATGTATAATTTACGAAAAAATCATGCAACACTATTGTTCCTCCTTTTTACATTGTTCATGCCTTATATATAGTGTAACAAATAAGCTAATAATGAGCACAGGAAAAATAATAAGACTCATAGTTTTTGTATGATGATCTGTCAAAATTAAAATAATTTTCAATAACGAAGATACAATAAGTAAAATTGGGCTCAATACAAATAAAAATTTATTCCGAATTATTTGTCTTCCTAACAATGTTTGTACTGCGACCATACAAAAGAAACCTAGGTAAATTAATTTGCTCATTTTTATCACTCATCAATTAATTAGTATTTGACTTATTATTAATATCATTTTTTTGTTTTTCTAATTTTTGTTCATAAAGAGTAGGGGTATCTTTTGCAACATTATCGTAAAAATTAGTACCTTGTTCATCAACGACATAACTAGAACCTACGCCCAACATAACTTTCTCTGATGAATTATTGCCTAATTTTCCACCTACGGTTCCAACGTTGTTGGATACATATCGTCAATTGAGTAATTAGATACTTTTGTATACACATTTACTACTGAGTATAATGCTAAATTCTTTGGTAAAATACATCGTGGATTTGATGTAACATTTAGTCAGTTACAAAATATGTTTAGTAATTGAGAAAAAAAGACGTTTACACAAAATTATTGATACTATCCTAACTATATAAAGAGTTAAGTATTCTATAAATAGATAATATAATTATAATAATAAATAACCATAGTGGAATATTATTTAAATACGCCCATACAATGATAATAATCGAGCCTATAACAGAAATACTAAAAAATAGCCAACCGATAGCGTTTTTTTTCTCTATTGTTATACCAACTAGTTTATTATGAAAGCCTAAAAGAAAGAATAGGCATACTATTGGCACTGATTTGTATTTATTAATACCTCTCCTATATATGCGGAAAATAATGTGTCTCCCACGAAATAAAGGTAATAACAATATACATCCCAGGACTAATATAGGTATGATAAATCTATAATCTACATTCGGTGCAGTCGCTTCGATAGCATTTGCAGCAATTGTAATAGATAAAATAATTGTACCTATAATTCTAAATCTTATTAAATTTAATAGCTTTACTATTTTGCGTTCCATTTATAAGTTCCTATACCTGTAATTATAAACAGTCCCTTTACTTGGATTTATTTTTCTTATTTGAGTCATATTCATATATTGTAATTTCACCATTTTCATTCTCAACGCCTCCCTTTACATTTACACCTGCACCAATTGTCGGCTTACCAATAATACCACTAACATTAATTCCCTTTCCATTATAACCAATATGTCCTTCACCCTCAGCATTAAAACCATATATAAATTCAGATTCAACTTTATACTTTGTCCCATTCATATCATATGAATATTTAGGTTGTAATTTTACAAAATTAAATCCTGAATTAGCCCCTAATGTCAAGCCAGATTTATTTATCTGGACCTTTCCACCTATATTACCTTCGAAAACACTTGCTTTAGTATCTCCCCAAAAGTCATATCCACTCCACTCTCTCATATTAATTTTAGCTAAATTTGCCTTTACACCACCTTTAATAGACACACCATTCCAACTATTTACAATACCACCAAGACCATTATCAAAATTCAAATTTTCAACACCTAAATTAAATTCTGGTTTTTCTGTAGGCTCAACCTTACCAGGCTCTATTACTCCAGTTTTATATCCATTTATAACCTTATCAGAATACTTATACCCATTTGAATCCATATTTTCAAAAATAATTCTATCAGTAATAGAATCTTTATCCTTAACCATAACAGTAATACCATCGTTATCCCACTGCAGATTGTCCAAATCATTTTTAGATATAGTATCTAAACTAATATTATTTTTAAAATATTTAAAACCAATTTTAGATAAAGCATTCCCTGTATTACTATTAACTAAAGAATGAGTAGATGCATTAAAAACAACCGTAGCATTAGAATTGTATAGCATATTATTATCACCAAGCGTAGTTTTTAAATGCTCAGATGCTGAACCATCATACTTACCAATTTTAACGAATTTGTTATCAGGTGATACTATTCTCCAATCAGGTTTACCATCTGATCCCCTATATAAGTATACTTTACTTTTATTTACTCCATAAATAAGCTGACCAGATTCTTTCTCAACAAAAATAGCCCTGCCAAATTCATCAGAACCACCTTGATCAAAAGCCTCTTTTCCATTAAATTTGTATAAATTATCCATCTCCTCATACTGTTGCTTCTCAACATTCCAAATACTTACTTTACCGGTATATGGATCCGTTTTAGGTGGTAGATCTGTAAGAATAGGCTTTTTAGTACTTATAACAACTGGAGGTTGTAATACATCAGAATTTGAAAATTCTGGACCCGGTGGTATTACATCATCCATTGGTGTACTCGGATCAGAGGCGCTACTAGACGTAGATTCACCTGTAGCTTGTTCGATGTGTATTTCCCCCATAACACTTATATTTCCAGGCATATCAGTAACCATACCTCGAGATAATGAGCCAAACAATGGTTTAGGAATTAATAAGCCATAACTATTCCACTTTGTTCCATATTGCGCTTCAGTAGCACCTGTAACCATGGGCTTAACTAAAGCACCATTAACAACAGCACCAAGAGCTGCACTCAACCATTGTGCGACAGCAGGATTTGTCTTAGAGATTTTTTGAATTTCACCAATCAAAGCCTCATTACTAAGACCTGCATAAAATCCACTTCCAGCTGGATTTCCTGCAATGCGGGCAGAAGATTCTGCTACTACAGCATGAGCCAATGCTTTTGCAACTTTTTCTTCTTTAGTTTTAGGTTTCCAGTAGTGAAGTTGTTCAAATGCATCTTTTGCAAATAGCCGAGCCAATTCTTGACGTTCTTCTACTTTTTTCTTATCAAAAATCGTATCTAGTTTATTTAGACTAGACTCCGTATCACGGGAGATTTTATCAATATCAATATTAGAAGACTGTGTCTTTATTGTACCATTAGCAATAGCAGACTTAGTAGTACTTTCAGAAGATTTACTAGAATCTGGTAATAATTTAGGTAATAAACCCAATGAATTATACACAGCATCCTTACCAGCTTGACTTAAATTTTTAAATCCTGATACAGATGTATAACTTAAACCTGTATTACGAGATGTATACTCAGCTTTATTCTTAATATCTTTAATCGTTAAAGAATCTGTCACTAATGAATTTTTATCTGCTGTTGCCTTGCTCCCAATGACGGCTCCTTCTAACGTTGTATTCCCTTTAGATTGAATAGCAAAGCCACCTGTGCCAGCATATATGCCAGCTTGGTCAGTAACACTAGCATAATCACTTTTCATAGTTCCATTTGTATATTCAGCAGATACACTACCCAATTGTAGCCCATTTGTGGAGACACTAAAACCGACATTCTTAGATTTTCCACGATATGTTTCTGTATCTTGTAAACTTTTTATCGCTAAGTTACCACCAATCTCAGCAGTAACTGAATCACCATAAACTTTAGAACCAGCAATAGTAGTATCCTTACCCGAATGTAAATTTACCTGATCAGCTTGTATTACTGTGCCAGTATGTGTTGTTTTTAATGTATTACCACGTTCCATACCTTGGTTATAATTCGCATCTAACCCAAGTAATCCTCCACCATTAACACTAAGATTAGCACCTATTGACCAGCCTTTACTATCATAGGCAACCTGTTTCTCGGATGTATTCGTAGCTGCTAATAAAGAAATATCATTACTAGCCTCTAATGCTACAGACTTACCACGAATAGTTTCACCTACAGCAACAATATTACCTTTATCTTGCATATTAGGTTTAGCTACCAACACAATATCCTCATCAGATACTAGTTGCCCACCGGCATAGTTACGACTGTTAAGAGTTGTTTCACTACGACTTTTACTAGAACCTATACTTACATGTATATTCGCTAACCCATCTTTCTTCGCTCTCTTCTTGGCATTATATTGTTTTTGATCTTTCGAATTAATATCTTGTAAATCGTTCGTACCTTCAGCATGCTCTTGATTGGCTTCCTGTTCCAAACGATTTCTATCTTTTTCTAATCTGCGTATTTCTTTATCAGACAAGTTTGGATTTTTTAATTCTTTATCAATTTCAGCAACATAACCTTTCTTAATTTTGCTTGAGTCAATTAAGCTTTCCGCTCTTCGTTTTACAAATTCAGGTGTAAATTCTTGATACTCTTTAATCTGCTCATAACCTTTTTTGAGTTCTTTACCCGCTTCTATATTTTCAAGAGTTGCTAATCGTTTATCATTTCGACTGCTCGCTTTGCGTTGTAAACCATGTGCGGTATTTAATGCAGATGCAATGGAACCACCTAAGCTTACAGTCAAGCCAGACTGTTTTTCTTCATGTACTTGCTTTGACATAGCTACATCATGATTACCATCAAGCGTAATATCTGCCGCACTTACCGTTATACCATGTTTACCAACAATATCCGTACTTGTAATATGAGCATCATTATTAGCATTAACAGCAATAGTACCATCAACAGAACCAATTAATGTATTTACATTTGTTGTGTAAGACTCTGCTTCTGTATCTTTAATCTGTTTACTACCAATAGTAAATCCTAAGCCAGCTCCCATAAGACCTTTTTTCTTACTATGTTGATATATATCATTGCGACTGCTATCTTCTGCAGAATTTGTGCGAACCTTATTACCAGCACTAATAGCTACGTCACCTGTGCCTAACACATTAGACCCAATTACATTTACATCGTGGTTAGCTCCTACTTGAATTGTATTGCCACCAATAGTGGATGCTGTCACACCCGTATGCTCGTAATCTTTACGAATCGTATTAACTGTACGAGATAACAGCCCTTTTTCCTTGTACTGTAATCCATATTGATCACGACTATAGGTATTGCCATTTTCAATATTCACATCATTCCCAGCAGCTATAGTTGTTACACCATGTTCACTATTTATTACACCTTGACGAATATTGACATCATTCTTAGCTGCAACTGTTACATTGCCATCACCTAAAATTTGTGTACCAATTTCAGTACCTCTATCTGTGCGAAGATAATTTGCAGCATTTAATGTCATATCTTTCTTGGCACTTAATTTTTTAGTATCCAAATTAACCGTATTCGCACTAGTAATAGAGATATTACCCTCATCTCCACCTGTAATAATAGCGCCAGTTAGATGTACATCCTTATTACTATGAATGTCTATGGTTCCTTTAGGATTTGATACGCCAATACGTCCTTGTTGCATAAGTACATCTTGATTAGCTAATTTGTGAGTCGCTGCCTCTACACTTATATCATTATTAGCACGTAATATAACACTATCGTTACCATGAATAGCACCAGTATTTCGAATAGAATCCGTAGCACCAATAGCTACAGTATTTGCATTAAATCGACCTGTATTATACACTGTATTTGCCTGTACTACAATGGAGTCAGCCATCATATTACCACTATTCTTAAATGCACTATCCGTATTAGCGATAATGGATTTACCACTTACAACAGCGCCCATAGCATCGATTTGATTAGCCGATTGTTTAGCTAAATACACCTTAGGATACAATACTTGTTGAGATTGTCCATTTACAACAATAGTTTTTGTTTCAAGCCATACCATATCTGTTGTAATGGCTTTCATTTGTTCTTCTGATAAGGTAATGCCAGGCGTCAACTTATATTTTTTACCATATGAAATACCAGCTTCGAGTAATGCTTTATATTCGCTTTCGTTATCTGTATAACCCTCTAAATATGGTTTACCAGTAGCAGATAGGATTTGTGAATTAATCAGTCCTTGTTCATAGAATCCATCACCTAGGCGCTTCATTCTTCGGTCTGGGTCATTAGCCAATGCATTTAGCATGAATTCAGAGGATACAAATTTCTTACGATTTGTAAAAGCACTATCTGTTTCAATTAATGCATTTGCTGTTATATCAGGATGAATATTATAAATTGCCTGTGTTGGTAATTTCAATCCTTCAATCGTTACATTTCCAATACTAGACTTTCCTTGATTACCTGTGCCAAACGGATCAAGACTATCATTTACTTTACGTTTATTGGCCTCAGCGATGGTATCCTCAGCATGTTCCTGTATTGTACCAATGGGTTGTATATTTTGCTCTTCTATGGAAGGCGTCATAAATACTTCTGGCTCCCAATATCGGCGCCATTTATACCTATAACCATGAGCTTTATGAACTCGTTTCGCTTCACTAACTTGTGTTGTCCCTGTTTTGAACACCTTATCACTGGTTTTATCACTGATAGTCTCATGTGCGCCATTAAATATAACTTGTCCAGCAGATGCAATTTTGCTATTTATATTAGATGAAGCGCCATTGATAACTATATTGCCACCAGCAGAAATAACCCCTGGTTGATTATTCGTAACTTCTGTATGGGTATGCTCCTCTTCACTTCGAATCAATGTAAAGTTTTTTACAGGTGGAACGCCCTTATCTACCATTTTAATCGTACCATCAGCTTGTTTCACTGGTACTTTATGAGCCACTCCATAGCCACCTTTTCCTGTATAGCCAGGGAATTCAGAGACATCAAAGATTTGATTTTCTTCTGGATGATTTTTATCATCAACCTTAAGTTTATCACCATGCTTTGTAATACCATCCGAAACACGCTTCATGCCAAAGCTTGCATTATCATTAACAAGATTAGACGTTGTTAGAGTCATCTCTCCACCTGATTGAATGGTAGCGCCCTTATTTTCAATGACATGAGAGCCTGTTAGATTCATCGTATTTCCACTATACAATAAAGCATTTCCATTATTATGGATTTCATTAGCTTGTATATCCATATGGTCACGACTCGCAATTGTACCAGACTTATGACTATCTAATTCCTTTTGTACTTTAGTCATTGCTTCTTGCGCTTTATCATAAGTCTTAGTTAGCTCTTGTATACGATTGCGATGTGCTTGCAACTCTTCTTTAGACTTATAAGCTGTTATATCTGCATTCCACTCTTTATCAAGCGCCTCTTTAGCTTGTTTTAAAACATCTGCAGCACTTTTATATCTTGCTTCAATAGTTGCATCCGTATGATTAGATACAGTATCCGCTTTAATAGATAAGGTGTTTCCATATATACGACCATTTTCAGCATTATCTACCGATGTTGCACGAATATCTGTAGTACCATTTGAGTTTACCAAACCATGATTAGTCATAGACGATTGACTTTCAATAGCTAAGCCGTTATCACCTTGCACAACACCATCTTGTCCCACTGAAATAGCATGACCTGAAATAGACGTCTGACCATTACTTGTTATTCCGCCATCCACTTGAATCATACCATCCGCACTAATATTAGTCGCATGAACAGAACTTAATGTACCTTTAACATTAACACCAAGCCCATCATTGGTTCCTTTCATGGTAATAGAGTTAGCATACATACCACCAATAGCAGATACATCTAGACCAATTTGCTTAGAGTACCCCAAAGCCTTAGATTCCAAAGACTTGGCATCTATTAAATTTTTACCTGTACGAGTCTCTACTGCATTAGCCCATACACCTGCGTTTACTTGAGCGGCTTCTGTTAAAATTTGTAAGGAGTTAGATTCTTTTGCATTAAGGCCCTTTCCATTAATAGCAATAGAACCTTGTTCTACCCGATAGGTATTAAGATTTCCATTAGGGTCATATTCAGGCTTACCAGTCGTTAATACAGCACGGTCAGTATTTATAAAACCGCCACCATCTACAGTGATCCCATTAGGATTAGCTACAACCACTGATGCTTTACGTCCAGCCACCTCAATAAAGCCATTCATGTTAGTAGGATTATGAGATGTGACCTCATTTACAATAACCGAGGCAGAGCCACGCATCATATTAGCATTACCTGGCACATACCCAGCTAAGCTCGTATTCGCCATTTGATATGAATTATTTAAAATCACACCATTTTGTGGCACATTAAAATTTGTATAATCATTGCGAGATACACCACCTGCCGTAGGTCCTGCAATATTGACTAATGTAATACCGTTTGCCGCTTGTCCTACTTGTGCTTGTCGATGTTGAGGCGCATTACGATCTACCTCTATAGGATTTTCTGCATAAGCCAAAGGAACTACTAAAGGATCCATAACCATGAGGCCCATTGTAAGCCAAACAGCAATTTTATATTGTAATCGTTTTTGTTTCATAAATTCTCTCCCAAACTATATATATGAGATATGACAGCAATTTACTAAAATCTAAATCCCGCTTGGAATCCTGCTGTTATATGATTTGTTTTATAACCTTCCGGTTTATATAACGGCATACCAACAAAGGCATCATAAAATAATCCAGACTTAAATTGGCCTCTCATACCAATGGCTGTACCGGCAATAAACCGACCTGTCAATACATCGGTACTAGGCCCATATACGGCACCAAAATCTATATTGGCATATATACTTGATTTCCATTTTGGTATATAACTAGCTACTTCATTTCGCATATACCAACCACTCTCAGCCATCAACGTATGCTCACCATCAAATCCTTGTACGGTATATCGATTGCCAAGGCTAATCATATCTCGTGAGTATAATTGCTTGCCACCTAATGTCCATTGCCCATAAAATGATGTTGTAATACTTGCAGGACGGTGGCCCCATGTACGTGGCATTTGATAATCTACATCTAATAATAGTTGTGTATAACGCGTTGTTGGTGCACCATAGCCATAATCAGGTTGTGATCCAAACCAACCAACACCTTTTTTTATAGCGACACGAGAAAAGATAGTATTTTGTTTACGATACCGTCGTTCTGAAAGACCTAATTCCAATGATGCTGTATTCGCTCTCTGTACTTCGATTTCCACATCATTAATATAATTCTTGGAATTACGTTTAGATATCGTTATATCCCAACTCCGTTTAGTTGTTCGACTGCGATGAAATACATGATTCCATGTTCCTCTAAATGTCTTAGCTCGACTAGAACTAATGAATGGATTTGCCATAGTATGTACCGTTTGATGATATTTCATATTACTATATGAAACAGAAAACGTATCTTTACCTCGTGGAATCGAGTAAGAAATACTATGGTTTTTAGTACCCTTGACTTCGCCATCTCGAGCTCCATCCTGATTTAAACTCACTTGAAAGGTATCATTAGCATTGAATACTCGATCAATGCCTATAGAAGTCGTCCACTGCAGTTTTCCAGTATCTTTTAATCCAGAATCATCAATAGACACCATGCCATGAATCGGAGGCTTTTTAGACGTTTGCAATATAATAGTAGAATATAACGGTTTTGACCCAGCTTCTAACTCAATAGCTACTGATTGGGAACCAATTCGTCGCATCTGTTCTAAGCCTTGCTCAATATCTCGAATATTTAATATATCCCCTTCTCGTAATGGAAATGCATTATGCCAAGGTAAATGTGGTAAATCTGGCCGATACATAATAGCTTCAATTCGTCCAATTTGTAAATTAAACTGCAATTGTCCCGTGGCAAGGGATTGTTGTGGAATTCCCACTTTAGATGTAACAAAACCATGGGATAGTAATGAATTATTTAATTGAGTAGATAACCCATTAATATCCTCAATAGATAACTTACGATTAATATATGGTTTTATTTCTTTTCTCAGAAACGAGAATGTCTGAGGAACATCAAGTAATATATCCTGACCTTTTGATTGATAATATAAGGGACCCTTAATCAGTCTCGTACTATATGGCGCAGAATTATCTATCGAAGAATTCGAATGTCCAACTTCTTCAGCTAACCGTATCTGTGTAATATAAAAAGACGGCGAAACACTCATAGGTCCTGATGCAGGTCTTGGTGTCTTACCGTCTGTATTAGATGATATATGTTGCCATTGTATCCGTTCTTCTCCTAATCGTGCCTCTCTCGCTTCTTGACTAGCTCTTGCTCTATCTAGTTGTTCTTGTGTGTCTATAGGATTAGCACCATGTCCCTGTAAAGGTATCACACATGCTAGCCCTAGATACAATAGTACCGCTCGCTTAATCATATATTTCCTCTCTAAACAAAACATAAACTCATATTTTATATTTTATTATGTTTTTTTTTCGAAAGTCAATAGAAGATTTAACAAAAAAGGTGTACTACCTCTAAGCAGTACACCTTTCAGTATAATATTTATTTAATTACGCTTTCACCACAACAGATACGCCATCAGGAATAACTGTAATACTTGCATCTTTACCTTTTAATTCCAAAGCCTTATTCAATGCTTCATCAAATGTGCTAGCATGTTGCAAATGCATGTCGGTAAGCATCTTAGGGTCGCATTGGTCTGTTACAACGATAACTGTAAATTGATCTAGAATACGAGCCAAGATTTGCATTTCCCATTGGTCTGGAATGGTTTCATTACGAGGCACCTTAGCAATGCGGTCTAGTAATTCACGAGGTGTTGTGGCATTTTTAAGATTTTCATAAAGAGATTCCCCACCATGACCATCATTACATGCGGCAATCATGATGATAACGCCATCTTTTTTACAAGATGCTTCGGCAGCGGTCATGCCTTTTACAGCTTGATATACGTTTTGGTCTAATGGATACCCACCATTTGTAGTGATAACGATGTCTGATGGTACAGCTTTCACACTAGCTAGTTCAGATACAAAAGCACAGCCAGTTTCATGAGCTTGTTCCATATCACCAGCAAAGGCATTGATAATATGTTTTTCCGCATCGATGACAACATTTAAAATAAATGCTAGTTTCGCAGTACGACCAGCGTATACCATATCCTTATGAATTGGATTGTTCTCGATAATACCTGTACGAGCATATGGGCTATTGATAAATTCAGCACAGTGATTTGCCATTACAGTCACTTCGGAAGCAATACCTGGCAATACGCTTTTTCTACCGCCAGAGAAACCAGCAAAGAAATGTGGTTCAATGAAACCTTCAGAAATTAATAGCTCTGTTTCTACAGCTAGTTTATTGATGATGCAATCCCCACCGGATGGCAACACGCCAATTTTAGTCATTTGGCTAGCATCACCAGAGATATGGTTTACAATCTTTTCATTGGCTACGATTTCAGGACCAAATTTATCTACCATTTCTTCATGCGTAGTAGGACGATGGAAACCAGTTGCTAGTAAAATAGTAATATCAATGGATGGATTGGCTTCACGAATACGGCGAAGTAGAATTGGCATCGTAATTTTACTAGGCACTGGACGCGTATGGTCACTTGTGATGATGACCATGTTGGATTTACCCTTTACCAATTCTTCCAACCGTTGGCTACCGATAGGATTATCTAGCGCATGTTCTACCAATGCCTCTTGTGAAAGCTCAGCCTTATAGGAATGGGCTTTAGATTCTAATACACCTACTATATTTTGATTAGGAATATTGATATCTACAAATCCTTTTGCATAGGTTACATTAAATGTTTTCATGGGAATCACTCCTTAACTTAACACTAACAAACTATAAATAACCCGATACGACAAATCAATCCTCCTTCTTACGCAATTGTCGTTTAAGGTCTAACAAACTCATATCATTTTGCTTAGCAATGGCAGCTAGTGAATCATATTCATATTTATGTCTCTTTACACCAAATCCACTGCTTATTTTGAAAGCAATTCTATTGCCTTCCCAATCTATGTCTCCTGTAGACCGGTTCAAAATATATCGATTACAGCGATGGTATCGAATACCAAGGCTCGTAGTATGTCTAAATATTAAATCTCGCACCTTATCTATGTCGCCTTCCTTACAAAGGACCGTCAGCATCGTACCAGGTCGTTGTTTTTTCATCATAATCGATGTGGTAAACACGTCTAGTGCTGGTGAAAGTAATAACTGTTCTACTGCACAGCCGATTTCTTCTGGCGTCATATCGTCGAGATTACAAGACATTTCAATGATTATGTCTTCTAAATCATTGTTGATTTCAACAAAAGCTCGAATACAATTCGGTCTTTCAAATTGTTTCGTGCCAAATCCATAAGATACCTTTGTTGGTGTCATAACTGGCATATGGCTAAAAGCTGTGCCAAAATACTTGGCTAACGCTGCGCCTGTAGGTGTACATAACTCCCCTGTAATTTGATAATCTGCGTACATTGGAATACCAGATAACAGCTCCATCGTTGCTGGTGCTGGCACAGGCAATTCTCCGTGAGCACAGTGAACAGTTCCTGTTCCTACATGTATAGGCGAGATGATAATCTCATCAAAATTTAATTCCTCTAAGAGCACAAAAACGGCCACAATATCTGCAATAGCATCGAGCATACCCAGTTCGTGGAAATGAATTTGTGTCACTGTCGATTGATGAACCTTGGCTTCCGCTTGAGCTACTAGCTGATATATGTAGATAGCATTCTGTTTACACGTATCGGAAATAGATAAGCTATTGATTATATCCGTTACCCCCTGTAAACCTCGGCCATGCACATGATGTTCGCTATGTACATGATGCTCCGAATGTTCTCCATGTCCATGTGCCTCACTACGTTTGTTATGCTCATGATGAGCATCATGATGGTGATGCTCAGTATGATGCCGGTCATGGGAACTACCTTTATGATGTTCAGATTCTTCTATACCATTAATAGTTACCGCTACCCGATAGCCTTTTATTCCCTTATCTTCTTTCGGTATTAATGTATAGGTAACATCTGGTATCCCCATTTGATTAAGCTTTGCTATCCACATTTCAGGATTATCTACTAACCCAAGTAATGTAGCAGTGAGCATGTCGCCGGCAATGCCCATTTGGCAATCTAAAAATAATCGTTTCATTTACTTTCACCTATATGATTAATCATGTTCGCCGTATAAGCAGCACCAAATCCATTGTCTATGTTAACAACCGTAACACCGCTAGCGCAGGAATTGAGCATGGATAATAACGCCGTCACGCCTCCAAAAGCCGTTCCATAGCCTACACTAGTTGGCACAGCAATGACAGGCACATCCACAAGGCCACCAACTACGCTGGCTAAGGCCCCTTCCATACCTGCAATGACAACGATAACCTTGGCGGACATAATGGTATCTAAATGTTGTAACAAGCGATGAATGCCCGCTACACCTACGTCATAAATTCGATTCACCGTATTGCCGTAAAACTCAGCTGTAATAGCACATTCTTCAGCTACCTTATAGTCACTTGTACCGCCAGTAACAACAGCTATACTTGAGTTCGTTTTCTCCGTAGGCATCTCACCAATGTAGCCGATATGAGCATCCTTGATATATGTCAAGGAATGCTGCTTTTGAACCTCTGCGGCCACATCAGGTGCTAAGCGTGTAATCAATATATGGCCTTGCCCGTTAGATTGCATGGAGGAGATAATACCCGCGATTTGTTCACTAGTTTTACCAGCACCATATATGACCTCTGGTACACCTTGTCGTAATTGACGATGTAAATCAACGTTGGCATACCCTAAATCATCTATCGGTTTCATCTTTAGCTTTAATAAGGCTGCATCCACATCTACCTGTCCGTTTTTTACTTGCTCTAAAAGAGATCTAATAGTATCGCTCATGAACGCACCTCTAAATCTAATACAACATCATCAAACATAGATTTAAAAAATGAGAGAATCTCAATTCTATTCTTAATAACAATAGCTATTTGATTCTCTGGGACTTGAATTTTAGCAGTATTTCCAACTAATCTAACTCTAAAGTCTGATAAACCTAACGAAAATAAATACCCTTCCGCTTTTTCAATATGTTCTAAATCATGACCCGTTATATGTTGCCCTGCTTGAAATCTCGTTGCCAAACAAGCGTAAGACGGTTTATCCCAAGTAAATAAATCAGCCTTATGAGCTAAATCTCGAATCATAGATTTTGTTAGATTACATTCTCGTAGTGGTGATTTAACAGATAGTTCTGCAATGGCTTTCATTCCGGGGCGATCATCCACATCATCACTGGCATTAGTTCCATCGCATAATACAGTAAATCCATCACGTTTAACATGTTCGCTTATTGTGGTAAATACATGATGTTTACAGTAATAACAACGGTCGCTTGGATTGCTCGTTACATCATCATGTTCGAGTACATCGATATCAATGATTTCTATAGGAATACCGATAAACTCTGCGATTTTCTTGGCATCATCTAATTCAAATTGTGGTACAAACTGAGACTTTACAGTATATGCTTTGCATGGAATGCCAGATTGTTTGACCGCATATGCTAAATAGGATGAATCTACACCACCAGATAGAGCCACACCTACATTACCTAATGTCTTGATATACTCAATTAATTCCATTCCATACAATCCTTTAACATTTTCTATAATCTATAGTTACAAAATATAAAAATAAAATAGAGCCATCACTATAGGCTCTAATATCACTCTACCATATATAGAACAACCATTAATGTATTTAGTATAAAACTTTTTGTTCCCATTTTCTAACTCATAAATGAGATATATATTCAGGTAATACATTATATTTTTTCTATATAAGAAAACCACTTATCTTAAATAGGTTTATCTAACCTATTCGAGATAAGTGGTTTAAAATTTATAAAAATTTTTGATAAGGAGTCTTATGAATCGATACCTAACAATTTATCAGTATATATTATAAGCTCATCAGAAATTTTACACTTTGTAGTTGTTTACCTATTTCCTGTTCACAATAAGAAAATAGTAATCTTTCTAGTTCCTTCCATACAGTTCCAGGAAGTTCAATAGGTGCTGCATCGCCCCATTGATAGGACAAAATATTTGGCATTACGTTGCGTAATGAAAGGGATGGATTCATATGCGTATGTACCCGTAGTTCGTTCCAGAATAAATCAATTCCATCTCCGGTATTAAAAGCCTCATGTTGTGGCATTATCCCCGCTAACGACAGCATTTGCCATCCCAATATGATCGTCCCTAATCGTACATTTCGTTGACGTATCGATTTTGAATAATTGACTACAGCATTAAATACATTACGATCAACATCATACGATGCAAATAGTTCTTGTATCAGTTCACTGGCTACGGCTGCATAGGCAATGTTATCAAGGTTTGTATCTAGCGATTCCACTACATAGGACCCATCAATTTGTGTAACTTTCACAAATTCTCCGTCCTGCACAACTGTTATATACATAGCGCTGAAGGGGCGTAAATATGATGCATTACGCAATGTTTGCAACCGTTTATGCGGAAAAGAGGCCCTAATAATACCTAAGGACGGTGTGATAAAGGTAAACACCGAATAGAGCTTATATTTTTTCCGACTCACCACGATGGCCGGCGTATTAAAAGCGCCACTAATCTTGTTCATGTTCATCATCCGTAACAGTTTCAGACTCAGGTAAAGGTGTTACACGCAAACGTGAAATACGATAACCTTGCATCTTAATTACTTCAAATGTATAACCATAAGCATCAACAGTATCCCCCACAATTGGAGTACGGCCTAATAGACCGAAGATATAGCCACCAATCGTATCGGAATCGGAGTCTTCAATATGAATATTCATCATTTCAGACACTTCATCCACAAGAACCTTGCCGTCAAACTCAAAGGAGCCATCAGAATAACTCATCGTAGCCGGCAAATGAGGTTCATGTTCGTCTTGAATATCCCCTACCAATTCTTCGATGATATCCTCTAACCCCACAAGGCCTACCATACCGCCGTATTCATCGACAACAACGGCTTGGTAAATACGACGCGTTCGCATGTATTGCAATAAGGTAGATAATTTCATAACCTCAGGAACCGTCAAGATATCTCGTTTGATGTTGCGCAAATCTTTTCTAGCCTGCTTTTGACGTTCCATCAAATCCTTAATATGTACAAGGCCTACAATATGATCCTTATCTTCCACACACAATGGGTATCTCGTATGTGATGTAGAACGAATCACCTTCATGGCTTCATCATAACCATCTTCCACGAAAATACAATCCACATCTTGGCGAGGCACCATAACCTCTTTTGCCATACGTTCCACAAAGTTGAAAACATTGTCTATCAACTCAGATTCTACCTGATTTAACTGACCTTCTTCATGACTTCGAGAAATCATCATGCGTAGTTCCTCTTCCGTATATACAAGGTCTAGTTCAGTTAAGTATTTTGTTTGGTAAAATTTAAGGATGCAATTAGATATTTTACTAGCTAACCAGACAAAAGGATATACAATACGACCAACGCCAACGACGATGCGACTATGCATATTTACATATTTTGTAGGGAATGATAAACCCAATGCTTTCGGTACAATTTCGCCAAAGATGAGGACGATAAGGCTAATGATAATAAGCAAGATCAGGTCTAAAATATGATGAACCCATGTACCATGGATATTAAAAATATCCATGATACCTACCACAAAACTATTAAAGATATATGTGCCAGTACCTGCTAAGGTGAGAATGAAAAAGAGTATTAGAAATTGTGTAGTATTAAGGAAATACTCAGGATTTTGGTATAGCTTTAACAAGAATTGGCGATCCTTTTCATGTAGGATTTCCATATCTTCTACGTGCTCCTTGCGCAACCGTGCAAAAGAGAATTTTGCTACCACCAAAAAGTTAATTAAGAAAATACATACTATGCCGAACCCAATCGGTAACAGGGCATCTATACTGTCCATAACAATCCTTTCTAACTATAATCAATCTAAATAATCTATTTTTTATATCCCAATTCTGAAAGCATACCCGATTTATTACGCCAATCCTTTTTAACCTTAACCCATAAATCAAGATATACTTTTGTAGCCAATAACTTTTGAATATCCATGCGCGCTTCTGCACCAATCTTGCGTAATAACGCACCTTTGTTACCAATGATGATACCCTTTTGAGAATCTCGTTCACAATAGATGGTAGCACGAATATATGTGGTTCCATCATCACGAGTCTTCATTTCATCTACATCGACAGCGATGGCATGAGGAATTTCATCACGGGTAGACAACAAAATCTTTTCGCGAACGATATCAGAAATAATCAATCGTTCTGGTTGGTCCGTAATCATATCTTCTGGGAAGTATTGAGGACCTTCTGGCAAATGCTCACCTAGCACATTAAGAAGTTCAGATAAATTTTCTTTATTCTTTGCCGAAATAGGAATAACACCAGCAAATGGATACGCATCTTGATAGGATACGATAGCTTCTAATACCTGTTCTTTTTGCAGTGTATCAATTTTATTGACTACGAGGAATACCGGTACTTTTACGCGTTTTAATTGTTCAATGATGAAATTATCTCCTGGGCCTCGTTTTTCATTACCTGCCACAACAAATAGAACGGCCTCTGTTTCCTTCAAAGATTCAATGGCTGCATCGACCATGAATTCACCTAATTTATGTTTTGGCTTATGTACGCCAGGTGTATCCATGAAAACGATTTGTTTTTCTTCATCGGTGTAAACACAAATAATGCGGTTACGCGTTGTCTGTGCCTTATCGGATACAATGGCAATCTTGTCGCCTATCAAGGCATTAATCATGGTAGACTTGCCTACATTTGGTCGCCCTACAACGGCAACAAATCCAGATTTAAAATGTTCTGCTTTATTCATTATATGGTTGATCCTCTCGTACATACCCTAAATTAGAAAGCACAAATTCTTCTTCTGTGCGCATTTCTTTTTTATCTTCATCGGTCATATGGTCATAGCCCAAGATATGCAAACAACTATGTGTTGTTAAATAGGCTAATTCCCGTTCAAAACTATGCCCGTACTCGACAGCTTGTTCATGAGCTCGTTCCAAGGAGAGTATCATATCCCCCAATAGGTGATGTTCCTCATCACTGCCTTCGTAATCGTCCCCTTCATTAAGGGCAAAGGACAATACATCTGTGGGTCTATCAATACCACGATATTCCCTATTTAGTTCATGAATTTTCTTATTGTCGCATAGTAGAATGCTTAACTCATCATCTTCAAGTCCATACACGCGGCTCACTTCATCGCAAACCTTTTGTATAACCTCTTCAATCTTAGTATCTCGGGCTATACCATCATCATAACTAATTTGTATATGCATAATTCTTATTCTTCCTTTGAAAGCTTTTGATGGTATGCATCATAGGCTTTAACGATGCGACCTACCAAATCATGACGCACCACATCTTGATCTGTAAAATACACCATATGAATACCAGACACGCGTTTTAATACCTTTTCTGCTTCAAAAAGACCAGATGTCACACGCGGAGGCAAGTCAATTTGTGTTTTATCACCATTGACGACCATTTTAGAGTTATTACCTAAACGGGTTAAGAACATCTTCATTTGCTCTGCCGTCGTATTCTGTGCTTCATCCAAGATGACGAAGGCATTTTCTAATGTACGACCACGCATGTACGCTAATGGTGCCACCTCGATTGTGCCCCGTTCCATAAAGCGTTGTACTTGTTCAATACCAAACATTTCGTGCAACGCATCATAAAGCGGACGCAAATATGGATCTACCTTATCTTGTAATTCGCCAGGTAAGAACCCTAGTCGTTCACCAGCCTCTACGGCAGGTCGCGTCAAAATAATCTTATCTACATTGCGATTCTTCAAGTAAAATGCGGCTAATGCAACAGCTAAGAACGTTTTACCTGTACCGGCAGGTCCAATGCCAAAGGTAATAGTATTCTTGCGAATACTGTCTACATATTGCTTTTGACCTTCCGTCTTTGGCGTAATGCTTTTACCGCGCATCGTTACGGACAAAGTATCCTCGAACATAGAGTGAAGGGCATCCCCTTTGCCATTCATCACCATCTTAGCCGCAATGCGAACTTGAGATTCTGTAATCGTACTGCCTTCTTTATAGAGGAATACCAGTTCCTCTAATGTCCGATACAACGCCTCTACTTGAAGCTCGTCCCCTTTTATGACAACTGTATCACCACGGGATACAATATCCGCAGGAATGACTTCATTCATCATTTGTAAATATCTATTGTGTTGACCTAGTATAGATTGTGCTAAGTCATAGGTAGGAAAGGTAAATACCCGTTCGCTCATGCTTGTCCCCCATCTATAAATTTACGTACTGCTTTACCATTTAAATAATCACATAAATCGCCTTGATGTGCATCTAGTTCATCCATCATATCGTCGATTAAATCCTGTACACGCCACCAGCCCATAGACCAATTGGTAAATAATGTATTATCCTCTGGGGCACGACCCACTAATCGTTGTAACACGATATCTGGATGGAGATGGCGTAAAAACTGAACGACGCGCTCCGCATATTCCTCGGCGCTAATCAAAGTGATTTGACCTTCTTCATACCATTTGGCCATCACTGTATGTTTCACAATATATAGAGCATGTAACTTTACTTGGTCAACGCCAAGGGATGATAAAATTTTGGCCCCTTCAATGGTATCCTCCATCGTATCCCAAGGCAAATTAACAATCATATGTGTGGTCACATTAAATCCATAACGCTTAATACGTAAAACCGCATCGATAAATTGCGCTAAATCATGGCCTCGATTAATCTTCTCAAGTGTATGATAATTAACGGTTTGCAATCCTAATTCAATGTAGATATCCTTATGAAATCGTTGTTGTATGTCCTGTAATACATCTAAATACTCATTAGAAATACAATCAGGTCTCGTAGCGATTGCAATCCCTACGGCTTCATCAATACAACCTTGTTCCATATAGGATTTAAAATCCTCAAGAGGTAAATAGGTATTACTAAAGTTTTGATAATAAGGTATAAATTTTTTAGCCTTATATTTAGGTCCGATGTGTGCAATATTTTCTTCTAATTGCATGCGTACCGTCATCCATGCAGGTCTATTTTCATAACCAGCACCGATTTCCCCACAGAATGTACATCCTCCAACACCAGCTGATCCATCTCGATTAGGACAGGTTAAAGGTAATGCAACAGGTAATTTATATACCTTTTCACCATATGTTTCTTTATAAAATTTTGACACCATCCGGTACCGTTTCGGTCTCGTTGTATCTGACATAACACTCCTCTATATCATTGTATGTTTTCAGGGCGAATGAATGGGGTCACCTCTTTATTCACATCTATAATCACTGTGAAATCCCCTTCTGGTATATGTTGAATTCCTAAATAGGTTGCTGTTTCACGGCTCATGGTCATTTCCACATATTGCTGACGAATTTTACGCCATTCTTTAAACGTATAATTGGGAATAAATGTAGACGCAATCTCTTCATTGCGCCAAAACGCTTCACCTACTTGTAGTAATTCCTTTGTTTGTTTAGGCAATCCTACTGCGTCGCTGCGCACCTTACCGCGATAGCTTACCAATGTATCGTATTGTAATAACTCTGCAGCTATCGTATCATCTTTTGCAAGGAAGAAACGATATAAAAATTCAATTTGGTCTATATCCTTAAGATTAACCTTATGATTACCTTCCTTAAGCCATGCACGTGTCATATCACAAAAATAGGTAAATGCATCTGTTTCACCGTGAATCAATTGTTGTCCGATATAGCCAAAGGTTGTTCTAAATCGTTCACTATTATAAAAACGCTCAAATACATCTTCAAAATATTTCAAGAAACGTACATCATCATAAGGTAGTACATGCGTGCTTAGAACCTCATATGGAGCCAATGGATCTGCCACATATTTATATTCACGCATCCGTCGTACACCAGATCCTTTTAGCAATTTTAAGAATCCAATTTGTAATGCATGAGGTTGTAAGCTAAATAAATCGTTAAAAGATTGTCCAAATCGTTTAAAATCCTCGTGAGGCAATCCTACGATAAGATCCATGTGAACATGCGTACGTCCTGCTTGAATAATAGGACGTATAGATTTTTGGATGTATGGCCAATCATTATAGCGATTGATAGCATCTAATGTTTTCTTATGCGTACTTTGTACACCTACCTCGATTTGAATGCGTCCAGGCGGCGTTTCACAAAGAATGTTAGTTTCCCACTCCGTCATAAGCTCTGGTTCCATTTCTAAGTGGAAATTCATATCTGTATCGCTGTCTCTCATGAACTCCATAAGTGGTCTATGATGATGAGGTGCACAGTTAAAGGTGCGGTCTACAAATTTTACTTGCTTCACACCATGATCAATAAACCATTGCAATTCTTCTAATGTCCGCTCTTGAGGGAAGAATCGTACAGTATTCTTATTGCCCGACAAACAGTACTGACAGGAAAAAGGACAACCACGAGAGGATTCATAATAAATAATCTTATGCTCTAAATCCTCCATATCTTCTTCTGTATATGGAAATGGTATAGACGATAAATCAGAAACCTCTACAGCCTCTAAAGATCCTAGAATACTACCATCCCTACGTCCTCTCACACCGGGAATCACAGGGTCTAATCCATCATTACCAAGCTGTAATGCCGTTACAAGATCATGGAATGCTTCCTCGCCCTCACCTTGTACAATATAATCGATATTCGGACATCGTTCTAATAATTCATCGGCTGTGAAAGAAACCTCTGGTCCGCCCAATACAATTTTAATATCTGGTCGTACGGCTTTCACCATATCCACCACATGCAAGGTCATTTCTATATTCCAAATGTAGCAGGCAAAACCTAGGACATCGATATCATGTTCCGTAATATCGCTAAGAATATGCAAAACAGGCATATTAATAGTATATTCCACTATATCGTATGCCTGTCCATGGGCTTCACCATAAGCCTTGAGATATCTCAAGGCTAGTGAAGAATGTATAAATTTTGAGTTTAATGTTGATAGAACTACGTTCATAGTACCCCTTTAGCATCATCGAATGGACTTGCCACCGTCTTGTCATAATAGATATATTATACCATTAAAACAAGCCTAAGATAAAGGAGATAATAGCCCCTACTAGGATGACCACGCCAACGATGGACAAGATGATGCCGCCAAAGAATACGATAGCTGCTAAGATTGCAACTAATACAATAATCATAATGATACGGCTTATCCAACTAGAACCGCCAAAATGATATACCTTCACACGAGGGCCATAGTCTTGAAATTGCTCATACCCACTTCGGTCTTCTTCTTTTTGAGTAGGTGTAAATTCAACTTGTACAGTATCCCCTTCTTCATCAATGGTAACGCCATCAAAATCGCGACGCTCTGTATCGCTTAGGACACGTGTCTTAGTTTCTTGTTCTTTATTTTCATTCATTGTATTTTGGTTATTCATGATATATTCCTTATCACAAAACTATTAATCAATTTTATACAATTTATTATACCATAATAGTCAGGGAAACAAAATATCCCCTATGGTAAATATACCATAGAGGACAATTCGTTTATACAATATTAAGATGAACTAAGTCAAGACAGTCTTAGTCGTTTAAGAATTTTTGTAATAATTGGTTAACCATACCAGGGTTAGCACGGCCTTTGGATTCTTTCATAACTTGACCTACCAAGAAACCGATAGCTTTGCCATTACCGCCCTTAAAGTCAGCCACTGGTTGTGGGTTATTAGCGATAACTTGTTTTACGATTTCTTCAATAGCGCCAGTATCTGTAATTTGAACAAGACCTTCTTCTTTTACGATAGCATCAGCATCCTTGCCGGATTCCCACATAGATACGATAACTTTTTTCGCAATTTTACCAGAAATGGTGCCTTTTTCAATAAGAGCAATCATACCAGCCAAGTTTTCAGGGCTTACCTTAGATTCACCAAATGTTAAGCCGCTTTCATTGATCATCTTAGACAAGTCACCAAGCATCCAGTTAGCCACAGTCTTAGGATCTGCGCCAGCTTTCACAGCTGCATCTAAATAATCAGCCGTCTTACGAGCCATGGTAAGGATGGTTGCATCTTCACGAGACAAGCCATATTCGGATACAAAGCGCGCAATTTTAGCGTCTTGCAACTCAGGCAAAGAACGACGTACTTCTTCGATTTTTTCGTCAGTAATTACGATTGGTACCAAGTCTGGTTCTGGGAAGTAACGGTAATCGTTTTCTTCGTCCTTCTTACGCATGCCAAGAGTGATGCCTTGTGCATCGTCCCACGTACGTGTTTCTTGGTCTACTTTGCCGCCTGCTTCGATAAGCTTAGCTTGACGCAATGCTTCGTATTCAACAACCTTTTGAATAGCTGTTAAGGAGTTAACGTTTTTAGTTTCTGTACGTGTACCAAATTCTTTGGAGCCACGAAGGCGTACGGATACGTTACAGTCACCACGCAAGGAACCTTCTTCCATACGACCGTCAGATACTTCTAAATATTGTAAAATGGAACGCAATTTTTCAACGTATGCTCTCGCTTCTGCACCGGATCGAATATCTGGTTCAGATACGATTTCAAGAAGAGGTACGCCTGTACGGTTATAGTCGACATTAGAAGAATTAGAATCGGAAATCGTATTACCGCTATGAACCAATTTACCAGCGTCTTCTTCCATGTGAATACGTGTGATACCGATGCGTTTAGTTTCACCATTTACTTCAATGTCTAAGTGACCATTCAAGCAGATTGGCAAATCATATTGAGATGTTTGATAGTTTTTAGGCAAATCAGGATAGTAATAGTTTTTACGGTCAAATTTGTTGAATTTAAGAATTTCACAATTCAACGCTAAACCTACTTTGATGGCAAATTCTACTACTTGTTTATTCAACACAGGCATAGCACCAGGTAAGCCAAGACATACTGGGCATACATGTGTATTTTGATCACCGCCGAATTCAGTGGTACAACCACAGAAGATTTTAGACTTAGTCTTAAGCTCTGTATGAACCTCTAAACCAACGACTGTTTCGTATTTACTACTCATAGAGAAACCTCCCCAGTTGGTGCTACTAATTGACAATCTGGACGTGCTTGTTCGAATGTGAAAGCGGCACGTAACAATGTTTCTTCGCCCATTGCAGGACCCAATAATTGTAAGCCGATTGGCAAGTTATCGCTACTCATGCCCGCTGGAATGCTAATACCAGGAATACCTGCTAAGTTAGCTGGAACTGTACAAATATCTTCTAAGTACATTGCTAATGGGTCATTGATTTTTTCACCAAACTTATACGCTGTGTTAGGGGCTGTTGGAGCCAATAACAAATCAACCTTGGAGAAGGCTGCATCAAATTCATTTTTGATAACGCGACGTACTTTAAGAGCTTTCAAATAGTACGCATCGTAATAACCTGCGCTCAATACATAGGTACCGAGCAAGATACGTCGTTGTACTTCTGGTCCAAAGCCTTCTGTACGAGTTTTAGTAGACATTTCTACCAAATTATCTGCAGGCACACGCAAACCATAGCTTACACCATCATAACGAGCCAAGTTGGAACTTGCTTCTGCCAATGCGATAATATAGTATGCAGACAAAGCATATTTTGTGCTAGGCAAGGAAACCTCAACGATTTCAGCACCTAATTTTTTATATGTTTCGATAGCTTCATCGATAGCCTTGCGTACTTCTGCATTAAGACCATCGCCAAAGAATTCTTTTGGTACACCAATTTTTAAATTCTTAACATCGTTCACAAGCGCTTTTGTATAATCTACACGTTCGCCAGGAATTGATGTGGAATCCTTAGGGTCATGGCCAGCAATGGCATTTAATACCAATGCAGCATCAGTTACGTCCCGTGTAACAGGTCCAATTTGATCCAAGGAGGATGCAAAGGCAATCAACCCATAACGTGATACATTACCATAGGTAGGCTTCATACCTACCACACCACAGAAGGATGCTGGTTGGCGGATAGAACCACCTGTATCGGAGCCCAATGCCCAAATAGCAGAACCACTGGATACTGCAGCTGCACTACCACCGGAAGAACCACCTGGTACGCATTCCAAATTCCATGGATTAGCTGTTTTAGCTAATGCGGAATTTTCTGTGGAACCGCCCATAGCGAATTCATCCATGTTAAGTTTACCTAAGCTAACCAAGTGATTAGCATGTAATCGTTCAATAACGGATGCATTATATGGAGGAATGAAATGTTCCAACATTTTAGATGCACATGTAGCAGGTTGATCTTTGATACAAATATTATCCTTAATAGCGCCAGGAATACCTGCTAATGGAGAAATAGCTTCACCTTTAGCAATTGCTTCATCTACAGCTTTGGCAGATGCTAATGCTAATTCGTGAGAATCAGATAAATACGCATGTACCTCTGGTTCCACTTTTGCTTTGTGACTAATCACTGCATTTGTTAATTCTACAGCACTGATTTCTTTGTTCACTAATTTAGTGTGTAATTCATGAATTGTTGCCACAGTGAAACCTCCTATTCTTGTACAACGCGAGGCACCTTAAAGTACCCATCTTCTTCTTCAGGTGCATTAGACAATGCTAAATCATGATCTAAAGAAGGTTTAGTCTCATCTTCTCTAAATACATTATGCAAAGGAACAGCATGAGCCATTACTTCTACATCATCTAATTCTAATTCATTTAATTCTGCTACATACGTTAAGATATCGGATA
>OKWW01000106.1_pt1 | contig 26833 bp, 28 predicted proteins | sample 1607191 | NCBI WGS metagenome assembly OKWW01 (sample SAMN07501054, study PRJEB24779) | human gut metagenome | isolation source: stool | host: human infant | place: USA: Pittsburgh, PA | reverse complement strand
TCGAAGCTCTTGTTCACATCACGACCACAGTCATCAGTGGTTGTATTGTTGCGTTATTTACGCATTGGCTACGTACATGTAACAATAAGAAAAAATAGGCGATATTAGCCAACGCCTAAAAATCCCCTCACTATTGCGAGTAGTGAGGGGATTGGTGCATATAATGCACGAAGCTCTTGTTAACTAAATTATAACATTGGTTAGTGGAGAAATGCAAAACTATAGAGTGTGAGGATTTAGATTAGAAATTTTTCTTTTTAAAGACAAATACTACGAGAATTAGGAAAACAATAATATAAACAATATGGTTCTGTTGCAAAGTCCAGAAAGAATAGCTAATTATCTTTGAATATATTTATTTTCTCTTAACTAGCCAACATGTGATTAATTTCGTGGCACGGCGAAAATCCATAGATTTTAAAAGACCTATGTTCTTTTTATATACTCATTTTTACTATTATTAACACTAAGGAAATAAATTCGTTCGCTTATGAAAAATTAAAAATATATCAAGACAAGAAGAAACTCGTTTCAAAAAATACAAAAAATGAAACTTTAATCAAATTGAGTGGAATAACTTATTATTAAAACAACGTTAAAGCCTCTGACTTTGTATAGAACTGTATACTATTTTAACTTTGCAACAGAACCATGCTTTCTACATTATTACATTTCTCTTAACTGAATGTATGTTACATTTTCTAAATTAATATACATAGGCACTGGATTAAGTACTTTAATAATATTTTTAACACATTCTGAGAATACTTCCCTATAATAGCCCATACAAGTGTTTTATGCTTTAATAAATCAATGACTTAGCTTTTTTATTTCTCTACTCCGTATTTCAATTTTGTTAAATATACTTTATTTTGTTTTTAAAAAATTCTATATACTCATCTCTACTATTTTGATCTTTATCAATTTCATATGCGATTAATGTATCTAAACATTGCATTCCAGTATATTCAACTATTCCATGACTAATGTGAAATAGTACTTGTTTGTGTATATCTCCTGATGAACCATGTATTTTAAAACTATCTTCTGATGAACCAGTTGTTGTACTTATAATAGCTTTTTTATTAGATAATCTGGCGTTCTTAAACTTCCCATATGCCCCTCCATAAATCCCTCCATATATTAAAACTTTATCAAACCATCCTTTTAATATTGCAGGAACACTCGACCACCATAAAGGGAATTGAAAAATAATAATATCCGCCCACAATAGTTTGCTTAATTCAGATTTAATTTCCTTACTTAATATGTTATTTTTGTAAGCATGCTCTTGTTCTATAGGATATTTAAAAAAGTTATTATTTTTTAAATATTTAAAATCAGATTTTTGAGCAACAGGGTTAAAATTCATTTTATACAAATCAGATACAACGACATTATTACCATTCTCCTTCAATACTGTTTGTGCAATATCTTTAAGTTTACTATTAAAAGATTGAGGTTCAGGGTGCGCATATACTATTAGAATATTCATTTAACTTCTCCTATATAGTGTTTTGCAATATTTACGTTTTATAGATTATTCCACCATTCAAAGTTATCTTGTTTAAGTAATTGATCACTTTCTTTAGGTCCAAAACTTCCTGGTTTATACTGTGGTATTGTTACGTTAGATTTTTTCCATTCAGTACTTATATAATCTATAAATTCCCATGAATGTTTAAGTTCTTCCCAATGTACAAAATTAGTTTGATTTCCTATTAAAGCATCACATATAAGTGATTCATAAGCATCCACTACTTGTTTTTTATCTATTAAGTTATAGATTTGTATATTATGGTTTCTATTATTTCTAGTTGATTTATTTTCATAAATATATAGTGATATTTGGGCATTAGGTTCTATATTTATTACCATTAAATTACAATCAACATCTTCATTATCATTTTCATAGATTAATTTACTATTTAATTTTTTAAATTCTATAACAACTTCTATTGCTTTTTTATTTAAACGCTTTCCTGTACGAATATAAAACGGTGTCCCTTTCCATCTATCATTATTAATGAGTAATTTCCCTGCTACAAATGTTTCTGTTGTTGAATCACTATTAACACCTTTTTCTTCATGATATGACATTATCGGAGTTTCATTAATAATACCATTAATATATTGTCCTCTAACAAAATATTTGTGTACATCAGCCCCTTTCAAAAATTTTATATTGTTTAAAAGTTCGATTTTTTTTAGTCTAATATCTTTACTATTTCTGCTTTCGGGTTTCTCCATAGCAATAAGAGTAAGTATTTGTAGTGCATGATTTTGCACCATATCTTTAAGCGCTCCTGTAGAATCATAGTATTGGCCTCTATCTTCAATGCCTAAAGTTTCCGATAGAGTTATTTGAACATTTGATATATACTTGTTGTTCCACAATGGTTCAAATATTGTATTACCAAAACGTAAAGATTCAATATTTTGCACCATCTCTTTACCTAGATAATGATCTATTCTAAATATTTCTTCTTCTTTAAAATACTGTCTTATGTGTTTATTTAAGTCTTCGGCAGATTTCAAATCTTTTCCAAATGGTTTTTCTATTATTAATCTTGAAAATCCATTTGTATCAGAAAGACCTGATTGGCTTATGCTTTGAGTTATAATTTTAAAAAATTGAGGATTCATTGCTAAGTAAAATAATCTATTGCCATCCAAACAATATTTTTTATCAATATCATTGGAAAGTTCCTTTAATTTATTCCAACTTGTTTTATCTTCAACATTTTGTTGAAAGTAAAATATGTTATCTAAAAATAAGTTCACCATTTCAAAATTTTCTTGGCTTAATAAAATTTGTTTTACTTTACTTCTATATTCTTCATCACTTATATCCTCTAAACCCGTAGAAATGATAACTAATTTCTTAAAGTGACCCTTTTTATAAAGATTAAAAATAGAAGGTAGCAATTTCCTGTAACTTAAATCTCCTGTTCCGCCAAATATTGTTATTAATGATGATAAATTTTTATCCAAAGCAGTTCCCCCCTTTTACTTGATTAGCTAGTTTCTGGTTTTCATTCCGTAACAGTAATTATATTACTCTTCATCCCATTGTGTGTGGAACACACCTTCACGGTCTTTACGTTCATAAGTATGTGCACCAAAATAGTCACGTTGTGCTTGGATAAGATTAGCTGACAAATCTTCAGAACGATAACTATCATAGTAGTTCACACTTGCAGAGAATCCTGGTGTCGGTACACCGTTTTTAACGCCTGTTGCTACGACGTCTCTTAATGCATCTTGGTAATCTGTAACAATATTTTTGAAGTATGGATCTAATAATAAGTTTTCAAGTTCTGGATTATTATCGTAAGCATCTTTAATTTTTTGTAAGAATTGTGCACGAATGATACAACCTTCACGCCAAATCATTGCCAGTTCACCTAATTTTAAGTTCCATTCGTGATCTTCGCTCGATTTTCTCATTTGCGCAAAGCCTTGAGCGTAAGAACAAATCTTACTCATATATAATGCTTTTCTGATTTTTTCTAAGAATTCTTCTTTATTACCATCAAATGAAGCTTGTGGTCCATTTAATGATTTAGACGCATTAACACGTTCTTCTTTAATGGATGAAATGAAACGAGCAAATACCGATTCAGTGATAATTGTTAATGGAATTCCTAATTCTAATGCATTAATAGAAGTCCATTTACCTGTACCTTTTTGACCAGCAGTATCTAATATTTTTTCTACTAATGGTTCATTATTTTCATCTAATTTAGTGAAAATATCACCAGTAATTTCTATTAAGTAACTTTCGAGTTCTCCAGCATTCCAATCTTTGAATGTTTGAGAAATTTCAGTATGACTCATACCTAATAAGTCTTTCATCATTGTATAACTTTCAGCGATTAATTGCATATCTGCATATTCAATACCGTTATGAACCATTTTCACATAATGACCTGCACCATTTGGGCCAATGTATGTTACGCAAGATGCACCATCTTGCGCTTTAGCTGCAATGGCATCTAAGATATCACTGACTTTATTATAAGCGGCTTCTTGACCACCAGGCATTAATGAAGGACCAGTTAAAGCGCCTACTTCACCACCTGATACGCCCATACCAATGAAATTAACGCCACTTTCAGCTAATGTTTTATTTCGACGAATTGTATCTTGATAGTTTGTATTACCACCATCAATTAAAATATCTTCATCGTCTAATAATGGAAGTAAGGCATTTATCATGTTATCCGTAGGACTACCAGCCTTAATCATCAACAAAATTTTACGGGGTTTTTCTAATGAATCTACAAATTCTTTCAAGTTATACGCAGGATATATCTTTTGATAATGAGACTTTTGAATAGTATCATTAATTTCATTATTATCTCTACTATGAATACTCACAGAATATTTCTTATCCTCGATGTTCCACGCAAGATTTTTCCCCATAACACCTAAACCTAAAATTCCAATATTACTAGACATTGTATCCTCTCATTTCTTTATAGTTTATAACCTACAATCTTGCTTCAAGATCTTTTTTCATATCTTCAAATCCTGGTTTACCAAGTAAAGCAAACATATTTTGTTTATACGCTTCTACACCAGGTTGATTGAATGGATTTACGCCTAATTGATAACCACTCATAGCACATGCAAGTTCGAAGAAGTACACGACATAGCCAAATGTTTCTTCATCTAATTGTGGAATATTAACAACGATATTAGGTACGCCACCATCTGTATGTGCTAATAATGTACCTTCAAATGCTTTTGTATTAACTTCATCAATTGTTTTACCAGCAAGATAATTTAATCCATCTAAATCGTCACTATCTTCTTCAATAGTAAGATCATGTTTTGGATGATTCACTTTTACAACTGTTTCAAATAAGAAACGACGACCTTCTTGAACGTATTGTCCTAATGAATGTAAATCAGTAGTGTAGTTAGCACTTGAAGGATAAATACCTTTAAAGTCTTTACCTTCTGATTCACCAAATAATTGTTTCCACCATTCGTTGAAATATTGCATTGACGGTTCATAGTTGATAAGCATTTCAGTTGTATAACCTTTGCTATATAGAAGGTTACGGATTGTTGCATATTGATAAGCAATATTTTCTTCTAATTTGTCAGAAGATAATTCTTTACGTGCTTTTGCTGCACCAATCATCATCGCTTCAATATTAATACCTGCAGCTGCGATTGGTAATAAACCTACAGCAGTTAACACTGAATAACGGCCACCTACATCATCAGGGACTACAAATGTTTCATAACCTTCATTTGTAGCTAATTGTTTTAATGCACCTTTTTGTTTATCTGTTGTAGCAAAGATACGTTTTTTAGCTTCTTCTTTGCCATATTTATTCTCAACTAATTGTTTGAATAAACGGAATGCAACTGCTGGTTCTGTAGTTGTACCAGATTTAGAAATGACGTTTACAGAGAAATCTTTGTCAGCTAAATAATCTACTAATTCTTTTGTATAATTTGATGATAAATGATTACCTACAAAAACAATTTCAGGATAGTCATTATTTGTTCTAAATGAAGATGTTAGCATTTCAATAGCAGCACGTGCACCAAGGTATGAGCCACCAATACCAATAACAACTAACACGTCAGAATTTACTTTAATACGTTTAGAAGCTTCTACAATTCTTGAAAACTCTTCTTTATCGTAATCAATTGGAAGGTCTACCCAACCCAAGAAATTATTTCCTGCACCAGTTCCTTCATGTATCGTTTTGTGTAATGTCTTCACGATATCTTTTTGTTGTTCTAATTCATGTTCTCCAAAAAATTCTAAAGTCTTACCATAATCTAATTGAATATGAGTCATCTAAAAAGCCTCCAAATTTGTAATTATTAGTCTTATATTTACAATTCCAACTGTACACTACAGTGTAATATTATTCATACTGAAAAAATAGTCACCCCCTTTAGATAAGCTGACATTCCCTATATGCCAATTTTGTCAGTATTGATTTATTGATAATTATGTCAAAATAAAGGTATAAATTAATGAAAGGATGAATTATAGTGGAATTACAATTAGCTATTGATTTATTAAATAAAGAAGAAGCAGCAGAATTAGCGAAAAAAGTAGAAGAATATGTCGATATTGTTGAAATTGGTACACCAATTGTGATTAATGAAGGTTTACCTGCCGTTCAACATTTAAATGAAAATATAAGCAATGCTAAAGTATTAGCAGACTTAAAAATCATGGATGCAGCAGACTATGAAGTAAGCCAAGCTGTTAAATTCGGCGCTGATGTTGTAACAATTTTAGGTGTAGCAGAAGATGCGTCAATTAAAGCAGCAGTTGAAGAAGCACATAAAAATGACAAACAATTATTAGTAGATATGATTGCTGTACAAGATTTAGAAAAACGTGCGAAAGAATTAGATGAAATGGGTGCTGACTATATTGCAGTGCACACTGGTTATGATTTACAAGCTGAAGGACAATCTCCATTAGATAGCTTACGTAAAGTTAAATCAGTAATTAAAAATTCTAAAGTCGCAGTTGCTGGTGGTATTAAACCAGATACAATTAAAGAAATTGTTGCAGAAGAACCTGACTTAGTAATTGTTGGTGGCGGTATCGCAAATGCTGATGACCCTGTAGAAGCAGCTAAACAATGTCGTGACGCTATTGAAGGTAAATAATGATGGCAACTTTTAATCATTATCAATTAATTTTAGATGAGTTAAAGGGTACTTTATCTCATGTTAAAGATGAAGAGTTTGATGGATTTGCATCAGAAGTAACTGAAGCATCACGCATATTTGTTGCAGGTAAGGGTCGTTCTGGATTCGTTGCAAATAGTTTTGCAATGAGACTCAATCAATTAGGCAAGCAAGCATTTGTTATTGGCGAATCAACAACACCATCAATTCAAAAAGGTGATTTATTTATTGTGATTTCTGGTTCGGGTTCAACAGAACACCTTCGCTTATTAGCAGATAAAGCGAAATCAGTTGAAGCAGAAGTGGTATTACTAACAACTAAACTAGATTCTGCAATTGGTGAAATTGCAGACACAGTAGTTGAATTACCAGCAGGTACAAAACACGATGCTACTGGGTCTGATCAACCGTTAGGTAGTTTGTTTGAACAATCATCACAAATCTTTTTAGATAGTGTAGTCATTGGACTAATGACACAATTAGATGTTGATGAAACAACTATGCAAAATAATCATGCCAATTTAGAATAGATATAAATAAGCAGTTAATGCGGAAGATTATATAATCTTCCGCATTAACAATGTAAATTCTAATATTATAGAAGAAAGAAGGATGAAAATTGTATTATAAAGGAAAAGAATTTTTCACTTCTAAAGATTTAGCTTTATGTGTTATCGGAGGAAAGTGGAAGATCCCTATAATTTTTCATTTACTTCAAGACAAAGTATTGAGATTAAGTGAGCTACAAAAAAAGTTGCCGCATGTCAATCAAAGGATGCTAATAAGACAACTTAGAGAATTAGAAGAGGACCAAATTATTGAAAGACATATTTATTCTGTAGTTCCCCCAAAAGTGGAGTATAAGCTGACATCTATAGGCTACAAGCTAGATAAGGTGGTTTATGCAATATGCGAATGGGGTGATTTATTCAAGGATGAAATAATACATTAAAAAGTTCTGGTGCAAATTAAAAATAAAGTTAACTACTCTCTTATAATGTAAGTATTCAATTAGCTGACTAACATGTATTAATTTCGCCGTTCTATGAAATTAAGGGTTCTGTTGCAAAGTTAGAAAAATATAGCTAATCACCATTTTATTGTGTCAGTCTTCGCCTAACCAGCTAACATATAACTAATTTCGTGGCATGGTGAAAATCCGTAGATCTGAAGAGACCTACGGTTCTTTTTATATAATCCGTAAATACATTCAATGCCTTTGAGTGTATTTTTTGCCGTATTGACACTTTGATATCTTGTCTTTCTCACCTTAATGTGACGATGATCTTGTTCAATGAGGTTATTGAGATATTTAGATGTGCAATGACAGTTAGGTTTCAGCTTAAACACTTTAATTATTTTAGCCATGGCTACCTTCGTTGAAGGTGCTTGATCTGTAATTATCATTTGAGGTTTACCGAATTGTTTAATAAGGCGCTTAATAAACGCATATGCTGATTGATGATCTCGTTTTTTGCGTAACCAAATATCTAATGTATGTCCATCTGCATCAATCGCGCGATACAGATAACACCACTGTCCTTTAATTTTGATATATGTCTCATCAATACGCCACTTATAATACGTTTTTTTATGTTTTCTCTTCCAAAGTTGATAGAAAATAGGTGCATACTCTTGAACCCATCGATAAATGGTTGAATGATGAACATCAAAACCACGTTCCCTTAATATTTCAGATATATCACGATAACTTAATGCGTATCTTAAGTAGTAGCCAACGGCTACAGTTATAACATCTTTATCGAATTGTTTATATCTGAAATAGTTCATACAGAAGACTCCTTTTTGTTAAAATTATACTATAAATCTAACTTTGCAACAGAACCAAAATTTGTATACAAGAGTGTACAGAAAATAACCATTTTCTGTACACTCTCTTTTTATACCTAGATATATAGCTAGTATACATATTTTAGTGTTCAATAACCCAATAGGAAATCTATGTTCATAAATATAGTTAGAATTAAGTTATGGTACAATGAAAATGCATATAGGAGGTTTGTATTTTGAAAATAGGTTATGCAAGAGTGTCAACTGGTTTGCAAAATTTGAATTTGCAGGAAGATCGATTAAATCAATATGGTTGTGAAAAGATATTTAGCGATCATATAAGTGGATCAAGAAGTAAACGTCCTGGTTTAGATAAAGCTATTGAATTTGCGAGGTCAGGAGATACGATTGTTGTTTGGAGACTAGATAGATTAGGACGTAACATGGCAGATTTAATCACATTAGTTAATGAACTTAATAATCGAGGCGTGAGTTTTCATAGTTTAGAAGAAAATATAACAATGGATAAATCAAGTTCTACAGGACAATTGTTATTTCATTTATTTGCAGCATTTGCAGAGTTTGAACGTAATTTAATTTTAGAACGTTCTTCAGCGGGGCGAATTGCAGCTCGTGCTAGAGGACGCTATGGAGGTCGACCCGAAAAATTAAATAAACAAGATTTAAAATTACTCAAAACACTTTATGATAATGGAACACCAATTAAAACTATTGCAGAACAATGGAAAGTTTCACGTACCACAATCTATCGTTATCTCAATAAGTTAAATAACCAAGAAAATAAAGATAAATAATATTACTAAATTTTAAGAAAGATAAAAATTAGACAGGATACACCCTAATCATACATTTTAAATTATTGAAATTACAGCAATTAAAATGTATGATTAGGGTGTATATTAATTATGAGGTGAAACTAAATGATTGTGGGCTATGCGCGGGTATCATCAGTCGATCAAAATTTAGAAAGACAACTTGAAAATTTAAAAACATTTGGTGCTGAAAAAATTTTTACAGAAAAACAATCAGGTCAATCTATAGAAAACAGACCCGTCTTTCAAGAAGTATTGAACTTTGTGAGAATGGGAGATCGTTTTGTCGTGGAATCAATTGATCGTTTAGGTCGTAATTATGATGAAGTCATTAATACCGTTAATTATCTTAAAGAGAAAGAAGTACAATTGATGATTACCAGTCTACCAATGATGAATGAAGTCATTGGTAATCCATTATTAGATAAATTTATGAAAGATTTAATTATACAGATATTAGCAATGGTTTCTGAGCAAGAAAGAAATGAAAGTAAACGTCGACAAGCACAAGGTATTCAAGTTGCGAAAGAAAAAGGTGTATACAAAGGACGACCTTTATTATATTCGGCTAACGCGAAAGATCCACAGAAACGTATTATTTATTATCGTGTGGTGGAAATGTTAGAAGAAGGCAAAGCAATTAGTAAGATTGCGAAAGAGGTTAATATCACAAGACAGACAGTTTATAGAATTAAACATGACAAAGGATTATCTTGATAAATTAGTTGTCAGTGCAAGTGAGAGCCTCTCACAGTGTATCATATCTCATAAGATAACATTGAATTGAGATTTTGATAATTATACAAGAAAAGAGAGTGTAAATTATTAATAGAAAGGATGATATGATGGAACGTTTTAAAATAAATTTATTTGAACTAGATGAAATTGGTAGTAGAGAATTTGATTTCTCGGTATTTATAATTATGTTATGTGTTACATTTAGAAATTATTTCAGAGGTTATGGCTTTGTGACTCATTTAAACTCAGATTTATTGTTTGAAATGACATTGTTATTACTTCCTGTATCACTCCTAATTTTCAATAAAATGACAAATAAAGAAGTAGCTAATATATTCACTAGCTATAAATCTCTTTTATTCCCATTTTTTGGAGGTATCGTTTATATAGGTCTAGGTTCTATATTCATACACCTTGCTCATTTAATCCCGTTCATTGACTTTATTTTAAATATTATTGGATTAGCAGTTTTAATTGCTGGTATTATTAATCTTTTAATTTCTATTTTAATATTTGTTACTAAACGTCTGGTTAGATATGAAACAATATCAAATAATTGATTATAAAAACACTAGAAAATTTGTCATTCTAACAATATATAAATTGTGTATAAACGATTAAGAGCCTCCTTTAAAAGGAGGCTCTTAATCGTTTCAAAATGTATCTTAATAACGAAGATATTATAGATAAAAAAATTTTACATCATTTCTTTATTTTTTAATAATGAAGAGATTGTTTCGTAATCAGGATCTTCAATATATTTATTAAATTCTCCTAAAATATATTTTCCATGTTCATCTAAATATTGTGTTTTTTGATTTATTTCTTCTATAGTTGTTTTAAAATCATCAAAATGTTGGTATGACCCCTTTTTATCATGCAACATATAGTATAAATGCATTACCCCTAAAGAAACTCCAGCTGCATGATATGATCTATCTAATGGTCTTTTTCTTTTTAAAATAGTGGATGTTACTAATGCATCATCTTCAGCACATGCATTTGCATCTGGAAATATTGAATTAATCATATCATCGAGAAAAATACTTTGATGTATAAACTCATGATAAATAGCTTCTGCACAGTCAATTACAGACCAATTTTTTTGTGGATTTAACCATATCATACCTAATATATTTGAAACTGAACCTCCACCAAAATTTTTCTTTTTCAGAATCAAAAAAGATCCAACTATTGTCTCGATTAATTCATACAAATCTTTATGTAATAATTTAATTAAATTTAAAGCTTTTTGAATTCTATTTTCAATTTCTTCTTGTTCTTCTTCACTATAGATATGCTGATTATCTACTAAGTCTTCCTTATCTATCATTTTTAATCCTAACAATTCATTTTGTAAGTACTCATCATAGAAATTTATAATGATATTTTTTTCGCTATAAGGAACTTTAGTCGCTTGTAATTTATTAATTGAATCAAAATACTTTTCTTTCAAATTTGCTGTTTCAGATACTTCGCTTCCAAATTCATCTTTGACAAATTCAAAAAGTTCTAAAATATTATTTTTAATATGCTTATTATTTAAATATGGTAAATCAAATTTTTCTGTCATGCTACCCCTCCATTAACTTAGTAATAAAGAAGAGGTTTCCCCTCTTCTTTATTATAGAAGATCATTTTTCTTCTGTATGGATTTGCATTCTTAATGGTTTGTTGTTGTCTCTAGACTCTTCATTTAAATAGTCTTTTTTGTAACGTTGAATATTTTTCTTTTTTTCTGAACTCATAATATCTACCCCTTTTTTTAAAAAATATATTCTTTATAAAAAGAATATGGTAGTATAATATAATGACATTTCAGAAAAGTCAAACTATTCTCAAAAAAGAGAGGGAATTCTATGAAAGTACATAGTAAAAATTTCAGAAACTTGTTCTATAGCCAATTGTTCGCAAATATTGGAGATATTCTATATATAGTAGGTCTAATTTCATATATTTACACAATAACTAGAAGTGCAACTAGCTCAGCATTAGTACCAATTATTATAACTATCGGTATGTTTATCAGTGGGTTTATATCTCCGTATATATACCAATTTCTTACTAAAAAAAATGTTCTTGTTATTTTTCAATTTTCTAAAATAATCATTATGTTAGTAATCATTTTAACAATATTACATTCAAATCAAATTTTATTAATTTACATATTAATATTTCTAAACTCTTTTTTTGATGGTTTTACAAATCCAGTGAAAAATTCTATGATTCCTTTAATTGAAAAAGAAACTATGATTGCCCCATCAAATGCTAAAATGAATACAATGAATAATACAATTCAAGTTGGAGGATGGGCTATTGGCGGAATTTTACTAGCTTCTATTGGTTATATAAATATAATTTTTTTCACAATTTTTTTGTATATTCTCTCTTTTATATTTATTTTAAAACTATCTGAGATAAATGAGCTTAAAGAAGAAAAAAAATCAATGATAGCTTCATTTAATAGTATGCTAAAAAAGAATATTTCAAATAAACTAAGTTTATTTTTCAACATATCAACTTTTATAGAATCATTTGCTCATAGTGTTTGGATAGCTGCAATATTATTGGTATATATTCAAAGTTTTTTAAACCTGAATGTAATTTGGTTTGGATTTATAAATTCCTTATTTTTTGGTGGAATGATTTTTTCAGGTATATTAGTTAATTTTAAATATGATATTTTCCAAAAAAAATCTTCTTTTATTATTATTTCTCTTCCAATAATAATAAGTATATTGAATGCTTCATTTGCAATGCATAAACTCATCATTATTGCCTTAATTTGTTCGTTTCTATATGGCTTTTTTGATGAAACTAGGACAATCATTTTGAACTCGAAACTTCAAAATGATTTGAGTTCAGAGGATATAACACAAACTTATATATTAAGTAATATGGTATATAGTTTTAGTTTTGCTTTAAGTACATTAATAATTTCTTATATTGTCGATCATAGTAGTGTTATATATGCTTTTATTATTGGCGGGTTATCATATTTATTTGTATGGATTTTGGGTATGTTTTTCAAAAAGGTTCTCATATAGTGAAATTATGAACTATTGGTTAAGTATTATATTATTTTGAAGTCTAAAAACTTAACATAATAGATGATTATCAGAAGTTTCTTTAATATAAATAAAAGCACTATAAGCGACTTAACTTATAGTGCTTATTTAATATATTTTTTCAAACAATCATTAGCCACCAAACAAACGACTCCAGAAGCCTTTTTTAGTTTGGGTTTCTTCTATAGCAATATCTTTATCATTTTGATTAAATGAATCATCTTGTTGTTGTGATTTTTCATCTTGTTGACTCTCAGATATATCTTTAGGTTGAACCTCTGGTTTCTTTTCTTCTTTCTGATATTGATCAGTATTTACAGAATCCGAAGTATATGATGCTTCTTGTACATCAAAGTTTTCTCGATCATTAGTAGATTTATCAAAGGAATAACTTAATTGTCTCTCTTCCTCTAATTGATGTTCCAATTTTTGAATTTTTTTATTGCTTTCTAAAGCTAAAATTTGTTGATTCTCTAATAATTTATTTAATGTATTAACATTGCTATTTTGTTGGTCTAGTTGTTTAGTTAAATTCTCAATATACTTTTCATCATTTTTAGCTCTAGTTTCAAAGATTTCTACCTGCTTTTCTAATTCGTTTACTTTTGTTTTTAATGTCTCAAAGCCATCTGAATTATTATATCTATTCTTTTCAGTGTTTTCATAAGTTATTTCTGATTTTTTATTTTCTTTATTTTGAGTTGTTCTTTCTTTCTTAGTGATTTTTTCTACTATTTTCAAATAATCATTATCATCAATATAATTCACTCCATTTTCTTTTTCAAAAGATATATTCAAATTTTTAGCATTATTAACAACAGTTTGTTTAGTTACATTCAATTCATCAGCAACCATTTTTATAGTTTTCATATCATCCACCCTTAGGCACCTAATTTACTACCTAATTTTACCACCTAACAATTTTTCTTTCATCTTTTTTACCGCCTAAATATATCATTTTTACTACCTAAGTACCTAATTTACTACCTAATTAGCCACTAAAATAATAAATTTTGTTGTTTTAAGGTCATAACATGATTCTGATCTGTACTTAAAACGCTTTATATACACCTTTAAAAATGTTAATATTATCTTATGAATTTTAAAAAGCCAATGCTATTGGCGTAGCATCGGCTCTGGTAATTAAAACGATTTGCGTTCGTTTATTTATATATTTTTTTGATACTTGTATTATATATATCTACTCGTCTAAGTGCAAGCACAAAACATATAACTTACGTAAAAATTGTTTTATTACCTCAACTCTAAGTAAAAGGAAATGAGGTTTTTTATTATGTCTAAATTTAAAAAAATATCTGCAAGTGAATTCGAAACATTACGTTTTTATCAATTACCCAAATTTTTATTTGAAGATGAATACTTTTCTAAAATGCCCACAGATGCAAAAGTTATGTATGCTTTATTAAAAGATCGCTTTGAACTATCAAGATTAAATAACTGGGTAGATTCAGAAAATAATATTTATCTTTTATATACCAATAAACAGTTATGCTCAATTTTAAATTATGCAGAACCAAAAATCATTAAATTAAAAAAAGAATTAGAAAAATACAATTTGATTATAAACGAAAGACAAGGTTTAAATAAACCTAACAAAATTTATTTACTCGAACCCACATATGACAAGGAACTAATAAATTCTAAGTTCCAGAACAAAGAATTTATTAGTTCCAGAACTAATAAATCATCAGTTCAAGAACTAATAAATTCTAAGTCAAGTGATACTGATTTTAATAATACTGAATATATAGAGACTAAGAATAATGATACGAATTATACGAATGATACATCTAACATGATTTCTAAGAATTCTCATTCGAATCATACAAATCATCAACAAACCGAATTTAATAATGATGCCTTAAAATTCCAGGCGCTTGAAGAATTACCTTCGCAAATCAAATCTTATGTAAGTAATTTTGAAATTAAAGACATCCGTATTATTAAAAGTATCTTACTCAAGGGGAAAAAGTCATTTAATAATACACATGATACATATTACCGTTTAGAAGACGTCGAATTTGAACTTGTAAGTGTTTTAAAACGTTTTAAAGCCATGTTGCTACAAAAAAATGAAACCGTTGAAACTATGCAAGGCTATTTAATGCAATCAATTAAAGCTGAACTTGAAGAAATACATGCATTAAATATGCGTCGTCAAAACATACCTCAATACAATATCTTTAATCAATAACTCAAATAATCTTACAACAATCAAAACAACATCAAAATTTGGAATTAAGTCAACAGAAAACGTACGTTAACTTATGTGTAGGACTTAAGCAAAATATAAACATTTTAAACTAGAAGAGGGCAAAGATGACCTTATTTTTACAAGAAAGGCGTTGAATAATTGCTAACCAATTTCTATGCCAATTTTTAAATTTGCATGTAACTGGGCAATGTCTTAAAAAATCGACACTGGATTTGCTCAAATTTTATGTTGTGAAATTAAAATATATTTATTTGGCTCTCATTTGCGTTTTAAGAGTTTATGTAATTGTTCAGGTATAAAACTATATAAAATACTCTTAATTCTTTAAAATGCCCCTTTAAAATTAAAAATAAAGGTATTCTAATTTTTAAAATATACTTAGATAAAAATAAAAAGCTAACTCAAAATGAGCGAGCTTTTTATTTCAATATAATTGGGTGCGTCATATTGATGTTGGTTACAATATTTGGCAATTTGATTGGCATTTGAACCTAACTTCCCTAAATCTTTCGCTATCGATTGTCGCGTCATTTTATCTAATTTAAGTGTGACCAATCGACTGCCCTGTGCCTTTTTCTTTACGAAATTCGGATTCGCTCACACGAAAGCTAATTTGTTTTGCCTCCTTACGGTTGGATTTATGGTTTTGCCCAACAGTTGCGTCGCTAGCCACAAATGTATTTTGTTCGCTCATCAATCCCACCACGCTTTCTTCGAAAGATAACTCCTTAATATAATTTTACTTTATAGGATAAAGCAAAATTAATTAAGTCGTTAAGTGGTTTGGCCAGCTTGTTGGGAATACTCCCCAAGCCCCTTAGGATTTTTTCTGACGAAAAAATGAGTGGCTAAAGTGCTAGCCACTCATAGTTCAAAACCACAAAATCAAAAATGTGATTTCTATAATTATTAAACCCAAATGAAAAATACAATTAAAAAGGAAATGATAATAAGGTCAAAAATGATGTTCTTTATATTCCAAGTTAAAAAATCAGGGACACTATTAATAATTAACCCTGCTATCAATAAAATCTCACTAGCAAAGTGTATGTACTTTAAAAAGGAAAGATCAGATAAAGGAGTGCTTTTCATAAGCGAAAAAATAACAATACAAATAAATGCTGTTCCCATAACAACATTGCCTATCTTATAATATTTTTCATAGTCTTCAGTTTCTCTTAAAAGCATTTAATCTCTCCTAAGCCGAAATCCAATTTGTTTTAACTTTAAATTTTGTTTGAAGTATATACCAAAGTCTTATCTTTGAGTGCTTTTTTATCCTGTTTATAAAAAATCTGCAAATTGTTCGCGATATTTAACATGTAAAAGAGAGCCCAACACAAAAGTAATTAAAAGGAAAGTAAGATTATATAAAGATAGTTTCCAATGTGTTATAAAAAACCAATTTTGATATAGAATTGCCGCTCTATAACTTTCAGCTATAAAATAGATAGGATTAAATTGTATAACCTTTAAAACTAAAGTATTTGTCGGTAAATATAAGATTGAAGATATAAAAAATATTATTCTCATAAGAGCTTGCATAAGCATTTGGACATCTCTAATAATTACAGCTAATGTTGAAGTTAATAGTGTTATTGTCATTGTCAGTAACAAAGTGTAAGGGATAAAAATTAATAATTGTAATGTATATATAGTAGGATAGTATCCATTTAAAGCACATATAAGCATAATTAAAATAAGTAATAGTATATGAGTGTAAAATTTACTCAAGACGATATAACTAGATAATATAGATAATGGGAAATTCATTTTAGCTACTTGCTTATATTTGCTAGTAACTGCTTTTGTACCATTTAAAATACCTTGGTTCACAAAAAACCACATACTTATTCCTACAATTAACCAAAAAATAAAAGGTATATTCTCAACAGTTCTATTATTTCTGAACCCTAAACCAAAAATAAACCAATACATAAAAATTTGTATTGAAGGATTAATTAACTCCCATGCTGTTCCCAAATAATTATTTTTGTTAGAAATTTTCATTTCAAATTGTGCTAATCTTTTCATTAAATATAAATTATTAAAATGTTCTTTTAATATAAATAAAGATGATTTCATAACATTAAGTTACCTTTCTAAGATTATTAATATTATAAATGAAACCTAAAAAAAAGGTAAAGCAATTGTTTATTGCTTTACCTTTTCTATTTTAATTATGGAGTTGTACAAAATTCACTGTTTCCGACTGGGAAGCAATTATGTTTGTTACCATTTCCTTTATGTTTTTTCTTTTTAGATTTAGCAAATGCTTCATGAGAGTTATCATTCATAAAACCAGTTGAAGCACTTGCATACGATAGTGTTGTTACTAATGAAAATGCAATAAGAAGTTTAGATATTTTTTCATTTTTGCCCCTCCAAAATATTAATTTAAAATAAAGATATCACAGTTTTAAAAAATAATATAGTAAAAATATAAATTTATTAATCGTTTTTTGATATATATTTAATATTCTGTTCATTTTTACAAAGTATACATATTCTATATAAAATCACTACTTATAACACTTTATTATGTTAAATCAATGAAAAGGCACAAACACTGATTTAAAGGTGTTTGTGCCTTTTTACTGTATTTATCCTATATGCACCATTTATACATCGTTGTTCTCACACGTTTTCATGCATTTTCATCAAAAGAAATTTTGTATCTTTATTCAAAAATTCACATTACAAAGTATCGTGTTAAACTGGTCGTTTTTGTTATACTTAAAAAGCACTTCCTGTGCATGAAAGGAGGTGTGATGTACAAATGACTATTGCACTTTTCGTCGTAACAATTATCATTTGTCCAGTTTTGACTGGCATCATCGCAAATTATTTGTATGATCAATTCAAATGATAAAAAGAAGACCCCCACAAAGCTTTGGACGGCTGTGGGGGTTTTTGATGTACAAACAACATCGCACTTTTCGTTACTTCTAGTATATTATTTCTTATGACTTTTGTAAAATGAAAGCTACATATCTTTATACAATATCAATTTAAATCAATTGTCGTGTCATTGTCGTCTGTCTGTCGGGCGATTGTCGTGGCTATTTTTTAAGATGAGGAGTAATTTAATACTATGAATCAATCAAAAATCGCAAAATTAAGAAAAGACAAATCGTTAACGCAAGAAAACTTAGCCGAAAAGGCCTGTGTCACTGTAAGAACTATTCAAAGAATAGAGGCAGGTGAAGAAGTTAGTAGCGAAACACTTAAAAATATTTCGAATGCGTTAGATGTTACCATCAATGAACTCTTTGAATCGATTGCGTCGTCTGATAAGGAGGAGGAAATCATGGAAATAGCTAAAGAACAACAAAAGCAGTTTCATTATCGTAGAAATGAACAATTGACGTTTCGATTCATCGCATTTGGCGTTATTTTTGTATTTTTAGGTTTGTTTGGTATTTTTGTAGGAGGATTAAACGGGTTAAAACAAGACATTTATGGCATTGTCTGGATTTTTATGCTGTTTTTAAGTTTAGCTATGATGCATTATGTTTTAAATGTATTGATATCAAAAAAATTAGATGAAAAATATCCGATGACTGTTGGTATGAACAATAAAAGATCTAATATGAAACAGCAACCTGTCAAAAATGGTTGGGAATTTATGGCTCGATATTGGTGGATCATTTTTCCAATTGGCGGCTTTTTAAGTTGGCTTATTCCTGAATTGACAGGAAAGTAAATCTCAAACAATAAAAATATAGTTGGGAGGCATCGCTTTTTATTATTTGAGTGTTCACAATTGATATCACCTGTTTTAAAAAGTTCTCATTTTTGAGTGTGGGGGGGGCAGTAACTTTTTATGCCGAGAAAATTGATTGTCATTGAGAAGAACCCTTAACTAAACTATATCGACGAATGTCGGTATAGCGTGAGCTATGATACCGATCATTCGATAAAATTCGGGATTGTTAAGGGTTCGGAGGCTCAATGACAATCAAGGAATTGGAATAAATACCAGCGATGATGTGATGAACGATGATAAATAAAAAGGTACCTATACGGTACCTAAGTGATATCACGATCATAACTTTGGAAAACAAACCATTCGATGAGTTCATAGGGATCGAATGGTGTAGGTGGATGTGTATATGCCAATAAGTTGTGTCTCTGGCAGTGAATATAAACAGCGCTAGCGAGTTGATTTAATGTATTCAGCTCATCCATATCGGCATGATTTTGGTCGACTTTTTCAAATAATAAAATAACTTCAACGATGTCATAACCGAGTTGTTCAAGGTACATTTGAATATGATGATACATATGAAAGGTCTCCTTTATAATGAATACGCCGTATCACAATCTTGTGATACGGCGATGATTGATGTGATAGATATTCAATATTGATTTTTTGAGTAAGGCAAAGCTATTTAGATTTATTTCTGATCTTGAACATAGCGGCTATCGGGCGCATCAAACTGAATGCCTTTTGTTTTTTTGCCTACCGGTGTAACGAGATTCAACTCACCATCGTTTTGGCTTATAAATGCATATTTTTTGTCATAGACATCAGCGGTACCACCTGCAATATCAAAGGCGATCATATGATGGTTAGGATGTTTGTCGGTTGTGAGGTAATCGATCGTACCTTTGTTTTCATTTAAAGCATTTGATATACCACTTTCCGTCATGACTTGTTCAATATCGCCAACATCTTCAGGTTGTTTTGTGTTACCAATCCCTTGGGGATGAATGGCAAATGCTTCTCGTGTCGAGTGGTTCCCTGTTTCATCTTCTGTCACTTGGATACGCACTTTTTGAGGTTGAGGGGCCTGATAAGTCATATTATCTAAATGTTTTATGGCTGTTTCAGGTTGGGTTTGAAAATCACTTGCTTTTAGTTTAAAACCATCATGATCCTTCAGTTGTTTACGATTCACAAGTTTTTGTATTTCTTTTTTCATTTCTTTTTTCTCATATTGAAAAGCAGCACGATCATCTTTTTTGGCCATATCAATAATAGTTTTATCTGATTTGTCTTTAAAATCACCTAACGTGCGATCAGATGCTTGATCACTACTATAAACGGTTTGTTTGCCATTTTGTGTCACAATATAAGCTGTCACGACGGAATCTTTTGTCGGTGTTGGATTGTCTTCTTTTTTGACGAGATATGAGATGTGTTGATCTTGATGCATCACGTCTCCTAATTTGACGTGTGTTTGATTAGCTGCTTGGTTATGGTGACCACATCCGGCTAATAAGAAAGTGAGACTGATCATACTAATGATACTTTTTTTCATTGTGAACACTCCTTTGTGTTTTGGATAGAAAGAAGCGATAGCTCTTCATATTGAAGACCTATCGCTCTGTTAACGTATTAAGCTTTGTGAGAAGCACGGCGAGCGATGAATCCGATACCCGCCATCAGTGCGACGATGCCAACCATTGTTGTTATACCAGTGTGAGATTGACCTGTCTCTGGTAATGTTTGATTTGTTGTATCATGTTGTGATGTTTCAGTGTGTTGTGTTGCTGCTTGTGTTGTGTTTTGATCGTGTGATGATGTGTCTTCATAATGACCGAAGGTTTTGAAATCTTGACCACTGCTGTCGGTACTGTGTTTAACTGTACCATCTTTATAAAGACGTGTGATGCCTGTACCGCCGACGCCTGATTTATTATTGGTTGTCACTTCATAATAATCACCATGGTCTTTCGGTTGACCATAACGAATTAAATCAGGTTGATTGCCGTGCTGTTTGTCGACTTGTTGAATAATATCGACGGCATTTGATCCATTGATGTTACTTTCAGCCTTTGCCTGAGGCGCGTTTAAGCCCGTTAATAAAAGTGTTCCCGCAATGGCAGTTGTACTAAGTAATTGTTTTGTTTTCATAGAATCGCTCCTTGTTGAATAAATTAGATTGATGATTACTTGATCTCAATAATCAAAAATAAATCATCAATCGAGACAGCGTTAAATACATCTAATTCCTCCTTACTATTTTTGAAACGCTTGATATTTGTAGTACATGTGTAAGACAACGCCGATGGCGACAGGGACGATAATAAAATACATGATGATCATGTAGGCACCGACAAAGAATAAAAGAAAACCTAGGTACCCCATGGCGATAAACCAAGCACCATTGCCCATCTCTGCACGACGATTCCGTTTTTCAGCGTCTATATTAGTCGCAGTCCAATGTCCATTGCGACGATTGTAGTTAAACGCATAACGATCATCGGCGTAGACTTTGCCTCTTTTTTCACGAATCCGTTGGTTATGACGTTCAGTAAAGCGATCTTCATGTTTCACTAAACCCCAATAAAATCGCGTGAAGCTGATAGATTTCACAAAACGGATGTACGTTAATGTGAGTGGGGATAATATCATGACGATGAAGGTATATAGATGCACGAGTTGCGTCATGATGGGTGGTGCTGAGAGTGGGACAAAGAAAGGTTCTTTGCCAATCTCAAATGGAAAAACAATCGATACTAGGACGATATAAAACCAAAACCAACGTGGGACGATTTGAAAGACCGATTGAACAAAACGTAAGAAACTTGAAGTATTCAGTTGTTGAGTATTCTGATACAAACGGAGATGATTGAGTTGTTTGAGTGATTGAAACATAGACCTTAAAGTGCTCCTTTCATGTAAATCATTTGTAGTTGAATCAGTTCGGTTGTGAATTGCGCAAAGAGCGTGTCAGGTGACACTAAACGTAATGCATGACGATATGTAAAACAAAAATGAATGGCTTCTGAGGGTGCCATTTGGAATGTCACAAGCATTTTATGTGCGTCATTTTTGAGGACGTATGTTTGATAATGATGTTGTAATTGTTGATAAAGTTGATGTGTCATTTCATATGTGACACTCGTCGGTGTCACTTGATCATCGGTCATGGTTTGATGACTCATATAATAATTTTGCGTATGATGGTCGTATAATAAATGTTGATGTTGATCGTTTAAAAAGTCACGAATATCTTCTAAATCTCGTTGAATCGAACGCGGATGAACGTGAAATGTTTCAGCCAACAAAGGCACATTAACATAATGGTGATCACGTAACTTAGTATAGATAGTTAATGTTCGTTGAATCTTGTTTCCCACAATATTGTCCCCCTTATGATTTTTATTATAAGCAAAACAGACGACAAGCATTGTCGTCTGTAAAAAATTAAAATAGGTATCAAATTGAATGATGTTTATGGTGTTTAAGATGATTATTAAATACCATTTTTGTGATTTGTTTCGCGACAAATCGTGTCGTTCTGAGACATTGTTAAATGACATGATAGTAATACGATTGGATTAAAAAATAGTCACGTAAGTCATGAGGATTGAGCGCAACAGCGGTTAACTCTAAACCTAATTTGAGATCATTACGTAGGTAACGATAGATGTTTTGAAAGAGTTGTTGCATTGTTGTGATTTCATTTTGCGTGGCACGATATTCAAAGATTTTTTGACATATGATAGCGACCTTCACAGGATCTTTTTGATGTTTGAACAAGTACTGATTAATGTGTTGATATACCATTTGTTTCACCTCTATTTGAAAAATTTTCAACGTTTCAACTAGAACGATGGCCATCGTTCCTATGGTTTTGAACTTTGAAAAACGTCTCAACTTTTTGAACGAACATCATCTCCAAAAAACAAACATGCATTAAAATAACGAAAGTTACCGGGATTTAAAAAGTTACCGAGACGTCATAAATCCCATAGCGGCGCGGTTGAAAATTTGGAAATTGTCAATTTTGTTTAAAATTGGCTACTTTTTGGTTAAAAAAGTTACCGGGGCTTTTTCGGGTTATTTTAGCTCCAATATCGAAAGTAGATATTGGAGCTGATCCCTTGGGGCTCTAAGTTCAACGCAGTTGGAGCAAGTGAGCGAAGCGAGCGGTAAGGAAACCTCAGCTATGCTGAGTGACACCGAAGGTGGCATCGTTGTCCCTTATGCTCTTTACCGGGTAACTTTTTAAAAGGTGCTCGGTATATAAAAAAGTTAGCTCCGGAGCACAAAAAAGTGCTTTGGAGATTACTTATTTTCTTTGAAAAATAGGAGTGAATAACGAGCTATTTTGAAAAGTTGAAGGCGTGTTTGAGATATCATGGCATTTTATTTTAGATGTGGTTGAAATCGTCAGTGATCATATGAAAAAGAAAAAAACGAGGACATGTTAAGACGTCAAAAAAGGACTTTCAATATAAAAAAATGGGCGATTCAAATCAAAAAATGTGTGATACTTTTTTGTATATATGAAGCAAATGAAACGATGTATGGGTGTGTTTGGGATCGATTTTAAAAGTTAAAAAATGACAATCAATGATCGATAAGAGCGAGCCAAAAAACTATTTTTTGATATAGTTTATTGCCATTTTTTTGAATGTCTAAGGTCATTGAATGAACCCAAATAGGATATTAAAATCATTCAATGTTATTCATTTTTACGTCGCGTTTTTGATGATTTATGTGTTCAAAAATGAAGTGATCATGATTCAAAAAAGGAGCTCAACGGCTCATCATTTGTGTCATATTTTAAATTGAAACACGACCATTTTTGATTTAAAAGTCACTTAAAAAATATGACGTTTTTGGATTTTTAGTTTGACGTTAAAGACATCATTGTGGTCAAAAAGAAAATATCAAAAATATCATCAAGCATCGATATGTGACTCAAAAAAGTATCATAAAAGTAAAGTTAGATGCGATAAATTGGATCTAAAAATGGAAGCATGTTGATAGCATAAAATGATTTTTTAAGTTTAAAAATGGGATGTCAGACGAGAGTGTTTTAATTTAAATGATAACGGTTAATATGAAAAAGTAGTGTGAAAATATATTGTAGTAAAGCGCAAAAGGAATAGGACAAAACATTTTTTTAGTTGGTATAATACTCATTAAAGTTTGAAAAACTGAGATGATAGATTTTTGAAATAAAGTTATCCGAACAGAAATGGTAGCTATTTAACTTGATAAATATGACTCAGAAACCATTGAATAAACATCATATGTTCTTCTAATTTACTATATTGGAATCATAAAATGAATTAAATATAAATAACAATGAGGTGTCAATAGGTATGGAAATCAAGGAATATTTTGAAATTGCCAATACTATATTGAGATGGTTAAGCATATTTGTTATACCGTTATTTGGAATCATTATATCAAAACTGGTTGATAGAAATAATATAATGAATCCCAATAAAGAAAGATTAGGTAGACTATTTAAAAATATATTAAGATTTATTGGTTTGGTTATACTTTTAGATATATTGATGTTTTTGAGTATTAGTGAAATATTTTCAGAGGTTAAAAATATTAATTCAATAAAATCAGACTTATGGAGTGCATTTTACATATTTACAGCGTTTAATGTGGTATATGCTATATTTTTATTCCCCCTATTTATCAAAGAAAAGAAATATTATGAAGTTGAACTTATGCATAATAATAAAAAGATGAAATATATTGTTCGTGATAGAGTCGAAGATAAAGATGGTGGAAAACTTATATATGTTGATGAAGATGAAAATAAAGAGTATGAAGAGAATATTAGCGATATTAAAAAAAGAGAGTCAAGAGTGACTTTTATACCTCATGTCGTAGCACTTTTTAGTATTAATAAGGATGCATTAAAAGAAACTAAAGTATTTCCTATGTGGCTAAGATGGTCATTATTTATCATATTAGTAGGTGCTGATACATATATTGCAATTACATGTTTAAAAGCACTATATGATTTATGGAGATGGGACTTTGGTAAATTATTAATACCGTTTAGAATATTTCTTTCTACATTTCCAGTAGTATTAGTATTAGAAATAACAGTACTAGTAGTATTCTTATATAAAACGTGGTTAGGTAAAAATAAGTTGAAATATCATAACAAAAAGAAGGGTGACAGTGAGATGAAATTAAATGAGAAAGAAGCTTTTAGAATGATTTCTTTACTAAAGAATGAATTTCGAGGCGTTAGAAATAAGACACCTGAGATAATGAAAGATGATACTTTGAATTATCAACAAAAAAAGCAACAATTAGATGACATCGAAAACAAATGTGTCAAAAATGTATTTCGTTATTCTGAAATTAATAAAGATTTCGTTTATGGTCTGAGTAGTTTATTGATTTCATATAAAGTGGGTACAAATGGTAGAGAACAAGCATATAGAAATTTTATAACTCAATATGTTAATGGCAATGTAGAAGAACTTATACAATTTATGAATCGAGAATTGTTAGGGGAGTATGATCATGCAATACGTCGCCATCAAGTACTTATTGAAATGTTTATGGAAAAGAGAGAGTAATATAAAATTTTATTTTAATATAGTTTTTAACATAAAATCACTTATCGGAAGTTATCTATCATCGAATATTCGTAGATGATATAATATATAGGTCGCCTATCTCTCAGGCGTCAATTTAGACGCAGAGAGGAGGTGCATTACTTTGCTAATCATTTTCGTTCACATCATAGCACCAGTCATCAGTGGCTGTGCTGTTGCGTATTATACTTATTGGCTTAGTAAACGCAACAAATAATTAATAGGCGACTTATAAGCCAGCATCGAAAAAATCCCCACACTATTGCAGTAGTGTGGGGATTGGTGCATTAATTGTTAATCATTTTCGTTATCTAAATTATAACACTGGTAAGTAGAGAAATGCAAAAAAACAATCTTTCAATAGTATTAAAAAAGAAGGAACAAAAGTTGTAATATGTATAATGCTAGAAAAGTTTTTAATTTTTCAAATTTACATGAGGATAACCAATCTCCCAATTCTTATTATTAAAGCGATTGTCTATATATTTATATTGATAACGGGTAAACTCTTTATTTGATATAATAAAATAATTTGCTGTATTAATTGTTGCTTCATTTACATATCTTGTTTTATTTTTTTTTAATATTACTCTTAAATCGTTAGATGAGTTAATTTTATCTTCTTGAAATTCTATAAGAATATTTGGAGTAATTGGAAGCATTATTTGGTTCCAATTATCAGTAGCGATTACTGGATTATCACTAGTTAATAAATTATCTTCACTTATTGCAATATGAAAATTCATGTTAGATGGTTTTTTCATTCTTTTTAATAAGTTTTCTAGGTTGTTACCTTGCTTAAAAATTTCATTAAACTTTTTTATTGTATTTTTGTGTTTTTGTATTTCATCTAGATCGATAGGTTTTTTTCTAGGTTTATATGTAAACGGATTTTCAATTAAATTCATAAAATTAATTCTTCCGGCGTCAGTACGTAAATATTGTAAATGAATATATTGAAAAATCTTGTTTTGCATATTTTCTGAAACATCTAAGTCCTTAGATTTAATATTTTTTATAATATAATCAATAATCTTTTCTATTTCAGACTCATATACCCCTAATTTGTGTTCTAAAATATTATCAACTTGGTTCTGTTGCAAAGTTGAATTTATAGTATAATTTTAACAAAAAGGAGTCTTCTGTATGAACTATTTCAGATATAA
>OKWW01000078.1_pt1 | contig 36997 bp, 27 predicted proteins | sample 1607191 | NCBI WGS metagenome assembly OKWW01 (sample SAMN07501054, study PRJEB24779) | human gut metagenome | isolation source: stool | host: human infant | place: USA: Pittsburgh, PA | reverse complement strand
TTATATCGCTCTAACCACAAAGTAGGGGCTCATAAAGAAATCCGTGGTCTTGAACATATCGATAAAATCATCAATATAGACCAAAGTCCGATTGGCCGTACACCGCGCTCTAATCCAGCTACTTATACTGGTGTATTCGATGCTATACGCGAGCTCTATAGTCAAACACCGGAAGCAAAGATGCGCGGTTACAAACAAGGGCGCTTTAGCTTTAACGTAAAAGGTGGCCGCTGTGAAGCTTGTCGTGGCGATGGTATCATCAAAATTGAAATGCACTTCTTGCCAGATGTGTACGTACCATGCGAAGTATGTAAAGGCGCTCGTTATAACCGCGAAACCTTAGAGGTTAAATACAAAGGCAAATCTATTGCCGATGTCTTAGATATGACCGTAGACGATGCAGTAGAATTCTTTAGTGCCATCCCTAAAATTTATCGTAAGATGGTTACTTTACAAGAGGTAGGTTTAGGCTATATTCGTTTAGGTCAAGCCGCAACAACCTTATCTGGTGGTGAAGCGCAACGCGTTAAATTAGCTACTGAATTAGCTCGTCGCAGCACAGGTAAAACATTGTACATTCTAGATGAACCGACTACAGGTCTTCATGCCGAAGATATTCGTAAGTTATTACACGTATTGCAACAACTCGTAGAGGGTGGAGATACCGTTGTCGTTATCGAGCATAATTTAGATGTGATTAAGATGGCAGACCACATTATAGACCTTGGTCCTGAAGGTGGTAATCGTGGTGGTACTATCGTAGCTACAGGAACACCTGAGGAAATCGTTAAGGTGAAAGAAAGCTATACCGGTAAATTCTTAGGTCCTGTATTAGAACAGACTAAGAAATTTATGAAAGCAGCTCAAAAGAAGAAATAATAGTGCGTACAAAGCTTAAAAATCTACGAGGAAAGGAGGACGTATGCCATCTGAAGAATTACTAGAGAAGGTCAGTCATTTGCCGACTACACCAGGCGTGTATTTATGGCGCGATCAATATAACCGTATCATCTATGTAGGTAAAGCCATTAATTTGCGCAACCGCGTACGTTCCTATGTGCGTAATGATGCGAACCGAGCGCCGAAGGTTGCGGCTATGATGAAGCGTGCCGTCGATGTGGAGATTATCCAAACAAAGACGGAGATGGAAGCTCTCATATTAGAGAACACGCTCATCAAGGAGCATGAACCTAAATACAATATTAGGCTTCGTGATGATAAAACGTATCCGTACGTTAAAATCTCAGTACAAGAGGATTACCCACGTGTATATATGACGCGCCGACTTGAACGCGATGGGGCCAAGTACTTTGGACCTTTTACAGATGTAACATCAGTTCATGTAGTACTAAAATTGATTCGTCAGTATTATCCTTTGCGTACCTGTAAATCTATGAAGGTAGAGAGACCGTGTTTACAATATCATATGCACTATTGTGAAGCACCGTGCTTTAATAAGATTTCCGTATTGGATTATCGAAAGTATATCGATGAAATCATAGAACTCTTTGAAGGTAAGCCTATCCCTTTGCTGAAGGAAATTAAAGAGAAGATGGAGCTTGCTGCAGAAGACTTACGCTTTGAAGATGCAGCACGTTATCGAGATCAGTTGAGCAGTATTGAAAAAATACAAGAGAAGCAACGGATGGTTACACAACGAGGGGACTTGGATGTATTAGGGATTGCGGTGGATACATCTATGGCCTGTGTACAGCTATTATTCATCCGTGGTGGTCGATTACTAGGTCGTGAAAATTACTTTGTTCAACACGATGGAGATAGTCAAGAAACTATCATGACGGACTTTATCAAGCAATACTATGGAGATACAAACTTCATTCCAAAGGAATTATTATTACCTATGGATAGCACCGATAGAGACTTGTTAAAGGCATGGTTTACACAGCTTAAAGGCCAGAATGTAGACGTATCTGTGCCACAGCGTGGTTATAAGATGGACATGATTAAGATGGCTCATGAGAATGCAGAAACCTTCCTAGAAGAGCGTCGTCGTCAGTGGCAACACCAAATTGATAAGACCGGTGGGGCTGTTAAAAAACTAGCTGAAGTCCTAGACTTGCCACGATTACCAGAGCGTATGGAATGTTTCGATATTTCTCATACACAAGGGGCCGAAACAGTGGCGTCTATGGTTGTCTTTGAAGGCGGTAAGCCTGCGAAGAAGGCGTATCGTCGTTTTAAATTGAAAACTACGCAAGGTAAACCTGATGACTTTAAGTCTATGGCTGAAATTATGGAACGACGCTACGGTAATGAAACAGATTGGCCTATGCCAGACCTCATTATTATCGATGGTGGTAAAGGTCAGCTCAATGCAGCATTGCCATTGATTCGCGGTGTAGGTGTTACAGATGTGCCCGTTATCTCTTTAGCTAAGCGTATTGAAGAGGTTTTTGTAGAAGGACAATCTGAAAGTATTATCTTAAGCCACCGTTCACCAGAGCTTCAATTGCTTCAACAAATACGGGACGAAGCCCATCGTTTTGCTATTACGTACCATCGTAAGCTACGTGGAAAACGCAATTTAGAATCTATTCTAGATCATATTGAAGGTATTGGGCCTAAGCGTCGAAAGGCATTATGGGCTCACTTCAATAGTTTAGAAGCTATGAAAGAGGCATCCATTGATGAACTTTCAAAGGTGGACTCTATGAATTATAAAACGGCAGAAACACTATATAATTTCTTACGCATGTCTAAGGTAGAAAAACAAGATATGTTGAAATAAAAAAGAGCATCTTATTTGAGATGCTCTTTTACTGTATAAGTATGTTATTTATTTTTATTGATGCTGAATGTACCAAGTACGCCAAGTGAACAATACACCTGCTACTAGTACGCTAGCGAGTAATCCAATCCATACGCCAAATGGTCCGTAATTTGGATTATTAGCGAGAATATAGGCGGTTGGGAAGCATACTCCCCAATAGGATATAAGGGAGATATAAAGAACTACTTTTACATCTTTATAGGCTCTCAATATACCTTGTAAAGGGGTTCCAATGGCATCGATAGCAGAGAAGAATACACCGTATCCAAGGAAGCTATAGATAAGCTTGTATACTTCATCATCATTTGTAAAGAGATCTGCAATAGCATCCATATTAGTAAACGTAAATGTACAAATCATGATAGCCAATACAATGGCTAAGATGCGAGAAATATAAGAGTACTGGATAGCTTCTTGTTTACGACCTGCCCCAAGTTCATATGCAACTGCAATGGTAGAGGCCATAGCGATACTAAGAGGTAAACAGTAGAATACATTGGTAAAGGAAATAACAGATTGATGAGCAGCTACGACGGCGGATCCAAAGTGAACCATCAAGAGGCCAGCAATACTAAAGATACTAGCTTCTAAGAAGATGGAAAAGCCAATAGGAATACCTATATGTAGCTGTTCGCGAATGTAGTGAAAACTTGGTTTACTGAAGTCTTTAAAGATACGATATCCCTTTAACTTCGGATGTAATAGTAATACTAAGCTGAAGAGAATAAAGTTAGTCCAGCAAGCACCTGCTATACCATAGCCAGCACCAACACCACCGATTTCAGGAAATCCGAAATGCCCAAAGATGAGCGAGTAGTTCAAGAATACGTTCACAATAAAGCTTGTAAATACGATGGCCATAGAATAATGTGTTAATCCATGACTGTCGACTGTATTGCGTAATGTATTAACCCATAGTAGAGGGAATAGACCTATGGCGTAAGCTTTCAGATAACTAATACATACCTCTGCTGCTGCAGGTTCAAGATTGAGGGCTGTCAGTAGTGGACGTAAGCCAAATAGTCCTATCATTAAAATAATAAATGCTAAGCCCGTACCTATATAAAGGCCTTGGTAGAATATCGTTGCAATATCATCCGTTTTCTTAGCCCCTAATAACTGAGAAATAATCGGTGTAATACCTAATAATGTTCCTTGTGCAAAGATATAGAACAGAAGCCATAAATTATACCCCGTAGCAACCCCTGCTAAATCTATCGTACTATATTGTCCCGTTAAAAAGATGGCTATAAAGGTACCACCGATAAGGGAAAATTGCGTTATGCACATAGGAGTAAATAGTTTAATGAACAACCATAACTTTTGTAATATAGAATATGTTTGATACATACTTACCTCCCTTATTAATGATATATTATACGATATCATAAAGTAGCCTAATTTAATAGATAAATTCCTTGAGAATTGGGAATTAAATATATATTATTGATTAGTCTATTATGAATCTATAATTAATGATTTTTTATATCCTAGAACTTCCATTTGTAGTGTTATGATTCTCATATTAATATGAATGGAGTATGCTAAAAATGAATATATATTTTACAAATTGAATTTTACACTACTGAACTATATCGATTATAATATATATACTATAGTTATATTCTAAGGAGGATACATTGGACATCTTATCTGTACAAGGTTTATTAGCGATGCTTCAGATCATCGTTATCGATATCTTACTTGCTGGCGACAATGCCATTGTAATTGGTATGGCAGCTCGTAACTTGCCAGCACATTTACAGAAGAAAGCCATCTTCTGGGGCACAGCCGGCGCTATTATTTTACGCCTTGTTATGGCATTCCTATTTGTAGAGGCATTGAACAATATTCCTGCACTTCGTTTAGTAGGTGGTATCCTCCTCTTATGGATTGGATACAAGCTGGTTGCTGATGATGAAAGCGAGCATAATATCGAAGCTAAGGATAATTTACGCGCAGCCATTACAACTATTGTTATTGCTGACGGTATCATGGGTATCGATAATGTTATCGGTGTAGTTGGTGCTGCAGGTGGTCATATGACAATGGTAGCCATTGGTATGCTCATAACTGTACCAATCATCATTTATGGCAGTACTTTATTTGTGAAAGTCATCGAACGCTTCCCAATTATCCTATACGTTGGCGGCGGTATCCTTGGCTGGGTAGGTGCTGGTATGGCAGTAGAGGATACATTGATTGCTCATAGTGTTGAACCATATGCACTATTCATCAAAATTGCTGCAGTAATCCTCGTAGTAGGGGCATCTTTGGTAGCTAAAAAACTCAAGAAATAATAGAAAACATCTCTTCTCCTAATGATAGGAGGAGAGATTTTTTTATGTAAACTCATACCTCTCTTTTTAGGTGAGAAAATAGAAAAATTATGGTATAGTTAAGGGATAGTTATTGAATTACTCGTTTGAATTGAGGTATGTACAGAATGGAATTTTTAGAAGTTGCCACGTGGGTGACCATTGGTAAGATTATTTTAATTGATATTTTGTTGGCTGGTGATAATGCTGTAGTAATTGGTATGGCAGCAGGTAAGCTAGCTCCAGAACTACAAAAGAAAGCCGTAATTTGGGGTACAGTAGGTGCCATTGTAATGCGCCTTGTATTTGCTACCCTTTTAGTAGAGGCGCTTACTTTAATTCCTCTTATCCACTTAGGTGGTGGCTTTGTACTTGTATGGATTGCCATTCAATTATTAAAAGGTGGAGATGAAGATGCACATATTGAATCTAAGAATTCTTTAATGGGTGCTATTTGGACGATTATTGTAGCCGACGCTATGATGAGTATTGATAATGTCATCGGTGTCGTAGGAGCCGCTAAAGGTCATTTAGAGCTTGTTATTGCAGGTATGTTAATTACTGTTCCAATTATCGTATTTTGCTCTACATTATTTGCTCGAATTATTAATAAATTCCCTGCCATTCTTTGGGCTGGTGGTGCACTCCTTGGCTGGGTTGCAGGCGAAATGATTGTGGAAGATCCACTTCTTATACCATATATTCAAGGTGAAGGATTACTCGTTAAAATCGGTACTGTATTCTTCGTTCTTATTGTGACAGGTATGATTAAAATTTGGAAGAAAAGAGACGCGTAATGAACGGTACTAATCGTACATCTCGTAAAAAACAATCTAAACAACATAGAAGAAGTAATCGCTCTAATTCACAGCAAGCTATAAACGGCCAATTATCTAAAAAACAACAGGCTATTTTAAATGCGCCTGTTAAGTTTGGTGATGAAGTATTGGTAACTATTCATGGCATCGGTAGTAGCGGTGAAGGGGTAGGTCGTGTAGATGACTTTACTGTTTTTGTGCCTTTTGCTTTACCTGGAGAAACTGTGAAAGTAGCTATTGATATGGTTAAAAAAACCTATGCTACAGGGCGCCTCATAGAAATTGTTACGATGGCTCCCAATCGTATCGATGCAAGTTGTGATCTTTATGGATTCTGTGGAGGCTGCCAACTACAGCACATTACCTATGAAGGACAGCTTTCACTAAAAACACAAAAGGTGAAGGACGTTATTGAACGCATTGGTCATCAAAATCCAGACCTTGTTAAGCCTACATTAGGACCCAAAGAACCATGGGCATATCGCAATAAGATGCAAATGCCTGTAGGCGGTACTAAAGGCGATATTCAAATGGGCTTCTATGCGATGGGATCCCACGATATCGTACAAGGTACAAACTGTCCTATTCAAGATGAAGGGAATAATATCATTGCTCAAGCGTGTTACCAAATCGCTAAAGAATTTGATATTGAACCGTATGATGAACATACAGGCAAAGGTATACTACGCCATGTAATCGGTCGTATTGGACAATCTGGATGGATGATTATCCTTGTAACTGCTACAGAATACTTACCACACCAAGAAAAGTGGGTAGAAAAATTAACAGAACGAATTCCTCAAATAGAAACTATCGTTCATAACGTAAATGGTAAGCGAACTAATGTTATACTAGGCCCTAAAAATAATATCCTCTATGGGGATGGGACGATTACAGACCATATTAAGGACTTACAGTTTACATTGTCCCCACATTCATTCTTCCAAGTTAATCCAGAACAAACTACAGTACTTTACGACCAAGCTCTTGAGTATGCGGACCTTAAAGGTGATGAAACCGTTATCGATGCGTACTGTGGTACAGGTACTATTTCATTGTTCTTGGCCCATAAGGCAAAACATGTAATAGGTATTGAAATCGTAGAACCAGCCATTATTAATGCTCGTGAAAATGCCCAACGCAATGGCTATGATAATACAGAATTCATCGTCGCTGATGCGGCTGTAGAAATGCCAAAACTTTACAAGGCTGGCGTACGACCAGATGTCATCGTATTCGATCCAATCCGTGCAGGCTGTAAAGAAGAAGTACTAACCTCTGCAGCAGGCATGGAACCTAAACGTATTGTTTACGTATCCTGTAACCCAGCCACCATGGCAAGAGACATTGAAATCCTCACACACTACGGCTATGAACTAAAAGAAGTACAACCAGTAGACATGTTCCCTATGACCGCTCACGTTGAGACGGTAGCGTTATTGTCCAAACTAGATGTCGATAAACATATTGATATTGAAATCAAGCTGGATGAGCTTGATCTGACAAGTGCTGAAAGTAAAGCGACTTATGCACAAATCAAGGAATATATATTGGAAAAGTTTGATTTAAAGGTTTCGACACTCTATATTGCACAGATTAAAAAGAAATGTGGAATTGTACTGAGGGAGCATTATAATAAATCAAAAAAAGAGAAACAGGTTATTCCACAATGCACACCGGAAAAAGAGGAAGCTATCATGGATGCGTTAAGGCATTTTAAGATGATTTAATAGAAATGGAGGGTATTTATGAGATGGATATTAAAAATAATCTTATTTCCAATTAGATTGCTGTTAAGTATCCTCACTGCATTTCTGACATTCCTGCTCGGCATAGGAACAACTATTCTATATTTCTTGATGCTGATGTGTATCGTTGCTGCAATAGGATCATTTATACAAAAAGATATATCACTTGGAATTGAGGCGTTGGTATTAGGATTTTTGTTAAGTCCATATGGAATACCCATGGTCGGAGCAACAGTTATAGCATTTCTTAAAGGTATCAATGAAGCAATAAAATCAATATAAAAAATTTCATAAAAATGGTTACCAAAGGCGATAGAAGAAAACTATCGTCTTTTTCTTTGCAAAATTTTAAGGAAGGGAGGTGAAGCGATGGACTTTGACTATTTCTATAACAGAGAAGCAGAAAGATTTAATTTTCTAAAAGTACCTGAAATATTGGTAGACGGAGAAGAATTTAAGGGACTGTCTGCTGAAGCAATTATCCTTTATTCTATGCTTTTGAAACGAACAGGAATGTCCTTTAAGAATAACTGGATAGACAAAGATGGCAGGGTATTTATCTATTTTACTGTTGAAGAAATTATGAGAAGAAGAAATATCTCAAAGCCAACAGCTATAAAAACATTAGATGAACTCGATATGAAAAAAGGAATCGGACTGATTGAAAGAGTAAGGCTTGGGCTTGGTAAGCCGAATGTCATATATGTTAAAGACTTTATGAGCATATTAGCGGTAAAAGAAAATGACTTTCAGAAGTCAAAAAACTTAACTTCAGAAGTAAAAGATTTTAACCTCAGAAGTAAAGAAAATGAACTTCAGGAAGTTCAAAATCTTGACTCTAACTATATAGAGAATAATAAGAGTAAGTATAGTAAGAGAGAATATAGTTTTAGCGAAAACGGACTTGGAACATTTCAAAATGTATTTTTAACGGCAGAAGATATATCCGATTTACAAATCATAATGAACTCACAGCTTGATAATTACATTGAGAGATTATCTGCATATATCAAAAGCACCGGAAAGACCTATAAAGACCATAAAGCGACAATCCTTTCTTGGTTTTATAAAGATCAGGGGAGAGGAAAAGAAGTGAAAACATCAAATATCCCGACATGGGAAGAATATGATAAAGGAGAACACCTATGATGAAAGAATTAGAAAAAGTAATGATAGAAGATGTAGAGTATTCTTACGATCTTGAAAAAGAATATATCAAGGATGGACACGCATTTTGTAAAGTTTGCCATGAAAGAAAAGACGGAAAAGTGATGGAGTTCTTTGATAACAAGATGATATTTAAGATTTCTTGCAAATGCGATAGAGATAGAGAGGCAAGAGAAAAAGAAAGACAAAAGCAGATGGAGATTGAACGATTAAAGAGTAGCTGCTTTAACTCGATTATTCAGTGGTCATACACATTTGAAAATTATCAGGGAGAAGAAAATCAAAGCCTTATCATTGCAAAGAACTTTGTAAAAGACTATGAGGAAATGAAAAAAGAAAATATCGGACTTCTTTTTTATGGCTCAGTAGGTAGCGGAAAGACCTATCTTGCCTGCTCCATTGCAAATAGCCTTATTGAACAGTATCGAATAGGCGTTAAAATAAGAAATTTTGCACAGATTATCAATGAGCTGCAAAAGGGAGGATTTGATTTTGACAAGAACGCATATATTGAATCCCTTGTAAATACTTCCGTTCTTATCTTGGATGACTTAGGAATAGAAAGAGATACAAGCTATGCCAAAGAGCAAGTATATAACATCGTGAATAACAGGTACTTAAAACAGAAACCGACTATCTTTACCACTAACCTTTCCTACGACACAATCCAAAATTGTAAGGATAGCGTAGAGTATCAAAGAATCTACTCAAGAATCATAGAGATGTGTATTCCTGTTATGGTTGTAGGAGAAGATTTTAGAAAGGTTATTCAAAAGGACAAACTGAATCGGAATAAGGACAGACTTCTGAATGGAGGTGAGAGAAGTTGATCAATGAAGAAATAGCAAGAAAAACGCTGAATATGGAAGTTAGAGCTGCTAAAGTAACAGGAAAGCTAATTCTGAACTTATTAAAGAAATTGATGAAAGAAGCAGAAAAGCTTGGAGGACTTGAAAAACTTGTAAATAACAACGGAAATGAAGTAAAGCTAAAAGATATGGTTAAAAAGGGACAGCTTGAAGAAATTCCGGTTGAAGAAGCAGAGCTTAAGGAACTGAAAAAAGAACTTAATCGGTATGGCGTAAAGTTTTCAGTGATGAAAGATAAGGAAACAGGTAAATACTCTGTATTCTTTCAAGCCAAAGATATGAAAGTGATGAATAAAGCCTTTAAGCATGCCCTGTCAGAATCAGAAAAGAAAACGGAAAGAAAAGAATCTATCCATAAGAATATTGAGAAGTTCAAGGAGATGGCTAAAAACTCTGTTTCCAAAGATAAAATCAAGAATAAACAAAAGGAGCAGAGCCTATGATAGATAAAATATTAAAGGACATCAAAGGCTTATTTAAGGTGCAAGATAAGGTAAAGTTTCTAAAGCAGAACATTCCCTATCTTGCATTTTTCTATATAGGTAATATCTTTTCACATCATGTAAGAGCCTATATAGGTGGCGATATTATTGACAAAATTTTTCAAGGGATATTAGAGATTAATACGATGAGCTTTCTTCCAAGCCTTCATCCTACGGATATTATAATGGGCGTGGTAGTAGCTGTTTTAATCAAATTTATCGTATATACCAAAGGGAAAAATGCTAAAAAGTTTAGACAGGGAAAAGAGTATGGCTCAGCAAGATGGGGAATGAAAAAAGATATAGAGCCATATATGGATGAAAAGTTTCAAAACAATATCCTACTTACGCAAACAGAACGATTAACCATGAATGGCAGACCGGCTAATCCTAAATATGCTCGTAACAAAAATGTGCTTGTAATCGGTGGATCAGGAAGTGGAAAAACTCGATTTTATGTCAAACCTAACTTAATGCAGATGCACAGTAGCTATTGCGTAACAGATCCAAAAGGAACGATAGTCCTTGAGTGTGGCAAGATGCTTGAGGATAATGGCTATGAGATTAAAATCTTAAATACCATTAACTTCAAAAAGTCCATGAAATACAATCCCTTTGCCTATATCCGTTCTGAGAAAGACATTCTGAAATTGGTGCAGACAATCATAGCAAATACGAAAGGAGAGGGCGAAAAAGCAGGTGAAGATTTTTGGGTCAAAGCTGAAAAGCTCTATTACACTGCACTTATAGGATACATCTTCTATGAAGCTCCATTTGAGGAAAAGAACTTCGCAACACTCCTTGATATGATAGATGCTTCAGAAGTTAGAGAAGATGATGAGAGCTATATGAATCCGATAGACAGACTCTTTGAAGCACTGGAGAAGAAAGAGCCTACACACTTTGCAGTGAAGCAATATAAAAAGTACAAATTGGCTGCGGGAAAAACAGCAAAATCTATTCTTATCTCTTGTGGTGCAAGACTTGCTCCCTTTGATATTAGGGAACTTAGGGACTTGATGAGTGAAGATGAACTTGAGCTTGATACACTGGGGGATAGAAAAACGGCACTCTTTGTTATTATCTCTGATACAGATGATACCTTTAACTTTGTAGTATCCATTATGTACTCACAGCTTTTTAATCTCTTATGTGATAAGGCAGATGATGTATATGGCGGACGATTACCTGTCCATGTGAGATGCTTGCTTGATGAATTTGCAAACATCGGCTTAATTCCAAAGTTTGAGAAACTTATAGCAACAATCCGTTCCAGAGAAATATCAGCAAGTATCATACTTCAAGCACAATCTCAGTTAAAGGCAATCTATAAGGATAATGCCGATACAATCGTAGGTAACTGTGATAGTACCTTGTTTCTTGGTGGCAAGGAGAAAACTACACTAAAAGAATTGTCTGAAACACTGGGAAAAGAAACGATAGATTTATATAACACATCGGAAACAAGGTCAAATCAAAAGAGCTTTGGTTTAAACTATCAAAAGACAGGCAAAGAACTGATGAGTCAAGATGAGATTACTGTAATGGACGGTAGTAAATGTATCTTTCAGCTTAGAGGTGTCAGACCTTTTCTTTCAGACAAATTCGATATTACAAAGCATAAGAACTATAGATTACTTGAGGACTATGATAAGAAGAATTTGTTTGACATAGAAAGCTATATGAAGCGAAAAGGAAAAGCAAAATTAAATAGAGAAACGGTTATTACAAGAATGCAGTAAGTCTTAAAAAGATTTGCTGTTTTTTTATTCAAAATCAGGAGGCAAGATGATAAGGATCAGAAGTCCCACTAAGGAAACAATTAAATAGTATGAGCGTTAGCGATTGGAAAAGAAAAACTCCGGTCGCTTTTTTTATTGAAAAGAAAAGGAGAAATTTTTAATGAAACAAGAAATGATTAACATCAACGCCAACTTAGTGGCGGAACCTACTTTCTCAAACTTTGAAAAAGACGGAGAAACGGTAGAAATTGCAAACTTCACGCTTGTAAAAAAGTACGGTAAAGGCAAGGAGTATATTAACTGTGCAGCCTATGGAGAAAAAGCTGAGAAAGCAAAGGAGTTTGAAAAGGGCGATTTAATTCATATCTTTGGTTACTTTAAGAAGCGTGAAAAAGAGGGAAAGACTTACAAAAACTTTGTAGTGAAGTCATATAACAAGATTAAAAAGAAAGAAGAAAACGAGGAGGAATAACTTATGGCATTTTTTACACAGGCAGTTAATGTATTAAAGATTTTGGTTATGGCAGTAGGTGCAGGACTTGGAGCATGGGGCGTTATCAACCTGATGGAAGGATATGGTAATGACAATCCCGGTGCTAAGAGTCAAGGTATTAAGCAGCTTATGGCTGGAGGAGGTATCGTTCTTATCGGACTTAAGCTCATTCCACTACTTGCCAATGTACTCAATTGAGAAGAAAAGGAGAGCTTAGATGTTTGGAATATTCGACAAGATAGAAGAATTCTTTAAGGAGCTTCTACTGGGCGGTATCCAAGCAAACTTAGAGTCCATGTTTCTTGATATCAACGACAAAGTTGGTGCGGTTGCAACAGATGTAGGTAAAACACCTATGGGGTGGAACGGAGATGTATTTGCCTTTATCAAAAGCATTAACGATTCCGTTATCATTCCAATAGCGGGACTAATCATCACAGCAGTTCTTTGTATCGAGCTTATCAATATGGTAATGCAAAAGAACAATATGCACGATACAGATACCTTTGAATTTTTCAAGTACATCATCAAGATGTGGATTGCTGTATGGTTAGTATCCCATGCCTTTGAGTTTTCAATGGCAGTTTTTGATGTGGCACAGCACATGGTAAATAAGGCGGCAGGGGTGATAAATACCTCTGCCACCGTTTCCGGAGATCAGATAGTGGCAATGATGGATACCCTAAAAGAAAAGGGACTTGGAGAACTTGTCATGATTCTCTTTGAAACCTCACTCATCAAGGTTGCTATACAGGTAATATCCGTTGTGATTATGCTTGTGGTTTACGGAAGAATGTTTGAGATTTATGTTTACTCATCGGTTTCAGCCATTCCATTTGCCACAATGGGAAACAAGGAGTGGGGACAGATTGGAACAAACTACATCAAAGGACTATTTGCACTTGGACTACAAGGACTCTTTTTAATGGTTTGTCTTGGAATTTACGCAGTTTTAGTTAAGACGATTAAGATAACAGATATACACACAAGTACCATGACGATACTTGGCTATGCGGTTTTGCTGGGGTTAATGATGCTAAAGAGCGGAACACTGGCCAAAAGCGTATTAAATGCACACTAAAAGAAAGGAAAGATAGTATGAATAAAAGAAAAACAGTATTTACAGCAGTAGTAATCGGAGCAGGTATTATGGCGATAATTGATAGAATCAGACTTCATAACAAGGTAGAAGAATTGGAAGAAAAAACAGAGGACATTGGTCGCTGCCATAACGATTTTTACCTAATGCAGCAAAGATATAACAAAAGTACGAATGAACAGATAGAGAGTATTCAGGAAGAAATCGGCTCTGTATATGAACACTTTGAGGAGCTGTCAAAGGGTAAAGAAGATGGGAGGTAAGATATGGCGTATGTACCAATACCCAAGGACTTAAAGAAGGTAAAGACAAAGGTAGCCTTTAACCTTACAAAAAGGCAGCTCATAGGATTTACCATTGCAGGACTGGTTGGAATACCAGTCTATTTATTTATGAGGAAGTTTGTGCCAAATGACATAGCTGTCATATTCCTTATCGTATCCACGCTTCCTATCTTTTTCATCACACTATTTGAAAAAGACGGACTGACATTTGAGAAATATTTTAAGCACATCTATCTTCATAAGTTTTATCAGCCCAAAAAGAGAGTGAGAAAGGAGGTTTACCTTGAACAAGAAAAGAAAAATTCAGCAAATAAAACTCATACAAAACGAAAAGGCATTGAGAAGTCAAAAGCGGGACTTAAAGAAAAGTAATTGCAAGTCAAAAAAAGATAAGGGAGGAATCCTTGACCTTATCTTTAAGAAAGAACCGAAAAGATATACGGTAGAAGATACCATTCCCTATCTAAGGCTTTTAAAAAGCGGAATATGCCAGCTTGATGAAAAGCACTTCAGTAAAAGTATAGCCTTTCAGGACATCAACTATCAGCTTGCCTTAGATGAAGATAGGGACTTGATTTTTAATCAGTTTGCAAACTTCCTAAACTCTTTTGATCCAAGTATCAGCATTGAGTTTTCATATATCAATCAGCTCGGACGAAACGAAGAAATGAAGTCGGCAATTCAGATACCGGATAAAAAGGACGGTTTCGACGATATACGCTTTGAATTTAGAGAGATGCTAAAAAGTCAGATTGTAAAGGGAAATAACGGACTTAAAAAATCAAAATATATAACCTTTACAGTAGAAGCAGACAATTTAGAGCAGGCTACATCAAAACTTGAAAGACTGGAGATAGATATATTGTCTAATCTCAAAAGTATGGGGGTTCGTGCTGAAAGTCTTACAGGAGAAGAAAGGCTAAAGATACTTCACGATATATTAAATCCGAATAAGACCTTTGAGTTTTCCTATAAGGACTTAAAGAAAAGAGAAAGCACCAAGACATATATTGCTCCTGATGAATTTAACTTTATGCCAAGCAGATATTTTAAGTTTGGAAAATTTATCGGTGCAGTCAGCCACTTTCAAATCCTTGCAAGTGAGCTATCTGACCGTATGCTATCTGAGTTTTTGGATATTGATGATAACATCAATATCTCTTTTCATATTAAGGCAATTGATCAGTCAGAAGCCATTAAGATGGTAAAAAGAAAAAACACCGATATTGATAAGATGCGAATTGAGGAAAATAAGAAGGCGGTAAGAAGCGGCTATGATATGGACATTCTTCCATCGGACTTAATTACCTATGGTGAGGATGTAAAGAGCCTCTTAAAAGACTTGCAGACAAGAGATGAGCGAATGTTTGTAGTAAGTATCGTCTTTATGAACTTTGCAAGGACAGTGCAAAAGCTCGATAACACAATTGCTCAGATAAGCTCTATTGCAAATAAGCATAACTGTAAGCTGAAAAGACTTGACCATTCTCAGGAACAGGGACTTATCAGCGTGCTGCCTCTTGGGGTGAATAAGATTGAAATAGATAGAGGACTAACAAGCTCATCAACGGCAGTATTTATGCCATTTACCACAGAGGAGCTTTTTATCAATTCAAGTAATAGTCTTTACTACGGACTAAATGCCCTAAGCCATAACCTGATTATGGCAGATAGAAAGAAATTAAAGAACCCAAACGGTCTAATCCTCGGAACTCCGGGCAGCGGTAAGTCCTTTAGTGCCAAAAGAGAAATGGCAAATGCGATTTTAGTAACAGATGATGATGTGATTATCTGCGATCCGGAAGGAGAGTATGGAAACCTCGTAAGGCAGTTTAAGGGAGAAGTCATTAAGGTCAGCAGTAAGTCGAAGGATTACCTGAATCCTCTTGATATAAACATGAACTACGGTGATGGGGATGCACCGCTGAAAGACAAGGCAAACTTTATCATGAGTATGCTTGAGCTTGTAGTAGGTGGTAGTGGTCTTACAGCAGAAGAAAAGTCCGTTATAGATAGGTGCCTTCCTAAAATCTATGAAAAGTATTTTGAACATCCTACTCCTGATAATATGCCAATACTCCAAGACCTATACGATATGTTAAAAGGGCAGGAAGAAAAGGTCGGTAAGAAGCTGGCAACAGAGATGGAAATCTATGTATCGGGTTCTCTCAATGTCTTTAATCACAGGTCAAATGTGGATTTAAATAAGAAGCTACTTTGTTTTGATATTAAGGAGCTTGGAAGTCAGCTAAAGAAAATAGGAATGCTTGTCATTCAGGATCAGGTGTGGAATAAGGTGTCACAAAACAGAGGAAACAAAGCGACAAGGTACTATATCGACGAGTTCCATTTGCTTTTAAAAGATGAGCAGACAGCATCCTATTCCGTAGAGATTTGGAAAAGATTTCGTAAATGGGGAGGTATTCCAACAGGTATTACGCAGAATGTCAAAGACCTACTTATGAGTAAGGAGATAGAAAATATCTTTGACAATACAGACTTTGTCTTAATGTTAAATCAGGCTTCGGGAGATAGAGAGATACTTGCAAGAAAACTTAAAATCTCACTTCCTCAGCTTAGGTATGTAACTAACTCTAATGAGGGTGAGGGACTATTGTTCTTTGGAAATACCATTGTGCCTTTCCTTGATAAGTTTCCGAAAGATACAATCCTTTATCAGAAGATGACTACCAAGCCTGAAGAAGTGAGGTAGCCTATGGGAAAGAAGCTGAAAAAGGATTTTAAGGAAAGGCATAAGGCAAGTCTTGAAAGAGAGATGCTAAAAGCTGAAGCAAGCTCTATCCCCGAAGAAAGTAAGCTAAAGCATAACGATAATTATAGAGGGAAAATCGTCCATGATAAAGAAAGATTTCAGGATAAGGTTCATGAGAAGATAAACAAGGTAAGATCTGAAAATAAGCAGATAGAGGGGGCTTCTAAAAGAAATGCAAAGTATAGGGTTTCCGATAAAGTCAGCGTAAATTCTTTAAATGAAACAGGGAAAACCGATTATGATACTGAGGTAAAGAGCGGGAAAATCTATGATCCTTTGGGGCAAGACCTTGATAATGATGGAATCATAGACAGGTATGATAATGACTTTAGGGACAGCGACTACTTTGAATCGACCTATGATGTAGATGACAATCTCCATAAAAAAGATGAGTTTATTGGAAGTTCTTCTAAAAATCATAAGGCTCAAAAGAGCAGGTATAAGAGGAAAAACTACACCGATAGCCTTTATACAAGAAAAAAAGAAGATGTGCCAAAGGAAAATAAATCTGAAGGTAAAAAGACAGGGAAAGATACTATAAGCGAAAAAGAACATAGCAGTCTTTCAAAAGACCAAAAGAAAAAGGTCAAAAAGGATATGGTAAAGGTATCTGCCCTGTCAGGACTTGCTAAAGGAAGTGAAACCGTAAGAGATTACTTATCTCATGGAAGTGATGAAAATCAAGGCGTAGAGGCAGGAGAAAAGACAGCAGATACAAGCTCAAAACTCATTCATGGCATAAAGAATTACTCGGATAAGAAAAGAGCTAAAAGAGGCTATGACCTTACAAATAAGGACTATAAAATCAGAAAGCGTAAGTCAAAGTTGGAATTTCGTGATGCCAAAAAGGAACTGAAAAAGACGGATGAGTATAAAAGAGCAAGTGCATATAAAAGATTTCAAAAGAAAAATCAGGTAAAGGCAGCAATTTCTCGTGAGAATAAGTCAAGGCTTAGAGATCGAATTAAAGAGGGACTTATCGGAACACTGAAAAGCTCAAAGGATATGATTATCCGAAAAGCAAAAGGACTAATGCTTATTTTCATAGGCATCATTATCTTAGGGACCTTTGTGATTAACTTTGCAGGAACGGGAATGACAGGCTTTATGAACTCTACAAGCTCTGTGCTTACAACAAGCTATTTATCAAAGCCAAATGTCCTAAGTGAAATCAATCAGAAGTTTTCAGATATGGAGGGTGAACTTCAAAGTGAAGTTGACCATGTGAAAGAAAATTATCCCAGATATGATGAATATATCTTAAATAATACAGAATACATCGGTCATAATGTCCATGAGCTTTTATCCTACATTACATCAAGGTGTGGAGAGGTAAAGAGTGTATCGGAAGTAGAATCCATATTAAAAGAATTATTTGAGTCCATGTATGACCTTGAGTATAGGGAAGAAATTGAAATCAGATACAGGACGGTTACAAAAACCTATACCGATGAAGATGGCAATGAATATACCGAAAGCCACGAAGAACCTTATGAGTATAAAAAACTCATCGTAACGCTTCATAAAAAAGAGATGGACAGCATTATCCGAAAGGTCTTTGCAAACTATCCCGATAATCTAAAGCACTATGAAGCCTTGTTCCTTGCACAAGGCAATATGGGAGAAGCCTTTGGTAATTCTGACCTTATCAGTGCAAATGGAGGTATCGGCGGTGGAAAAGAGTATGAGGCATCTACGGAAGTACAAAAGAAGATTGTTAATGCTGCATACATTACGCCATCTCCGGGTGCAGGCTGGTGTGCCATGTGGGTATCACAGGTCTATCAAAATGCAGGACTTGGATATATAGGCGGGAATGCCTGTGATATGTACCGAAACTATACCTTTACATCAGACAGGTCAAAGCTCAAGGTCGGAATGCTTGTGGCAGTCGAAAGCAGCAGTAGCGGAAGCAATGCAGGGCTTACCTATGGTCATGTAGGTATTTACATTGGAGATGGAAAAGTGATTGATAACATCGGTCGAATAAGAGTAACTACCTTAGATGATTGGATAGCAACATTTTGTAAGCACCATCCCGTAGGATTCGGTTTTCCGCCAAATGTAAAGAAATAGGAGGTAACAATTTGAAAAAGGAACTGATAGCAGTAAAAAACAGAATAAAGAAGTTAAATGATAAAAAAGCTCTGATTGATGAAGAATTGGAGCCTTTATTTATTCGTGAAGAAGAACTTGAAAATGAAGAAATCATCACGATTTGTAGAAAGAATAACATCACAATCAGCGATTTGATGGCAAAGGTAAACAGACAAAAAGCAGAAATAAAAAAGGAGAAAACAAATGAAAACCAGTTTGAAAAAGAATAATAAGTTTTGGACGGTAGCACTTGCGGTAATTGTAAGTATTAGTTGTATTTTAGGTCTTTGGACGGTTGTTTATGCACAGGAGCAAAAATCTGAAGCTCCAACAAAAAACGAAGCTGTTCAAACGGAAGTTGAAGTAAATGCAAGGTATATCTTTGAAGATGAAAAGGTCTTTAAGGAAGAAAAGATAAAGGCTGAGAAAGGACAACTTATTGATAGCGGAGATCTTCCAATGCTCCCAGATGATATGAAATTTATTGATGAGTTTCTGTTTTATGAGGTAAAAGGAGATGGAAAAGATGAGATTATCCGTAAGGTAGCAAAGATAGAGGTTAAGGATAAGGAAACGCAGACAGAGCTTTCTAAAGATGATATTTCAAAAATAGAAAAAGAGGCAAAAGAGCTTCAGGATAAACTTGATAAGTTAAATTGCGAACTTAAGGACAAAGACAAATTAAGTGATAAGCAAAAGAATAAAATTAAAGACCTTGAAGATGAAATTGATAGCCTGAAAGAAAAAATGAAGAAAGATAAGGGAAATAAGGACTTATCAGAAGATATGAAAAAGGAAATAGATAAGCTGACGGAAAAGGTGAAAGAGCTTGAGAAAAAGGCAACTGAAACAAATAAAGCTCCTGTAACATCACAATCAGTTACACCGATTAGTCCTATTTCCGGAATTAAGACAAGTTCAGGTATTTCTCCTCAAACACCACAGACTTCTGTAAGTAGTACCGGTAAAGGCTCATCGGATTCGGTAAGCTCAGGTAATACTACAAAGGATACCGGTAAAGGCAAAACGGAAGTAAAGGAGAAAGAAAAGGAAATTCGTTATCCTAATAAGCTGACAGCTAAAATGCCTGCTAACAATAACAGCCAAGATTCAGCTATGGATGGCACAAGTAAGAGTGTAAATACCAATAAGGGAGTAGCTTCTGCACCGTCTAAGGCAAGAGGAAGTATTACGGAAAATAAGGATAATGCCAATAAGGAATATCCGATTCATCATGGGGATAGCAGCGATAATAAAGAAACGGATCAGTATTCGGCTGATGCAAGGCAGTTTATTACCTTTCAAACGAAAAACGGTAAGACTTTTCATCTTATCATCAACCACGATGAAGATAGTGAGAATGTAATGCTTCTTACGGAAGTATCTGAAGATGATTTGCTTAACATGGTGGAGAAAAAAGAAGCACCAAAGCAGGAAGTGGTAAAAGAAGAACCTGTTAAGGAAGAAGTAAAGCCTGAGAAGAAGGACGAAAAGAGTAATTTAGGAACCTATATTATTTTGCTTCTTGTAGTAGGTGGTGCATTAGGAGCAGGCTACTATTTTAAGGTTGTAAAAAAGAAAGAAGATAAGGAGCTTGAAGCATTAGAGGAGGAAGATGACGATTTCTTTTCTGAGGCTGAAAGCGAAGAAGAAACAAATGATACAGATGAAGTAGAAGCAGAAGATGAAAAGTAATGCTGCACCAAAAATCATGTAGTATTTGGTGCAAAATCAGGGGCGGGAGAGTAATATCTTTCGCCCTACTTTGATTTATAACAGGAGGAAAACACAGATGAAGTTAGTTATTGCAGAAAAGCCGAGTGTTGCAATCTCCATTGCAAAGGTTATTGGAGCAAATAAAAAGAAAGACGGATATTATGAAGGAAATGGATATAGGGTGAGCTGGTGCGTTGGACACCTAATTCAAATGGCAAATCCGGATGCTTATGATGAAAAGTACGCCAAGTGGAATATGGCTGATTTACCGATTATTCCGAGCGACTACAAGTATGAAGTTGCAAAGGCAACCAAGAAGCAGTTTAACATCCTTAAAAAGCTGATGAATGATAAGGAGATTGATACGGTTATCAATGCGTGCGATGCAGGGCGTGAGGGAGAAAGTATTTTTAGACTTGTATATAATCAAGTGAATTGTAAAAAGAAGATGAAACGCCTTTGGATTTCTTCAATGGAAGATAGTGCCATTAAAGAGGGTTTTGATGACCTAACAGACGGAAAAGACTATGATAATCTCTTTGAATCGGCACAGGCAAGAGCCATTGCGGATTGGTTAGTCGGAATGAATATTAGTAGGCTCTACTCTTGTCTGTATCAGCAAAATTACAGTGTTGGCAGAGTGCAGACACCGACTCTTGCCATGATTGTAAAAAGAGATGATGAGATAGCTAATTTCAAGAAAGAGAAATACTATACAGTGGAGCTATCTATGGATGGTTTTACACTATCAACGGATAGAATTGATGATGAGGTTGCTGCTGAACAGCTTATAAGTTTAGTAGGCGATAATATTGAAATAACCGATGTCATTCAGAAAGAAAAGATTACTAAACCTGATTTACCCTTTGACCTTACAACACTTCAAAGAGAGTGCAATAAGTATTTCGGATATAGTGCCAAGCAGACACTTGATTATGCCCAAAGCCTTTATGAGAAAAAGCTCATCACCTATCCAAGAACAGACAGCAGATGTTTAACAGAGGATATGATTGTAAGTACGGTCAATAACATTTTGGGTAAAAATGACTTTGATACAGAGCGTATTAAGGTAGTATTTGATTCTAAAAAGGTTACAGATCATCACGCTATTATTCCGACAGTAAGCTCACTGAGTGAAGGTTTATCAGGCATTCCTGAGAGTGAAGCAAAGGTATATAGGCTTATATCTAATAAGCTCCACGCAAGTGTGGGTTATCCGCTTATTGAAAACACAACAAAGATTGTAGCTTCATTTGATGGTTTTGAATTTACAAGTTCAGGTAAGGTAATTAAGGATGAAGGCTTTAGCAAATACCTTAAAGAATACAAATCAAAAAAGAGTGAAGATGCTGTATTGCCTGATGTAAGTATTGGTGATGTTTTAAGTATTGAAAATAAAGAGATTAAAGAAAAATTTACTCAACCACCGAAACACTTTACTGAAGATACGCTTCTAAAGTCTATGGAGATTGCAGGAAATGAAGCCTTAGAAAAAGGTGTAGAAGTGGAAAGAAAGGGACTTGGAACACCTGCAACAAGGGCAGGAATTATTGAAAACTTAATCTATAAGGGTTTTGTCGAAAGAGATAAGAAAAATTTGATTGCCACGCATAAGGGGATCAGCCTTGTAACGATTGTAGCAGATACCTTTAAGTCGGCAGAAACGACAGCAAAGTGGGAAATGGAATTATCTGATATTGCTCAGGGTAAATCCTCTAAGAAAGAATTTTTAGATGCGATTGAAAATGAGATAAAAGAGGTTGTTCTGACATATATAAAGTAAGTGGCTACTAATTTCAGAGTGGAAAAAATGTCTTAAAAGTGCTATAATCTTTTGTAGGAAAAGTAGGGCGAAAGGAAGTAAGTATGAAAGATATGTTTATGGATACTGCAAAAGTTATGGCAAAAGGACAGGTTACTATTCCGAAAAGGATAAGGGAACTTTTGAATTTAGAAAATGGAGATTATGTTACTTTTGTAGTTAATAAAGATAAAGTTGAAATTCAAAATTCCAAAGTTTTTATTGAAGAAAACATTGGGGAATAAAGGTGGTGAAAAAGCAGATGACGATAGATGAAATAAAGAAGTTAATTCAAAATGGAGAGAAGATAGATGTTGAGTTTAAAGAATCTAAAGATGCTTTAACCAAAGATGTCTTTGATACAGTATGCTCCTTCAATAATAGAAATGGCGGACATATTTTACTCGGTGTAAATGATAAAAGAGAGATTGTCGGTGTTAGTAAAGACAAAGTTGATAAAGTGATTAAGGAATTTACTACGGCAATCAATAACTCGCAAAAGATGTATCCACCACTTTATTTGCTTCCTGAAGTCTTTAATATAGATGAGAAAAAAGTAATTTACATCAGAGTGCCGGAAGGCTATCAGGTGTGCAGGCATAATGGAAGAATTTGGGATAGGTCTTATGAGGGAGACATCAATATCACAGATCATTCCGAACTTGTATATAAGCTATATGCAAGAAAGCAAGGAAGCTATTTTGTAAATAAAGTATATCCGAATCTGGATATTGATTTTCTTGATGCTTCTGTTATTGATAAAGCTAAGAAAATGGCTGTTTCCCGAAATAAAAATCATGTTTGGGAGAATATGAGTAATGAAGAACTTCTTAGAAGTGCTAATCTCATTCTGACAGATCCGGAAACAAAGCGTGAGGGAATTACATTAGCTGCTATTCTGTTATTTGGAAAAGACAACTCGATTATGTCCGTTCTACCACAACACAAAACAGATGCAATATTCAGAGTTGAAAACAAGGATAGATATGATGATAGAGATGTTGTCATAACAAATCTGATTGATAGCTATGACAGGCTTATAGAGTTTGGGCAGAAGCATTTGAACGATTTATTTGTCTTAGACGGAATTGTAAATGTTAACGCAAGGGATAGGATACTTAGAGAGATAGTTTCCAATACATTGGCTCATAGGGATTATTCAAGTGGGTATCCTGCAAAGATGATTATTGATGATGAGAAAATTACTGTTGAAAACAGCAACTTGGCTCATGGGATGGGAACTTTAGATTTACAGAAGTTTGAGCCATTTCCTAAGAATCCTGCTATATCAAAGGTGTTTAGAGAAATAGGTCTTGCAGATGAACTTGGTTCAGGAATGCGAAATACCTACAAGTACACACAGCTTTATTCAGGAGAAAACCCGTTATTTGAGGAGGGAGATATATTTAGAACGATTATTCCTCTAAAGAAGATAGCGACGCAAAAGGTTGGGGGCGACAATGTCGCTCATGATGTCGCTCAGGGTGTCGTTCACGATGTCGCTCACGATAAGATAGCCCTCGCAGAGTTTATTAAAGAAAAAGTGAGGCGCAATGATAGGATTACAAGAAAGGCTATTGCAGATGAAGCTGGAGTTAGCGTAAAGACTATTGAAAGAGCTATAAAGGAAATAGATAATCTGAAGTATGTAGGAAGTGGTAATAGCGGACACTGGGAACTTAATGAATAAAAGTAAGTTGCAGAACTATGATTTTTAGTAGGTAATTGATTTCTAAAAGTGCCATACAATAAGGTTTTGCAGCAGAAAAATTAAGTTGCAGTAAGTTGCAATACACAGAATTAAAAGGTGATTAGAGTAAAATCTAACCGCCTTTTTTGTTTGGAAAAACGAAGGAGGTAAAAATGCGAATAAATGATTTTCATAACATTTTGGAGCTTATAAAACAAGATGTGCTTCATAGTGAAGCAGAGTATCTGAAGCTCTTAAAGGTTGTCGGAAACAATCAAAGATATGACTTTAGAAGTCAATTAAGTATCTATGATAAAAATCCTGAAGCAATAGCTTGTGCCAAGTTTGACTACTGGAGGGAACGTTTTAATCGAACAGTAATGCGAGGACAGAAAGGTATCCCCATTTTAGAGGACTATGGCACATTCAAAAAAGTGGACTATATTTTTGATATAGGTCAGACAGTTTCAAGAAACAGAGATGTCAACGAAGTAAATCTTTGGAAGTTTGACAAAGAAAATCATCAAGATGTGTTAAAGGAAATGATTAAAAGCGAGGGCTATGAGGAAAGTGAAAGCACACTTGAAAACATCTTTTCTTTAAGCAGACTCTACGGTGATGAAAAAATAGATACCTTAATGAATGAACTTAGAGTAGCGGATGAGGATAGAATATCCTTTACCAAGTTTGTAAGGGACTCGGTAAGCTATGCGGTAGCGTCAAGATTTAAGTTAGATTATTCGATAGATTATGAGCTTTTAAGAGAGAATTTTCAAAGACTTGACAGCATATCTCTAATGAGTCTTGGTGAAAGCGTATCGGATATTAGCGGAAAGATTATTGATGCGACCATTCAAAAAAGCAAAGAACTTGAGCTTCAAAAAGAAGTTTTAAGAGGAAAAGAAGCGGGATATAATAAGATTAAAGAAGAATTGGAGGAGGTAGAAGAATATGTACTTCGACGAGATGATCAGGGAAGAAATGAAAACGAGCGAGTTCTCCGAAATGGAGAGTACAGACGAGATAATAGAGAAAATCAGGGAGAATACGCTAAACAGCTTGGAGGAAGAGACGGACTTCATGAAAGAATTCCCGAATCCGACTTACGCAGTGATGAGGCTGGATTATCTATCACAGAGCGAGGAGCAGAGCCACTTCGAGATGTTGGTAGACCTATACAAGGAGAAGAAACTGACAGGACACCTGATGGATATTCAGAAACAAGCGATAGAGTTTATGAGAACAGAGAAGCCGAAACTGATGGCAGCTTGGAAGATAGAGGGCGAGGAAAGTCCACAGTACAAAGCAATGATTTCAGCCTTGAAAGAGATGACCATCAAGGAAGTAATGGAAATTTAAAAGAAAATACTGAGGCAGAGATAAGAGAAGCTGAAAAGGCTTCTTTTTCTTTACCAGAAAATTCCTATGGACAGATACGCCTTACGATTCCGCTAACTGAGAATGATATAGATACCGTCCTTATTAACGGAGGAAATCACGATGGCGGCAGACTTCCTGTTATTGCTGAGTTTTCCAAAGAAAAAACAGTAGAAGAATTGGGAGAATACCTCCAAGATACCTTTAAAGGCGGAAACGGGTTTTACATTGATGAAAGAGAAGTATCTTCCTGGTATTCGGATAAAGGCATTCATTTAGCCTATGGAACTCCTGCAAGAGAAGATGATACGCAGGTCTTAAACTGGAATGATGCTGCAAAGAGGATAAATGAACTTCTTAAAAGTGGAGAATTTGCTACAAATGCAGAGCTTTTAGAAGCTCTTGATTATGAAAGAGATCGGATTTCAGAATCTCTATGGTATCTATCGCATGATTTAAGTGAAGAAGGAAAAGAGCAAGGATATTTTGAACTTTTTGAAAGAGGCGGGGGCTTTCCGGAAGAAACAAAAAGATTATCTGAAGCATTAAAAAATCCTGAGTATCTGAAAGAAACAATCAGAGAATATGACAGATTTTTAGCAGGATATAAAGAAAATAGGAATGTACTAAGGTTTCACTATCACAAGGTAGATAGCCTTTATCAGAAATTACAGGAACTTGAGCTGCCACGAAAGGAATATAGCACCAATCTGACAGAATTTCCGAAAGTTAAATCTTTTATTACAGAAGATGAAATCCTTGAAAGCCTTTCAAGGGGAAGCGGCGTTGATAGAGGAAAAGAACTAATCAACAAGTTTTTTAAAGAAAATCATACGCTTCAGGAAAAAGCGAATTTCCTAAAAGACGAATATGGAATTGGAGGACATTCCCATGCTGTTTCCGGAGCAATGGGAAGTGATGAATGGCACGATGCAAAGGGACTTAAATTACAGAAAAATGATTGTAATGATGTGTTTCTTACTTGGACAAGTGTTGCAAAGCATATCGACGAGCTGTTTTCTAAAAATCTTTATCTTGAAGAAAAGGAAACAGAAAACAAGTCAGAGATTGAAGAACCACAATATTATTCCAAAGATGATCCTGAAAACTTAATGACAGATGAAATGCTTGAAAGAGTGCCGGAGCTTTACGCACATGAGGATGTAGCTTTAGCGGATAAAGAGGTTCATGCTGCATATATCATTCCTTTCCGTTCAAATTGGACTTGGTATATGACGGAGTATGACAGGGAAAGCGGTGATGCCTTTGGACTTGTGCTTGGGATTGAGCCGGAATGGGGATATTTTAATCTTGAGGAGCTGAAAGAACTAAACGCCCAGAGGCTTATTTTAGAGGATTTTCCAAAGACCTTTAGAGAGCTTAAAGACAGTGAGCTTAAAAAACAGATGGATGAGCAGGAGCTTCAGTCTGTCTTTAACGGAGAACTTAGCTTTGTAGAAGAAGAACTTGAAGCACCTGAAGAAACAGAAGAAGTTAGAAGGGCTGACACAGTTCAAGCTACCTTATTTGATTACCTAAAGGATAGAGAAGAAGTTGAGCTCAATGAAAAAGAGGAAAGCCCTTTAGATGATTTGGCAGTTAAAGAGGGTAATACCGTCTATTTTCATCATGAAGAATACAAAGTCAGAGAAATTTCTAAAAATGAAATCACAGGAAGAAATGACTTATGGCTTGATCCGGTAAGAAGTGGTAATCATCAAATACCGATTGTAGCCTTTACAGATAATGAGGATCTTCTGAAGCAGATAAGCCTTAAAAGACCGAACTTTATTGTCGGAGATGAAGTCAGGTACAAGGAAAAAAACTATACCATCACACGCTTTGATGATATGGGAAAGAATCTAAATACAGTAACAGTTAAAGACAACACTGAATATCTTGGCGGGATGATAACAGGCTCCGATGTCATTCCTTATCGTCTTGAAAGCGACCTTGAGAGGATATTTGAAAATCAAACATATAAACATTCAGAGCAGACTACTGAAGAAGTAGAAATAAAGAAAGCAGAAGCTCATAACTTCAAAATTACGGAAGAAACGCTCCCGGACAAGTTATCTCCAAGTGAAAGGTTAAATAATAACCTTGAAGCAATCTCTATGCTGAGTCGCATTGAAAGCGGACAAAGAGAGCTTGACAGTACAGCTCAGGAAGTTTTAGCAAGGTATGTCGGATGGGGAGGACTTGCTGATGTATTCGATGAAGAAAAAGGCGGACAGTGGAAAGAAGCGAGGAGCTTTCTAAAAGAGAACTTATCTCAGGCAGAATATGAAGCTGCAAGAGAATCTACTTTAACGAGCTTTTACACACCGAAAACAGTGATTGACGGAGTGTATAAGACCCTTTCGGATATGGGATTTAAACAGGGAAACATTTTAGAGCCAAGTATGGGAATAGGGAACTTTATAGGCAATATCCCTGATGAAATGAATCAGTCTAAGTTTTATGGTGTAGAGCTTGACTCTGTAAGCGGTCGAATTGGAAAGCTGTTATACCCTGAAAGTGATATACAGATTAAGGGGCTTGAAGAAACTTCCTTCTCAAATAACTTCTTTGATGCGATTATCGGCAATGTACCCTTTGGAGAATATAAGGTAAATGACAGGGAGTATAACAAAAATAACTTCCTTATCCATGATTATTTCTTTGCCAAGTCCATTGATAAAGTAAGAAACGGCGGTATTATTGCCTTTATTACATCAAGCGGAACGATGGACAAAAAGGACGAAAGTGTAAGACGCTACCTTGCAGCAAGAGCAGAGTTTTTAGGAGCGATAAGACTTCCGAACGATACCTTTAAGGGCGTAGCAGGAACAGAAGTAACCTCAGATATTATCTTTCTAAAGAAAAGGGACAGTATCAGAGAAAGGGATGAGGACTGGATCCATCTTGCTGAAGATGAAAACGGGCTTTCATATAACAAATACTTTGTTGATCATCCTGAACAGGTGCTTGGTTCTATGGAAGAAATATCCGGAAGATTTGGGAATACAATAGCTTGCCTGCCAAAAGAAAACACAGACTTAAAGGAGCTACTGACAAAAGCAAGCGAAGAAATCTCTAAAAATGCTAATTATGAAGAAATAGAGCTACTTGATGATGAAATTACCTCAATTCCTGCCACAGATGATGTTAAAAACTTTTCATATACCATTATTGATGATGATGTTTATTACAGAGAAAATTCCCTATTTGTAAAGAAAGAAGTAACGGATAAAAACAAGGAAAAGATTAAGGACTATCTTGAGTTAAATGCAGCCTTAAAGGACGTTATTTCCAAACAGAAAGAAGATTTTTCAGATGATGAAGTAAAGAAAGCTCAGGAAGAACTAAATGAAATTTATGACAGCTTTTCTAAGAAGCATGGATATGTCAATAACCTTTCTAATACCAGAGCCTTAAAAGAGGATAGCAACTTCCCGCTTGTTTCTTCCATTGAAATCCTTGACGAAGAAGAAAACTTTAAGGCAAAGGGAGATATTTTTTCCAAGCGAACAATCACAAAGGCGAAGGTTATCGACCATGTAGACACTTCCCTTGAAGCTCTTGTATTATCGGTGTCTGAAAAAGGATATGTGGATTTTGAGTATATGGGAAGCCTTACAGATAAAGACAGACCGACTTTGATAGAAGAACTTAGAGGGGAAATCTATCTAAACATCAGAGAAGAACAAAACTTTTATAGACCATTATCTTTTAACCTTGAAGATGGAGATCTACCTTTTGCCTGTGCAAACGGCAGTAATTCATATAAGTACGGCTATGTAACAAAGGATGAGTATCTAAGCGGAAATATCAGAGATAAGATTGCTATTGTAGACAGCTACCTTGCAAAGTTAAGACAAACCGAAAGAGAGTTACCTCATCTTGGCTATGCGGAAGATGGCAAAGAAAAAGAGCTGATAAGTTATGAGATGAACCGTTTGGAATATCAAAAGGCAGAGCTTACAAAAGTTCTTCCAAAGGAACTTGAAGCAAGTGAAATCAATGTAAGACTCGGAGCTACTTGGATACCGAATAAGGATATTGAAAAATTCATCTTTGAAACACTGAAAACTCCGGGATATGCCAAATGGGATATTAAGGTTAAATTTTCAAATCTGACAAGTGAATGGAATGTTGAAGGAAAGAGCAGGGACAGAGGAAATGACCTTGCAGAGATGACATACGGCACCTCAAGGGTAAATGCCTATAAGCTGATTGAAGATGCCTTAAACTTAAAAGAAACAAAGGTATTTGATCAGATTGTAAATCCGGACGGTTCAAAAACTTCTGTATTAAATAAAAAGGAAACGCTTCTTGCAGGACAAAAGCAGGAGCTTTTAAAAGAAGAATTTAAGAACTGGATATTTAACGATCAGGAAAGAAGAAATAGACTTGTAAAGCTATATAACGAGCGTTTTAACTCTATCCGTAACAGAGAATATGACGGCAGCAACCTTTCTTTTGAGGGAATGACCACAGAAATTGATTTAAGACCTCATCAAAGAAATGCTATAGCAAGAAGTTTGTATGGGGGAAATACGCTTCTTGCCCATGTGGTAGGTAGTGGAAAGACCTTTGAGATGGTAGCTTCTGCAATGGAAAGCAAAAGGCTTGGGATGTGTTCCAAGTCTTTATTTGTTGTACCGAATCACTTAACAGGTCAAATCGGCAGAGAGTTTATGCAGCTTTATCCTTCAGCCAATATCATGGTGGCAGATAAGAAAGACTTTGAACCGAAAAATAGAAAAAGGTTTATCGGTCGCATTGCAACAGGGGAATATGATGCCGTTGTAATCGGGCATACGCAGTTTGAAAAAATCCCTATGTCAAAGGAGTATCAGGAGAAACACATTCAGGATCAGATTGATGAAATTATAAACTATGTGGAGGAATATAAGCATGACAGAAATCAGAACTTTACGGTAAAGCAGCTTGAAAAAACAAAAAAGAAGCTGGAAACAAGGCTTGAAAAGTTAAACGATGATTTTAAAAAAGACGATGTCATTACCTTTGAAGAATTAGGTGTAGATAAGCTCTTTATTGACGAGGCACATAATTACAAAAATCTCTACCTTTATACAAAAATGAGAAATGTAGCAGGTATTGGACAGTCTGAAGCCTTTAAGTCCTCCGATATGTTTATGAAGTGCAGATACATGGATGAAATGACAGGTGGAAAAGGAATTGTCTTTGCCACAGGAACGCCTGTCAGTAACTCGATGACAGAGCTTTATACTATGCAGCGTTATCTTCAGTATGAAAGCCTTAAAAAGAATAATTTGGAGCATTTTGATAGCTGGGCTTCTACTTTTGGTGAAACGCAGTCAGCTTTTGAATTGTCTCCGGAGGGAACAGGGTATAGAGTAAAGACAAGATTTTCCAAGTTCTATAACCTTCCTGAACTAATGTCTATGTTTAAAGAAGTTGCGGATATTCAGACAGCAGATATGCTAAATCTTCCAACACCTGAAGCACACTATGAAGTTATTAAAACTTTGCCAAGTGAGGAGCAAAAGGAAATCCTAAAGAGCTTATCGGAAAGAGCTGATGATGTAAGAAACAGGGTAGTAGAGCCTGACGAAGATAATATGCTGAAGATTACTAATGACGGCAAGAAACTCGCCTTAGATCAGCGTTTAATCAATCCACTTCTTCCGGATAATCCTGACAGCAAGGTCAATGTGTGCGTGAAAAATGTTTTTGCCATTTGGGATAAGACAAAAGAAAATAAGTCCACACAGCTTCTTTTCTCCGATATGTCAACTCCAAAAGGAAATGGAGAGTTTAATATTTATGATGATATTAGAGAAAAACTTGTGGCAATGGGAATACCGAAAGAAGAAATAGCCTTTATCCATGAAGCAAATTCTGATAAGCAAAAGGATGAACTCTTTGCAAGGGTAAGAAAAGGTGAGATTCGTATTTTAATGGGTTCTACACAGAAAATGGGAGCCGGAACGAATGTGCAAAACAAGCTGATTGCACTTCATGATTTAGATGTCCCATGGCGTCCTGCCGATGTAGGACGGATTTTGCGGACATTCAAAATAAAAAAGAATGTGGAGGTAACAGACAATGGCAAAATCATTATTTGAGGAACTGGGCGGCAAATACGAAAGGCAAGGGGATTATTTGATACCGTGCTTAACTGTACCCGCCGAAGAAGAACAGGCAATAGGCATCTGGGGGCAACGGCATTTAGATTATCTAAAACAGTACCGTAAAGTTACATACACCAATCTTCTTACAAGCGGCAGGCTAAACGCCTACCTTGCCGACATCAACAGACAGGCACAGGAACGCTTTGAAAGGCTCATAGAGGGTATGAAACAGGCACAGGGCATAACGGAACAGCTAAAGGCAGAAAACGCCTTAGAATGGACAGGATGCCTCAATAACATAAGGGCTTGTGCGAGGGAGATTGTGGAAAAGGAAATTATTTTTGCATAAACAGATGATTAGTGGCAGGGGGAAATCCTGCCGCTTTTTCTGCTTTAGTTTGTCAGCTTGACAAATAAAGGGTTAAGGAATATAATTAGATTCAGTATTATACAAGGAGTTAATAAATATGCGGCAAGGTATTCTTAAATAAACTGTCAATTTGATAGTGGGAACAAAAAGTAGCAGTCCCGTTTCACTTTTAATATGGGGCTTAGTTTTTTGTACCCAGTTTAAGAATACTTTTATCATGTAATTTTATATGCCCGAAAACATATAAGTGTTTTGGGGCTATTGGAGTTATTTACCCAGTGATAGGAGTATTTATCACTGGGTATTTTTATGCCCTTTTTTGGGTGTTGATAGGAGGAAAATCACATGAAAATAATTAACTTAGGCATTCTGGCTCACGTTGACGCAGGAAAGACAACATTAACGGAAAGTTTATTGTATACCAGTGGTGCAATTGCAGAACTAGGGAGCGTAGATGAAGGCACAACAAGGACAGATACAATGAATTTGGAGCGTCAAAGGGGAATCACTATCCAGACAGCAGTGACATCTTTTCAGTGGGAGGATGTAAAAGTCAACATTATAGATACGCCAGGCCATATGGATTTTTTGGCGGAAGTATACCGTTCTTTATCCGTATTAGACGGAGCAGTATTATTAGTTTCTGCAAAGGATGGCATACAGGCACAGACCCGTATACTGTTTCATGCACTACAGATAATGAAGATTCCGACAATTTTTTTCATCAATAAAATTGACCAAGAGGGGATTGATTTGCCAATGGTATATCGGGAAATGAAAGCAAAGCTTTCTTCGGAAATTATAGTGAAGCAAAAGGTTGGGCAGCATCCCCATATAAATGTAACGGACAATGACGATATGGAACAGTGGGATGCGGTAATTATGGGAAACGATGAACTATTAGAGAAATATATGTCAGGGAAACCGTTTAAAATGTCAGAACTGGAACAGGAAGAAAACAGGAGATTCCAAAACGGAACGTTATTTCCCGTTTATCACGGAAGCGCTAAAAACAATCTGGGGATTCGGCAGCTTATAGAAGTAATTGCCAGTAAATTTTATTCATCAACGCCTGAAGGTCAATCTGAACTATGCGGGCAGGTTTTTAAGATTGAATATTCAGAGAAAAGGCGGCGTTTTGTTTATGTGCGTATATATAGCGGAACATTGCATTTGAGGGATGTTATTAGAATATCTGAAAAAGAGAAAATAAAAATCACAGAGATGTGTGTTCCGACAAACGGTGAATTATATTCATCCGATACAGCCTGCTCTGGTGATATTGTAATTTTACCAAATGATGTTTTGCAGCTAAACAGTATTTTGGGGAACGAAATACTGTTGCCGCAGAGAAAATTTATTGAAAATCCTCTCCCTATGCTCCAAACAACGATTGCAGTAAAGAAATCTGAACAGCGGGAAATATTGCTTGGGGCACTTACAGAAATTTCAGATGGCGACCCTCTTTTAAAATATTATGTGGATACTACAACGCATGAGATTATACTTTCTTTTTTGGGGAATGTGCAGATGGAAGTCATTTGTGCCATCCTTGAGGAAAAATATCATGTGGAGGCAGAAATAAAAGAGCCTACTGTTATATATATGGAAAGACCGCTTAGAAAAGCAGAATATACCATCCACATAGAAGTCCCGCCAAATCCTTTCTGGGCTTCTGTCGGGTTGTCCATAGAGCCGCTCCCTATTGGAAGCGGAGTGCAGTATGAAAGCAGAGTTTCACTTGGATATTTAAATCAATCGTTCCAAAATGCGGTTATGGAGGGGGTTCTTTATGGCTGCGAGCAGGGGCTGTATGGATGGAAAGTGACAGACTGTAAAATCTGTTTTGAATATGGATTGTATTATAGTCCTGTAAGTACCCCCGCAGACTTTCGGCTGCTTTCCCCTATCGTATTGGAGCAGGCTTTAAAAAAAGCAGGGACAGAACTATTAGAGCCATATCTCCACTTTGAAATTTATGCACCGCAGGAATATCTCTCACGGGCGTATCATGATGCTCCAAGGTATTGTGCAGATATTGTAAGTACTCAGATAAAGAATGACGAGGTCATTCTGAAAGGAGAAATCCCTGCTAGATGTATTCAAGAATACAGGAACGATTTAACTTATTTCACAAATGGGCAGGGAGTCTGCTTGACAGAGTTAAAAGGATACCAGCCAGCTATTGGTAAATTTATTTGCCAACCCCGCCGCCCGAATAGCCGTATAGATAAGGTTCGGCATATGTTCCACAAGTTAGCTTAACAGCTTGCAAAAGTCATATAAAATGAGATTTGAAAGGATTAGAGACTAATTATGATGAAATGCGAATGGATATTGTGTCCTGTTTGTGGGAGCAAAACCCGTAATAAAATTAGGAAGGACACTGTTTTGGAGAATTATCCCCTTTATTGTCCAAAATGCAGACAAGAAAGATTGATTAAAGTTGACAACTTGAAGATAACTGTCATCAAAGAGCCAGACGCTTAAGACGCAGAGCCGATGAAATTGTGGAACAATTCACGAATCATCGGCTCTTTTTGTTTCGTATTTGAAAGAACAAACTCACCAAATAAAAAAAACGATATTCGGGTGGGTTATTTTGTTATACCCTAAATTACCCTCTGAATTTGTTTTTAAATTTGGAGGGATTTTTTTATGTCCTTTTTTCGGGCAGTTATCTATCTGCTCATACGAAGCAAAATTTATCAATACATAGCATATCAGAGAACGGCAGGAAACCAGTTAAAAAAATTTCTGCCAGTGCAACGGTACTTCTCACCTTGAGGCAGTGGCTTTGCTCACTAGAAGCGAAGCGACGCAGTGAGCATTAGCACTTCCCATGTCAGGGATGTCCAAGAATTCGAACGAAGTGAAGAATGATTGGAAACAGCCTACGACTGAGGCAGTGGCTTTACTTACTAGAAATTAATTATATAGTTATAATGAGTATTGTTTATTAGTTTTATTATTTATATTCACCTTATATATTTATTGGAGAGGGAAATATGTTAAGTAAATTTAAGCAACTAAAAGAGGATATGGAAAAAAAAGAGTGGACAATTACTAGTTTTCTTTTTACTTATAAATCAATAAAATATGTTGTATTAGTTAGAAGGTTTATAGATAATGTAAAAAAAAGAGATCCTTATGCACTTGTAAAATTAGATTTTTTTAAAGCTAATGATTTAAGTTGTACACTTAGTGCTGAGGCAAATAGTAATAGGATACTTATTGATGCTAGGACTCTAAGAGAGTATTTTGGTATTGAATATAGCGAAAATCTTGGAGATATTCTTGTACAGTTCTATAAACGTTTTGGAGAGTTTATTCCCGATTCAGTTCCTCTTCAGTTTTCAGAATTAGAAATAGGTTTAATGATTAAGTCATTAAGTAAAAGTGATTCAGAGGATCCAAATAAAGTTTATTGCTACAAAGTTAGAAGAAATCCTAAAGGACAAATGAGAACTTTATTTAATGCAGATAAAACAAAACTTCGCAGAGAGTCTTTATTCAATTACTTTAAAGATGATAAGAGTATAAGTTTTTGTTATTCAACAGATAAAAATGAAGAGAATGACGATGCTACGATTTTGTATAACTTTTCAAGTAATAAGTTTAAAAATATGTAATTTTATAGTTTAAGTTAATAATTTCTTGTGATTGAAAGCAACAAGCCCTTCGCTTATGCGAGGGGCTTTTACTATACACTCATACTTATAAATGTAATATAATGTAATTAGTGATAATCATTTTAAAAATATAGTTCATGGGAGAGAGACATGATAGAACTAAAGGATTTAGGTACCTTTGAATCTGTACCTGAAATAGTAGTAGATATCGTAAAAGGAAATATTGTAGCGTTAGAAAATGCATTAGCAGATGGTTGGGATATTCATAAACCTATACAATTGGGTAAGTACAGTGAGTATTCCCCTCTAGAATTGGCATTAGTAATGAATTGTTTACCTAGTGTTCAATGGTTAGTTGAACATGGAGCAGATCTAAATGATGAAGAAAACCCAAGTTTCTTGTTAGCTGTACGGTATGCTGACCAAAAGATAATAGATTATGTTGTAAATCATGGTGCCAATATTCACGCCTTGAACGCTGTGGAGGTAGATGCTTTTCAAGCTGCCTTATATGGCAAGAAATATGAGAACCTACAAATTATTCATGATTTGGGGCATACAGTACAAAAATATGGCGGTAAAGCTTTCAGAAATGCCATAACAGAGAACAATTATGAGGTCTTAGATTTCTTTATTCATAATGGTGTAGATATTAATTACAATAAGCCTGATTCTGTATATCCCTTTAAACCGACACCATTGTGCGTAGCAGCGCGGTATGTTGATTTACAGATGTGTAAATATTTGGTAGAACATGGTGCCGATGTGACTATCGCAGAAAAGGATGGTATGCGTCCTTATAGCATTGCCATTGAAAAGGGCGATATGAAAATGGCGGAGTATTTTAAAACATTAGAGCCTGTAGAGTACCATGATAAACAAAATAAAATGGATCAATTAAAACCATTTAAATTACCAAAGGCATTAGTATCGTTTTTAGAGGGTGATACACTTTACTTTGAATTGCCAGACTCTGATTTTATATCGGTTGAGTTTTTACCTTTACTTGATACAGTTCCATTTAAAGTGGGCCGTCGTAAACTATTACGACTATCTAAAGAGCTAGGCGAGTATAATGATTATCAAATTGTATGGGACCCTAAGTCTAAAAAAATCAGTTGTTATGATACCGAGCATCAAGAGCTACATGAACTTTGCAAGTTTGATGAGTTTATAGCAGATATGGCAGGTCAATTAGAAACCTTATTCTAATGTATATTGTAAAGTTGAGGAGATACATATGGCAGATGCAGTTGAGAAAACTTATACAGATTGGTCAATTGATGTAGGTGACTATAAGTATGAAGGAATTACATTGAATGAGGTTGAGCAAAATCTCTACGCTATTGAGGATCAAGAGCAGGATTTTGTAGTTATATCACCAGCAAAGGCAATTCCGATAGATAATAAAATATATAACTTTGTACAAGTTTGTAGTGATCAAGATACCGATTTATTACATATAGAGCTTAGTGTAACTAATGATGGTGAGCAGGGTGCGATAATATACGGTAAAAATGAGCTAGGCCCTCAAGAGGCATTACAGATTATAGAAGAATTTATTGCACATCATAAGGCTCCATCATTAGATGATTGGGAAGTCGTACTAGATTTAAGACCGAAGAT
>OKWW01000052.1_pt1 | contig 53481 bp, 72 predicted proteins | sample 1607191 | NCBI WGS metagenome assembly OKWW01 (sample SAMN07501054, study PRJEB24779) | human gut metagenome | isolation source: stool | host: human infant | place: USA: Pittsburgh, PA | reverse complement strand
AAATTGGTAGATGTTGGGGCTAACTTACAACGTAGTATACAAGATATAGTACTCTCTAGATATGCTTGTTACTTAATCGCTATGAATGGCAATCCTCGTAAAGAGGTAATTGCATTAGCTCAAACCTATTTTGCGGTAAAAACTCACAAGCAAGAGCAATTAGAATTACAAAAAGAAGATAGCTTACGCTTACAAATTGATCTGCACCCATTTTCTTGGACAGACAATAAGAAAAACCCGCACCGTAGTGCGGGTTTATTTTGGTGGACCACCAGGGGTTCGAACCCTGGACACCCTGATTAAGAGTTTATTATTTGACTACTGACAAATCCTATAAATACAGTATTTTACTGCATTTTATATTCTCACATTCAACTATATTTCAGTATATTTTTTAATAAAATGATGTCAAAATGATGTCACATATAATATATACATTATATGTTATGATCCACTTCTTCACCATACAGTCTTTCCATACCTTGACGGGTTACAAGCCAATTCTTCCCAGACTTTCTAGCTTCATCTTCAGTGAACTGCTTATTTGCATATCGCTTTAAGCAGCATTGCTTAATAGAATCAGCTGGTACATTCCATCTTTCACCAGCCTCTTGTGTAGTCATTACATCAGCTAATTTCATTATAGTACTCCTAATATTACTAATAGATTATAAATAGATAATACAAAGGCAATAATGCTAATTATTAAAGTTAATCTTGAAATCATATGCTCGCCATTGTTATAATAGTTAGGAAGATTGGGGCTCTTTCGAGCCCCTGTGGTTACTCTTTATTAATCGCCGTTATCACCGCAGTTGCTAGTTGGATGATAGCTATTACTAAGGGTAGCCATTTTTTTATTTTCTTCCTTAACTTCTTCAATGGCATCACCTCCTTCCTTATGTCTATATTATAACACGTTTCCGTGTTACACGCAATAGATTTTTATAATTTTTACAAACAAAAACAGCCTACTAACTCAGATATTATCTGGGTCGGTAGGCTATTTATATTATAAGTTACTATTTCTTTATAGGTGCTGATAAATGTATGTTATTTAATATAATGTCAGCATCAGATTTATCCAACGTTTCTCCAGCTTTTATTTTATCTAAAATCACTAATAATTTATCTTTGGCATCATCCAAAAATTCTGCACTCTTATGTAATCCGCTTTTTCTGATACTATCTGCATTCTCATTATATTTTGCAACAAAATATTCTAACATTTCTATGAATTTGTCTGAATGTAAATAGTCTTGGATGTAGTCATTTAATATAGTATCCATATACTCCCCCATGATTTTTAAAATACTACTTGCCTATATTATATCATTTTACAAATAAAAAAGGCCTATCAACCTAGATGTTATTCTAAGCTGATAGGCCTTTAATGCTATTCAGTTATAAACAATTGTTTTACTACTCAACTGACAACTAATAGTTGATAGTTGCGTGTATCCACCATTACACGCTATGGAGATATATGGATCACCTCAATTTTTTGCAACTAAATAAACAACTGTTCCACCTAATAATATATTTAATATCTTACTGTTCCTTTGTTGCATCTTGATTCTTTTGAGTTCTCTCATCTGCATTTCTAAGTATGCGTTCACCTTCGCCAATGATTCGTTTTGCATTGATAGCGTTTTCTCTTGCTGCTCTAATGTGTTCTTGGCTATTAGTAATTGCTCCCTCTGTTCTTTGATTAAGTTCATCGATTCTATTAATTCTTGTTTCGATTCGCTCGTTGACATCTGTGCTACGTTCAATTGCTGTTCTAACTCGTCTATTATCTTCAACTGCTCGTTGATTGTATTGTTGAGCGTTTCGAACTTCATCAGTAGCTCGTTGTATTCCTGTCGTGTCAATATTACTTGCTCTGTCGGCGTATAACCATATACAGGCAATGATACAAAGGACAATACAAATAGGAACAGAGATGTAATGAGCGTGAATAAAGTTTTTGATTTTGTCATTCATACTTCCCCCTAGTCATACATGTAGTTAACATCGACTTCTTTGCCGGCTACCATTCCGCAATCACTATATTGCCATATTCTGATATTTGGATAATCGCATTGTGAATCATATTGCGCACACCATACAGGAACGCTTGGCATTTGACTATATGCATATGTTTCATCCCACAATAGGGAATAACCACTATACACACCTACATTTTGAAACCCTGCACTCCATAATTTATTCACAAACCGACTAATGCAATTAGTCATCCCTTGGCTAGTTAAAGCACCAGCATTAATCATATTACGTAATTGTCTATGCTCTTCGTAGTCATACCAAATACCAGCTTGCAAATGGCAATCAGTATACCCATAACTATTGAGCGTATTAATCACCCATTCCGCCTCTTGTACTGCGGTTGCCTCATCGTATGCATGGCTAAAATAATATATACCTACTTCAAGACCTGCATTTAATGCTGCGGTGATGTGTTGTTCAAAGAATTTATCAACGTTATAGTTTTCACCTAATTTAATGATTACGAATTCATTGCCTTCTTCTTTTGCTTGTTGCATATGTGAATCATCATAATAAGGTGTTCCGTTTTCATCCTCTTGCCATGCTGAAATATCAAACCCTTTTCTCATTCTTATCACTCCTTTCTGGTATGTTTGGTAATGGTGGCAATTTAGGTTGCTCTTCCAATTTATCAGGTATTCCGTTTCCGTCCTTATCTATCCATAAGGCAAGGAATCCAACTAATGCGGTTAATACCGATGGAATAAATATATGATCTATGATATTTATCCCAACATTAATCAGTTTATTCATATCATCAGAAACGTATCCTTGAATGAACACCATAATGTACTCAATCACCACTAATAAAATAGGTACTAGTATTAACAATACTAGTACCCTTGTAGCAAGAACACCTGTAGGGTGAAAGTTAGCCACCCTTACAGATTGATATGATTTTTTAATTGTATTGATGAGATTTTGAGGTATGTTCATGCAATTCCTCCTTAATATCATCAACACGAGCTTCGATACCATCGACTCTTGATGTTAATTTAACATGCTCGGTGTACGCCCTAGTGCGCTGTTCGCGTGAGAATTTGATTTCATCCTTTAATTCTTTTAACGTGTCAGTAAGCACGCCCATTTTCTCCTGAAACATCAAATTATCTTGCATACGTTGCAAATCTAATTTTTCAAGCAATGGAATGACGAGTACCTTATAACCTAGACCAGCTACCACACTAACTATTGTGATTGTGGTCAAGATATCATTTAATTCAAATTTCCATGTCCACATTTAATCTCCTTCCGTTTGTGCTTCGCTTTCATCTAATGATAGCAAATCATTGTGCACACACCCCTCAGTAGGGCATGTGCCATCTTCGTTTAGAACTTCCCAGCAGTATTCACAGAATTCCATTACCGGAACTTTACTATCCCCAATATATTTAGGCATATTATTGCACCTCCTTGATTCGTGCTACCATTTCGCTATTCAACTTGATATATTGTGCACTAATTGCATTAGTAGGTTTCCCCATAAGTAGCAATCTGCGTTGAGCCTCTTCTAGTGTCTTAAATCGTGGTTCGTATTCCGCCTTGATGGCATTGATTTTTTCTTCTTTTGTTGGAAGGTATTCAACTACCGGTGGATCTACAAATTTACCATTCACATAACATTTACCGCTCGTAAATTGTGCTTGCATTTCACTATCGCCTGTTACGATATTGGCAGTAGGATAGGATTGTTTTGCTAATTGCTCTGTTTCTTCAAGAGTATCCGCATGAACACCTACAACGTAGGATGTTTGGCGAATGCCGTTTTCGTCTAATACAAATACATACATATATTCTTGTCCTTTCTTGGAGGTTACTATGAAATTAATTGAGAAATTAAAAGGAGCTCATGAACGCCCCTATGTAGTATATAAAGTTGTAGGTTATTACTCCTCTTATAATGAGGCTAAGGAGGCATTATGTGATGTCCATACATTAAATGATGTGTATCATTTGTGGTTAGAGTTGCATTCGTTAAATGTTTCATCACATACCATGAAAGGATATGAATGTGCCTATCATCATTTATCATCTATATCTCACCGCCCTATCAACGAAATCACATATATGGAGTTGCAAAATATAATATCAGATATGCTAAAGAGCGGACTTTCCTATTCCTCATGTAAGAAAGTTCGCTCTTTACTTAATCAATTATATTCATTTGCAATTATTAATGACTGGTGCTCAAAGTCATACAGTCAATATTTGAATATTGGCCACAATACCCCTAAACGCCCACGCAAAGTATTCACCACTAACCAAATCAACCGTTTATGGAATATCAATGCTGAATTGCCTTTAATACTCTTATATACTGGAATGCGTGCTAGTGAATTAATTAATCTTAAAAGCACTGACATCAATCGAAAACAACGTTATTTAAAAGTTACATCAAGTAAGACTAAAGCAGGTATCCGCATCATTCCCATTCATCATCGCATATGGCCCTTTATTGAATATCGACTATCTAACAAATGGATCATAAATGAACGAAATTATGTTTCCCTTTCTAATGCTTTTAAATTAACTATGAAGGCTATTAACGCTAAACATACTCCACATGATTGCCGTCATTCATTCGCTACTAGATTAGATGATGTAGGTGCTAACTATAATGCTAAACGATTATTATTAGGCCATGCATCATCTAATGTTACCGATGGCGTATACACACATAAATCACTTAGACAATTACGCAAAGCGATTGAAATGCTTAAATGACCAAGGGGGAAAACAAAAGGCTGGAGAGCAAAAGCAATCAGATCCTAATAATTTGGAAACCACCACAAATAAAGTTATATTTCCGATTACTTTTACGAACAATCATGTATTCCATACATTCGGAATTATTGCTAGTGATACATCAATATTTTGGGGGAATTCAGGAGCAAGTGTTATTACAAGAAGAATTTCTAGAACAGATATGCGTTACGAAGTACATTCTTCTTATCAAACAATGTTGAAAACAGATTCAATCATTGAATGGTGTGTTGTTGGTATTTAAACGCCTAAAGCAATATACCTCATTTTAATTTGTTCTATTACATTAGAATTTTCACTAATAACCGCTGCAAATCCAGTTGATGTAATCTGACTATCACTAATCCCAATTCGTGATAAATGACTCATATCTACTTTATTAATTGCATATGGATGCACATATAATGGCTTAGATTTAAACGATATTGGGAAAGTAAACTGCTCTTGCCTTTGTTGACTTCCTATATCGTAATATGCCTGTGTATCGCTATCATTTCCCCCTTGGCTAAATTCCGAACGCAACATAAAATAAATCACTATTATATGCTGCACTAGATGCATCAGCAACGATTGTATAACCAGTAGTAGTTCTTTTATCGGTGTAAGCAACTGATGCACCACCAATAGCAATAGGCCATTCTAATGTCTGTAATACGCCAATACATTCTTTTGCATAAGAAATAGGAAATTGAACATCATATTTTCTACCATCATAGATGGTTAAATTTAATTTTCTTCCCCCTTGGATAATTAAATTCCCAAACAGCTTGCCCAAACAGATATACCATGCATTTACATTACTGAAATCATATCTGATTCCAAGGCCTGTTGCTTTCTCACTTTCCAAGGCATTGACTACATCGGTTGCGTTTTTGATATTCAGGCTACTTAAAAGCGTTTTTACCAATTGTAAAGTAGGTGCTTTTGCTAATGAATCGCTATTATCTACGCTAGTAATCATGTTATTTACTTTTTGAATAATAGCATTGAAACGATTGGCATGTGCATTTGCATCAGCATTATGCTGTTCCAACTGTTCATGCGTTACTAACGCGCCCATGTTAACAGTTAGCGATACGTTCCCGGTATTACTAAATACCATTCCGATGGTTAATTCTTGAGATACAACTACTGAACCACCTTCTGCCGGCATTCTGTCCGGTTCAGGGTCTGTAAGGTATGCATACAATACTTCACCTTTATCAGGATCTTGTGCAAATAGTCCAATTTCAGACATTCGGAAAGCTTCATGTATGCCAGTATTAGTTATAAATGTATCAACGCTTACGATTTTACCTTTTTGTTTAACTACGAAATTAGTAGTCTCCCATTTAGAGGAGATTACATCAGTTAATACCAATGGATTCGTTGCATTAACACCACTACCGACTTTGATTTTAGTGAATGTCAATTTAGTTTTACCTGCATTTACCTTCGCTTGAAGGTCCGCACCGACATCAGTCATGGTTGCATTTGACCATTCTGCCATATATTCCTCCTATCTAACGCTATTATCTAGCGCTACATTAATCTTCGTTTTTTTCGATTCAACGGTGTAAGACGTTACATGAGTATTCAAATTAATGCGCCATGCGTTCGTGAAATCACACTTGATATTCACTTTCTTAGATACACCGCACCACCCGGCAAAATATTTATTGAAGTTAATTCGTCGAATGAATTCAATACCATCTAACCAGGAACGTACATTCTTGGCCGTATTGATAGCACGCACAAGCTTAGCAATATCCGATTCACCATTTAATGGCGCCGTAATGAGCGTAACCTTGAAATAATAAGGCTTCCCACCATATTCGAACCATTCTGCAATCTTAGAATCAGAATATACAGTCTGTACGGCCTTTTCGACTGCGTATGGTGTACCTTTATGCCTATGAATATCAATTGAATTCTTCACCAATTCGCGCTTAGTTGCTATTGGTAATCCACTATCATAATCATCGACATGTAATTGATACGCTAAATGATCAATGACACTCTCTGATTCAGTATCAATAGATGACCACAATAGCAATGTATTCGTATCCATGAATTCGGCTAGCGTATCATCCCACGTTTTAGCAAGGGCTTTAATTGGTTCCTTATCGATTGAGGATGGAAGATGTTCCGCGCTTGTATACTTACTATCACGTATCATTCTTCCTCACTTCCTGCGAACACTACGGCGATTGTATTAGCTACTGCCACACCACTTTGTTCTGCAATCGGAGTAAATACAGGTGCCGTTACTTCAACGCGTTTAATACCAGATACATCCATGAGCATTTGCACCAATCGACTAGGCACTATATCACGGCCTAATTTAGACTTTTGCCATATTACATAATCGTTGACCGCTTTATCAGCCTTAGTTTTTACCACTGTTGCATCGGCGCCTTTTTCGATGTAATACTTAGCGTCAATGTTATATTGCGTGGTGGTAGGTGCTAATACAGTTAGCTTATCTGTTAATGGTCTACGTTTCTTATCAGACAAATAGTCTGTAATAGTCTTGAGTAATTCTTGCCCTGGAATACCGCCACCAGATAACAATGGGTAGATATTAACTTCCCCAGGATGTGGAGATGATACACCTACATCGGCCACTAGGTGTGATGCAGATTTTGTAAAATACTCATAGGCACCTTCAGGACCTGCCACAGAGAATGATTCAGGAGCCTCATGAATACGTTCACGATAGGCTTCGTCATCCTCTGTATCAGAGCCCCCTTCAGATAATGTGGTGTTACTCATCGTATCCACATACGCTATAGGATCAATAATTGTACTTATTTCACCTGGTTTAAACCCATTACCTTGAGCGCCCGTGCGTTGTGCTTCTGCTTTTATGGATCCATTGAGTTGACCTGGTAGAATTACCAAATCTTCAACAGTAGCAAAATATTCGCCACCTTCTGTGGATATCCTTGTACCCTTTGGAATAATGACAGAATTTGTACGCACTGCTGACAATGTAGCTTGGATAGTCGTAGTCGCTTTTGTTGCCTGTAGCCGCTCAACGGCAGCAGGAACTGCTCCAACATGGTCCAAGTTATCACCTTCTGCATAGGCTAATAGATTTTGTTTAGCTGCATAATTTGCATCATTCAATAATCGGATAATAATTTCCGAAATTACATTTAAAAATAAAGTAACAGGGTCGCCCTCTCCCAAGGTTCGCCCTGTTATTGTTGTGTAAATATCGAATACCTTCTGTTGAACATATTCTTTGTCAGTATTAAAAAATTCAACATTAGGTAAATCAGATAATCTCATACAGTCACCATCACTTTCGGAATCAACGCACCATTTTGTGTGGCGGTAAATGATATATCACTAATTTTGGCACGTGGTTCGTACCGTTTAATTTGTTGGAATATGTCATTAGATAGATGCGCTTGTGCTTGATGAATAGGCATATCAATAATGCGACCATCAATACCAAACTCCCTATCTAGTGGCACACTACCACGAACAGTAGAAATAATCGTTTGCACATTCTGCAAAATCTCAGCGACCTCACTTTCAGGTGCTAGCGATATCCTATTGTCCGTAACTGGTTTAATTTCATACGTTGCTGACATGGCTAGAACCTCCTCAATATTGTATTAACTTTATTGAACTTCTGACCATATTGGTTTAGCATTGACTTTTCTTCTACTGTGTTCTTATCTGGGTATTCTTCAAGTGTTAGCGATACTTCAATAGATTGTGTCTTCCCATATGCATCCGTGAATAGACTATCTTCGCTCATAGACATGATGACAAAGTAGTTTTGACTAACAGGCTTACCACCGATAATAAACGGCAATACAGCTCCTGTATCGCGATAATTTCGTAACTTCTTAACAGTACTATCTGGAGATTGTCCAAGCGATGAAGAAATAAGAATTTTACATGTTATTTGTTCTACGTCCGGCCCACTAAATTGTTTAACCGGCTTTTCTAGCATCAAATTATGCTTTTCCCATCTAGCACTGCCTGAACGCGTTACATCAGATACAGTAAGCACATTGTCTAATGCGGTATAGAATACTATATCCGCTAAATAACCGATATACATCTATACCTCCTAAACTGGCCCTGATGTTGTAGAACCGCCAGACTCTACACCACCATGCACATGATGAACTAAGGAAATACCATTGACCACCACATCGCCACCACTTGAATTGATAGATAGCGTGCCACCAACACTAATAGTCATATCTCCAGGAACAGTGAGCACACGTTTACCATTATCCGCACCATCTGGAGTTGGATCCGCACTACTAAAGAATGTGCCAATAATGAATCCATCAGAAAAACCACGACCGGACCGATTAGGTAACATAATACACAATACCTGGTCATCAATAGCCGGCATCCAATAGTCCTTATCATGTGCTGCACCTCGATTAATGACAGATAGTGGCGCCGTAACAACACCTTCTCTATCAAGGCGCGTAACAACGGCTTTACCTTCTTCAGGAATTGTACTTGAAACATTTCCAATGAATATCATATCTGCTAATGCAGATAATATATCAGTAGCCATTTAAACACCTCCTTACATCAATCGACGTTGAATAATTGGCCCCTAATGTATGCGTTGCTTTCGTAATTAAATAATTACCATCGAATACCCCAAATCCTTCGAGTTTAACCGTAACCGATGCCATAATAAGAGGATTACCAGGGAAACTAAAAGACATTGTATCGGCTTCCTTGTTGGCTTCTCTTAGCTTCTTTTTAGCCAATCTCTTTGCCTCCGCTTTGTCTTTTACCTGCTCATTGACCTCTAATACAGCAAGGTACGTATGGCCCTTACGGTCATGATCTTCAAACGTATCCTCAATCACAGTTTTCTTATCCTTATTGGTGTATTTCACATGACATGCACGATATACCTCACGAGTTTTACTTTTATATGAATAAGATAACGCCCTAGTAATAATCAAAGGCGGTTGTTCACCTTCTTTAGTCTGTACAGGTTGATACTGGCCACCTGGTCTACGAATTATAACTTTAGGCTTCACATTTTCGTATTTGTAATCATCGAATATAATCAACTGTTCAGTGGATACTTTAAGAGAAAACCCCGCATCATTGCATAGTTTCTGCAAGAATGCGAGGTCTGATTCAGCACTTTGAGAGGCATCTTTTAACGGTGGGTCAAAATCAGCATCCCATACTAGCTTTAACTTATTATCTTTTGCCTTTTCGGTAGCAATCGCTTTCAGCGTTGTGGCTTTCCACGATTTGTCTTTCTTTTTCTCCCGTAAGTCAGTACTACCGATAATAGCGACACCTTTGATTTTGACTACATCAGGAAGGCTACTTCCCTCAAATTCATCAATTTCAAATTTGCCGATTGGTAATGTAAATTGTTCATCCCCTAATTTCTCCCATGCTACGGTATTAATAGCGACTTCTAGTAATGAACCTTTCACAGGATACCAATCACCGACCCATAGACGGCCCCTATCCTCTAATGAAATGGCTACATCATCTACAGTCCCTGAAAGGTTATCTGTGAAAGTTACATCAAGAAGGTATTTACTAATATCGTCGGTGATGTCCTTTGACTCCTTACTCCCCCAATGTTGGTACCCAATCGTACACCATGCCCGCCGTGCTAATTTCGTTTGTGGCGTTAAGTCTTTCTTCCATTTTTGGACCTTAGCTAGGCTCTTTTGTAAGCTCATATACTATCGCCTCCACGGTGGTAAGAATTCAGGTAAGGAATCAGCAGGGACATCTGGGCATGTCAACACAACACCAGCGGAAAATATCGCCGTATTACGGTGCTTTTGATTGGCTTCTAACAATAGATTGATATATCGTTCATTACCGTACACCTTATAGGCGATTAAATCCCACATATCCCCTTGTATTGTTGTATAGTTAGTCATAACTCAACCTCCGTTGTCCGGCGGTATAACTACGCATCATTTGTTCAAATTCACGCATCTTAGCGTCCAATGCTGACATAATATCATCAGTTGAACCATTACCAGCATTAATGACAGGTGCGAATGTAATCTGTACAGGAGCCCCACTATTACTAGATGAGGATGTCACAGGTACGCTAGGTGCTAATGATACAGTAGGCGCTACAGCTGACTGCGCACCACTCACACCTAACATTCGTCCGGCCGTTTGCCATAGGTTCATAGCATTAGCACTACCATCAATAGGAACTACAACTTCTGGATAACCAGCTTCACCTATCCATGATAATTCTGGGGATGTAATAACACCGCCGTTGGCTCTCCTACCAACCTCTCCTGCTGCGGAAACACCAACTGTGAAACCGCCACTAAATTGAGCTTTAATACTATCCCATGCACCAGCAATTGCATTAGATACAGCACTAGGAATTTGTTTAATCCAATCCATTACCGCATTATATGCGTCACTTGCCCATTGTCCTGCAGCAGCTACGAAACCGGCTCCCGCATCAGCACATGCACTAGGCAAATTCATGATGAAATTAATAACATCGTTAACCAAACTACTAATCCATGATGTTGCCGTAGCATATGCTTCAGAGGCAAACGAAATAACCGCCGCTACAAATTCAGCTCCTAAAGTGATCATGTACATAGGTAAGTTGATTAAGAAGTTATAAATATCATCGACCATAGCACTAAATGTGGTAACTGCGAAGTTATAACATTCTGTGGCAAATGATACAACGGCAGATATAACAGCAGTACCAACTTGTACCGCAATCTCTGGCAATCGTAAAATAATGCCTATTATAAGCCCTACAGCCATACCAATATATGTCGGTAGGTTTAACCATAGATTTACATAGGCGATTATTGCCGCTTTCAATGCATTAAATACGCTAAGGCCTAATGATAAGAACCCATTAATTACAGCCATAATACCAGATATAATCGCGCTCCATGCGGAACTCAAAGCAGAACATACGCTATCCCATATTGAACTCAATCCGGAACATACACTATCCCAAACAGATGTTAATGTGGCACAGATAGTATCCCAATTTGTTACTAATAGGTATATCACTGCAATAATCGCCATAATAGCAATTACCCAAGGTCCACCTATTAATGCACCCGCAGCTTTGAACGCACCCATTGCCGTTTCTACACCTTTAAATGCAGTGGTAATTGTAGTAATACCTGATGCAAGTTTAGTAGCCGTGCCATATAGTAAGGCTAATTTCAATCCATTAGTTACTACGGCGGCAATAGCTTCCTTATTATCCTTCATGAAGGTTACAACAGTTTGTAATACCGGTATCAGTGCCGGTAATATTTGCTGTGCAATAGGTATAAAGGCTTGTGCCAACCCTAATGCAACTTGCGTAGCTTCCGCTTTCAAGATATTCATTTGTAACCATATTTCATGAAGTGATTTAGGATCTATTCCAACGCCTTTGATTTGTGACGCGGCCGCTTGTGCATCTGCGTAATTTTCAAAGACTTTAGTAAGCTCCATGCCTTTTGCCCCTAATGTTTCAAGCATGAACTCTTGACCACGTCCTTGTGCTACTGCATTTTGGTAGCCTTTAGCCATTGCATCCAACTGTTGATTCATAGGCAATAACTTGCCATTGGCATCGGTCAATGATACACCAAATTGACTGAGGTATCCTTGCAATGCTTCCGCACTTTTACCGCCACCGGCTAAAGTCTTATCCATTTTAGCGAATGACTTAGCCGCCGCTTCTACATCGACACCACTTAACGTCATAATCTTCTTAAATTGAGACGTCTCGGCAGTCGTCATGTGCAGTTTATTAGACAATTGATAGAGTGCTTCACCGGCATTAACCACATTATCGATAATGGCACCAATACCAAAGCCACCTGCGGCAACCATAGCGAAACTTGCAAGCTTTCCTGTAATACCACTTACCGCAGCACTAGCACCTTGCGCAGCTGATGCAGCACCTGCTAAAGGACTTGCACCACCCATTTTACTGATTGCATTTTGATGCGCTGTCTGACTTGCGATATTAGACCGCAACTGGGCTTGCCGTTGTAACATAGAATTTAGCTTTTGCTCAGCTGCAATTGCTGCGTTCCTATCACTAGCATTACCAGTCTTTTGCGATATAGCCTGTAGTTTCCTATATTGCGCCTGTTGGTCTTTGATTGCATTAGATAATTTGTTGAGTTCCTGAGATGCTTTAGATACGGAAGAGGATAACCCACCATCGAGTTTACCTTTAATGGCAATCGCCATTTCTAAGACTTTATTGGCCATTATTTTCTCCCTTTCATTGCTTTATTCTCGCGCTCGATACCATCACTAATGAGCTGAACGTGGACTATGAACTCATCCACGTCTAGCTCTCGAATGAAGTAGTCCATCGGTGTGCTTGTGTATTTACTGCACGTAATCGCACACTCGGTGAAATACCGTTCTAGGTCTGTTATTTTTCGGAATTGAGCAAAAAATTCTGCACCTCTAAGCACACTCTAGTAAAATCGGCAGCCGGAAGACTATAAATATCATCCACTTTACACCCGCATGCAGCTGCTGCTACATGTGCTTGGTACGTCATGGATAATGCTGGAACTGTGATAGTTCTATCTTCATTCTTAGCGGACTTTTCGCATTTAATTAATGTGTAACCGCTGATACCTTCGAATTGTAAGGAATGACCAGCTTTTACTAATTCAATACCTGTTTGTTCATGTGTTTCGTTCATAGTGTTATGTTTACTCATTAGTGATCGTCCTTTCTACAGACTAAATACCGAGCGCAGCACGAACATCGCCAAGGAAGTCAGTGCCATCAGAAATAGAATCTTTATATGCGTATTTATCGATTTCACGAACTACCTTGCCATCTTGTTCGAGTTTCAAGTATGTCGTTTCAATTGTGTTCGTTGCATCGATAGTATTGCCAGATTCATATGTGCCATTTTCTTTAGATTTAGCACGGCCACGAATAACGGCACGTGTAGGCACAATTACATATTTATCTTTACCACTATCCCAACATTGGATAGCACCGCGCACTTCTAAGCGTACGCCACGACCACCTGTAAGGCGGTGTGTAGTTTCTGTTGGAGTGTTCCAAGTAAGTTTAGTTTCCATAGAAGAGTAGTGGCCAATAACTGGCGCTTCTACTTCGCCTGCAATACCCACACCTTTTACAGTTTGAGTCATTACAGATTCACTAGGTAATTCTACTTTGGCAACACCTAAACAGTTGTCAGAGCCTTCTTCGTATACACGGAAGTCATTAAGTACTTCCGGTACTTGGTTGATAGATGCCATGATTAATTACCCCTTTCTATACTGTTTGAAATAACGTTTTGAAATAGGAAACATCGTATTCAGAAATGCTTTCAATTTCTTGCGCTGGAATTGGAGGTGTACGGTATTTGTGGAAGCGAATGATACCATTCAACAAATCTGTTGTAGGGTTTTCTGCTTCTTTAAATTCAATACGACCACCCAAGATAAAGCCACGAGAAGTAAGACCGTTAAGACGGATTGTTTCACTATCAAGAATTGTCTTGATATTACGTGGCAAGATAGGCATATCTACTTTTTGCCAATACGTTAAGATGAATGTTTGGTCATCCCAATCATTGAAACGGCGTACACAAATTAATGTATCCTTAACATCAGTTGTGCCAGGATATGCACCTGTGTAGTTGCCCCAAGATACCCAACCATTGATATTAACGGCTGTCATAATACCTTGAGAGTTCAATAAGTTAGCTTGGGAATGCGTAAGCATTACTTCCTTACCATTAGCTAAGCACAAGCCTGTGATATTCATGGACTTATTGGAAGGAGATAACGTAGGAATATCGCTATTAGATGCATCGCATTTACCAATAATGCCCATTATGTGCGTAGACATATGGAACATATAATCGCCATTGCGGACCATTGGCCAACATACGACCTCAGATTCACCTGTATAGCTATTACCTTTCTTCCATTCGTAAGCATCTGTATACTTAACAACTTGTGTAGTATCAATATCTACCAAAGTAGTCGCGCCAAATAAGTTATTGATAACACGAGATTTTGCTTTCATTACAGAAGCAACCGTAGGATTTTGAGAGAATCCAGGTGCAGCAATAAGACCAGGCACAATACCAAAATGATGATAGATTGTATCAATCAATTCAAATCCTGTTGCTTTTTCGTTACTATCCACACCGCCGATTACGTTCTTATAATCGAAGTTTTCTACATCGAGTTCATCGTATGTGAGGTCCAATGTAGTTGCGGAATCGAATTTACCACCTTTGACTACAGAGATAATCAATTGATTCTTGTCATCAAATGCTGCCGTGTAATCCGTGTTGGCCACACCTGTTTGACCTGCACTAGATACTTGCAATGTATTGAGCAATACTGCTGCTTTTACAATGCATTTCTTGTCTGTCAATGTAGCAGTTGTTGTAGTTGATTTCTTATGTTTAGCAGGATCCAATACGTTAATAAATACGATTGGAGCTACGCCATACAATTTGAATTGCGCATACATTGCTTCACACAATGTGAAATGTGTCCAATCTTCAGAATAGCCAAGTTGTTGAACAGCTTCTTCCCAGCTATAACAAATGATTGGCTTATTAACTACTGCGCTAGGGTCTTCTGTAAGGTGTACTGGTGCAGTACCGAACACAATAGGAAGACCGGCAGTGGTTTGGACAGGAGCAATTACAGAGGTAGCTTGCTCACTTGTTTTGACGCCATGATAAAAGGCCATTTACTTCACTCCTTTATAATTTTTCAATGCGTTTACATAGAATACATTTAATTGTGTGCCTTGTGTTCTCACATCAATCATTGCTTGGTTGAGTTCGTCCAAATGTACAAATAAATGCATAAAAATAGGGTCTTCCGCTTCCGGCAGTGGGGCACCGTCGCTAAATACCATGAATTGGTTTAGCCGGCTACTGCGGAACGAAGGCCCAACATATACAACAGGGTTCATCGTTGTCTCCTATTCAATTACTTTGTTATCTGTGAATATCTTATTTAGATTTCTACGAATAACAGGAATATACACTTCAAATTCAAGATATCCAATCCATTGAGGGTATGGTTGATCATCAGGAATTGTTGTATTAACGGTATTCTCCTTAATTTCATATTTAAGTGCTACCGGATTATCAGATAGTAACCGCTCACGCACTACCTCTAAGAGGTGATATAGTCCGACATGGCCTTTAGTTAAGGCTTCATCATAAGTAGTTACCAATACAGTAATCCCTACCGTCGAACTATCTGCATCACTAACAGAGTACGGATGCACTACTACGGCCGGGCATAACTTACGCTTATCTTCATTCTTATCCACTCTTGGTAAGAACCCGCTCCATACTCGAATAGGGCTCGTGGTAACATCACTGGTTTCATTTAGCTTGCGCAACTCATCCATGAGATAGGCAGCAATGCCATCTGATACGTCTAATGGTGTCATTAGTTACCTCCTAACGCGCGCTCTAATTCGTGATATAGGCGCTTTTCATACATTTCCATGCCTTCTTTTTGCATGGCATTCATAACAGTTTCATTACCAAACATTTGCGGTAAGGCTGGTCCATATATCCCCTTTAATGGGTATCTGTCCTTTCCTTGGCGCTTCATAAAGATACCTGATGCACTCACAAAGCCATTTGGTACCTTTGTTTCTGTGCCTTTTTTAATCGACACAAACACACCTTTTCGCTTAAGTGATTTAATTTTGAAGTACTTTTGAGCGCTAGTATATCCACCTTTGATACGCATTTCTGTGCCATCATTCAATTTATTGATAGATACACCGGACTTTACGACCGACACACCTTTGATGGCGTAGATATTACGTAGTGCTTGCGTACCTGCTTTTCTTGCGGTTGTTGCAGCACGCTTCGAAGCGGCTTGGCAGACACGTCGAACTCTATCTTCTTTTAATGTTTCCAGTGCTTTTTCAACTTTTGCTACTGCACTTTTATCAAGTTCTAGCTCAACCATCCATCAACACCGCCTCTAGCTTCTGCTCTGAGTTCGATAGACACAAGTCCATCTTCTTCCGTTGCACTTTGAACGATGTACACATCACCATCTAATCGGAATACGTTCCCCTGTGATGGAATTTCAGGGATGTCCTTTAATTTGCAATGCACAAATACAGACACCCCGTGCAATCCGTCATTTGATACGTGAGAGCCATTCGATAGGAATGACTCCCTCGCCGTTGGCGATTGGACAACCGCTTTAGCTACTGTGCCATTTAGATTATGCCCTTCGGCGAATTCGTCTTCATTAAGGAATACATCGTCAATATCGCTTTCTAGGTAATCTCTAAATCGCATTATTTTTTCACCGTAACTTCCGCATCAACTTCAGGTAATTCCATTTCTTCTTCCGGTTCATCTGGAACGACTTCCAATGGTTCCGGTACTTCAACAGGATCATCTTCAGCAGATTCAAACTTATCAGATTCAAGCAAGGATAACGCAATCGCTTTCTTTTTGATGTCGACTACTTCGCCTTTGCCATACATCTCGCCTTCATGTGCTAAATAACCCTTTAATACTCTGATTTTCATAAGTAGGTTACCCCCTATTTAGTTTTAATCGTAGCCCAATCGTCGATAGTTTCAGGAATCAATACGCAACGAGAATACACAGTCAACGTTAATTCTTGTGTGCCCTTATTAGCATAGTAATTAGGCACATAAATACCTGCATATGTTGTAAATTGGTTGTCATCGTTAAGTAACGTTACTGCCGCGTGTTGTTGACGGCCACGACCAGGAACACCTAATACAGCTGCATCATCGCCGATAAATGGCTTTACTTTACCTTCATCATCTTGATATGTTTCAAGATATGCGTACACATCAATGTTCAAGGACATGATACGGCCAACATATCTAACTTGTGGAGACAAATATTCAGGCGCAAAGCTGAACATAGAAATGTTTTCACGATTAGGAATAGCTAACCACTTATTGATAGACGTATTATCAAGAATGTATTTTTCAACATTTTTACCGACGACCAACACAGTTGGTACGATACCTGCGTTTTCTTGAATTTTTTCAGATGCCAATTTCAAATCGTTATAAATATCAGCACCAGCTTGGTCCCATGCAGTAGTTGGTGTAATATCTTGTTCAAATTCGAAATCAATTTCATCAGTTAAAACAGTTGTACCATCATCCGCATAACCTTCAATTTTGCACTTACCTGTAGTAAGTAGCTCTGCCGCCATTTTGTTTTTACGATTAATGATTGTGCCTTGCAAGTAGGACAAATCTTCGGCTTGCATTTGAGAAGAACGTTGCGCAGGTGTCATTGTAGACACAATATTTTCTGCAAATGCACGTTGGTCAAGTTGATCTGGGTCTATAACTGTACTAGGTCCCATCATAGGCGCTTCATATAAAGCAATTTTAGAGCCGGCACGTTTAACATTAACGCCAGATGCACCACGAGATACGAAAGGTGCTAATGTACGACCACGTTTACGAGTTTCTACTGTGATTTTTTTAGAAGTTGCAACTGCTGGAACTTGTGGGAAGAAAGTATCAAGCAAGAAACTTGCTGGAGCTTTCATTCGTTCCACAGCTTGCATCAAGGAAAATGTATCTTTGAAATCAATTGCCATTATATAGTTCCCCCTATTTAATGCTAGTTAAGAATAAGTGAGCGTCCTTGAAGTCCGCTTCATGATCATTAATTTTATAAGCTTGGTCAACTACCAATACTTCACGATTAAAGCGACCGGAAATGTATACAGTCAATACATTATGGTCAGTAGTTGCAGTAGTATCAGATACTACGATGCCAGCTGGCTTACCACTTGCGATTTTTTGGAATGTACCAGCATTATTTTCAAGCACTTGGCCACGTTTATAATCGCCCGCTGCTACTTTTACATTTTGAGTTAATACCGGTACACCGCCACCACCTAATAGGTAATCAGCTGCGACACCATTTACTTGTTCGAAATATGCCATTATTTACCGCCTTTCTTAGCATTCGCAAATGCTACGACTTCATCAATTGCACTAGCTTTTGCTACTGCATCGTTGGTTTCTGGTGTATATGCACCTTGAGGTGCCACTTTATCCGCACCGGATTCCATTTGGTCAATAACTAATTGTCGAATTTGGTCGACTACTTTGTTATCAGTTGTAGGAATATCAGATACGGCAGAGATGAAAGGTGTTACTTCATCTACTGTTTTACCTTCTGCAACAGCCACATCAACTAAACGATTGATGACTTCATTGTCACCTTTTAACGCATTTAATGCTTCAACGCGTTCACGTTCTGCTGTTACTGCTGCGTTTTCTGCAGGTTCATTTGTAGAAATACCTAGCAAACCTTTTAAGCTTGCCATGAATTGGTTTTCAGTCATAGGTTTCTCCTTACTTTTTAAAAATTGTTTGATTTTTGCTTCATTTTTGGCCGAGTATTTGCAAGATACTTTATTTACGATAACCATTCCGTTATTCATAACAGCTTTATCTGTAATCGCCGTATCTACTTCATCAATTAGGCCGTAGGACTTCGCCTCGTCCGCTGTGAGCCACGTTTCATCATCCATAAGTGTATTTACCTGTTCAGGTGTCAAAACATCGCTACGGCTCAAATAAACGTTTGCGATTGTCTGTTTAACACTCGCCAAATAGTTTGCCATTTTTGTTAATCCGTCCGCATCAAAGCTATCGCCTAGATATACGGATGGATTATGAATCATGTACAATGCATTACTTGGCATGATTACCTTATCGGCAGCACATGCAATAATCGTAGCTGCGCTTGCGCACAAGCCATCAATATGTGCTGTTACGTTGCCTGTGTAAGTCTTAATCATATTGTGAATGGCTTGTGCTGCGAATACGTCACCACCGCCAGAGTTGATGCGCATTGTTAGGTCATTGCCATTACAACTAGCCAAGTCACTTGCAAATTCACGTGGTGTAATTTCATCACCCCACCAAGAGGTATCAGAAATATCACCATACAAAATCAATTCAGATTGACCGGTACCATCTTGTTTTACAAAATTCTTAACAGACCAGAATTTATTCATCCTCTTCACCTCCTTTCGCTTTAGATTTAGAGCCAACGGAAGGATTTACCGCATCAGCTAGCCCCATACCATATTTCTCCATGAGTTGCTTTTCAAACGCAAGTTGTGCAATATTTTCTTCAAGATCTGTCCCTGTCATTTCGGCCGCTTCACGTTCGCGAGTGGAAACTCCATTCTGAACGCGAAGGTTACTACCATTCATATCCTTAACAGGGTCAAGGATTGACATAGTAGGTCCAAACCAATCAGCATTGCACCATGCTTTTCTAATCAATGGATCATCAAAGAAACCAGGCGCTTCAATTCGTCCATTCGCTACGGCTTCCATTAACCATACCTCATAGATTGGTTGACAGAAGTCACGAGCGAACCACTTTCGCCGTAGTTTATATTCTTCCCAAGCCTGTAACATTGCTGCACGGCTTGCAGAATACGAGGAGTTGAAGTTCTTCATTAGTACTTCGTAAGGTTGGTTAAGTGCTGCGCCTACTTGTTTGATGAGTTGCGTGCTAAACACTTCAAAAGTAGATTGAGCATTGGATGCATCCACACTCTTAACATCCACACCTTTCGGTAAGGCATTTAATGTTCCAGGGCCTAAATTGTATTCTGATACATCAACTACTGGTTCCGTTGGATCATCAACACCATTGTCGGCCAACATATCATTTAACGAACCGGAGTTAGTAACGGCTTCAGTAAAAAATAATGCGAAATACGATTTAATAATGGCAGATGTAAGCTCTGCATTTGTGTAACGATACACTTGCTTAAGTGTTTCAATGACTGGAGCTAAATAAGGCACTCCTCTGTACTGCTCAGGTCTAGTATCATTACTAATTTGCAGTACATTAGGAATACTTGTGCGTTTCCCGTACGCTTCGACCCTTGCCCATGTCGTTAACATACTTGTAATTGGTTCGCCAGGTACTTGGTTGGATACCCAGTAGGCTACAATAGCACCGTCAGTATCGATTTCTACACCATTCAATATGCGATTTCCATTATCTGGGTTAAGTGCCTCAACACCAGTTGGGTCACCTGTAACATATGTGGAATTGGTAAGCGGATTACTTATACGATTACCTTCAATTAATTGAAGTCGTAACGTATACGGCATATCTGGTGTTGTTGGTTTTCTTCTAAATACGGCGAAACTATCGCCATCGGTAAGATATCCTTGATATGCGATGCTTTGCATATCATATAAATTGTTTTTGCGATAAATATCGCAGTCTTTTGATTCAGCCCATAAATCAAACTCGGTGCGAACCTTACGAGCCCAAGTTCTTGCATCCTCTGCGCTAATTCCTAAAATTTGAAATTTAGGTTTAGGGAATACATTGAGGCCTGCTCCAACTGTATGAGTGGTGCTCGTATTGATTGCAGCCGTGCCGACCGGTGTATTGATAGCTAAATCTGCGGATCTATCACGTAAAGTTGATAGATTTGCACCAATATCAGCCTTATAACCCAGTTTTCTAGGGTTATACCCCTTTAATGATTTGTTATCACGAGAGGCACCGCCCTCACTATATCCGCTATTTTTCGCCCTCGGAGTGCCTATTTTAGCGCTAAATTTCTTGTTTTTTCTCGCCATTTTGCTCTCCTAATCTCTAAAAACTACCCGTTTTGACCGGTTCCCACGTCCATTATCGGTGTCCATACCTGGTAATTTGGCGCCTCTAGCCACTAAATCATCAATCATTTTTCTTACTTCTGCTAAATTTGCCCTTGTAAGAGTCCGATTTCCGATTGTATAGCTTTGGCCAGTCAATATTGCTTCCTCGGCTTTGACATACCACTCTAACCGTACGTCAATGAGCCTTGGCTTACTTGAATAACTAGTTGCCATACATCCTCCTAAATATCTGCTGCCTTACTAGCTCTGCGCACACGTTTCCGCACTTGTTTCTTTCGTGGAGTAGTTACTGTTGTAGTGGAATGGCCTCCACCTTTGACTACTTCCGCCAATCTATCCCAATCAGGATGGATTGAATTCATACAGGCTAGGTTATATACACGTAAGTCCAATGGTTCATTACGAACCCCTGCTGTAGGTTCCCATATTTCATGGATAACACCCTTACGTTTTACTTTCTTTTTGTGTTCTGAAATAATCCCCTTGAAATACAGCTCGTCGTACCCTCTAGTTCCTAGGAATTCTTCATCCAAAGGGAAATGAAAGTACTTAGCTCCAGGTTCATCGATGGCCAATCGGTTCATTACCTGTTGTTTCCCATCGTCAACACCTAGCATTACAAGCGGAATCTTACTTCCTGAAGCTTTACCAATCTTATAATTTAACGGTATACCAGGTGTTCCGGCCGTACCTTTGATGGCAAATCGTTGCTTACTGAAGTTCTTTTCACAGTACTCATATACTTTTGACGTGTAGTGACCGCCGGAATCAATGAAAGCACGTGCTACTTTAAGGCCTGTACCATTCTTAAATCGGTATACTTTATCAAGCACCGCATCAAGTGCATCCCATGTTGCTTTATTATCAGGCTCACCTAAGATAACACCCTTACAGATACCCCAACATTCTTCGCCATATCCCCAACCGGTGATTTCATATTCTAACCGGTTGTCTTGTGTATCTACGGCACCAGTTAGTAGTAATACACCGTCCGGAAGGTCTGCGCCATATTTCTCACGACGCCTAATGAATTGCTGATAGTCTTCGAATGCACCTTGTTGTGCGTATGATTCACCGAAACGCGTATTCATGACTACCTTTTCACGTGTAGGGTCGCCTTTAGCCTCTAGCCATTCCCTCATGATGTCATTCCAGGTTAGCCACGGAGACGTGAATCCATTTACAAAAAAACTGCGTATGCCATTATGCAACGCAGCTGGATTTTTCGATATGTACTTTTGAGGAACTTTCCGCATTTCGTCTTCAGAAAATGTAGATCCGCAATCAGGGCACCGCCATTTCACATCACTAACTACTACAATCTTCCGACCTTTAGCGTCCTTATGTTCCTCGGTTTCACATTCCATCTCAGTATGTCGTATCAAATGATACTCACCACAATTAGGACACTCATGTTGCCACTCTTCCTGTGTGCCTGTTTGATACTCTACATCAATTCGTGAGCTACCTTCATTCGTTGGTGTGGAGAATAACCCCATGACCCTGTTCCAGAACGTTGTCATACGTTTGGCAGCAAGGTCTACTGGATCGCCTTCTGTGCCAGCACTATCGGGGAAGCGGTCTACTTCGTCAGCAAGTAGAACACGCACAGGACGTGATGCCAATCCTGCTGGACTGTTCGCACCGCACATGATAAGACGGCCACCAGGGAATAACTTAGATAAGATTGTGTTCTTACCATCTCGTGTCTTGGCGCCGTCTTCTGATTTAGTCTCATAAAATACTTGTGAAAGTACTTTCGTATCACGGATCATCGGAGAGATACGAGACTTTGAATAATCTTGAGCTAATTCGATAGTCGGTTGAATCATCATGACCGCACATGGGTCAAGATGAGCGTATCGCCCTAGTACATTATTCATAATATCTGATTTTCCCACTTGACTTGCGCTCTTAACCACTACCCGATTGATACCAGGTTGTGTAAATGCATCCATAATATCCTTTTGATAAGGTGCTCTACTCGTTTTCCATCGCCCTGGTTCCGCTGAAAGGCCTTGTGATAGCATACGGTAATCGTCAGCCCATTGGCTAACACTGGTTTTAGGTAGTGGTTTCAGCCCCATTTTAGAGACATATTGCCACAATTCTTTTGCCGTTTTCATGCTATCACCTCCTTTTTTGCATTAAAAAAGCGCCTAATTTGGCGCGTTATCATCATCTAATTCATCACTATCCATGAATAATGACGGCGTATATTCACTTAATTCGGATAATTTATCCTCAATTTCTTGTGTTAACAAGTTATATGCTTCCTCTTTTGTCACATTCTGTAGTTGTGGCGCCAGTTTTGTTGGCAACCCTAACAATTGTGTACGCAAATTAACAAGCATTTCTGTCATAACCTGTTCTACAGTATCTGCCGAGTACACTTCGCCATTCATTTTAGCCAGTTTCAACTCAGCAATCTTGCGTTTCGCACGTTCATTCTTAGCCTTTTCAACCTCGAATACCGCATCATCAGAACTGCTCACCTCTTCAGTAGATGATTGCCCCTTATATTTGACATAATTGATAACGGATTTGATAACCAAAATCTGATTCTTTTCATCCGTTGCTAAAACCCCTTCTTGGAGCAGTTGCGAAACACGTTGACGCGAGAGTCCAAGTGCTTTTGCCAGGTTCGACTGAGAGGCTGTTGCTGTTTTCAAATCATCTGTAATTTTCACTTATCAATCGGCCTCCTTTCATTACCTGTATCACTAGCAAGGTCATAAAAAATTTAAAATCTAGGCAATTTTTGGGGTCTCGGCCACCGCACGCTTTCAATCTTCGCTAGAAGGACCCACAAAAATTTTTATTCAAAAATTCAACGAAACGTGTAATAATTTAAATTTATTTTTTATTTTTACGGTGAGACAGACGGCGCTCATCCTCATGGCGGTGCCGTGCCTCATCCCTATCCACATGTCTCATCATATGGCGTGCATGCGAACATGAACGGCAGTAGCCATTAGCTTTTACGACTATCATGTTAGCACCACACGTTCCATGATGATTGTCTAAGCATGTAGTCTTATGACATCTTACATTAGTCATACCGTTCACATCCTTTCATTGCCTACTCAATACACACAACTCACAAGGTATAAGTTTCTTAAGGTTGTGTAGTTATGTATCAAAAGGAGATCAAACATGAATCATTGATTGGTGAGTTGTGTGTATTCAATAGGCACCAGGGGGAGGGGTATATCATGTGTACAAAACAAAAGGCCCGTATAACTTAGTGGTTACACGAGCCAGACGTTCTGTTGTGAGGACTTTTGGAAGATTGCTCAGTGGCAATTTTCACACTTACAGTATACCATGTTCCGATGTAACCTTTTGTACTGTTTTGTAACGGCGTATCTTTTCGACTTCCTCTAGGGCCAGTGTATGAAGTCCGCCACGAACACGGACCTCATTATACATTAACCCCATGTCACACTTACGAAGTAGCTCAGTTACTTCTTTCCATGTCTTGTTGTGTGCATACCGTTCAATTAATAGCAGTACCAACTCATTAGAAGATACTCTATATATTGTATCTGTCACATCCTCCTTGATAGCTTGTAAGCGTTGTATCTCTCGTTGTTGCATATCTATATAGGATTCAATGCCAGCTATTACACCAGATAGGTCTTGGTTACCACCTCCACCAGATACTCTATCCTTGCTGTAGTCCGTGGCTGATAGTGTGTCTTCCTTCAACCTGACCTGTTCTTCAATACGTCTTCTAACAGATGCAATTCGGTCATCAATACCGGTAATCTGTTCTAGGTATTCCTTAGTCGTCACTACTATCACCCCTCTTACAATATTTCCAAAGTTCATAGAGTTTGTATTGGTCCTCGTGCTTACGACTCACCGTCCAGGGGCTTTTACCCTCGGCATACACAAGCGCATTACCGGTACCGCCCCATACATCATCAATACGATAGAAGTGCCTATGGTACCAATGTTTGTTATCATTCGATACTAACACACAGTCACCTTGTTTAAAGTGTTCCATTCCCCATCACCTCATTGATGTATCTATCCAAATACCAACGTGCTTTTTTTAGGTCTTCGAGCTTATCGCCCTTGTACCCTGCGCGTGCGATGTACTTGATAACATTACCTAGATGATACGGGAGTTGTTGATCTTCGATAAAATCAATCACTTCAATCTTACCTCTTGTATAATGCGATGGATGATTCACGGCATCATGCTTAATATTGCCATACAGTTTATCCTTATCTTCAACAGTTGGTACATACACAGTTAACTTTTTACTGTCTTCCTTCTGTCTATCTACTGTCTTGTTACTGTCTTCTTCTGTCTTCGATGTGTCTTTCTTATACGGCTTAGACAATTTACTTGCACAGGTTGGGCAGTACTTAGGCCAACGACCTAATGGCTTTTCTTTTGTGTAGGTAAAGTCTTCACCGCAACATTCACATGTAATGATTTTACTAACACCTGCACCAGGCGGTGTCATAACCTTTTCACATTCAGGACAATAATCTTCTGATTTTTTCACAGTGAATTTATCACCACATCGTCTACACTTCTTTTGCATAGTCGTTCTCCTCATGTAATTTCGCATATAATAATCCGCGCGATACATTCAATTCATTTGCGATTGCATATATTGAATAGCCATCCTTTTGTAGCGCTTGGGCTTTTTGGATAATAGCCTTCCAATCTAATTGACGCTTAGGCGCTTTGGCAAGGCCTAACAATTTGAGAGCTTTATCTGTATTCCAATGACTATAGATACAAGCGCCTAATGCTAACCAATTACCGCATGTCATGGGAATAGATTCCGTATTTCTCATATCACATCACCTAGCGTTTCAATATGTACCCAAATCCCTGTGACAGGATTCCAATACTTTTCTGTAATTTCACTACATACCTGAGCATCATCATGCCAATAGTGTAATGCTGTCATACAGTCTTTAAATAACTTGATAAGGTTATCAGTATCTGGCTTTGTGATTTTCCATTCAGGAGCAGAGCATTTTTGTTTACCAAAGCACCACTTGGTTACCAATCGAATAGGCCCTTCTAATGGAATCTCTGGTCTATGTGGTGCTAGTCTACTAGTAAATAATGCACGCGTTTCTTTTACATCATGCGATTCATAGAATCTAGGAGTACCATTTTTAACCGTCACACGTTTTTGTTGGTGAGTACAGGTAGGCACCTTTTCGAGTGGAATAAAGAATTCAAACTGCATACGATCTCCTTTCTTATATTGCATATAGTCACTATATTGTTTAAGTTCAATTTCACAAACATCATTCGGCTTAGAGTATGTATAACCAATAATCTTATAGTCAGCTATATACCCTTGATTAATGCCTGTCGCTGGATGGTCACGAATGATTCTGCTTAACCAAATACAATAGGTGTTTCTAAAGTATTCATCTACAATACTTCGTAATTCATGGTACGGTTTCTTGAACCACTTAAAGTAATGCTTGCCATAAATCTGAATCCAGCCATTAAGTTTGACGCCATCATCCATGGTGATTTTCACATGAACATGTAAGTCATACACTTTATCAATTCTAATATTAAACAGCATAGTCAGGTTTCCCCATCTTTCGTCTAATCTTATTCACATTAGATCTGATATAGATATAAGGTTCTGACTTCAACAGGCCTGCTGCTTTAAGAGTAGCCATATCTTTTTTATATTGTTTGTAGCTTTCGCATTTGCCATGACAGCCAATTGTACGATAGCCACAATCCTTACATGGAGTTTTCATATTGGTTCCCTCCAGGGACAAAACTAATTTCACAATTACTACCCACACCTTTTTATGGATTAGTGATAGGGGACCATATGTGTGGGGGAGTCTACGACCCCCACCATATGTCACCCACTATCCACGAGGACAAATACAAGGACATACCTATATATATATATAAGGTGTGTCTCCCCTATTGTTAACCATTGACACGTTCTACAAGTTCACCTAATTCAACAGTATAAATTGGTATTTCTTTTAAATATCTACGAACAGTTTTTTCTGATACTTCCATGATCTCCGCCACTCGTTTTATATCAGCTCTGTTAGAGAAATTACTTTCAGCAGCTGCAATATTAAAAGCATCTACTAATTGTTGTTGTTTCTTTTCTTTGGCCGCTTGTTTTCGTTTATTCATTTTGTCCAAGCCTTTCGCTTGTGCGGAATCAAACTCAGCCATAGATAAGAATCCACCTTCATCAACTCTATGAATTGGATAATCGAACCATAGATCCACAGGTTTGAACCGAGGGAATTCACGAAGCGTGCCTTCCATTCGCCAAGCAGTACATTGGCTAACATCAACAGGGGCACCAGCTAATTTGCTTTCATCCAGGTTATCTGCTTCTAGTTCAAGTAAATCAATTAATGCATCCGGGTCACGAGCGAATACACCAGAACCAGAGGCACGGTCCATAGAACGCTTGGCTGTTTGGTTACCTTTTGAATGATGGTGACAATAAATGACGGCACATTTCAGTTCCGTACATACTTTGTCAAACTGATTACAGAAATTAGCCATTTGGTCAGCACTGTTTTCATCACCTGTAATGACTTTATAGATAGGGTCAATAATAATAGCTTTGTAGCCTTTCTTTTCTGCCCTACGAATTAGCTTAGGCGCCAATTGGTCCATAGGTAGTGACTTACCACGCAAGTTCCAGATAGAAATATTGGCTATATTAGTAGGCTGTTGGTCTAGTGTTTCGTATACATCTTTGAACCGGTGCAAGCACGATGCACGGTCAAGTTCTAAGTTAACGTATAGTACTTTACCTTGTGCACAATCGAACCCAAACCAAGGCTTGCCTTCAGCAATTGAAATGCATAGTTGGATAAGTGCGAACGATTTACCTGCTTTAGATGGTCCAGCGATGAGCATTTTATGACCTTCACGAAGGATACCATCGATTAAGCTAGGTGCTAAATCCGGCATATTATCCCATAATGCATCCAATTCTTCAGGTTCTGGAAGATCATCATTAACAGTAGCAATCCATTCTTCCCACTCTTTAAATGACTCTTTCCCAATATTTGTGGCCATTAAGAATTGAGGTTTTCCTGCACGCATGACACCAGGCATACGAGATAACCGGCTAGGATTCTTGTTCTGTTTATCCACAGTAAAACCATTCTTTTGGACGATTTTATACAAGAAATCAACACGAGTGCGGTACTCGTTATAATCATTGGCGTCAATATGGACAATAGCGTGGATGCTTTTGCCACCACTGTATACCATAGCTGCAATAGGCAGTTCTAACTGTTCAAGAATCGCTTTTTGTTTGCCAAGTTCCATTTCATCAGATTCAATTAATGCAAATTTGTAAGATGTGACGTTATTATTCTTCACACCTTTACCATCTAGTGCGTTAAATCGAATCCAGGCGCCCGCTTCTTCGTCTAGGGTGCCAATTGCATCATCGACTTTCTTATTGGACCTTAGAGCGTCTAATATTTGATTTTGCGTACGTCCGAAACTTCCTTTTGTAGGAGATTTGATTTTGATTTCATGTCCGTCCTTATTATCGATATGCGTGTATACGGTATTTACGTATCCAACATAATCTTCTGGGTCAAATAATATTTCTAAGTATTTGATAAGATCTGCGACACGTTGTTCTTCAGAATAATGCTTTGGAATTTCAATGTCCGCAGATTCTACCCATGTCTTATCAATAATTTTATACGGATCCGGATTAGCCATTACCATAGCCCCAAATGGAATAGCTGTGTTATCCCATTGTCTACTAGAAGTCCAGCCATTATCCTTTGCCATTTGTGTAATTGTGGCCCCAGTGATTTGCTTACCTGTATAGGAACCGAAAGAGTTCCATTTAGCTTCGCACTCACCTGGATGAAATCGTTCGCCATCATTAGCGGACCATTCTTCCCATACAAACATTGGATATTCTTCATGGTGAAGTGCAAGGCCTACGTTTAGCCATTCTTCGTAGGAGCAATCGACAGGGTCAATAAACTCCAATACTTCTCTTAAATCTAACTTTTTCTGTTCCATTTGCACTCCTTTATGATGGTTGGTACGTTGCCGGGTTAACTCCTTTCGGTATTCGCCAACCACTAGCGCTAATACGGCTTATCATGTTAGAGGCTTGTGTATTTGTCCAAGTCCCTACATTTTTAAAGCCTTTATTTTCTAAGAAACGGATCTGTTTAGGAGTGGATAACCCTTCAGCTTTCCGTTTATGTAATCTGTCAATAAGTAACGATGCTTTGCCAGCATCTTCAATCGTATCTGGATTAAGGCCAAAGTCTTCGATAGTCTTCTTTTGCTTATCGGTAATATTGGTAGCTTGCCAGCCGAATGACGGTGTGTAGTGTGTTAAATCCTCAGCTTGAATAGAGAATTCAAACTGTAATGGGTCTACTAATTTCGCCTTTTTCTTGCGCATAGCTGCAAGTTCTTTTGCCAATGCTGCTTCGCGTTCTTTAAGCACATCATGTTCGGCCTGAGCCTCTGCTTCCTCTAGTCCCATGCTTGATGTTTCTAGTATCTGCGTCATCTTGTCTGCTACGTCATCTGATTTCGCAATTAGATGAGCTGGTCTACATAATGAATGCTTTTCATAATGCCATAAGAAGTCGAGCACCAATAAGTGGTCTTTTCCTTCACATAACCTAGTACCACGGCCAATCATTTGCGTGTATAACGCTCTTGATTTTGTTGGCCGTAGTACGATTACACAATCAACACTAGGACAGTCCCAACCTTCCGTTAATAGCATTGAATTACAAAGAACGTTGTATTTACCATTAGCAAAAGCCTCTGTAATTTCGTTTCTGTTTTCACTATTGCCATTAACTTCAGCTGCATTGAATCCACGTTCAATGAGCATGTTACAAAACTTTTGGCTAGTTTCAATAAGCGGTAAGAATACGACTATCTTGCGGTCTTTATAGTCGAGCAATGTATCTGCAATCTGTTCCAAATACGGATCCAATACACGGCCTACATCACCTGCTTGAAAATCACCAGCTGTCATTTTGACATTGGTGAAATCGATATGAAGTGGTAAGGTTTGTACTTGTATCTTTACCAAATATCCACTGCTGATGGCTTCACGTAAGGTGTATTCATAGGCCAAACTATTGAAAGCTTGCCCTAAATTCTTCATATCTGCTCTATCTGGTGTAGCAGTTACACCAAGAACATCAGCTTCGTCGAAGTAATTTAAAATAGCTTGGTAGCTATTCGATAAAGCGTGGTGCGCTTCATCAATAATGATCGTGTCAAAGTAGGTTTTGCTAAAAAGAGAAAGTCGACTATCGCGACATAAGGATTGAACTGAACAGACTATGATGCGGTCCCATTTTCCTATGCATGATTGTTCGGCTTTCTCCGTTGCAGTAGTGAGTCCAGATGCTTGCATGATTTTATCTGAGGCTTGCTGAAGTAATTCTTCACGATGCGCCAGGATTAATACACGCTTACCTCTTCTGACGGCCTCTTCTGCAATCTTAGCGAAACAGATAGTCTTGCCTTAACCGCACCCCGTTGGTAATACCAACAGGGTACGTCTGTTACCTTTCTCCCACTCTGACCATACGGCATTGACTGCCTCTGTCTGATAGGGTCTAAGTTGCATTAGAAACCTCCAAAGCCTTCATCTGGCTTATAGAATTTAGCGATTTCATTGGCTGTGCCTTCGGTGCCATCGTTCTTTTCATATTTACGATGTTTAAGTTCAAGGGTGCCTGTTTGGCCCATTAATAGATCAGGATTAGCCATAAACTTTTCATTTGGTTTAGCCAAACCAGTGGCGATGAAAATATTGGATACTTTCCACATCATGGAGGGGATCCAGTACAATCTTTCAGTTACTTTATTCTTCCCTAAATCACCACCGTCGGCTTCTAATGTTACGACTGCTTTTGGTGTGTTGGCCGGAATTTTAGCAGTTGCTACATCTGTATACCCCTTTTCAACATTAGTGATAGTGAATGGGTATTTACCAGGAGGAAGGAGTGTGAACTCCTTAACCTCTGCTACTACTTCAGAATTGAATCCTAATGCTTCTGTTCCTAATTGTTCGAATGCACTGCTCATAATTTGTTACCTCGTTTCTTATTTATTAATAAATCCAACAATTTTGTCCCACATTGGAATAATCCAACCATTCACGAATGCAGGATCATAATTTTCAAAAGGAGTACCAGCTGGGTATTTTCCACGAGCTACTACAACAGACTGTACTTGGTCTAATGTAATGCCATCTTTTGCCATTAAATCTCTTAATGGTTTAGGAATAGGCGTTTCAACTAATGGAGTATCAGTTTCTTCTCTTACTGCCTTTGCTTTTGTTTTAGCTTTAGGCTCAGCTTTTGGCTTTTCTTGAACCGCTCCAACTTGTTCTTTTGCTGCTTCTGTTACCTCTGGAGGATACTTATTAGCGTCTTCTTTTAGCACTTCTTCAGCTGCAAGAGTTGGCAATACATCTTCTGGAATAACGTGAGCAATTTGGCTATATTCAAATGGCATCACATCAGGTAATCCATGGCGATTTTTGGCATCCCATGCAGGATTGTGTGTGGCATACATCAACCGCTTGCCATTTACCGCCTTTTTCTTATTCGTAGTTGATGTGATGATTTCATTTTTGTAGTTAGCAAATAACACCATGTCAGCCCATTCTTTAATGAGTGGCGATGTTTGGCTACCTGTTTTCTTACCGAGCTTTAATTCAAAGCGATCATAGGCACCTAGTTCATCAGGTTGTTCAAATTTTCTGATTTGAGCATGTGCCGTGAGAACTACGTTCATACCCGCATCAATTACTTCATCAAGTAGGTTCAAGAAACGTCCCATTTCCTCACGAACGAACACATATCCATTACCATATCCGAAGTCTTCAATGCCTGCTTTATTGTGCTTATTACAGATATATTCAACACATAGCTGTTCAGCCCAATCGATAGTATCAATTACCAATGTACGATATAGCCCTGGCATCATAGCGAATTCTTTTACATATGAAATTAGCATTTGCCATGATGTAGGTTTATCAGTACGAGCCACATCTAAGTGGTCCGTACTCCCTTCTGTATCAATAAATACAGGTGATGGAAATTGACTTGCAAATGTTGTTTTACCGATTCCTTCTACACCATAAATCACAACTTTTTGAGCGCGTTTGCGTTTACCGGTTATAATGTTCATTACCATTCACTCCAATCTTCTGAAACTGTAGTATCTGTTGCAGGTGCTTCGACTTTAGGCTCTACCTTTGCTTTAGGTTTAGCTTTAGCCTTTGTCTTAGCCGTTCCTGTTGTGCTGAATTCTTCGCCTTTAATGTGTCCATCTTCGATGATGATAGAGCATTCATCCTCATTATTAGTCACGCGTGTAGCGATTACTTGTAAGCCTTCTTGCTCTAACCATGCTCCAAACTCTTTCATCGTATCGACGTCCATTTGTTCCATTTTGTCCATGAGAACAAATCCGCATTTAGGATTAAGAGCTCGCACAATGGCAGTGGCTACCTTGAGTTGTTCGGCGCCACTCATGCAATCCCATTGGCGATCATTGTAGATGAGGACACCATCTTGAATTGATAGACCAGGTAAAGGCATATCAACAGATTCAAGAAGCTTATTTTTGCGCTCACGAATATCTTTAATAGTTTCCGTGAGTTCTTCATATTCTTGACTGAAATCTGCTGCTTCTTGTAATGCACGTTGACGTTCTTGATTAGCACGGACCTTAGTGTTGATTTCATCAACAGATCTGATTTGTTCTTCAAGTTCTGCCGTGGATTCATCTTCTAAGTCTTGCGCAGCAGTTGTCGCGATATTGTAATCTTCTGCCAACTGCGTTTGCTTTTCCATTAATTCATCAAGTTTCGCCTGGTATTCATCAATACGATTGGCTACTGTCTGCATTTCACTTTGGATAGCCAATACATGGTTACGTTTTTGCTTATTTTCTTCATTTTTAAGCAAAATGCTTTGTTGTTGCTGGATGAGTTCAGAAGCACTCACCAATTCATTAGGCGCATCATCATAGGCAGGTAACTCTTTAGCATATTTGTCTTTCTGAGTGGCTATTTGCCCTATAGAATGACGTTTCGAGTAGATTTCTTGGTATTCACCCTCGAGTTTCTTTAACTCGTCTTCTACGCCCAATAATTGAAGTAATTCTTGAGCCTTTTCTTTATCACTCATCTCCATGAATTTGGGTAAGTCCAAAGCAAGCTGACCAATGAAGGAATCTAAAATCTTTTGGCCAGATTTCTTACCTTCCGGATCTAATACTTTTAGCGTGCTATTTGCACCAGTTCGAGTTACCACTAAGCCATTGGATAGCTTTACTTCTAAACGTGGTGGATTATAACTGCCTTCACGTTGTGCCGTTGATGGCTCGAACTTGGCACCACCAAGTGTCCAGGCGATGGAGTCAAGAATGGAGGTTTTACCCTGTCCATTCTTGCCACCGATTACAGTGAGGCCATTTGTTGTTGGCTCATATGAAACGGCTTTAACGCGTTTCACGTTTTCTAATTCGAATGAATTAATTTTGATTGTGTCCATAAGTCCTCCTAGGATAAGTCCTTTTTAACATTTGTATATACAGGCGGTTTATTTACGAATTCCATATTAGCTATGGATAATGCCGTGATGAATTCTATTGGATGTTTAGAATGATTCCTGGCCATGCATATACATCCTGCTGATAACATAGCGATTACAATATTTTCATCTTTAATATTGGTATTCGCTTTTACTCCGCATAATTGACCTTCGGTATATTCAATGGTAAGATTTAGCTTTTTTACTTCCATAGCTCCACCTTAGATCCCTTTTTGCGCATTAACTTCTTCGACTAATTTATTTACAAGTGCTTCAAGTTTACTAATTCTGCTTTGTGCATCCTTAGCTTCTTGAACATAATCAGAACCTTTACCAGTTTTGAAAGCTACGTTTAAAGTGAGTTGTGTTTCACCGCCAAGGCTTACGCCAGCACCAATCATTGTTCGTTCATTTGGACGATAGAACGCACCCAACGCTACCGCATTTGCATTGCGGTAATGACCGTAAGACACTGCATAAGATGCTTTATCATCTTTGTTGAAGTCCAAAGGGTGTAAGCCAGCTAATGCAGCACTAGATGCACCCAATTTATCAACACGTTGGTCAAGATTATTTACTTTGTTGTTGATATCTTGCGTTAAGTTGTATGTACGATGCTCAAGGTCTGTAATGCGTGTTTCGTGATTAGTGAGTTGTTGCTCATGATCATTCACCACATCGCCGAGCATGTTCAAACCTACTGCGATGTCTTTAATATTGTTTTTGTTTTTTGCAATTTGTTTTGCGTTTGTTTCTACTTCATCAACTACTGCATATAATTGACTGCCATTGATTGCATCTAAGCTGTCAGCCTTAACACGGCCAGCCGATACATTTTGAAGTTGTCTATTGTAGTACTTAACACCGCCAGCACCAGCACGTTCACGAGAACCAAAGGATACTACGCTTGCTGGTTGTTCGCCAGCAAACACATGACGAGTACCATTGATTGTGATACCATCAACACCTACCGCATCATCGGTTACTGAATTAGTGCCAATAGCTACTGCATTTTGCTTGTCAGCAATGATATTATTGCCGACTGCTACCGCATCAATTGCAGTTGCTTGCGTGTGTGTGCCGATTGCCATCGCACCTTGTCCGCTAGTTTCAGAATTAGCTCCGATGATAGTTTGTTCCATATCACCAGCCATTTTGTTGTTGTAACCAATCACAGTTGATTGATTGCCCTTAATGTCGTTGTTATTAGCACCAATTACAACGCTATTTTCACCTGTTAGATTGTTGGTACGGCCAATTGCAACGCTAGATGTACCGCTAACATATGCACCATTGCCGATTGCAATAGTGTCATATGCTGAAGTTCTAGCTTGTGACCCGATAGCATAGGTGTATTCCACCAATGCTTCTGCGTGGCTTCCATATGCTATGGAATTACGGCCAGTCGCTTTGCTATTATTGCCACCAACAAAAGAGTTGGTACCGCTTGCCACGTTATTTTCGCCGAATGCGATTGCATTATTGGCATTAATAGTGTTTTGATAACCAAATACTGCACTACTATGAGATGATGCGGTGATTGTGTTATCTGTACCACCTAATGTGTTATTATTTGCACTCGCTACGTTTACCGCTAATGCGGAAATACCTAATACTAATACTGCTTTATTCATGTTTTTCATTGTTTTTTCTCCTGTTTCTGTTACAATACAGGTAGAGTATTTTGCAGATTACTCTACCAAGTCCGCTATGGTTTCCTACGCCATGATTAGCGGACTTTTCTTTTTTCATAAAATCTAACTTCCCTTGCCCAGTAGTTACTTAAAATTAAAAGTACGAACCCAAGCAAGATTTGAAGTATTGCAGTATAACAATCAATCCGGTCAATTTCTATTGATCCGATTGTGCCTACTACCATCAAGAATGCGACCATTCTTAATGCCCAAATTAATTTCATCATTTTTACTTCCTTTCTATTCTCCAATTCGTGCCTGGCACCGTTTGGCGAGCCAAGCATTAAACGATTCAACGTGGATAAGGCGCTTACCTCCGCGCTTCCCAATCTTCATGGAAGGGAAGTCAAAGTCCTGTGCCCATTCACGAATAACAGTTTCTGGAACACTTGCAAGTTCTGCAGCTTCCGCTACTGTGATGCACATCTTGTTCATAATTACCTCCTAGATTTGTAATGCGGTAATCACAGCAACAATAATAATGAATACGCTAATTGCAGCAGTTAGACCGATTGCTAATAGCCACAAACACAGGCTAATTGCTGCGTTGATATCATTCTTTGTTTGTTTTGTCATATCCTCACTCCGTAACGGTTTAACCGTAAACGACTATAAAAAAATAATATCATCATAGGCTACATTGAAGACCTCTTGTATCTTTTTGATATGAGGAACATCTGGAAATGAGCGTTTGCGCTCCCAGTTTCCCCATGTATCAACAGATACTCCAACATGCATTGCTGCAGTTACTTGAGACCAATTTCTTGACGCTCGCAGCATCTTTAGAGTGTACTTCATGAGCTACCTCCTTTCTGTTATGTAGTTCCTGTTTACAGTTATCATTGTAGTACGGATAAACCGTAATGTCCATAAATTAAACATAAATTATTGTAAAATTTCCGTAAATTATTGATTTTTTTACGGAGTTATCGTAATATATAGGTATATTAATGATATTAATTTGAGAGGATTACAACATGAGCGATTTAGGCAATAAGGCTATTATGGCTGAAAATATCCAACGCTTAATGGATAGTCGTGGAATAGACCGCAATACAATTTGTGCGGATTTGGGATTCAAATATACAACTTTCACAGATTGGGTAAAAGGTAATACATATCCAAGAATTGATAAAATAGAGATGATGGCGAATTATTTTGGGGTGCCTAAATCTCAATTAGTAGAGAAGTATATTGAAGACGGATATTATTCTGATGCGGAAGCAGCAGAGTTCGCGGAGTACTTACGGACTAGACCAGGTGCACGCATGCTCTTCTCTGCAGCAAAAGATATTACTAAAGAGGAGATGGAAGAAACCGTCAAATACATTGAATTCTTAAAATCTAAGCATAAGTAATACACACAAGGGAGAGTGGTAGTATTGGTTATTAACCTTATTTATTGTGATTTACCAAATGCCAAAGCAGTTTCTGAAGAATCAGAAGACGTAGATACTCATAATATCTACATAAATAAAAATCTTCCTCATGACCGCATGAGGGAGGAAATAAAGCATGAGTTAAGTCATATCATTCGTGATGATTTTTATGTTGATCATCACGTTAATTTAGTCGAGCGTATGGTTAGGATATCTCAAATCGAAGATAGTGACCTTAACGAAATCGACTTTTATCATCACATTATTTAACTATATAACTAGGGAGATGTTATTATGTTAAAATTTTTAAAACGTTTATTTAGTTGTTTTACAAAGAAATCTGATAATACCACAGATACTATTGAATTATCTTTCGAAGTAAAGTCTAATTTTAATCACGTACCTATTTCTAACCATAGTCATGAACTATCTATCGATGAGTATTGGAATCACTGGTTAGCTTCTAACAACAATTCTTTTCAACATAGAATTGAACGTGCTACATGGATTTCTTCTCAATCGATAAAAATGAACGACGACGTTTGTTATATTTCTGGCACTCAACCTCAACCATATATAGTAACCCTATCTAGTTGTACCTGTGCTGACTTTCAAAATCGTCAAAATGCATATTTTGATTATCCATGTAAACATATGTGTAGATTAGCTATTGAAAATGGAATTATTGCTGCACATATTCATACAGATACTGAAATAGAAGAAAAAGCTATTCAAGATGCAAAAGCAGCAGAAGAACTTGCTGAAGCAAATCGTTTACATGAAATAGAGCTAGATAAGTTTAGATTATCTGAAGCTGATATAACTAGTATTTTATCTATCATTGATGAACCTGATTTACCAATCCCAATATTTAATGGTAATGCTGATTACTTCAGCTCAACTAGTTATGATAATAAAGAATCAAACTATATTGATAAATCTGATGAATTAATAGATAAGCTATACGATCAACACGCTATTAATAAGATTGTTACTATAGTATCTCAAATACAAAATCATCTTGTTCAATTTAAAGAATTCCTCTATTCAAAAGGTGCCTGTGGTGTTGATGAATATAATTCTATGCATAGCAGTGACTTTGATGATGCTCGAGACCAAATTCAATCATTCTTATTAAATGACTACCCTGATAATGCCTATGATTATAATGAAGAACAAAAAGCAGTTGTAGAAGAGAAAAATAGAATTAAACAAGAACGTATTGATAAAAAATCTATACTATCAGCAATTTCTCACGAGCCAATATCACAAGCTAGTTTCATTAAATCACTATTTCCTGATAACACATCATATGGTAAACGTTTATGTAATTCTTTAATAAAGGAAGGTAAGTTACAACAAGTAAAACAAGGTAATCGATACTTTATTAACAAAGTATGATTATAATTTTGAATATAAAAAAATAAGCCCTCACCGCAGTGAGGGCCATTAAAAACTACATACCTTAGAGGTACTTCATTTTTACTCCAATAACATTATACCATAAAACCTCTAAGGCTTATTAACTATGCCAAGGAGGTTATTTTTATGGCTAAAAAACGAACCGATGGACGCTACCAAGTATCTAAAATGATAAATGGTAAGCGTAAATACTTTTATGGTACTACCAAGAAAGCAGCTATCGCTGAACGTGATGCTTACGTTGAATCACTAGCACAATGTGCTAACTATGACAATACCATCACTATCGAGAAATGGAGTGAATATTGGATCCGACTTAAGAAGGATACAGTCTCACAAAACACCCTCTCCTCTTACCAATATATTATTAAGACTTATATTGTACCTTTCATAGGTTCAATACGAGTGGTTGAGCTATCAGCATTAAACGTAAGGGCTTTAATGGATAGCATGAGCCACTTATCCGCCAGGACTATTAGTTATACGTTAACTGTTTTAAGGGCTATCCTAAAACAAGCAGTCATGGATGAGATAATCTCTAAGAACGTGGCTACGCTTGTTAAGAAACCAAAACAAGAACGTAAACGTGAAATGGTAACACTTTCCAAGGAGGAAGTAGAAACATTTCTTGAGCAAATCGATGATGTCGAATGGCACGCACTGTTTAAGCTAGCATTTACTACTGGTTTACGTCGTAGTGAGATACTCGGCCTAACATGGGATGATGTCAATATAAAACAAAAAACGTTAACCGTCAATCAGACAGTTTTACGTATTAATGAAGTCACGACTATCTCTAAAACAACTAAAAACAGCTCCTCTAGGCGTTCTATTTCTCTTGACGATAAAACTATCGCGGAACTTCTAAAACTTCGCGTATGCGTCGATAAACGAAGATTTAAAGCACCTAATTGGAGAAATAATAATTTAGTGTTCCCTGGTAAGTATGGTAATCCACGTGATCCGGCCAAAGTTTCCCTAAAATGCAAAAAATTTGCCACTGCAATTGGTAGACCTGACTTTACGATGCATGATACTCGTCATACACATGCTACCCTATTATTAGAAGCCGGTGTAAATTTTAAAGTTGTACAAATGAGACTTGGCCATTCATCATATCAACAAACGATGGATACCTACTCTCACGTTACCCCAATCATGGAAGCTGACGTGGTAGAAAAGATTTCAAACATATTCTAATTGATGTCAAAATGATGTCAAAAGGCACCCTGATAAAAATGATGTCAAAAGAAAAACCCGCACAACCGTGCGGGTTTATTTTGGTGGACCACCAGGGGTTCGAACCCTGGACACCCTGATTAAGAGTCAGGTGCTCTGCCAACTGAGCTAGTGGTCCATGACATGAATTATTATATGCTTATTTTATAGGAATGTAAAGAATATTTATTACATTCCCATAAAATATATCAATTTGATTTATACCATATCTATATGTATAGGATATTAGAATTCTAGCATCCAATTCTTTATCGTTTCACAAGCCTCTGTAGGAATGATATCCGTAGTACCCACACATACATCGCCATAATAAATTTGAATGACGCTATGGGTACGACTTACTTCTTTCACAATAATGTCTGTTACATCAGCCTTAGGCACGCTAAATTGTAATCCATAACGGCCTATATAGGTAAATATAAGTTTTTGTGTATTGTATTCCATGTGGACTTGTAGCATTTTACCACCAGGCCAACAGGATTCGACAAACTCTTTATTTCTCGGTTTCAGAAAATCAAAGAATCCCATACTACCCTCCAATGCGCCACATAGGGCGTTCTAGTTGATCCATAGTAACACCATCATGACGTTCTTGTTTACGTTGTAGTGCCCATTCAATATGACTGGCGAGTTCAGTTTCACTTAGGCCTCGACGTACAAGAGACACTAAATCGGCCTCATCATCACGTAGAAGGCAGAGTCGCATTTGACCATCTGAGGTAAGACGAACACGATTACATGTATCACAATAACTATGGGACATAGAGAAAATAAACCCGATTTTCTTGCCACTCGGCAAACTATAATACGTAGCAGGTCCAAAGCCGTATACATCGTGAATTTCAGTGAGGATACCACCGCTGACACGTTCTAATTGAGCCTTCCATTCATCAAAAGTCGGCCCATGAAACGCATCGCCTTGAAATGGCATATACTCGATAAAACGCCAAATCACCGGCCAAGTCTCTACATACGTTAGCAAATCATGAACTTCATCGTCAGTCCATTGACGTGAAAGAACAGTATTGATTTTAACAGAAGTAAAACCAGCATCAATAGCACTTTGAATACCATTTAGAACGGAATCTAGCTGGTTAGCTTTGCCCACACATAGAGTAAAAGCATCGCTATCGAGGGAATCAAGGCTAATATTTACGCGATTTAAGCCAAGTTCTTTTAATTTAGCAGCTCTAGGTGCCAATAAACTACCATTAGTAGTCATGGATATATCTTCAAACCAATCGGTCTGCTTGATACGTGCTAATAACTCTTCAATATGAGGATATAATAACGGCTCACCACCTGTAAGGCGTACAGCTTTCACCCCCACTTGATGAAATGCCCCTAAAATAGTCATCCATTCATCTACAGATAGTAGTTGATGTTGGCTTTGTGGTGTAATCTCTGCTGGTCGGCAATAAGGGCAGCAAAAATTGCACGCGTCCGTCAACGACAGACGTACATATTCAATTGTTCGGCCCCATGCATCCTTCATAGTACACCTCATTTACAACATTATTTAATAATCGATACTTCATCACCTACGTTTATTGTACCATTTTTTAGAACTTTACCAAAAATTCCTTGCGTAGGCATAATACATGATCCAACTTGTTTCATAATTTCACAGCCGTGATGGCACTCTTTACCGATTTGTGTTACCTCAAGCAATACCTCATGGCCTAATTGCAGTTTAGTTCCTACCGGCAACTCGTACAACACAATGCCTTCAACAGTGATATTCTCAGCAAAATCTCCAGGCTTTACATCGGCCCCCTTATCGCGCATATGCTCAATACTTTTAATGCCGAGCAAACTAATTTGGCGATGCCAATTACCTGCGTGTGCATCGCCTTCCATGCCGTGATCTACGATGAGATTAGCAGATTCAATATTATGTTTCTTTTGCCCTTTTTTCTCGCTAATCGAGATGGCAATAATCTTACCTTCAGCCATAAACTCCTTCTCTTCTTATGGGAACAAATCATCTAAATTTATCAATTTATTATAACATAGTATATAGGTGTACCCCCTGTGAGTTTAGTCACTATTTCAAGATTATTACTTTCAAAAAAAGAACCCTACCCATGACGAGTAGAGTTCTTAATATTAATAATGGTGAAAGCCGATTAACGACGGCCCATTTCTTTAAATTCATCGCCCTTATTCACGCCATTGAGCAATAAGTTAAGGAGGATGGCCATGATACTACCAAAGGTAATACCAGATTTTAATAAAATTTGAGCCCATGCAGGGAAATGTGCATAGAATGTTGGTGCCGCAATAGGAATCATGGATACGCCAATACTAATAGCAACGAGCATCAAGTTTTGATTCCCCTCAAAATTAACTTTACCCAGCGAACGGATACCGCTAGCAATAATCATACCAAACATAGCAATACCAGCCCCGCCGAGCACTGCATTTGGAATGCTTGCTACAACAGCCGCCAATTTAGGGAATAAACCTAATAGAATTAAGATTACACCAGATGCAGCTACTACAAAACGACTTTTAACGCGTGTTACAGCGATAAGACCAACGTTTTGAGCAAATGCTGTATATGGGAAGCTATTAAGAATACCACCAATAACAGTGGAAAGGCCATCGGCACGGATAATGGATGCCAATTCCTTACGATCGATTTTTTTATCTACGATCTCACCGATAGCAATACTATCGCCAGTTGTTTCAACCATAACAACGAGCATAACGACTACCATGGAAAGTACGGATGCCCAATCAAATGTAGGCATACCAAAGTAGAAAGGTTCAATCATAGCCACCCAATGAGCTTTGCCTACCTCAGCAAAATTAGCTACCCCCATGGCAAAGGCAATAGCCGTACCACCAATAAGACCAATTAAAACGGAAAGATTACCAAGAAAACCTTTGGCAAATTTATAAGTAAAAATAACGATTAAGAATGTAAGGAACCCGAGTCCTATGTTGGTAAGACTACCAAACTGCGGATTACCTACACCGCCCCCCATCCAGTTGACGGCAACTGGCATAAGGTTAATACCAATGATTGTAATAATGGTACCTGTTACAACCGGTGGGAACAAACGAATCAAACGACTAAAAAACGGTGCCACTAAGAATGTAAAAATACCGGCTATGATGATGGCACCGTAAATAGCGGTCATGCCATGTTGAGCACCAATCATGGCCATCGGACCAACAGAGGCAAAGGTTACGCCTTGAATCATCGGGATTCGGCCACCAATATTACCAAACCCTAATGTTTGAATAAGTGTGGCAATACCGCAAGTAAATAAGTCCGCTGTAATAAGTCGGATTAAATCCTCTACAGGCAAATGCATAGCTTGCGCAATAATGATTGGTACCGCTACAGCACCGGCATACATTGCTAATACGTGTTGTAAACCGTAGGCAAACAGCTTAGGTATTGGCAACATAGAGTCAACAGTATTGTTTTGTTCTGACATAATGGTCTCCTGTTTTCTAAACTACAAACATTACACTTATATTTTACGTTATTATTCGGATTTTAACAATAGAAAAAGAAAAACCTTAGAAATTTTATTTTCTAAGGCTTTCTATTTTATTTTTTCTCCGAACATTCTTAATGTAAAAGTATGTTATCGTCCATTTATTTGTACAAAGCTAAAACGGATGCTTCCTTTTCGTCTAGCTCAGATTCTATTTGATTCATTTGTGCTTTCAAATCAGCTACATAGCTTTCATCCTTAATGCCAGATATATTGATACGCACATTTAAAAAGGCTGCCTTTACCGCAGCTCTTGCATTAATAGCTGCAATAATACCATCGGTAATGAGATTTTGGTTGCCCTTCGTAGCCGCAACATAGGCAAGATCAAATATTTCATAACTAATCATGCCTATTTCTAAAGGTACATTAGCCGCATCCTTATAAGCCTGTTGAATCGCAGCAGTACGCGCTAGTTTTTCTTCATCCGTATGTTTTGGCAATGCCAAGGCATCCATAAACAAATTAAATACATTAGCATCTGCTTGTGCTAGTGAAAGCGCTTTCTCTCGAATAAACTCTGCTTTTTGTTGTAAAAGATGCATCTCCTCTTGCACATCTTCGTACCCTTTTTTATCAAAGGTTAAATTCGCTACCATTTCAGCTAACGCTGCACCTGTGGCGGCCGTCAATGCTGCAATAGCACCGCCACCTGGAGTTGGCTCCTTTGAAGCGGTTGCCGCTACAAAATCTTTTACAGAACTCGTCAATAAATCCATATATACTCCTCAATAACAAAAGGGGCCATCGCCCCCTCTGTATACTATGTCAATAAAAATACTATGTCGATTACAATACCATATTATTAGAATAAGCCTTTAATAGTGCCGTCTGAATCAATATCCATGTTAAGTGCGGCAGGACGTTTAGGTAAACCTGGCATAACCATAACATCACCTGTGCGGCATACGAGGAATCCTGCACCATTAGCAACGCGAATATCCGTTACATTGATTGTAAAGCCTGTTGGTGCCCCTAATAGAGCTGGATTATCGGACAAGGAATATTGCGTTTTTGCCATACAAACAGGTAAATTATCAAGGCCCCATTCTTTTAATTGAGCGATTTGTTTTTTCGCCTTTGCCCCAAATGTAACGCCATCACCACCGTAAATAGTGCGAACGATTTTACCAATTTTATCTTCAATACTATCTGTTAATTCATATACGAATTTAGGTGTTGGTTCGCTGCCTTCCACGAGTTCCACAACGCGTTTAGCCATATCGATACCGCCTTCGCCACCTTTTTCCCAACATTCATTGAGCTCTACAGGCACGCCATAGTCATTGCACAAACGAGTTAACTCCGCAATTTCTGCATCCGTATCGGTAACGAATTTATTGATGGCAACCATAACAGGTACACCGAAGAAGCGCATATTTTCAATAGCTTTACGCAAATTGCTGAAACCCTTTGTTACAGCCTCTACGTTTTCTGTATTTAATTCTTGTTTTGACACGCCACCATGCATCTTAAGAGCGCGCAATGTAGCGACGATGACAACAGCATTTGGGAAGATATCGCCATAACGGCATTTAATGTCGAGGAACTTTTCTGCCCCTAGATCAGCGCCGAATCCAGCTTCTGTTACTACAATATCACCAAGTTTCATGCCGAGTTTTGTAGCCACCACGGAGTTACAACCATGTGCAATATTGGCAAATGGACCGCCATGAACGATGGCAGGCGTATGTTCCAATGTTTGTACAAGATTTGGTTTAATAGCATCTTTCATAAGAAGTGCCATCGCACCTTCACATCCGAGTTGATGTACATACACCGGTTCACCTTTAAGATTTGGACCGACGACGATGCGACCAAAACGCGCTTTTAAATCTTCTAAATCCTTAGCTAAACATAAAACAGCCATGATTTCAGAGGCAACGGTAATCATAAAATGATCTTCCCGAGGGAAACCACATACCTTGCCCCCCAGTGCGACAGTTACATTGCGCAATGCACGATCATTCATATCGAGAACACGTGTCCAAGAAATTTGACGCAAATCGATTTGGAGCTCATTACCTTGGTGGATGTGATTATCAATCATAGCGGACAACAAATTATTTGCCGCTGTAATGGCGTGCATATCACCGGTAAAATGAAGATTAATATCATCCATTGGTACTACTTGGGCATAACCGCCACCAGCAGCGCCGCCCTTGATACCGAATACAGGTCCCAAGGATGGCTCGCGAAGTGCGGCGATAGCCTTCTTACCAATTTTATTTAATGCTTGCACCAAACCGATGGTAGTTGTAGATTTCCCTTCCCCTGCTGGCGTTGGTGTAATAGCCGTAACGAGAACTAATTTCCCGTCTTTTTTATTTTCTAAACGCTTAATGGCATCAAAAGAAATTTTTGCCTTATAATGACCATATTGCTCTATATCATCAGGTGTAAGACCACATTTATCAGCAATAACCTGAATTTTTTCCATCTTATTTTGTTGAGCTATTTCAATATCGGTAAGCATAATTCCTCCTCATATCCACCTGTTTTGTCTACTGTGAATGTATATTTGTACACTTGTTACTTTTCTATTATATGTGAAAGTATGCATTATGTCTAATCATTTCTTACTTATATGTATATTGCTTTTTCTAATCAATAGGCTAAGGCACACATAGTCTAAGGAGTTCAACAAAATAAAACCGCCACCAACGGTGACGGTTTAATATCACTTACTATATAAAATTACTTTGTACATATTAGAACGGGAATAGGATTGGCAATAATACTAATGCTACAATACTAGACACGACAATGAGTGGTAAACCAGCTTTCACATAGTCCATGAAGCTATAACCAGCTATATTATATACCATAGTATTCGCAGGCATACCAATTGGGGTAGCATACGCTAAGGAGCTAGCGATTACGATAGCTGCAAGCACCGCTTTTGGATCGAATCCCAATTGAGATGCTAAGCTAAGACCGATTGGTACCAATAATGCACAGGTAGCAGTATTAGACATGAAGTTCGTCATGAACACACCAAGCACAAAGATTACTACTAGAACAACAATTGGAGATGGACTAGCACCAAGGCTATTTACGATAATATCTGCAATTACAGAACCAGTACCTGTTTTAACCATTGCGTCCCCAAGGGCCATAGAACCAGCGAAGAGCATGATTGTTTTCATATCGATAGATTTTACAGCTGCTGTTTCACTAATAACATTTGTAGCTACTAATACAAGAGCACCTACCCAGGCACTCACATAAAGTTTTACACCTAATTGTTTTTCAAAGATCATAGCACCAACTGTCAAAATTAATACAAGTGCTGCAGTCCATTTTTTCCAAGACGGTACATGGCTATAATCTTCATTGCCTTCAAAGGCACCATCTGGTTGATGACTTGGAGCATCTGGTAAGAAACGTTTACCAATTGTAGCATAGAATATAGTACCTACAATAAGAATTGGCAAACCTACTAGACCATAATCAAAGAAACCAAAAGAGCCTAGGCCCGCTTGTTGTAAGCCCGCTTGCGCAATCATATTGCCAGGAGCGCCGATAAGTGAAATATTACCACCCATAGCTGCAGCAAATACAAGAGGCATTAATAATTTAGTTTGTTTAAAACCACTTTTTTTACAAATACCAATAATTACAGGAATCAGTACAGCAGCTGTACCAGTATTAGATAAGAAACCAGATAATATACCTGTAATCATCATAACAGCAACGAGCAAAGACGTTTCAGTTTTGGCAAACTTATGAACTACATTACCTACACCCACTGCTACACCAGTTGCAAAAAAGGCTTCACCAATAACAAACATGCCCATAAATAGTAAGACATTTGGATCTACAAAACCGGCGAATGCTTCTTTAGCGGATAAGACTCCACTTAAGTGCAAACCTACTGCTACAACCATAGCAGTAATAGATAATGGAATTTTCTCCCATGCAAACATGACGATGGCAAATACCAAGAAGCCAAGAGTTATCATTACACTCGTATCCATACATACCTCCCAATACGTGTAATATCCCTAAAAAAGGGTACAAAAAAGGAGGATTGTACAAAATCCGTATAATCCCCCTATTAAATTGAAGATCACAATTCGATTATTTAATGAAGCTTACGTGTTTATAAATCTCTTCTAACACTTCATCTTTCTTCGCATTGTATTCTACTTTTTTATTTTCAAAGTAGTTATTCCCTTCCGCATCGATGGATACGATGAGTGGACCAAATTCTTTTACACGGCAAGTCCACAAGGTTTCAGGCATACCGAGTTCACGCCAGTTCGCAGATTCGATTTCTTCTACTTCTGTAGCAGCAAGTACGGCATTACCTGCTGGGAATACGCAGTGAAGAGCACCAAAATCTTTACATGCACGAGTTGTTTCAGGACCCATGCCACCTTTACCAACGATGAGGCGTACACCTGTTTGTTTTACGAATTCATATTCGAATTTTTCCATACGCATAGATGTAGTAGGACCTACGGAAATCATTTCGAATTTATCATCCCCATGGTCACGCACGATTGGACCTGCATGTAAAATGGCACCATTACGAACATCTACTGGTAATTCACGACCATATTCAACAAGACGACGATGAGCTACATCACGACATGTTGTGATGTGACCATTTAAGTAAATAATATCCCCTGCTTTAATTCCTTTAAGATCAGATGCTTGGATTGGTGTTGTCAAAATATGTTTAGCCATTAGAATGTCACTCCTTTGTGAGATAAAATTTCGTACTTACCGTCTTTATCAAATACTACATGACCGCGACGATGGTTCCAACAACCAACGTTTACAGCTACGGAAATTACAGATGGATGACGAGAACCATGTTCGATATTTACGCCCATTACGGATTTGTCACCACCCATACCTTGAGGTCCAAGGTGCAATGCGTTAATACCGTCTTCAAGTAATTGTTCCATGTACGCTGCTTTTTCATTATCTGCTTTGGAGGATACAGGGCGCATCAACGCTTTTTTAGACATAGTTGCTGCTGTATCGATAGATGTAGCAATACCTACACCAACCAATAATGGAGGACATGCATTCAAACCATAACTTGTCATCAAGTCCAATACGAATTTAGCTACCCCTTCATAACCTTCGCCTGGCATCAATGTTTTACCAGATCCTGGCAAGGAGCAACCGCCACCGGCCATATATGGGAAAATTTCTACATCATCACGACCAGGTACGATATCCCATGTAATGTAAGGTGCAGTGCGACCAATATTTTTACCAGTATTGAATTCATCAAATGTTTCTACACAGTTATGACGAAGTGGCGCATCTTGCGTAGCTTGGTATGTGGCATTGCGCAAGATTTCTTCAAGTTCACCAATCAATGGATAATTAGAACCAACCTTCACCCAGAATTGCAATACTCCTGTATCTTGGCAAGAAGGACGATTCAATTCATACGCAAGATTCATATTTTTATGCATCGTTTCATAAATTGTTTTAGCTAATGGATTCTTTTCATCGGCTGCCAATTCTTTAATTTTAGCTTCCACATCATCAGGTAATTTCTTTGCCATATAAGCAATGAACTTGGCAATGACATTTGTCATCTCTTGTACTTGTTGTTCTTTCGTACTCATCGTAAACCTCCAATAGGACTTCATTATTTAGATGCTAGTTTTTTCTGTTTAGGAACCTTAGCTCCTTTCGATGATTTCATTGTACTCTTTTTTCAGGATATAACTATCCAATATACAAGTTGATTTTTGAGAGTGAAATCCCTATAAAATCATAATGAATCACCTATATAAGTAAATTTTAACGCATATAAAATATACAATTTTACCTACCTATAAACACGAAAAAGAGCACTACTTATTGAAAAGCAGTGCTCTTTTTATATTTAGGAACGGGGATTTTTAGTATATACAAAATTACCTATACCTAATGATTGTATATCTCCCTAAATTTAAAACGCAAAACCATAAAATTATAACAATTTACAATGGCTATACTAATTAAAGTTAGGATTGTAATTTTTTAACAACAGACTCAAGCTGTTCTCTAACAACTTGTAATTTTTGATTCGCTTCCTCTAGCTTTAACTTATAACTAGAATCATGTTCATAAGGCAAACAAGATTGTAGTAATTCTACAATATCTTCCTCTTGTGTAGATATAATCTCTTTCCAATCATGTAATTTGGTCTTACGCCCTAACTCTTTTGCTTGCTTACGATATTCTGATGGTGTCGTATGAAAGTGCTTTTTAAAGGCAACATTAAAGGCTTTAATATCTGCAAAGCCACAACTACTTGCAATATGAGCAACCCCATCATCAGAATTAGCTAAACGAACTGTAGCCTCCCTTAGCCTCATCCGCAAGAGATACTCTAAAAAGGAAACGCCTAATTGGCGTTTAAAGAACTGAGATGTATAGTTCACATTATAGCCACCAATTTGGGCAATATCTTCTAATTCAATCTTTTGCTGATAATTTTTATCTATATAGGCAATCATCTTATCAAAGGTAGCCACCGTCATATCAACAGGCTTAGAATGTACATGAATAGACTTAACCGCATCAATTTCATCATATACCTCACTGGCTAATGCTAAATAGTGATGTTCTAACCACATCTGATTAATGGGGCTTTCACCATTAGACTTAATCAACATCATCATGGCTGCGTGATGTCGTAAAGAGGTAAAGAACGGATTATGCCGATTAGACTTATCAGAGCGTATCACAAATTGATACATTCCAAAGTTCGGATCAAATTGTTGAAAGAAATCCTTACCTACATGAATAACCAATGCCGTCGTATCCTGCTCTAATGCCAACGTAGCGTGCCCCACTTGAGGAGAAATAATGATAGAGTCGAGAGGTTCCATTGTGAAAACCTCACTATTACAACTCATCTCGATACGGCCCTTTAGCAAAATAAGAATTTCCGTTTCTCCATGCCAGTTGTAATGATAAGTACTAATCTTATATATATGACTACTGAAATCAATGTGATTATGTTTATATGTATAGTAAAAGTAATCCATAACTACAAAGTTCTCCCTAATAAATCAAACACTAATTATAGTTTTTGAATTTTAAAACCCAATTTTCTCTAATAGAGATAGTACAAACATAGAAACACCTCCACCGATTCCACCGGCTACTACTATTGTCAAATAAGGAATATCAAGAACTTTTTTAAACGTTTTTAAAAACAGCACTATCTGTAAAAGTCCACAGGTTAAGGTTGTCCCCAAAATTACTGCACCTGCGAAAACCATATTAACAATATTTGTCAGTACAGAAACAGACATAAGGGAAAAAATAAATAACTCTATACTCTTAACTAAAAATATTTCAGAATAAGCATATAAATACACCATAAAAACTCGTTTTAATGTTAATGCTGCGTCGGCCCCTCTTGCTATCAATAAAAAGATAGGCACGAACACAACAGACATAATGACAAAAGTTACAAATGAACCTACTATATGCATTGCAAGAGTAGGATTAATTAAAAGTTCAACTAATGTTGTTGTAGATTCAGGTTTTAATAAATTAACGCTTATACTCCCTAAGCTCATAATTAATAGCATTAATACTATATAAAATATAAGTGCTTTTATAGCTTCCTTTATCGTCCCTCTTGCTTGAAAGTATGGTAACCATAAGTTAGGTCGTATTACTGCATTAAAAATTTGTCTATATACACTTACGAAATCAGTACTATTAATCACAAATACATCTCTCCATTATTTATATCAAAAATGCATCCCCTATTAATATAAGGGATGCATTTATTATGATATATATGGTTAACGACGGTCAACAGCATCATTAAAATTATCTATTTATTATAGTCTACGATGCGAGTGTTCAATGTTGATCTCTTATATGCGAAATTACATAAGAGCTGTAATAGCTGCTGCTAAACCGAAGAAGATGCCTGGTGCATTGGCCAATGCAACTGGAATATCTCTATGTTCTTTAAACAAGCCATATGCTACCCATAATGTGCAGTTGATAGCTGCTACTAATGGTTGGATCCAATCACCGGTGCCTGGATGAGCTAGGTTGTTCATAATTTGTGGGAAATAAGATACATACATTGCTACTGCTGTAACTGTTGCAACTTTACCTACATTTTCCATGAATTTAATACGAGTCATTATATCCTCCAAAATTAGTAACTCAATACGGGTTTGTTATCTGATGAATCATATTCTACTCGTTTTGGTCGATATAACTATCCATATTAAAAGGTAATTTGTTAGGTAAAATCATAAAAAACATATGGAATCATCACTATTTTTCTCATTTTGATTAATCTAAAATCTATAGATTTTCCTATAAAAAGAGCACTACTTATCAACAGTAATGCTCTTCTAAGAAATATATGATTTTTAAATATATAGAAAATCACCTAGGTCTAATTTTTCTATATGCTACCAAAAATATTTTGCATGAACAGCAAAAGTTCCATCATTGCCACACCATACAATAGATAGTAATTATAATTCGCTAACAACATCGGCAAGCTTCGCTTTCAATGATTCTAGCTTGTGGCTCATGTACTCTAACTCCACCTTTGCTCTAGCATCATCTTCATAAGACAAGAAGGATTGTAATAGGTCTAGTACATCTTGATTTTCAACCGAAATAATTTCCTTAGAATCTTGTACCATTGTTTTACGTCCAATTTCTTTCACTTGCTTACGATATTCTGTTGGCGTCATATGAAAATGCTTTTTGAAAGCTACATTAAAGGCCTTGATATCTGCAAATCCACAACTACTTGCAATCCTTGCAACAGCCTCATCCGTACTAGTTAATTGTGTCGTAGCATCTCGCAGTCTCAACCGCAACACATAGTCCACAAAAGAAATGCCCATTTGCCGTTTAAAGAATTGTGATGTATAGGCCACATTATAGCCACCTATTCTCGCAATATCTTCTAGTTCTAACTTTTGTTGGTAATGTTCGTCGATATACTCAATCATTTTATCAAAGGTAGCCGGTTTAATATCACCAGGTCTTGCATTTTCATGAATTTTTTTGACTGGATCAAATTCTCTAAATACATCCCCCGCTAAAGCCAAGTAATGATGCTCTATCCACATACGATGAATTGGGTTTTCACCTTTATTCATTAACAACATCGTCATGGCCGCATGATGGCGTAATGTCGTAAAAAATTCATTACGACGTGTGCTCGCATCCGAACGAATAACAAACTCATACATACCAAAATCCGAATCATACTGTTGATAAAATTCATTACCTACTTGAATAACAAAGGCAACCACATCCTCTTCAAGAGCGAGTGTTGAATGCCCCACCTGAGGAGAAATAATAACAACATCAAGAGGTTCCATCGTAAAAACCTCATCATTACAACGCATCTCAACACGACCCTTTAAGAGAATAAAAATCTCTGTTCCCCCGTGCCAATTGTATGTATAAGTACCAACCTTATATATACTACTGGTAAACTCTATATAATTGTGCTTATAGGTATAATCGAAATAATCCATAGCATCTAACCGCTCCATATGCAAAAAGCATCTCGTTCCAATCAAAGAGATGCTTTAATTATGATATATTCATTCAATTACGGTCAATATCATCTTTATTTTTTAATATCGATTCCGATACATACTGTTCCCAAAATTAGTACAGGCCTGTTCTATTCGCGATGAGCCTATACATGCAGTCCTAAAATTAGTACACGCCTGTTCTATTTGCAACAAGCTATACATATGGTCCTAGAATTAGTACAGGCCTGTTCTATTTGCAACTAACCTATACATATGGTCCTAGAATTAGTACACGCCTGTTCTATTTGTAATGAGCCTATACATATGGTTCCAAAATTAGTACAGGCCTATTCTATTTGCAACTAACCTATACATATGGTCCTAGAATTAGTACAGGCCTGTACTATTCGCGATGAGCCTATACATGCAGTCCTAGAATTAGTACACGCCTGTTCTATTTGTAACGAGCCTATACATATGGACCCAGAATTAGTACAGGCCTGTTCTAATTTAAAAAGGGACTCATACATGAGTCCCTTGCAATTTATTATATTGTTGGTAAGAGGCCTAGCAAATATACCTTAAATATATCTCCTTCATGTACCTCATGTACGCCTTGAGGAATGCAGGCTAAGGC
>OKWW01000046.1_pt1 | contig 65053 bp, 70 predicted proteins | sample 1607191 | NCBI WGS metagenome assembly OKWW01 (sample SAMN07501054, study PRJEB24779) | human gut metagenome | isolation source: stool | host: human infant | place: USA: Pittsburgh, PA | reverse complement strand
ATGAATTCAGACATCATCGTGGCTTAATATAAGAAAAGTAACAGCTCAACGAGCTGAAAATAATCAAAAAAATTATAAAAAAGACAATTTCTATATTTTTTCAATAGAAATTGTCTTTTTTACTTATCTTGAACCTTTTTGTCCCAGCCTCAAAAAACCACCCACAATTTGATAACACAAATTGTGGGTGGAGAATATAATTAATCGATAAAATGTTATTCTACTACTTCAACATTTAAGTTTACATCGATATTGCCACGTGTAGCTTTTGAATACGGACAAAAGTCGTGCGCATCTTGTAAATATTTTTCAGCATCTTCTTGTGATAAAACATTTTTAACTTTTGCATGAATATCAACGCTAAGTTTTGGGCTTTCGGCATCTGGATCGTCTTCCAAGCGTACCGTTAACGTTACTTCAGGTTCAGCATCGCGCACTTTATTTTGTTTTAAAATTAAATCAAATGCACCATTAAAGCATGAAGCGTAACCTGCAGCAAATAATTGTTCTGGATTAGTCGCTTTACCGTCAGCTTGTTGTGGTGGTAATACATCTACATTTATTGCATTATCGTCAGTATGGACATGACCTTTACGTCCACCTACGTTAGTCGCTTTAGTTTCATATTGAACTGCCATCATTATTACCTCCTCAAATTGTATGTATTTTATTGATACCCACCAGTAGATGTACTTAATCATTCGTTTTAAATTTTAATAATAAGTTTAGAGATATTTGTATGAATGAAAGAAAATCATATAAAATAAAATTACTATAGTGTACGAAATGAGGGATAGAATGACCCATGTAGATATTGCAGCGACAATTGCACCAGAAGACAAGCTTTCTAAAACTTTACTCAAAGATATAAAAGTAAACGAAGAATCAATAGATATCATTGAATTGCGCATTGACCAATGGCCATCATTTAATAAGGCATTATTAAATGAAGTGATTAAGCAATTAAAAATATTCCATTTGAAAATATTAGTAACATATAGAACTTCAGTTCAAGGAGGAAAAGGAGCTGTAAATGAGCAAGAGTATTTAAATATACTAGGTGAATTAATTGAGTGTCCACAATTTGATATGATTGATATTGAGTGGAGCAGTGCCGTCAAAATTGAAAAATATACGCATCTTGTTCAACGTGCACAACAAAAAGGGCTCGAAGTTGTTCTTTCGCATCATAATTTTCAAGAAACACCTGCTTTAGATGAACTTAAATTTATTTACTTTAAAATGCAAAAACTCAATCCTGAGTATTTAAAGCTTGCGGTTATGCCCAAATGTCAAGAGGACGTGTTACATTTATTAGAAGCCATGTCACTCACAGCGAAGCACACAACATGCCGAATTGTCGGTATATCGATGTCTAGTTTGGGTAAAGTCAGCCGAATTGCTCAAGGCGTATTTGGTGGAACGCTGTCTTATGGTTGCATAGAAGAACCACAAGCACCCGGACAGATACATGTCTCTAAGTTAAAATCCATGGTTTCTTTTTATGAGGATTAACTTGTAAGTTTGAATTCAATAACAATGTATCTTATAATTGATAATGGTTATCATGTATAAAATAAAGGGAGCGAAATACATTGGAATTACAAGAAGCTATATCTAATCGTAGAAGCGTCAAAAAATTTAAACACGATATGGTGGTTGATGATCAAACGGTTTACGATGCAATATATAAAGCTACTGACGCTCCAAATCATGGTATGAGAGAACCATGGAGATTGGTTCATATTTCAAAAGATAAACTCGGTGATTTTAGTAGGGATATCACAAGATTTGCTTTTCCAGATAGTCCGGATAAGCGAGAGGATCACTTTCATGCAGTAACAAATTTAGGTGGCATGTTGTTGTTGATTTTAAAAGATGATCCAAGACAACGTCAAAGTCGTGAAAATTATTTTGCATTTGGAGCTTTTGCTCAAAATTTAATGTTACTTTTATACGAAGCGGGTATTGGTACTTGTTGGAAGTCGCCACAATATATCTTTGATCCTAAAATACGAAAAGCTTTGGGTGTAAAGGATAATGAAATATTAGCAGGATTTTTGTATCTTACTGATTTAGAAGAAGTACCAACGAAGGCTAAACGTAAAAATAAAAATCTTATTACCGAATTTGAATAAATCATCCGTGATATTGAGCGTGTATTAAAATTTAAAATTAGGTGAGATGGAATTTGTGTTTATCGTTTCACCGATACAGTGAGTAACAGAGTTGAAAACATAAGTATTTACTTTAGTTACTGACGAATAATACAAGAAAAACCTGAGACGTTTGATGATGTCTCAGGTTTTTTAGTTAAATATTATTGATCTAAATGTTCAGTCAAGAATGATTCAACTTGTTCAGGTGATTTAGCATTTGCTGAATGCAAGTGTGCTAATTTTTTACCATTTTGGAATATTAAAATACTTGGGATACCCATAACATCATTTTCAGTTGTCACATCTTCTAATTCGTCACGATCGACCACATACCATTGATAATTATTATATTTTTCAACAATTGGATCTATCCACATATCCATCGCTTTACAATCTGGACACCAGTCGGCTTCAAACTTGATAATTACTGGATCAGTACTACCAATAGTAGAATTAAATTCTTCGGTTTGATGAATATTTTTCATCACTATCTACTCCTTTTGTAATTTGGTAAACTTATTATAACGAATGACTGCACATTAACAAAAATATTAGCTTGAAAATTAAAGCGTTCAATTAAATATCATGATATATTTAAGTTAATAGAGAGAAGGAGGTAAAAGGTAATTGATTAAATTTTATCAGTATCCGAAATGCACAACGTGCAAAAAGGCTGCAAAGTTTTTAGATGAGCACGATGTGAATTATGAATCCATTGATATTGTTCAACATACACCGACTAAAAAAGAATTCAAAAATATCGTAGATAAAACGGGTGTGAATATTAATAAGTTGTTTAATACACATGGTATCAAATATCGCGAATTAAATTTAAAAGAGAAACTTAAAAATATGTCTGATGATGAAAAACTAGAACTACTTGCTTCAGATGGAATGTTGGTTAAACGTCCATTAGCTATTTCTGGTAACCATTTGACTTTAGGATTTAAAGAAAATGAGTATCAATACCAATGGTTATAGGTGTGATATTAATTTAGAGAAAGTGAACATTAATAAAAAAATATAAATTAAAATGGTGTTTTGTATATTTAAAAACGAATTTTAATTCATTTATTCTTTGTAATAATAGTTGAATGAATAATATGTGTGTGGCATTATTAAATTGTAATTAAATTAATCAGGAGGGGATTCTCGTGGCAGTACCGAGCGAATTTAAATATTCTAAAGAGCATGAGTGGGTTAAAATTGAAAATAATGTAGCAACAATTGGTATTACAGAATACGCACAAAACGAATTAGGTGATATCGTATTTGTTGAGCTACCTGAAACTGACGATGAATTAAATGAAGGTGACACATTCGGTAGTGTGGAATCAGTAAAAACAGTATCAGAGTTGTATGCGCCAATTTCTGGGAAAATTGTTGAAGTTAATGAAGAATTGGAAGATAGCCCAGAATTTGTAAATGAATCGCCATACGAAAAAGCATGGATGGTTAAAATTGAAATTAGTGACGATAGTCAATTAGAAGAATTATTATCAGCAGATCAATACTCAGAAATGATTGGTGAATAATGATTGCAAACTCCTCGATTAGATTTAATCAAGGAGTTTTTTTATAAGGAACAACTTTAATCTGGAACGTAAGCCAAAGCCCATACATAAGTGACACTAGCAATTAAAAATTGCAGTGTCACTAAATGTTTAGGTTTTGGGGATTTTGTGAATGATGATAGTGATAGTTACTTTGACGCTTAGAAGGTGGATTGACATGGCTATTGTAAATAAGGTTATTATTGTTGAAGGTAAATCGGATAAGAAAAGAGTACAACAAGTAATCGCTGAACCTGCAAATATCATTTGTACACATGGCACTATGAGTATAGATAAGATAGACAACATGATAGAAACACTTTATGACAAACAAGTTTATGTTCTTGCTGATTCTGATGATGAGGGTGAAAAAATTAGAAAATGGTTTAAACGTTATTTAAGCGAAAGTGAACATATTTATGTTGATAAAACGTTTTGTGAGGTTGCTAAGTGTCCTAAAAATTATTTAGCACATGTATTAAGTAGATATGGTTTTAATGTAAAAAAAGAAAAGAAACTTATGAATAATTTAAAAACTGAAAGGCTAGTTTTAGTAAATGAATAAATTGAAGGATATTGAAGACATAACTGTTAATTTTAATAAAGAAAAACATCTCATATTTGGTTATACACCAATGTGTGGAACATGTAAGATTTCTGAAAGGATGTTGGATATTGCTAATGAAATCTTACAATTGCCAATAAAAAAAATAGATCTTAATTTTTATCCTGAATGGAGTAAAGAGAAACAAATTATGTCTGTTCCTGTTTTGTTGCTTATGCGTAGAGAGGAAGAGATAAAAAGAATCTACGCATTTCAGTCAGTTACTTATTTGTTAGAAAATTTAAAATAATTATTGACGAAACATTAGTACGATGGTAGGATTAATACAAATTAAATATGCTTTAACTCTTATCGAGAGAGGTGGAGGGATGTGCCCTAAGAAGCCCGGCAACCGTCTAAAATAGAAATGGTGCCAATTCACATAAAGTATAACTTTAGAAGATGAGAGAAAGAACATTTCAACAAATGCTTTCTCAAATTTTCTAAAAATTGAGAAAGCATTTTTAATTTGATTACTAAGCAACATAAGGAGGCTATTAACGTGATTAAGCTAAACCAAATTGTTAAACGCTATCATACCAAGGATAAAGATGTTCTTGCTGTTGATCACGTTGATTTAAACATTGAATCCGGCTCTATTTTTGGTGTGATTGGTTTCTCAGGAGCTGGCAAAAGTACGCTTATAAGAATGTTTAACAACTTAGAATCTCCAACGTCAGGTGAAATCATTATAGATGGTGACAATATAAGTCAATTATCTAAATCACAGTTACGAAAAAAACGACAAAAAGTGAGTATGATTTTTCAACATTTTAACCTGCTATGGTCAAGAAATGTATTGAAAAATGTAACATTTCCATTAGAAATTGCTGGCGTTCCAAGTGGTCTAGCTAAACAAAAAGCATTGGAACTCATTGAACTTGTCGGCCTAAAAGGTCGAGAAAGTGCGTATCCGTCTGAATTATCAGGCGGACAAAAACAAAGAGTGGGTATTGCGAGAGCATTAGCTAATGATCCAGATGTATTGTTATGCGATGAGGCAACAAGTGCATTAGATCCACAAACTACAGATGAAATTCTAGATTTATTATTGAAGGTAAGGGAACAACAAAATTTAACTATTGTACTTATAACACATGAAATGCATGTTATACGAAGAATTTGTGATGAAGTTGCTGTAATGGAAAACGGTAAAGTTATCGAACAGGGAGCGGTAAGTAAAGTATTTGAGAATCCACAACACGAAGTAACAAAACGTTTTGTGAAAGATGATTTAAACGATGATTTTGAAGATTCTTTAGAGTATTTGGAGCCATTAGATCATGATGCATATATCGTGAGGTTAAACTTTACTGGTGAAAATACGACTGAGCCTATCATATCTTATATGACGAAGACGCATAACATAGATGTGAATATTCTTGAAGCAGATATTAAGAATACTAAAAACGGTTCGCTTGGATTTTTAGTTATTCACATACCACATATAAGTGAAGAACATTTCAAGCAATTTAAACATAATCTTCACGAACAACACGTTAATGTGGAGGTGCTAAAACATGGGTAAATCTTATGGTGAAATATTTCACGAAATGGTGACAATGCCAAATGTTCAGTGGCCAGAGGTTTGGCAGGCAATTTTAGAAACTCTATATATGACTGTTGTTTCGACGCTTTTTGCATTTGTCTTTGGACTTATATTAGGGGTATTACTCTTTTTATCTGCGAAAAGTAACTCATTGGCTGCTAAGATTTTCTACACGATTGTGTCATTCATTGTTAATTTATTTAGAGCAATTCCATTTATCATATTAATTTTACTGTTAATTCCATTTACAAGTATACTTCTCGGAACAATCAGTGGGCCAACTGGTGCATTACCAGCACTTATTATTGGTGCAGCACCATTCTACGCTAGATTGGTCGAGATTGCTTTTAAAGAAATTGATAAAGGTGTTATAGAGGCTGCTTGGTCAATGGGAGCGAACACTTCGATAGTTGTGAGAAAAGTGCTACTTCCTGAAGCAATGCCTGCTTTAGTTTCAGGTATTACCGTTACTGCAATTGCTTTGGTAGGTTCTACAGCTATTGCAGGTGTTATTGGCGCAGGCGGTTTAGGTAATTTAGCATATTTAACAGGATTTACTCGAAATCAAAATGATGTCATTTTAGTTTCAACAGTATTTATTTTAATTATTGTATTTATAATCCAGTTCCTAGGGGATTGGCTTACAAATAAAATCGATAAACGCTAAAGAAAAGGGGATTATATTCTATGAAAAAATTATTCGGAATTATTTTAGTATTGGCTTTAACGATTGCCTTAGCTGCATGTGGTGGAGGTAAAGATAAGGAAAAAACTATCACAGTAGGTGCATCTCCAGCACCACACGCTGAAATTTTAGAAAAAGCAAAACCATTATTGAAGAAAAAAGGTTATGATTTAAAAATCAAACCAATTAACGATTACACAACGCCTAATAAATTATTAGACAAAGGTGAAATCGATGCGAACTTCTTCCAACATACACCATACTTAAATACTGAAAGTAAAGAAAAAGGGTATAAAATTGAATCGGCTGGGAATGTTGAATTAGAACCTATGGCTGTATACTCAAAAAAATATAAAAGCTTAAAAGATCTTCCTAAAGGTGCAACAGTATATGTATCAAATAACCCAGCTGAACAAGGACGATTCTTAAAATTCTTTGTAGATGAAGGTCTTATTAAACTTAAAAAAGGCGTTAAAATTGAAAATGCTAAATTTGATGACATAACTGAAAACAAAAAAGATATTAAATTTAACAACAAACAATCAGCAGAATATTTACCAAAAATCTATCAAAATCAAGACGCTGACGCAGTAATCATTAATTCTAACTATGCGATTGACCAAAAATTAAGTCCTAAAAAAGATTCGATTGCTTTAGAATCTCCTAAAGATAACCCATATGCAAATTTAATTGCAGTTAAAAAAGGTCATAAAGATGATAAAAATATCAAAGTATTAATGGAAGTGCTACAATCTAAAGAAATTCAAGATTATATTAAATATAAGTATGATGGAGCTGTCGTACCTGCTAAGTAAATAGCAAACAATTAATAATATTTAATCGCTTGTCACATGAATATACAAAAACACGTAGATGATTCAGTATAAAATCATCTACGTGTTTTTTGCTATTGAACCTTTAATTTTTAACTCACTTTTGTTATACGTTTTAACATCCATAAACATTTTTCTGTGATTATAGTTATCTAACAATGACTATAATTCACTAGCCATATTTTTTGAACAGGTAGTTTTGTAAAAGGTAAGATATATTGTCTTTATACGCACAACATATCTATAATTATTTAAATATTATCACGGTATAAAATACCAACACTTACACCGCTATATCCCATTTGGTAATCAAATTTGATAATTTCAATTTGTGGATGTGATTTTAAAAATTGATTTACTTTTTTATCTAACCCTTTCTCAGTAATCGCTTTAATAGTAATAAATTTCATAAAATATACCAACCCAACTTATAATTATTTTATATTCAATATACTATAATCTACTGTAAATTTATAGTTTCTTTCGTAAAATCATCTTTATGAGAAAAAAATTCATAAAAGATGTTTAGCTCATAAATAAGAGGGTAACAATATTAATAAGTTAAACATAAGGAGGAATTTTAAATGGCTGAAGATAAATTTGAACAAGCTAAAGGTAATATTAAAGAAACAGTAGGTAATGCTACTGATAATAAAGAATTAGAAAAAGATGGTAAAGGTGACAAAGCTTCTGGTAAAGCGAAAGAAGCTGTAGAAAACGTTAAAGAAAAAGCAAATGACGTTATTGATAAATTTAAAGGTAATAAAGGTGACTAATTAATAGTCCTTCTAATTTAGCCCTCATGTACTCTATGGTATATGAGGGCTTGTTTGTATATATATCAAAATGATGCTTCATTTTTTGCTGTAATTTTACCAAGAACATAACTTACTAAGAAGCCAGTGATCAATAGGAAAAATGATATGATCCATTGGATTAAGTCTTTCGGGAATCCAGGGAAAACTGCATACAACGATCCGATTACAAAGCCTATTATCAAAGCAAATGTCATTGTAGGGTGTTGATGTAGACAATATTGAATTAATCGACTTGAAATCATAAAACCAGTTACAATACCGAAACCTACTATTAATATGATAGGTAATGCATTTAAATTAAAATGAAGTAGTTCAGAAATAGCATACATTAGCGTCCCATATACTCCGAAGACAAGTAACATAAATGATCCAGAAATGCCTGGTAATAACATAGCACTTGAAGCGAAAACACCTGCGATAAAATATTTAATGATAAGACTGAAAGATAAAGTAAGTGTTTCACCTGAATGCTTGTCTCCATGATTAAGCAATGCGAAAACGACTATAATAGCAATACCTAATAATAGAATAAAATAATGTATTATACTGAAATTTTTTTTAAAATTTGAGATGGTTAATAAATAAGGGATGATACCGAGAATCAAACCTGTAAAAAATAACATAGTAGGAATATGATGTTGACTAAGCAAATAATTAAATAATTGACTTAATAGTCCTATAGCTATTAGCATCCCTACTAAAATAGGTAGTAAAAATTTTAAGCTAGGCCAAAATCGTCTTGAAAACAAACCACTAATTGAGCTAATAAAGTCATCATAAATTCCAAGTAATAAAGCGATAGTCCCTCCACTTACACCTGGGACGAGATCACTTGTACCCATACCAAAACCTTTAAATATATTTATCCATTTGAATTTTTTCATAATAATCTCCTTTCATGAAAATTTTAAAGGTTAAAGTGCATAATATCACATTATTTGAACTTCTTGGGATATTTTCTTTTTTGTCTAAAGATTGGCTATTGAGAAAGTGAGCTTTCCATTATCATTTAAAGAATTTCAGAACAATTACATAAAAATAATTATTGTTAAATAATAAATCTAAATAAGTGTTTTAAAAAGTTTATATTAGGGACCAAGTACGTTATAATGAAGTGGATTGAAATTCAATGAGTCTTTTTGACTATAGATTAAAATTATTATAAACTAGTTAAGAAAACTTTATATTTTACGGAGGGAATATAAATGTCATCAACATTAGAGATTAAGGACCTACATGTGTCTATCGAGGATAAAGAAATTTTAAAAGGTGTTAACTTAACAATTAACACTGGTGAAATACACGCAATTATGGGACCTAATGGTACTGGTAAATCAACATTATCGTCAGCAATTATGGGACATCCAAGTTATGAAGTTACACAAGGTGAAGTATTATTAGATGGCGTTAATATTTTAGAGTTAGACGTTGATGAGAGAGCTAAAGCAGGCTTATTTTTAGCTATGCAATATCCATCAGAAATTACAGGGGTAACAAACGCAGATTTTATGCGCTCAGCAATTAATGCGAAACGTGAAGAGGGACAAGAAATTAATTTAATGCAGTTCATCAAGAAATTGGATAAACAAATGGACTTTTTAGATATCGATAAAGATATGGCTCAACGTTATTTAAATGAAGGTTTCTCTGGTGGAGAGAAAAAACGAAATGAGATTTTACAATTAATGATGTTAGAACCGAAATTCGCTATTTTAGATGAAATTGACTCTGGTTTGGATATTGATGCTTTGAAAGTGGTTTCTAAAGGTATTAATCAAATGCGTGGTGAAGAGTTTGGAGCATTAATGATTACGCACTATCAACGACTTTTAAATTATATTACACCAGATAAAGTACATGTGATGTACGGTGGTAAAGTTGTGAAATCTGGAGGTCCAGAATTGGCTAAACGCCTTGAAGAAGAAGGCTATGAATGGGTTAAAGAAGAATTTGGTGCTGCTGAATAGTCATATTCCAAAATTAGCATTGAGATGTTCACATAAAATGATGAAACTGAACATTCGAAGTAAAATTTATTTCATCAAGTAGGAGGAAAAAGTGATGACAACTAAAACTTTGAACATTTCTGAAGAACAACTTGTTGATTATTCTAAAGCGCACAATGAACCTTCTTGGATGACAGAGTTACGTAAAAAAGCGTTGAAATTAACAGAAACTTTAGAAATGCCAAAACCTGATAAAACGAAATTAAGAAAATGGGATTTTGATACGTTTAAACAACACCATACAACAGGAGATGCATACACTCAGTTAACTGATTTACCAAAATCTGTTAAAGAAATCATTGATGTTGAAAACTCAGAAAACTTAATCATTCAACATAATAATGAATTGGCATATACACAAGTATCGGATCAAGCTAAACATGATGGTGTGATTATTGAAGGTCTATCTGAAGCACTAGTCAACCATAGTGATTTAGTTCAAAAGTACTTTATGACTAAAGCAGTAGATGTTGATGAACATCGTTTAACAGCATTGCATACTGCATTAGTAAACGGTGGTATTTTTGTTTATGTACCTAAAAATACTGTTGTAGAACATCCTATACAGTACGTTGTTTTACATGATGATGAACAAGCGAGCTTTTACAATCACGTCATCATTGTTACAGAAGAAAGTGCAGAAGTTACCTATGTAGAGAACTATCTTTCTACTACTAGTGGTGAAGATAACCAACTTAATATTGTGTCAGAGGTTATCGCTGGCGCAAACTCTAACGTCACATATGGTTCAGTTGATTATTTAGATAAAGGATTTACAGGTCATATAATTCGTCGTGGTTCTGCAGATGCAGATGCTTCTATCAATTGGGCACTAGGTTTGATGAATGAAGGTAGCCAAATTATAGATAATACTACAAATCTAAACGGTGATCGTTCAACAAGTGCATTGAAATCAGTTGTTGTTGGCACAGGTGATCAAAAAATAAATTTAACTTCCAAAATTGTTCAATACGGTAAAGAAACAGATGGGTATATATTGAAACATGGTGTTATGAAAGAAAATGCATCTTCTGTATTTAATGGAATTGGCTACATTAAACATGGTGGTACGAAATCTATTGCGAACCAAGAGTCACGTGTATTGATGTTATCTGAAAATGCTCGTGGTGATGCTAACCCTATTCTTTTAATAGACGAAGATGATGTTGAAGCAGGACATGCAGCCTCAGTTGGTCGTGTCGATCCTGAGCAATTATATTATTTAATGAGCCGTGGTATTTCAAGAGCTGAAGCAGAGCGTCTAGTTATACATGGTTTCTTAGATCCAGTAGTACGTGAATTACCAATTGACGATGTAAAACGTCAACTTAGAGAAGTAATTGAGCGTAAAGTTTCAAAATAAAGTCAAAGATTAATTCAATTGATACCTCCTAGAGGGGAAACTCATATATAGAAAGGTCGTGACTATAATGGCCGAACATTCTTTTGATGTCAAGGCAGTCATTAAAGACTTTCCGATACTTGAGCAAAAGGTAAATAATAAACGTTTAGCATACCTTGATTCAACTGCGACTAGCCAAACACCTGTACAAGTTTTAAATGTACTAGATGATTACTACAAACGCTATAATTCTAATGTCCATCGTGGTGTACACACATTAGGGTCTTTAGCTACAGATGGCTATGAAAATGCAAGAGAAACAGTAAGACGTTTTATCAATGCGAAGTACTTTGAAGAAATTATTTTCACTCGAGGAACAACTGCATCAATAAATATAGTAGCACATAGTTATGGTGACGCTAATATTAGTGAGGGTGACGAAATTGTTGTAACAGAAATGGAACATCATGCTAATATTGTTCCATGGCAACAATTAGCTAAACGTAAAAATGCAACACTAAAATTTATTCCAATGACAAAAGATGGTGAATTGCAATTAGATGATATAAAAGCAACCATCAATGATAAAACTAAAATTGTTGCTATCGCACACGTTTCCAATGTTTTAGGAACAATTAATGATGTTAAAACTATCGCTAAAATTGCACATGAACATGGTGCAGTTATAAGTGTGGATGGTGCGCAATCAGCTCCACACATGGCTTTAGATATGCAAGATATCGATGCTGATTTTTATAGTTTTAGTGGACATAAAATGTTAGGTCCTACTGGCATTGGAGTTTTATATGGAAAAAGAGAATTATTACAAAATATGGAACCCGTTGAATTTGGTGGAGATATGATAGACTTCGTAAGTAAATATGACGCCACTTGGGCTGACCTACCAACTAAATTTGAGGCTGGCACACCACTTATTGCTCAAGCAATAGGTTTAGCAGAAGCTATACGTTATATTGAAAATTTAGGTTTTAATGCGATTCATCAGCATGAAAAAGAATTGACAGAATATGCATATAAACAAATGTTAACTATAGATGGTCTTGAAATTTACGGTCCACCAAAAGATAGACGTGCAGGGGTCATTACTTTTAATTTAGCAGATATACATCCACATGATGTAGCTACAGCTGTTGATACAGAAGGTGTTGCAGTTCGTGCAGGCCATCACTGTGCGCAACCTTTGATGAAATGGTTAGGTGTCTCTTCAACAGCACGTGCAAGTTTTTACGTTTATAATACGAAAGAAGATGTAGATCAATTAGTTCAAGCATTGAAACAAACGAAGGAGTTTTTCTCTTATGAATTTTAATAATTTGGATCAATTATATAGATCTGTAATTATGGATCATTACAAAAACCCTAGAAACAAAGGTGTCTTAGACAATGGCTCAATGACTGTTGATATGAATAACCCTACATGTGGTGATCGCATACGTTTGACATTTGATATTGAAGACGGAATCATTAATGATGCTAAGTTTGAAGGAGAAGGATGTTCAATTTCAATGTCTAGTGCATCTATGATGACTGAAGCAGTTAAAGGTCATTCACTTGGTGAAGCAATGCAAATGAGCCAAGAGTTTACTAAAATGATGCTCGGTGAAGACTACGAGATTACAGAAGAAATGGGAGATATTGAGGCGCTTCAAGGTGTCTCACAATTCCCAGCTAGAATTAAATGTGCAACGCTTGCATGGAAAGCATTAGAAAAAGGGACAGTCGAAAAAGAAGGTAAGTCAGAAGGTACAACGGAAGAAGATTAAAACCAATACAATATATTACCTTTTGATGATGTAAATATATTGTTATACTGAATCAACATCCTCGTATGTTTAATTCAGTGATTTAATTACATCGTAAAAGTTTAAATCATAGTGATAGGACATAACAAAGTAGAGTAAACATAAATATAAATGAATTTTTTATACGCATGCCGTTTATTAATTATAAAATCAAGGAGTGATTAAAATGGCAAAACAAGCACCTGATGTTGGGGATTATAAATACGGATTCCATGACGAAGATGTTTCCATTTTTAGATCAGAGCGTGGTTTAACGGAAAATATAGTAACAGAAATCTCTAAAATGAAAGAAGAGCCACAATGGATGTTAGATTTCCGTTTGAAAGCATTAAAACTATTCTATAAAATGCCAATGCCACAATGGGGTGGAGATTTATCTGAATTAGATTTTGATGATATTACGTATTATGTTAAACCTTCTGAACATACTGAACGTTCATGGGATGAAGTGCCTGAAGAAATCAAACGTACTTTCGATAAATTAGGTATTCCAGAAGCTGAGCAGAAATACTTAGCTGGAGTTTCTGCACAATATGAATCAGAAGTTGTTTATCATAATATGGAGAAAGAACTGGAAGAAAAGGGTATTATTTTCAAAGATACTGATAGTGCATTACGTGAAAATGAAGAGTTATTTAGAGAATATTTTGCGTCAGTGGTACCTGCTGCAGATAATAAATTTGCTGCATTAAATTCAGCAGTATGGTCTGGTGGTTCATTCATTTATGTTCCTAAGAATGTTAAATTAGATACACCACTACAAGCATATTTCCGTATTAACTCTGAGAATATGGGACAATTCGAACGTACATTAATAATTGCTGATGAAGGTGCATCAGTAAACTATGTAGAAGGTTGTACTGCACCTGTATACTCTACAAGTTCGCTACACTCGGCAGTTGTTGAAATTATAGTACACAAAGATGCACATGTAAGATATACTACTATCCAAAACTGGGCTAATAACGTATATAATTTAGTAACTAAACGTACCTTTGTCCATGAGAATGGTAATATGGAATGGGTAGATGGAAACTTAGGCTCTAAGTTAACGATGAAATATCCAAACTGTGTACTTTTAGGTGAAGGTGCCAAAGGTAGCACATTATCCATTGCATTTGCTGGTAAAGGTCAAGTTCAAGATGCTGGTGCTAAAATGATTCATAAAGCACCTAATACATCTTCAACTATTGTTTCTAAATCTATCTCCAAAAATGGTGGTAAAGTCATTTATCGTGGTATCGTTCATTTTGGACGTAAAGCTAAGGGAGCACGTTCAAATATCGAATGTGATACATTAATTTTAGATAATGAATCGACTTCAGATACTATCCCTTATAATGAAGTGTTCAATGACAATATTTCATTAGAACATGAAGCTAAAGTTTCTAAAGTATCAGAAGAGCAATTATTCTATCTTATGAGTCGTGGTATTTCTGAGGAAGAAGCGACAGAAATGATTGTTATGGGATTCATTGAGCCGTTCACAAAAGAATTACCAATGGAATACGCAGTAGAAATGAACCGTTTAATTAAGTTTGAAATGGAAGGCTCAATTGGTTAATATTAATTCAATTATAATATGATTAACAACCAACGAATCGTTTGTGATTCGTTGGTTGTTTTATTTTTATGTCAAATTCAGTTGGTAACAATGAAAAAATTAAATAGTAGTTAATTTATGATTGATACAGCTCATATCGGCTCTAATATCTGCTTTTATTGTTGAATAACATCTTTTATAAGAGTATCGATCATGAGTCTATTTTATGAAATTTTTTAGTATCTCATTTAGTATTACAATTCGTTAAATAAAATGGATTCCACTGTAAAAGTGTTGAAGATATTACAGAAACACAAGCTATTGCAAATAATGAAGTTAAAGGTAAAGATTTGATTAAGCATATCAAAATTACTTTGGGTGACTTCAAAGATTTTCAAGTTAAACATGATTTTGATGATGCGAACTTATTGAATATGATTGCACCTGTAGCTACAATGGCTTCAAAAGTGAAAGATATGCCGAGTGATTGCTACTAATAGCAAGAAACTTTAGTTTTATTAAGCAGTTATACACTACTTATTTGAAAAATAACCAATTCGTTCAATTGAAAATGGAATTAAATGGATATCGCGATGCTTTATACGGTGGTGGTAAATCTGCTAAATCCCTGATGACTAAAAAAGATATTAAGATGAGTAATAAAATTGCCAATGCAATGAAAAGGTTAGAAAAAGTTATAGATAACTCACATGAAAAAATTGACGCCAGAGCAATACGAGAGTATGTCAATAAATATCCAATTATCGAGGGTCAAGTTATACATATCAATAGTTGTCTTGATAATGATATTTCTGGCACATATATTTACTACAGTGCCTGAAATTAAAAATAATGAATTGTAAGAAATCGAAACTATTCTCATAATTGTTGTGCTAGTCTCTATTACTTACTTTATCATTAATTTTATTTTATGGATCAAAAGGAAAAATTTTCTTTTATCACTATTAAATCGCTTTTTATCATTGTGTTATTTATCATTTTAAAGATAATTACGATATGAATTTTAGTTTACAATATATTTATCTGATTTTTACTTTTTATATTTTTACAAAGTATTTAAAGTGGAATTTTTAGAAGACTTAACTCTTTGTTTTAATAAATGTAATGAATTATTATGGCTTATCGTTTGATTTTTAATAAAAGGGATTGTTAAGTTATTGATAAGCTTCATGAGAGTAAGCCACGACAAACTATAAAAATATTTTGCATTAGTTCATTCTTATTCGTGTGTTGTGTTAATTCAATATAAATGATAAGTTTGATAATTCATTTCTCGGGAAATAATGTATTAATACGGACTAAATCTTAAGGAGAAATGCATCATGATTATTGCAATTATACTATTAATATTTGTTTCATTTTTCTTTTCAGGTAGTGAGACAGCATTAACAGCCGCGAATCGCACTAAGTTTCAAACTGAAGCTAAAAAGGGTGATCGTAAGGCGCAAGGTTTAACAAAGTTATTAGATAAACCAAGTGAATTTATCACTACTATATTAATCGGTAACAATGTAGCGAATATTATTTTACCTACACTCGTGACAATCTTAGCGATTGATATTGGAGTGAATGTGGGAATAGCATCAGCAATTGTAACAATTGTGATTATACTTATTTCTGAAGTGATTCCTAAATCAATTGCTGCAACATTTCCTGATAAAATTTCAAAACTTGTGTATCCTATCATTCATATATGTGTTATTGTACTCAAGCCCATTACAATCTTATTAAACAAGATGACAGATGGTATTAATCATTTACTATCTCGAGGCCAACCTGTTGAAAAAAGATTTTCTAAAGAAGAAATTCGTACATTATTAAATATTGCGGGTAGAGAAGGTGCATTTAATGAGATAGAAAATACTCGACTTCAAAACGTTATGGACTTTGAACAATTGAAGGTTAAGGATGTTGATACCACGCCTCGTATTAATGTTGTAGCTTTTTCAAAGGATGTAACATATGACGAAGCTTATGATACAGTGATGAATAATCCATATACGAGATATCCAGTATATGATGAAAATATAGATGATATCATCGGCGTATTCCACTCAAAATATTTATTAGCTTGGAGTAAACATAAAGAGGAGTCAATTACTAATTATGCATCAAGCCCTTTATTTGTAAATGAACATAATAGAGCAGAATGGGTATTGCGTAAAATGACCGTTTCACGAAAACATTTAGCGATTGTTTTAGATGAATTTGGAGGTACGGATGCTATCGTATCGCACGAAGATTTAATAGAAGAGCTACTTGGTATGGATATTGAGGATGAAATGGATCGTGAAGAAGAAAATAAATTAAAACATCAAAAATTTCCACAAAGCATGATGCATCGTTAATTTTATTGTAAAAATGATAGTGGCTATGAATGTCAAACAAGTTGCGGGTCAATTAAGATGTTGTGTAATTTAGTTGTGATATAAAGTTTAAAGCTAGAAAACCTGGGACATAATACATTGTTCCAGGTGTTTTTCTATTTTAGTAGGCAGTAATAGATTGAAAAACTCGATAAATATAAATATTATCAAACTTAGTCTTTATTGCTAAGGTTATACAAGGAATTTGAAAGGGTTGCATCTTTCTCTTACCACAAGATGTACTTTTGTTTAACTATAAGATATATGTATATTAAAGAATATGTAAATTTAACTTAACTCAAGTGAATCAATGATTTGTAATGTGGTATCATGTTGTTGGTGATAAATATGATAGAAATAGGTCTTACTGGCTGGGGTGACCATGATACATTATATGAGGATTTAGAGCGTAAAACAGATAAGTTAAAAACGTATGCTAGTCACTTCCCAATAGTAGAGTTGGATGCTTCGTATTATGCGATACAGCCAGAGCGAAATATAATTAAATGGATAAATGAAACGCCGAATAGATTTCAATTCGTTGTTAAAATTCATCAAGCATTAACATTGCATGCTGACTATAGAGATTATGCAGAGTCGAGAGATATATTATTTAAACAGTTTAAAGAAATGATCAATCCGTTAAAAGAGCATAATAAATTGGCGATGGTGCTCGTACAATTTCCACCTTGGTTTGATTGTAACGTCCAAAATATAAATTACATCTTATATGTGAGAAAACAATTAACTGATATTCCGATGAGCATTGAATTTAGACATCAATCATGGTTTGACAATCAGTATAAAGAACAAACTTTATCCTTCTTAACACAACATCAAATCATTCATGCAGTGGTAGATGAACCTCAAGTTAAAGAGGGGAGCGTTCCTTTAGTAAATAGGATTACTAGTGAAATTGCTTTTGTACGTTATCATGGACGTAATCATTATGGTTGGACTAAAAAAGATATGACTGATCAAGAATGGCGAGATGTAAGATATTTATATGATTATAGCGATGATGAGTTAGCTGACTTGGCTCGTAAAGTCGAAATACTTAATCAAAAGGCTAAGAAAGTATATGTAATTTTTAATAATAACTCTGGCGGTCATGCAGCTAATAATGCTAAAAAGTATCAAAATATTTTAGACATTGATTATGAAGGTTTAGCACCGCAACAATTAAAACTATTTTAAGAGGCGAATGTCATGTTATTAACAATTATTCTATTAATATTAATAGGGGGATTATCAGCGATTTTAGGATCTATCGTTGGTATTGGTGGTGGAATCATCATCGTCCCCACACTTGTTTATTTAGGCGTTAACCATCATCTTCTACATGGTATTACGACGCAAATTGCAATAGGTACTTCTTCAGTTATTCTGATTGTTACTGGATTATCTTCCTCATTAGGATATTTAAAAACCAAACAAGTAGATATAAAAAATGGTTCGATATTTCTATTTGGACTACTACCTGGATCTTTGGTTGGTTCTTTTTTAAGTAGATACCTTACACTTGATTCGTTTAACTTATACTTTGGCGTGTTTATGATATTTGTGTCGATATTACTGATGATTCGTCACAAAATCAAACCTTTTAAAATTTTTGACAAACCTAAATATGCGCGTACATATGTTGATGCTGAAGGGAAAACATACCGTTATAGTGTACCACCCCTGTTTGCTTTTATAACAACGTTATTTATTGGGCTATTAACAGGGCTGTTTGGCATAGGTGGAGGTGCATTGATGACCCCTCTTATGCTCATCGTCTTTAGATTTCCACCACATGTTGCAGTAGGCACAAGTATGATGATGATTTTCTTTTCAAGTGTGATGAGTTCAATAGGGCACATCTTTCAAGGACATGTGGCTTGGGGCTATTCTATCATTCTCATTATTTCAAGTGTTATAGGTGCACAAATAGGTGTGAGGGTCAATCGATCTATGAAATCCGACACAGTTGTAATGTTATTGAGAACAGTAATGCTTATTATGGGTATATATTTAATCATTAAATCTTTTATTTAAATGCGAAGTAGTTATACTTTGAGACTTTGTTCTTTAATGCTAAAGTACAATTAAGTATATAAATTTTAAAGAGGGGGATCATGTTATGGAATTAACAATATATCACACGAATGATATTCATAGTCATTTAAATGAATATGCTCGTATTCAAGCTTATATGGCAAAACATAGACCGCAACTTGAACATCCCTCACTCTATATAGATATAGGTGACCATGTTGATTTATCAGCACCTGTGACAGAAGCTACGGTAGGACAAAAAAATATAGAACTTTTAAATGAAGCACATTGTGATATTGCAACCATTGGAAATAATGAAGGAATGACAATTTCTCATGATGCTTTACAAAATCTATATAACGACGCGGATTTTAAAGTGATTTGCACGAATGTCATAGATGAAGAGGGACATCTTCCACATCATATTACCTCTTCGTATATCAAAGAAATAAAAGGAACACGTATTTTATTTGTTGCAGCAACGGCACCGTTCACACCTTTTTATCGAGCACTGGATTGGATTGTTACTGACCCATTAGCGGCAATCAAAGATGAAATCAATGCACATCAAGGTGAATATGATTTTTTAATGGTTATGAGCCATGTCGGTATCTTTTTTGATGAAAAGTTATGCCAAGAGATTCCGGAAATAGATGTTATCTTTGGTAGTCATACGCATCATCATTTTGAACATGGAGAAATAAACAATGGTGTTTTGATGGCAGCTGCCGGAAAATATGGCTATTATTTAGGTGAAGTTAATATTACGATTGAAAATGGAAAAATCGTTGATAAAATCGCCAAAATTCATCCTATTGAAACACTTCCCTTGGTCGAGACACATTTTGAAGAAGAAGGAAGAGCACTTCTAAGTAAACCAGTAGTTAATCATCATGTGAACTTAGTCAAAAGAACAGATGTTGTTACAAGAACATCGTATTTACTGGCTGAAAGTGTATATGAGTTTTCAAGGGCTGATTGTGCAATCGTAAATGCTGGACTTATAGTTAATGGCATTGAAGCTGATAAAGTGACGGAATATGATATACATCGCATGTTACCCCATCCAATCAATATTGTAAGAGTTCGATTAACTGGTAAACAATTAAAGCAAGTGATTCAAAAAAGCCAAAAGCAAGAATATATGCACGAACATGCACAAGGTCTTGGTTTTAGAGGGGATATATTTGGAGGATATATTTTATATAATCTAGGCTTTATTGAGTCAGAAGACCGTTATTTTATAGGCGATGAAGAGATTCAAAATGATAAACAATATACGTTAGGTACTGTTGATATGTATACATTTGGAAGATATTTCCCATTGCTAAAGGGGTTATCTACAGATTATATTATGCCTGAATTTTTACGTGATATTTTTAAAGAGAAATTACTAAAATTATAAAAGAAACGTATATTGAATTTTAATTTAATGTTAATACCGATATGTTATAATAAACGAAGATATATTAAACAGGAGGGTATGCGTTGTTATGGCGACTAGAAATGAAGAAATTTTACGTAAACCGGATTGGTTAAAGATTAAGCTTAACACAAACGATAATTATACTGGTCTTAAGAAAATGATGCGTGAGAAGAATTTACACACAGTGTGTGAAGAAGCTAAATGTCCAAATATTCACGAATGTTGGGGTGCGCGTCGTACAGCTACATTTATGATTTTAGGAGCAGTATGTACAAGAGCATGTCGATTTTGCGCGGTAAAAACTGGTTTACCTAATGAATTAGATTTAAATGAACCAGAACGAGTTGCAGAATCAGTAGAATTAATGAATTTAAAACATGTTGTAATTACTGCTGTTGCACGTGATGATTTAAGAGATCAAGGCTCAAACGTGTATGCAGAAACAGTACGTAAAGTAAGAGAAAGAAATCCATTTACAACAATAGAAATTTTACCATCTGACATGGGTGGCGATTATGAAGCCCTTGAAACATTAATGGCTTCTAGACCAGACATTCTTAATCACAACATTGAAACGGTTCGTCGCTTAACACCAAGAGTTCGAGCTCGAGCAACTTACGATAGAACTTTACAATTTTTACGTCGTTCTAAAGAATTACAACCTGATATTCCAACAAAATCAAGTTTGATGGTTGGGTTAGGTGAAACGATGGAAGAAATTTATGAAACGATGGATGATTTACGCGCTAATGATGTTGATATCTTAACTATAGGTCAATATTTACAACCGTCTCGAAAACATTTGAAAGTTGAGAAATATTATACGCCATTAGAATTTGGTAAAATGAGAAAGATTGCAATGGAAAAAGGATTTAAACATTGTCAAGCAGGACCTTTAGTAAGAAGCTCATATCATGCTGATGAGCAAGTGAATGAAGCAGCTAAAGAGAAACAACGCCAAGGTGAAGAACAACTCAATTAAGTAATAATTTTTAAAAACTATTAAAAATAGAGGCATAAGTGCCTCGCTTATCGAGTATCTATAATTTATGTGATACATAAAATTTCATTATATTTTGATAAATGTGTGTATTGAAGATATCGGTAAGTGATTTATGGTATTTTTGATACTTAGTGCCTCTATTTCATTTTTTTGTAAGGTGAAAATATGATTAAAGTCGACCAACAATATTTTGAATTGATAGAAGAATATAGAGAATGTTTTGATGAGGAAATATTTTCAGCTAGGTATTCGGATATATTAGACAAATATGATTATGTCGTAGGTGACTATGGTTACGATCAATTACGCTTAAAAGGATTTTATAAAGATAGTAATAAAAAGGCAGAAATAAGTAAACGATTTTCAAGTATACAAGATTATATACTAGAATATTGTAATTTTGGTTGTCCTTATTTTGTAGTCAGACGATTGTCACCAAATGAATTTATTGAAGAAATAGATGATAAAGAAGATATCATTGATAAATTACATGATGTTAAGATTCAACCTACTATTCAAGACACAGAAAAACATACCCAAGCTATAGATCAATAGAAGTCCACTAAGTTGAGAGCGTCATCTCAATTTAAGTGGACTTTTATAACATAACGCTTCTATTGAATAACTTCATTTAAATATTCAATAATTTCATCCGCTTCTTCCTTTGATACTCCTAATATATGAGAAATGTAACCTTCTTCTTCTATATCATCTGAACCTATAATGCCAAATTGATTAGTCTGCATATTTAAAACTAAAGTTTTACCGTAGTGTCTATCTGTTTGTACAAGCATTAAGTCGTAACGACTATGCTCACCAACAAAGCCGACGAACTGTACTTGGCTTTGTTCTTCATCATCATATAAATACATATCTATCATATCTCTGACGCTCCTTTACATTGCGAAAACTATTATATTTAAGTATAACGACAAATGATGATGACTGCAAAACTATGGTATGATTAACTTATTAGATGTATGAAGAGGTGACAAGCGAATGTATTTCGTAGATAAAGATAAACTAACTCAGAAAATCACTTACTTACAAAAGCTCACTGAAGATTACAATGATAATAAAAGGAATCCATATGCTTTTGAACGAATTGCCCAAATGTTAATTGAATCTTCTGTAGATATTGGCAATATGATTATAGATGGGTTTATTTTAAGAGATCCTGGTAATTATAAAGATGTAATAGATATTTTAGAATTGGAAAATGTTATTTCAAAAGAAACACAATCACATATCAATCGAACTATTGATGTTAGAAAACAGTTTGCACATCACTATATCGATTTAAATATGAATAAAATTGAGCCGTTATTTGATGATGCACTACCATACTATAAGCAATTTATTCAAGAAGTAGGACAATTTTTAGAAAATGAAAATGTACCAATTACCGCATTTGGAAAAGGAGAGAATAACTAGTGAAACATTATCAGGCATACTTAATCGATTTAGATGGGACAATGTATAAAGGCACAGAGGAAATTGACGGTGCCGCACAATTTATAGATTATTTAAATAATAATCGTATCCCTCATCTATATGTAACTAATAATTCTACAAAGACACCTGTTCAAGTTACTGAGAAATTACGTGAGATGCATATTGATGCTAAACCAGATGAAGTTGTAACGTCAGCATTGGCAACAGCGGATTATATCTCTGAACAGCATCCTAATGCAACTGTATATATGATTGGTGGCCATGGACTTAAAACTGCACTAACTGATGCAGGGCTTTCAATAAAAAACGATGAACATGTTGATTATGTAGTTATTGGTTTAGACGAAAAGGTCACATATGAAAAATTATCAATTGCAACATTAGCTGTACGTAATGGAGCTAAATTTATATCTACCAATCCAGATGTATCCATACCTAAAGAGAGAGGTTTTTTACCTGGTAATGGTGCTATTACGAGTGTGGTCAGCGTCTCTACCGGCATTCAGCCAGAGTTTATTGGTAAACCTGAAACAATTATAATGTCTAAGTCTTTAGATATACTTGGATTAGAAAAATCAGAAGTGGCAATGGTTGGTGATTTATATGACACAGACATTATGTCAGGTATTAACGTGGGTATTGATACGATACATGTTCAAACTGGTGTGAGTACGTATGAAGATATTCAATCTAAAGAAATACCGCCTACGTATTCATTTAAAGATTTAAATGTAGCTATTGCAGAATTAGAAAAATAAAATTATCATCTATCTGTTTTGAAATTAATAGAGGTGTGCATATGAATAAAATACTCGTAACACGTCAAATTCCACAACACTACATTGAACAACTTAAAAAAATAGGACAAGTTGTCATGTGGGAACACGATTTAACGCCCATGTCTAGAGAGTCATTTCTTGCTAACGTTGAAGATGCAACAGCATGTGTGATCACATTGAGTGAGCATATTGATGAAGAAGTATTTCTCAGGGCACAACAACTTAAAGTGATTGCTAATATGGCTGTAGGTTTTGATAATATTGATATTACATTAGCAAAGAAACATGGTGTAGTTGTTACTAATACACCTCACGTACTGACAGAGACAACTGCCGAACTAGGGTTTACATTGATGCTTACTGTAGCCCGTAGAATCATAGAAGCGACTTCATATATTCAAGAGGGTAAGTGGAAAAGTTGGGGACCATACTTATTATCAGGAAAAGATGTATACGGTGCAACTGTTGGTATTTTTGGAATGGGTGATATAGGAAAAGCGTTTGCACGTCGCTTACAAGGGTTTGATGCACGGATAATATATCACAACCGCAAACGTGATTTAATTGCTGAAAGTGAGTTAAATGCTACATATGTAACATTTAGCTCTTTACTTGAACAAAGTGATTTTATTATTTGTACAGCACCTTTAACAAAGAAAACTGAGAATCAATTTGATAATCGAGCTTTTAATAAAATGAAAAATGATGCTGTCTTCATTAATATTGGAAGAGGTGCAATTGTAGATGAGGAAGCACTTTTAGAAGCATTAAAAAATCATGAGATACAAGCCTGTGGTTTAGATGTTATGCGTCAAGAACCTATTCAACCTGACCATCCAATACTGAAATTACCTAACGCTGTGGTGTTACCTCACATAGGAAGTTCATCTCAAGTCACTAGAAATCGAATGGTACAACTTTGTATAGATAATATTAAAGCAGTATTAAATAATGATGCACCACTAACCCCTGTAACCCCTTTACACATTTAAAATTTATTCACGTTAGTCATATTCCATCAATTGAATGTGATAACGTGAATTTTTTTATTTGATAAAACTAACAATTTTGTTATACCCACTGTAATTGTCTAATCATGGCTTTAGAATTAAAATAATGTTGTTCTTAAAAAGAGAGAACCATTTCTAATTGAGTCGTTGACATATGATTTGAATATGTAAAAATTTCAATACAATTTTAATGAAGACATAAAATTTGAATTGAATTATATTTGAAACAAAGATATAATGAATTGTAAAATTAAATTATAAAATGTATATTGTATTACTTGATGTCTATTAGTAATGATTAAGGTTCATAGTACATGATTTAATATAAGAACATTGAGAAGATTTACGATTAATAATAGTTAGAGTTTGAGAGGTGCTATTTAAAAATGAAAGGAAAAGAGCCTTCTAACAAATATTTTGATAAAATGAAGCCTTACTTAATCACTTTGTTATATTTAGCTATTTTTATAGCGCTGTATTTAATTTATGGTAGTGGTGATACACAAAACAACTTCATTTATAATGAATTCTAATGAGGGAGAGTAGTTATGGCAGACTTAATTAATATTCTAAACCACTTTGTTCAGGAACAACCTGAAGCAGTTGCGGTTAGACATACAAATGATGAGCTAACATATAAGCAACTTGATGAAGAATCAAGTAAGTTAGCACATCTATTACAAGATAGTAAAAAGCCAATGATTTTATATGGTCACATGTCACCTTACATGATTGTTGGTATGATTGGAGCGATTAAATCCGGTTGCGGTTATGTTCCTATCGATACTTCTGTTCCAAAAGAACGTGTCAATATGATTATTGATAAAGTACAACCGGAAATCATTTTCAATACTTCAGATGAGACTTTGGAACAGACAAATGCACAAGTGCTTAAGGTTAGCGATATTCAGGATTCACAATATCCAATTGTCTTTGATAGTCAAATGAAGCAAAACGATGTAGTATATACAATTTTTACTTCAGGGTCTACGGGAGAACCTAAAGGTGTACAAATTGAATATGCAAGTTTAAATGAATTCGCAGAATGGATGGTATCTTTAAATAAAACTGGTACTGGTAAAGAATGGTTAAATCAAGCGCCATTTTCGTTTGATTTATCAGTAATGGCAATCTATCCTTGTTTAACATCAGGTGGTACTTTAAATCTTGTTGATAAAGATATGATCAAAAAACCTAAACTATTGAACGAAATGTTAGTTCAAACACCGATGAATGTTTGGGTTTCTACGCCTTCTTTTATAGAAATGTGTTTATTATTACCTAATTTAAATGAACAACAATATAATAGCTTAAAGCAATTCTTTTTCTGTGGGGAAATTTTACCGCATAAAACAGCTAAAGTCTTAGTTGAAAGATTTCCGAATTCAATGATTTATAACACATATGGACCAACTGAAGCTACTGTTGCAGTCACAAGTATACAAATCACAGAAGAAATTTTAAATCAATATAATCCTTTACCAGTTGGTGTGGCTAGACCTGGTACAAGATTATTTGCTACTGAAGAAGGAGAACTTGTCATTGAGGGGCAAAGCGTCAGTTTAGGTTATTTAAAGAATGAAGAAAAGACAGCCGCAGTATTTAATTTTGAAGACGGTGTTAGAACATATCATACTGGGGATAAAGCTAAAATTGAAGATGGATTGTGGTTTATTCAAGGACGTATTGATTTCCAAATTAAACTAAATGGTTATCGTATGGAACTAGAGGAAATTGAAACACAATTACGCCAGTCAAAACATGTAAGAGAGGCTGTTGTTGTGCCGGTTTATAAAAATGGAAAGGTCGTACATTTAATAGGAGCAGTAGTACCTACTGAATCTGTAGAAGATAATTTAGCAATGACAACTCAAATTAAACACGAACTTAAATCACGCTTACCAGAATATATGATTCCTAGAAAGTTCGAATGGATGGAACGACTACCACTCACATTAAATGGTAAATTAGATCGTAAGAAAATTGCCGAGGTTGTAAACGGATGATACCTTATGGCACATTTACATTTTTCTTAATTGCATTTATCGTTCTTATACCTGTGATAATACTTGGATTCTTAGGTAAGCGAAGTTATATTTACAATGGTATAAGTACAGCAATCATGATTGTCATTATATTTGCATCAGATAAACATAATCTGTTAGGGCAAAAATATCTAAGTGCACAACTTTTTTGTTTTATTATTTATGTCATATGGCAGGTTGCCCTCATTATGTACTACTATCAATCACGACAAAGGAAGAATACATTTACAAAATTTGTAACAATTATGGTATTGTCTATTCTCCCTCTAGCAATTGTTAAGATATTACAGAGTTCATGGTTAGGTGGACATCAAATTCACTTCCATGAAAGTAAATTAATTGAATTTGTAGGATTTTTAGGTATCTCGTACGTCACTTTCAAAAGTGTTCAATTAATTATGGAGATTCGTGATGGTTCTATTAAAGAAATCAAAGTAGGGAAATTGATACAATTCATTTCTTTCTTCCCAACCATTTCATCTGGACCTATTGATAGATATAAACGTTATGTGAAAGATGATAAGAAAGTACCTAGTGGTGCAGAGTACAGAGAGCTTGTTATCAAAGCAATTCATATGATTATGTTAGGGTTCTTATATAAATATATTATTGCGTATTTGATTCAGACATACGCTGTTAATCCTTTACAACTTAACCTACATGGGTTTACTCATATGTGGCTATATATGTACGCCTATAGCTTATATTTATTCTTTGATTTTGCAGGATACAGTTTATTCGCGATTGCAGTGAGTTATTTATATGGTATTAAGACGCCGCCTAACTTTAAACAACCGTTTAAAGCCAAAAATATTAAAGATTTCTGGAATAGATGGCATATGACTTTATCTTTCTGGTTTAGAGATTGTATCTATATGAGATCTTTATTCTACATGTCACGTAAGAAGTTATTAAAAAGTCAATTTGCAATGTCAAATGTAGCGTTCTTTTTAAACTTTTTCATAATGGGAGTATGGCATGGTCTAGAAGTATATTACATTGTATATGGATTATACCACGCAGCGTTATTCATAGGTTATGGTTATTATGAGCGTTGGCGTAAAAAGCATCCACCACGTTGGCAAAATGGTTTCACTACAGCTATAAGTATTATCATTACCTTCCATTTTGTAACTTTCGGATTCTTAATTTTCTCAGGCAAATTTATTTAATAAAGGAGTAATTAATTATGGAATTTAGAGAACAAGTATTAGATTTATTAGCAGAAGTAGCTGAAAATAACATTGTGAAGGAAAACCCAGATGTAGAAATCTTTGAAGAAGGTATTATTGATTCATTTCAAACTGTAGGTTTACTTTTAGAAATTCAAAATAAATTGGATATTGAAGTGTCAATTATGGACTTTGATAGAGATGAGTGGGCAACTCCTAATAAAATTGTAGAAGCTTTAGAAGAGTTACGATGAAACTGAAACCATTCTTACCCATTATAATCAGCGGCGTCATATTTATTATATTTTTATTTTTACCAGCAAGTTGGTTTACTGGTCTTGTGACAAATAAGACGTTAGCTGATAATAGAATTTCTTTAACTGATCAAGTTTTAAAAGGCACGCTCATTCAAAATAAATTATTCGAGTCAAATAAGTATTACCCGATTTATGGTTCCAGTGAACTGGAAAAGGATGATCCTTTTAATCCAGGTATAGCGCTAAATAAACAAAATGCTAGTAAAGAAACGTTCCTTATTGGTGCGGGAGGTTCGACAGATTTAATTAATGCAGTTGAACTTGCAGCGCAATACGACAATTTAAAAGGAAAGAAATTTACATTTATTATTTCTCCACAATGGTTTACGAATCATGGATTAACAAATCAAAACTTTGATGCTCGTATGTCACAAAGTCAAATCAATCAGATGTTTAATCAAAAAGATATGCCAGCTAATTTGAAGAAACGGTATGCACAAAGATTGTTACAGTTTCCGCATGCACACAATAAGTCATACCTTAGAGAACAAGCAAAACGCCCTGATGATGTCTCTGGAAACTACATTTCTTCATTTAAAGAAAATCAATTAACTAAGATTGAAGCTATTAAATCATTATTCTCATTCACTAAGCCACCTTTAGCAGAAGTAAAACCGGCAACAAGAGAAGATGCTTCATGGGATGAAATGAAACATAAAGCTGTCGATATAGGCAAAGCAAATACTCAATCTAATAAATATGATATAAGAGATCCATATTGGAAATTGATAAAACAAAACAAGCGTAAAATCAAAAGGGATTATGAGTTCAACATTAACTCACCTGAGTTCCAAGATTTAAAACTATTAGTGCAAACGCTACATGCTGCTGGAGCTGATGTACAATATGTTAGTATACCTTCAAATGGAAGATGGTATGATCATATAGGTATCAAAAAAGATAGACGTGAAGCTGTATATAAAAAGATTCATTCAACAGTAGTTGATAATGGTGGAAAAATTTATGATTTGACAAACAAGGACTATGAAAAGTACGTAATTAGTGATGCTGTTCATATTGGATGGAAAGGTTGGGTTTATGTCGACCAGCAAATCGCAAGACATATGGATGGTCATGCACCTAAAAATCATGAAGTCGATTATTCTAAAAATAAACCACCACACAAACATCACAAAGGTCGTCAAGATGATCAACATCAAGGCAACAAATAATATTATTAACCGAAATAAAATTAGGTGAACTAGGTACAGAATTCGTTGTTCATCCCGTGTAACGAGATTTGTAAGGGAAACACCTCGATGTAAAGTATTATTCATTTCTATCTTTGATAGCCAGTATATAAAATGCTTAGGAACAATATTTTGTATCCTAAGCATTTTATTGTTTATATAGCATCATAGGGTTAATATTAGTGCGCTATGATTTCATTTATTCATTTCTATCAAATTAAAAAAACCTAGGACGTTACTATGAGTCCTAGGTTTATAAATATATAGGGATATATTAGAATACTTGTTCTACTTCTATTACACCTGGAACTTCTTCATGAAGCGCACGCTCGATGCCAGCTTTTAAGGTTATTGTAGAACTAGGACATGTTCCGCAAGCGCCGTGTAATTGTAGTTTAACTATACCATCTTCAACATCTACAAGCGTACAATCGCCACCATCTCGTAGTAAAAATGGACGCAAACGTTCTATAACTTCTGCTACTTGATCAAACATTGTTGGATTCTCAGTAGGCATATGACATGTCTCCTTTCAGAGCAATTATTTCATAATCATTATTATTACATTATAATAGATAAAGTAGTAAAAATCTATAAAACAAGATAGGGGATTTTAATGACTAAAATTAGTGTTGTCGTATATGGAGCAGAAGTCGTTTGTGCGAGTTGTGTAAATGCACCTACTTCTATAGATACTTATCAATGGCTTCAAGCATTACTTTTAAGAAAGTTTCCTCAACATCATTTTGAATTTACATATATTGACATACGAAATGATACTGAAAATTTAACTGATCATGATATGCAATTTATAGAAAGAATTAATGAAGATGAGTTGTTTTACCCATTAGTTACGATGAATGATGAATATGTAGCAGATGGTTACATACAATATAAACAAATAACCCGTTTTATTGAATCATATTTTACCACGTAAGATTAAAAGAAGGGGGACAATACTCATACTAACCATGTGCCTCAATTGACATTGTCTGTGTTATTTTCCGTTGAAATTCTTCATTTTCGGGCTACATCTTTTATTGAGAAGAATAACTTTTCAATTCTGTCATTGTTTGTGATTAATAATAAAGAACCTAGGAAAATGTAAGTGTCCTAGGTTCTTTATTTATTAACCATTATGATATTTATAGCGCCACAGAACACCTGATTTTAAAATAGAAGCCAGTCGTCCGGTAACTGTTCGATCCATGATATAAGCAAAACCTTGTTTGTCACCTAAAGAGCCTAAAAAGCCTTGTACTTTAATTTCAGGCATTTTATCTGGAAGTGGTTCGTTATTCCATTGCTTCTTCAACACCTCAGCAATCTGTTCACCCTGTAGTTCTGCTAGTTGAGCGCTGGGTGCATATGGTAAATTAGCACAGTCACCTACGACATAGACATTTCTATAGGTTGGGACTTGATGGTACTGATTAATAATCACGCGTCCAGTGGTACTCATATCGATAGGAAGATTACGCACAATTTCAACAGGTTGTATGCCTGCTGTCCAAACGACTAAATCAATATTCTCTGGTTTACCATTATTATAAATTTTTCCAGGTTCAACTTTGTCGATGACTGAATTGGGTACTACAGTAACATTGTGTTTAGAAAACCAATTGGATATGTATTTACTTAGTTTCTCAGGAAAATTCCTTAAAATTCGAGGCCCTCTATCATATAATAAAATTTCCAAGTCTGATCGACTTTCACGTAGTTCGCTCGCTAATTCAATGCCACTTAAACCTGCCCCAACGATACCTACACGCGCCCCTTTAGGTAATTCGCTAATTCTATGGTACGTATCACGCGATTTAGATAATGTTTGAATGCTATGAGTATATGCTTCAGCACCAGGGACATTATGATATTTATCCTCACACCCTAGACCAATGATAAGTTCGTCATAATCTATTTTTGAATTTCCAACTGTTATCATTTGTTCGTCCAAATCTATATCATTGATTTCCCCATAAACCGTATTAATTTTACTGCTATCTGGAAATTGGATTCGCACCTCTTTGTCAGATTTAGTTCCTGCTGCAAGTGCATAAAATTCTGGTTTTAAACCGTGGAATGGCATGCGGTCGATTAAAGTTAAGTGATATCCCTCAGGAATTGAATGAGGTAAAATGCGCGACATAATTCGCATATTACCATAGCCCCCGCCTAGTAATACTAAGTTTTTCATTGATTTATACCCCTTTGTTAAAATTGTTTTATTGAAACCCTTTTCAAAAATTACTAGAATACTCTAAATGAAGATGATTCCTAGTCCCTGATAGTTATAATAAAATACTTGTATGCATGACTATTATATCTATTTTTCAAATTGACTACAAACAAATGTAGAATGCAATTTAATTATTATAAAATTTAAAAAGATAAACAAAATTAAAATCGTCATACCGACTGATAGTCAGGACATTGAATACTTTGTTATAATGTTTAAACTAATAAAGATAAGAAGGTGACTTATGTTTCCATTAGTGGAGTTCTGTATTTCAAATATGGCCAAAGGCAGTGATGTTGTATTTGAAAAATTAGAAAATGATCCTAATATAGATGTCCTTGAATACGGTTGTCTACAAAATTGTGGTCTATGCGCAAGTAGCTTGTATGCCCTTGTAGATGGTGATATTGTTGAAGGTAACACACCAGACGATTTATTAAAAAACATATATCAACATATCGAAGATAATGATATAACGAATTTGCTATAGAGATTAAAAAATTATGGGAGGTTTTTTATATGCCAACAGTCATTTTAACTGAAGCTGCAGCATTTGAAGTTAAAGACATGTTAAAAAATAACGACATGTCTGATGGTTATTTAAAAATTAAAGTAAATGGTGGAGGATGCACAGGATTAACCTATGGTATGTCAGCCGAAGCAGAACCTGGTGAAAATGATGAAATTCTCGAATATTATGGTTTGAAAGTTCTAGTAGACCAAAATGATGCTCCAGTATTAAATGGAACAACAATTGATTTTAAACAGTCACTTATGGGTGGAGGATTTCAAATAGACAATCCTAATGCTATTGCCTCATGTGGTTGTGGAAGTTCATTTAAAACAGCTAAAGTCGCTGGAAATCCAGAGCAATGTTAACTTCATATTGCCATCCGAAATTAAATTAAACTTTTCACAAACTATCCCTATTGTAGCTTGAAAATATAGGGTAAAAGCTATAAAATTAAAACTAGATTAAAAGTGTCTTTTATGTGAACAACTGAAGAGCAAAACCCAAAAAAGACTTGAAAATTTTAAATGTTGACTAAGACTATAAAGAAAGAGACAATTTGGCTTGTCATATGTTTATAGCCTTTATCTACATTGTTGGTTGGTTAAAATATTATGAAAGCTTAGGTGAATTAGAGATGGCTCAAGATCGTAAGAAAGTGCTCGTATTAGGTGCAGGTTATGCTGGTTTACAAACTGTAACTAAATTGCAAAAGGAACTTTCTGCTGATGCAGCGGAAATTACTTTAATTAATAAGAATGAATATCATTATGAATCAACTTGGTTGCATGAAGCTTCTGCCGGTACGATTAATTATGAAGATTTATTGTATCCTGTTGAGAAAACTGTCAACAAAGATAAAGTGAATTTTGTTGTTGCTGAGGTAACAAAAATTGATCGTAATGCTAAACGCGTAGAAACTGATAAGGGTGTTTATGACTTTGATATCTTAGTTGTTGCACTAGGTTTTGTTAGCGAAACATTTGGCATTGATGGTATGAAAGAACATGCTTTCCAAATTGAGAACGTTTTAACTTCTCGTAAGTTGTCTCGTCACATTGAAGATAAGTTCGCAAATTATGCTGCTTCTAAAGAAAAAGATGATAAAGATTTATCTATTTTAGTTGGGGGAGCTGGATTTACAGGAATTGAATTTCTAGGTGAATTAACTGATAGAATTCCTGAATTATGCAGTAAATATGGTGTTGATCAAAGTAAAGTGAAGTTAACATGTGTTGAAGCAGCACCTAAAATGTTACCGATGTTCTCAGACGACTTAGTTAGTTATGCAGTAAAATATTTAGAAGACCGTGGAGTAGAATTCAAAATTGCAACACCTATTGTCGCTTGTAATGAAAAAGGTTTCGTTGTTGAAGTCAATGGAGAAAAACAACAATTAGAAGCCGGAACTTCTGTATGGACTGCTGGAGTGCGTGGAAGTCATTTAATGGAAGAATCATTTGAAGGTGTTAAACGTGGACGTATTATCAATAAACAAGATTTAACAATTGAAGGTCATAATGACATCTTTGTTATAGGAGATTGTTCAGCGTTTATTCCAGCTGGTGAAGAGCGTCCATTACCAACAACAGCTCAAATTGCTATGCAACAAGGTGAGCATACTGCTAGCAACATTAAACGTTTATTAAATGGTGAATCAACACAAGATTTCCAATATGTTAACCGTGGAACTGTATGTTCATTAGGTGCTAATGATGGTGTTGGAATTGTATATGGTAGAGATATCGCTGGTAAAAAAGCAGCATTCTTGAAGAAAGTTATTGATACTCGTGCGATTTACAAACTTGGTGGCATAGGATTAGCCTTTAAAAAAGGAAAATTTTAATCAAGTAATAGATATAAAAAAACAATAAAAAGGTACGAGACATAATTTGTTGTCTCCCTTAGCAAAGATGACTAGAGTTAAAATATGTAAACAACTCAAATTAATTTTGTCATCGATTGTTTATATTTTAATAATACCTGGGACAAAATGATTGTCCCAGGTTATTTTTTATCAGAAAAATATGATGAAGAAGAATTTCACACTTAATTAAACAAAAGTGGTTTTTATTTAGAGTTAGAGTAAAAAGTGGTTTTGTTTAATATTGGGGTGTTCATAACTTATAATTATTGTTATACAGAATGAGGAACGGAGGATCTATATGCAATTTTTTATTAATCAAGATACGCCAACATCAATTGAAACGATTGTGGTGGGTGTGCCAGATCACCTCAACCAATTAGGTGAGATAAAATATCATAAGACGTTAATTAAAGAACGATTAGAAACATTAAAACAATATCATGTCATCAATAGCTCAATCGGCAAAATATCATCAACGCTTATCTACATTGATGAAAAGCCTAAAAGATTATTAACTGTAGGACTAGGAAACTTAAAAATCTTATCATATCAACGTTTATTAAAAGTTTGGGGTCAGTTGTTTCAATATTTAAAAGACGTTCATGTCACGGATTGTGAATTATTGTTAGATACTTTCAAATCTAAACATGGTAACATTGTTGAAATTTGTCAAACTTTAGGTTTACAAAGTGCACAATCTATCTTTGAATTTGACCATTATAAATCGGATAAAAAGCCTCCATATCAAGGTAGAGTCTATATACAAACGACAGAGCATAATATAGAAACGAAGATTAACGAAGGCCAACAATTGGGTGAATCTATAAATTATGCTCGTGAACTAAGTCAAATGCCTCCGAATATTTTAACACCCCAATATTTTGCCGAAGAAATAAAAAAACATTTCGAAGGGAGTTCCGTTAGTGTAGATATCAAAGATCACCGACAAATTATAGATGAAGGATTTGGATTAATACATGCAGTAGGTAAAGGTTCTAATCATGGTCCAAGATTAATTACGGTATCATACTATGGTGCAGAAGCTGATGAACCACCTATTTCATTAGTGGGTAAGGGTATTACATATGATTCCGGTGGATATAGTATTAAGTCTAAGATAGGTATGCAAACTATGAAATATGATATGTGCGGTGCGGCCAATGTTATTGGTATGATTGATGTGATCTCTAAGCAAAACCTACCTGTAAATATTGTAGGAATAATCGCTTCAGCTGAAAATATGATTGGTGAATCTTCCATGAAACCAGATGATGTATTTACTGCGCTTAATGGGGAAACAGTAGAAATGTTGAATAGTGATGCTGAAGGTAGAATGGTTTTAGGTGACGCAGTATTCTATGCAACACAATTTAAACCACAACTAATTCTTGATTTTGCTACATTAACGGGTGCAGCGATTGTAGCTTTAGGTGATGACAAGGCGGCTGCTTTCCAATCTCATGCTGAAAATGAACTTAAAAACTTATTAACAGTTGCACGTCATGTAGACGAAAAAGTATTCGAATTACCTATTACAGAGACTGAAAGACATTTAATTAAACAATCAGATGTAGCAGATTTAGTCAATCATACGAACGGTCAAGGAAAAGCATTGTTTGCAGCAGCATTTATTTCGCATTTTAGTGGTGACATCCCACACATTCACTTTGATATCGCGGGCCCTGCAACAACTAAAAGTGCTACATATAAAGGGCCAAAGGGTCCGACAGGTTACATGATACCTACAGTTGTAGAGTGGTTACAACAAAAATATAAATAAAGTTATACAGACTCAACTTATTACATTTTTAAGTGTTATATTTCAGTTATTGAAAATAAGCAACTAAATATAACTAAATGTATATAATAGTTGAGTCTTTTTTAACATTGACATTAAATATATGTCTTGCTAGTATGTATTTTATAAATACTTTAGTTCGATAGAGTGATAAAGGGTGGGGCAGAATGATAAATGCTGTTGTAATCGCAGTCATATTAATGATTATACTATGTTTATGTCGATTAAATGTGGTCATTAGCTTATTTATTAGTGCACTTGTCGGTGGATTAATATCAGGTATGAATTTAGAAAAAGTAATTAATGTTTTTGGAAAAAATATAGTAGATGGCGCAGAAGTCGCATTAAGTTATGCGTTACTTGGTGGTTTTGCTGCCTTGATTTCCTATAGTGGTATAACTGATTATCTAGTCGGTAAAATTATTGCAAGTATTCATGCTGAGAATAGTAGACTTTCCCGAGTTAAGGTTAAAATAATTATTATCATTGCATTGTTAGCAATGAGTATCATGAGTCAAAACTTAATTCCTGTACATATTGCCTTTATTCCAATTGTAATACCTCCACTTGTGAGTTTGTTTAACGATTTAAGAATTGATCGCAGACTTATTGCATTAGTAATAGGATTTGGTTTGTGTTTTCCATACGTGCTATTACCTTATGGTTTCGGTCAAATTTTCCATCAAATCATTCAAAGTGGTTTTCAAAAAGCAAACCATCCAATTGAGATGAATATGATATGGAAATCAATGTTAATACCTTCAATGGGATATGTTGTGGGTCTCATACTTGGATTTATTGTTTATAGAAAGCCACGCGTTTATGAACAACGTAATGTAAATGATCGAGAAAAAATTACTGAACTCAAACCTTATGTGCTAATTGTTACTGTCATTGCCATACTAGCTACGTTTTTAGTACAGACATTTACAGATTCTATGATTTTTGGTGCGTTAGCTGGGGTACTTATTTTCTTTGTTTCAAGAGCATATCGTTGGTATGAACTCGATGAACAGTTTGTAGATGGAGTCAAATTAATGGCTTATATTGGTGTAGTGATACTAACAGCTAACGGGTTTGCTGGCGTGATGAATGCAACAGGTGATATAGATAGCTTGGTCAAGAGTTTAACAGGATTAACTGGAGATCATAAATTGATTAGTATTATCGTCATGTACCTCATTGGACTTATTGTAACATTAGGTATTGGTTCCTCTTTTGCGACTATACCTATTATCGCTTCATTATTTATTCCTTTTGGAGCATCAATTGGTTTAGACACAATGGCTCTCATTGCTTTAATTGGTACAGCAAGTGCTTTAGGTGATTCAGGTTCTCCAGCAAGTGATTCTACTCTTGGACCGACAGCCGGTTTGAATATTGATGGACAACATGATCATATTCGTGATACATGCATCCCGAATTTCTTGTTTTATAATGTTCCCCTTATGATTTTTGGTACGATAGCAGCTATGGTACTATAACTACTGAAATGAGGTGTGAACTATGACCAATCTTTTAGAAACATTTGAAATGAAGATTGAACAAAAAGAAGATGGTAAAGTAGTAGTGTCTATGCCTGTGACAGATAAAGTAAAGCAACCCTTTGGCTATTTACATGGTGGTGCAAGTTTAGCTTTAGGTGAAACAGCATGTTCGATAGGTGCTGCTCATTTGATTGATACGCAGCAATTCATTCCACTAGGTTTAGAAATGAATGCAAATCATATTCGCTCAACTCGACAAGGACATGTGAGAGCATTTGCTTCTTTAATACATCAAGGAAAAACAACACAAGTTTGGAATATTGATATCAAAGATGACCATGACCAATTAATCAGTGTCATGCGTGGGACGATTGCTATTAAACCTATTCAATAATGTAACAGAACACCCCGATAAGATTGTGTAGAATTCACAATCTTATCGGGGTGTTTGTTTAAGAGATTTTCTTATTTAAACGTTTATATGCTTTACTTATGCGTTCAGCGCTTTCTTTACCGCCCATTATATTTCTTGCAAAAGGACCTAGTTCTAAATCTGCGAGTCCACCAGCTACGAATAATTGATTTAACCATTCTAGTTCGTTTGACAAAGAAGGATAACCTGATTGATTAAGTGGTGCTTGTTCGTTTTGAATAAGATTTTTTATGAGTGGTTGTGTTAACAATTGATTATAAAATCCAGTAGCTAACAAAATATGCTTATATTCAAAATATTTTCCAGCGGAGATAATATAGGATTCAGTTACATCATCAATTTGACTCGTATGTATGACGAGTCGACCACTTTGCACATATTTCTTTAACCTTAAAAATAATTCCATAGGCATTGAACCACTATGACGTTCGTCTTCAATTAACTTCATTCTTGCATCTGATGAGGATATAGATGCAAGATAGTTCAATTTCTTAGGTCCTAACCAACCAGGGTCAGCATCAAAATCATGTATCTCAATATCTTTATTCATCCATAAATGAACAAGTTGGTGATTGTGTTCATTTAATAATTTTAAAGTGAGGTGGGCAGCAGATATACCTGAACCAACAACATGTTGAGTATCTTTATCTAAAGAGGCATGATAATTATCAGCGAATATGTGTTTTACATTCGCTTTATTTCTGAAAATTTCAGGTATGAATGGCGTTTGCGTATAGCCATTTGCTATCACAACACAATCGGTAATCATTTTATCGCCAGTTGATAGTTTTATACACCATTTACCTCTTGATTTATTAATAGCTTCGACTTTACCTTGTATATGACAATCATTAAGTTTAAATTGATGTATCAAATCATGAACATGATGCATAAACATATCTCTTTGAGGACGTTTATACGGGCCGTAATAAGCTGAAGTATACTGATGATATCTAGCATATTGTTTGAGATGAAAAGGTTTAGGATGAATATGATGAACGAAAGGCGATCTTAAGTATGGCATACTAATACGTTGTGTATAAATATTAAATCGCTCACATAATGAGGAGTAAGGATCTATGATAGTAAGCGCCTCATTTTTTAGTCCTTCATTTTTTAATTTAAGTGCAATGGTGGTTCCTTGTAAGCCACCACCAATAATTGTCCAGTGCATTGAATCGCCCCTCTGCTTTTAAAACGTAATTATTACGATTTAAATAATACCACAATTCGCAAAGAGTTACAAAGTGTCATTTTTATTTAAAGAGGAGCAAAACAATTTTAATGCTAAATTTGATGTAACGGGAAGGAAAATTAAGAAATTTAAGGCATATTAAGGTTTCAACTCAGTAGTAGGTTACAATAAAATAAAATACCTGGAACATTAGTTCATGTCCCAGGTATTAATCATATTATCGATTTTAAAAAATTAGTAAATTATTGAATTTAATTTTGGTATAAAACTCTTAAAGTATGAATTATAGCTTTGTATGCTTCATATCCTCTTTAATTTCATCAATTTTAGTATCTTTGGTATATGGTGTTTTAATGTTGTAGGCAGCTTTCATGATTAAATGACTTGAAAGAGGGCCAGTAATAAATACGAAAATAATTCCGATAATTAATTGCATATTTACATATCCTTCAGTGCCAATAAAGTATAAAAATGCTCCAAATAGTAAAAACATCGCACCCAACGTGGCTGCTTTACCAGCTGCATGTGCTCTTGAGTAAACATCCCTTAATCGAATGAGACCCGTTGCAGCAAAGGCACTAATCAAAGCTCCAAGAACAACAAATATGATAGAGACACTAGTGACGATCGTTGCTATCATGCTTGATCACCTTACCTTCATCCATAAATTTAGAAAAGACTGCAGTTCCTAGAAAAGCAAGAATACCGACCATTAAAATAACGACGAGCATATATTTAATATTCAGTAAAATACTAAATAGCGCTATCACGGCCATTAACTGTAAACCAATTGCATCAAGTGCGACGACACGGTCTGCTAGAGAGGGTCCTAAAATAACACGTATTAACATTGCTAACATTGATAAGACAACAATAATTAAGGCTGTAATAATAAATATTTTAAAAGGCATTATTTCTCGCCTACCTTTCTAACGACCTTCTCTAATGAAGATTTGATATTTTGAATCTCTTCTTCCTTTGTACTGAAATCAATTGAGTGGATATAAATCTTTTTACGGTCATCACTAATACCTAAAACGACTGTGCCAGGTGTTAACGTAATCAAGTTAGAAAGTAAAACAAGTTGCCAGTCACGTTCTAATTCCGTCTCGTACACAAAGAATCCGGGTTTATTCTCAATTCGTGGTTTGAGAATAATTTTTAGTACACCAAAGTTTGCTTTTATTAACTCAGTTAAAAATGTAATGATAAGCATTATAATTCTATATATTCTCACTAAATAAAACTGACCAGGCAAGACACGGTGCAGGAGATAAACTAGAAACAAACCTAGTATAAAACCTAATACAAAGTTATTTAAGGTATAGCTATTTGTTACAAGTAACCATATGACAGAAACAAGTAAATTAATTACAAACTGTATAGCCAAACTATTTACCTCCTAACACACTATGAATATATTGACTTGGATCGACAAACGTTTCAGCGCCATCTTTGATGATTGGGAATAACGCGTCTGCAGATAATCCAAAGATTACAGTAATCACTGTAGATGCAACGGCGATAGTTGTTAGATATTTAACATTTACCTTTTTGGGTAAAGTATATCCTTCAACTTCACCGAAAAATCCTTTTAAGAAAATACGTATGACTGAATATAACACGATTAAACTTGATAAAAGTACAATGATACCACTTAGATAAAATCCTTTTTCAAAGGTCGCTCGAACAATATAGAATTTACCATAGAAACCACTAAAAGGTGGTATACCCGCTAAGCTTAGCGCTGCAATAAAGAATGTCCAACCTAGAATAGGATACCCTTTTATCAAGCCACCAAAATGACGTAAGTCAGTCGTTTTAGTGATTTTGTACATGACGCCAATGAGTAAGAACAATGAAGCTTTAACTAACATATCATGTAGTGTGTAATATATTGCACCAGTCATGCCTGATTCGTTCATCATAGCAATACCAACTAATATGACACCTACTGCAATCATAATATTGTAAAGGATGATTTTCTTCGTATCATAGTAAGCTATCGCACCTATACATCCAAAAATAATTGTAAGTAATGCTAAGAAAAGGATGACATAATGAGAAAAGCTTACTGTGTTATTAAAGAATAAACTTAGAGTTCTCGCAATTGCGTATACACCCACTTTAGTCAATAGTGCGCCAAAGAACGTGATGATCGCTACTGGAGGGGCATAATAAGCACCAGGTAGCCATACGTACATAGGAAAAACGCCTGCTTTAGTGGCAAAGACAAAGATAAATAAAATAAAAACAATATTGACTAAACCGCTGTCATGTACAGAAAGTTGTGACAATCTTTCACTAATATGAGCGAGATTTAAAGTTCCTACTACTGAATATAAAACTGCAACACCCATGACAAAGAAAGATGATGAAACAACATTGACTAAAATATACTTAATTGTTTCTTGTAATTGTATTTTAGTAGTACCAATAACGAGTAAACAATATGAAGACATTAAAAAGACTTCAAAGAACACAAACAAGTTGAAAATATCTCCTGTTGTAAATGAGCCAATAATACCAATCAACATAAACATGATAGAGAAATAATAATAATGACGTTCTCTATCTAAACCGATAGAACGATATGAGTATAAAATGACTAATATGGTAATAATAATACTTGTGATGATGAGTAGAGCGCTAAAAATATCGACTACAAATACAATGCTGTATGGGGCTTTCCAAGAGCCCAGTTCAACCTTGATTGGTCCATCTCGTAGCACATTCTTTAAGTTAATCAATGCAACGACCAATGTTAGCAATGTACCGACAAGTGCAACATATCTTTTTATTATTGGGCGCTTTCCAATAAATATGAGTAAAATTGCAGTTAGGATAGGTATGACTAAAGTTAAAACAAGCAAGTTACTCTCTATCATCTTCTGGCGCTCCTTTCATTAGCTCAACGTTATCAGTGCCTAGTTCTTTATATGTTCTAAATGCAAGAACTAAAAAGAAAGCTGTTGTAGCAAAGGCGATAACGATAGCTGTTAAAATCAATGCTTGGGGGATAGGGTCAACATAGCTTGATGTTCCTTTTTCAAATATTGGAACAGTTCCGTGCTTTAAACCTCCCATAGTAATTAAAAATAAATTTGCAGCATGAGTTAGTAGTGTAGTCCCCATAATGATACGTATCAAACTTTTAGACAAAACGAGATAGACACTTATAGATGTGAGAATACCACTAACAAAGATCATGATAATTTCCACTATTCGTTCTCTCCAATCGAAATAATTATAGTCATAATAGTTCCTACAACTGCACATAAAACACCGAAATCAAAAAACATCGCTGTCGTCATGTGCATAGGTTCAAGTAAAGGCAAAGGGATGTCAAAAGTGACATGTGTAAAAAAGTTTTTAGACATGAACCAACTTGTTAATGGTGTACCCACGCAAAATAATAAACCAATACCAATTAAGATTTTAAAATCTAAAGGAAAAATCTTTCGCATCGTTTTTACATCATATGCAATTGTAATAACTAATAATGCACTAGCGAAAAGCAAACCACCAACGAAACCGCCACCAGGTGTATAATGTCCAGCTAAAAATAATGAAAAGCCAAACACAATGACCATGAAGAAAATAATCACGGCAGCGTATTGAAAGATAAGGTTATTTTGTTGTCTATTCATGGTCATTCACCTCACTTGATTGATTTTTCTGTTTTAATCGTAATTTAATCATTGTATATACGCCTAAACCTGCAATACCTAGTACAGATGACTCGAATAAAGTATCCATACCACGGAAATCTACGAGGATGACATTTACCATATTTTTACCATGTGCTAAATCAAAAACATGTTCTTGATAGAATTTAGTAATAGAGTCAAAGTGTCTATTACCATAGCCAATTAATCCTAAAATAATCACTGATAATCCCACTCCAATTGAAATCACAGCATTTGTCAGTTTAAAGGTTGGTTTTTCATTGTAGCGATTTAAATTAGGTAGGTGATAAAAGCATAGTAAGAATAATGCTGTAGAAATAGATTCCACTACAAATTGTGTTAATGCTAAGTCGGGCGCTTTAAAGAAAATAAATAATACTGATATAGCGTAACCCACAGCGCTTAACATGATAATGCTAAACAAACGTGATTTTGCAAATATAATGAAAGTTGAAGCAATCAGTAAAAACAATACTGTTGCACCTTCAAATACGCGTAAATGACTCACGTTTTTAAAGTCAATACTGAAGGGTACACTGATGACTGTAACAAAAGTTAAAGCAATGAGAATACCTAAGATAATCACTAAATTATTTCTAGAAAAACCTGTAACATAACTATTTGTTATATTTTCGGAATATCCTGGAATACGTTGGCCTGAAGTGTCATACCAATGATTCAACGTTAACTGATATGGATGTGCTTGTAATAAACGAACCCAATAACTAAATGAAATTAATAATAAAATACCAATAATATAAATACCTATTGTTGATAGGAATGCTGGAGTTATACCATGGAATAAATGGAACTCAGCAGTTATATTTGATGTTTGACTAACTGCTACAGATGCCGGCTCTATAATAGATTGCGTTAATATACTTGGGAATAAACCGAATACTATAACTAGTGATGTTAAAATGATAGGTGAAATAAGCATTAAAATTGAAGATTCATGCGCTTGTTTTGGCAGAGCTTCAGGTTTATAAGAACCAAAGAATATATGCAATATAAATTTAATTGAATATACAAATGTGAAAATACTACCAATAACGGCAATGATTGGTAAAAGAATACCTAAAGTATTTAAACTCATTAAATTTAAATGTGTAACATTAATCATCGACTCTAAGAATTTCTCTTTTGATAAAAAGCCGTTAAAAGGCGGCACACCAGCCATACTTAATGTTGTAATAACTGTAAGCGTGAATGAGATAGGCATGATTGTAAGTAAACCGCCCAACTTTTTAACATCACGTGTACCAGTTGAATGATCAATACCACCTGTAATCATAAATAGTGCACCTTTAAATGTGGCATGATTAATTAAATGAAATATGGCAGCAACAAATCCAGCAACGTAAAGTTGACTATTAGCGCCTTGATAATGATAACTTACAGCACCAATACCAAGCATAGACATAATCATCCCTAGTTGAGACACAGTTGAGAAAGCTAAAATACCTTTTAAATCATGTTGTTTTGTTGCATTGAGCGATGCCCAAAATAGGGTGATTAAACCAACAAGTGTAATTGTCCATACCCAACCTTCGGATATTGCAAAAATAGGTGTGATTCTTGCGATTAGATATAGTCCTGCTTTTACCATCGTTGCAGAGTGAAGGTATGCACTCACTGGCGTAGGCGCCTCCATAGCATCTGGCAACCAAATATAAAAAGGCACTTGTGCAGATTTTGTAAATGCACCAATCATAAAAAGTATCATTGCTAAGATAAAGAAAGGACTATTTTGAATATCACTTGCTTTTGAAATCATAGCCTGAATACTAAAAGTATCAGTAGCTAGGGAAAGTAAAATGATACCACCTAGCATGCTCAAGCCACCTAATACGGTAATGATTAAAGATTTTTGAGCACCATAAATTGAAGCTTTTTTCTCTCTCCAGAAAGAGATTAATAAAAAGCTAGAGAAAGAAGTTAACTCCCAAAATAAATATAAAATAATAAAATTATCAGAGAGTACAACTCCTAACATTGCACCCATAAATAGTAATAAATAACAGTAAAAATTCCCGAGTTGTTCTGATTTGCTTAAATATCCGATAGAATATAAAACCACTAGACTTCCTATGCCAGTGATAAGCAAACTGAATAATAATCCGAGACCATCCACATATAAATTAAAATTCATTCCAATATGTGGCATCCAATTTAAGTTTTTCATTACGTTATTACCTGACATCGTCATTGAAATCAATGATATGAAATATATAAATAAGACAATAGGAACAGGTAATACAAACCATCCTAAATGTATACGTTTAACGAACCGGTATAGGAATGGAATAATGAGTGCAAATATTAACGGTAATAGTACCGCAATATGTAACAAACTCACTATGTTTTCCTCCTTTAAAATTTATTTACGACACATATTATACATCATTGCGCTTCTTCTGAAAAACCATGTAACTGCTTGAAACTCTTGATTTAAAGACTCTTTTAAATAAGAAGAAACACGTCAAAATTTGTTCGAAAATTTTAACTATATGAATAATTATTTCGCTCTATTACTAAAAATTTAATATGGATTAGTCGAAGTGTCTTTTATATTGAATAGCGTAATCTTCTTTTAAACGATTTAAATTATTTAAAGACAATCGAGAATACTCTGTCTTCTCTTTTTTTAGTTGATTCTCAAGATGTGTAATAGCATGTTGAAGTGAGTCTTCATAAGGCATGGCCTCGACATTAAACTCACGAAGTTGAGAAGGTGTAGCGTAACGTTTCTCAAAATGGCTTAAAGCTTTACGTTCATGAAAAAAGACGCCTTCTGTTTCATTGGGGTGGTGTAAATCACCTTGTTTGGGATGTTTAATTACTTGTTCAATTTGTACGAGTATTTGATTTCCAGTTTCCTCTTTGACACTTACACCATAAACACCAGTCTTGTGAGAAAATCGATATAACATCCTATATTACTTCCTTTCATATATGTTAATATATGTTTATATCATAACACGAATGGAGAATTGAAATGACGAACTATCCTCAGTTAAATAAAGAGATTCAAGATAACGAAATTAAAGTAGTTATGCATACAAATAAAGGTGACATGACATTTAAATTATTTCCCGACATTGCTCCAAAGACAGTTGAAAACTTTGTGACACATTCAAAAAATGGATACTACGATGGTGTAACGTTCCACCGTGTTATCAATGATTTTATGGTACAAGGTGGGGACCCAACTGCAACTGGTATGGGCGGAGAAAGTATTTATGGTAGTGCTTTTGAAGATGAATTTTCTCTAGAAGCTTTTAACCTTTACGGTGCATTATCAATGGCTAATGCAGGTCCTAATACAAATGGATCTCAATTCTTTATTGTCCAAATGAAGGAAGTGCCTGAAAATATGTTAAGTCAATTAGCAGATGGTGGATGGCCTCAACCTATTGTAGAAGCATACGGTGAAAAAGGTGGTACGCCTTGGTTAGATCAAAAACATACAGTATTTGGTCAACTTATTGAGGGTGAATCAACTTTAGAAGATATTGCAAATACTAAAGTTGGTGCTCAAGACAAACCTGTTTATGATGTAGTCATTGAATCGATAGATGTAGAAGAATAATTTAATCTTTAATTGCAACTATAAGTTTTGTTGTATTGTATAAAGTGTATGAAGTCAGTATTTATTTTCAGAGATAAAATCAAATCAACAATTTATAACCTGAGGCAAATTTTGTCTCAGGTATTTTAATATAATGATAATTTTAATCCAATAGTTTATAGATTCATTTGCAAAACAATACAATAAGGAACCAGTTTTTAAAATTTAATGAATTTTATTATGGTTATAGTTAGTCGAGATATTTGATTTATGCTATGATATGAGTGTTAAGAAAATCGAAATAAGGGGTTATCAAGTTGAATCATCACTACAAAGTAGGTCAACATATCAAGGTACGTGTGACTGGTATTCAACCGTATGGCGCATTTGTTGAGACCCCTGACCATACTGAAGGGCTTATCCATATCTCAGAAATTATGGATGATTATGTCCATAATTTAAAGAAATTTCTATCTGAAGGACAGGTTGTTAAAGCAAAAATATTATCAATTGATGATGAAGGTAAATTAAATTTGTCCTTAAAAGATAATGATTACTTTAAAAATTATGAGCGTAAAAAAGAAAAACAGTCTGTCTTAGATGAAATTAGAGAAACAGAAAAGTATGGGTTTCAAACACTTAAAGAACGCTTACCGGTCTGGATCAAACAGTCAAAACGTGCAATTCACAATGACTAAACGACTGTCAATTCGTGCCAACATGTGATGTTGTGATATATGCAATCAATCACATGATAACGACAATCTTTAAACAACAATGTGTTGTTAAGATTGTCTTTTTTATTAATTAAAGTTAATAATTATTTTGGATAAACAATGATCTCAATAAGGGAAAATAAAAGAATTTTAGATAGTTATTATTTATTTGTTGAATGTAATTAACTATGCTTAGCATTTTTATAATTGGAGAATAAATAATTTGTAAGCAAATAATTAGAATAGTATGTAACTAGCATGCTATAGTCATAACATCATTAAACAAGGAGAGTATTAAAAATATGAATAATAAATATGAACCTTTATTTAAATCTTTAACACTACCTAATGGTGTTGAAGTAAGAAATCGTTTTGTTTTAGCTCCTCTTACACATACTTCATCAAATGATGATGGAACAATTTCAGATATAGAATTACCTTACATTGAGAAACGTTCTAAAGATGTAGGGATTGCAATTAATGCAGCAAGTAATGTTAATGATGTAGGCAAAGCATTTCCTGGTCAACCTTCTGTTGCACATGACTCAGATATCGAAGGGTTAAAAGAACTTGCTCAAGTTATGAAGAAAAATGGTGCGAAAGCAATAGTCCAAATTCATCATGGAGGTGCTCAAGCTTTACCAGAGTTAACACCTGATGGAGATGTTGTTGCACCAAGTGCTATTTCTCTTAAAAGTTTTGGTCAACAAGAAGAACATGATGCTCGTGAGATGACTGCTGAAGAAATTGAACAAACTATTAGAGACTTTGGTGAAGCAACTAGAAGAGCAATTGAAGCAGGTTTTGATGGCGTTGAAATTCACGGCGCAAACCATTATCTTATTCATCAATTTGTTTCTCCTTACTATAATAGAAGAAATGATGTTTGGGCTGATAACTATAAATTCCCTGTTGCTGTTATAGATGAAGTTGTTAAAGCTAAAAAAGCTCATGCAAATGATGATTTTATTATTGGTTACAGATTGTCACCTGAAGAAGCGGAATCACCAGGTATTTCAATGGAGATAACTGAAGAATTAATTCACCAAATCGCAAATAAACCACTTGATTATATTCATGTGTCATTAATGGATGTTAACTCAGTTACGCGAGAAGGTAAATATAAAGGTGAAAATCGCTTGGAACTTATTCATCAATGGATAAATGGACGTATGCCACTTATTGGTATAGGTTCTGTCTTTACAGCTGAAGATGCACTAAATGCTGTTGAAAACATTGGAGTTGAATTTGTTGCATTAGGTCGTGAAATTCTACTTGATTATGATTTTGTTGCTAAAATAAAAGAAGGTCGAGAAGACGAAATTATAAATGCTTTTGATCCTAATCGTGAAGACCAACATTATCTAACACCAAATCTTTGGGAACAGTTTAATCAAGGATTCTATCCATTACCTCGAAAAGACAAATAATTGAATGGTATATCTAAATGTATCTATTCGAGGCTGGGACATAATTCCTAGCAAAATAGCCAGTAAATGAGTTTTCATAAATTCATTTACTGGCTGTTTATTTACAATACTTCGTATTGTTGGCTCGCTTTCTTAGGGGACAGCTTCAGCTTGTCCTGCTCCCTCAAGAGTCTCGCCAAAATACTTTGTGTTTATATGTAATTTCACAATGAAATACTTAAAAAAATAAGGTCTTTCGTAAAATTTAATAAATACCAATAAACAAAATTAACGAGGTGCCTTATGTATAAAGACTATAACATGACTCAACTTACTCTACCAATGGAAACTTCAGTTCTTATCCCCACAAATGATATTTCACGACATGTAAATGATATTGTTGAAACAATTCCTGACAATGAATTCGACGAATTCAGACATCACCGTGGTGCAACTTCGTACCATCCTAAAATGATGTTAAAAGTGATTCTATATGCCTACACACAATCTGTATTCTCAGGTCGTAAAATAGAAAAAATGCTTAATGATAGCATCCGAATGATGTGGCTATCACAAAATCAAAAACCTTCTTATAAAACAATTAATCGATTTAGAGTAAATCCAAAAGTAGATGCTTTATTAGAATCTTTATTTATTCAATTTTACAGTCAGTGTGTAAAACAAAATCTTATAGATGATAAAGCTATTTTTATTGATGGTACAAAAATTGAAGCAAATGCCAATCGATATACATTTGTATGGAAAAAGAGTATTCAAAACCATGAATCAAAGATGAATGAGGATTCTAAAGCCCTCTACCATGAATTGGTAACCAATAAAATCATACCGGAAATTAAAAAAGATCATGATAATGAATTAACAAAAGAAGAAATAGATTTGATTGGTAGTCACTTAGATAAAGAAATCGAAGATTTAAACCAACATATCAACAATGAAAAATGTACTAAAACAAGAAAACAAATACGTCTCAAAAGAACTAAAATCAAAAAATACAAAAAGCAAATCAATGATTATTTTGAGCGAAAGTATCGATACGAATTTCAAAAATCTATTTTAAAGGATAGAAATAGTTATTCTAAGACAGATCATGATGCGACATTTATGAGAATGAAAGAAGATCACATGAAAAATGGACAACTTAAGCCAGGGTATAATTTACAAATAGCGACAAATTCCCAATTTGTTTTATCTTATAATGTGTATCAAAATCCAACGGATACTAGAACGATGATTCCATTTTTAAATTCAATTCAAGAGACCTACGGTCATTTACCTGAATATATTGTAGCTGATGCAGGTTATGGTAGTGAATCAAATTATAAGGCAATTATAGATGACTTTAATCGAACGCCACTCATAACATATGGAATGTTTATAAAAGATAAAACTAAAAAATATAAAAGTGACATCTTTAATACTCAAAATTGGAACTATGACGAAATTAATGACGAATTCATTTGTCCGAATAATAAACGGCTAGGTTTTAAAAGATATGCCTATCGTCATGATAAGTATGGTTATAAGCGAGACTTCAAATTATATGAATGTGATGATTGTTCAGAATGTCCTCTGAAAAATCAATGTATGAACTTCAATTCAAAAACAAACAAAAAAATAATGAAGAATTATAACTGGGAATATTTTAAATCCCAAATTAACAAAAAGCTTTCAGAACCAGAAACAAAAAATATCTACAGTCAAAGAAAAATTGATGTGGAACCTGTTTTTGGATTTATGAAGGCTATTTTGGGTTTCACTCGGATGTCTGTCCGAGGACTCAATAAAGTCAAAAGAGAACTTGGTTTTGTATTAATGGCACTTAATATAAGAAAAGTAGTAGCTCAACGAGCTGAAAATAATCAAAAAATTTATAAAAAAGACAATTTCTATATTATTTCAATAGAAATTGTCTTTTTTTCACTTATCCAAGAACTTTATGTCCCGGACTCGATTAATAATTATTATTTGTTTGATTTAGAAGTACGTCTAAATGCTAATAATGAACCAGCTGCTAAAATAACTGACGCGATCATTGTTACTAAAGTAGTATTGGATGATTCTTCACCAGTTTCTGGTAATACCTTCGCTTGAGATTGTTCTTGAGTATTATCTTGTTGTTCTTGAGTATTATTTTGAGTAGATACATTGTTATCAGTAGCTTGTTGTTGACCTTGTTCATTATTGTTTGAATTATCAAATTGATATTTACCATTCTTATAAAATTTACCGTCATCAGCTGTTGCTAAAACACCTTCTCCTGTTTCTACAGTGCCATCTTTATATACTCTAACAGCGCCGTCGCCTACACCTGACTTATTATTATAACCTAGTAAATAATAGTCCCCTTTATCTTCGGCTTTTTGGAAATTAACACGTTCAGGCTTATAACCATCTTCTTTCCAAACTTGAGTAGCTACTGATTGAGCGTTATTTGCATTTACTGATGATTCAGCAGCACTTGCATTATGTGAACTTACCCCTGTAAACAATAATGCTCCTGCAATCGTTGTTGTCCCTAAAATTTTAGTTATTTTCATAAAAACACTCCTTAATATATATTTAATCGTACAGTTGAATTTTACCATAATAAACACATTTGAAAAATAATAGATAGTATAATTTAAAAATTAACAAATAAATATATAAGCATTTGATATGCTTGAACACGTGTGTTTAAGGGTTCTGTTGCAAAGTTAAAATTATATGCACATCTATACAAAACTATAAATGCTAATATTGTTGTAACAGTAAAGAGTTTTGTTATTATTAATTATTTTCGTTTTTCAGTATAAATATTACATGATTTTTAACTTTGCAACAGAATCAAAAATAATAGGCTTAGCAATTATGCTAAACCTAAATTATCATTACAACTGCCAAGGCTTTTTATCTCCCCTCACAATTTCTTTAATTTTTTCCCCACCTTTTAGTCTGAAACCTCCATAAACAGATGAGTTGACTTTTGTATGCGTCTTATAAAATTCTTCTGACATATGTTCTTGTATGTTTTGTCTTTCGTTGCTCACTTTTAGTAATTTAATGATTTCATCTTGTTGTTCGATTATTCTATCTAATTTATTTTCTAAGTTACTTTCGTCCATTTTTAACTTCCTTTCTATTTTACGCCTTTGTTTTTATATTATACTTATCAGCGTATGTATTCCATAATTCTTTTACGCTTGCCCACAAAATAGGCTCTTCAGAAGTATTCGCTATGATTTCAAAACTCATATATCCTTCGCCTTCTGACATTTTGCCAGATTTCATTTGTTCGAAAATGTATTCCAACACGTTGTGTATCATTTTTTCTCGTTCGTTATTATAGATTGAACTTGTTACGCCATGTTTTAACACAAAATCAAAATCATCTTTATTATCAATCGTAATTTTCTTAAATTCATCTTCGGTATTTGTATTTCCATTACCAAAAATTTCATCCAAAACTCTATTGACATCATTGTATATTTCTTGTTCTTTTGTCATGGTTATTCCACCTTTTTCTTTTAATTCTTTTATTTTTAATTTCATCACATCTTCAACTAAAAATATATTCTATAACTAAATACGTAATATAATAGGCTAACAAATTACTGATAATATAACAAAAGTCTTACGAGCTTTAGCTCGTTGAACTCAAAAAAGCACTGGTACTAAAGACCAGTGCTTTTTCTACGTTTACTTATTGGATATCATCGTGCATTAAAAGTTTATACAATGACTTTACATTGTTAAAAGCCATTTGATTAGTTTCGTACGAAGGTTCTCTAATATCACAAAAAGTGTACAAAGATTTCAAAATATCATTAACATAAGAATCTTCTTCAATCTCGTAGTGATTTAATGCAACTAATAGATCACTTACCGCACTACGTAAATGTGAATAAATATAAAATACACTATAATTATCATCACGATGATTATATAAGTGATCATATAAATCAGATATAACCTCAAAAATACGCTTCAACTCAGTTTCAGCCATAATATCACCCCATTCCATTATACCGTTATACAATATGAATAACAAAATGCATAAAATTTTGTATATAACGTATAGTTTGAATTTTCTAAATATTCTAACGTGATGTAAAATTACTCTTAAATAGTATTATTTATACTAAAATTAAGAGGTTTGTGCCTATTTTGATTTTTGTGCCCATTTTGAATGGCACAGGGTTAACGCTTAGAGCCCCAATGTATTTTAGTGTTTATGTGTCTATTTTGGAAAACAAAAATGGCACAGATGACCCCTTGGGAGAGTAAGGTTGAAACCCTCTGTGCCCAAAAAGTAAGGTTTTTTGAAAATCCTTCATTTTTATACCATAAAAATATACAACTACATTCATAAATATACACCTTTATCAATAAGATACACCATCTGTACTCTGACACTGGTACCAGTTCTCTATATAATATTTGAATTTTATGGTAAAAAGTGGGAAAAATGGCACAAGTCAACGGAGAGTAAGGTTCCAGCGTCTTCAGTAGCGAGTAGTTTATTGAAATAAATAAAGCGTGAGACTTAGAGCCTCAAGGGTTGTGCCATTTTTCCCAAAGGTTTTGGGTTTTTGGCACAATAAAAAGACCTCGGCTCAATTGCCGAAGTCTTTCAATAGTTTATTTGCCCATGATATATAGTAATCATGGTCGATGTTGCTCAATTCTGTTTTTCTCAGTTGGTTTACCTCATTAACGATATTATATTGTTGTTGTGGTACCACTGTATTGACTTTAACGTAACCTTTTTTAGATTCTTTGGTACTTGTTAGACCGGTAACACCTGACTTAGTAGCGATAATTCGATTAACTTTTTGATATAACTTACCCGATTTATCACGCATTGTGTGTTTTCCTGTCACTTTAGCTAATTGTACAAAGTCCCATTTGTTTTTATTATCATTAATGTATTTTTCAATTGATGTACTATACAATAAATGATTTGTTACAGCGTCTGAGACAACTTTTGGAAATACTTGGGTATTTTTATAATCAAAGTTCTTTAAATTACCTCGGCGTTTTACTTTACCATCTTCAGTTTCAAGTACAGCATAGTTTGTTGTAGCAAGGGCTACACGCTTATATTTATCTTCTTCAAGATCCAAATTAAATAACCGTTTTACCTCATCAATCACTGGTTTTGAATCGAATTGACCTATGCAATAGATACCATCAGTATTAACCGAAATGACTTTAGCACCTTGTTTGGTTGCAAGTTCAACCATTTTTAATAATACTGCTTGACCAATAAGTCTCAAAGATAACATTTTATTCGGTGTATATAATGCACTGAATTTAGCGTCCATACGCCCACTCACTGTATTCAATACCAATTTCAACGCTTTTTCACGCTTTGGATTCAACTTATTATGTTTGAGTGTTAAACGCTCTTCTCTAATTGAGTTGTACTTTTGTGTTGCTGTACCTAATGCATTTGAATTAATAATTAGACTTGGGTACATACTAGCGATATCTAGTTCTGTAACATCGCTATATATGCCTTTAATGCACCCATGTGCACCACCTTTTGAAATTGTGATGTGAATACCATGTTTGTTGATTGTATAGCCTTTAAATTTATTAGGTTCGATTTTAGAACCATTTTCACGTGTTTGTAATTCAATTTGTCCATTACGGTTATAATATCTTTGTCGTTTGTTACCTTTCGTGTCATCTACATACTGCTTATCTAACATTTGCAACAATTCTTCAACGTTATCTACATCAAATAATGAGCTTAAATCAAGTCCATTATAGTTTAATGTTGGTTTATCTATATCTTTTGGTTTATGTGTATAGTTATCTGTCAATATCTTATCAATCATAGATCCTTGTGACTTATCAGCGTCACGATCATTTAAATTGAACGATTCAATAAGGCTCTCAGATACTTCAAAATGACTTTCATATACGTGCATAAATAACTTAGCCGTGGCTCTCACATCGTACATATTATATTTCACGACTTTTAATAATTCATATTCAGTTAATGTGTTTTTAAATAACAACCCTTCATCTTCAACAATATCGAGTTGCATGTAACTTTCCATTTGTTTTAAGCTGATACGTTCACCTACAACGTCTTTAACGTCATATTCAATATGTTTATCATTCATTTTGGGTAAATCAAACAATCGTTCTTTTGAAATCATATTATTTACAATGTCATCAGATAGTTGTTTAATACTATCTGTGTCATAACCATGTTTAACTAAACTTAAAATATATTTATCATAATGTTTATTATTAAAACCGATGAAAATACCATCATTGATAATTGTATGAAATGTATTGTAATCAAGCACTGTATATTCATCATCATATACAGGCTTGATTCTGTGAAAATACATATACATTTGGTTAGTGTGCATATCTAATAACGCTATCGTTACACCATCATTGATAACTTCAATGTCGTATGTGTAGTAATCTTTGTTAAGCATTTGAACCACCGCCGAAGTTAACAATATTTGGGTTAAATGATTTTGTATTGTCTTCATGTTGTTTATTTGTATAATCTTCGTAATTTAAATGTTCAACAATACGCTCAACGATATGTGGTATTGCTTTTTCTTGTAATACGTCAATTGTTTTACCAGTTTTAGGGTGTCTAACACGTGTTCTGCTTTCCATATTTAAACCAAATCCACTGAATTGTTGATCCATGTTATCTTTGAAATACTTCTTCAAACCTTTATCGTTTTTATATTCCTCTACTGATTTAAACCAATTGATGAAATCATCTTTCATTGTGCTTTTTGGATAGTATTTCAACATCTCAACTAATACATCAATCATTTCTTGTTGTGATGTGATTTCTTTTGTTGTGTTGTCTAAATAATCAATAGATTTATAAATAAAGAATTGAAGTATTCTATTGTCTTTATCTATAAATTTGCGTGTTTGCATAGCCATTTCGTTTGTAACCAATGGATTATTTACATCAACGGGGCTAAAGTCGTTAAACACACCATTTTGATAATGTTGATTGAACTTTTTCATGCAATATAATGCAAAATACGGCAATTCTTCATTGATTACAGTTTGTGTAAAATCTTCTTTATCTTTGGCTGTTGGTTTATGACCAGTTGTAGGCACAATCACAATACGACGTAACACACCACCATCTTGTAATGATGTTGAAACTTGCGGCAATCCCTTATTCATCGAAAATAGCATTTTTGAGTATAGTGCTGCTGGTTTACCTTGTTTGAATTTAGCCTCAACACGTACCGTGTCACCACCTGATATTTTCTTTAAATTATTAATTAATTCAGCGTTGAAGTGTGAGTCATCAACTTCTGTAACTAAATTCATTTCTTTACCTACCATGTCCGATGACGCGAATCGGTTAGCGCTTAATTGATTTAAACCTACGCTTTGAATATTAGCCGAACCAAACATTTTTTCAATCACATTACCAATGAAGAATGATTTACCACTTGAACCGTTTGGATCGTATAAAAACGTTACGATATTCCACAATTTATGCGTATGCATAAAACTATAACCAAGCAACGTTGTCATGTATTCTGATGCATTACCCACTAATAAATTTAAACGATTTAATGTTTTCGGACATTTTGTTTCAAGATATTGCATTGTTAATGGTTCTTCAGTATCTTTAGCTATCGGTATATTGTAATCATGATGTTGTCTCAAATATTGTGTACGCTTATGTTCTATTAATTGATCTTGTTCTATATCATATATCCCATTTTTGAACCACACATGTTGTGGGTGTTCTTCAGTATATTTATCAATTAAATTAGCGTCTAAATCATCAGCATTAGGTATTAAGTTCATTACCGTATCAACAACTTGCTTCTCTGCTTTACTGTTCTCTGATCTAAAACCACTATAAATTTGATGTACAAGGTGTTGTACTTTACGTTTCACAACAGTTTTCTTAAACTGTGTTACTTTATGTGTATTTCGGTCATAGTAATAAATTAAATCTTCAGCACCGTCAATTGATGAGATTTGCATATAACCTTTCACATGGTGTTCTAATATAAAGTTTGCAAGTAATTCCGAGTCAATTTGAACGTTCTTACGTATCAAGTGTATTAAATTACCTTTATCGAATTTCGGCTTAAATGTAGCTTTTAAAAAGCAACATCTAGGGTTATATTGATCTACAACAACACACATTAATTTTAAATAAGCGTGATAACGTCCCAATGTTCTGATGATACTTTTATCTGTTGGATCATCTACGTCCATATCTGCGTCGTCATTATCTTTATGCAAATACATTTCCATTGTCGCGTTATTAAAAGTATTGTCTGTATCTAATTCAAATACTACATTTTTAAGATATTCATATAAGTCATCATCGACTTTAGTATTAGATAGCGTCTTATTTACGTTTTTATATAACGTTCCATAATTTTTATAGCTTGTGAATATACCGTCATTAATTATGTGAATGTTTGTAAACCACTTACTATTAAGTGTTGGTGTGTTCTGCTTTTGTACTGTATTGTTCTTGCTCATAATGTATCTTCCTTTCGATTTTTGATTGGAAGACACGTTGCATATGTATCAACAAAGTTGTTTTACTTTTATGTTAAAGTGTGTGCATCGCACACAAAATTATGATATAATCATTATTGAATAATAAAGAAACAAAACCATCATCTTTATTATCATCATCAAACATATAACAATATCATCATTGTTGACACGTTTGCCGACGTGTCTTCTTTTATTATTATAGCACGAATGCACCTCCAAATGCATTTGTGCTATTTATTTTGTCCGAACCATCTTTTGAAAATTCCTTTTTTCTCCGTTGCTGATTCTTTTTCAACTTCTGTACTTTCTTCTGAACCACTTTCCAACTTATTCAACCTTTGACCCGTTATTAAATTCAATTGTTGTTGTTGATCTAATAACTTCGCCTGTGTCTTTAGTAATGCGTCTTTTTCTTCTATTTGAGTTCTGAGAAACGCATTCTGTTGCAACAACTGCTGTACTAATGTACTCTCATGTGTTTCGGTTGATGTATCATTACTGTACCGTGTTTTGTTCTGCAACACTTTTTCAGTGATTTGTTGTTCCAATGTATCGTCGATGTAGTTCACACCGTCTATAACTGTAAACTCCATGTTTTCCGGTTTGTTTCGTGTAATTGTTGGTTTTGATACCCCTAATTTATCGGCTAGTTGCTTTATTGTTAACATTGTACCACCTCTTAATCAGTGTACCATCGGTGCAACAAATACGCTACACCCGTTACAACACCAACCCAACACATTGGCGTAATGAGATAAGCAAGGTACCACAGACCCGTTACATACCATGTTTTACTGTGTTCTATCTTTGTTGCGATAAATTGATATGCTTGATCTAAAAATGGCATATCTGCAAGCATTGTGAACAGCAACAACACAACAGCAAATACCACAAACCCAATCATCGCTGAAACATACCACTTCTTATATTTTTCGGTTTCATCTTTCAACTTTTTTGAATATGAAATGAGTTCGTTTGTTGCCTGTTTAATTTCGTTTTGTGATTTGACTCTAAATTCATTGGTTTCTTTTACAACGTCCTCTGTTGCCTTTTCTAGGTTATCTGTTAAACCTTTCTTAACTGCTCCTGTGATGTCGTACAAGTCACTTGATTGCAACGACACTTTGATATCACGCTCTTGTTTTGCGTAAGTGTCTAATTTTCGTGCCAAAGTGTTAATATCTTGGTGTGTTTTGTTATCCAAGTTCAAATTCTGTGTCTTTGTTTTTAGATCGTTTGCTACGGTTTGCAGATCTTGTTGTACTTGTTTCGTTGTTTTTGACGTGTCGTTGATGGTCTCGATGTTGTTTTTCAACTCGGTGATTGTTTCTAGTAACTTTTGAGTTGCGTTCTTTTCTGCCATATTCTTTTACCTCCTCATTAATTTGGTCTAAAAATGTTAGGCTTTCATCATCAAATTCAAGTTCGAGTTCTTCTTCTTCTTCCTCTTCTTCCTCCGGAAAAATTAAATTTGATAACATTTGTTGTTGCTCTCGTGTTAAATCATCTTCATTGATTTTAAATTCATTTGTTTCAAGTAGCTTATCTTCAATCTTTGATTTAACACCCGACAATGTGTAATCGTCTTTACTCAATGTTTTAGCTTTAATTGTCTTTTCAGATGTTTCACCCTTTTTATTCGTGTAACTAAAACTATATTTGATGTTTTCACCGTCTTTAGTACCGGCATCTTCAACGCCTATCTGATATTCTTCATTTAACATCTGTTTAAAGTCATCAAATGACTTCACATTTTCATCATCAATAACTTTTTGAATTTGTTCTCGCACTTCATCTTTGGCTAACTTCATACCGTTTTTACGTGCTTTGCGCTCGTTCGGTGATATATATTCACCTTTTGAACGTGCTTCTTGTTTACGTGTTTTATTTAAGCGCCAGTTATCCTTGTCTAATGGTGTGTATCCGTAGTCGATCATGACTTCATCACTAATTTCAGCTAGTTTTGTCCATTTTGTCATGTCACCTCTTTGCGACTTACCGTCAGCACCTACTGCATTACTGATGAGATGATTGTGATACAACCCCGACTTGCCATCGCATTGCGTAACAACTAAACATTGATAGTTTTCACCGTATATTCTTCGGGCTTTTTCTAAACCCATTTCGTGCACAAGTTGTATCGTTGAACGCTTGCCATCTTTAGGTATTTCATTTTCTGAATAACTGTCGATGATTGAGTAACCTTGCACATAACCTTCGTGTTTATTGTATTGTTTTTGAACATTTCTCATTTGTGGTTTAGCTAGAAATGCACTATCACCCGTTACAGCTAAGTTCAAACCCGAAACTGCTTGTACACGTCGCCCTTTTGTATGTTCATGAGTGTAGTGTGGTTTTGAACTTAAAACATAATCGATTGACTTTTGAACATTGCGTGTTGAACTTACTTGGATTGTTGCGATAGTGACCCCACCTCTCTGTTAAAATCACCGATATTTTTTCTCGTTTTTCTAAACTGTTGTCGGAACTTATCGATGTTTTTAAAATCATCTATACTTAAATCATTGCGTAACTGATGTGTGTTTAATAACTTCACATATTGGTTGAAGTTTCGTGCGATACCTTGTATATCATTTCGCAATTCACTTGCTAAAATTTGAAGGTCTTTCATTAATTCAAATGTCTCATTATCAAATACTTGTTTCGGCTTAAACGTTTGCTTATGGTCGAGCCATTCCAATGTGATTAATCGGGCAATCTCATTCGGCGATTTGTACCCCCTTAATTCATCTGACAACGACTTTAACCTGTCATATTCATCTTCACGTACTCGAAACACAATCGTCTTTGTTTTGCGTTCTGTTTCAGGTAATTTATGTTTAACATCTGACATGATGTTCACTCCTTTAAATTCAAAAAGATTGATTTTAATACACGCCCAATAATAGTGGGCTAATTGTGTATTAAAATACGTATTGCGTCGCAAAAATGTGCGACAGTTGCAACACGTCAAATGCGATTTATTGCAGGGCACTACGCTCAACGCATAGCACCCCTTATAAATCTGAGGCAAGCAGTCCCAACGTAAACATTGGGCGCTTGTAAGAGAGACGCTGCGCTCTCTCTTAACTCTCTAGCGAGTACACACCTTTGGTGTGCAACATCACCGGAGTTGTGCCGGTGATGTAATACCCATTAGCTATGACGGTTGATGTCAGCAAATGGGTTATCGTCTACATCAGAATGTGATGATGTAGACTGTGGCGTTTCATCTGTTACAGATGATGAAACGGTAACCTCACTTGATACATCAATTGAACCACTATCATCAAATAAATATGATTTGATAGTGGGTAAATCCTTAACATCAATTTCACCAGCACCTACCATATCTAACAATTGCATTGATACATCATTAGTGAATTCAAGTTGTGCTTTGTTAAACTTGCGTTGATGGTTAGCTAGTTTCTTCTTCTCTTTATTGATACGCTCTTGTGTTGTAGAGATATTGTGTCGTATCTGCTCTGTATCTTTTACATAATTTTCTTTAATTTTTACTATTGTTTGATTCATTATTATTCACCTTTTTCAATTCTAACTGTCCATATATCCATGATTTTATAGTTTCAGGTGTTTCTTTATAGCGATTCCAATCTTCCTCTATTTCAATGAGTTTAAGTAATACACCTTGTGCAAATATATCATCTTGTAGATAAGCATCAAACAACTGTTGGTATACAGTTTTATTAGATACAAAAACATGTTTTAAGAATATTTCAGCATGTTTTAACACAAGGTCTAGTGCATCATCATGACCTGTATGATCAAAATTTATAGGACTAGCATAACCAATATCATCATAAATCGAAGAAATTTTACCATCTAAATTAATACCATTATTCAATAAATCTTTGTTAAAATAACTAACTTTTTCAGTCATTAATATGACCTCCTTTTTATTTAATTTCACGGGCAATGCGTTGTACCGTACCAACACCAACTTCATGTTTTAAACGGACTGCATTGCAACTCATGCCACTGTTTAAATCTTCAACAATTTGATTGTAAATATAACGTCCGTACTTATCTTTTGAATGTGCGCTGTATTTCTTAGGCTTGCCTTTAAAGCGACCTTGCTTTTTAGCAAGTTCAATGCCATCACGCTGACGCTCTTTGATGTACGCTCGTTCATTTTCCGCAACATAACCTAACAAGTTTAACAACATATCTGTTAGAGCTTTATCCATTAATTTGTTACCTGTATTGATATTGGGTAGCCCACCGATTTCAAAGTTTAAGCCCATGTCTTTTAATGTCTTAATCACATCTTGAACATCATCATATTTTCGTGAGATACGATCCAACTTATAAACAACTAATGTGTCACCAGACCTAGCCTTTTGTAACAGTTGTTTAAACCCATCTCGCTGTTCCGGTGCAACGGTACCCGACACACCTTTATCAATAAATATCAAACCATCTTCGACGCCATGATTCTTCAAATAATCAATTTGTAAATCAAGATTCTGTTCTTTAGTTGAGACCCTCGCATAACCTATTTTTGACATCAATTCACCACCTAACAACTGTAAACCCTAATTGTTTAATCAAACCCCGTCACAACAACAACGATGATTGAACAATATAAGTATACTACATCTGTTCATCATTATCAAGTAATATGACAAATAAATTGTAATATCACACTTATCACGATTTATTTGTCATTCAACTAAACCTGTTACGAGCTAAAGCTCGTTGAACTCAAAAAAGCGTGGGACTTTAGTACCGAAAAACGAAAATAATTAATAATAACAAAACTCTTTACTGTTACAACAATATTAGCTTTTATAGTTTTGTATAGATGTGCATATAATTTTAACTTTGCAACAGAACCTTAAATTTATAGGATTTGAAGATATAAAAAGGGAGTGGGACAGAAATAATATTTTCTCAAAATTTATTTCGTTGTATTACCCCGGCAAGGATGACTAGGTTTGAAAAAAGCTTGATTCAAGCGCATTTTCAAATCAGTCAGCTTCTGACAAAATGATAAAATAGGCTGAGACATTTTATTTTGTCCCAGCCTATTTCCTATATGACCAGGTAATAATATTGCTTTATAATTATGAAGCAAAAATGGTAAAATAATAACGTTAGATTAGTCTACATTGTTTGTACAGTGAGATTAAGATATAAAAAACGATGATTAAGGAGTTATTTCGAATGATTAATCTTGAAAATAAAACCTTCGTAATTATGGGTATTGCTAATAAACGTAGTATCGGATTTGGCGTTGCAAAGGTATTAGATCAATTAGGGGCTAAACTTGTTTTCACTTATCGTAAAGACCGTAGCCGCAAAGAATTAGAAAAATTATTAGAACAATTAAACCAAGAAGAGCCAAAATTATATCAAATCGATGTTCAAAAAGATGAAGATGTAGTAAATGGTTTTGCTAAAATTGGCGAAGAAGTAGGCAATATTGATGGCGTATATCACTCTATCGCATTTGCAAATATTGAAGACTTACGTGGACGTTTCTCTGAAACATCACGTGAAGGTTTCTTACTTGCGCAAGATATCAGTTCATATTCATTAACAATTGTTGCGCACGAAGCGAAGAAAATAATGCCAAACGGTGGTAGTATTGTTGCAACAACATACCTTGGTGGTGAATTTGCCGTTCAAAACTATAATGTGATGGGTGTAGCTAAAGCAAGTTTAGAAGCTAATGTTAAATATTTAGCTTATGATTTAGGCCCGGACAACATTCGAGTAAATGCTATTTCTGCTGGTCCAATTCGTACGTTAAGTGCTAAAGGTGTTGGTGGTTCCAACACAATCCTTAAAGAAATTGAAGAACGTGCACCATTAAGACGAAATGTGGATCAAGAAGAAGTAGGTAAAACAGCTGCTTACTTATTGAGTGATTTCTCAAGTGGCGTAACTGGTGAGAATATCCATGTAGATAGTGGTTTCCACGCAATAAAATAATAAATTAAATCAATTGAGTCTGGGACATAAACCCTAGAGAAATAGCCAGTAAATGAGTTTTAACAAATTCATTTACTGGCTTCTTTATTTACAATACTCCGTATTGTTGGCTCGCTTTCTTAGGGGACAGCTTCAGCCTGTAGTCTTCAGCTTGTCCTGTTCCCTCAAGAGTCTCGCCAAAATACTTTGTATTTATATGTAATTTTACATTGAAATACTTTAAAAAAATAAGGCCCTTTCGTATAATTTAATAAATATCACTAAACTAAATTAACGAGGTGCCTTATGTATAAAGATTATAACATGACTCAACTTACTCTACCATTGGAAACTTCAGTTCTTATCCCCACAAATGATATGTCACGACATGTCAATGATATTGTAGAAACAATTCCTAAAACTGAATTCGATGAATTCAGACATCATCGTGGTGCAACCTCATACCATCCAAAAATGATGTTAAAAGTCATTCTATATGCCTACACACAATCTGTGTTTTCAGGTCGTAAGATAGAAAAATTACTTAATGATAGCATCCGGATGATGTGGCTATCACAAAATCAAAAGCCTTCTTATAAAACGATTAATCGATTTAGAGTCAATCCAAAAGTAGATGCTTTATTAGAATCATTATTTATTCAATTTCATAGTCAGTGTTTGAAACAACATCTTATAGATGATCAGGCCATTTTTATTGATGGTACGAAAGTTGAGGCGAATGCCAATCGATATACATTTGTATGGAAAAAGAGTATTCAAAACCATGAGACAAAAATGAATGAAGATTCTAAAGCACTCTATCATGAATTGATAACAAATAAAATCATACCTGAGATTAAAAAAGATCACGATAATGACTTAACAAAGGAAGAAATAGATTTGATTGGTAGTCATTTGGATAAAGAAATCGAAGATTTAAATCAACATATCGATAATGAAAAATGTACTAAAATAAGAAAACAAATACGGCTCAAAAGAACTAAAATTAAACAATACAAAAAGCAAATTAATGATTACTCTGGGCGAAAGCATAAATACGACGTCCAAAAATCTATTTTAAAGGATAGAAATAGTTATTCTAAAACAGATCATGATGCCACATTTATGAGAATGAAAGAAGATCATATGAAAAATGGACAACTCAAGCCAGGTTATAATTTACAAATAGCGACAAATTCTCAATTCGTTTTATCTTATAATGTGTATCAAAATCCGACTGATACAAGAACGATGATACCATTTTTAAATTTAATTCAAGAGACCTACGGTCATTTACCTGAATATATTGTAGCTGATGCAGGTTATGGTAGCGAACCCAATTATATGGCAATTATAGATGATTTTAATCGAATACCACTTATAACCTACGGTATGTTTATAAAAGATAAAACTAAAAAATATAAAAGCGACATCTTTAACACTCAAAATTGGGATTATGACGAAATTAACGATGAATATATTTGTCCAAACAATAAGCGATTGGGTTTTAAAAGATATGCCTATCGCCATGATAAATATGGGTTTAAGAGAGACTTCAAATTATATGAATGTGATGATTGTTCAGAATGTCCTCTGAGACACCAATGCATGAAATACAATTCAAAAACGAATAAAAAAATAATGAAAAATTATAATTGGGAATATTTTAAAGCCCAAATTAATAAAAAGCTTTCAGAACCAAAAATAAAAACCATCTACAGTCAAAGAAAAATTGATGTGGAGCCTGTTTTTGGATTTATGAAGGCTATTTTGGGTTTCACTCGAATGTCCGTTCGAGGGATAAATAAAGCCAAAAGAGAACTAGGATTTGTGCTAATGGCACTTAATATAAGAAAAGTAACAGCTCAACGAGCTGAAAATAATCAAAAAAATTATAAAAAAGACAATTTCTATATTATTTCAATAGAAA
>OKWW01000014.1_pt1 | contig 194772 bp, 172 predicted proteins | sample 1607191 | NCBI WGS metagenome assembly OKWW01 (sample SAMN07501054, study PRJEB24779) | human gut metagenome | isolation source: stool | host: human infant | place: USA: Pittsburgh, PA | reverse complement strand
TTTCGTCCGAGGACGTTAAGAATCCATGTCACTTTGAGTGCCCACACAGATTGTCTGATAAATTGTTAAAGAGCAGTTGCGACGCGCTTTAGCGCTCTGTCGCGAGGTGGCGTATATTACGCTTTCCTCTTTCAGAGTCAACCCGTTTTTCAGGATTTTTCTCTGCAACCGAACCGGCTGTTTGTGTGAAGTGATTCACATCTGCCGTGTCAGTGGGAGCGCATTATAGGGAGTTCGCCGGAAGTAGCAAGCGTTAAAATAGAAAAATCTTATCGACCGCTCATTATTTGAACTTTTCGCTAATTCATCTTCTTACCATTAAAGGCGCAATCCCAGTGCTCATGCGGCCTGCAGCGCAATTTACGCTAAGATCGGTTTTTGGCGAAAATGTGATTTTTCTCTCTTACCCAACGCCATTATCGCGCCGATGGTGAATTAAGCACCACTCTTGACCCACGACAATGCGCCCGCCCGGCCCTCATTTCTATAATCAGGCCCGTTTCTTCTTACTGGTAATAATCGATGGCTTATCAACTCAACATTAACTGGCCCGAGTTTTTAGAAAAATACTGGCAGAAACAGCCGGTGGTATTAAAAAACGCGTTTCCGGACTTCGTCGACCCGATTACTCCGGACGAGCTGGCCGGATTAGCCATGGAGCCGGAAGTCGACAGCCGGCTGGTCAGCCTGAAAAACGGCAAATGGCAGGCCAGCAATGGTCCTTTTGAACATTTCGACGGGCTGGGCGAAACCGGTTGGTCCCTGCTGGCCCAGGCGGTAAACCACTGGCATATGCCGGCCGCCGAGCTGGTGCGTCCGTTCCGCGTACTGCCGGACTGGCGCCTGGACGACCTGATGATCTCCTTCTCCGTCCCCGGCGGCGGTGTCGGCCCGCATATCGATCAGTATGACGTCTTTATTATTCAGGGCATGGGCAGCCGCCGCTGGCGCGTGGGTGACAAGCTGCCGATGCGTCAGTTCTGTCCGCATCCGGCACTGCTGCACGTCGATCCGTTCCCACCGATCATTGATGAAGATCTGCAGCCGGGCGACATCCTCTATATTCCACCGGGATTCCCGCACGACGGCATAACCCACGAAACCGCCCTGAACTACTCCGTCGGCTTCCGCGGGCCAAACGGCCGCGACCTGATCAGCAGCTTCGCCGACTATGTGCTGGAGAACGATCTCGGCGGCGAGCACTACAGCGATCCGGACCTCACCTGCCGCGAGCATCCGGGCCGGGTTGAAGAGTATGAACTCGAACGTCTGCGCACCATGATGATCGATATGATTCGCCAGCCGGAAGACTTCAAGCAGTGGTTCGGCAGTTTCGTCACCACCCCGCGTCACGAGCTGGATATTGCGCCGGCGGAACCACCGTATGAAGAAGAGGAAGTGGTCGATGCGCTGCTGGGTGGTGAAAAGCTTTCCCGCCTGAGCGGCCTGCGCGTTCTGCATATCGGCGACAGCTTCTTCGTGCATAGCGAACAACTCGACACCACCGATGCCGAAGCGCTGGATGCGCTGTGTCGCTATACCTCATTAGGCCAGGAAGAGCTCGGCAGCGGCCTGCAGAATCCGGCGTTCGTGAGCGAACTGACGCGGCTGATTAATCAGGGCTACTGGTACTTCGAAGAGTAAGAGAGTCGCGATACTGGGGGCAGCCGCCTGGCGCTGCCCGGTTTCTTTTATGACTCATCGTCAGTAAAGAGCTGTTCAATCGATTTGGTCGGATAAAACAGTAAGTTACTATTTTCATCCACGAGCTGTATAAACCCCAGACGAAGATAGAATGCTTTAGCCTTCTCATTAAGGGCTTCAACAAACAATCCGTAGATGCCAACGGCTTTAGACGCTCCCCACACCACTCGCATCGCATGGGCAACCAACATCTCTCCCCAGCCCTGCCCCTGAACAGATTTATCAATGGCCAGCCGCCCGAGGGTTACGCTTGGCGCATTTTGATACGGGATTTTCTTTTGCTGAGTTTTAGACGGCAACATGCCTCGCTCGAAACAACTCCCCGATAAGGTGTAATAACCCAGCAACCTGGGAACGGTATCCCCGGAGACCAGCGCATAACCCCTTAAGATTTGTCCATCGTGCTGCCGCTTGAGGTGCTCTTTTAAAAACGTATTCAGCGCTTCCTCGCCGCAATCAAATCCAGTGATATCGTAGCTGAACGCATCGGCAATCATCTCAATCGTCAGTTGCTGCTCCATTAGCTCTACCTTACCTGGTTTGTAGACGCTTCGCTGCACGTTTCAGTCGATCATTCGGGGCTGGCGGTTGGGTAATCGCCTCCATCACCAGGCTCCATGATTGCTCATTGAGGACCATTCTGCGGTGCTGCTCAATCACTTCCGCAGCACGTTCTGAGGCACTGGCAACCACAAACTGGGTAATCGTCTGATTCGAAATTGCCGCAGCTTCCTCGATGATGCTCTTATCATCATCGGTTAATCTCAAATCTATACGCTGCTTTTTAAGTGCGGGCATACGTTATCTCCGGCCTGTTGCAAACTTCATGTACGGTTATTTTCCGTACATTTAATATAGCGACAGAAAGCCACATACTCAACTATCACTCGCGGATTGCGCCTATTTCGGCAACACCACAATAAACCGCGTCGAGCGCAGATCGGACTGTGCCGCCACGCTGCCGTGGTGGGCTCCGACAATCGATTTCACAATCGCCAGGCCGATGCCGCTGCCCTCCCCTTTGCGCTGGCGCGAGGGGTCGACGCGATAGAATCGGTCAAACAGGCGCGGCAGATGCTCGGCGGCAATCGGCGTACCGGGGTTCTCCACCACCAGGCGTACCGTCTCCGCGCTTTCGCTCAACTGGATGGTCACCGCCTGGCCGGCCGGCGTGTAGCGGATCGCATTCGACAGCAGGTTGCTGATTGCCCGCCGCAGCATCAGCGGATCGCCCGTCACCCGGCAGGGGCTACCGACAAAGCGCAGCGCCACCGCTTTCTCTTCCGCCCACGCCTCGAAAAACTCAAACACCTTATGCACTTCATCGGCCAGATCCAGCGCCTGTTGCTCAGGGATCAGCTGGTTATTATCCGCCTGGGCGAGGAACAACATATCACTGACCATCCGCGACATCCGCGAGAACTCTTCGAGATTGGAATACAACACCTCTTCCAGCTCCTGCTGGCTGCGGCTCTGGCTTAAGGCGATTTCAGTTTGCGTCACCAGGTTAGTGATCGGCGTGCGGATTTCATGGGCGATATCGGCGGAGAAGTTGGACTGGCGGGTAAAGACATCCTCTATGCGCTCCAGCATATGGTTAAACGACAGCGCCAGCCGCTCCAGCTCGACAGGCACCGCCTGCGGGTCAAGGCGCACATCGAGATCCCGCGAGGTAATATTCTGGATCTGGCGACTGATCTGGCGGATCGGCTTATGCCCCTGGTAGACCACAAACAGCACGATGGCGATGATCAGCAAACTGATTATCGACGCCGCGGAGATCAGCTTCGCTTTCAGCTCATTAATATAGTGCAGGTGAAAATCGATGGATAAGGCCATCAGCAGGTGGTACGCCGGTTTACCGTCCGCCTGCTTGCCCAGCGGCAGCATGATCAACCGCCAGGCGCGGGTCTCCAGTGGATGATTATCGTGCGCCATTGCCCGCGGCTGCGGGTCGGTCCATGAAATCACATTCCCGTCGCGGAGCTGCATCGCCAGCCCCGGCGTACTCAGCATATGGCTGAGATCCGGCCCGTTGGGCGACTGGAAGAGAATATTGCCCTGGTCATCGTCCAGGCAGATGAAGACGTTGGCGTAGCCCGCAATGATATTCCTCACGATCTCCAGCCGTCGCGCCGGCGGGTAGTCAGCGTGGTCGAGGACCGTCTCCAGGGTGGTGCTGAGCTGCCTGAGATCGTGAACGTCGCGCTCTTCAAAGTGGGCCTTCACCGAATGGATCATGATCCAGGTGAAGGCGAAGAAGGCAATGACGGTGGCGAGGCTAATAAAGAAGGTCAGCCGGGTGGCCAGGGAAAAGGGGCGCTTAGCGGCCATCCGGCACCTCAAGCATATAGCCGACGCCGCGCACGGTCTGGATCAGCTTCGGCTCGAAGTCGTTATCAATTTTGGCGCGCAGCCGCTTCACCGCCACGTCAATGGCGTTAGTGTCGCTGTCGAAGTTCATATCCCACACCTGCGAGGCAATTAACGAACGGGGCAGCACCTCGCCCTGATGACGCAGGAAGAACTCCAGCAGCGTGAATTCCTTACTGGTCAGGGTGATGCGGGTGGCGCCGCGCGTCACCTTGCGGCTGACCAAATCGACGCTGAGATCGGCCGCCTGAAACTGGCTTTCGACGATGACCGCCGCCCCGCGGCGCAGCAGAGTGCGCACCCGCGCCAGCAGCTCCGCAAAGGCGAACGGTTTTACCAGATAGTCGTCAGCGCCCAACTCCAGCCCCTTCACCCGATGCTCAATGGTGCCCAACGCGGTAAGCAGCAGGATCGGCATGCCTTTCCCGGCGGTGCGCAGCATGCGCACGATATCCCAACCGTTCACATCGGGCAGCATGATGTCGAGGATCAGCAGATCGTAATCGCTGGTCATCGCCAGGTGATAGCCGTTGAGGCCGTTATCGGCCAGGTCGACGACGAAGCCGGCCTCGGTGAGCCCTTTGGTCAGGTACTCTCCGGTTTTCTTCTCATCTTCGACAATCAAAATCTTCACGGCAGGCTCCTTCACGCGCGCTTTGTGCGGGTATTCAATTTTAGAGGAGCGCCTCCGGATAGCAATGAAATATCAGGAAAATGACAGCTTTGTCATTTTCCCGTCACGCCCTGAACAGAGCCCGCTACGTAAAGTAGCCGCCATGGATAAATCGTCGAAACTTCTGCCGCCATGCGTTCAATACAGCTACTTACCCTCAGCGTGATATTTGCCTTAACCGGCTGTCTGTCGCTCGCTCCGGACTACCAGCGCCCTATCGCGCCGGTGCCGCAGCAGTTCTCTCTCAGCCAGAACAAGCTGGTTACTGCAACAGCGGGCTACCAGGAGACCGGCTGGCGCACCTTTTTCGTCGACCCGCAGGTGAAAAGCCTGATTAGCACCGCGCTGACCAACAACCGCGATCTGCGGATGGCGACGCTGAAAGTGCAGGAAGCCCGCGCCCAGTACCGGGTAACCGACGCCGACCGCTACCCGCAGCTTAACGGTGACGGCAGCACCACCTATGGCGGCAAGCTCAAAGGCGACACCACCACCAGCAGCGATTATGCCGCCGGCTTAAACCTCAGCTACGACCTCGATTTCTTTGGCCGGCTGAAAAACCTTAGCGAGGCCGACCGACAGAACTTCTTCGCCAGCGAAGAGGCACGGCGCGCAGTGCATATCCTGTTGATTGCTAACGTTTCACAAAGCTACTTCAACCAGCGGCTGGCGGCAGCGCAGCTGCAGGTGGCCAACGATACCTTACAGAACTATCAGCAGTCTTACGCCTTCGTTGAAAAACAGCTGCTGACCGGGAGCACCACCGTGCTGGCGCTGGAGCAGGCGCGCGGCATGATCGAAAGCACCCGCGCCGATATCGCCAAACGTCAGGGCCAGCTGGCGCAGGCCAATAACGCCCTGCAGCTACTGCTCGGCAGCTATCAACATCTGCCGGACGATAGCGCCAGCAGCGCGGTAGACCTGCAAGGCGTAACCCTGCCGCCATCGCTCTCCTCAGCGATCCTGCTGCAGCGGCCGGATATTCTGGAAGCCGAACACAGCCTGCAAGCGGCCAACGCCAATATCGGCGCCGCACGGGCGGCCTTCTTCCCGTCGATCACCCTAACCAGCTCGCTCTCCGGCAGCAGCAGCGAGCTCTCCAGCCTGTTTAACGCCGGCGGCGCGATGTGGAACTTTATCCCCAAAATTGAACTGCCGATTTTCAACGCCGGGCGTAATCAGGCCAGCCTCGATCTGGCGGAGATCCGCCAGCAGCAGCAGGTGGTCAACTATGAACAAAAAATCCAGTCCGCCTTTAAAGAGGTGGCCGACGCGCTGGCCCTGCGCCAGAGCCTGGCCGATCAGATTGCCGCCCAGCAGCGCTATCTCGCCTCGCTGAATATCACCCTGCAGCGCGCCACTGCGCTCTATCGCCACGGCGCGGTCAGCTATATCGAAGTCCTGAGCGCCCAGCGCGATATTTTCACCACCCGACAAACCCTGCTGGAACTCAACTATTCCCGTCAGGCTAATGAAATCACCCTGTTCACCGCCCTCGGCGGCGGCTGGATGGAATAACCCAAGGAGTCTTGATGATGAATTCACTATCTAAAATAACCCTGTTCACCCTGCTCTCTGGCGCGGTGTTCGCCGCCCAGGCCGCCGACCCGCACGCCGGTATGGTGATGCACGAGCAGCCCGCCGCCGCGCAGGCGCAAAGCATCCGCGGCAAAGGCGTCATTAAAGCTATTGATATGGATAACAAAAAAATCACTATCGCCCACGAGGCCATCCCGGCGGTGAACTGGCCGCCGATGACCATGCGCTTCACCATCACCCCGCAGACGCAGCTCAACAATGTAAAGGATGGCGACAGCGTGGACTTCACCTTCGTTCAGCAGGGCAATCTGTCGTTGTTACAGGATATCCGCGCCCAATAACGGCCCGGCGACGGTAGCCCCCCTCAATAACTGAATGGACGACACATGGCATCCCTGACACTGAAAAATACGGCGCTGATCCTTGGCAGCATGCTGATTGGCGGCGCGCTTACCGCGGCGCTGTACGCCCGATGGGCACCGACCCAATCTGCCGCTCCGGCGGCCGAGCAGCAGCGTAAAGTGCTGTTCTGGTACGACCCGATGTACCCGAACACCCGCTTCGATAAACCGGGTAAATCGCCGTTTATGGATATGGATCTGGTGCCGAAATACGCCGATGAGGAGCATGCCGCCGCCGGTGCGCCGGGGGTGCGTATCGACCCGACGCAGACCCAGAATCTTGGGGTGAAAACCGCCGCCGTCACCCGCGGGCCGCTGCGCTACGCCCAGACCTTCCCGGCCAACATCAGCTATAACGAGTACCAGTATGTGATTATGCAGGCGCGGGCGGCGGGCTTTATCAATAAAGTCTATCCGTTGACCGTCGGCGACAAAGTGAAACAAGGCACGCCGCTGCTCGAGCTGACCATCCCGGACTGGGTGGAAGCGCAGAGCGAATATCTGCTATTGCAGGAGACCGGGGGCACCGCTACGCAGGTCGAGGGGATCCTCGAGCGTCTACGTCTCGCCGGAATGCCGGATGACGATATCCGCCGCCTGAAAGCCACGCGTAAAATCCAGACCCGCTTTACTCTCAAAGCACCGATCGATGGCGTTATTACCGCCTTCGATCTGCGCGCCGGAATGAACATCGCCAAAGATAACGTGGTGGCGAAAATTCAGGGCATGGATCCGGTGTGGGTCAGCGTGGCGGTCCCGGAATCCATCGCCTGGCTGATTAAAGACGCCTCGCAGTTCAGCATTCAGGTTCCCGCCTGGCCGGGCAAAACCTTCCGCATCAGCAAATGGACCCTTCTCCCCAGCGTCGATAGCGCCACCCGCACCCTGCAGCTGCGCCTGCAGGTCAACAACCCGGATGAAGCGCTGAAGCCGGGGATGAACGCCTACCTGCAGCTGACCAGCGAAAGCGCCCCGATGCTGCTGATCCCCTCCAAAGCGCTGATCGACAGCGGCAGCGAGCAGCGAGTGATTACCGTGGATAACGAGGGCCGCTTCGTGCCGAAAATCGTGCAGGTATTCCATGAATCCGCCGGCGTCACGGCCATTCGCAGCGGGCTGCAGGAGGGTGAGAAAGTCGTCGCCAGCGGCCTGTTCCTGATCGACTCGGAGGCCAATATCGCCGGCGCGCTGGAGCGCATGCGCGCGCAGGCCCCTGATGCCGCGGCCTCTGCCGCCCACGCGCACTAAGGAACGGAACCATGATTGAATGGATTATCCGCCGCTCGGTGGCCAACCGCTTCCTGGTGATGATGGCGGCGCTGTTTCTCAGCATCTGGGGAACCTGGACCATCATCCACACCCCGGTAGACGCCCTGCCGGATCTCTCTGATGTACAGGTGATCGTCAAAACCCGCTATCCGGGACAGGCGCCGCAGATCGTCGAAAACCAGGTCACCTGGCCGCTGACCACCACCATGCTGTCGGTCCCCGGCGCCAAAACGGTTCGCGGCTTCTCGCAATTCGGCGACTCCTACGTATACGTGATTTTTGAAGACGGCACCGATCCTTACTGGGCGCGATCGCGGGTGCTGGAGTATCTCAACCAGGTACAGGGCAAACTTCCCGCCGGGGTCAGCGCCGAAATGGGCCCGGACGCCACCGGCGTCGGCTGGGTCTTCGAGTACGCGCTGGTCGACCGCAGCGGCAAGCACGACCTCGCCGAACTGCGCTCCCTACAGGACTGGTTCTTAAAATATGAGCTGAAAACCATCCCTAACGTCTCGGAAGTGGCGTCGGTGGGCGGCGTGGTCAAGGAGTATCAGATTGTCGTCGACCCGATGAAGCTGACCCAGTACGGCATCAGCCTCGGCGAGGTGAAATCGGCGCTGGACGCCTCTAACCAGGAGGCGGGCGGCTCTTCCGTCGAACTGGCGGAAGCCGAATATATGGTGCGCGCCAGCGGCTACCTGCAGACGCTCGACGACTTCAAAAATATCGTGCTGAAAACCGGGGATAACGGCGTGCCGGTTTATCTCGGCGACGTCGCGCGGGTACAGATCGGCCCGGAGATGCGCCGCGGAATCGCCGAGCTTAACGGCGAAGGCGAAGTGGCCGGCGGCGTGGTGATCCTGCGCTCCGGCAAGAACGCCCGCGAAGTGATCTCCGCGGTCAAAGCGAAGCTGGCGTCGCTGCAAAGCAGCCTGCCGGAAGGGGTTGAAGTGGTCACCACCTACGACCGCAGCCAGCTTATCGACCGCGCCATCGACAACCTCAGCCACAAGCTGCTGGAAGAGTTTATCGTCGTCGCCCTGGTCTGCGCCCTGTTCCTGTGGCACGTGCGCTCGGCGCTGGTGGCAATTATCTCGCTGCCGCTCGGCCTGTGCTTCGCCTTTATCATGATGCATTTCCAGGGGCTCAACGCCAACATCATGTCGCTGGGCGGGATCGCCATTGCGGTGGGAGCGATGGTCGATGCCGCCATCGTGATGATTGAGAACGCCCATAAGCGGCTGGAGGAGTGGGAACATCAGCACCCGGGAGAGAAGCTCAGCAACGACACACGCTGGAAAATCATTACCGAGGCCTCGGTGGAGGTCGGCCCGGCGCTGTTTATCAGCCTGCTGATCATCACCCTGTCGTTTATCCCGATTTTCACCCTCGAAGGCCAGGAGGGCAAACTGTTCGGCCCGCTGGCCTTCACCAAAACCTGGTCGATGGCCGGGGCGGCGCTGCTGGCGATCGTGGCGATCCCGATCCTGATGGGCTTCTGGATCCGCGGCAGGATCCCGGCGGAGAGCAGCAATCCGCTGAATCGCTTTTTGATCCGCATTTATCACCCGCTGCTGCTGAAGGTCCTGCACTGGCCGAAGACTACCCTGCTGATTGCGCTCCTGTCGATCCTGACGGTTGCCTGGCCGCTTAACCGGGTCGGCGGCGAGTTTCTGCCGCAGATCAACGAGGGCGATCTGCTGTATATGCCGTCCACGCTGCCGGGGATCTCCGCTGCGCAGGCGGCGGATATGCTGCAGAAAACCGATAAGCTGATCATGACGGTGCCGGAAGTGGCAAGGGTGTTCGGCAAAACCGGCAAGGCCGAAACCGCCACCGACTCGGCGCCGCTGGAGATGGTGGAGACCACCATTCAGCTCAAGCCGCAGGATCAATGGCGACCGGGGATGACCATGGAGAAGATCGTCGAGGAGCTGGATAAAACCGTGCGCCTGCCGGGACTGGCGAACCTGTGGGTGCCGCCGATCCGCAACCGCATCGACATGCTCTCCACCGGCATCAAGAGCCCGATTGGCATTAAAGTTTCCGGCACCAACCTGGCCGATATCGACGCCATCGCCGGGCAAATTGAAGTGGTGGCGCGCAGCGTGCCGGGAGTCACTTCGGCATTAGCCGAGCGGCTGGTCGGCGGGCGCTACCTTAACATTGATATTCATCGTGAGAAGGCGGCCCGCTACGGGATGACCGTCGGCGACGTGCAGTTGTTCGTCTCGTCCGCCATCGGCGGGGCGATGGTTGGCGAAACGGTAGAGGGCGTCGAGCGCTATCCGATCAACATCCGCTACCCGCAGAGCTATCGCGACAGCCCGGAGACCCTGCGCCAGCTGCCGATCCTCACGCCGCTGAAGCAACAGATTGTCCTCGGCGACGTGGCTGAGGTGAAAGTGGTCACCGGACCATCGATGCTGAAGACCGAGAACGCCCGCCCGACCAGTTGGATCTACATCGACGCCCGCGACCGCGACATGGTGTCGGTAGTGCACGATCTGCAGCAGGCCATCGGCAAGGAGGTGAAGCTGAAGCCGGGCATCAGTGTGTCCTACTCCGGGCAGTTTGAGCTGCTGGAGCGCGCCAATCAGAAGCTGAAGCTGATGGTGCCGATGACGCTGATGATTATCTTCGTGCTGCTGTATCTGGCGTTCCGCCGCGTCGGCGAAGCACTGCTGATTATCACCAGCGTGCCGTTCGCCCTTGTGGGCGGGATCTGGTTCCTCTACTGGATGGGGTTCCATCTGTCGGTGGCCACCGGTACCGGCTTTATCGCCCTCGCCGGGGTGGCGGCAGAATTTGGCGTGGTGATGTTGATGTACCTGCGCCACGCCATCGAGGCCGAGCCATCGCTGGAGAATCCGCAGACTTTCAGCGTCGATAAGCTCGACGAGGCGCTGTACCAGGGGGCGGTGCTGCGCGTTCGGCCGAAGGCGATGACCGTGGCGGTGATTATCGCCGGCCTGCTGCCGATTTTATGGGGCACCGGCGCCGGTTCGGAAGTCATGAGCCGTATCGCCGCGCCGATGATTGGCGGGATGATCACCGCCCCGCTGCTGTCGCTGTTTATCATTCCGGCGGCGTATAAGCTGATGTGGCTGTCCCGGCATCGGGGCAAGCGTAGCCAATAGCCCGCCGCGTTTACGCCGGTCCGGGAAATTGGCTATAGTGGCGCCATTCTTCTGGCCGGCGTGAACGTCCCTATGAATCTGAACCTGGTATGTTATTCCCTGCTGCTGCTCACCGCCGTGGGCAGCGCCCTGCTGCCCTACCCGCTGGCGATGTGGTTTTTACTGAGCAGCCTCCTGACATGGCTTATCTATGGCGCCGACAAGCTGGCGGCGCGCAATGCCTGGCGCCGGGTGCCGGAAACCACGCTGCTGGTGCTGGGCCTGGCGGGAGGCTGGCCGGGGGCCATCCTCGGCCAGCAGTGCTTTCGCCATAAAACGCAAAAGCAGCCCTTCCGGACGCGGTTTTTCATCAGCGTAGCGCTCAACGTGGCGGCGCTGGCCGGGCTGTACGTGGTTTATACCCATCTGCTCAGCCGCTAAGCGGCGAGGCTAGCGCGGCGTCTGGCGGATCCACACCAGGCGATCGACGTCAAAGCCCAGCTCGCGCGCGGTATTCAGGTAATCCTGCTTCACCGCCGCCGGAATGGTGGGGGTTCGCGACAGGATCCACAGATAGTCGCGGTTGGGGCCGCTGACCAGCGCGTACTGGTAGTCGTCGTCCAGGCGGATCACGTTATAGCCGCCGTAGAACGGCCCGAAGAACGACACCTTCAGCGCCGCAGTGGTGGGGGCGCCGGTGAAATAGGCTTTCCCGTCGCTCTCATTCCAGCGTTTTTTGACCGGGTCATAACCGCGGTTGACGACGCTGATCCCTCCGTCGCTGCGGGCGCCGTAGGTGGCGGTCACCTGCTCCAGGCCTCGCTCGAAGCGATTCTCCAGGCGGGCGACCTCATACCATTTCCCGAGATAACGGCTGGCGTCAAACCCGCTAATCGGCTGAACGCCCTTCGGCGGCGTGGGCGATTTGCAGGCCACCAGGGTTAACGCGATAGCGACGCCGGTGACAACAGGCCATAGCTTCATGAGAACTCCTTTCATTTACGCGGTTGGGGAAAGTGTAGTGCAAAGCCACTACACTTCACGCCAGCCGTCGTGATTCGTAGTATATTGAGAATATTCTTTGTTAACAGGTGGCCTCCATGCCTTACTCCATCGGCGAATTTGCCCGACTATGCGGGATAAATGCGACCACGCTTCGCGCCTGGCAGCGCCGCTACGGCCTGCTTAAGCCGCTGCGCACCGATGGTGGACACCGTCTGTACAGCGATGACGACGTCCAGCAGGCGCTGAAGATCCTCGACTGGGTGAAAAAAGGGGTGCCGGTCAGCCAGGTGAAACCCCTGCTGTCGCGCCCCGGCGCGCGGCGCACCAATAACTGGCTGACGCTGCAGGAGACCATGCTGCAGCGGCTGAAAGAGGGAAAAATCGAGTCCCTGCGCCAGCTGATCTACGACGCCGGGCGCGAATATCCGCGCCAGGAGCTGGTAACCGAAGTGCTGCGTCCGCTGCGCAGCCAGGTCTCCGCCAACGTGCCGGCCATCATGACGCTGCGCGAAATTCTCGACGGCATCATCATCGCCTATACCTCGTTTTGCCTCGAAGGCGACAAGAAGGCGCCCGGGGACAACTTTCTGATCACCGGCTGGCACCTGACCGACGCCTGCGAAATCTGGCTTGAGGCGCTCAAACGTACCGGCCAGGGCCATCGCATCGACGTTCTGCCGGTGCCTCCCGCCGCCCTGGCGCCGGAGATTTTTCCCCAGCGCAACTGGCTGCTGGTCACCAGCGGCAAACTCTCCGCTGCCCGCCAGAGGCAGGTCGAACTCTGGCAGCAGCAGGTCGTCTCCCTCGAGGTGATCCCGCTCTAACCCCCTGTTTTCACTTACCTCTACGCTCTGTTCCGCCAGCGCCCGGTGGCGCGGCGGGCTCACGCTTGCCCTTTGCACCACCCGTGATTTTCACTCCTTAAAACACCAATCATAACAACATGATTTTTAACACAAATAAAATATATTTTTCTACAAACTTGGACAAATAATTTTATTTGTGTAAGTTTTAAGTATGCCATTACGCTACCGTATCTAGCCAGGATGTGATCCATGAGCACCTCGCCGTCCGTGATTCGTCGTTTCGTTGAGTACTACGCCGGGCTGGATGCACAGCCGCCCGCAGCGCTGGCCGCGCTGTACCATCCGGACGCGACGCTGAGCGATCCTTTTGGTCAGCATCAGGGGCTGTTCGCCATTCAGCGCTACTTTACCCATCTGCTGGCCAACGTGGAGCAGTGCCGGTTCACCATCGACACGCCGCTTTGCGACGGCCAGCGGTTCGCCGTGACCTGGACCATGCACTGGTCGCATCCGCGCATTGCCGGTGGAGAAACGCTGGCCCTGCCGGGCTGCTCGGTGGTGGACATCGCCGGGGAGCAGGTTCTCCATCAGCGCGACTACTACGACGCCGGGGAGATGATCTACGAGCATCTTCCCCTGCTGGGCTGGGCGGTACGCGGCGTGAAGCGGAGGGTGCGCTCATGATGACGGTGCTCATCACCGGCGCCAGCTCCGGGATCGGCGCCGGCCTGGCGAAATCCTTCGCGGCGGATGGCCATCTGGTCATCGCCTGCGGGCGCGATGCGTCGCGCCTGGCAGCGCTCCAGCAGCTCAGCCCCAACATCAGCGTACGCCTGTTCGATATGACAGACAGGGACGCCTGTCGCCAGGCGCTGACAGGCTGTTTTGCCGACCTGATCATTCTCTGCGCCGGGACCTGCGAATACCTCGACCACGGACAGGTGGATGCCGCCCTCGTGGAGCGGGTGATGGCCACCAACTTCCTCGGGCCGGTGAACTGCCTGGCGGCGCTGCAGACGCAGCTGGAGGCAGGCGATCGGGTGGTGCTGGTCAGCTCCATGGCGCACTGGCTGCCCTTTCCGCGCGCGGAAGCCTATGGCGCCTCCAAGGCGGCGCTGAGCTGGTTTGCTAACAGCCTGCGTCTGGACTGGGAGTCGAAAGGGGTCGCCGTCACGGTGGTCTCTCCGGGCTTCGTCGACACCCCGCTGACGCGCAAAAACGACTTCGCCATGCCCGGTCGGGTGAGCGTAGATCGGGCGGTGGCGGCGATCCGCCACGGTCTGGCGAAGGGCAAAAACCACATCGCCTTCCCCACCGGCTTCAGCCTGGCCCTGCGGCTGCTAGCCAGCCTGCCATCGGGTATCCAGCGCCTGCTGTTGCGCAGGATGGTGCGCTCATGAACATCGCCATCATCGGCAGCGGCATCGCCGGGCTGACCTGCGCCTGGCGACTGGCCGGACACCATCAGGTAACGCTGTTCGAAGCGGGCGCCACGCCGGGCGGCCACACCGCCACCGTGGATGTCGCCACGCCGCAGGGCACCTGGGCCATCGATACCGGATTTATCGTCTACAACGATCGCACCTATCCGCGCTTTATGGGCCTGCTCAGCGAGCTGGGGATCGCCGGGCAAAAAACGCAGATGAGCTTCTCGGTCCACAACCCGGCCAGCGGCCTGGAGTACAACGGCCACAGCCTGACCTCGCTCTTCGCCCAGCGGCGCAATCTGCTGAAGCCGGCCTTCTGGGGACTGCTGAGCGAGATCGTCCGCTTCAACCGGCTGGCGAAACTGGCGCTGACCGAGGCGCTGGATCCAGGCGCGACGCTGGAGAGCTTCCTCACCCGCCACCGCTTCAGCCCCTTCTTCGCCCGCCACTATATTCTGCCGATGGGGGCGGCCATCTGGTCGTCGTCGCTGCAGGAGATGCGCCGCTTCCCGCTGCCGCTGTTTTTGCGCTTCTTTGAAAACCACGGTCTGCTGGATATTCGCGATCGCCCGCAATGGTACGTGGTGCCCGGCGGTTCCCGGGAATACGTCCGCGCCCTGCTCGCCAGGCTCGGCGATCGTCTGGATCTACGCCTCAACGCGCCGGTGCAGCAGGTGGACCGCCACCCGGCGGGGGTCACCCTGCGGCTGGCGTCCGGGGAGGCGCATTTTGACCAGGTGATCTTCGCCTGCCACTCCGCGCAGGCCCTGGCGATGCTGGCGGCGCCCACCGATTCCGAACGAGAAGTCCTTGGGGACATCGGCTGGCAGCGTAACGAGGTGGTGTTGCACAGCGATCCGCGCTGGCTGCCGGAGCGCCAGCGCGCCTGGGCCAGCTGGAACTATCGCCTGAGCGACGGGGATCGGGCCCGGGCCTGCGTCACCTACAACATGAATATTCTCCAGGGGCTGCCCGCGGGCGCGCCGCTGTTCTGCGTCACCCTGAACCCGGACGCGCCGGTGGACGATCGCTACGTCTGGCAGCGCTTCGTCTATGAGCATCCGCTGTTTAACCCGCAAAGCTGGTCGGCCCAGCTGCGGCGCGAAGAGATTAACGGCCAGCAGCGGAGCTGGTACTGCGGCGCCTACTGGTACAACGGCTTTCATGAGGATGGGGTGCGCAGCGCGCTCGACGTGGTGCAGGGCATCGCCGTGGCGGAGGGCAACTGAAATGAACAGCTGCCTCTATCAGGGCGTCCTGCGCCACCGTCGCCTGCAGCCGAAGGCGCACCACTTCGTCTACCGCCTGTTTATGGCCTGGCTCGACCTCGACGAACTGGACAAGCTGCCTGAGGCGGGCATCCGCCGCAACCGCCTGGCCGCCGCCGCCTGGTACGACGCCGATTATCCGCTGGGCGCGCCGCTGAAGGCCCAGGTGCTGAACCGGCTGGAGAGCCTGACCGGCTGCCGCCCGGCGGGCCGCGTGATGCTCCTGACCCAGCTGCGCTACTTCGGCTTCCATTTTAATCCGGTCAATTTTTACTACTGCTATGACGAAGCCGACACCCTGCGCTGGGTGCTGGCCGAAGTGCGCAACACGCCGTGGAATGAGCGTCATTACTACGCGGTGGACGGCCAGCAGGCGCGCCCGCTGGAGAAAGCCTTTCACGTTTCGCCCTTTAACCCGATGGACATGGTCTATCACTGGCGCTTCAACGCGCCCGGCAAAACGCTGCACATGCATATTGAAAACCATCAGGCCAGCAAGGTGTTCGACGCCACGCTGGCCCTGAGCCGCGTGCCGTTGACCCGCGCCAACCTGCGCGGGCTGCTGCTGCGTCTGCCGCTGATGACCCTGAAAACCGTCCTCGCCATCTACTGGCAGGCGCTGCGGCTGTGGCTGAAGCGCGTGCCGCTGTACAACCATCCTGTCAGCAGGAGTGAACGCTCATGACCGATCCCGTCTTTGCGCTTGAACCCGATGTGCCGCGCAACGTGCGGCTCGCGCGCTGGCTGCTTTTTCGTCTGTTGAGTGGCCTCCGCGAAGGCTCGCTCACCGTGCGCGAAGGGGCGCAGACTTTTCATTTTGGCGACCCCGCCGCCGCGCTGCGCGCCGAGGTGCGGGTCTGCGCGCCGGAGGTGTACTGGCGTCTGCTGACCGGCGGCAGCCTGGCGGCGGCCGAGGCCTGGATGGACGGCGACTGGGAGAGCCACCAGCTGACGGCGCTGCTTCAGATCCTCGCGCGCAACGGCGAGGTGCTGGGGCGTCTGGAGCGCGGCTTCCGTCTGCTGGGCAAGCCCGTCGCCCGGCTGCGCCACTGGACCCGCCGCAACACCCGCGCCCAGGCGCGGGAGAACATCGCCGCCCATTACGACCTCGGCAACGAATTTTATGCCTACTTTCTGGATGACGACCTGCTCTACTCCAGCGCGTTGTTTACCGATGACCAGCAGGATCTGACCCAGGCCCAGCGGGCCAAGATGGCGCGCCTGTGCGACCAGCTGGCGCTCACTCCCGGCGATCATCTGCTGGAGATTGGCACCGGCTGGGGGGCGCTGGCCGAGTACGCCGCCCGCCATTACGGCTGCCGGGTCACCACCACCACCCTTTCCCGGGAGCAGCACCGCTGGGCTACCGAGCGCATGGCCCGCGCCGGGCTGCAGGATCGCGTCAAGGTGCTGCTCTGCGACTACCGCGATCTGCGCGGCGAGTACGACAAACTGGTGTCGGTGGAGATGATTGAGGCGGTGGGCCAGCGCTACCTCCCGGCCTTCTTCCGCACCTGTCAGGCGCGCCTGCGCCCGGGCGGTAAAATGGCCCTGCAGGCGATCACCATTCAGGATCAGCGCTATCGCGACTACAGCAAAAGCGTCGATTTTATCCAGCGCTACATCTTCCCGGGCGGCTTTTTGCCCAGCATCACGGCAATGAGCGAGCTGATGACCCGCCATACCGATTTTGTGGTGCGCAACCTGTTCGACATGGGCCCGGATTACGCCCGCACCCTGGCCCACTGGCGGCAGCGTTTTACCCACGCCTGGCAGGATATTGAAAAGCTCGGCTTTGATGAGCGCTTCCGCCGGATGTGGCTCTACTACTTCGGCTACTGCGAAGCCGGATTTAACGCCCGCACCATCAGCGTGGTGCAGCTCACCGCGGAGCGGGTATGACACGCCCGGCGCAGCATCTGCTGATGGCCCTCGCGTTCGATGTTTACTGGACGCTGGTGGTGATGTTGCGCGAGCGCGGTCTGCTGATCTGGCTGACGCTGGCCATTTTCGCCTGGCTGCGGTTGCCGGCGGCCAGTCGTCCGCCCGCCCTGCTGTTGGCCGCGGCGGGCTGCGGCCTGGACGCCTGCTGGGCGCTGGCGGGGCTGATCGATTTTCGCGGCGACAGCCTGCTGCCCCTGTGGATGGTGGCCCTGTGGCTGATGTTCGCCGTCGTCTGGACCCGACTGACCCGCACCGCGACGCTTCCCGGCTGGGTGCTGGCCACGGCCGCCACCGTCGGCGGCCCGGTGGCCTACCTGATCGGCGCTCGCCTCGGAGCCATGACCCTGCTGGTGCCGACGGCGCTTGGCGTGGCCGCCATGGCCTGCGGCTGGCTGGTGCTCATGCTGTTATTCCATCTGGGGATGGGGAGGCAAAAATGAGATTCGCCCTGTTACTGCTATGGCTGACCATCCTCGCCCCGGCGGCCCACGCCGCCGACTGGCTGACGTGGCGCCGCGTCGGCGAGGCGACCCTCACCTGGGGGCCGTTCACCGTCTATCACTCGCAGCTGCGTACGCCCAATGGCCGGTATGACGGCCCGCAGCAGGATCGGGCGCTGATCATCACCTACCGGCGCGACATCGATCGCGAGGCGCTGGTGGAGGCCACCCGCGACCAGTGGCAGGCGCAGGGCATTCTGCAGCAGGAACCGCGCAGCGAAGCCTGGCTACGCATGCTGCAGGGGATCTGGCCGGACGTCGCGCCGGGCAGCCAGCTGGCGTTCGTGGTCAGCGGCGGCGAGGGGCAGTTCTGGTACCGCGCCAGCGCCGCGCAGACCGCCTTTACCCCGCTCGGCCCGCGCCAGTCGGCGGCGTTCAGCACCCGCTTTCTCGCCATCTGGCTCGATCCGCGCACCACTTATCCCGAACTGCGTCAGCAGTTGATCGGAGGTACACCATGAAACGCATTCTGACCCTTGGCCTGGCGCTGCTGATGCTGATCCTCGCCGGCTGCAGCACCGAGGTCACGGAGTACCGGCAGCAGCAGCCCGCCCTCGACATCTTTCACTATTTTCAAGGGCGAACCGAGGCGTGGGGGATGGTGCAGGATCGCAGCGGCAAGCAGCTGCGCCGCTTCCATGTTGAGATCGATGGCGACGTCGTCGGCGACACCCTGACCCTCCATGAGCGCTTTGTCTATGACGACGGCGAGAAGCAGCAGCGGGTATGGCGCATTCGCCGCACCGGCGATAACCGTTATCAGGGCACCGCCGGCGATATCGAAGGCGTGGCCAGCGGCCAGGCGGCAGGCAATGCCTTTCACTGGCGCTACAGCATGAACGTCGAGGCCAGCGGCAGCCGGTGGCTGCTGCACTTTGACGACTGGATGTTCCTGCAGGACGGCAGCCATTTATTTAACAAAACCGAGATGAAGAAATTCGGCATTACGGTCGCCACCGTGACCCTTTTCTTTACCCGAACCACAGCAGAAGAGAGGACAGCGCCATGAACACGCAACCTGTCATTGGGATCAGCGGATGTTTAACCGGCTCAGCCGTGCGATTCGACGGCGGGCATAAGCGTATGGGCTTTGTGATGGATGAGCTCGCGCAGTGGGTGGCGTTTAAACCCGTCTGCCCGGAGATGGCGATCGGCCTGCCCGTTCCCCGCCCGGCGCTCCGCCTGGTGCAGACCCCGGTCGGGGAGATCCGCATGCGCTTCAGCCACGCCCCGCACGAGGATGTGACGGAGAAGATGGCTGATTTCGCCAGCGCCCACCTCGCAACCCTGGGCGAGCTGTCGGGCTTTATCGTCTGCGCCAAATCGCCGAGCTGCGGGATGGAGCGCGTGCGGCTGTATGACGAAAAAGGCAATCGCGGGCGTAAGGAAGGCGTGGGGCTGTTTACCGGCGCCCTGATGGCGCGCTACCCGTGGCTGCCGGTGGAAGAGGATGGCCGGCTGCACGATCCGCTGCTGCGGGAGAATTTTGTCGAGCGCGTTTTCGCCCTGCATGAACTCAACGCCCTGCGCGCCCGCGGCCTGACCCGTCACGGTCTGCTGGCCTTTCACAGCCGCTACAAGCTGCAACTGCTGGCTCATCACCAGGCGGGCTACCGGGAGATCGGCCCGTTCGTCGCCTCGCTGCATGAATGGGAGGATCTGGAGGCGTTCTTCGAGGTTTACCGCGAGAAGCTGATGGCGATCCTCAAGCAGCCCGCCTCGCGGAAAAACCACACCAACGTGCTGATGCATATTCAGGGTTATTTTCGCGACCAGCTGAACAGCCGCCAGCGCGGCGAGCTGCGGGAGGTGATCCTCAACTATCGCGCCGGGCTGCTGCCGATCCTCGCCCCGCTGACGCTGCTTAAGCACTATCTGGCCGAGTATCCGGATCGCTACCTGCAGGCGCAGAACTATTTTGACCCCTACCCGCAGGATCTGGCCCTGCGCCTGACGGTGAACTGAAGGGAGATGGGCCAGCTGCCCGGCGGCGCTGCGCTTGCGCGGGCCTGGGGGTGTGAGCCTGCGGGAAGGAACGTAGGCCGGATAAGGCATTTATGCCGCCATCCGGCACTACCGCAGGTATGGAGCCTGACCGCCCGGCGGCGCTGCGCTTGCCGGTCCTGGGGGGAGCCCGCAGGAAGGAACGTAGGCCGGATAAGGCATGTATGCCGCCATCCGGCATAAATGGAGCGCATCAGTTGTAGCCCGGCTAAGCGTAGCGCCAGCCGGGAACGCTCCTTCGACAACGCTATCGCATCAGAACCACGCCTCAAACATCCCGCCGACGTTCAGCGAATCCAGCTGCTGGTCCTGGGTGCCGTTAACCTTCGCGGTATGCTCGTTGTCCACCTGGCCGCCGGTCACGTAGAAGCGCAGCATCGGACGGAACTCCGGCCCCATGCCGATGGCTATGTTCTGCGACAGCGTCAGCTTCCAGCCGTGGTTATCCCCGCCCTGGTCGTAATCCACGCGCTGGTAGCCCGCTTCCAGCCAGGTGGAGTGCACGTCGTTCCAGAAATACATCGGCCGCACGATGGCACCGTAGTTTTTACGGTTGTCGGTATTATCCTTGCCGTTGTCGTAGTCATGGAAGGCCAGCAGATATTCCACCTGCGCCTGCTGGGTGAACTTATGGCTGCCCTCGAAGCTGGCGTAGACCGTGGTCAGGTCGTCGGTTTTGTTATAGACGCTGTTATCCGAGTTGTCGGAATAGCGCAGGATCACCTTGTTCACCCCGCTGTCGTTGGTGTGGCTCAGCACCAGGCCGCCCTGCCAGGCTTCGAGACGCGCGTCGCTGTCCACCGCCTTTGAGTCAAAGCCGTAGTTGGCGTACACCTCGACGTCGATCGGCCCGGCCTTGATGTTGTGGGTTTTGGTGGTCAGCGCGTAGTGGCCGTTGTCGCCGGTGTCGGAGCTGCCGGTACAGGTGATGCGCGACGGGTTGGTCTCGTCGGCCATCACTTCCGGACTACAGGATTTCACCTGCGACACCGCCGCCACGTCGAACTGCACGCCGCCGATATCAAAGTTCTTCACCCCGGCGCCCTGGCCGTCGTGGTTCATCCAGAAGTAGTCGTTGATCCCCTGTTGCGGACGCTGGTGGAAGTCGCGGCCGGCCCAGATATAGGCGTTGGGGTTGGATTCCAGCACGTTGGTGACCCCGACGTAGGCCTTCTTCAGGTTAACTTCGTCGCTCCAGTGGTCGAACATCACGTTGAGATCCCAGATAGCCCCCTGCGCGCTTTTGAAGGCCTTGCTGATCTGGAATTCGCCGCCGTTGCTTTCGTTGCCCAGACGGCCGATCGCCGAGGCGCCGTTATAGGAGCCGTCGACGCCGACATATTTCTGGTCGCCGGTCTGGAAGTGGGCGCCATAGCGGGCGTAGCCGCTGAACTTGAGGCCAAACGGAATGGCCATATCCGGCGAGGCGGCGGTGGTCTGCGGGTTGGTGATCACGTCGACCTTTTTGTCGGCCGCGGCGTCGATTTTCGCCTGGCGGTCGGCCAGCGCTTTATCAACGGCTTTGGCGACGATGGCGTCGATCTGTTCCTGAGTAAATTCTTGCGCCATTACAGAGGTAAGCGGAAAAAACGCGGCGATAACCGCCATGGTTAATGGAAGCTTTTTTATCATTGTCATGAGTTTCTCAATATAGGTTAATTTTATTCAGACAATAACCAGCCTATTCTGAGCTGACAGAATATGTCGCTATCATCAGAACAAGTTATTTTTTATTTTGTACGGTCACAGAGGCGTTACACAATTATCGTTACCCTTCCTCCTTCGCTGATATTAAACAGGTGGTCTTTCGCCACTGACAAAAAAAACACAGCACGAACCAATAAACGCTATTTCCCGGCAGCGGATAGACGGCGCAATACATGCCCCCGCGGGGGCATGTCAGCAAAAATTAACCAAAGATATAGGTATTGACGAGATTTTCGAGTAATTCCTGACGCCCGCTCTGAGGCTGCGGATTCAGATTATGCTGCTCAGCGTATCGGGCAATATTATCCAGCGACATCTGCCCGCTCATAATTTTCTGCCCCAGCTCGCCCTGCCAGCCGGCATAGCGTTTTGCCAGACCCTGATCGAGCTTGCCATCTTCAATCATGCGCGCGGCCAGCTTGAGGGACAGCGCCATCACGTCCATGGCGCCAATATGGCCATAGAACATGTCGTATTTGTCGGTGCTCTGCCGACGAACTTTGGCGTCAAAGTTCAGGCCGCCGGTGGTGAATCCCCCGGCTTTAAGGATCTCGTACATCACCAGGGTATTTTCTTCCACACTGTTCGGGAACTGATCGGTATCCCAGCCGAGCTGCGCATCGCCGCGGTTGGCATCAACGGAGCCGAAAATGCCCAGCGCGATGGCGCTGGCGATTTCATGGTGGAAAGAGTGCCCCGCCAGAGTGGCGTGGTTGGCTTCAATGTTCACCTTGATCTCATTTTCCAGACCAAACTGCTTCAGGAAACCATACACCGTCGCGACATCGTAATCGTACTGATGCTTGGTGGGCTCCTGCGGTTTCGGCTCGATAAGCAGCGTGCCGCCAAAGCCAATCTTATGCTTGTGCTCCACCACCATCTGCAGGAAGCGGCCAATCTGCTCGCGCTCCTGGCGCAGGTCGGTATTCAGCAGGGACTCGTAACCTTCGCGGCCGCCCCACAGAACATAGTTTTCGCCGCCGAGCTGGTGGGTAGCGTTCATGGCGGTCACCACCTGCGTGGCCGCCCAGGCAAACACCTCCGGATCGGGGTTGGTCGCCGCCCCGGCGCCGTAGCGCGGGTGGGTAAAGCAGTTGGCGGTGCCCCACAGCAGTTTCACGCCGGTTTGCTGCTGTTTCTCCGCCAGCACCTCGGTCATGATGGCGAAATTATGCAAATACTCTTTCAGCGACGCGCCTTCTGGCGAGACGTCGACATCGTGGAAGCAGTAATACGGCACGTTGAGCTTGTAGAAAAATTCAAACGCCACGTCCGCTTTGCGTTTGGCCATTTCCAGCGCATCGCCCGCGGCCTGCCAGGGACGCTCAAACGAGCCGGCGCCAAACATATCCGCGCCATTCCAGCAGAAATTATGCCAGTAACAGGCGGCAAAACGCAGATGATCTGCCATGCGTTTTCCCAGCACGATTTCATCCGGATTATAGTGGCGAAACGCCAGCGGATTATCGGTTTTGGGTCCGGCAAAGCGAACGCGATCAACCTGGTCGAAATAGGTTTGCATGATGAACTCCGAAATTGAGAAACAGGAAAATTAACAACTGTGACACATCGTGTATTCTCATCGTCGGTTGCTCAATTACGTTATTTCACTCGGCGATTGAGAAAATGCTCAAATGTGAGCCATCTCGCAAATAAAACTATTTTAAATATCTCGCTTCGCGCGCGTATAGAGTACACTTCCTGGGGAATTCAGGTATCCATACCAAATTAAAATGCCGGTTTTGTCACAATGCCTGCCTGCCCGAAAATTAGCGGCGGATAACGATTCAACGCAGGCGATACAGGCCTTTGCTTCGAGGATCACAGAAGTAAAAAAACATAATTACGTAATTTAAAAACGTAATAGATTCTTCCAGGTCAACTGTGTCAGAAAGTGTTTCACCTACACAAAACAAACCGGAGTCTGCTTAGAATGAGTAAAAACATAATGCACAGTCGGCATGATGAATATCATAAATTAACCCGTGGAGAACGAATTGGTTATGGCATGGGCGACTTTGCGCAAAACCTGGTTTTCGGCACAATTGGGGGTTTTCTGGCTTTGCATATGCTGACGGTAAATACCATCAGCACGGCAACGGCAGGCTTTATTTTTCTTTTTGTCCGTATCATTAATGTGTTTTGGGATCCGATGGTCGGAACCTACGTGGATAAACGAACCTCAAAAGCAGGGAAATATCGCCCCTGGCTGTTACGAGCCGGCGTGCCGCTGGTGATCCTGTCGGCATTACTGTTCGCGCCAATCCCTGGGGTGAAAGGTTCGGTGGCTTTCGCCTTTATTATTTATCTGGCGCTGGACCTGGTTTATTCCTTAGTCAATATTCCCTATGGCTCGCTGAATGCGTCGCTGACCCGCGACCCGGAATCGATCGATAAGCTGACCAGTACCCGCATGATGCTGGCCAACAGCGCCAACCTGCTGGTCTATACCCTGTTCCCGATGTTTGTGCAGATGGCGGCGCCGAAAGATCGCAGCCTGAAAGATACCGGCTTTTTCGGCCTTGAGCTGAATCTGGGGAACTATACCGATCCGTCAGCGAACTACGCCTGGTTCGGCGTGTACGCCATCTATATGATCATCGGCGCGGTGGCCCTGTTTATCTGCTACAAATGCACCAAAGAACGCGTGGTCGCGACCGCCGAGCAGACCGCCAACGTCAAAACTACCGACCTTTTCCACGAGCTCAGACATAACCGTCCGCTGGTTATTCTCGGCATGTTCTTTATGCTGGCCTTTACCTTCATGTTCTTCATGAACACCGTTAACGGCTTCTTCAACCAGTTCGTCGTCGGCCACTCCGAATGGATGGGCGCCGTGGGCCTCGTCGCGTCTATTCCCGGCATCGCCTTCCCGGTGTTCTGGCCGAAACTGAAAAAAATCTTTGGTAAAAAAGGCTTCTTCCATCTGTTCCTCGCCATGTTCATCGTCGGCGAACTGCTGACCTACGTCTGGTCCCGCGAAGGGATGCACGACGCCCTGTGGCTGGCCTACATCGCCACCTTTATTAAACAGTGGGGCTTAACCTCCGCCACCGGCTTTATGTGGGCGCTGGTACCGGAAGTTATCGCGTACGGCGAATTAAAATCGGGCAAACGCAATGCCGCCATTATCAATGCCATTATGGGACTCTTCTTCAAGATCGGCTTCACCATCGGCGGCGCTATCCCGCTGTGGCTGCTGGCGGTGTATGGATTTAATGAAAGCGGCGCCGTGCAGAGCGCCAGCGCCATCGACGGGATCATTATGACCGCGGTGTGGATCCCAATTGCGCTGGCCGCTATTTCGATGGTGATCATGCAGGTTTATCCGATCTCCGATAAACATGTTACCGACATCAACCGTCAGCTGGATGAGATCCGCGTGTAGTTAAAAAAATAATAAATCAGACCGATTCGTCACTTTCCATTTTAAAAGGTGTAATGAAATGTCACTTATTCAAAACCCGATATTACGCGGCTTCAATGCCGACCCCAGTATTATTCGCGTCGAGGATACGTACTATATTGCCAACTCGACGTTTGAGTGGTTTCCGGGCGTGCGTTTACATGAGTCGAAAGACCTGAAAAACTGGAACCTGCTGCCTTCGCCGCTCTCCACCACCACCCTGCTGGATATGAAGGGCAACCCCTCCTCCGGCGGCATTTGGGCGCCGGCGCTCTCCTGGGCCGACGGGCAATTCTGGTTGGTGTATACCGATGTGAAGGTCACCGAAGGCGCCTTTAAAGACATGACCAACTACCTGACCACGGCGAAGGATATTCGGGGCCCGTGGAGCGACCCGATCAAGCTGAACGGCGTCGGGTTTGACGCCTCGCTGTTCCATGACGACGATGGCCGGAAATATATCGTCCAGCAAACCTGGGATCACCGGGAGTACCATCACCCCTTCGATGGCATTACCTTAACGGAACTGGATACCAACACGCTGAAGTTAATGCCGGAAACCGCGCGCACCATCTACCGCGGCACCGCCGTGGCGCTGGTCGAGGGGCCGCACCTCTATAAACTGAACGGCTACTACTATCTGTTTGCCGCCCAGGGCGGCACCGTGTTTACCCACCAGGAGGTGGTGGCGCGGTCGAAAACTCTCGAGGCCAACAGCTTCGAAACCGAGCCGGGCGACGTGTTCTTAACCAACGTCGATACCCCGGACAGCTACATCCAGAAACAGGGCCATGGCGCGCTGGTCTCCACTCCGGAAGGCGAATGGTATTACGCCTCGCTCTGCGCCCGGCCGTGGAATCGCCCGGGGGAATCCATCTACGACCCGCGCGGCTGGTCAACCCTCGGCCGGGAAACCGCGATCCAGAAAGTGTACTGGGACGATGAGGGCTGGCCGCGTATTGAAGGCGGTCACGGCGGGAAAACCTTCGTCGAAGGGCCGAAAGACGCCATCTTCACCGAAAGCGCCAGCGATAATAGCCAGCAGGATGACTTTACCTCGCCAGCGCTCGATCCGAACTGGAATACCCTGCGGGTGCCGTTTACGGCCAAAATGGGCACCACCGGCGACGGCAAATTAACCTTAATCGGCCAGGGTTCGTTAGCCAATACGCATGACCTGTCGCTGATTGCCCGCCGCTGGCAGGCCTTCTATTTTGACGCCGCGGTGAAGGTGAAATTCGAACCCTTCAGCTACCAGCAGATGGCCGGATTAACAAACTACTATAACGACCGCCACTGGAGCTTCGTCTTCCTGACCTGGAATGAAATTAACGGCAAGGTCATCGAAGTCGGCGAAAATAATCGCGGGAAATACACGTCGTACCTGAAGGATAACGCCATCAAGGTGCCGGACGGCGTGGAATACGTCTGGTTCCGGACCAAGGTCCGCAAGCAGACCTACAGCTATGAATACAGCTTCGATGGCGTGTCGTTCACCGAGATCCCGGTCCAGCTGGATGCCGCGGTACTGTCCGATGACTATGTGTTGCAGAGCTACGGTGGGTTCTTTACCGGGGCGTTCGTCGGCCTGGCGGCGGTAGACTACGCCGGGTACGGCACCCAGGCTGAGTTTTATCAGTTCGAGTATCAGGAGCTGGGCGATAGGTTAGCGGCCGATGGGAGCTACAGCTGGGAGGCTGGCGAGACGCGGGATAAGTAAGAGTGTGTGAGCCCCCGCTACCGGTAAGGTAGCGTGGGGTTTGTGCTGTGTGTGATGTAATTAAAGCGAGTGCTGTCGGATGTCAGTCTGCGGGGCGCAGCCGGGCCTTCAGCTCTTCGGGAGTAAACGGCGGATCTCGCCGGTGCAGCATTGCATGGCAATTGGGACATACCGGGATCAGATCGGTTTCAGGATTCAGACGGTAGTCCTGCTTTATCCCGGACAGTGGAATGAGATGGTGGATATGGATAAAACCCTGGCCGATTTCGCCATAGCGGCTGGCCATATCCAGACCGCATACCTGACACCGGCAGCCATGCAGGCGAAGCGCCGCCTGACGAGCCTGACGGTCGCGCTCATAGCGATTGACCACCACCTGCATCGCCGCCCCTTCCACGAACTCCATAGTCGTCTGTCCCTCATCGGGGAAAAGCGCAACCTCGTCATCGCCAGCGCCCTGCGACGCGATCGTAAATCCTTGATCCAGTAACAGACGCACGCATTTGGATTTAATCCCCCCGCTGAAATCCGCCGGGGTAAATTCCGTACCCGTCGCAAGCGTGGCCGCTAACCCGACGATGGCTTTTGAAGGATACCGACGCCCCTCAAACTCGATCTCATACAGACGCGCGTTTTTAAACTGATGCGCAACGCCTGCATCGTAAGCGCGAATGGCGGCGATGATGCATTCCCTGGATAAATGGTCCGGTAGTTTTTTCATAAGACATAGCTATCTGATGGCGCGAAGCTTGAGTATAAATAGAAAGCTATGGGCTTTTCGAACAAATAAATAGCTGTGATAGTTAAATCGCGATCCACGTAGAACCGCCGCATCTGGTGGGTTGATCGGCAAGGATTTTGCGAGCATCATCGCATTTATTTAGCTGCCACTGTAACGCTATGCCCTCCAGCACGACCCTGCAACACGCGATCGAGAACATCACTATCTGGCGCAAAGGCGAACAGCGTGCGCCGCATAAGCCACTGTTGCTGCTGTACGTCCTCTCACAGTACCAGCGCGGCCATGCGCGGATGTTCGACTACGCCTCGGAGATACGCGATGAGCTGCATAGTCTGCTAGAACGCTTTGGCCCGCAGCGCCGCCAGTACCGGCCGGATATGCCCTTCTGGCGCCTGAAAGGCGACGGCTTCTGGGAGCTGCACAACAGCGACCAGTGTTCAACCCAGGGCAGCCGACAGCCGCCCGGCAAAGAGCTGGAGCTCTGTCACGTCGCCGGCGGCTTCGATGAGCCGCATTTTGCGTTACTCAACAAAAATAAGAGGCTGATCAATACCCTCGCCCATCAGATCCTCGAGGCGCACTTCCCGGAGAGTATTCAGGAAGAACTGGCTGAAGAGATGGGATTTGATCTGCAGCAGATCCGTAAAGAGCGCGACCCGCATTTTCGCCAGCAGGTGCTGCGCGCCTATAACTATGAGTGCGCGATCTGCGGCTTCAATATGCGCCATGATAATACCTCCGTCGCCCTGGAAGCGGCCCATATCAAATGGAAGCAGCACGGCGGCCCATGTGAAATCCCTAACGGCCTGGCGCTCTGCGCGATTCACCATAAGGCCTTTGATAAAGGATCCATTGGTCTGGATGAGGATATGCGCATCCAGGTTTCGCCGGCGGTGAACGGCGGGGGCATCGTTGGCAGGCTATTCTGGGATTTTGATGGTAAGCCGATTACCTTACCGCAGGGAAAAGAATGCTATCCGCAGGAAGGGTTTGTGGCATGGCACCGGCGGGAGGTGTTCAGGGGATGAGGGTTATGGGGATGGTGATAAGCGGGTTTCGATGCTGCCTTCTCGCTCCTGAACATCAACAGATCTTTTCGTGTCTGCACCACCATCGTCTTTAAGCCACATATACGGAGGGATTGGCATCTCATTTGCTCCTTATCGTTGAAATTAACTTCAATGTCATAATGTAAAGCACAGCTGAAAGGAATATCACTATTATCAGCGATATATAAAAGAAAGTGTCATACATCGTATCGGCATTCACAATTCCGAATAAGAAGTGGCAAATATCTCTTGCGATATCATAATCGAGATAGATTTCCGGTCTTGGAAGTGCACGTCCCAGAACCAAAAACAGCAATATAAAATAAATAATCTTACTGATTTTACGGGCAAACGTTATTAGAGCCACTGGCAACAACCTCCACCCAACCGCGAGCCATCAGGGAACGCATGCAGGGAACCTGTACTAACGATGTATTCATAAGCGCATTTCGGATCATGGCAAAATCAGAATTATGGGTGATAGTAATACAACCCTCGGAAACCGTACCCGGATGCAAACGGAAGTTACCACGTTTCACACCCTCTACCCACGTCTCATCGTCAATTCCGCGGTCGTCACGCCATAACGCAAACCAATCGCTATTCCCCCGCCGTAGTTCGCGGCAGGACGTAATGAAACGATTGGTATTAGCCCTGCTTTTATTTATTTTCAAAGAATCGGCTGTAGCCCCCGCTCTCACGCCGGAAGCGGATATCACTCTGGTGAATCCGTCAATGTTTGCTCGTGAAGGATATCGACGGCACAACATGATGCTGTCGATGTGTTCACATAAACCGCCTGTTCATGAGTCATAACCCGTTTCTGCCATGAACAAGTCAGAGCAAATACATATATTTTAACATCCAAATTTTTTGCGTATCCAATCACTTATCGAATACTTATATGCGCTTTATTATTTATTAAATTAATACATCTCACACCAAGATAATTCATCATAATAATCAACCGTAAAGTGATATACTATGCTGTTTTAAGCCTTATTTAAATCAATGGTTCAAAATCATTTTGCAATACAATTTGTAACAATTAGGTTATGGTAACACTTATCAAGTTTTTTATTCTCTTGCAAATTAACATCGCTTATTTCTTGCAAAAATGATGTAGATCCTCAGTCATTTATTTAAACATAGGATAGCTATATGGCAGACATAGAAGGGATAGCGCGGAAGTTATATAACATCATTATCTCTCCTGATACAGTTACAGGGCTTATCAATGGTGGGTTATCTGTTCCTTTAGATTATGGTTATCTGATTTACGGTATCTTTGATACGGATACAAGATATGAACGTGAAACAGAAAGAATCCGTATGATGACCGCGATAAGACATGACATTCTTAACTATGAAAATATCGTTAATGCAGTTAAATTAATCTTTCAGTTATTTAATAAATATATATCCGAATCAGAACAAGATAGAATATACAGAAGTGTAGTTACCTCTATCGTGGGTAGAATCTCTACGAATATTATCGCATCGAACATCGCTAAAGCCGTTATAGAAAAAACGTCATTTACTTATGTAGTATTTAAGGGGAAAGGAAATCCAATAGCCTTTTTAAGTACTATCCTCTTGTTTGGTGGAATGGCAGAGCGTTCCATCAGGACGTCTGATAAACTCAGGAATGAAGCGCCCGAGGTATACTCGTTGTTAAGACCCCGCGATTATGTTCTTCTTTATTTCTTATTTGCCGATGCGGTACAACCTTTTGTGGATGCCATCCATGCAGGGTACACCGAGGGCAACCCCGTATTCGACAAGATTATGAAAAGAGTGGAAGATCATTTAAATACGAATGCTAAGGCTGGGTGATATGAAAAAAATCATCACGCCACTCGTCGATATAGTTCTCTGCACCTATATTATTACCACATGCTTTATTTGCCTGACTGAGTTTAATAACTGGCAGAATAAAATAATCGCAGTGACGATTATAATCGGCAGCGCTTATATCATCGCCATTGCATTGAATAGATTACTGGGAACAAAGATAGGTGTGTTAAGCGGTATTTTTAATTTACTATCAGGCCCACTATTAATTATTGGCGCTATTGTTTGCATAGCCTTACTTGACCCGTGGCCGGTTAAGGTTATTGGTCTGTTTTTATGGGTCATTATAATGTTTTGTTTACCTTCATTTATAAATAGAGATAAGGAATAATCATGTCAAATCCAGCATATCTTTGGCTAACCGATACAAACGGCTCCCCTATAACTGGTAGTTCTCTCGTTACAGGGCGTATTGGCGCTATTGAATTAAAAGCGGTAACGCACCACCTATCCATTCCTGTGGATGGAAACACCGGGAGATTAACAGGAACCAGAGTACATACGCCTATTACGGTACAGAAAGATTTTGATAAAACAACGCCCCTTTTATACAAAGCGCTGAGTGAGAACCAAACATTAAAGTCGGCAACCATAAAGATGTATCAGATCCTTGATGCAGGTGTTGAAAGCGAATATTTTAATATTATATTAGAGAATGTAAAAGTAACCGGAATTACCCCCAACTTATTTCCTGATTCTGGTACAGGTACGCACAGCGAGACGATTCAGTTAAGGTATGAGGCCATCACCTGGAAACATTGCGATGGGAATATCATTTACAAAGATTCCTGGAACCACAGGGCAACGGCATAAATTCTCCTTAGACTAAAGGCCATTCAAAAAAGTGGCCTTTTATAAGTTTAACTGATGATTTAAACCACCCTCGCCAAACAAGCCATCCAAATGCAACCGCATGGTTTGGAGGCATAGTATCTTGAAGCTATACCTCCTTGAGTAGCGCTAAATTAATTCAACACATTCGATACCTGCATAGCTTTAAGCCCCCTATAACTTCCGCTGTTCCAGGCTGGAATAAATCGTTTTAATTTCCGCTTGTAAGCTTTCGCCACGGTATACCATCGACGTATCGTATCGTTTGTACTTCTCATCACGCGTAGCGCTAAACCAGTTGAACGATCCTATGCACAGCAGCCCTTCATCACCAATCACGATTTTACTGTGAACACGGTTGACCAACATAGTCACAATGCCCAGCGCATTTAGTTTTTCCACTGCATCATTAAGGCGCTGCTGTTTTGCTTTGCGCTTTTCATAACTGACGTCTTGGGTATTAAAGCTTTTATCCGTTACGACAGTAATGTCGATACCACTTTAAGCACACCTGTTTTAGTTCCACGCACTTTTTGAGAGTTCCGGTTTTTCAGCCATCAGCCGGTACTCTTCCGGCGTCAGGTTGTTCAGGGACTCATGAGGCCGCTCGTTGTTATATTCTATCAGCCAGCGCTCGGTAATTTCCCGTGCTTCATTCAGTGTTCTGAACAGGTAAAAATCCAGAATTCCTGTCCGGTATGTCCGGTTGAACCGTTCGATAAAAGCATTTTGTGTAGGTTTACCCGGTTTAATAAATTCGAGCTGCACGCCATGTTCTTCGGCCCATTGTGCCAGTGCCCGCGAGACCAGTTCTGGCCCGTTGTCCATCCGCATTTTCAGCGGATAGCCGCGGTTTGCCACGATCCTGTCCAGCACCCGGATGATTCGCTGAGCCGGGATATTCCGGTTGATTTCTATCGCCAGTGCTTCACGGTTAAAATCATCCACCACATTGAAGGTCCGGAAGCGTCTGCCGCAGACCAACGCGTCGTGCATAAAATCGATGGGCCAGCTCTGGTTTAACGCTTGCGGTGTCGCCAGGGGTGCTGAATTACGCACTGGCAGCCGCTGTTTTCCCTTGCGACGAAAATTCAGTTTCAGCAGGCAATAAATCCGGTGAACACATTTATGGTTCCAGGTATTGCCCTGCCTGCGCAGCAGCTGGAACAGCTTCTTAAAACCGTAGCGCGGATAGCGTTCTGCCAGTTCAGTCAGCACGTGGATCACGGGTTCATCACGCCGGGTATCGGGCTGATAAAAATACACCGTCCTGCTCAGCGATAACGTCCTGCAGGCCTGGCGTAAACTTATGGCAAATTGCGTCGTCAGATAGCTGACGAGTTCACGCTTTATCGCTGGTTTTAAAGCTTTTTTCGATGACGTCTTTCAGTGCCCGGCACTCAAGACTGAGATCAGCAAACATCTGTTTAAGCCTCCGATTCTCGTCTTCCAGATCTTTGATTTTTTTAATATCGACCGCTTCCATCCCGCCATGCTTTGCCTTCCAGTTGTAATAGCTGGCTTCCGAAATAGCGGCCTCACGGCAAACATCCTTGACGGTACGTTCAGCTTCGACGGACTTCAATACGGCGATGATCTGGTGTTCAGTGAATCGGATCTTGCGCATAGCGATCTCCTCTGGGGACATAATCAGTATGTCGGAAGATCTCTAAAAGTGAATGGTTCATTTTGCCGGGATACTTACAACACCCCCACCGCAGTTCGCGGAAGGATGTAATGAAACGATTGGCGTTAGCCCTGCTTTTATTTATTTTCAAAGAATTGGTTGTAGCTTCCGTTCTCACGCCGGAAGCCGACCATTATGACAGCTATCTGTTAGTCGGCACTTAGCCCGCAACAGCCATTGCTGGAACAACTTACGACCTTCTGTTCCGTCCAGTGTTCTCCAGAGTGTAGGCCAAGCGGTGCCATATTCTAAGCAACCACCAAAGGTGAAAGAACATACTCGCTAGATAAGTTCCAGCGTCACCAGCTTTACCAGCAACACCGGCTAACAGGTAACCACTAGTAATTTACCGGTCCGCGATACCGCCGCCCTGATCCAGCTTCACAAAAGACAGGCTCTTGCTCTGTTGGAATGCAGGCAATTGTGGAAATCTCGTCTGCAACTGACCGTGCGGATAAACACTATCCATAGCTGGCGACCTGCTCCCATTGATTAACATACTTTGATTTTATTACATTTGCTCATTTACTCGCCAACACCAAAAACTTACACTTCCCACATGGAATTAAAAGCAAAAATAAGGATAAGGACGAATGGCTATTGGTCATTTTTTATTTAGGGGTGATAAGACCGCTTGCGGTGGCAGGATTCTTGAAGGATGCCCCGACCATCAATTTTTCGATAAAGATATGGCATGTGAAGGCCATAAAGTAACCTGCGGCAAACATCCAGGGCATTATCGTATCTGCGGCGGCCTTGATAGTGACGAAATACATGGTAAAAGAGTAGCCGGAACACTGCACAGCCGTTGTTCCTGTCCCTGCAAATCACGTTTTATTCCTTCCATCGATGACACTTATGAATTTTCTACAGGGGCAGCGAAAGCCGACACAGCCCAATCTCAAGTCGTCGAATTTCCCGTTCTCCCCGGCCCGATTTATGATCCCCAAGCTGATAATGTGACTGACACCTGCAAGCCAGAAGATAACCCGCTGCTGAACGGCGTTTATATCTGGACTGAAACGACAAGTGCAGGTCATGTTTTCGTTTCAGTGCATGAGAATAACAATATCTTCCTCTACACCTATGGACGCTATGGACGCACTGATAAAAGTACCTTCACTGGGGATGGGATTTTAGACTTTTTCCAAGATGAAGATGCGCGTAAGTATTACCGATACGAACTTTATGAAATGGGAGCTCGCGCTTTCCGCATTGATGATGCAGATCCTAAAATAATCCGTAAATTCTTCGAAAACCTTTGGAATGGCGGTGTAACACCAATCCAAACGCCAAACATGCAAGATGGTACAAAGCGAAGAGGCCGAACCATTGATAAGTATGATGTCACTGGTAGCAACTGTACCACTCACTCAGTCGAGGGGCTCAAGTTTGCTGGCTCAAAGGTATTCGAACACGGTTACACATCCACGACAACACAGCTACCAATCGACATAGAAGAAGATTTTACTATTCCGGTTTCACTGCAAAGATATCTTGAATCAAAGAGTGCGGATTTCTCATCAATCCTCGTTGTCGAAATGACTAATACATTCAAACAGCAGTACCCTAACACCGAGAACAAAAGCCCTCAATCAATAGGAGGGAGTGCAAAAATTCAACAATCTGCTGCCGATTCCGCTGCTGTTGCTGGCTCAACATCCCCCTACTCAGGCGGTACAGTAGGCGGTTCATTGGGAAGCACTTACGATGATGAATAAGAAGTTCTGGATCAGATGGGTGAGTATCGCGCTGATCTGTGCAGCGTATTACGCTATCGTGCTTTATTTCGATCTGGTCTTCGCTCTTAACTTTACAGAGACAATGAGTCAAGGCGGAGAATTTACCCCTTCTCAATGTACCTGGTTTGTTAAGGAGCTAGCGCAAAATCACTCTGATTCGGCTTTAGCCTCCATCATTGGTTTCGCTGTCTGCGTCCCTTTGATCCTGCTCATCTTCAAGAAAGTGAAATGACTGTCAAAGGCTGGCGAGATCCAGCCTTTTCCTTCCTCCCTCATTTTAGACAATATGTAGTGGCACACTGAATTTGGCCACCCTGGACTGCCCCCACCACTCCGGTAGACGATTCTGCCCTAAAGTTTGAGTAAAGGAGGTTCGACTGGCGCTTCGTCAACATCATCACCCGCGCCCTGGTGGCACTGGGCCAGCGCCCGGACTACGCCCGTATCGCCCGCCACGTTATCAACATCGACGAACTATTTATCGACTACGCCCGCGTCTTTTTGCCCAGCCAGGACCGCCAGGCATGGGGCAACGTGGTACGGATTGCCGTTGGCATCACTGAGAAAAACACGCCACGTAATCTTCAGGGAAGGGACAGCTACGTCGTCGCGCTGGAGCAGTACCTTTCAACCACCCGATTACACGACACGATCCTCGACGGTCTACGTACTGCCGTGCGCTATGACAAAACCTATTTCGATAAGATCGTCGCCTCGCTGCTGCCACTGCTGGAAAAACTGACCACCAGAAAAATCTCCCAACTGCTGGCCCCGGACTACGGCGACCTTAACGACCCGCGCCCAGTATTCAACTGGCAGCAGGCCATTCGCCAGCGGGCGATTATTTATGTCGGGCTGGATGCATTGTCTGACGCAGAAATTGCCGCCGCTGTCGGCAATTCAATGTTCGCCGATCTGGTCAGCGTCGCCGGACATATCTACAAGCACGGCGTGATGGATGGCCTGCCGCAGACGGAAGAGAACCCGGCCATCAACCTGCACTGCGATGAGTTCAGTGAACTGATGGGCGATGAATTTATTCCGCTAATAAATAAAGGCGGCGGCGCAGGTGTAGAGGTTACGGCCTACACCCAGACGCTCTCCGATATAGAAGCCCGCATCGGCGACCGCGCCAAAGCGGACCAGGTCGTCGGCAACTTCAACAGTCGGATCATGATGCGGGTGCGGGAATCTGCCACCGTCGAATTGTTGACGAAGCAACTGCCGCAGGTGGATGTGCTCAGCAACAGCATCAGTTCCGGCGTTGCCGACAGCGCCGACGCACAGGGCAATATCAGTTTTTCCAGCAACACCCAGGATCGGATGAGCAGCATACAGGTGCCGTTACTGGAACCCGCCTCACTGGTACAGCTTCCCAAAGGGCAGGCGTTCGCTCTGCTGGAAGGTGGTCAGCTCTGGAAGCTACGCATCCCATTACCGGACGCAGCACACGATCCGCTGATGCCGGAAAGCATCACACACATAGCCCGCTATATGGAAAAACAGTACGACAGCACGCCCATATGGTGGGACCGCCCGGAGACAGTTGTAACGGCGAAAAATGACCCTATTTTATGGCTGAACGACAGCGAAACCACGGAGAAACAGACCGATGATACCCCGGACACACCGCCAGCTCGTGAGCGTTGAAGTGATGTGGCCTGCACAAACACTGCCTCTTCCCCTGCAACAGGCGGTGGAAGCGCTGACGCAGGGAGAAACGCCCGACCAGATTATCGCCCGGATGAATTTGCAGGGCTTTCAGGCATGGCGCGAAGCTACATCGCCGCAAGGCGAACACGACATTTTTCAGATACGACTGGATGAGGCACACGAGGCACGGTTCCTCTGCCGCTACATTACTCTGCCGCTGCACTGATGCCCGAACATGCGCCACCAGGCCCCGTGCGTCGCCCCGGACGGCTCGGCTGGATAGCATTACTTCCCGGCGTGCTGATCGGTTTTTGCCTCGGCGCGTGGATGCTGGCGATAACGCTGGAGTGGCTGGGCGAGGCGTTTTTCTGGCGGAACACCTGCGCCAGTCACAGTGAGCAGGTATTGCTGGCGACATGGCAGTGGTGGAAAAGCTCTGCTGGCGCACCGATGTGGTTAGTAGAAGACCTCGCGATTGTCAGCGATACGTTGCAGAAAGGGAGCGCGGCGCTGATTGCTTCTCTCAGTGGTCAAAGCGGGTTGTTCTGGACGGAGGCTGTCACGACGGTAATCCGCTGCGCGTTACAGTCTGCGATTAAGTTACCCTTACCTTTCTGCTGCGCTGGCTATTTTATTGCAGGCGCTACCACAGTTTGTGCTGACCATTGTTATAGGGCTGATTGACGGGCTGGTACGCCGCGACTTACGGCGATTCGGCGCAGGCCATGAGTCCGGGTTTGTTTATCATCATGCAAGGCGTATGATTTCATCCAGCTAGACAGCGACGGGGCTGGTGTTGCCACAGTTTCTTACCCCTGAATATTTTGTGGTACTAAGTTCAGTAATAGTTGGATTAGCGGTATCCTTTGTAATTAGGACATTTAAAAAATATTTTTGAGTATATTAAAATGACATTAAAGACTATCATCGAACAATTTCCACCGTTATCAGTTGATGAGCTAGTCACTGGGATCAATAATTTCCCTCAATACAACATAGCTATGAAAAAAGAATTCTTAGCTAAATTGATCAAACACCACCCTTTGCTCTATGTTGATTGGGGAGAAGGCTCTTCATATTATAGAGCAAGGTATATGGGAAATGATGCGTCCCCTATTGACCACGTCAGTAAAATTCTTTGCCCCCCAAAAGAAATAAGATCCTACGGTAGAATTGATTCAGATGAAAATGAGATTCTCTACACAGCCAGCAGTAAAAACACTGCACTTAACGAGTTAAAATATTATAATAATAGCTTTAATTATTATACTATAGCTACTTTTCGTATCTATAATAGCATAAAAGTTCTTCCGATCGGGGAACTTTCACATACTCAAGTTACAGGAAGAGGAATGCTTCTGGGTAATCAATCACAATCAATTAACAAATTGATCAATGCCTGCAATCCTGATGAAGTAACCCGATTACTTATAACTGACAAATTCCTTTCTGACTCTCTAATGAGCGATAACTACAACATAACTTCATATGTTGCCAATTGTATCTTTGAAAAAAATTCTGACATTTATGTTATAGCATACCCCAGCAAACAATATCCCGGAGGAATAAATTTCGCCATAAAAAACAAAGTGATATGGGATCACCTCGGCATAAATGCAGTTAGATATGCGCAGATTCGACATTTAGCATGTGGCTACTTTGAAGAAAGAAATACACGTCATGTGAAAGGGATTACACAAAGAGGGAAACTTATCTGGGATGAAAATCATGCTGATGATGAATATTATACCTATCCTTTGGAACCGCTCTGGACCCCGGGACAGAGCATTTAAATTATAAAAAACTCTGTTTGATTCATCGGCTGACAATAACAGTTTATAGGGTCATCTAGCAAACGAATGCCAGCGGGATGACTCATATGACTACAAATAAGCTGACATTCACGATTTTCACCATAATTGACCAGCCCCCAGGATTCGATATAACCGTAAGTTAGTAATATCTGTTTTCTAACTGTTTAATTCCCCATTTCACCATCGTGCTGCAAATTCTGATGGCGTCTGATAATTTAGTGCTGAATGTGGACGACACTCGTTATAATCCTGCCGCCAGACATTAATGGTTTTCCTGGCGTGACCGATATCTCTGAACTAGTGCTCATTCAGACATTCATCGCGAAAGCGTCCGTTAAAACTCTCAAAAAATCCGTTCTGCGTTGGTGTAAGCGCACCCGTTTTAGTTCCACGCACTTTTTGAGATTTCCGGGGTTTCAGCCATCAGCCGGTATTCTTCCGGCGTCAGGCTTTTCAGGGATTCATGGGGGCGCTCGCTGTTATATTCAGCCAGCCAGCGCTCTGTAATTTCACGTGCTTCGTTCAGGGTTCTGAACAGATAAAAATCCAGTATTTCTGTCCGGTACGTCCGGTTGAATCATTCGATAAAGGCATTCTGTGTTGGCTTGCCGGGCCTGAGAAATTCCAGCATCACACCATGCTCTTCTGCCCATTGTGCCAGCGTCAGCAAGACCAGCTCCGGACCGTTATCCATCCGCATCTTCAGCGGATATCCGCGGTTTGCCACGATCCTGCCCAGCACTCTGACAACCCGCTGCGCCGGGATATTCAGGTCAATTTCGATCGCCAGCGCTTCCCGGTTATAACCATCCACCACGTTGAAGGTTCTGAAACGTCTGCCGCACACCAGCGCATCGTGCATAAAATCGATGGACCAGCTCTGGTTCATCGCCTCTGGCGTTGCCAGCGGAGCCGGATTGCGCACCGGCAGGTGCTGTTTTCCCTTACGGCGAAAATTCAGTTTCAGCAGGAAGTAAATCCGGTGAACGCGCTTATGGTTCCAGGCGTTGCCCTGCCTGCGAAGGACCTGAAAAAACCTTTTATATCCGTATCGCGGATAGCGTTCAGCCGCCACGGTCAGCGCCATAATGACTGGCTCATCACGTTGCGTATCCGGCTGATAACGAAATACCGTCCTGCTCAGCGACAATATCCTGCATGCCTGACGTAAGCTCATGGCAAACTGCGCGGTCAGATAGCTGACCAACTCACGCTTTATCGCTGGTTTTAAAGATTTTTTTCAATAACGTCTTTCAATGCGCGGCACTCGAGGCTCAGGTCCGCAAACATCTGTTTCAACCGGCGGTTTTCATCTTCGAGGTCCTTCATCTTTTTGATATCAGAGGCTTCCATACCGCCGAACTTCGCTTTCCAGTTGTAGTACGAGGCCTCAGAAATCCCGGCTTCGCGGCACACATCTTTGACGGTGCGTCCGGCTTCGACGGACTTCAGAACGGCGATGATCTGGTGTTCGGTGAATCGGGCTTTGCGTATGGCGATCTCCTCCAAGGATATATTCAGTATGCCGGAAGATCTCTAAATGTGAATGGTCCGGTTTACCGGGATGCTTACAGGTTGACTCAGATTGACTTCTGTTGAAAGGAGAATCGCGAAAAGCCTTGCGTAGCGCGGATTTCAGGCACAAAAAAGACGTCCGTCGACGTCTATTGATGTTCCGATGGTGCGAAGGCCGGACTCGAACATCGCAACTATCCTTATGATCTTAAGAGATTAAAACTTAACATAGTGGGTTAGATACCATCATTGATACCATCAGTCCCGATTGGTGATAATCGAACAAAGAGTATATTAATCTTGTTTGCTTACACTAACTTCGACTTTATCTATATCATAAATACTTACATTGCCTCCAGTCGCATTTAACGGATCAAAAAGAGCAAGATTGATTCCTTCACTTACAGAACTACTATAAAGTACTCCATGAAAGCCAGTTTTCTTAATAAATTCGCATATATATTGACTTGGAATATAATCAAGGGCTGCACTTTTAGGTAATACAGGTCTTGTTAGTTCATAACCAAGTCGTTCAAGAAAAGGTATATCTGCAAGCATTTTACCCATTTCACCTGGATCGGTTAATAAAAACGGTGAAACGGTTTCACGAGGGTTTCTTAGGTCTATAAGAGTCAGGTTATCTTTTAAAGTAAACTCTGCGACACAAGCTCTGTCACCTGTATGAGGTCGAATTTCAGACAAAGCTGTATCTGGTTTAGATCCAAGATATAAATACGGTATACCTGTAGGATTTGCTCTCCCATGACTAACTAATCTCTTGGGGGGAGCCCCCATTTGGTCTATCGTAAAAGCAGCATCATCTGCATAAATACGGGCTCGATACCAAGTTTTAGAGAAATCATCTAAAGCAAGGAAACTTAATAACTCGCCAAGCCTATCTGTATCAAGTGATTTATTGAGAAAATATCTATTTTCATACATGAGTTCCTGACAAAGATGATCCCATAATGCGAGAGATTCACTCTTATAATCATCAGAAAGTACGAAGGTTTTTCTAACAATATTCCCATCATCAAGTATATCACCTAATAACTCTTTGGCATGAGCCTCATCTAAAAGAGGATGTGAAAATAGCTTCCAATCCTCTTTCAAATGTGCCACTAGGCTCTTACCATCCGGATAATTTTCGTAGATGTTTATCAATGAACTAAAGTGATCAAATAAAGCATGAGGCTCAATAATCTCAATACCTTTGGTACCACAATACGAACAATCGCCAAAATCTGGGGAAAGTGAAGGTATGATATTTTTCTTTAAACCATTATCCCCAAAACAGCTCGCACAGCAGTACTTGATCATATTATTTACCATCCATGAAATCGGCTAGGGTTTCTATATGGTGAATCATAGACAATTTTTTAACTGTCCCTAAACCAGGGAAGTGGCTCGGATTATGTAATCGTCTAAATTCTTTGATAGCCGACGTTTCAAGCAACATGGATTTGCCTGAATTTAAGGCAGCCATTAATTTATCAAGGGACTGTGCGAACTTACCTGCTGGATCTGTCGGTGTATCACGTGTTGTCGAAACAAAATGATAGATATACATTTCATCTTCATGCTTAGTATTAATGTAAGTTAGATGAATAGCAACAGCATATGCAGGGCCACCGGACTCACTAAATTCATCACCAACAATTAAAAAATCACCAAAACCATTCATACCCTCTTCTTCATAGTTAAGATGAAGATCTGAAAAGAACTCAGAATCGGGATGGTCAGCATTTCGTCTTTTTTCAAAGCCATCTTTAATTAAAATTCTTTCTGAACCCGAAAAATGTTTTCGATAAGCTTTAGAACAATAGTTTGAAATAAATACATGTTTGTATCCATCCCCAAATCTTTCATGTAAAGCTTTTGGCTCATCAAACCCAGCATGGATAAAGGTGACTTCATGAACGAGATCTGAATGAAGGAGATTATCAACCTTAACAATAGTCATACTCTTATCCAGAAGTATTCCTACAGAAATATTTTTATAATTACTAAATTCATTTTTTAATAATTGAGCTATACTTTGTCCATCGGAAGAGTGATCACCACATGCCGGATTAATGATGACAATAGCTTTACCATCATTTTCTTTTATTGTTTTCAGTGTTCGCTCAAGGCCATTGAGAGCCTCTCTCACAGGCTCTATAATTGGAGTAAAACCTGCCTCAGCCATTACATTAGCAGTGTCTCTAATAGCTAACAGTTCAAATTGTTTCCCACGAAAATAAGGGTAATACATAGTTTGTTACTCCCATAACAATGCCTCATTAAGAGGAAGCTGCATAGTATTAATTAATCGCTCATGATCCTTAGAGCGAAGCTGAACAGAAAGTGCCGCTGGTTGTAAAGACTTTGGTAAGTTAAGAATCAACTCTCTTAAAGAAAGTAAACTTCTGCTTTTCTTTAAAGTTTTTAGCATTAAATTATATACAGAAACAGGTGGTAGACCACTAAATTCTTCTTTTAAGAAACCATGCATTTGGGTATTCGGTAAGTCGGGGATTTTTATACCTAACTCGGAAGCAATAATTTTCGCTTCATTAATTCTTAATGACTCAAAGATTGTTACAGGGCATAAAAAGTCTAAGACTTCTTCAGCTTCTCTAATGGTAGAAATTCGATTCCATCGGGTTAAACTCAATACCCCAATGGTAGATTCAGTTGTTTTCAGCACATCATCTATATGTTCTGAACCTGCTATCACATAGATTTTCCCAAATGCTTTACGGTAGTTTGTTATTTGGTTATGTAGACGGCTTAAGGAATCCCTTTCGGATTTTATTTCGTAAACCGTTCCAGTTCCGTTCAGAATGATGAGATCAGCTTTGCAAGAGCCGATTCTGAATTCATTAAGCATACAGGCAGTTCTTAATGAATGTTTCCCAAGCAAAAGATTGTGTGTGAGTGCAGAACGATAAACATACTCATTCCGCAAGCCTGTTTGTCTGAGTAAGGCAAATGCCTCATTGAAGGCTTCACCAACGGTAATCCCAAGTGTATCTGCATGGTCGAAAAGCTCGGTCTCTCGGAGAGAGCGAGCAAACATAGGAGACTGCCCTTTTTTCGCTATCTCGCTGAAGACGGAAGCGGAAAAAAGTCTACTTAAAGCAGTCAATTGAAAAGAGTTAAGATCGTTACTTCTCATCATGGTGAATCACATAGTCCATCGTTCAGGATCTTGTTTGGTTACTGTCAAAATCCTTAGCAAAACCCACCTAAACGTCGTTCATCGGTATAGGAAAGCTATGAAAAAATCTTCACCTTAGGTTACCAAACCAGCAGTGTCCTGCATAGAAAAGTCGATAGCCTAACTGTATGCACCAATTCTAGTAGTCTGCAATAACTATGTTTGTGAGATCTAACACAATCTATTGATCATAAACGATAAAAAACACTGAAAGATGCAACTCTATAGGTGCATACGAAATGTTTTTCTTTAACATAGGGTAAAGTACCATTTTTTGGCAAAGTCAAATGGGTTGTATGAATATTAATATACCCTTAAGGAATATGTCTTCCCTATTTATTCCCTATTGTTATATGCGTTTTAACTTTCGAACACTATCTAACCCCTTGTTCAACGTGAGGGTTTATCATATCATTGAAGAAAAAATGACCTCTGGAAACTATTGTGGAAGATAAAATTAATTTTCTATATCAGTCCTTGAACGACACACAAGCAACAATTAAAGCTATTGATGTAAAAATTGGGTTCCTCTTTGTAATTGCATTTATGCCTATCACTGTATTACAAACATTGAATAGCACCGTGATGACAATATGGTCTGCAAATGCAATTTATAAATTATGCTTGATTTCAATATGTGTAAGTTGGCTATTATCTGTAGTATATCTTTTTCTGGCTTTAACAAGTATCTCAGATCCTAACAAACACATGCATGGAGCTAAACCAAGCGGATTATTTTATGGCAAAGGTATTTTCAAGATTGAAACGGAAAATTTTGGTTTTAAAATAAAAGTAACATCTAATCTTACAGTAGATGAGGTAGTTAGCAATTTACCTGACCAGAATGGAATCCTTAAAGAATTAACATATGAGAAAATGAAAATAACATATATTAGAGAAATTAAGTTAGGATATTATTCTAGATCTACTAAACTTATGTCTTTTTGGCTACTACTAAGTACAGCCATTTATTTAATAAATAATTTCATTAAGATCTAAATATGAATAACGAACAAAAAGCCGCAATAGAACAAATAATTAATAGCTCGCTTGATCAAGCGGAAGCCCATTGGAGAAATGGTGGTTATAAAATAGCCCTTGAAATGAGGAAAAGCCATGCTCAAGATAGCCGAGATTTTGCTATTAACGAATCTCTGATGCCTGGTCTTCCACCTATTTATGAGGGTCAAACCATTATTGGTGAGTTCATAGCATTAGTCGCAGATATGAGAGACTCGACCAATCATTTGTTACAAGCAATTTCACCAAAGAAAGCGGATATTTCAGACTTACAACGAGTATTTTACGAAACGTCAGCTTTATTGCCATCTTTAGCAAAAGTTGTTTCATTCCATGATGGGAAAACTACAGAATATTTAGGAGATGGTATCTTGGCATTTTTTTTAGTCGATGAGGAAGACAAAACTGATGCTATGTATAGGGCTCGCAGGGCTGCAAATGATATTATCGGTGAATTAAGACCTTTACTTAACCGTATTATATTTGAAAGATATAGATTGCCAGAAATTGATCTAGGGGTGGGAATGGGGATCAGTAAAGCAATAGTTTCTTTAGTTGGACTTCCAAAGGAAAGACAAGTTAAAGCATTTGGTGAATGTGTATTTAGAGCAACGAAACTATCTTCAGGAAGAAACGAAATTTGTGTGGATACTAATCTACATGCCCAATGGCCGACATCTAAAAATGGAACACTTCGTTTCAGATTAAAATCATTTGGATCAGGAGACAAAGCCGTTTCTGGATATTTATTAGAACCGTCTAAAAAATAGGTAATGATAATATGAAAACTTATAATCTTTTTATTAGCCATTCATGGAAGTATACTGATAGTTATGACCGACTATTGAACATTCTTCATAATAGAGGGTATTTTTATTTTAAAAATTACTCTGTGCCAAGAATAGATCCTATAATAGGGGCACAAGGTGACATTGCGCTTTACTCAGCAATTAAGAGTCAAATGTCACCGAGCAGTGTCGTTCTCATTTTAGCTGGCGTTTATGCTACTTATAGTAAATGGATAGATGCAGAAATAAGAATAGCTAAAGAATATGGAAAACCTATTATAGCAATAGAACCATGGGGTTCTGAAAGAACTTCTACTGTAGTAAAAAATGCTGCAGATAGAATCGTTAAGTGGAATGCTGATAGCATTGTCGCTGCTATAAGAGAATTATCATGAGGCACCTATGAGAAAAGCTCTATTCATTGGTATAAACGAATATGAAAGCATTCAAGATCTCAAAGGATGCGAAGATGATGCCATATCTATGTCAGAAGTGTTAAGCCGACACTCTGATGGAAGACCAAATTTTGGTGCAAAAAAGTTAATAAACTCCCCAGCGAAACCGGTAACACGCGAATTACTTGAAAAAGAAATTCAGATGCTATTTAACGGCGATGCCGATATTGCTCTATTATTTTTTGCAGGACATGGATACTTTGATCAAAATATAGATGAAGGAGTCATTCTACCTTTTGATTATAATCAAAGTAAAAATAATGGAGTGAGGATAAGTGATATATTAAATTGGGCAAATAATGCAGATAAAATACGAAATAAAATTATAATACTTGACTGCTGTCAATCAGGTGCTGCCGGACAAATCAGGAATTTAAGAGGTGGTGAATCTCTAATTTCAGATGGAAGCACAATTTTAACCGCATGTCAAAGAGATGAGTTTGCCATGGAGGAAAATGGCCATGGTATATTTACTACATTAATGTTAGAAGCCTTGTACGGTGCGGGGGCTAATATATTAGGATATGTTACTCCGGGGAGTTTATACAGCTTTGTTGACCAAGCTTTGGGTGAGTGGGAGCAACGACCTGTATTTAAAACTAATGTTTCTAGGTTTGTCATCTTAAGGGAAACAGGTCCACGGATTTCCTTAGACACCCTAAGAATGTTACCAGTCTGGTTCAAAGAAGACTCATCTGTTTTCAACTTGAATCCTAGCTTTGAACCTGAATCTAACATACCTGATGAAAATAATATAAATACATTTAAGCAATTGCAGGCATGTAATAGACACGGTTTAGTTGAACCTGTAGATGCGGAACATATGTATTTCGCAGCTATGAATTCTACAGGATGCAGATTAACAGCACTTGGTGTTTATTATAAAAAACTTGCACAAAAGCAAAGAATATAAATTAACATAGTTTAGAGGTCATAAATGAATCCAGTTAATTCGTATTACATTATAGTAGAAGTATTTTTAACAGACATTGATGGCAATTCTCCTTCACATGATGGAATTATATATTTTATCATTGATGTAGTTAATGGTATATGTATTGATACATTTTCTTCATTTGACGATGCGGTAAATGAGCTACTAAATATTTTAGGAAATGCAGAGGTAATTGAAGACTTTAAAGAAAAATTGCGAGATTCAAAATTTCAATTTTACTCTTTATGTGTTCTAAATAATTCATCTCAACTTCAGTCACATCATGCATTGTTAGCCAAAAATGACATTGCAAACTCATTAGTTTCCAGCTCAAAACTTAATAAAAAACATGATGTAAAAAAGCTTATTAATACCAGCATTGAGAAACACATAATTAAATCTCAATTAAAGCCTTCCGTTCCTTAATTCTAATAACACATATTTTAACTAATAAATATGTGTTATTATTTTTTCTTGATTATAGTCAATGCGATCAAATACTATATCCTTACCGATAAGTGTAAGAATTTTATCATCTGGATAGAAATAATGTTCATATGATATTCCACTTGGATATCTAACCTCCAGAATATAGTATGCAGTAAGTGCTCCATTATTCTTTCGATCAACAACTTTTTTGGCATCTAATAAAACACCTAACTGAGTAACTGACTCATTATATAGATTAACATCAATCATTATATTTTCTCCTTTTTGTTTATAAATAACCTAAACATTTAAATTGTCAATAGACACAAGCAAGAGCTAACTCAGAGATGCTCCGCTTCTCTAAGTTGCCTTGCTTTTTCTGCTCTATGATTGAAAAAGAATGATTTAAAACCTGGGATCTTAACTTTCGAATTACTCTTTTAATTAGGATGTAATTAATTGCCACATGGAAAGATAACTTTCGTATGCCAATACGAAACTTCTATGATCTACAAATCAATCGATGTAAAATTATTACTTCTTCGTTTGGATTGGAATAAAAAATGGGAAAATTTGCGGATTTTAATATCAAAAACAATACCGAAAATACTAATGTCAGCCAAAGCAATAGTGGTGGATTTAATGTTCAGAATACTCAAGTCATAAATAATCGAACCATTAACAATCATTATACAAAGCAAAATTCTAATGGTGATGGTGATGCAGGTGCTTTTATGGCGGGAGCGGCCATTTTAACTGTAGGAATAGGATTTGTTATCTGGTCATTCTTCACCCATTATCAAGAAATATATCCCATTTTAAAAACAGGTGCTTTATTCTCTCCTGTATTATCAATAATTGGGATTATAGCTTTGGTTCTTAGGGAAGAGATTGAAACGACAGATGTTGTCAGATTTTTTTTCATAGTCTTAGCTGGAGGTTCTGTTTTTTTATTAAATGAATATTTGAATATAAATGTTCCACAAGAAATTATAGACTTATCGAAACAAGCCGTATCAGTTTCAGGTTTTTGGAACGGATTAAACGAATATGGCAAAAACCTTTCTTTGTCGTTGATATCTTCGAGTATCTTGATTGGTGCATCAATAATATTGATAATCTTCGCCGCATTCAGAGAATTATCATACTCCTTAGCTAACAAAAACATGTCTGGATTTTGGTTTATAAGTCTTAAAATAACTAATTTATTCCGTATTCAAGCTATTGGTAATGGTGGGATCATAACTTTAATATTGGTTCTAACTTTTTTAACATTAAATGGATATGTATTCCACTTTGAATGGAACTAATTTTACATGGGCCTTTTGGCCCTTGTTTTCTAATGAATAAACTAATATTTACAGCTTATTTAGATATTCATCTCCATTTTTATTATTTAGATTTATCATATTTAGTAATTAACCTCTTTTTTTATTTGGTCGCCTATTCTTATTTAATAGGCGAATCAAACATATTAAATCGCGCTTAACATTGACAAATAATGATTATTTACTATAACAATAGATAAAGTTAGTTAATTACTTTAAAAGTATGACATATAAAAGGAGTTTATATGGCAAATAAAAAATCGCAGTTTTTGAACACTAAGTATGCAAAACATTCAACCTCAAAGTGTAACTTACTACCACAGGAATTACGTATTCATTGTGTTAGTGTTCGTCTTAACAATGCTGAATTGGCCAAGCTTAATACATTGAGGGAGCATTATTCGAAAGGAGAATGGCTTCGTATGGCTTCCCTTCAAAAGTTACCTCCTGTTATTCCAGCGATTAATACTGAGGCCTGGAAAGCATTATCTGACATATCGCAAAAGCTAAATCGCATTGCGGCCCACATAGATGGTAAGAGCAAAGATAGTCACCTTACTCATACAGAGCTTTTCGCTGTGAAGCGACAACTGGAAGAGCTTCGTCACAACTTGTTAAGAACAGATTTTTGGAGTGCCCCTCGTGAAGGGTATGCGGAAGATCAAGAGGGGTAAGAACTTTGCTGGTGTGGTCCAATATGCATTGAAGCCAGGTTCACATCATAAAAGCGATCCAGTCGTAATTGGCGGGAACATGTTAAGTGGCTCTGCTCTTGAACTGATTTCCGAATTCAATGGCACAAAACAGCTTCGCTCAGATGTTCAGAAGGCTGTTTGGCATAACTCGCTTCGCTTACCTGATGGTGAATCATTATCGAATGACCAATGGGCAATGATAGCTGACGACTATATGAAGAAGATGGGGTTCAATGAGACCCATCTCCGCTGCTATGTTCTACATGACGATTCTGCCGGCCAGCACATACATATCATTGCAAGCAGGATAGACCTCTATGCTGGAAAGCTATACCTTGGCAGAAACGAAAACCTCATCAGCACCCGGATCATTAGTGAACTCGAAATCGCTCACGGTCTGACAGTGACCAAGACAGCACCTTCCATTACACCAAAGCAACCGAAGCGAAGAAAGGTTTCCCGCAATGAACAGATGCTTTCAGAACGGACTGGCCTTCCCTCCCCCAAAGAAGCTCTGCAGCAGATACTTGATAAAAGTTTATCTGATAAGCCGGACCTTCTAACTTTCACAAAACGACTGGAAGAAGCAGAAGTCGGCTGGACGGCGAATGTCGCTTCAACCGGGAAAATGAACGGGTTCTCATTCTCCTACCGCGATATAGCTTTCAAGGCATCTAAACTTGGAAAGGCATACTCTTGGGTAAATCTTCAAAAGCAGCTTAACTACAACCCTGACCACACAGAAGCTCTGCGAAGCGACATATCGATAAAAGACCAATCTGCTGCTCCTGCTCCTGCTCCTGCTCCTGCTCCTGCTCCTGCTCCTGCTTCTGCTCCTGCAACCATTTTAAAAACCACTGAGAGAAAGGAAAGTATCAGTGAAAAAATTGCTGAACTCGAACTGCGACTCAGAAAAGACAGACGAAACGAGATTGTTGAGAAGATTCTCCAAAAGAATGCGGTTAACCAGCAAAAGCATCTCAGGCTTATCGGCTGGCTTCCATTTCTTAGAAGGCTTGCAGAGCTTCTCCGAAGCTATGGTAAGAGCATTCTTCACAAGCCCCTCCCTGGATTCTCAAATCTCTATGTAACCCGACCTTTACATAAAGAAAGGAAAATTCATTTATAAACAAAACCTTACCGCTTATCCCTGACAGCAATATCGTTTGGATAGTGGTTAATTTAGGATAAGTCAACAATAAATTGATCGTTATTACAGATCGATAAACTAGTTATGATAGTTTTTACCTATCACGATTCAAACATCGATCGGTACAAGTGATTTTACTTTAGCCAGCCAGCCATCGAGAATCCCTACAAACACGCAGTAAATCTTCCACCCTGGGGTTGCTATGAAAAACGAAACAATAAAGTGCCCGTTCTGCTTTACACAAAGTCCTCACGGTGTGCGGATTTGTAAAGGCTGCCATGCAAAGATCGCTTACGGTGAAAGCCCGCTCAGTGTGGCATTCCTGTTTCAATTCGTTGCATTTGGTCTCGCGTGGTTAGCATTTTCGTGGACTGGCAGCACTCTTGTATCAGTCATTACGTTTTTCGTAAGCATCATTATTCTTATCTATAAAATTAAAAAAACGTATGCAGACAGAGTTGTTTTTATACGGTGAAATTAATTTCACACAACCGCAAACCTAAAATGAGAAAGTAAATGAACCGATTTATAAAGTCCTCTTTTTTTATTATTGTCTTCCTGCTTTCTGGCTGTTCAACATCAGGGAACCAGAACCTTAAAAACTAAACACCTCAAAGCCTCCAGTCAAAGATCATTAAAAACAAAACAACTAAGACGGAATTACTCACTAAATTAGGTGAGCCTGATACAAGAACCACACTCGATGACGGAAATGAGCAGTGGAGATACTTTATGTATAACAATCAGTTCAATGCAACAACTTTCATTCCAGTTGTAGGGCTGTTTACTGGCGGTTCGCAGACTCAGTCTAAAACTCTTGAAATAGATTTTAAAGGCGAAATTGTCAGCAAATGGACGTTCTCCACTGACAATAACAACACCAAAACGGGCGTTCTTAACTGATTATTCCTGGAAAAATAAAAATGAAAACATACTCAATCCTTACCGTTATTCTTACAGCATTTCTTCTAACCGCATGTAACAGCGAACCCTCAGAAAAAGATATTTATACAGCTTTAAGTAAATGGACGGGAAGCCATCTTACATCAGTGAAAAAAGTTGATTGCACAAAAGAATCTGATAAAAGTTATAAGTGTAATGTCGTAACGGTAATTGATGGTAATCTCAAGCAAGCAGCATCTATTAAACTCCTAAAAACAGATGACGGCTGGCAGTTTGTAGGTAATTAAAATTGATTACTGAAATGAAGCTCCCGTAGGGAGCTTTTATAATCTAACATTTCTTACTCTGACTACTTCATGGGTTAACTCTTTCTCGATAACCTTCACTTCATACTGTGTTCTTACAACCGTATAAATTCCTTCTGCTTTTTCTTGATTGTTGTCAATATAGTTCACGAGAGAGTTTAGCTCTCTAAGAACCCCTTCTTTGTTATTTAATCGTTGTAGTAGATTGCTTGTCAGACTTTTGTATACCGAGCTAAACATTGCCATTATGTTATCAATATTACAATTAGATTCGGAATAGATCCTTTTAGGGTAGAAATATTTTAAATGATATCCCACAAAAATTAGGTAAAGCTGATATGAAAAACTTTTATCTCCGGGCTGGTATCTTTTTGAAATATACTTATCGACGATAATGATAAGTTGCTCTTCCAGAGTAAACTCTGGGTTTATTTTGTTTTTGTCCATAAAATGCATCCTTGCATAATTTAAATAGTCGTCCTGACCATATATTTATATTTATCGCATTTATTTAACTTGTCAATAGGTGTAACCTATCAACTATTATTTTTTATTAAATGGCCTATTCAACTGTTCCATAGTAAGACCGTGTCTGTAAGCATTGTACTGCCAATAGCTAAATTGCTCTTTGTATCTATTGTTCTGTTTTTTCAACATTTCATTTTCGGCTTTAAGATTTAATATTTGTTGTGCCGCAATTGTTAAATTGGCTGGTTTCTTTAAGCCTGATTTTTTCAAATTGGACAAATTTTTCTTTGTTCTATATGCTTCAACAACTTCATCATGAGCACTTAAAGATTGCCTTGTGATAGTTCTGTTTAAACTCTTATAAACTGATTCACATAAATCACTCCATGTGATTTTGCCGTCCCAAGTCAGTATCATGTGTGTAATTGCCTTTATTTCACTCCTGTTTAAATGTTTTGCCATATGCATCTCCTGTTTCAATTATTCAAAAGCTTATTAATTCTTTCCAAGTTTTTTTCGTGGTGCTGCAACCATTTATCAGCCCCATAGTCACCATTTTCAAAAGCGATCTGAGTTATATTTATCAATTGCATTAATTTTTCTCGGATTGATTCCAGTCTAATTCTATCTACTGATTTCATGTCCAGTGTTTCATTATCACACTCAACAAACTGATTAATTTTCGCACAAGGCTTAACTAAATAGTTATGTACACAGTAACCAAATTCTGTTAAGTGAATTGCTCCTTGATTCAGGTTATCAAAATCAACTGTCAATTCATTTGTGGGTATTGACTTCCTTTGACAATAATTTTCCATGGTCAATTTAATAGTTTTGATTTTATCTAACATATCTTCTTCTGACACGTGATTATAAACTCTATTCTGATTCACATTGACACGACCAGACCATTTAGCTATATCCAGCTCAGACATTTCACCATAATGGGCTATTGTGTTTAAAAGATGTCTTGGTTGGTGTGAGCGAATAAGTAGTGGCTGACCTTCAATATCATAATACCCGTGTCGGGCGAAAATATTTTTAAATCCATGCTCATTACGTTTTTTATTTTGGATATCATTAAAAAAGAATCCTTTAGTTGGCTTATGAAATAAGTAGATATCAATCATTTGGGATAAAGTAAATTGGCGAGGATTTAATAAACATAATGCATTGCTAAATCTTATGGATTTTTCTTCATCATACCAAGGAAAGTCTTTACTAAAACCAGAGATAATCATTTCCCATAACTCACTCAATGAATAGTTATAATCATTGGGGTTTAAGAAACTTTTCCCACCATCCAGACTTGTCTTTTTAATTTTTAGAACGCAAGATTTGTGATCATGTAAAGGGTAACCAAGTGCATGACAAACCTGTATAACTGTCAACTTTGATTTTTCATCAACTTTTGGGCAAAGTTCATGTTGGTAAAATTTATCAGGATATTTTTCGCACCATTGAGCAAACTCCCTTGCATTTTGTGATAAGGAAAGCAATCTTCTAATCGCTTTCTTCGCAACTGGTATCATAACCTGTGGAATCCACTTGATATTGGGGCCATACCCCTTAACCGAATAGAATCTCAGGCCATATCTTTCGATACCCTTCTCATCTTTTTGTGTAATCTCACAATCAGCAGGTAAGGCTAAAATCTCAGAAATTCTGCTCGGACAACAAAGCAGAAGTGCAAATACTGCACTGGTGAATTTATCCCTTGGACTCAGTAGCTCATCATTTTTAGAAAAAATATCAGCAATGGCAAGTAATGCTGCTTCATCGGGTAACTTATCATTTCTGTGATAGTCCTCAATCTCAGGAAGATAGTTGTTTTTGACCTTCTGCTTCACATGGTTTTTCCAGGATATGTATCCTGATTTCACAAGGTTATGTTTACATAGAAATTTTGATAATTTTTCAAGCTGTATCCCACATTGAGCGAGAACATTACCTTCAAAATATTTACTTCCGATTTGCATTGCCTCATCAAAAACAACGGCTGTAACATTATAAATGAGACCACTGTTCAGAACTTGCAAAAGAGCCTGTTCGAGACATCTCAAAGCCATCATTGTAGCCCCATAATTTTTCAAGGGTTTCAATGAGTGTTGATATCTGATATATGCTTTTGCAAAATCGAGAAAATCTTCATGCATTGCATCTTTGGAGTTAAATGCTTTATGTCCAACCCCTATCTTTCTAAAGGTTACATACCCTTTCCAGACATATTGTTCCCAATCCTGAGTTTGGGTGAGCCCTGAAAGTTGATAGCGGCAAAAATTTATGAATTCATTATAATTGTTTTCTGCTGTAATTTGTTTTTTAGATTTAAATAAAATAATATTACTCATCGGGGATTTACCTCGTCAATATCAACTGGCATAAAGAAAGCACATTCTTTACAAGGAAAATTTACATTTAAATTCTGACTTTGACATTTTCTCGAAGAACAAAATTTGAAATGTATTTTCTCTTTAGACTTTATTCCATTCATAAAGGCATCAGCGATAAATGACAATTGTTCTGAAACAGCAAAATCTATTCTTTCAACACTCTCAGCAAGATTTTTAATATAAATTCCCGTACTTGAAGTAGAAGAATGGTCTAACAATTGAGCTATAGTATTGGCATTATGTCCCTCCCTAGCCAGCTTAGTTGCTATCGTATAGCGAAGCCTGCGAGGAGTGACATTGAGTAGAGAACCAGTACGATTTGAAATTACATTTCTATTATTAACAATATTCTTTAGTGCTAAGTTAGCAATTGTTGGTTTTGCATATATTTTATTAGACTCCAGGAAGTTAGAATCTATTATGGCTAAATCAAGCATTTTTTCCTCGTTCAAGAAAACTGGAACCTTGCCTTTGGCATGATCATCAAGGGTTTTGCCAAGGGTTTGCTCAACAAGCCTCACGGAGTGATTAGCTTGAAGTTGAACAATTGATGCAACTTCTGAGATTATTGGCAGTTCTCGATATTGTAGTTGTTTACCCCTTTGTTTAACTCGTGGTACTGAAATTAAATATTCTACTTTACCATTATCTAATTTCTTTTGAAGAAGGTCTTTATATTTCAACATAACTAACTGCTGAGGTCGTCTACCGGTAAGACTTATTAATAGTGATATTGCATAATCTGACAGTGACAGTTCACCTATGCTATATGCATGGATCATAGCCTTGTTCAAGGAAGTGTGTTCTTCTTTAGTCAGTGGCCCCACAGTTGGATCATCTTGTAATATAGGTTGGCCAACTTTTTTTATTTTTAGGTCAAAATGTTTTACTATTTCAACAGCACTTTCATCTATTCCGGGGTATCCTAATTCAAACCATTTAGTAAAAAATGGCCGTAAGCCTCGAAAATATGATGACTTGTTTGCTGATTGCATATTTTGATATTGGATTATTACTTTATCATCAATGTAATTAGGATATACATTGTTAATAAAATTCTTCATATTTTTAACTATTGTTTTTACATACAAATGGCTTTTACTACAAAAATAATACTGTAATGTATTCACAAATCCACAAACCAAACTTTTGTTCATAACACATATCAAGTCTCTAATATTGATTCCATGGCTCTCAATCAAAGTGACGATTTTTTGTTCATGAATTGACATTTTATCAGAGTTTTGTTTAATTAAATTATTCATCAAATCCTCCTTTGAATAGTTGCTCTTGCTGCTCAAGTGCAGTTTTTTTCGATAGCTCAAAAATATGCCTGCGATTATAGATTATTGAAGTGTCTGAACCTGGTAGCCATCCCATTAGATAAGAACGGATTTGTTGCTCTTTTTCGTCGGATATGTCCTTAGCCTTATCTATTGTTTTCGAGAACTCATAATTCCATGTGTGTCGTAATTTATGGCCTGTTAATCCACTTAGAAGCGAGGATGATTGACGAACAACACTCACTATCTTATGGTATGAAGAAAATGACAGCGGTTGCCCTTGAGTCTTCCCTTCCTTATAGGTAATAAACAGAAAGTCATGCTTATTAGCATTTTTAACTTTCCTACGATCATTCAAGATATAATCTGAAATTTCATATATAAGGTTCGCATCAGCAATTAACTTCCTCTCACAAGTCTTCACTAATGGCTGATAAACTCGTGAATCTGTTTTATCATTTGCTCTCCTCCTTATTGCTATTGTTGATTCTGCAAAATCTATGTCACCAATTCGCAGATTCAAAAGTTCACCGGCTCTCATGCCAAAGCAATGTAATAATAGGAATATTAGGTTATTTCTTTTTTGTACTATTTCCGTAAACGGATTCAAGTTACTTCCTGGCGAAAGAATGCTAAACAAAGAATCCAGTTGAGCTTTGTCTAAGCTCTTTTCGATATCCATAACATATTTGTCATTGTTTCTTGGTTTCTTTCTTTTTATGTTGTTAATGAAAACAAGTATCTCTTTGATTGTATCTTTCTGACCTGTATGAGAAAGAAGTATTTTACATAGCCATTCCAGATAGTTAGCTATTGTTGTAATCCGAAAATACTTAGTTGGTTTTTTGACATTTGAAACGCAAAAATCACTATCTACACCACTTTTAAAATTGAATGAAGTAAACTCAATCAAATCATCAATTTCATGAGGAGCCAGAAATATCCTTTTCTGAATTCTTTCATCAATATTGATCTCTTTCCTCATAAAGAATCGATATAACAATGAAATGCTACCGGCAATAACTTTCATTGTTGATATAGACTCTGACCGATTTCTGACTTGTGTTGTTATATACAAATTTGGATAATACAATGGTTCACCCGTTTTTTTATTTACAACATGGCAATACCTCTCACCATTTTCCAACATAAACGAATCTACATAAATACTGCTCATATTTTCCTCCTAAACCTTACAAAAAGTATAATTCCAATATATTAATAATAAGCATTTCGTAGATTTACAAATTTATTTGAATAGTTAGAATTATTTATTTAAATTAAAACAGTGAGATAGACGATTATTCCTGTCAAATTATCATCTGGTAGATCTAGTATCCATTATGTACACCTAATACTTCGAAAACTATCTCACTGCCTTGCTAATAAACGGCAACCAAAATAATGTAAGTTATTTTGTAAGGTTTTATGCCAAAATATGGGGCCAAACTTTACATTTTTATAAAAGAGTTTTCAGCCCAATCTGATATCGAATTATCCGTTTCGATAAATTCCTAATTTCATCAGGGCATTTAATTAGCGAGAACCATGTCTCATAAACATAAAACTGTTCGAAAATATTAAGCTCAGAGATCGAATCTAACGGTTCTCTTAGATTCCCCACTAAATACTGGCTTAACCAGTAAACAATCTTTCTGTTAAAATCATTATCAGGTAAATCGTAAATCGCTCCGGGTTCGAAAATTTCAAAAAAAAGGTCCTGACCCAGATTACACATATGGTTATCTTCACTCACAAATTCTTCGATATTCATAACATGCCTCCCAAATTGACTAAGCAACATTATTTCGACTTGTTTCTATAACAGACTGAATCCAGGCATCAATCTCACTTTCGACGAAAGCTACTGCACGAGTTCCAATTTTGACAGGGGCAGGAAACTTATCATCTTTGATCAGACGATAGATCCAGGCTTTGCCGAAACCAGTTCGTTTCAAGACTTCTGATAAACGAATTAAGCTTTGATTGGTTGTATCGGTTGTATTCATTTGGCTGTCTCCTCCGTTTCCGTTACGGAGATATTAGCCACACAGATTTGTATCTATGAAGGGAATGCTGATAACTGAAAAGTTAGATGAGGGAAGAATGAAAGGAAATTCCGGGGAAGAAAAATATTTACGCCCTCCCCTTGACAATTAACATGATGATTTACAACTAGAAAGAGCCGAGTTCAGAAATCGGTATGTTGAGGAGATGGCTGTTTTTGCTGATAAAGTATTCGAGACTACGGGTTGTTTCTCCATTCAATGACTTCTCTGCAACAGGCCTGTCTGTATCTTTAATGTGATCTTCTCCTCTGATCTCACTTGTAAAGTCGGGATACAAGACACGAGACAAGACCATATTTGAGATTTTTACTTTTTTAAATTTTGCCCAAATCAATAGATCCATCATTGGGATAATATTGTAATCGACAAGTTTTCTTATCTTTGCCAGTCCAATTTTTTCTGTTTTGACTGGCTCAATTTCATATTCTTTCCTGAGAATGGGTAGCATCGTTTGTAAGGCTGTTATAATTTCTTCATCGCTGGACATTCCTAAATCAAATGAAACATACATTTTGCTGCTATTTTGGTTAAGAAAAAAGTCTCTCATAGTTTTTGTTATTGGTTTCTTTTTCAACTCTTTTTTGAAATCGCCATTTTCTTCAAAAAAAACCATGCTAAACATTATTAACTTGTTCTCTAATTTTTTTATATCACCAAAGCTAACCTGCGCAACATGTCTTTGGCCCTTGCCAAAATGACCATGATTATTATCTTGTATGCTTAAAATAGGATTACCTTCAAGGATAGACCTTAAATTTTGATTATCATCTTCCCAACCAAAATTTACACTGTCGAAAATCGCTTCTCTAAAGGCAAGCTCTGTATGCAGTTCTTTGATTGTAAGTGATTTTAACTGCTCATAGTTTTCGAGACTAAACCAGCTTTTTAATTCTTCATAAGGGCTTACTACTTTCATTAATCCCTCCACTGTATTCAAAGCTTGAATGAGTTAACACTGCTTATTTGAATTAATTCTCCCTTAACAAGGTTGATAAGGGAGAACGATTAATTAACTACTTATTCATAGTTAAGTCTTTTTAAAATCAAATGGTGAAACTTGTCGTATTCTAAGGAGGTCAAGGTAATCGGCCCACCACTGCAACATAAGCTTTCTCTCATCAAGGTGCTCTGCTTTATGTATGTAGGCAGCACGAACTGAGTTCCGCTCCTGATGGCTCATTTGCCGTTCAACAGCATCTTTCGACCACAAGCCGGATTCAATCAAGGCACTACAAGCCATAGCCCTGAATCCATGTCCACAGACCTCCACGGTTGTGTCATAGCCCATAGCTCGCAAAGCTTTATTAACTGTATTCTCGCTCATAGGTTTGCGGTAATTATGATCGCCAATAAATACGAGTTCATGGTCACCACTGATCTCTTTGATTTTCGTCAGCACAGCCAATGCCTGACAACTCAAAGGAACAAGATGTGGAGTTCGCATTTTCGAACCACGGTGCGAATGTTTGACCCCTGGCAATGGTTCGCGTTCTCCAGGGATAGTCCACATCGCATTTTCAAAGTCGATCTCCGACCATCTTGCGAATCTGAGTTCACTGGAACGAATGAAAATGAGCAATGTAAGCTTTACGGCTAACTTAGTGAGTTTTCTACCCTTGAAGCTATCTATTCGTTCTAAAAGTTCTGAGAATCGTTCGAATGGCAAAGCTGGCCTGTGGACTCTTTTAGCTACCGCAATAGCTCCTGCCATCTCTTGAGCAGGGTTGTAATCTATCAGCCCGTTCTGGACAGCATATCGCATCACTGCCGTTGTTCTTTGCTGTAGGCGGGAAGCAACTTCCAGTCGCCCAGAAGCTTCAACAGCCTTGATAGGGGCAAGAAGATCTCTGGTATTAAGCTCGGATATTTTTCTTTTACCAATAGCAGTAAAGAGACCATCTTCCATGCTTTTTAGAACTCTCTCGCTATGGGAATCTGACCATTTCCTTTTACAAGCCTTATGCCAGTCCCTGGCAACAGATTCAAAAGTAAGAGCTTCGCTCTGCTCGATCTTGTCTGCCTTTTTCTTCTCGGAAGGGTCGATACCATCAGATACCAACTTTTTAGCCTCATCTCGTTTCCTGCGAGCTTCACCAAGAGAGACCATTGGATAAACACCCAATGCTAAAACTTTCTGTTTGCCATCGAAACGGTATTGGAGTCGCCAGTATTTTGAACCATTGGGGTTGATCAGCAGGTGCATACCCTGCCCATCTGTGAGTTTGAAAGGTTTGTCGGAGGGCTTGGTAGTCCTAACTTTGATATCGGTGAGAGCCATCAGTTGATACCTCCAGTGTTGGTACCAAAATCAATCGAACCGGGAATACCATCAGTTATACCATCATCGGTTGGTATATGTTCAAGGAATTGAGTAGACGTGAACAGACTAAGCCAAGCCAGAAACTCACTTAACTTACTGTTTTTGTGGACTAAAGTAGACGTTAGTAGACTTGAAAAAAGCTTTGTATGGTGCCGAAGGCCGGACTCGAACCGGCACGTATTTCTACGGTTGATTTTGAATCAACTGCGTCTACCGATTTCGCCACTTCGGCACTGAAGGGGATGCGGAAACGTTCTGGATTATACCTGTCGGCGGCGGTCATGCAAGCGACAGCGTGTCGTCATTGCGCTAAGTGTTGAAAAAAACAGCGCTATCCTGCGCGGCGTCACCTTTTACGACCGTTCCACAGCGCGACTGCCACCAGCCCCCCTCCTCTCACTCCCCCGAGAACCCGGCTCCCCCTGCCAGCCCCCCTTCTCCCCCGGTAACCCCAAACCCCACTCAAACTTATCTCAACTTGTTCTCACCTCACTCTCAACCACATCCCCAGCACAACCCATCTTTCCCCAGATAAATTCCCCTCGCCTATACCCCAATATTCCCCCCAACCCCACCCACCACCACTCCAATATATTCCAGAAAGTTTTAGCCAATGCCTTTTTGTTATTCACTCGCTCCGCAGCCAAATATTAATTTCATCAATATTTTTATAACTTTACATTAATGAAAAGTTTTCTTTTTGCCGTTTATTCCAGGATTTTCCTCAGGCGTGAAGGGTTCCGGTAAACACTATTTTTACTAGTCGCTGTACGAGTCTTGATGGACATATTCACTCGATGAATTAACTCAGGAGAATACTTGTGACGACGTTAAAACCTTTGCTGGCCCGCAACCGCAGCTGGGCGCTGCAGAAGTGTCAGCATGATCCGGACTATTTCGAAAAATGGGTCGACGGGCAGCGGCCCCACTCGCTGTGGATCGGCTGCTCCGACAGCCGCGTGCCCGCCGAGGTGCTCACCGGCAGCCAGCCCGGCGAGCTCTTTGTCCACCGCAATATCGCCAACATGCTCGATCCCGCCGACGACAACGTCATGAGCGTCCTGCAGTATGCCCTCGACTACCTTGAGGTGGAGCGGGTGGTGCTCTGCGGCCACTACGGCTGCGGCGGGGTGCAGGCGGCGCTCTCCCTGCCCACTCTGCCGCTGGCGCAGGAATCCTCGGCGCTGGCTCGCCGCATCGGCCAGCTGCGCCACACCCTGCATCACGAAATTGCGCAGATCGCCGATGACTGTTGTGTTGCGGCCTCCCCCGGCGCCAGCACCAGCGCCAGCGCCAACGCGGAGCGCTCTCGCCATGCGCTGGACGCCCTGGTGGAAGCCAACGTTCGCGCCCAGTTCGCCCGTCTGCTGGAGAGTGAACCGGTGCAGACGGTGCTCGCCAGCGGGCGACCGCTCAGCCTGCACGGCTGCGTCTACGATCTGGCTTCCGGCCATTTAACCACCCTCGTCGAACACCTCTCACCGCAGGAGCACGCCCCATGAACACGCTTCGTCAGGACTCTCTCGCCGGCATCGTCGTCTTCCTTGTCGCCCTGCCGCTGTGCCTCGGCATCGCCCAGGCCAGCGGCTTACCGCCCTTCGTCGGCCTGCTGACCGGCATCATCGGCGGCCTGGTCGTCACCGCCCTCAGCCCCTCCCGCTTCGCCGTCAGCGGCCCCGCCGCCGGACTGGTCACCATCGTCGTCGCCGCCATTGAATCCCTGGGTTCCTTCTCCCTCTTCCTGATGGCGCTGGTGCTGGCCGGCGTGCTGCAGCTGCTGTTCGGGATCCTGCGCGCCGGGCGCTTTATCTCCCTCGTTCCCGCCAGCGTCATCAAAGGCATGCTGGCGGCGATCGGCATCCTGCTGATTATGCAGCAGATCCCCGTTGCGCTCGGCACGGCGGAAGAGACCGGACTTACCGAAGTGGTTCAGGGCAACGCCGCTTTCTCCGTCACTGCGATTGCCGTCGCCGCGGGCGGCCTGCTCGTACTCTGGCTGTGGGGCTCGCCGCTTATCCGCCGGGTGAAGAGCCTGCGCTGGATCCCCGGGCCGCTGATCGCCGTCCTGCTCGGCTGCGTGACCACCCTGCTGCTGACCCATTTTGCGCCGCAGCAGCTGGCCGCTCTGCCGCGTATTACCCTGCCGGCGTTCGGCAGCCTCGGCGATCTGCTGGGCGAGCTGGAATCTCCGGCGTGGAGCGAGTGGCGCAATCCGTCGGTGTGGGTGGTGGCGGTAACCCTGGCGCTGGTCGCCAGCCTCGAAACCTTGCTCAGCCAGGAGGCGCTGAAAAAGCTGCGTCCGCAAAATCCGCCGCCTTCGCCGAACCGCGAAATGGTCGCCCAGGGCGTCGGCAATCTGCTCTCCGGCGTGCTGGGGGCGATGCCGATCACCGCGGTGATCGTCCGCAGCTCGGTGAACGTCAGCAATGGCGCGCAGAGCAAGCTGTCGATCTTTATCCACGGCGTCCTGCTGTTAATCTGCGGGCTGTGGTTCAGCGGCCTGCTGACCTTAATCCCGCTCGCCAGCCTCGCCGCCGTGCTGCTGTATACCGGCTATAAGCTGGCGACGCCGCGGCTGTTCATCGAGCAGTTCCGCCAGGGTGCGGCGCAGTACGTCCCGTTCCTCGCCACCATCGGGGGGATTATCGCCTTCGGCATGCTGGCGGGGATCGGGATTGGTCTTGCCACCCAGATGGCATTCAGCCTCTGGCGCAGCCATCGCCACTCGCTGCAGCTGGCGCGCTACGATGACCACTACGTGCTGCGCATCCAGCAGAATCTGACCTTTCTGCACAATCCGCATCTGCTGGCCCTGCTGGCGAAGATTCCGGAAAAGAGCGTGGTGATCGTCGAGCACGACAGTGTCGGCTACCTCGACCCGGACGTGCGGGCGGTGCTGGATGATTTTGCCGAGAACGCCCCGCAGCGCGGCATCCGCCTTAATCATTGGCCGCTGGCCAGCCGCTGACCTTAACGGGCGGCTGGTCCGCCCGCTTCGCGACCCCTCCGATTGCCAAGCGCCGGGGAATACCATGCTCTACACTTTCTGGGTTATCACGCCAACCCCAAGGAAATGAACATGAGCATCATTAAAAGCTACGCCGCCAAAGAAGCGGGCGCCGATCTGTCGCTGTGGGAATACGATGCCGGCGAGCTGCAGCCGGAAGATGTCGAAGTTGAAGTGGAATACTGCGGGATCTGCCATTCGGACCTGTCGATGATCGACAACGAATGGGGGATGTCGAGCTACCCGCTGGTGGCCGGTCATGAGGTGATTGGCCGGGTGGCGGCGCTGGGCAGCGCGGCGCAGGATAAAGGGCTGAAGATTGGCCAGAAGGTCGGCATCGGCTGGACGGCGCGCAGCTGCGGCCATTGCGACGCCTGCATCAGCGGCAACCAGATCAACTGTCTGGAAGGCTCGGTGCCGACCATTCTCAACCGCGGCGGCTTCGCCAATAAGCTGCGCGCCGACTGGCAGTGGGTGATCCCCCTGCCGGAGAGCATCGATCTGGCGTCCGCCGGCCCGATGCTGTGCGGCGGCATCACCGTCTTTAAACCGCTGCTGACCCACCACGTCACCGCCACCAGCCGCGTCGGGGTGATCGGCATCGGCGGCCTCGGCCATATCGCCATTAAGCTGCTGCGGGCGATGGGCGCGGAAGTGACCGCCTTCAGCTCCAACCCGGCCAAAGAGCAGGAAGTGCTGGCGATGGGCGCCGATCTCGTGGTCAACAGCCGCGATCCTGAAGCCTTAAAAGCGCTGGCCGGTCAGTTCGACCTGATCATCAACACCGTGGCGGTGGACCTCGACTGGCAGCCGTACTTCGAAGCCCTGGCTTACGGCGGCAACTTCCACACCGTCGGCGCGGTGATGAAGCCGTTCCCGGTGCCGGCCTTTACCCTGATCGGCGGCGACCGCAGCATCTCCGGCTCGGCGACCGGTAATCCGTCCGAATTACGCACGCTGATGAAGTTTGCCGGGCGCAGCAAAGTGGCTCCGACCACCGAGCTGTTCCCGATGTCGCAGATTAACGAAGCGCTGAAGCACGTTCGCGAAGGCAAAGCCCGCTACCGCGCGGTGCTGAAAGCCGACTTCTGATGGTTCTCTCCCGCCGGGCGGCCCGCTCGCCCGGCGTTTTCCCCGTCGCTTCATCAAACCGTCATCTCCCCGCCATGCCTCTGTAGTCATTGCTTCCCACAATCCGGGCTTCGATAAATGGCTGAACGAGATGCGCGTCACCATGAGAAAGACCTGGCTTCCCTGGCTGATCCTGTCGCCTTCCCTGCTGTTTTTACTGCTGTTTACCTGGTTCCCGCTGGGGCGTTCGGTGTATGACAGCCTGTTTGATACCCGCATGGCCAGCGACGGCGCACAGTACGTCGGGCTGGATAACTTCGCCCGCCTGTTTGCCGATAACGTCTTCTGGCAGTCGCTGGGCAATAACCTGCTCTATATCCTGCTGACGGTGGTGCCCGGGGTGACCCTCGCCCTGCTGCTGGCGGTCGCCCTCAGCGAGAACCATCGTGTCAACCGCTGGCTGCGCACCGCCTTTTTCTTCCCGATGATTATCCCGATGGTCAGCGCCGCCGCGCTGTGGCTGTTTATCTTTATGCCCGGCCTCGGCCTGCTCGACCACTATCTGGCGAAGCTGTTCGGGCCGATGAACAACAACTGGCTGGGGCGCAGCAACAGCGCGCTGCTGGCCCTGGCGCTGATCGGCGTGTGGAAGTTCGCCGGCTACTACATGCTGTTTTTCCTCGCTGGGCTGCAGAGCATTCCGGCCTCGACGCGGGAAGCGGCGCTGATGGAGGGGGCTACCCGCACGCAGGTCTTTTTTAAGGTCACGCTACCGCTGCTGCGCCCGACCCTGAGCTTTGTGATCACCACCGCGCTGATCTACTCCATCACCCAGATCGACCACGTGGCGGTGATGACCCGCGGCGGGCCGGACAACGCCACCACCGTGCTGCTCTATTACATCCAGAATCTCGCCTGGGATACCCACGACCTCGGTAAAGCCTCCGCCGCCACCTTCCTCACCCTGGCCGGGCTGTTCGCCTTCTCGCTGATTAACCTGAAACTGCTGGAGAAAGGAGCCCACTATGAGCGCTGAAATCTCGCCGCTGCTGGTCCGCACGCCCGCCGCCGCCCGTCCGCTGTGGCTGCGCCTGCGCCGCTCGTCGCCCTTTACGCTCACAGTATTGATGTGCTGCATGGCGCTGCTGTGGGTCAGCCCGTTTATCTGGATGCTGGCGACCTCGTTCAGCGCTACCACCTTCGGCGACGATATGGCGTCGCTGCTGCCGCGCCTGCCGCTGACTCTCGATAACTTCCGCGACGCCTGGCAGAGCGCCGACTGGCTGAGCCTGTACGCCAACACCCTTATCTTCACCTTCGGCACCTTCTTCGTGCAGCTGTTGACCATCACCACCGCCGGGTACGTCTTCGCCTGCCACGAGTTTCGCGGCAAGCAGACGCTGTTTCTCCTGTTCCTGGTGCAGCTGATGATCATGCCGGTGGTGATGATGGTGCCAAACATGCTGACCCTGAAAACCTTCGGCCTGCTCAACACCCTCACCGGGGTGATGATGCCCTACTTCACCTCGGCGTTCGGCGTGTTCCTGATGCGTCAGGCGTTCCTCGCCATTCCGAAAGAGCTGGAAGAGGCGGCGCTGATGGAGGGCTGCCGCTGGTGGCAGGTGCTGTTCCGCGTGCTGCTGCCGATGTCCTGGCCGTCGGTGCTGGCCTTCGCCACCGTCAGCATTACCTACCACTGGAACGAGTACCTGTGGCCGCTGATGATGCTCAACGATCCCGATAAGCAGGTGCTGACCGTCGGGCTGGTCTCCTTCGCCATGGGCGCCGAATCCGGCGGCCAGTGGGGCACCATCGGCGCCGGGACGCTGATGGTCTGCCTGCCGCTGATGCTGGCGTTCATCCTTTTTCAGAAACAGTTCCTGCGGAGCTTCGGCTTCTCCGGGATCAAATAAGGAGTGATTCATGCTGTTAGCGCACATTTCCGATACCCATTTCCGCAGCCGCGGCGAGAAGCTGTACGGCTTTATCGACGTCAATGCCGCCAACGCCGACGTGGTCTCCCAGCTTAACGCGCTGCGCGAGCGCCCGGACGCGGTGGTGGTGAGCGGGGATATCGTCAACTGCGGCCGCCCGGAGGAGTATCAGGTGGCCCGCCAGATCCTCGGCAGCCTGAACTATCCGCTGTATCTGATCCCCGGCAACCACGACGACAAAGCCCATTTTCTCGAGCATCTTCACCCGCTGTGCCCGCAGCTGGGCAACGATCCGCAAAATATGCGCTATGCGGTGGATGACTTCGCCACCCGCCTGCTGTTTATCGACTCCAGTCATGCCGGCACGTCAAAAGGCTGGCTGACCGACGAGACCATCGGCTGGCTGGAAGCGCAGCTGTTCGAGGGCGGCGACAAACCGGCGACCATCTTTATGCACCACCCGCCGCTGCCGCTGGGCAATGCGCAGATGGACCCTATCGCCTGCGAAAACGGCCACCGTCTGCTGGCGCTGGTGGAGCGTTTCCCGTCGCTGACGCGCATCTTCTGCGGCCATAACCACAGCCTGACCATGACCCAGTATCGCCAGGCGCTGATCTCCACCATTCCCGGCACCGTTCATCAGGTGCCGTACTGCCACGAAGACACCCGGCCCTATTACGACCTCTCTCCGGCCTCGTGCCTGATGCACCGTCAGGTCGGCGAGCAGTGGGTGAGCTACCAGCACTCGCTGGCCCACTACGCCGGGCCGTGGCTGTACGACGAAAACATCAGTTGCCCAACGGAAGAGCGCTAACCGCCATGCTCAGTCTGCAAAACATCAGTAAACGTTTCGACGGCAAACCGGCGCTCAGCGCCCTGTCGCTGGATATTCACGAAGGTGAATTCGTGGTGCTGGTCGGCCCGTCGGGCTGCGGGAAAAGCACCCTGCTACGCCTGCTCGCCGGGCTGGAACCGGTCAGCGAAGGCCAAATCTGGCTGCATGATGAGAACATCACCGCCGCCACGCCGCGCGAGCGCAACTTCGCGATGATCTTCCAGAACTATGCCCTGTTTCCGCATCTGTCGGTGCGCGACAACATCACCTTCGGCATGAAGGTGCGCAAGGAAGAGAAAAGCAGCTGGCAGCCGCGGGTGGATAAAGTGGCGCAGATGCTGCAGCTGGAGGCGCTGCTCGACCGCAAACCGGCGAAGCTCTCCGGCGGCCAGCGCCAGCGGGTGGCGATGGCCCGGGCGATTGTGCGCAATCCGCGGCTGTTCCTGATGGACGAGCCGCTCTCCAACCTCGACGCCCGCCTGCGCAGCGAAGTGCGCGACAGCATTATGGCGCTCCACCAGCAGCTGAAAACCAGCACCATCTATGTGACCCACGATCAGACCGAGGCGATGTCGATGGCCGACCGCATCGTGGTGATGAACGGCGGCCACGTGCAGCAGGTAGGACGGCCAGAATATCTGTATGCCAACCCGGCCAATCTGTTCGTGGCCGGATTTATCGGTTCGCCGGCGATGAACCTGCTATCGCTCCCCTGCGTTGACGGCAACGTTCAGCTTGGCGAACAACGCCATCCACTGCCGCCGCGCCACCGGGATCAGACCCGCGTCTGGCTGGGCGTTCGCCCGGAACATATTACCGACCGCGTAGAGGAGGGCCATCTGCGCCTGCCGGCCACCGTTCTGCAACGAGAACTGATGGGGGCCGATTACCTGCTCCACGTCAGCACCCCGATCGGCACCCTGCGCTTTAGCCGCCGCCACCGCGGCACGGTGCCGGAGAAAGGCGAGTCGCTACTGGTCGGCTTCTCACCTGCCGATGTGCATCTTTTTCATGCTGAGACCCAGCATAATTTGTTGATGGAGTGTAATCATGTTTAAACCTTTTACGCTAGTCGCGGTTGGCCTCAGCCTTGCCCTGAGCGGCGCGGCGCTGGCAAAAGAGAAAATAGACTTCATGTTCCCGGCGCCGGTGGACGGCAAGCTGACCATGGAGATGACCCGCGTCATTAAGCAATTCAACGACTCGCAGCAGGATGTCGAAGTGCGCGGCATCTTCACCGGCAACTACGACACCACCAAGATCAAAGCCGAATCGGCGCAGAAGGCCGGCCAGCCGCCGGCGCTGGTGATCATGTCCGCCAACTTCACCACCGATCTGGCGCTGAAGGATGAGATCCTGCCGATGGATGAGCTGTTTAAATATGGCGATCAAAAGGCCGGCGATTTTCTGCACAAGGAATTCTGGCCCGCGATGCATAAGAACGCCCAGGTGATGGGCACCACCTATGCGATCCCGTTCCATAACTCGACGCCGATCCTCTACTACAACAAGACGATGTTCGATCGGGCCGGGATCAAACAGCCGCCGCAGACCTGGGCCGAGCTGCTGGCCGATGCCAAAAAGCTGACCGACGAGAGCAAAGGCCAGTGGGGGATCATGCTGCCGTCGACTAACGACGACTACGGCGGCTGGATCTTCTCGGCGCTGGTGCGCGCCAACGGCGGGAAATACTTTAACGAAGACTATCCGGGCGAGGTCTATTACAACTCGCCGACCGCCATCGGCGCTCTGCGCTTCTGGCAGGATCTGATCTACAAGGACAAGGTGATGCCGTCCGGGGTCTTGAACTCGAAGCAGATCAGCGCCGCGTTCTTCTCCGGCAAGCTCGGGATGGCGATGCTCAGCACTGGCGCGCTGGGCTTTATGCGCGAGAACAGCAAAGACTTTGAGCTTGGGGTGGCGATGCTGCCGGCCAAAGAGCAGCGCGCGGTGCCGATCGGCGGCGCCAGCCTGGTGAGTTTTAAAGGCATCAGCGAGGCGCAGAAGAAAGCGGCGTATCAGTTCCTGACCTATCTGGTGAGCCCCGACGTGAACGGCGCGTGGAGCCGCTTCACCGGCTACTTCTCGCCGCGCAAGGCGTCATACGATACGCCGGAGATGAAGGCCTATCTGCAGCAGGATCCGCGGGCGGCGATCGCCCTTGAGCAGCTGAAGTACGCCCATCCATGGTACTCCACCTGGGAGACCGTGGCGGTGCGTAAGGCGATGGAGAACCAGCTGGCGGCGGTGGTCAATGATGCCAAAGTGACGCCGGAAGCGGCGGTGCAGGCGGCGCAGAAGGAAGCCGACGCGCTGATGAAACCGTATGTGGATAAGACCGCGCTGGCGGAAGTGAAGTGACGCTTTACCCGTCATCGCCATCCTCACCCTGGCCCTCTCCCTGAGGGAGAGGGAACTGTCCGGCGCTGTGGTTAAGCCCTGGGTCCGGTTGTGAGAGGAAAAAAGCAGGCCATACCCGGTATGGCCTGAAAATGTCACAACGATTAGATCCCTGCCGTTTCGCGGATATATTTGCGCGCTTTGACGGCGTATTCGAAAGGATTGGCCAGAGCAGGATCCTGCTCGGCTTCCACTACCATCCAGCCTTTATAGCCAAAGTCGTCCAGCAGCTTGAACACCGGACGGAAATCGATCACCCCGTCGCCCGGGACGGTGAAGGTGCCTTTTTTCACGCCGTCGAGGAACGACAGGCCGTCGCGGCGCACCTGGTCGATCACCGGCGGGCGGACGTCTTTCAGGTGGACGTGGTTGATGCGCGGCAGATACTTTTTGAGGATCGCCAGCATCGGCGCTTCGCCGCCTTCGGAATACCAGGCGTGGCCGGTGTCGAACAGCAGGAAGACGCGCTCGTCCACCAGCGACATAAATTTGTCGATTTCCGCGGTGGTCTGAATGCCGGTGCCCATGTGGTGATGCAGACAGACCTGCATTCCCTTCTCCGCCGCCAGGCGGCCGAGGGTGTTGTAGCCTTCCGCCACCCGCTGCCACTCTTCGTCGCTGAAGCACGGCTTCGCATCGCCGAGGATCGGTTTATCCAGCCCCTGGATGCTGCCGCTCTGCTCGGAGCAGCCAATCACTTTCGCGCCCATCGCATGAAGGAAGTTCATGTGATTGACGAATTCATCAATGGTTTTTTCCCGCTGGCCGTTGGCGAAAAAGGTGCTGAACCAGGCGTTGCAGATCTGAATGCCGCGGATATCCAGCATCGGCTTGAGAACCGCCGGGTCGCGCGGATATTTGCTGCCGACTTCGCTGCCGGTAAAGCCGGCCAGCGCCATTTCGCTGACGATCTGCTGGAAGGTGTTTTCGCTGCCGAGCTCCGGCATATCATCGTTAGTCCAGCCGATTGGGGCGATAGCCAGTTTGACGTTATCTTTGTTCATAGTAGGGCTCCTGCCGCTGCGCCTTACCGGCGCAGCAATTCACGTTCAATAAGTTCACGGGTTTCCACTGCCTGGTATTTCATTTTTTCCGGGTAGCCAAACAGCGAGGTGGCGACAATCGGCTCCCCGCCGACCTTGAAGGTCTGCTCGGCGAATTTCATTTCGCGCAGGGTGCGGAATAGCGCGTCGAAATCCACATCCCCTTCCCCGACGCCTACGTGCTGGTGCACCACGGCATCCACGCCCGGCGGGTTAACGATATAGCGGCAATGTTTCGTATGATTGCGGGTGTCCGCAATCAGGACATGGGAGAGATCGCTCCCGGCATAGCGCAGCATGCTCGCCACGTCGCCGACGCCTTTGTCGTAGAAAAAGGTGTGCGGCACGCTGTAGACGTACTTCACGTTATCGCTGCGGAACGACTTCACGATATCGACGGTTTCATTGTTCTCTTCGCAGAAATCCCAGGGATGCGCCTGGATCTCCACGCGGATGCCTTCCCGCTCAAAAATCGGCAACAGCTCTTCCATTGAGCGATAGAACATTTCATCGCAGATCTCAGGCTGATTCGGATCGCCGGAGAACTCGGTGTTGATCACCTGAACGTCCATCTCCACCGCGATTTCCACCAGCCGTTTCCAGTTTTTCACCGCCGCCTGACGGCGCAGTTCGTCCGGGCCGGACCAGCGGTAGACGCAGATAAACGACGACAGCTCAAGGCCGGTATCGCGCAGCGCCTGCTTGTACTCCGCCATGATCTCCCGGCTGGCGCGCGGGTGCTTGTAGAACGGGTTTATCTGCGGGTGCGGCGACTGTTCAATGTACTTGTAGCCCCACTCCGCTACCTGATGGACCATGCGGGTGATCCCGAGGTCCTTAATGACATCCACATCAAAGGCAATTTTCATCGTCGTTACCTGTGCAAAGAAGTTCCGTCAGCAAAACGCGCTTAACGTTTGTAGAATGCCGGGCACTCAGGCAGCGTCACTTCAACCGGCTCGCTGGTTCCCTGCGCTTTAATGCAGGCGTCCGCCGCCACCGACGCCGCGTAGCCGTCCCAGGCCGACGGGCCGTGCAGCTGACCGGCTTTGACGTCGTTGATAAAGGCCTGCAGCTCGACGTCGTAGGCTTTGATAAAGCGGTCTTTCCAGTCGGTCAGAATGGCGGTCGACAGGCTGGCGGACTTGCGCATCTGGACGGCAGACGGCTCCGGCAGACGGGCAATCCCGGTCTCGCCGACCACTTCGCACTGGATGTCATACCCGTACTGGCAGTTCACGAACACTTCGACGTCGATCAGGGTGCCTTTTTTGGTTTCAAAGGAGACGATCTGCGGATCTTTCAGGCGCGCATGGGTGTGCGAGGTGGAGCGCGGGAAGCGCACCTGCACGGAACGGTAGTCATCGTTCAGCAGCCAGCGCAGCACGTCCAGCTCGTGGATCAGGGTGTTGGTGATCGCCATATCGGTGGTGTAGTTCTCGCCGACCGACTGGTTGCGGTGGGCACAGCGCAGCATCAGCGGTGCGCCGATATCGCCATCGTCGATCACTTTTTTCAGCGCCAGATAGCCTTCGTCGTACGGGCGCATAAAGCCAACCTGCACCAGACGACGGCCGGCCTTCATTTCGGCATCGACGATGCGGCGGCAGCCTTCCGCGGTCATCGCCAGCGGTTTTTCGCAGAATACCGGCTTACCGGCGGCGATGGCGGCCAGAGTGTACTCTTCGTGGGTCGGGTCCCAGGAGGTGACCAGGATGGCATCGACATCGCTGGCGTTAATCACGTCGTGGCCGTCGGCGTAGACTTCCGCCTGCACGCCCGGCAGCGCGACCGCCGCACGGGCGTTGTCGGCATTGATATCAGACACCGCCACGACGGTGGCGCCCTGCAGAACCTGGGTGCAGCGACGGATGTGTTCTTTACCGATAGCGCCAGCGCCGATGACACCTAATTTGAGCGACATAATGGTTTTCTCCGTAAGTCTGTAGGATTCAGGGTAGAGGTTCGTTTTAGTAATCACGCGCCTGGGCGCGCTTTTCATTAATCATTTGCGCCACCTTGCGGATCCGCTCAGAGAGCGCCGTCTGGGCGACTCCGACGTTCCACCAGCTGCCGTATTTGTGCACCATGGTCTTCGGCAGCACTTTAATATCAATCAGAGTGCTGACCGTTTCGCGACGGGCGGCGTCCAGCGCGTGGCGCAGTTCGTCCAGGGTAGTGACGCGCCAGGTTTTGCAGCCGTAGCCGGCGGCGATGGTGGCGAAGTCCACCGGCACCAGGCCGCCCTGCAGCTGGCCGGTTTCCGGCTGACGGTAGCGGAACTCGGTGCCGAAGCTGTCCATCCCGTGCTCCATCTGCAGGTTGTTGATGCAGCCGTTGGCCATGTTGTCGAATAGCACGACGTTGATCTTCGCCCGCTCCTGCAGGGAGGTGACCAGCTCAGAGTGCAGCATCATGAAGGAGCCATCGCCGACCAGGGAGTAGACTTCGCTCTGCGGCTGCGCCAGCTTCACGCCCAGCGCCGCGTTGACTTCATATCCCATGCAGGAGTAGCCGTACTCCACGTGGTAGGTGTTTTCCGCACGGTTGCGCCAGACGCGCTGCAGATCGCCGGGCAGGCTGCCCGCCGCCGCGACGATCACCGCCTCGGCCGGCAGCGTTTCATTCAGTACTCCAAGAACGCTGCTCTGGGTCAGGGTGGAGTCGGTGATCTGGCGGAACTCGCGATACACCGATTCACGATCGAGATGATCGTCGATCTCCGGCACAAAGGATTTCTCCTGCCACACCGCCTGGTAGACGCGCTGGGTCTCTTTTAACTGACGGCTCTGCACGCTCTCGATCTGCGCGCCCCAGCCGGCCTGCCAGCCGCTGTCCGCCAGCGCCGCGTCGAGAGCGGTCATTGCTTCCCGGGCGTCCGCCAGCATGGCAATGCCGTCCAGCTTCCAGGCGTCGAAGTTGCTGACGTTAATATTCAGGAAACGCACCTCCGGGTGCTGGAAAATCCATTTCGAGGCGGTGGTAAAATCGCTGAAGCGGGTGCCGACGCCGATCACCAGGTCGGCCTCTTTCGCCAGCAGGTTCGCCGCCAGGCAGCCCGTCTCGCCGACGCCGCCGACGTTCAGGGGGTGAGACGAGACCACCGTCCCCTTCCCGGCCTGGGTTTCGGCGAAGGGCACCCCGTAGCGCTCGGCGAAACGGGACAGCGCTTCGCCCGCGCCGGAGTATTTCACCCCGCCGCCGCAGACGATCAGCGGTTTACGGCTGGCTTTGATGGCCGCCACGGCGTCCGCCAGCTGCGCGGCGCTGGCCGGGCGCCGGTCGAGACGGTGCACGCGGCGCGCAAAGAAGGATTCCGGGTAATCCCAGGCTTCGCCCTGCACATCCTGCGGCAAGCACAGCGTCACCGCGCCGGTTTCCGCCGGGTCGGTCAGGACGCGCATGGCGTTGATGCAGGCGCTCATCAGCTGTTCCGGGCGGGTAATACGGTCCCAGTATTTGCTGACTGCGCGGAAAGCGTCATTGGTGCTAATGCTGAGATCGTAGCTCTGTTCAATCTGCTGGAGCACCGGATCCGGCTGGCGGGTGGCGAAGACATCGCCCGGCAGCAGCAGCAGTGGGATGCGGTTGGCGCTGGCGGTGCCGGCGGCGGTGATCATGTTGGCCGCTCCCGGACCGATGGAGGAGGTGCAGGCGATAATCTGCCGGCGCAGGGCCTGGCGGGCAAAACCGGTGGCCGCGTGGGCCATCCCCTGCTCGTTGCGCCCCTGATAGACGCGCATATCGCCGCTGTCCTGCTCCAGCGCCTGCCCCAGCCCCAGGACGTTGCCATGGCCGAAAATCGCGAAAATGCCTTTCACGAACTTCAGCTCTACGCCATCCACTTCCAGGTACTGGTTATCGAGGAACTTCACCAGCGCCTGCGCCGTTGTCAGTCTCAGTTTGCCCATGATGCACAATCCTTATTGTTCAGTATTTGTGTGTGGCGTCGCGCCGATGCCGCCGGGGCCGTCGTTCACGTCACTGGAATACCTGTGGATTATAGGCAAACATTTTTTTCATTAAATACAAATACAGAAGAAATATTTCATTTTGCGAGAAGGATCAAACTCTCTACCCATTTCATACGTTTCACTTACATTCCAGACACGTTTTCAGGCCCTTTTTTGCCGCACCAGACGGAAATATCCCCTTAAAAATCATAGGTAAATGGATGCCATTTGGCGTTTCATTTTTCCCCCGGTCGACAGAGGGGGCGATCCGCGCTCGCGCGAGGCTCAGTGCGGCAGAGTGGTAGATCCCTCACACTTTTGGTTTTTTAATTTCGAACGAGTTTGCAAATGAAATATTTATTTCTCAAACTAAGGGTAACCAATAACCCTCAGGCTGTTCACGGAGTCGACGTCGGGATCCCGACCCTTCCAGGCAGCAGACACCAAAAAGGAAATCCTAGCTATGAATGCAGCAGTAAAGCGGCTCGACGTCATCTGTATAGGTCGGGTGGCCGTCGACCTCTATGCCCAGCAGATTGGTTCGCGGCTAGAAGACGTTGCCAGTTTCGCGAAATATCTGGGCGGCTCCTCCGGCAACGTGGCCTTTGGCACCGCGATTCAGGGGCTGAAATCGGCCATGCTGGCGCGCGTTGGCGATGAACACAACGGCCGTTTCCTGCGCGAAACGCTCAACCGCGCCGGGGTGGATACCGAGTATCTGATTACCGACAAATCTCGCCTGACCGCGCTGGTGATGCTGGGGATTAAGGATCAGGAGACCTTCCCCCTGATTTTCTACCGCGATAACTGCGCCGATATGGCCTTAACGCCTGACGACATTAGCGAGGAGTATATTGCCTCCTCGCGGGCGCTGGCGGTGACTGGCACCCACCTGTCGCACGCCAACACCCGCGCCGCGGTGCTGAAGGCGCTGGAGTACGCCCGCCGTCACGGCCTGCGTACCGCGCTGGATATCGATTACCGTCCGGTGCTGTGGGGGCTCACCTCGCTCGGCGATGGCGAAACCCGTTTCATTGAGTCCGGACCGGTCACCAGCCAGCTGCAGGAAGTGCTGCATCTGTTCGATTTGGTGGTGGGAACCGAAGAAGAGTTTCATATTGCCGGGGGCAGCACCGATACCCTGACCGCGCTGAAAAATGTGCGCAATGCCACCAAAGCCACTCTCGTCTGCAAGCGCGGGCCGATGGGCTGCGTGGTGCTGGAAGGCGACATCCCGGACAGCTGGGACCAGGTGCCGCTACAGCAGGGCGTGCGCGTGGAGGTTCTCAACGTGCTGGGCGCCGGGGATGCCTTTATGTCGGGTCTGCTGCGCGGCTGGCTCAACGACGAAGGCTGGGAGCAGGCTTGCCGTTACGCCAACGCCTGCGGGGCGCTGGTGGTCTCCCGCCACGGCTGCGCGCCGGCGATGCCGACCAAAGTCGAACTCGACGACTACCTGCAGCGCGCCGAATCGGTGCCGCGCCCGGACGTCGACGAGCGCCTCAACCACCTGCACCGGGTCACCAGCCGCCGTCAGCAGTGGCCGGAGCTGTGCATTTTCGCCTTTGACCATCGTAAACAGCTGGCCGATCTGGCGCGGGAGACCGGGCGCGACGAAGCCTGCATTCCGCAGCTCAAGCTGCTGTTGTTGGCCGCGGCCGAAGCGGCGGCGCAGGAGGCAGGTCTCGATCAGCGCAGCGGCATTCTGGCCGACGGCACCTACGGCCAGCGTGCGCTCAACGCCATTACCGGCAAGGGCTGGTGGATCGGCCGCCCTATCGAACTGCCCAGCTCGCGACCGCTGCGTCTGGAGCATGGCAACATCGGCTCGCAGCTGATCGACTGGCCGCTGGAGCATGTCGTCAAATGCCTGGTCTTCTATCACCCGGACGACCCGGCGGCGCTGCGTGCAGAGCAGGACGCCCTGCTGCTCGAGGTCTGGCAGGCCTGTAACAAGTCAGGCCATGAACTGCTGCTGGAGGTGATCCTGCCGGAAAATGGCCCGGACAAAGACGAGCGCCATTACCACACTATGCTGGAACACTTCTATCAGCTGGGGATCAAGCCGGACTGGTGGAAGCTGCCGCCGCTCTCCAGCGCCAGCTGGCAGCAGATCACCGCCCTTATCGAGCGCGAAGATCCGTGGAGCCGCGGGATCCTGATCCTCGGGCTTGACGCCCCTTCCGACAAACTGCGCGCCGGTTTCGCCGAGGCGGCCGCACACCCGATGATCAAAGGTTTCGCCGTCGGGCGCACCATCTTTGGCCAGCCGTCGCGGCGCTGGATGCAGGGTGAGCTCAGCGATGAGGCCCTGATAGAGGAAGTGAAACGCAACTACCTGACGCTCATTGGCTACTGGCGCGAAGCCCGCCGCTGATCCCCCGACGCCCGTCTCCGTCACCTTGCGGAGCGGGCGTTTTTCTGTTTCTTCGTGAAATGAATCGCGTATTTCGTCGCAATAAATGAAAAATTCGCTTCATTTGGTACACTGGAAGCCATATTCCTTCCATTTTCTCAGAGCGCACTCTATGGCCAATAACCCAACACAGCTGACCATCCTGCAGGATGAAATCAGGCGTCGCTACGATACGTTAAGCAAACGCCTGAAACAGGTCGCCCGCTATATCCTTGATAACAGCAATAGCGTGGCTTTCGATACCGTGGCCTCCATTGCGCAACAGGCGGATGTTCCCCCTTCCACGTTGATTCGTTTTGCCAACGCCTTCGGCTTCAGCGGCTTTAACGAAATGAAACAGATGTTCAAGCAACATTTGATGGAAGAGACCGCCAACTATACCGAGCGCGCCCGTCTTTTCCGCCAGACCACCAGCGATGAGTCCAGCCCGCCGGAAACGCCGACGGAAATCCTCAATATGTTCACGATGGTGAACAACCAGGCGCTGCAGCAGCTGGCGATGCAGACCTCCAGCGATGATCTGGAGCGCGCGGTGGCCCTGCTGGGCGAGGCGGAAAATATTTACGTCATTGGTCTGCGCCGGTCGTTCAGCGTCGCCTCCTATCTGACCTATGCGCTGCGTCACCTCGATCGCAAAGCCTTTCTGATCGACGGCCTCGGCGGCATGTTCACCGAACAGCTGAGTCTGGTCGGCCCGAAAGACGTGGTGGTGGCGGTGAGCTTCTCGCCGTACGCCCGGGAAGTGGTCGAGCTGGTGGAGCTGGGCGCGCAGCGCAAAGCGCGGCAGATCGCCATTACCGACAGCCAGGTCAGCCCGCTGGCGGCCTTCAGCGATGTCTGCTTTGTGGTGCGTGAAGCGCAGGTGGATGGCTTCCGTTCGCAGGTTGCTTCCCTGTGTCTGGCCCAGACGCTGGCGGTCTCGCTGGCGCTGAACAGCAGCCAGGAGTCCGAGGCCAAGCAGAAGGCGTGAGATAGGCTGCCTGGCGTTTGTTACTCGGCGGCGCAGTATAGGCCTGCGGAAGGATGCCGTAGGCCGGATAAGGCCTTTATGCCGCCATCCGGCACAAAAATGGCTACGGTATCTGCGGTGTCCTCCCCGGCGGCGCTGCGCTTGCCGGGCCTGGGGTATATGGGCTTACGGGAGGATCCCGTAGGCCGGATAAGGCGAAGCCGCCATCCGGCACAAAGGCGGGTATGGCGCCGGAGGTATCCTCCCCGGCGGTGCTGCGCTTGCCGGGCCTGGGGTATATGCGCCTGCGGGGTACCGGAGATAATGTTATTGATATGCAACCCTATTAATCCGGGTAAAGCATTTGTCGCATGTGATTTCAGCGCACATTGCGCTCCCGGTTAATCGTCTACGTTATGCCTGGCATGGCGCAGGGAGCGCACAGGGGGCGGCCAGTCGCCGCCGCCCCCTGTACCCCCGGGCTCCGGCCAGCAAAATCGCCGCTACGCGGTCCCTTCGACTTATCCCTGCAGGCTTCGGGTCGGGCCGAGGCAGCATCCGTGCAAAACACGGCCCTCAGCCCGCATCCATGCGGGCTGCCCCGGCCTTCCGGGAACGTCTCAGCGATTTTGAGGCCGTCAGCACCGGCAGTTTCAGCAACAATGGTGAATAAATTAACGGCAGGTCGCATGAACCGTATGCCGGGCAAGGCGTGAGCCGCCGCCCGGCATAAAAGCAGCACCGTGCCTGTGGTCATCGCCCGGCGGCGCTGCGCTTGCCGGGCCTGGGGTATCTGCGCCTGCGGGGTGCCGGATATAATGTTATTGGTATGCAACTCTATTAATCTGGGAAAAGCGTTTGTCGCATGTGATTTCAGCGCACATTGCGCTCCCGGTTAATCTTCTGCGTTATGCCTGTCATGGCGCAGGGAGCGCACAGGGGGCGGCCAGTCGCCGCCGCCCCCTGTACCCCGGGGCTCCGGCCAGCAAAATCGCCGCTACGCGGTCCCTTCGACTTATCCCTGCAGGCTTCGGGTCGGGCCGAGGCAGCATCCGTGCAAAACACGGCCCTCAGCCCGCATCCATGCGGGCTGCCCCGGCCTTCCGGGAACGTCTCAGCGATTTTGAGGCCGTCAGCACCGGCAGTTTCAGCAACAATGGTGAATAAATTAACGGCAGGTCGCATGAACCGTATGCCGGGCAAGGCGTGAGCCGCCGCCCGGCATAAAAGCAGCGCCGTGTCTGTGGTCATCGCCCGGCGGCGCTGCGCTTGCCGGGTCGGGGAGTGGGATTCCGCGGAGCGTTTCGCGAAAAAACACCCGCCGCCCTCAAACAGGAAGGCCGGTTAGCATCGCTAACCGGCCTTCTTTATCCGCTTCTGCACCGCACGTCAGTCGTGGCGCGGGTACTCCGGCGTGTTGATCCAGGCGTGGTCATCTTCCCAGGTGAACAGCCATTTCCGGTCCGGCCCGGCCATCACGTTCAGATAGTAGCTGTCGTAACCGGCAATCGCCGCCACCGGATGGTAACCGCGCGGCACCATCACCACATCGTGGTTGTAGGGCGCCATACAGGCGTCCAGGCTGCGGTCGTCGGTGTAGACCCGCTGGAAGGCAAAGCCCTGCGGCGGATCGAAGCGGTGATAGTAGGTTTCTTCCAGCTGCGTCTCTTTGCCCGGCTGGGCGGTATCATGCTTATGCGACGGCCACGAGCTGGTGGCCCCCTCGTCGGTGTAGACTTCCACCACCAACAGGCAGTCCGCCTCGGCGCTGTCCGGCAGAATATTATGCACCCGGCGCTGATTGCGCCCTTTCCCACGGTGCTCTACCCCGACGTCTTCCGGCCGAATGAGGCGTGCCGGGAAGCTGCCTTTGCCCGGCGCGCTGCATACCGCCAGCTCCAGATCGGAATCGGCGGTCACCTCAACTTTATCCTGCGGCGGGACGTAGACCGACCACGGCGGGGTGCGTTCAAACGGCGACATCCGTTTACCGAGATTCGGGAAATCGGCATGTTGCGTTTTCACCGACGCCAGCCCAGCGACCAGCACCAGGCACAGCTCGCGATCGCCGCTCTCCAGCGTCACGGTCTGCCCTTTTTTCAACATCCAGACATCAAAGCCGATATAGCGCCAACCGGCGCTTTGCGGCGTAATATGCTGGATCTGTCCCTCTTTTCGCGATTTAGCCAGTAACGACATGGCGCTCTCCTTCGCCGATTAACCTAACGTCGGCATGCTGAATTCAGATACGGTCTGCTGCCCTGCCGGCCAGCGTACGGTGGCGGTCTTCATACGCGTGTAGAAGCGCACGCCGTCCGGCCCGTGGACGTTCAACGCGCCAAACACCGAGCGCTTCCAGCCGCCGAAGCTGTGGAACGCCATCGGCACCGGGACCGGCACGTTCACCCCAACCATCCCCGCCTGCACGTCGTGGACGAATTCACGCGCGGTGTGGCCGTTGCTGGTGAAAACGGCGCTGCCGTTGCCAAACTCATGGCTGTTGACCAGCTCAAGGGCGCTGTTATAGTCCGCCGCGCGCACAATCCCCAGCACCGGGCCAAAGATCTCTTCACGCCAGATGGTCATCTCCGGGGTGACGTGATCGAACAGGGTGCCGCCGACATAGTAGCCCGCGTCGTAACCCGGCACGCGCAGTTTGCGGCCATCGACCACCAGTTTTGCCCCTTCGCTTTCGCCTTTATCAATATAGCCGAGCACTTTTTTCTGGTGGGTATCAGACACCACCGGTCCCATCTCGTTCTCTTCCTGGCCGCGCATGCAGCCCGGACCTACTTTCAGCGCTTCCACCAGCGGCTTCAGGCGGGCGATCAGTTTGTCGGCGGTTTCATCTCCCACCGCCACCACCACCGGCAGCGCCATGCAGCGCTCGCCTGCGGAGCCAAAAGCGCCGCCCATAATGGCGTTAACGGTGGCGTCGAGATCGGCATCCGGCATCACAATCGCGTGGTTTTTGGCGGCGCCGAAGGCCTGCACTCGCTTGCCGTGGGCGCTGGCGGTCTTATAGATATACTCCGCCACGCCGGAGGAGCCGACGAAGCTCACCGCCGCAATACGCGGGTCAGTGTACAGCTGCTCGGCATCTTCATTGCTGCAGTGCACGACGTTAAACACGCCGTCCGGCAGACCGGCCTCTTTCAGCAGCTCTGCCAGACGCACAGCGGCCGTCGGCGCCAGCGCGGGCGGCTTGAGGACGAAACTGTTGCCGCAGGCCAGCGCCAGCGGGAACATCCACATCGGCACCATCGCCGGGAAGTTAAACGGGGTGATCCCTGCCACCACGCCCAGGGGCTGCATCAGCGAGTAGCTGTCGACGCCGGTGCCGACGTCAGAGGAGTATTCGCCTTTAATCAGGTGCGGGATCCCGCAGGCGAATTCGACCACTTCCATACCGCGGGTCAGCTCGCCCAGCGCATCCGACCACACCTTACCGTGCTCGCTGACGATGATCCCCGCCAGCTCTTCCACGTGCTGCTCCAGCAACATTTTGAAGTTGAACAGCACGCGGGCGCGGCGCAGCGGCGTGGTACGGGACCAGCTGTCAAACGCATCGCGAGCAACCTGAATCGCCTCGGAGACTTCCTGCGCGGTTGACACCGTGACTTCGCGCACCGCTTTGCCCGTCGCCGGGTCGTACACCGGCATCGTTTCGTTGCTGCTGCTAATAACGGTTTTCCCGCCAATAAAGTTTCCTGTGATCGTCATGTTCTCGCCTCATAGTGAAGGGGGCCAGCGCACACCGGCCCGTCGCTGATTCTGCTGTGCTATAACCGTAGTAAAATGAAATTTATATTTCAACATTGTTGTGAAATGAAATTTCATTTTGGTGATAACAGTCGCATTTTGCGCTAACCGGTCGCCTGTGCGCTTCCCGCATCGCACCTCGTTGCCCTCGACGCCAGGCTTCCCGCCGCTGTCGCGCCGGTAGTCGGTGCCGGTGATATTTTGCGAGACAGCTCAAACATTCATCATTTCCATTCTTGCTAATTTTGGAATAAACGTTTTGACTGTTAGCCAATTGAACGAACCTACCCCCTCTTCCGTCAGGAGTGTCCTATGGCCATCGCAATGCAACGTTTTTGTATTAACCGCAAAATCGCGCCAGCGCTCAGCATTGAAGCGTTTTTCCGTCTGGTGAACCGTCTGGGCCTGAATAAGGTCGAGCTGCGCAACGATTTACCCAGCGGAAAAGTGACCGACGATCTGAGCCATCAGCAGGTGCGCGAGCTGGCGGCGCGCTACCACATCGAGATCCTGACGATTAACGCGGTCTACCCCTTTAACCGTCGTAGCGAAGAGGTGCGGCAGTTGACCGAATCGCTGCTGAAAGAGGCCCAGGCCATCGGCGCCAAATCGCTGGTGCTCTGTCCGCTCAACGACGGCAGCGAGGTGCCGGCCAGCGAAACCCTGGGCGCCCTGCGCGACCTGGCGCCGCTGTTCGCCTTCTATGGCATCCACGGCCTGGTGGAGCCGCTGGGCTTCCCGCAAAGCTCGCTGCGTTCTGCACATCAGGCGCAGACGCTGATCCACGACGCCCGCGTGCCGTTTAAGCTGCTGATCGACACCTTCCATCACCATCTTTACCCGCAGGCGGCGGACGAGTTCAGCCAGGTAGAGGTGGCGGATATCGGGCTGGTGCACCTTTCAGGAGTGGACGATAGCCGTCCGCGCGAGCAGCTCACCGATGCCGAGCGCATCATGCTAACCCCGCAGGATCGTCTCGGCACCTGCGAGCAGGTTAAAGCGCTGGAAGCCCGCGGCTATCAGGGGGTGTACGCTTTTGAGCCCTTCGCTCCCGAGCTGGCGCAATGGAGCGAAGCGGATATCGAGCGCGAGATTGAGCAGAGCATCGCGCTCATCCAGCGCCACTGCGCCTGAGACACTCACGGTACAGCGTGCGCAGCGCGTGACGATTTTCCCAACGCCGGACGACGAGGTTGCCTATAATCGTCGCAGGATAAATGGAGGAATCGACCATGAGCTCACCCCTGTTGATTGCGCGCACGCTGGATAACGCGCTCTATTTACTGCCCGCGATGGCCAACCGCCATGGGCTTATCACCGGTGCGACCGGCACCGGTAAAACCGTCACCCTGCAGAAGCTGGCTGAGTCGTTCTCGGAGATTGGCGTGCCGGTATTTATGGCCGACGTCAAGGGCGACCTGACCGGCATTGCCGCCGCGGGGCAGAGCTCAGAGAAACTGCAGGCGCGGCTGGAGAAGATCGGCGTCAGCGACTGGGAGCCGCACGCCAACCCGGTGGTGCTCTGGGATATCTTTGGCGAGAAGGGCCACCCGGTGCGGGCGACGGTTTCCGATCTCGGCCCCCTGCTGCTGGCGCGCCTGCTCAATCTCAACGAGGTGCAGAGCGGCGTACTGAACATTATTTTCCGCATCGCGGACGACCGCGGCCTGCTGCTGCTCGACTTCAAAGACCTCCGCGCCATCACCCAGTTTATCGGCGATAACGCCAAGTCTTTCCAGAACCAGTACGGCAATATTAACAGCGCCTCGATCGGCGCCATCCAGCGCGGGCTGTTGACCCTGGAGCAACAGGGCGCCGAGCACTTCTTCGGCGAGCCGATGCTGGATATTGCCGACTGGATGCGCGTCGATGCCAGCGGTAAAGGGGTGATCAATATCCTTAGCGCCGAAAAGCTCTACCAGATGCCGAAGCTGTACGCCGCCAGCCTGCTGTGGATGCTCTCCGAGCTCTACGAGCGCCTGCCGGAAGCCGGCGACCTCGATAAACCGAAGCTGGTGTTCTTCTTCGATGAGGCGCATCTGCTGTTCAACGACGCGCCGCAGGTGCTGCTGGATAAAATTGAACAGGTGATCCGCCTTATCCGCTCCAAGGGCGTCGGCGTCTACTTTGTCTCGCAGAACCCGGCGGATATTCCCGACGCCGTGCTCGGCCAGCTGGGCAACCGCGTGCAGCATGCCCTGCGCGCCTTTACGCCGAAGGACCAGAAGGCGGTGAAAACCGCCGCCCAGACCATGCGCGCCAACCCGGCCTTCAGTACCGAGCAGGCGATCCAGGAGCTGGGCACCGGCGAGGCGCTGATCTCCTTCCTCGATGAGAAAGGCAGCCCGTCGGTGGTCGAGCGGGCGATGGTTATCGCCCCCTGTTCGCGAATGGGGCCGGTCAGCGATGACGAGCGCAATGGTCTGCTGAACCACTCGCCGCTGTACGGTAAGTATGAGGAGGAGGTGGACCGCGAGTCGGCTTTCGAAATGCTGCAGCAAGGGGTGCAGGTCGCCACCGGGCAGCAGTCGGCTCCGCCGGCGAAGGGCCAGCAGAACGGCGATGACGACGGGCTGCTTGGCGGCCTGAAAGATATCCTGTTCGGCAGCACCGGCCCGCGGGGCGGTAAACGCGACGGTATCGTGCAGACCGCAGCGAAAAGCGCGGTTCGCCAGGTCACCAATCAGATCGTCCGCGGCATACTGGGCAGCCTGCTGGGCGGACGCAAGCGCTAAAAAAAAGCCCCCTCATCGCTGAGGGGGCTTACGTTTCAGGCTTACCCGCTAGGCCTTGCGCATCATCAGCCAGAGGCTTATCAGGAAGAAGCTGGCGCTCGGCAACAGCGCGCCGATGATCGGCGGTATGCCGTAGACCAGGGTCAGCGGGCCGAAAATCTGGTCGAGGACATAGAAGATAAAGCCGAAGCTAATCCCCGTCACCACCCGCACGCCCATCGGCACGCTACGCAGCGGGCCAAAGATAAACGACAGCGCCATCAGCATCATCACCGCCACCGACAGCGGCTGGAAGATTTTGCTCCACATATTGAGCTGGTAGCGTCCCGGATCCTGGCCGCTGGACTTGAGGTATTTCACATAGTTGTGCAGCCCGCTGATCGACAGCGCATCCGGATCCAGGGCAACCACGCCCAGTTTGTCCGGCGTCAGGTTGGTTTTCCAGGTGCCGCTCACCATCTGCGACCCGGTCACCTGCTTTGGATCGGTCAGGTCGGATTCATCCACCTGCGACAGACGCCACACTTTATTTTCGCTATCGAATTTTGCCGAAGCGGCATAGCGCACCGACTGTAAACGACGCTCCGGGTTGAAGGCATAGATGCTGACGCCCCCCAGCTCATCGTTGCCTTTTACGCGTTCGATATAGACAAAATTGTGGCCATCTTTCGCCCACAGCCCCTGCTGGGTTGAGAGCAGCGAGCCGCCGTACATCTGCTGGGCACGGTAGTTGCGCGCCATCTGTTCGCCCTGCGGGGCCACCCACTCGCCGATGGCCATGGTCAGCAGCACCAGCGGGATCGCGGTTTTCATTACCGCCAGCGCTACCTGCAGCCGGGTGAAACCGGATGCCTGCATCACCACCAGTTCGCTGCGCTGGGCCAGCATCCCCAGCCCCAGCAGCGCGCCAAGCAGCGCCGCCATCGGGAAGAAGATCTGGATGTCCTTCGGCACGCTGAGGATGGTGTAGAGACCAGCGCCCAGCGCATCGTAGCTGCCCTGCCCGGACTTTTTCAGCTGATCGACAAACTTGATAATGCCGGAGAGCGACACCAGCATGAACAGGGTCATCATGATGGTGTTGAAAATCGTCTTACCGATATAACGGTCAAGTACGCCAAACGCCTGCATCAGGCCGCTCCTTTATTAAAACGGGCGCGGAAGCGGCGCATCGGCACCGTGTCCCACAGGTTTAACAGCACCGCCAGCGCAAAATAGAGCAGGTTAATCGCCCACATCCAGATAGCCGGGTCCATTTTGCCTTTGCCGCCGTTCGACTTAATCGACGTTTGCAGCAGGAAGAACACCAGGTAAAGCAGCATCGCCGGCAGCATCGACAGCACGCGGCCCTGACGCGGGTTCACCACGCTGAGCGGCACCACCATCAGCGCCATAATGAAGACGGTCGCCACCAGCGTGAAGCGCCAGTGCAGTTCGGCGCGCGCGCGGTCGGTGTGGGTTTTCCACAAGGTGCGCATATCCATCTGTTCGGTGTCGTCCGGATCGGCGCTCACCGCCTGGTGGCCGATAATAGCCTGATAGTTATTGAAGTCGGTAATGCGGAAGTCGCGCAGCATCGCGGTGCCTTCAAAGCGGGTGCCCTTGTTGAGGGTCACCACCTGCGAGCCGTCTTTCTGCTGCGACAGCTCGCCGGAATCCGCCACCACCACCGAGGGGCGCGCATTGCCTTTCGGACGCAGCTGGGCAAGGAAGACGTCATGGAAGCGGTTGCCGTTGACGCTTTCGATAAACATCACCGCGTTACCATCGCTGGCCTGCTGGAACTGGCCCTGGGCCAGCGCCGCCATACCGGGGTTGGCTTTAGCTTCGGCCAGCACTTCGTCCTGATGGCGCGACGACCACGGCCCCGCCCACATAACGTTGACCGCCGCCACCGCGCCGGTGAACAGCGCAAGGATCATCGCCGCCTTGATCAGCACGGCTTTGCTCAGGCCGCAGGCGTGCATCACCGTAATTTCACTTTCGGTGTACAGCTTGCCGAGGGTCATCAGCAGGCCAAGGAACAGACTTAACGGCAGGATAAGCTGCGCCATCTCCGGGATGCCGAGCCCCAACAGCGAGAGCACCAGATTGGTTGGGATATCGCCATCTACCGCGGCGCCGAGGATCCTGACTAATTTCTGACAAAAGAAAATCAGTAACAGGATGAATAGGATCGCCAACTGGCTTTTCAGCGTCTCACGAACCAGATATCTTATGATTATCACTATAAATACGCCCGTAAAAACCCGTTTTAGTGCAGGAAAATTGCTTGTTTCATGGCTTAAACGTCATTTATTCTCTTTGGTCGTCGAAAACGTCGCTAAGATTAAATGACTCATCGGTTCTGCATGTCAGGATCTTTTCTGACGAACCCAGGCCTTAATAACGTTAAGATTAACACGAAGTCACCGCAACAGCGGATATGAGTTACGAAAGCTTGCAATTATATACTCAATGGATTTCGAGTTGTAAGAAGGCAGCAGGGCTGTGGCCCCTGGCGCGCACAATGTGCCACGTCAGGGTAAGCAGGCGCAGCCGGCGCATCTGCAACTTGAAAGGCGACGAGTATAGCCGTAGCCACCACTGTTGTCTTTAAGATTCAGGAGCATAGTGCATGGAGTTCAGTGTAAAAAGCGGTAGCCCGGAGAAGCAGCGGAGCGCCTGTATCGTGGTCGGCGTCTTTGAACCACGTCGCCTCTCCCCCATCGCCGAACAACTCGATAAAATCAGCGACGGCTACATCAGCGCCCTGCTGCGTCGCGGCGAGCTGGAAGGCAAACCTGGCCAGACGTTATTGCTGCACCATGTGCCAAACATTCTGTCTGAGCGCATTCTGCTGATTGGCTGCGGCAAAGAGCGCGAGCTGGATGAGCGTCAGTATAAGCAGGTCATCCAGAAAACCATCAATACCCTGAATGATACCGGCTCAATGGAAGCCGTCTGCTTCCTGACCGAGCTGCACGTCAAAGGCCGTAACAACTACTGGAAAGTTCGCCAGGCGGTTGAAACCGCCAAAGAGACGCTGTACAGCTTCGACCAGCTGAAGACCAACAAAAGCGAGCCGCGTCGCCCGCTGCGTAAAATGGTCTTTAACGTGCCGACCCGTCGCGAGCTGACCAGCGGCGAACGCGCCATTCAGCATGGCCTGGCGATTGCCGCCGGCATCAAAGCGGCGAAAGATCTTGGCAATATGCCGCCGAACATCTGTAACGCCGCCTATCTGGCTTCCCAGGCGCGTCAGCTGGCCGATACCTACAGCAAAAACGTCATCACCCGGGTGATCGGCGAACAGCAGATGCGCGAGCTGGGGATGAACGCCTACCTCGCCGTCGGCAATGGGTCGCAGAACGAGTCGCTGATGTCGGTCATCGAATATAAAGGTAACCCGGCTGAGGACGCGCGCCCTATCGTGCTGGTCGGTAAAGGCCTGACCTTCGACTCCGGCGGTATCTCCATCAAGCCTGCCGAAGGCATGGACGAGATGAAGTACGACATGTGCGGCGCGGCGGCGGTGTACGGCGTGATGCGGATGGTTGCCGAACTGCAGCTGCCGCTGAACGTCATCGGCGTGCTGGCGGGCTGTGAAAACATGCCTGGCGGCCGCGCCTATCGTCCGGGTGACGTCCTGACCACTATGTCCGGCCAGACGGTGGAAGTGCTGAACACCGACGCCGAAGGCCGTCTGGTGCTGTGCGACGTCCTGACCTACGTTGAGCGCTTCGAGCCGGAAGCGGTTATCGACGTGGCGACGCTGACCGGGGCCTGCGTGATTGCCCTCGGCCATCACATCACCGGCCTGATGTCGAACCATAACCCGCTGGCCCATGAGCTGATCGGCGCCTCCGAACTGGCGGGCGACCGCGCATGGCGTTTGCCGCTGGCCGACGAGTTCCAGGATCAGCTGGAGTCCAATTTTGCCGATATGGCGAACATTGGCGGCCGTCCTGGCGGCGCGATCACCGCCGGCTGTTTCCTGTCGCGCTTCACCCGCAAGTACAACTGGGCGCACCTCGACATCGCCGGTACCGCCTGGCGTTCCGGTAAGGCCAAAGGCGCGACCGGTCGTCCGGTGGCGCTGCTGTCGCAGTTCCTGCTCAATCGTGCGGGTTTTAACGGCGAAGAGTGATTGCCGTCTGATGCCCGGTGGCGCTACGCTTACCGGGCCTACGGAAAGATGCCGTTTGTAGGCCGGGTAAGCGTAGCGCCGCCCGGCTTTGCATTTAAATCCACAACAAGAAGCCCCATATATGAAAAACGCAACGTTCTATCTTCTGGACAATGACGCCACCGTCGACGGCCTGAGCGCCGTCGAGCAGCTGGTGTGTGACATTGCCGCAGAACGTTGGCGCAACGGCAAGCGCGTCCTGATCGCCTGCGAAGATGAACAGCAGGCGATTCGCCTCGACGAGGCGCTGTGGTCGCGGCCGCCGGAGAGCTTTGTGCCGCATAATCTGGCGGGCGAAGGCCCGAGAGGCGGCGCGCCGGTAGAGATTGCCTGGCCGCAAAAGCGCAACAGCAGCCCGCGGGATATTCTTATCAGCCTGCGGCTAAACTTTGCAGATTTTGCCACCGCTTTCACAGAAGTGATAGACTTTGTCCCTTACGAAGACAATCTGAAACAACTGGCGCGCGAACGCTATAAGGCGTACCGCATGGCTGGTTTCAACCTGAACACGGCAACCTGGAAATAATGGAAAAGACATACAACCCACAAGATATCGAACAGCCGCTTTACGAGCACTGGGAAAAGCAGGGCTATTTCAAACCGAATGGTGATGAAAGCCAGGAGAGCTTCTGCATCATGATCCCGCCGCCGAACGTCACCGGCAGTTTGCATATGGGTCATGCCTTCCAGCAAACCATCATGGATACCATGATTCGCTACCAGCGCATGCAGGGCAAAAACACCCTGTGGCAGGCCGGTACCGACCACGCAGGTATCGCTACCCAGATGGTGGTTGAGCGTAAGATTGCCGCTGAAGAAGGGAAAACCCGCCACGACTACGGCCGCGACGCCTTTATCGACAAAATCTGGCAGTGGAAAGCGGAATCCGGCGGCACCATTACCCGTCAGATGCGCCGTCTCGGCAACTCCGTGGACTGGGAGCGCGAGCGCTTCACCATGGACGAGGGGCTTTCCAATGCCGTGAAAGAAGTCTTTGTTCGCCTGTACAAAGAAGACCTGATCTACCGCGGCAAACGCCTGGTTAACTGGGACCCGAAACTGCGCACCGCCATTTCCGACCTCGAAGTGGAAAACCGCGAATCGAAAGGTTCCATGTGGCACATCCGCTACCCGCTGGCCGATGGCGCGAAAACCGCTGACGGTAAAGATTACCTGGTGGTCGCCACCACCCGTCCGGAAACCCTCTTGGGCGATACCGGCGTGGCCGTTAACCCGGAAGATCCGCGCTACAAAGATCTGATTGGCAAATTCGTGGTGCTGCCGCTGGTTAACCGCCGCATCCCGATCGTGGGCGACGAGCACGCCGACATGGAAAAAGGCACCGGCTGCGTGAAGATCACCCCGGCGCACGACTTTAACGACTACGAAGTGGGTCGTCGTCACCAGCTGCCGATGATCAACATCCTTACCTTTGACGGCGACATCCGCGAAAGCGCGGAAGTCTACGACACCAAAGGCAATGAATCCGACGTCTACTCCAGCGAGATCCCGGCAGAGTTCCAGAAACTGGAACGCTTCGCGGCGCGTAAAGCCGTTGTTGCGGCGGTTGACGCCCTCGGCCTGCTGGAAGAGATCAAACCGCACGACCTGACCGTCCCTTACGGCGATCGCGGCGGCGTGGTGATCGAGCCGATGCTGACCGACCAGTGGTACGTGCGCGCGGACGTGCTGGCCAAGCCAGCAGTCGAAGCCGTTGAAAACGGCGATATTCAATTCGTGCCGAAGCAGTACGAAAATATGTACTTCTCCTGGATGCGCGATATTCAGGACTGGTGTATCTCCCGTCAGCTGTGGTGGGGTCACCGCATCCCGGCATGGTATGACAACGACGGCAACGTCTACGTAGGCCGTAGCGAAGACGAAGTGCGTCAGGAAAACAACCTGAGCGCCGACGTTGCCCTGCGTCAGGATGAAGACGTTCTCGATACCTGGTTCTCCTCTGCGCTGTGGACCTTCTCCACCCTCGGCTGGCCGGAAAACACCGACGCCCTGCGTCAGTTCCACCCGACCAGCGTGATGGTGTCCGGCTTCGACATTATCTTCTTCTGGATCGCCCGCATGATCATGATGACCATGCACTTCATCAAAGATGAAAATGGCAAGCCGCAGGTACCGTTTAAGACCGTCTACATGACCGGTCTGATCCGCGATGACGAAGGCCAGAAGATGTCCAAGTCCAAGGGTAACGTCATTGACCCGCTGGATATGGTTGACGGTATCACCCTGCCGGAGCTGCTGGAAAAACGTACCGGCAACATGATGCAGCCGCAGCTGGCGGATAAAATCCGCAAGCGTACCGAGAAACAGTTCCCGAACGGCATCGAGCCGCACGGCACCGACGCCCTGCGCTTCACCCTGGCGGCGCTGGCCTCTACCGGCCGCGACATCAACTGGGATATGAAGCGTCTGGAAGGTTACCGTAACTTCTGTAATAAGCTGTGGAACGCCAGCCGCTTCGTGCTGATGAACACCGAAGATCAGGATTGTGGCTTCAACGGCGGCGAAATGGTGCTCTCCCTGGCCGACCGCTGGATCATCGCGGAATTCAACCACACCGTGAAAGCATATCGCGAAGCGCTGGATAACTTCCGCTTCGATATCGCCGCCGGCATCCTGTACGAGTTCACCTGGAACCAGTTCTGCGACTGGTACCTGGAGCTGACCAAGCCGGTTATGAACGGTGGCAGCGAAGCGGAGCTGCGCGGGACTCGCCATACGCTGGTGACCGTGCTGGAAGGTCTGCTGCGCCTGGCGCATCCGATCATTCCGTTCATTACCGAGACCATCTGGCAGCGCGTGAAAGCGATCTGCGGTATCACCGCCGACACCATCATGCTGCAGCCGTTCCCGCAGTACGATGCTTCTCAGGTGGATGACGCGGCGCTGGCCGACACCGAATGGCTGAAGCAGGCGATCGTCGCCGTGCGTAACATCCGTGCGGAAATGAACATCGCTCCGGGCAAACCGCTGGAACTGCTGCTGCGCGACTGCAGCAAAGAGGCCGAGCGTCGTGTGAACGACAACCGCAGCTTCCTGCTGAACCTGGCGCGTCTGGAAAGCATTACCGTGCTGCCTGCCGATGATAAAGGTCCGGTCTCGGTGACCAAGATTGTCGACGGCGCCGAGCTGCTGATCCCGATGGCGGGCCTCATCAATAAAGAAGATGAGCTGGCGCGTCTGGCGAAAGAAGTTGCCAAAATCGAAGGTGAAATTGGCCGCATCGAGAGCAAGCTGGCCAACGAAGGCTTTGTCGCCCGCGCGCCGGAAGCGGTGATCGCTAAAGAGCGCGAGAAGCTGGAAGGCTACGCGGAAGCGAAAGCGAAGCTGATTGAGCAGCAGGCGGTGATCGCCGCGCTGTGATCCTCCCGCCCCTTGCCACCCGGCAAGGGGCGTTTTTTATGAAACATCCTCGCTTGCGCTTTCCCCTGTCGCGATGTTATTAACATCATCATTCGTCTTTTTTGGGTAATGAGTCATTGTATGAATACGAGCGTCCCCGCGGCGACGTTGCTGCGTCGCATTACGGCGGCAGACAATGCCGCCATCGCCAGGGTCATCCGCCAGGTCTCGGCTGAATATGGCCTGACCGCCGATAAAGGCTATACGGTCGCCGACCCGAATCTCGATGAACTGTATGAGCTGTACAGCCAGCCAGGCTCCGCCTACTGGGTGGTGGAGCAAGAGGGGGAAGTGGTTGGCGGCGGCGGCGTCGCGCCGCTCGCCTGCAGCGAGCCGGATATCTGCGAGCTGCAGAAAATGTATTTTATGACCAGCGCCCGCGGCCAGGGGCTGGCGAAGAAGCTGGCGCTGCTGGCGCTGGACTACGCCCGCGAACAAGGGTTTAAGCGCTGCTATCTGGAAACCACCGCCTTCCTGACGGAGGCGATCGGCTTATATGAACATCTCGGCTTCGAGCACATTGACGGGCCGCTGGGCTGCACCGGCCACGTGGACTGCGAAGTACGGATGCTGAAAACGCTGTAGCGCCTCGATATCGCAGGCGTCCCCGGTAGCGCTACGCTTACCGGGGCTACAGTTCGGTAGCCCGTCTAAGCGTAGCGCGAGCCGGGGTATGTCCCGGATGGCACCGCTGGCACCTTACCCGTGCTCGCGGTGCCGTTTTTTTGTCGGGTGGCGGCTAACGCCTTACCCGACCTACGGCCCGTACCATTGCGAGCTGAAGCTCTCAACGCTATCTCTCCCCATGGCTACTGAAACTGCCGGTGTTAGTGACTACCGGGCCCGAATATCGTGGGTTACGCCGCTACCGGCACACCGCTGTGAAAGCGGAACTCGGCCTCCGGACGGAGGATCAGCGCCGCTTCCGCCTCGCCGAGCTGGCGCACCCGCTCGCTGATATCTTCGCCGGCAATCTTCTGCGCCAGATCCAGATAGTCCTGATAGTGACGCGCCTCGGAGCGCAGAAGCGACAGGTAGAACTTCTGCAGATCGTCGTCCAGCCACGGCGCCAGGGCGGCAAAGCGTTCGCAAGAGCGGGCCTCGATATAGGCGCCGCAGATCAGCTTATCGATCAGCATCACCGGCTCATGCGAGCGCACTTCGCGCCGCAGGCCGCGGGCATAGTTGCTGGCGGTGATTTTGACGTAGGGGATATCGCGCGCCAGCATCATCTCCCGCACCTGCCAGAAGTGGTGTAGTTCCTCTTTAATCAACAAAATCATGCTGTCCAGCAGCTGGCGGCCCCACGGGTCGTCGGTCTGCGGCATGGCGCTTTTGTTGATCCGTTTATGCAGGGCGACAAAATCCGGCTCCGGCCCCCGGCGATAGGTGAAGTCTTCGTACGGCTTCAGGCAGGCCAACAGTTCGTCGGCGTCAGCTTTATCCGCGACGTAGCGACGCACCAGCAGCATGGCGTTCTGCGCCGCTTTCAGCTCGCACACCATATGGTCGGTCAGCAGCAGCGGCAGGTTTTCCGGCTTGCGGGCTTCGTCAATCCACGCCTGCGGCGTCGGGCAGTGCAGGAAGTTGATAATCGGGGAAAGAATCTGCGGGTAATCCATGAAAGTTCCTTGCTATACGGCGGCAGGCGCCGCCGTATCCATCTACGACATTTGCGACTTAGTGGCGAACACCATCGTCGTCTTCATCGACATACTCTTCGTCATCGTCGTCGCCGTCTTCACCGTTCGGGTCCTCATAATAGGTGCCCCAACCGTCATACTCGACGTCATATTTTTCTGCCAGCGTCATCAGCTGTTCCACCTGGGCATCGATCAGGTCTGCGTTCAGCGCGCATTCGCTCAGAATATCGCAGCAGATGACCATGTCACCCTCTTCCACTTCCAGCTCTTCGGGCTCGGTCACTTCGTAGCCCAGCTTGAACGCTTCAACCGCCACTTTCTCCAGGGTTTCGAAATCGTCTGCAGAGAGGTGATGCTCAATCGTGTACAGTGCGTCCGGATCGCTGCCATCTTCCAGCAGCTCTTCGATAATCAGACGCGTCTCTTCACGCTGTTCTTCCAGGTGTACCGGGTTTGCCATGGCTCGTTCCTCATAATGTGCGGCAGTTATCCCTATTGTCACATACCGCCGTCATTGCCTCCACTTCTCAGTGAAAGATTTCGATCACAGACTTGCAAATGAATATTCATACATATAAATTGAATTTTAATTCAATTAGTGGCCTATGCCAGGTGAGGGAACCATGTCTGCGTTTTACCAGAAGCATTTTTTAAAGTTACTCGATTTTACGCCTGCAGAAATCACCGCCCTGCTCGAGCTGGCGGCAAAGCTGAAAGCCGATAAGAAAAACGGTATCGAAGTCCAGAAACTGGCAGGGAAAAACATCGCGCTCATCTTCGAAAAAGACTCAACCCGTACACGATGCTCTTTCGAAGTTGCCGCATACGATCAAGGCGCCCGCGTGACCTATCTGGGGCCCAGCGGCAGCCAGATTGGCCATAAAGAGTCGATCAAGGACACCGCCCGCGTGCTCGGACGGATGTACGACGGCATTCAGTACCGCGGCCACGGCCAGGAAGTGGTAGAGACCCTGGCGCAATACGCCGGCGTGCCGGTGTGGAACGGCCTCACCAACGAGTTCCACCCCACCCAGCTGCTGGCGGACCTGCTGACCATGAAAGAGCATCTGCCGGGCAAAGCCTTTAACCAGATGACGCTGGTCTACGCCGGCGACGCGCGCAACAACATGGGCAATTCGATGCTGGAAGCCGCCGCCTTGACCGGTCTGGATCTGCGCCTGGTGGCGCCATCGGCCTGCTGGCCGGAGGCCGCGCTGGTGGAGACCTGCACCGCGCTGGCCAAACAGCAGGGCGGCAACATCACCCTGACGGAAGATATCGCCGCGGGGGTGAAAGGCGCCGATTTTATCTATACCGACGTCTGGGTCTCAATGGGCGAGGCGAAGGAAAAATGGGCCGAACGTATCGCCCTGCTGCGCGACTATCAGGTTAACAGCGCGATGCTGGCGCTGACCGGCAACCCGCAGGTCAAGTTCCTCCACTGCCTGCCGGCGTTCCACGACGACCAGACCACGCTGGGCAAACAGATGGCTGCCGATTACGGCCTGCACGGCGGCATGGAGGTGACTGACGAGGTGTTTGAGTCGGCGGCGAGCGTGGTCTTCGACCAGGCGGAAAACCGGATGCACACCATCAAAGCGGTGATGGTGGCGACGCTTTCACGCTGAAATCAGAAACTAAACGTGTAACGCTCGGCGACGATATACTGTTCTCCATAATGAATAGGCTGATGCTGGCTATCCAGAATTAGCGTTTTCATCAGGAATAACGGTTCGCCGGGCGGTTGCTTCAGCAGCGGTGCGCTGTCAGAATCCGCACGCACCATTTCTACTGTCGTTTCACCCGCATAGGTAGGCACGATCGCGTATTTTTCACGCAATAGCTGATACAGCGACCCGCTAAGATCCTCCTGCTGTAAAAAACCTAATCGTTTCAGAGAGTAGTAATTATTCTCTAACATTAACGGCGCATCGCCAGCGATCCTAAGGCGTTGGATATAAAGCACGGAATCATCGCTCTCAAGCTCAAGAAGCTGACGCGCATTACGATAGTCCCGCAGAATCTCACGACGAGTCACTACGCTATGGGTTGGTAGATGGTTAGCATCGCATGCGGCAGTAAAGCTAAGTAAGTGAACAACTTTACGCTCAATTTTAGGCAGACAGACAAAAGTCCCCTTCCCCTGCTTTTTTACCAAATAGCCTTCGGCTACCAGCTCTTTCACTGCGTTGCGCACTGTAATACGGCTGATATTGTAGAGTTCGCTGAGCTCAATCTCGGTGGGGATTTTCTCTCCTTCAGCGAGTTTCCCGGAAGAAATATCGCTGAGGATTTTATCTTTAAGCTGCCTGTATAACGGTACGGAAGTATTCTGTTGCAGTCCAAAATTCGACATAAAAGAGGTACCAGCACGGCCATTAATGCGAAGCAGGATTATAATCGAAGCGCGCACATCAAACTACGACGGCGCGCATATCCTTCAGACCCAGGCCGAAATCGCAGCAAAAGCAGCGCTAACTATCCACAGCACCGGAAACAGCGGCGCAATGGCCTTTAACCACTGACCAAACCCAATGCGCGCAATAGACAACCCAGCCAGCAATACACCGCCGGTAGGAGAGACCAGGTTCGTCAGGCCATTGCCAAATTGATAAGCCATCACCATCGCCTCTTTATTGATACCAACCAAATCGCCTAACGGCGCCAGCACGGGCATAGTGAGCGCGGCCTCGCCCGAAGATGAGGGCACAAAAAAGGTGATGACGTTATGCCCTAATAGCATCAGAGTGGTAAACGCATACTGCGGCAACCCTTCCAGCATTTCAGACAAACCAAATAGCAACGTATCGATAATTCGTCCGTTCTCCGCCACCACCAGAATACCGCGCGCAAGACCTATCACTACGGCGGCGTAGACAAACTCTTTGCACCCTTCGACAAAGCTGTCGGCCATCCCGCTAATGCCCATGCGCCCGACGATCCCGGAAAACAGCCCCAGAGCCAGGAACACAGAGCCGATCTCAACCATGTACCAGCCACGCGTGATTAACCCCCATGAGATGACGGCCAGCGCCAGCACAAAGGCGATGATAATTACCCGATCGGCGATGGAAAAATGGACCGACGTATCCTGTATCGACAAAAACTGCTCGCGGTTGCGACAATCATTTTCATATACCGGCGACTTTTGCGGAGTGCGTTTAACACGGTGCGCGTACCACATGGTGTAAGCAATCGCCAGTAGCGTGAAGACCAGCCATGCAATAGCACGTAGCCAAAGCTGCGGATTTCCCTGAATACCCGCTACGCCCTGGGCAATGAGTACAGAGAACGGATTGGTCATTGCGCCAACGTAGCCAATCTGAGTTCCCAGAAAAAGAATCAGGATCGCAGTCATTGAGTCATAACCCAGCGCGAACATCAGGGAGATAAAGATCGCATACAGGGGGATCACCTCCTCGCTCATACCAAAAGTCGCGCCTCCCAGGCTAAACAAGGTCATTGCGATAGGGATAACCAAAATTCCTTTACCTGCCAGGCGTTCAGCCAGCGCCACCAGACCCCGCTCAATTGCGCCAGTACGTAAAATAATGCCAAAAGCGCCACCAACAATGAGCACAAACGCCACTACGTCTGCGGCCTTGATAATCCCCTCCATCGGCGCGGCCAGTACGGCGGTAATACCCTGACGTAAATCGCCCTCGCTGCTGACTTTGTCCAGCAGATGATAAGACCCTGGGATCACTAATGTTTTAGTTTCACCGCCGGGTAAGGTCACTGAGTGATAATCAAAACTGCCGCTGGGAATACACCATGTCAGCAGCGCTACTAATATAATAATGAAGAAAATCAGAGCGTAGCAGTGTGGCATCGCCCACTTTATTTTTGCAATACGCATAATCCGCCTCGATAAGATGTTTATATTATTTTTGCCGTCTTTCGGCATTTTTAGAGTTACAGAAGGTCATGGGTAATACGGCCATCCACCAGGGTCAGTACAACGGTAGAAGTCCGTAACTCATCATTCGGGCAGCTCAACAAATTACGGTCAAAAACCGCGATATCCGCGCGTTTTCCCGGCTCAAGGCTACCGGTCATCTCTTCCATGCCGTGGTGTCGAGCACTATTCAGCGTCCATGCCGTTAAGAGCTGTTGTCGGGTCATTCCGCGTTCGCGGTACCAGCCATTCACGGGTGAACCATCAGGGAACTGACGACTGCAGGCGGCATACATCGAGTCAGGAACAGAAGGAATAAACAGGGGCAGATCGGTGCCAATAGTCACCGTCACGCCAGCCCCAAATAGTGCGGCATAATCGTAGAATTGCGCTTCGCGCTCTTCCCCATAGCGTTCGCGCATATAGGCTTCGGCTTCGCAGGGGTTAAGGAGCAGAATTTGTGCATAAACTTCGGCAAAAAGGCCGAGCTCAGCCATTCTGGGAATATCGTTTGGATGCGGACATTCCAGATCGCTCAGAGAATGTCTAACCACGCTCTGCGGATGACGCTTACGGCATTCGGCAAAAATATCAATACAGCGGCGAATTGCGGCATCGCCCTCCGCATTCATACAGCAGTTGAACCCACGAGCATCAGCCAACAAAACCTGCTGGCGCAGGGCATTATAATCAACGGGTCGTTCATTGTTCGTGCCGGGACGATCGGCATAGGGGTAAATCATATCGCCGGTATGATCGGCAATAACGCCATCGACCATAAATTTAAAGCCATGAAACCGCAGCCATGGCGAATGAAAGCGGCGTCGGGCCTGTTCACCGAAAGCAAGATCGACAGGCGCAGATACGGGCTGAGAAACAATGCTTACTCTCAGCAATAGCGCATCCTCTTTTTCCAGTTCATCCCAGGCATTCATCAACTGCGGCGCATCGTTGAAACAAACGTCTTTTATTGCCGTGATTCCCTGCCCGGCAAGTCGGGCCATAAATGCCCGCATTTCTTTTTTTAACTGTGCGGTATCAGACAGCATCTCATCCAATAATGCGATTCTCGCCTCCGCGCTGCACTCTTCAGCGGTAAAGCCATAAAGCTCCACGGCGGCACGGTTCATCCAGCAATAGCTTTTGTCATCGTTAATGGCGACAACCGGTCTCTGCGGGAAAGCGTCATCCAATAGTCTGGCATCAGGCACCGCTCCCCAACGGGCAGCAGACCAGCCCCAGCCATAGAGACTTTTCCCCTCAGGGAGAAGCTTTTCTGCATCATGTAATAGTTCAAGGGCATGATTACTATTGCGGGCGGCATGGAGATCGACGCCACGCTGCATGCTCATATAGCCGGTAAAAAACGTGTGATTATCGCAAAATCCGGGACAAATCAGGCGATCGCCAAGTTCGATAAAGCGAGTTCTTTCACCTCTCCAGGTTTGAATATCTTCCTCATTCGCTATCATCGCCGCGATAGCGCCGTTTTTAATGACTACATATCCGCTAAATAGCTCATTTCTGGCAGCAGTAAAAATAGCATCAGAACGTAAAATCAAATCAGCAGCATCACTATGCATAATTCTTTCCTCACGGAAAAAGCGCAGGAATCCCCCTTTCCGCCCGGCTAGCGGACGGAAATCAGTACGGAAAAATGAGAGATGGCGTTATAGGTTAGTAGTGAGTCCCGTAGCCAAATGCCCCTTCTTTCAGGCAAATTTGTGCCGAGAAAGCTGCTGCTTTTTGCAGGCTATTGGTAATCGCTTCGCGCTTGTTACCCGTAGGTTGGGCCAGAAAATGGCAAATGAAAGCGGTAATAAAAGCATCACCTGCCCCCATTGTATCGACGGGAGTGACGTAATCGGGTGCCTGCTGATACCAATCCTGCCCGTCAAATAAAATCGCGCCTTCATCTCCACGCGTCGCGCAGACAATGCGACTTCCGCTGGCCTGCGCTTGTTGCACAATTTCACGTGTTTGCGCCAGGCTGTAGTCGGCGCATGAGAAGAAGGCGAAGTCGACGTAACGGCACAGCGGCAGCGCCTGCTCCAGTACAAAGTCATCTGAAAAATCGAAAGAGACAGGAATGTTGAGCTCGCGTAACTGAGGTAAATGCGTCTCCATGTAGCTATAACAGCCGCTATGGATCAGATCAAACTCACGCAGGTATTGCTCATGCTGAAAAATAAAATCCATCGAAGTTGTCTTGCGAATACCCCCGGCGTTCGAACCAAGAAATATCCGTTCTCCCTCTTCGATTTTCAGCTGTGCGCAGCCGTTCTCTCCTGCCACCTGCAGACAGTGTGGCCACTTGACGCCAACTTTATCCAGCACCTGCATAACGTGTTCCGCAGCGGCATCATTACCAAAAATCCCCAAATAGGCCGCATTGTGCCCCAGCATGGCCGCATAAGCGGCAAAGTTCAGCGCATTTCCACCGGGATACATAGTCTGAGTATGAACATATTTATCGACGACGTTATCGCCAATTCCAATCACATTCATCATAATTCCCCTTAGTATTCCACCAGCCCCATATAGCGGCGGGTATCCAATGGATGCTGGCGAATGTCGGCAAGCGCAGAACGATATTCACACATGATGCTGTAAAACAGTACCGGGTTGAAAAACTCCACGACTGACGGAGGAAGAACCCCGATGCCCAGTTCTTTAGCATCAACGACTTCCACTTTTTCTGCATACTTGGTGAGGAAGGCCAAAGCTCGCTCATCCATCGCCCGCGTACGGCCTTCGTTCATCAATAAAATAAACGGCGTCTCTTTATTCGTAACTTCAAAAGGTCCGTGGAAGTACTCACCGGAGTGAATAGGTGCGGCATGTAGCCATTGCATTTCCATTAGTGAGCAGATAGCAAAACCATAAGCATGGCCATAAGAAGCTCCGCTGGAGAGGATATAGAAGAGCTTTTCATCTTGATATTTTTGGGCAAAACGCTGGCAGCGATCCGCAACCTGCTGACGGCCATGAGCAATGACGCCATTAATTTGGGTCATTCCCTGTTGGAAATCAGCGTAATTATTGAAACCTTCCACCTGCTGCAACGTATCAACGCACAGGTTGAGGATAATCGCCATCGGATTATCGACCACATTGGTATCGTTACCCCAGGCATAGAGAATGTTGTGACTGGCGTATTCGATCAACTGTGCCTGAGCGTTGTGAGTCAGCGTAATAGTATGCGCTTGATGCTGTTGAGCAAGCTTAGCCGCAGCGACGGATTCCGGCGTGTTGCCCCCGTGCGAACAGACGATAACCAGCGAATTCTCCCCTAACGTTTTCGGCGTCGCGTAGACAAACTCATTGGCGGTATACATGCCGACATGAAGCTTCGTCGCCTCGCTATCCAGGAAGTACTTAGCCGGATACATATCCACTAATGACCCGCCGCAGGCAACAAGGAACACTTGGCGGATTCCGCCTTTGTCTTCTATCTCTTTAGCAACGGCATTAATTATTTCTTTAGTATTCATACAGTAAGAACTCCAGATCTCATTATTGATTGTTCAAATTAGCGGAAACAACATTAATACGTTATATAACGTATTAATGAGATCGCCATCAAAATTTGCACAATGCGCTCGGTATGAGCGTTTGGCTGAAGCAGCAAATGAGAGGGAATAAGAAGTAAAAAAGCGGGAATAGCCAGGAAAAACAAAGAATAGCAATTGTCACAATATGACAATTGCTAGCTCTGGGTAAAAAAGCTCGTCAACTAAACCATCAGCATCTTCACCACCGCTTTGCGCACCTTCGCCGGGGCGCCTACGGCGCACAGCGGTTTATGCACTTCGCCGGGATAAAACACCACAAAGTCCCCTTCGTTAAGGATCACCGTTTTCTCCTGCTGGCCTTCGGCAAGAAAAGCGATGTCTTTCTCCGCCAGCCAGTCGGTCTGCGGCTCTCCTGGCGGCAAGGTGCTGAAGGTCATCCCCTCGCTGCCGCGGAGCACAATCTGGATATCGAGATAGCGAGCATGGTATTCCGCGCGGCGCGCGGCCTGCGGCTCGGTGGTGTCTTCAGAAATCAGATAAAACAGGTTGTCGCCGTCGATAGCGTGTTTACCCAGCGGCGTCGCCTCGCTGACCTGAGCGATAACCTGTTCGATAGCCTCGCGCAGCGCGGCAGGCAGCCATGGCTGCAGATGGTGGATATTGCCAATAATCATTGCTTACCTCAAATATAAAACAGCATTTCATTTTATCGTGTTATACCCCCATCGCGGCTGCCATACCAGTACAGTTTCACGGTTCTTTGCGCTGGCGCACTTTTCGACAGGCAAACGATTACCTGTTTGTGAATGAATCGCTTGATCGTCATAACGGTCTGCGTATAATGCCAGTCGTTTTGCCGGGAGGAAGCATGGCCAATTGCGTACGACATTCTGTCTTAGCGCGTCTCAATGCAGACGCTGGCCTGCCGTTTTTCTTTCCGTTGCTCATTGGATTCCCGAAGCCCCTTATTTAAGGGGCTTTTTTTTTGCCCAGGCGTCAGGAGATAAGCATGGCTAACCCGCTATATCAAAAACATATCATTTCCATAAACGATCTCAGCCGCGAAGACCTCGAACTGGTGCTGGCGACGGCGGCAAAGCTGAAAGCCAATCCACAACCCGAGCTGCTGAAGCATAAGGTTATCGCCAGCTGTTTCTTTGAAGCCTCGACCCGCACCCGCCTCTCTTTTGAAACCTCGATGCACCGCCTGGGCGCCAGCGTGGTCGGCTTTTCCGACAGCGCCAACACCTCACTGGGCAAAAAAGGGGAAACGCTGGCGGATACCATCTCCGTCATCAGCACCTACGTCGACGCCATCGTGATGCGTCATCCGCAGGAGGGCGCCGCGCGCCTGGCGACCGAATTCTCCGGCGGCGTGCCGGTACTGAACGCCGGCGACGGCGCTAACCAGCACCCGACCCAAACCCTGCTCGACCTGTTCACCATTCAGGAGACCCAGGGCCGCCTCGAAAACCTCAACGTGGCGATGGTCGGCGATCTGAAGTATGGCCGTACCGTCCACTCCCTGACCCAGGCGCTGGCCAAATTCAACGGCAACCGCTTCTACTTCATCGCCCCGGACGCGCTGGCCATGCCGCAGTACATCCTCGATATGCTCGATGAAAAAGGCATCGCCTGGAGCCTGCATAGCGCCATCGACGACGTGATGGCGGAAGTGGATATTCTGTACATGACCCGCGTGCAGAAAGAGCGTCTGGATCCGTCGGAATACGCCAACGTCAAAGCGCAATTCGTCCTGCGCGCCGCCGACCTCGAAGGGGCGCGCGCCAACATGAAGGTGCTGCATCCGCTGCCGCGCATTGACGAAATCACCACCGATGTCGATAAAACACCGCACGCCTGGTACTTCCAGCAGGCCGGTAACGGCATCTTCGCCCGCCAGGCGTTACTGGCACTGGTACTGAATAGCGAGCTGGCACTGTAAGGGGGAATGAGAGATGACACACGACAATAAACTGCAGGTAGAAGCGATCAAACGCGGCACCGTGATTGACCATATCCCGGCGCAGGTCGGCTTTAAGCTGCTCACCCTGTTCAAACTGACCGAAACCGACCAGCGCATCACCATCGGCCTGAACCTGCCCTCCGGCGAGATGGGCCGCAAGGATTTGATTAAAATCGAGAACACCTTCCTGACCGACGAGCAGGTTAACCAGCTGTCGCTGTACGCCCCGCAGGCGACGGTAAACCGCATTGATGATTACGAAGTGGTGGGCAAATCCCGCCCGAGCCTGCCGGATCGTATCGACAGCGTGCTGGTCTGCCCGAACAGCAACTGTATCAGCCACGCCGAACCGGTTTCTTCCAGTTTTGCAGTGAAAAAACGCGCTGATGACATCGCACTCAAATGCAAATACTGCGAAAAAGAGTTTTCTCATTATGTGGTGCTGGCCAACTAAATGCGGTTGGTATTGGTGGTAGGCCTCCCTATAATGGCTACCACCCTACGCTTCGTCCTTCAGGCGGCGTCTGCGCCGGCGATGCAGCGCTTACCGCCTGGCGGCAACCTGAATGATTTTGCGTAACATTACTCAGTTCATCTGGAGATAACATGAGCAAAACTATTGCGACGGAAAATGCACCAGCGGCGATTGGCCCCTACGTTCAGGGCGTTGACCTCGGCAGCATGATCATCACCTCTGGCCAGATCCCGGTCGACCCGAAAACCGGCAGCGTCCCGGAAGACGTGTCCGCGCAGGCGCGCCAGTCGCTGAACAACGTGAAAGCGATCGTTGAAGCCGCAGGCCTCACCGTCGGCGATATCGTCAAGACCACCGTATTCGTCAAAGATCTCAACGATTTCGCTACCGTTAACGCCACCTACGAAGCGTTCTTCACCGAGCATAACGCCACCTTCCCGGCGCGCTCCTGCGTTGAAGTCGCACGTCTGCCGAAAGACGTGAAGATCGAGATCGAAGCCATCGCCGTGCGTCGCTGATCGCTAACCTCGGCATGAAAAAAGGCAGCCAGTGGCTGCCTTTTTTACGTGGATCATCCGAAAACGCGTCTCTCACTGCCAGCCGTAGCGGCGGCTGTAGAAGCCCTTCACGGCCTGGGTCAGCACCATATAGCCCGCCAGGATCGCTACCAGCCATGGGAAGTAGCTCAGCGGCAGGGCCTGCAGCTGCAGGTAGCTAGCCAGCGGCGAGAACGGCAGCGCGATACCCACCGCCATCACCACCAGGGTCATGGCGAACAGCGGCCAGGCGGCCCGGCTCTGAACGAACGGAATGCGACGGGTGCGGATCATGTGCACAATCAGCGTTTGCGACAGCAGCCCTTCGATAAACCAGCCGGACTGGAACAGGGTCTGCATCTCCACGGTATTGGCGTGGAACACCCACCACATCAGGCCGAAGGTGAGGATATCGAAAATCGAGCTGATCGGTCCAAAGAAGACCATAAAGCGCCCGAGATCGGCCGGGTTCCAGCGCTGCGGCTTACGGATCTGCTCATCATCGACGTTATCAAACGGGATCGCCACCTGGGAGACATCGTACAGCAGGTTCTGAATCAACAGGTGCAGCGGCAGCATCGGCAGAAACGGCAGGAAGGCGCTGGCCACCAGCACGCTGAAAACGTTGCCGAAGTTGGAGCTGGCGGTCATTTTGATGTACTTGAGCATGTTGGCAAAGGTGCGGCGGCCTTCGATTACCCCCTCCTCCAGCACCATCAGGCTCTTCTCCAGCAGAATGATATCCGCCGCCTCGCGGGCGATATCCACCGCGCCGTCGACCGAGATGCCGATATCCGCCGCGCGCAGCGCCGGGGCGTCGTTGATGCCGTCGCCCATAAAGCCCACCACGTGACCTTCACGCTTGAGCAGCGTCACGATACGCTCTTTATGCAGCGGCGCCAGGCGGGCGAACAGCGTGGTGCGTTTGGCCAGCGCCGCCAGTTCGTCGTCGCTCATGGCTTCGATCTGGCTGCCAATCACCACTTCGCCAGCATCCAGTCCCACTTCATGGCACACCTTCGCCGCCACCAGCTCGCTGTCGCCGGTGAGGATCTTCACCGTGATGCCGCTGGCCTTCAGCGCCTTCAGCGCCGGGGCGGTGGTCTCTTTCGGCGGATCGAGGAAGGCGATGTAACCTTCAAGGATCAGGTCCGACTCATCGGCGCGCTGGTAGTCGCCTTCGCGGGCCGGCAGGTATTTAGTCGCCACCGCCACCACCCGCAGCCCCTGCCGGTTGAGGGTATCGGTCACCCGGCGAATGCGGCGCAGCATGGTGTCATCCAGAGGTACGATATCGCCGTTGTAGCGCACCTGGGTCGAGACGTTGAGGATCTCCTGCAGCGCCCCTTTGCAGATCAGCTGATGCGCGGCGTCATCCTCCTTCACCACCACCGACATGCGGCGGCGTTCGAAGTCGAAGGGTATCTCATCCACCTTCTGCCAGCGTTCCGCCAGCCCGCGGGCGGCATCCAGCTCAACCCCGTCCAGCACCGCGGTGTCGAGCAGGTTTTTCAGGCCGGTCTGGTAGTGGCTGTTGAGCCAGGCGGCATGCAGTACCCGCTCGCAGACCTTGCCGGAGACGTCGGTATGGTTCTCCAGCACAATCTTATCCTGGGTCAGGGTGCCGGTTTTATCAGTGCAGAGGATGTCCATCGCGCCGAAATTCTGAATGGCGTCGAGGTGCTTCACGATGACCTTTTGCTTCGACAGCTTCACCGCCCCGCGCGCCAGCGTCGAAGTGACGATCATCGGCAGCATCTCCGGCGTCAAGCCGACCGCCACCGACAGCGCGAATAGCGCCGCCTCCCACCAGTCGCCTTTGGTGTAGCCATTGATCAGCAGCACCACCGGGGCCATCACCAGCATAAAGCGGATCAGCAGCATGCTGACCCGGCTGATGCCTTTCTGAAAGGCGTTCGGCTCGCTCTCCTGTTCACTGACGCGGCCGGCCAGCTGGCCAAACCAGGTGCGGCCGCCGGTGGCGAAGACGATGGCCTGCGCCGAGCCGCTCACCACGTTGGTGCCCATAAAGCACAGGGTGTCGCACTCCAGCGGGTTTTGCTGCAGCGGATCGCGGCTGCGGGCCACTTTCTCCACCGGCAGCGATTCGCCGGTCAGCGAGGCCTGGGCGACGAACAGATCCCGCGCCTGCAGGATACGCAGGTCCGCCGGGATCATATCCCCCGCCGACAACCGGATAATGTCGCCCGGCACCAGCTGGTCGATAGGCAGCTCCAGCCAGCGGCTCTCCCCCTGCTCGTTCACCACCCGCAGCACGGTGGCGGTGTTGCTCACCATCGCTTTCAGCGCATCCGCCGCTTTGGTCGAGCGCGCCTCCTGGATGAAATTGAGCAATGTCGAGATCCCCACCATCAGGGCGATAACCCCGGCGGCGAACAGATCCTCGGTGGAATAGGAGACGATGCCGAGCACCGTCAGCAGCAGGTTGAACGGGTTGCGATAGCAGGTCCACAGATGCACCCACCACGGGGAGGGCTTCTGCGCCGGGATCTGGTTGTCACCATGTTTGAGAATTTTCGCCGCCACTTCGCCTTCATTGAGCCCTTCAGGGTGGCTGTCAAAGGCGCGCCAGATCTCCTGGTCGTCCATCGCCGCCACGTTCAGGCAATGCTGACCAAGCGATTCAGGAATGGGGCCACTCGCCAGATGGCGGGCGTCCGGCAGCGGATCGCGCTGGACTAAACGACGTGGCAGATGGCGGCTAAGCTGCGCGAACAGCTGCCGGGTATAATTTTTCAGCATAAACAGTCCCTCCGCGCTCGCCAAAGCGAACGCAGCGTTGCCGACGGGCGTAGCAAAACCTACCTGTCAGGCATGTTATTTTTATGGCAGGGACATCAAGGACGTCACTGCTTTACGCTTTCCGGTAAAGCAGTGTTAAACAGGCTTACCGGAAAGAAAGGTTGCTCCATCGAGGATGAGGAGTGGGATCGGGGTCCATAACTATCTCCGGTAAGTGAATATAAACGGCGCGAATTATAGCGCCCTCGCTGAGGATTGTGTGGCAATAATGGCGATGATAAACCCGCGCAACTAAACCGAACGTAAACCAGACTTTGCTCATTGCGGTTTGGTTGAGTAGCATTAGGCTCACTTCTACCATCCCTGACGAGAATTCCGCATGCAGAACCGGCTGACCATCAAAGATATCGCGCGCTTAAGCGGCGTAGGGAAATCGACGGTATCCCGCGTCCTTAACAACGAGAGCGGGGTCAGCGAACGGACCCGCGAGCGCGTCGAAGCGGTGATGCAGCAGCACGGTTTCTCGCCCTCCCGTTCCGCCCGCGCCATGCGCGGCCAGAGCGATAAAGTGGTGGCGATTATCGTCACCCGTCTCGATTCGCTGTCGGAAAACCTTGCCGTGCAGACCATGCTGCCCGCCTTTTATGAGCAGGGTTACGATCCGATTATGATGGAGAGCCAGTTCTCCCCGGCGTTGGTGGAGGAGCATCTCGGCATGCTCGCCCGGCGCAATATTGACGGCGTGGTGCTGTTCGGTTTTACCGGCATCGACGAAGCGATGCTCGCCCCCTGGCGCGACACCCTGGTGCTGATGGCCCGCGACGCTCCCGGCTTCGCCTCGGTGTGCTATGACGACGAGGGGGCCATCACGCTGCTGATGCAGCGGCTCTACGATCGCGGACACCGCCACATCAGTTTTCTTGGCGTACCGCACAGCGACGTCACCACCGGCGAACGCCGCCATCTGGCCTACCTCGCCTTCTGTAAAAAGCATCGTCTGACGCCCACCGCCGCCCTGCCGGGGCTGGGCATGAAGCAGGGATATGACACCGTCGCCAGCGTGCTGACGGCTGAAACCAGCGCCCTGGTCTGCGCGACGGATACCCTCGCCCTCGGCGCCAGCAAGTACCTCCAGCAGCAGGGTCGCGATGCGCTGCAGCTCGCCAGCGTCGGCAGCACGCCGCTGATGAAGTTTCTCCACCCGGAAATCTTGACCGTCGATCCGGGCTATGCCGAGTCCGGACGCCGGGCCGCCCGGCAGTTGATCGAGCAGATCGCCGGCAGCGTCGATCCCCGCCAGATCGTGATTCCCGCCGCCCTCAATTAATCTCGCTCGGGCGATTTATGTGATCGTCGCCGGGTTTCGGGAACGTTCCCATTTTGCAAATTAAGCGGAACGGTTAGGATGCCCTCAAGGTAAAAACGGCATCTCTCCCCTCTGTTTTTGAGGCTTCATCATGAGCAAAGTAAACCAGCAGGACATCGATAAACTGATCGAACTGGTGGGCGGGCGCGGTAACATCGCCACCGTCAGCCACTGTATTACCCGTTTGCGCTTTGTGCTGAACGACCCGGCCATCGCCAGACCAAAAGAGATTGAGCAGCTGCGCATGGTGAAGGGATGCTTCACTAACGCCGGCCAGTTCCAGGTGGTCATCGGCACCGAGGTGGGCGATTACTACAAGGCCCTGCTGGCGACCACCGGCCAGACCTCCGCCGACAAAGAGCAGGTCAAGCAGGCCGCGCGGCAAAATATGAAGTGGCATGAACAGTTAATCTCGCACTTCGCCGAGATCTTCTTTCCCCTGCTGCCGGCCCTGATCAGCGGCGGTCTGATCCTCGGTTTCCGCAACGTTATCGGCGACCTGCCCATGAGCAATGGCCAGACGCTGGCCCAGATGCACCCGTCGCTGAAAACCATCTATGACTTCCTGTGGCTGATTGGCGAGGCGATCTTCTTCTATCTGCCGGTGGGGATCTGCTGGTCAGCGGTGAAGAAGATGGGCGGCACGCCGATCCTCGGGATCGTCCTTGGCGTCACCCTCGTCTCCCCGCAGCTGATGAACGCCTATCTCCTCGGCCAGCAGGTGCCGGAGGTGTGGAACTTCGGCCTGTTTACCATTGCCAAAGTCGGCTACCAGGCGCAGGTGATCCCGGCCCTGCTGGCTGGCCTGGCCTTAGGCTTTATCGAGACGCGCCTCAAGCGCATTGTGCCTGACTACCTCTACCTGGTGATTGTCCCGGTCTGCTCGCTGATCCTCGCGGTGTTCCTCGCGCACGCCATTATCGGTCCGTTCGGCCGCCTGATCGGCGACGGCGTGGCCTTCGCGGTACGCCATCTGTTAACCGGCAGCTTCGCGCCGATCGGCGCCGCGCTGTTCGGCTTCCTCTACGCGCCGCTGGTGATTACCGGTGTCCACCAGACCACCCTCGCTATCGATATGCAGATGATCCAGAGCATGGGCGGTACCCCGGTGTGGCCGCTGATTGCGCTGTCGAATATTGCCCAGGCGTCGGCGGTGGTTGGCATCATCATCGCCAGCCGCAAGCAGAATGAACGTGAAATCTCGGTACCGGCGGCGATCTCCGCCTATCTCGGGGTCACCGAGCCAGCGATGTACGGTATCAACCTGAAATACCGCTTCCCGATGCTGTGCGCAATGATTGGCTCTGGCCTCGCCGGCCTGCTGTGCGGCCTGAACGGCGTGCTGGCGAACGGCATCGGCGTCGGCGGCCTGCCGGGGATCCTCTCCATCCAGCCTACCTACTGGCAGGTGTACGCCATGGCGATGGCTATCGCGGTGGTGGTGCCGATTATCCTCACCAGCGTGGTGTATCAGCGCAAGTACCGTCAGGGCACCTTGCAGATTGTCTAACTTCTTCTTTCGGGGCGCCTTTGGCGCCCCTCGTTGCAGCAGGAAAGTACTATGAATCATCTCCCCCACTGGTGGCAAAACGGCGTTATTTATCAAATCTATCCGAAGAGTTTTCAGGATACCACCGGCAGCGGTACCGGCGACCTGCGCGGCGTCACCTCCCGCCTCGACTATCTGCAAAAGCTTGGGGTCGACGCCATCTGGCTGACGCCGTTCTACGTCTCACCGCAGGTGGATAACGGCTACGATGTGGCGAACTACACCGCCATCGATCCCTCCTACGGCACGATGGCCGACTTTGACGCCCTGGTGACGGAGGCAAAGGCCCGCGGCATCCGCATCGTGCTGGATATGGTGCTGAACCACACGTCGACCGAACATGAATGGTTCCGTCAGTCGCTGAATAAGGAGAGTCCCTACCGCCAGTTCTATATCTGGCGCGATGGCGAACCGGACGCCCTGCCGAACAACTGGCGCTCTAAATTTGGCGGTAACGCCTGGCAGTGGCACGCCGACAGCGGGCAGTATTATCTGCACCTGTTCGCCATTGAGCAGGCGGATCTCAACTGGGAGAATCCGGCGGTGCGCGCCGAGCTGAAAAAGGTCTGCGAATTCTGGGCTGACCGCGGCGTCGACGGTCTGCGCCTCGACGTGGTCAACCTGATCTCAAAAGACCAGACCTTTCCCTGCGATCTGGACGGGGATGGCCGCCGCTTCTATACCGACGGCCCGCGGGTGCATGAGTTCCTGCAGGAGATGAGCCGCGATGTCTTCACCCCGCGTAACCTGATGACCGTCGGCGAGATGTCCTCCACCTCGCTGGAGCACTGCCAGCAGTACGCCGCGCTGGACGGCCGCGAGCTGTCGATGACCTTTAACTTCCACCATTTAAAGGTCGATTATCCCGGCGGAGAGAAATGGACCCTCGCCCGCCCGGACTATGTGGCGCTGAAGGCGCTGTTCCGCCACTGGCAGCAGGGAATGCACAATCGGGCGTGGAACGCGCTGTTCTGGTGTAACCACGATCAGCCGCGCATCGTGTCGCGCTTTGGAGACGAAGGCGAGTACCGGGTGACGGCGGCGAAGATGCTGGCGATGGTGCTGCACGGCATGCAGGGCACGCCCTATATCTACCAGGGCGAAGAGATCGGCATGACCAATCCGCACTTCAGCAGCATCAGCGATTACCGTGACGTCGAAAGCCACAATATGTTTATCGAACGTGCGGCGCAGGGGCAAAGCCCGGACGAACTGCTGGCGATCCTCGCCAGCAAGTCGCGCGACAACAGCCGCACGCCGATGCCGTGGCACGCCGGCGAGAACGGTGGCTTCAGCGACGGTGAGCCGTGGATCGGCCTTGGCGATAATTACCAGGAGATCAACGTCGAGGCGGCGCTGGCGGACCCCGATTCGGTGTTTTATGCCTATCAGCAGCTGATTACGCTGCGTAAAACCCTGCCGCTACTGACCTGGGGCGATTACGAGGATCTGCTGCCGGAGCATCCGTCGCTGTGGTGCTATCGTCGTCAGTGGCAGGGGCAAACGCTGGTAGTCGCCGCTAACCTGAGCCGCGAGCTGCAGGCCTGGCAGCCCGCTGAGGCCCCGGGCGAGTGGAAGATGATCATCAGCAACTATGCCGAGACCACCCCGCGCCCGACCGGGCTGACGCTGCGGCCGTTCGAAGCGATATGGTGGCTGCAGGGATAACGCTTTTCCCCGGTGGCGCAACGCTCACCGGGGCTACGATTTGTCAGGCTGGAGGTTATGCGCGGTCGGCATCAGCAATCGCAGCGCTCGCTTGGGGTTGCGCCGAGGCGTGCTCTTCTTTTGCCTTTAGCCGATCCCAGGCGCGGAAGAACGGATAGTAGACCACCAGCGAAATCGCTAAATTCACCACCTGCAGCACCGTGCCGGAGATATGCCCTCCGGTCGCCAGATAGCCGCTGATGAAGATCGGCGTGGTGAACGGCAGCGCGATTCCGGCGGGCGGCGCCACCAGCCCGGTCGCCATCGCGGTATAGGACACGATCACCAGCAGCACCGGCGTTAAAATAAACGGCAGGAAAAAGTACGGGTTCATCACCAGCGGGATGCCAAACACCATCGGCTCGCTGATGTTAAACAATGCCCCGGGCGCGGCAATTTTCCCCAGCTGCTTCATCTGCTGGCTACGGCTACGCAGCAACATAAAAATCACCAGCCCCAGCAGCGCGCCGGTACCCCCGGGGGCAATCCACAGATCGTAAAACTGCTGAGTAATGATATGCGGGATCGGCTGACCGTTCTGGAAGGCCGTCAGGTTCTCGGACATATTCGACAGCCATACCGGCTGGATAAACACCAGTACGATCGCGTCGCCGTGCAGGCCCAGGGTCCACAAAATACCAATCAAAATGACTGAAATAATCATGCCCGGCAGCGTACCGCCGACGTGGTGCATCGGAATACCAATCAGGGTGGCGATCATACTGTTGATATCGCCGAACGGCGAGGCCTCGACCGCCAGGCGCAGCGCCAGCACCACCGCCAGCACGCAGAAGCCGGGGATCAGGGCAAGGAATGATTTCGCCACTGCCGGCGGCACGCCGTCCGGCATGCGGATAACGAGATTGCGGCTGGCGACCAAACGATAAATCTCCGTCGACAGCAGCGAAATGACAATGGCGACAAACAGCCCCTGGCTGCCGACCATGCTCACCGGGATCACCCCTTTAATCACCTCCGCCGCGCCGTGTACCGGCGTAAACAGCGTGTTCTGCGGGATCGTCATCATGAAGGCCACCAGCGACATCGCTCCAGCGCTCAGCGGATCGAGAGTGCGATACTTCTCCGCCAGCCGGTAGGCGATGCCGAAGCTGGAAATCAGCGCCATAATGTCGTAGGTCGCTTTCACCGGGTACAGCATTTTATCGCGCCAGACCTCGCCAAACAGGCCGCTCATCATGTCGGCATAGCCGGGGATCGGCAGGTAGGCGAAAATCAGGAAGAATGAGCCAATCAACATAAACGGCATATTGAGAATGATGCCGTCGCGCACCGACAGGACGTGCTTTTGCCCGGCGATTCTCAGCGCCGCCGGCATGACGTAACGTTCAATCCAGCTTGTATTCGACATGGTGTGCTCCCGAGGGGAAATAGCGGTCAGTTAAATTGCGTCAGCCATTGACGGTTGATGGTTAATACTTCATCCAGCAGCGCCTGGGCATCGGTGACGTTACCGACCAGCGGGTTGGTCACCAGCGCCAGCAGTGCGCTTTCGCGACAGCCGTGTACCGCGGCTTCAATCGTCAACCGCTCGAAGGCTTTCACCTGCTGGGTCAGGCCGTTCATCGCCGGCGGCAGCGGGCCGAACGCCAGCGGCCGCGCCCCTTGCGCATCAATAATGCTGTTGGTTTCCACCACCGCATCATCATCCAGGCCATGAATCGCGCCGTTGTTGCGGGTATTCACCACCATCTCCGCGCCCAGGTTGTTGTAGATCGCGTTGATAAGCTCGACGGCCACCTCCGAGTAGTAGGCGCCGCCGCGAAAGCTCAGTTGCTCCGGTTTTTCTTCCAGCTGCGGGTCGGCGTACAGCGCAAACAGCTCCTGCTCGACTTTCATCACCTGTTCGGCGCGGGTGCCCTTGGTTTTCGCCGCGGCGATCTCTTCCGCCAGCATCGCCGGCGTCAGCCAAAAATAGCGATGATAGGGGCACGGAATCGCCTTCAGCGCGCGCAGGAATTCCGCCGGCCACGGCAGCTCTTTAATGTTGTTCATCGACAGCGCCTTACCGTCGCACAGCATGTCGATCACCTTGCCGGTGACATCCTCGCGCCCCTGTAGCACCTTATGCACCCAAACCATATGGTTGAGCCCGGCAAAGCGCAGTTTTACTTCGGACTCCTGGGCGCCCAGCATCCCGACGATCATGTGCTGCATGTTGATCGGCACGTTGCACAGGCCGATGATCTTCGCCGTGCTGTAGCGGCTGACCGCCTCGGTGACGATCCCCGCCGGATTAGTAAAGTTGAGAATGAACGCTTCCGGCGCCAGCTGTTCCACTTTGCGCGCCACCTCAAGGATCACCGGGATCGTCCGCAGCGCCTTGGCAAAACCGCCGACGCCGGTGGTCTCCTGGCCCAGCAGGTGGTACTTGAGACCCAGCCGCTCATCGGCGGCGCGCGCCGCCAGCTGTCCGACACGCAGTTGGGTCAGCACAAAGCTGGCGCCGCGGATGGCCTCATCGAGCGTAAAGTGGACGCTGACCGCCACCTGCTCCAGCCCTTTATGTTTCAGCATCCGCCGGGTCAGCGCGGCGATGATCTCCACCTTTTCCCGGCCGGATTCGACATCTACCAGCGCCAGCTCTGTAACCGGAAGCTGCTCGTAACGAACGATAATCCCTTCAATAAGCTCCGGCGTGTAGCTGCTGCCGCCGCCGATAACGGCAATTTTCAGTGCTTGCATAGTGTCCTCTTTTCGGATTTTCGGCATACAGAGCGCCGCGCGCGATCGCCAGGACCGCACGTGATGATGATGAAAAACGGGATGAGAAAATTAGTGTTCGAGCAGGGCTAGCGCTTTATCCAACACCGCAGCGCCGCGCATCATGCCGTAGTCAGCCATATCGATCACCGCCACCGCCTTGCCCTGCGGCGCGGCCAGCGCGGTTAGCCGTCCGGCTTCATATTTAACCTGCGGCCCGAGCAGGATGACGTCGGCGTTTGGCAATTCGCGTTCAAATTCCGCCACCGCCACCGCATAGATTTCCAGCGCCAGCGCACGCTGCTGGGCTTCTGCTTTCATTTTGTTCACCAGCATGCTGGTCGACATGCCTGCGGCACAACAGAGTACGATTCGTGGCATTGCGCTTCCCCTTTACGTGTTATCGCTTCAGCCCTCAGGGCCTGGACGACTATATTGTTAATATTGTGTGATAGTGAAGGCTATATGAAAATAATTTTCACCGATGTGATCGAGGCTCAATTTTTGCGCATTTTTATCGCCAGGGTGTCACCCTTTACTGCTCTGACCATAGGAAATATGCGGCGTGAGTGCTATAAAGAGAGGCAGTCGATAATTGAAAAATATTTTCAAATGCGGGTTTTGCCAAAGGGAACATGAGGATGGATATCGTAGGTCAGCTGCAGGAAGGAATGCGCCGCTTTAGTGCCCAGGAGTCGCGCGTCGCCACCTTTATTCTACAAAATCTAAGCTTTACCGCCAGCGCCTCTATTGACGAGCTGGCAGCCAGCGCGGGGGTCAGCCCTGCCACCATTACCCGCTTCGCCCGCTCGGTGGGCTGCGATGATATTCGTGATCTGCGTAAACAGCTGGCGCAGGCCAGCGAACGGCGCGCCAGCTGGCTTACGCCGGACAGCGCCGCCCTGCCCGTCGCCTGGCGCGACAAACTTAGCAGCCTTGGCGTTACCCTAACTCGTCAGCTCGGCCATACCGCAGAAGCGGCGGTGGAAAAGTGTAAATCGCGCCTGCTGAGCGCCCGTGCGGTACACTGCTTCGCCCTTGGCGCCCAGGACGTGACGCTGGCCGCGCTGCTCCAGCATCAGCTACTGCCCTCCGGCATCGCGATTAATCTCTGTCAGGATGCGGCGCTGATGCGGCTGACCGCCAGCACCCTCAATGACGATCATCTGCTGCTGGTGCTGGCCACTGCCGAGGCCAACCCTGTGTTGCAAAGCGCCACTTTGCAGGCGCGTACGCAGGGAGTGACCATTATTGCTCTGACGCCGGAACAGCACGCCCTTGGCGATATGGCCAGCGCCATCCTGCCGCTGCCCGCTGACCCGCAGCAGGCTCGCTATGCCCTGCTACTGCTGGTCGATCTGCTTAACGATACGTTGATTGCCTGAATATTTGCCCGTTTCATGCCTGAACGGGCTCGATTTTTGCTTATATTTTAAGCGCCTAAATTTACATTTATCGCCAGCGCCCATCATCCGTACTCTCACCTTTTTACCTTGTTCTGGGTCAATAAAATCGCAAACATCTTTGATGCAAATCACTACATATAGAACTTAAAATGCGCCTCGGCCCAACATGTTGTATTAATCGTCTATTATGTCACCATATCTTGTCGATGTCTGGCGGTGATGAGATGTGGATAAAACGGGCCGGATCCGAAGGTAAACAGCACGAGCCGTAGCGTGCAGCGCCTTCGGGATAACCTCCGCCTCTGTGGATAACCTGTTCTATATATGGAGTGATCATGACACCGCATGTGATGAAACGTGATGGCTGTAAAGTGCCGTTCAACTCAGAGCGCATTCAGGAAGCAATTCTGCGTGCAGCTAAAGCAGCGGGAGTCGATGACGCAGACTATTGCGCCACCGTCGCAGAAGTCGTTAGCCAACAAATGCAGGGCCGCGCCCAGGTCGACATCAACGAGATCCAGACCGCGGTGGAAAACCAGCTGATGTCCGGCCCCTATAAGCAGCTGGCGCGCGCCTACATTGAGTATCGCCATGACCGCGATAGCCAGCGTGAGAAGCGCGGCCGCCTCAATCAGGAGATCCGCGGCCTCGTCGAGCAGACCAACTCCGCGCTGCTCAACGAAAACGCCAACAAGGACAGTAAAGTCATCCCGACCCAGCGCGACCTGCTGGCCGGGATCGTCGCCAAGCACTACGCCCGGCAGCACCTGCTGCCCCACGATGTGGTGATGGCCCACGAGCGCGGCATGATCCACTATCATGACCTCGATTACTCGCCCTTCTTCCCGATGTTCAACTGCATGCTGATCGACCTGAAAGGCATGCTGACCCAGGGCTTTAAGATGGGCAACGCGGAGATCGAGCCGCCGAAGTCTATCTCTACCGCCACCGCGGTGACGGCGCAGATCATCGCCCAGGTCGCCAGCCATATTTACGGCGGCACCACCATCAACCGCATCGATGAAGTGCTGGCGCCGTTCGTCAGCGAAAGCTTCAAAAAGCATCGCAAAATCGCCGAAGAGTGGCAGATCCCGGATGCCGAAGGCTATGCCCGCGCCCGTACCGAAAAAGAGTGCTACGACGCCTTCCAGTCGCTGGAGTATGAGGTTAACACACTGCATACCGCCAACGGCCAGACGCCGTTCGTCACCTTCGGGTTCGGCCTTGGCACCAGCTGGGAATCGCGGCTGATCCAGCAGTCGATTCTGCGCAACCGCATTGCCGGCCTCGGTAAAAATCGCAAAACCGCGGTGTTCCCGAAACTGGTGTTCGCGATCCGCGACGGCCTGAACCATAAGTTCGGCGACCCGAACTACGACATCAAACAGCTGGCGCTGGAGTGCGCCAGCAAGCGCATGTACCCGGATATCCTCAACTACGATCAGGTGGTGAAAGTCACCGGGTCGTTTAAAACGCCGATGGGCTGTCGCAGCTTCCTCGGGGTATGGGAAAACGAGAACGGCGAGCAGGTGCATGATGGACGCAATAACCTCGGCGTGATCAGTCTCAACCTGCCGCGCATCGCCCTGGAAGCGAAAGGCGATGAAGCCGCCTTCTGGGCGCTGCTGGACGAGCGCCTGCAGCTGGCGCGTAAAGCGCTGATGACCCGTATCGCCCGCCTGGAAGGAGTGAAGGCTCGCGTGGCGCCGATCCTGTATATGGAAGGCGCCTGCGGCGTGCGGCTGAAAGCCGACGACGACGTCTCCGAGATCTTCAAAAACGGCCGCGCGTCCATTTCTCTGGGCTATATCGGTATCCATGAAACCATCAATGCGCTGTACGGCAACCAGCATATGTACGACAGCAAGGCGCTGCGTGAGAAAGGCGTGGCCATCGTCCAGCGCCTGCGCGACGCCGTCGATTTGTGGAAGGAAGAAACCGGCTACGGCTTTAGCCTGTACAGCACGCCGAGCGAAAACCTGTGCGATCGCTTCTGCCGTCTCGACACCGCCGAGTTTGGCGTGGTGGAAGGGGTAACCGACAAAGGTTACTACACCAACAGCTTCCACCTCGACGTGGAGAAGAAGGTCAACCCGTACGATAAGATCGATTTCGAAGCGCCGTACCCGCCGCTGGCCAATGGGGGGTTCATTTGCTACGGCGAGTACCCGAATATCCAGCATAACCTCAAGGCGCTGGAAGACGTGTGGGATTACAGCTATCAGCACGTGCCGTACTACGGGACCAATACGCCGATCGATGAGTGCTACGAGTGCGGTTTTACCGGCGAGTTCGAGTGCACCAGCAAGGGCTTTACCTGCCCGAAATGCGGTAACCACGATGCCGCCCGCGTTTCCGTTACCCGCCGGGTGTGCGGTTATCTCGGCAGCCCGGACGCGCGGCCGTTCAACGCCGGCAAGCAGGAAGAGGTGAAGCGCCGCGTGAAGCACTTGGGCAATGGGCAGATTGGTTAATTCCAGCTGGTTTAGCCCCTCACCCTCTCCCCAACGGGGAGAAGGGACCGGCCCCGTAGCCGTTTGGCCACTAAGGAGCCGTTCCCGGATAGCGGCGCGCAGCGCCTTATCCGGGCTACCACTACCACTGTTGTAGCTCGGCCGAGCGCAGCGACGCCAGGAAATGGCCGCACTCCTTCGTTTTCGCAAAGCAATTAGCGTCAGAGCAAGGCGGCAAACGAAGGAATCCCCAGGAGCGTACATTCAGTACGTGACTGGGGTGAGTGAGCGCAGCCAACGCCGCTCTGGCGTTAATTGAGAAGCGAAAATGAATTATCACCAGTACTACCCCGTCGACATCGTCAACGGCCCCGGCACCCGCTGCACCCTGTTTGTCTCCGGCTGCGTCCACGAGTGCCCCGGCTGCTACAACAAAAGCACCTGGCGGGTGAACTCCGGTATGCCGTTTACCGCTGAGATGGCCGACCGTATCATCGCCGACCTCAACGACACCCGCATCAAACGCCAGGGGCTTTCGCTCTCCGGCGGCGATCCGCTGCATCCGCAGAACGTCGCGGATATTTTAAAGCTGGTTCAGCGCGTGCGCGCCGAATGCCCCGGCAAAGATATCTGGGTCTGGACGGGCTATAAGATTGACGAACTGAACGCCGAGCAGATGGAAGTCGTGAACCTGATTAACGTGCTGGTTGACGGTAAGTTTGTGCAGGATTTGAAAGATCCGGCGCTTATCTGGCGCGGCAGCAGCAACCAGGTCGTACATCATTTGCGATAGCGTTTAGAGCCGTTTATTCGCCTGATGATAAACGGCCGCTTTCTCTCTTTTGCCAATGGCAATAACGTAAACCACCACCACACTATCTCGTACTTGATACACCAACCGATAACCTGACGCCTTAAGCTTGATTTTGTAGCAATCCGGTAAATCGCTCAGCCTGGTCGACTCAATTCGCGGATTCTGCACAATCTGCTGGAGCTTATTTTTGAACTGTTTTTTGACCGTCTCGCCAGGCTTCTGCCATTCGCGCCTGGCTCGTGGATCAAACTCCAGTTCATAGGTCATCCAGACTCACCTTAACCCCTGGCCGTGGGTTTTCCAGCCGTTCGCGAACGGTGCGTAATAACGCCGCTTCGCCATCACTGATGGTCATACTTTTCACCGGCATGCGGCCATTTTCCGCAATGTATTGAAACAGCAGGCGTACCGCCTCCGTTGGTGTCATATCGAGTTTCTCCAGCACGGCATAAGCCTCTTTTTTGAGTTTATCGTCCAGTCGAACATTGAGCGTGGCCATTATGCCTCCGGAAAGGGGAATTTTGTAATGCAGTATAGCATTACATTTGAATTACACTCGAATCTGGAAAACGCCTCTCAAAACCGGCTGACGCACTCCATCGCCACCGTTTTAAACTCATCAAAGCTGCGGGTCGCGGCGAGGCGACTCATGGCGCGCTCGCGCAGGAAAGTCACGAAAATATCGTAGATCGCCATCGCCTCTTCATACTCGCGCTTGCTGATAGCGAGCAGGAAGATGAGATGGGCGGTTTCGTCGCCCCAGGCGATGCCCTGCGGGGCGATAACGGTATAAACCACCGTCTTTTTCGCCAGCAGCCCCAGGGAGTGCGGCAGCGCAATGCCATCCCCCAACATGGTGCTGACGATCGCTTCACGTTCCACTACCGAAGCATGAAACTCCGCATCGACAAAGCCTTCCTCCAGCAGCTGCTGGCACAGCTCGGCGAACAGCGTTTGCTGATCCATCGGCTTATCCACCACCCGGAAGTGGGCGGCATCGAAGTATTTATTCAGCATCCACGGACGGGTACGGTCCACCAGCACCAGCTTGCCGATTTGATCCAGCTGATAGTCGGTGGGGAACGGCGCGATGGTCACTACCGGCTTGTCTTTTTCGCCGATCCGCACCGTTGAGATAACGAAATCCGCCTCGATCGCGTCCCGCTGTTCGTACTCGCGCTGGGAGATGGTAGCGGCGATCTCCAGCTGCGGATATTTACGCTGCAGGATCGCCTCGATCATCCGTACCATCGCATTGCTGGTATCGCACACCAGCAGCACCTGCGGCTGACGCTGGTAGCCGATGTTGTAGTGGCGCTCCAGCCCAACGCCGATATGCAGTACCAGAAAGCCGATTTCGTTTTCGCTGATGGTGTACGGAGTATATTTCCCCCAGCTGGAGACCGCGGCCAGGGTCATATCCCAGGCCATCGGGTAGTGCTGTTTGATGTTATCCAGCAGCGGATTGGGGATCATGATCTGGTAGCGCACCCGGGTGATCATGGTTTTAATGTGGGTCAGCAGATCGGCATGCAGCTGGGCGTCGTCCAGCAGGTTGTAATTATACTGGCTGTTAATGTAGCGCAGGATGTAATTGACCAGCGCTTCATCATCGTCGGCGCTGATAGTTTCCGGATCGACATCCTGCACCTGACGGGCCGCGATATGCACGCATAGCCACTCTTCTTCGGCGGGCGATAAAGGTTTCCCGGCCAACCGCTGCAGCTCGCCCGTCAGCTCGCGCGCGGCGTCGCGGACGTTCTGCGCCACATCTTCAGCGCTGAATTCGGCCAGCGGGTAGCCTTCGCTGACGCGGCGCACCACCACCGCGCCATACAGGCAGACAAAGCGCTCGCCGGCGTCGGTGAGGCGAATATGATGCCGCGTGAGCGTCTCCTGCAGCACCGGCTCCAGCAGCGCTGGCACCTCCGCCGCAAAGGCCTCGGCGCCGATCGGCGGCGCGATATCGCCTTGCTGGGTCAGCTCCCACAGCAGGTCGGTCAGGCAGGCGCGAATTGACACCTCGCTGCCGAACAGCTTCATACCGTGGCGCGGGCGGGTTTCAAGAGTCAGCTGATAGCGCTGGAAGCGCTCGCGCACCTCAACCATGTCATTTTGCAGCGTGGCGCGGCTGACGAACCACTCATCCGCCAGATCTTCCAGCTTGATAGAGAACGCCGAGGTCAGGAAACGCACCAGCAGAAACGTGATGCGATCCTGGGCGGTACGCGGCACGTGCTGCGCCTTCGGCGCGGTCTCCTCCAGCGCCTGGAAACTCGTCGGATTATCTATCTTCAGCTGATAACCGCTGCCGCGGTTAAGGATAAACTGCGCGCCATATTGCGCCAGCAGCGTATTCAGGGCGGTAATATCGGCGCGCACGGTACGGGTGGAAACCGACAGGCGTTGCGCCAGCTCATCCTGCGGCAGCGTTTCATTTCGCAGCAGGGTGAAGAGTTGCGCTAAGCGTTGGTTGGGAAATCGCATGTCAGTTCCTTGTAATTACGGCTCAGGGTTGGGCGGATATCACCATCTGCGATGGGCTACCGACCGGCGTATAGTCGGAGGCAAAGGTTAATTTGCCATCCTTCGGCGCCACGCTGAAGCGGGTAATATTATCGCTACGCTGGTTCATGACGTACAGCCACTGCCCCTGATTATCCAGCGTCAGGGTGCGGGGATAATCGCCACGCGTCCAGATATCTTCCTGGTGACTCAGGCTGCCGTCGGCCAGCACCGTGAAGTGGGCAATGCTGTTATGCAGGCGGTTGGCGACATATAGCTGTTTGCCATCGTTGCTCAACACAAGTCCGGCGGCAAAGCTGGTGCCTTTATACCCTTCCGGCAGCGCGGAGACAGTTTTGCCTTCACGCAGCAGGCCGCTTTGCTTATCCAGATGATAGAAGGTCAGCGTCGACGCTTCCTCATTAATCAGCCACAGGCCGTCGCCCTGTGGCGTAAAGACGAAGTGGCGCGGGCCGGCTCCCGGCGACGAGGCGGCGATAAACGGCGGATCGTTCGGCGTTAGCTTGCCGCTGGCGCTATCCAGCCGATACTGATAGATCCGATCCAGCCCCAGATCGGTAGAGTAAACGTATTTCCCGCTGGGATCGGCGGCGATCATATGGGCATGCGGGCCGTTGTGATCGCTGATGGCGAAGCTGCCCTCGACGGCCGCCGCCGGGCGTTCGGCGCCTGCCGGGCCTTCATCCTGATGCCTGTCCACCGCCTCAGCCAGGCTACCATCTTCTTGCACCGGTAGCACGGCGATACTGCCGCTGACATAGTTAGCCACCAGCAGATGCTTACCGTCCGGCGTCAGGGAGAGATACACCGGCCCGGCGCCGCCGGAGGCGACCTGGTTGAGCGCGGTCAGCTCGCCGTTCTTTTCAATGCGCCACGCCTGCACCACGCCTTTTTCGACTTCACTGGCGGCATACAGCGTTTTGCCATCGCGCGACACGGTTAACTGCGCGACGTTCGGCAACGAGCTCACCAGCGTCTTATCGCGCAGGGCGCCGGATTTGGCATCGACGGTAAAGCGATACAGACCTTCGCCATTGGGGTTATAGGTGCCTACCCAGGCATAGTGGGTTTGCGCGGCGCCCGCGGCGGCGGCAAACAGGGACAGTGAAGCGACAAGCAGATGACGAGCGACAGGCATAGCAACTCCTTGATGGTTCAGTGGGATAAGCTGCCCCTCACCCTTTGAGGGTGAGGGACAAGGGCACTACTTCACTAACTGTTTGGTCATCTCCAGCAGCTGGCGCACATCGGCCGGGCGGGTGTTACCGCTGGCTTTATCGATAATCGAGCTGTAAATATGCGGGATGATTTTGCTTACCCCGGCATCGAGGGCGATTTTCAGGATCTCGCTGTAGTTTTCCAGATCGATACCGCCGGTCGGCTCGAGCCAGAAATCGTGCGCGGCGCAGGCTTTGGCGACGGCTTCAAACTCGGCGCGGTGCTTCAGGCCGCCCATCGGGAAGTATTTGATGGAGCTGCCGCCCATGTCTTTCAGCAGCGCGATGGCGGTTTCCAGCGGCACAATGCCATCCGCCGCGCCGCTGCTCAGCGGGCCGGTGGAGATCTTAACCATTCCCGGCGTACCGGTGGGAGAGACCAGGCCGTTGACCACCGTCTCGTTCTGCCCGAGCAGCGCGCGGCTGGTAGCCACGCCGGTGAAGACCTGGTTGACGTGCTGCGGCTGCACCTGGCGACAAATCTCGCTCACCATCGCCGACTGGTTTGGATCGCCTGCCCCCAGCCCGACGGAGAGCGCATTATCGATCAGCTTCGCGTAGTCGCGCATATCGGCCACCGCGCTGGCGACGTCCGGATAGTTTTTGGAGAGCACGCCGACCAGGACGTGACCTTCCGCCGCGTCGTAAATTTCACGGGCGTTGTCTTTGCTGCCCGCCAGGACGTTCAGGCACACGCGGTCACGGTAAAAGTTTGGGGTCAGTTTCATGCTTGTTTCTCCTTATTCAGAACTTCTGCGATGCGGCGAGCGACCACCGCCAGCTGCTCCGCGTTTACGCTGCGGACATCGGCTTCGATAATGCCTTCATTCGCTTTATAGCCGCGGAAGTAGATGGCGTATTCACCCTGCTTCAGCGCGTTAACCAGATCGCCGGTCTTCACGCCGGTCGTGGCTTCATCAAATTTAATTTCGGCGCGGGCGATATCGCGGCCCGCGCTGTCCCACACCACCCGCGCGGTCACGCCGTTAAGCGCGTTGAGCTGTTCGATAAACGGCGTCATCTTCGCCACCATCTGCTCGCCGCTCTCTTTGCTCGCCGTCAGGTAGTGTTCAATGGCGCAGGTCAGGCCGAGAATGCCCTCTTTACCCACTTTCATCGCCCGGCCAATCCCCATCGACTGGCGTTTAACCCACTCGACGTACTGCGTTTTGCCGATCACCAGCCCGCTGGTCGGCCCTTCAATCGCTTTCGCGCCGCTGTAGATAACCAGGTCGGCGCCCATGCGGTAGTAGCACTGCAGATCTTCTTCCGCCGCCGCATCGACGATCAGCGGTACGTTATGCTGGCGCGCCACTTCCGCGGCCTGCGCGACGTTGAGCATGCTTTTCTGCACGCAGTGGTGGGATTTGATGTACAGAATCGCCGCGGTGCGCGGAGTGATCGCCGCCGCCAGCTGCTGGGCAGAACATTCGTTGGCGTAGCCCGCTTCCACCAGCTTACCGCCGCCCAACGCCACCATGGTGCCAACCGGCGCGCCGAAGTTGACGTTGTGGCCCTTCGGCAACACGATTTCGTTATTCTCAATCGGCGTAACGTGCAGATTCTCCAGCAGCCAGTCGCTGTCTTTCACCAGCACCGCCGCTACCGACTGGGCAATCCCCGCCGATGCGCAGGAGACAACGGTCGCCCCTTCCACATCCAACAGTTTGGCGATGTACTCGCCGGTTTTATTCACCAGGTCTTTCATTTCAAAGTACTGGTTCATACCGGCCATCGCGGCTTCAACCACTTCCGGGCGCGGCGTGGAAACGCCCAGCGCCGTCATGCGGCCAGAAGTATTAATCACCTGTTTTAAATGGTATTTCTCAAAAATCGAAGGCATGTTCCACGCTCCCTTGTTCGGTCAGATAGCCTTTGCCCGCGCGGATCGCGGCCAGCGGCACCAGAATGTTGTCAGCCTGCAGGCTCTCTTTTTCAGCATCCACCAGCAGCGTGGGCCGGTGCTCCAGGCGAAATAGCGTTAAATCGGCGTCGAAGCCCACTTCCAGCCGCCCTTTACGCGACAGGCGCAGCCCTTCGGCGGCGCTGACGGTCACGCAGTCAATCACCTGCGGCAGCGTCATGCCGATGGCGAGGAATTTCGACATCACCAGCGCCAGCGAGCGCACCGGGCCGTCGATCCGGTTGCGGCAGTAAATATCGGAGCTAATGGTGTGCGGCAGAATGCCCAGCGCAATCGCCCGCCGCGCCACCTCAAAGCTGAAGCTGGCGGTGCCATGGCCGACATCGAGACGCACGCCGCGCTGCAGAGCGCGAGTAATAGAGCTGCGCAGCTCGCCGGCAGGATTCAGAATGCGGTTCGGCTTGCCGTTATAGCAGTGGGTAATGATGTCGCCGCTGCTCAGCAGATCGGCGATTTCATCGAGGTTCGGCGGGTTATTGCCGATGTGCACCATCAGCGGCAGATCGTCGTTTTCCTGCTGAATGGCCTTGGCGCGCGCCAGCGGCGTAATGCCGTTTTCGCCGACGACGCTGCTGCTCATCCGCGCCTTCAGGCCGACGATAAAGTCGGGATGACGCTGCACCGCCTGCTTCACCGCGGCGGCGTCGATATTGGCCATATTGGCCAGCTCATTCTGCGCAATCAGCCCGACGCGGGAGATGTTGAGCAGCGCATAAACTTCCGTCGCCGCTTTACGGGTCAGTTGATAGAAGTCATCGACGTCGTCGGCGCCGGTGCTGCCGGCATCGATCACGGTGGTGACGCCGGTGGCGATGCCGACGCTATCCGGCTCATCGTGATAAATCGGTGAATTCGGGTAGCAGTGAACGTGAGAGTCAATCCAGCCAGCGCTGACGTAAACCTTGCCGTTCAGCTCAATGGTTTTACGGGAGGGCGCGCTAATCTCGCCCAGCGCCGCGATTTTCCCGTCCTGAATGGCGATATCAGTCAGGGTATCGTCGACGAGGCGCGCGCGGCGCAGGAGTAAATCAAACATAGCTATCTCCTGATGAAAAGAGTGTACGGATGGCGGCGTACCGCCTTATCCGGCCTACAAACCGCGCTGGCTTGTAGGCCCGATAAGCGCAGCGCCATCGGGCGCTTAGCTAATCGCCACCGGGAAGATGGAACCGAGGATCATCGCCCCGAGGATGGCGCCGCCGGTGATCGGTTTCTGCCAGATGTAGAACAGCAGTGCGCCAACCAGCGAGCCAATCCCGATAGGAATCGAGGCGGTCATTGCGCTGAGGATGATCAAGGGACCGAGGAAGCGGCCGGAGGCGTTACCGGCCCCCATCATCACGTCGGCGCCGTAGGTGGAATCGCTCTGGTTGATGGTGAACTTACGCGCCAGAATGATGATGTAGCCCACCGCCAGGCCGAGGACCAGGCCGGTGACCAGCGACGCGGCGAAGTTCGCCACCGGGAAGACAAAGCCCGCGCCGAGCAGCAGCGCCGGTACGCCGAGGCCGATACCGGTCTGAATGGCGCCGCCGATATCGAGGATCCCTACCAGCGACCCTTCGATGATGCGGGCGAACAGGAAGCTGGCGCCAAACGCCGCCACCGCGCCGTAAACGCCGGTATCAATCCCCGACTTCAGCATCGCCACGAAGGCCACTTCGTTAAAGGCGCCGATGCCGTACAGGTAGTACATGTGGGTCCCGGCGAAGACGCCGGAGGAGAGCAGGCCAACAAAGATCGGGAACGACCAGTCGGCATACCAAAAACCTTTATTCTGTTCCATTATCCGGCTCCCGTTACTTGCCGCTGAGTGAGTTGTGGATCATGTCCAGCCAGTTCGGCACGGTCAGATGGAAGGATTCGATCATCTTCATGTCGAAGCCACGGAAGAAGCCGCTGAGGACAAACAGCGCGACGATGGCCACCATCATCACTTTAGTCACCCGGTTCCAGCCGCTCTCTTCGACGCCTTTACCGATCAGGATCCCCAGCACCAGACCCGGTACGGCGTTACCCATAATCAGCTGCGCGGCGCCGCCGAAAATCGTTGCCCAGAAGCCTGATTTTTTACCGGCATCGATCGCCGCCAGCCAGAAGATCACCGGCATCACGGTGTTTACCAGCAGGTTTGCCGCCGGCACCAGTACCTTAACGGCGGTCACCTGCAGCGCTTCCGGTACGGACGAGGCGGTCAGGTTGAGGAAGGCGACGACAATCATGCCGATGATGCCGCAGGAGATGGCCATTTTTTTCGGATCGTGCAGCGTTTCGCCGACGTTACGATTTTTCAGCATCAGCGCCGCCGCGCCCCAGTTGGGTATAATGCGGTGGTCAACATCCTGGGTGAAGGAGCCTGCTGCAACGGAAGAGGCCCAGGCGTTAAAGAAGAAGCCAAGGCCAAAGGAGAAGTGGGAGGCCGGATCGCCCTCACAGGAATTCAGCTCGCCCAGGGTTCGAAACGCCCCCATCCCCTGCGTGGTGGGGGCATGAAACATGCGTGCCGCTCCGGCGCCCACGCCGACGCCGACCAGGCCGCCGATGATAAGCGATTTTATTAAAATTATCAGGAACATAGTCAGACCTTATGCTAACAATCAGGTTTGCGTGACGAAATCCACTTTATCGAGATCGATGGCGGTCACGTTGACGGTGACGTCCAGCTCCACGCTGTAGGTCCGTCGTTCACGGCGCAAAAAGAAGAACAGAAACGCCTCTTTTCGTACCGCTTCGCGCGCATGAACAACCGTCACGTCCTGTGGCTCAATACGCAGTAGGATGCGCGAGGATGATTTCATCACCGCAGCCTGCACATGGTTCAGGGCATCGGCGAAGGCCCGTGATTTGCTTTCGCCTTTGCCGGCAACCCTCACCGTGGTGGTGAATTGCTCTTTCATACTTATGCGCCGTATTTCTTTTTCCAGGCTTCTACCAGCCGCTCGCCCAGCTCTTCTTTATCCATAAAGCCGAAGCCCAGCACGTTGCAGCCTTCGTTGATAGCGGTGACGCCCTCATCAATAGAGCGCATGCCATATTTTGCTTTGTAGCCGTATTTGGTCTGGGCGGTGATGGCGCCAGCGCCGCCGCTGCCGCAGAAGGAGATGCCGAAGGTGGCGTTTTCCGCTTTCATTATGTCGCCAAGCTTCATGTCGGCCGCAACGCCAGGGACGACCACAGCACGTGCGCCCGCTTTTTCAGCGCCTGCGGCGACTTTTTGGCCTTTACCCAGACGGTCGCCAATGACTACAGTGATTTGTTCCATGTTTTGCTCCTTACAGGTTATCTTTCGCGACTTCGAAGTGGACGGAGAGCAGCCAGGCCTCTTCATCAGGCAGGTTGCCGAACTGTGCGACCACTTCGCGGGCCAGCATCATTGAATCTTCAGAAATTTCTTCGAACAGACTGGCATCCACTTCCGGTAGCGGTTCGCCGCTGATTGACCGGTGGGCCATGGCCCGCACGTGGGAAGTCAGCATTTGCTCCTGAACGTCGTTAGGGACGATGTCGTGACGGCTTAACAGGGCGAAAACCTGCTGTAACATCTTGTCAGCCAGGCGTTCGGTCTGCGCCGCCTGCTCCCCTACGTCGTTTATTACCGCTCCGTTATTCACTTGTGTTACCCCGCTGATGTCTCTGGAAATCAAGGTAGCGCCGGGGGACAGGAGTTTGTAGCGAGTTGTTTTCCACTTCGAAGTGGAAAGGGAGGCGGCAGGGGTGATCGACCCCACATATTCACAGGGAAAAGGTAAAAACGACGGCTATGGCGTGAGATGTATCACAACAATGAGCGTGGACAAGGCGCCCGCGGCAGCGGAAAGGCCGGAAAAAGAGAGTGGAAAAATGTGATATCGGTAGGCTTTCAGGTGGGAGGCATCGGCTAATGCCTCCCGAAAAGAACGGTTAGCGGTACTTCTTATGATAGGTGTTGCGGGTGGTTTTAAACTCCTCCGCGGCGGCCTGCGCCTCTTTCACCTTGCCTTCGTTCGCCAGCTTCAGCGCACCGTCGATCTGGCCGATCAGAATATCCAGACCGTGACGGTAATCTTTCATCTCAGCGCTGTCGGCCGCTTTGCCTTCCAGCTTCGGCGGGGTCTCTTTCTGAGCATCGACCGCGGCGGTACGCATCTTATTCAGCGCCGCTTTCAGCTCGCCGGCGTCGGAGGTCTTCTGTACCACTTGCAGGTTTTCTGCCAGAGTGTCCATGTCTTCGCCCAGGTCGGCGAAGGCCGACGCTGAACCGAGCGCAAAAGCAGAGACAGCCAGCATCGCTAACAGTTTTTTACGCATTGCTCACTTCCTTTTTATTATTTAAGCAAACAGGTGTTATTGCCCGGCGATTTTCATCTCCGGCAGCAGCACAGAACCGCACTGAATGTTGCTGCGCGTTTCAATATCATCGCCAATGGTCACGATATTACGCCACATTTCTTTCAGATTTCCTGCAATGGTGATCTCACTGACAGGATATTGAATTTCGCCGTTTTCTACCCAGAAGCCGGATGCGCCGCGTGAGTAGTCGCCGGTGACGCCACTGACACCCTGCCCCATCAGTTCGGTAACCACAAGACCGGTGCCCATCTCTTTAAGCATCTTTGCAAAACTCAGGCCGCGGCCGTTAATGCGCCAGTTGTGGATGCCCCCGGCGTGGCCGGTGCTTTTCATCCCCAGCTTGCGCGCTGAGTAATTGGTCAGCAGCCACTGGGTCAGCACGCCGTCTTTGACGATATCGCGACGTTCGGTGCGCACGCCTTCGCTGTCGAACGGCGTGGAGGCCAGCCCTTTCAGCAGGTGCGGATGCTCTTCAATGGTCAGCCACTCCGGCAAAATTTGTTTGCCCAGCGAATCGAGCAGGAAGGTCGATTTACGGTAGACCGCGCCGCCGGCAATCGCTCCGACCAGGTGACCAAACAACCCGGTCGCCACTTCGTTGGCGAAAATGACCGGCGCCTTCATGGTCGACAGCTTACGCGGCGCCAGGCGCGACAGGGTGCGGCGGGCGCACTCTTCCCCGACCCATTCCGGGGACTGCAGATCCTCGATCGCCCGGCCAATGGTGTAGGCGTAGTCGCGCTCCATATCGCCGTCATCTTCCGCAATGACGCAGCTGGAGAGGGAGTGGCGAGTCGAGCAGTAGCTCTGCAGCATGCCATGGCTGTTGCCGAACACTTTAATGCCGTAGTGGCTGTTAAAGCTGCCGCCTTCGGTGTTGGTGATGCGTTTATCGGCCTTCAGGGCCGCTTGCTCCGCGCGGGCGGCCAGTTCGATGGCGTCGTCCGGGGAGACCTCCGCCGGGTGGAACAGGTCCAGATCCGGGGCGTCAAAGGCCAGCAGATCTTTATCGGCTACGCCGGCAAACGGGTCCGGGGAGGTATAGCGGGCGATATCCAGCGCCGCCTGCACGGTGCGGGCGATAGCGTCCGGGCTAAGATCGGTGGAGGAGGCGCTGCCCTTGCGGTTCTGATGGTAAACCGTGATGCCTAATGCCCCATCGCTGTTGAATTCTACATTCTCCACTTCGCCATAGCGGGTGCTGACGCCGATGCCCGTGGTTTTGCTGACGGAAACTTCCGCACCATCAGATTTACCTGCCGCCAGTTCCAGTGCCGTGGTAACGGCTTCTTCCAGCGTCTTACGCTGCTGTGCAACTTGAGAGATGACTTTCATTGCTAATGCCATAATGTAAGAAGGAGTTAACTGAAGTCTAACAGAGAACCGTTTTTCAGTGCGCGCCTTAACTGGTAACATTAGCCTCTTTTTTTAAGGAGCCTGAGATGACAAAGCAGCCCGAAGACTGGCTCGACGACGTGCCCGGTGATGACGTTGAAGATGAAGATGATGAAATCATCTGGGTCAGTAAGAGTGAAATTAAGCGCGACGCGGAAGAACTGAAGCGTCTTGGCGCGGAACTCGTTGACCTGGGGAAAAACGCGCTGGATAAAATTCCGCTGGATACCGACCTGCGCGACGCCATCGAACTCGCCCAGCGAATCAAAAAAGAGGGTCGCCGCCGCCAGCTGCAGCTTATCGGCAAGATGCTGCGCAACCGCGATGTCGATCCGATTCGTCAGGCGCTGGACAAGCTGAAAAACCGTCACAACCAGCAGGTTGCGCTGTTCCACAAGCTGGAGCAGATCCGCGACCGACTGATTGACGACGGGGATGACGCCGTCGCTGAAGTGCTGAACCTGTGGCCAGATGCTGACCGTCAGCAGCTGCGTTCGCTGATCCGCAATGCGAAGAAAGAGAAAGAAGGCAACAAGCCGCCGAAATCGGCGCGCCTGATCTTCCAGTATCTGCGTGAACTGGCGGAAAACGAAGGCTAAGTCCCCCTGTTTTTGCCCGCAATAGTCTCCCGGATGGCGGCGCGCTGCGCCTTATCCGGGCTACGGTTCCCTATATCAAACGGTTACTCAACACCGTAGGCCCGCGCAAACGCAGCGCCGCCGGGCAAGCTGTACCAGACTCCGTTCCCGTCATTGTGCCGGATGGCGGCTAACGCCTTATCCGGTCTACAGAGCCCTGTATATCAAACGGTTACTCAACACGTAGGCCCGCGCAAGCGCAGCGCCGCCGGGCAAGCTGTACCAGACTCCGTTCCCGTCGTTATGCCGGATGGCGGCTACGCCTTATCCGGCCTACGGAGCCCTGTATATCAAACGGTTACTCAACACCGTAGGCCCGCGCAAGCGCAGCGCCGCCGGGCAAGCTGTACCGGACTCCGTTCCCGTCGTTGTGCCGGATGACGGCTAACGCCTTATCCGGCCTACCTTCACCCCAGCTCTAAGGCTTGCGCCAGCAGGGGGATTCCCGTCGCATCACCTGAGTCCCCTCATCCACACGACGATACGTTTGTTTATTGCCTTACTGCCAAGCTGAATCGTTAAAGCTAAAAACAATGTAGATCACATATCCTGGTGATAAATACGTATTACTCAGCAAAATAATACGACTTTCATCTCATTTAACATCATAAAAACGGCCACTTTCTCACCAGGTGAGGCGCTTCACATTTTAATCACCCCCATGCCGGTAGATTTCACACGTCAATGACACAATCGATTCAGCAAAAAGGGAATAAAAATGAAAAAAACATTGGTTCTGACGACGATCGCCCTGCTGGTTTCCGGCTCGGCCGCGGCAAAAACATGGGTGCTGACGAACGCTGAAGAGGGGATGGATAAAGGAAACTGGCAGATCAACAGCGATCAGCTGAAGGTGAAAGATCATGCGTTCAGCATTGAGCAGAAAGTCCTGCACGGCGGTAAGCAGGAAGGCAGCAAAATCCTTACCATTCACAGTAAAGACGGCCTGACCATTACCTTGAGCCCGACACGCGGCATGAACTTACTGCGTATTGAGGGTTTCGGCAGCCGGATGGGCTGGGATTCGCCGGTTAAAGAGGTCGTCAACCCGGCGTTTATCAACCTGGAAAGCCGCAATGGCCTCGGCTGGCTGGAAGGATTCAACGAGATGATGGTCCGCTGCGGCTATGAATGGACCGGCCATCCGGTGACCGCGGACGGGCAAATTTATACCCTACACGGCAAGGCGGGCAACACGCCGGCCTCTCTGGTGGAGGTGGAGGTGGCCGACAGCGCGCCGTATGAAATCCGCATCCGCGGGCTGGTGAAAGAGAGCACCTTTAAAAAAGCCGATCTGCAGACCCTGACCGAACTGCGCTACGTGCCGGGCAGCAACAGCTTCAGCTTACATGACGTCTTAACCAACCATGCCGACTATCCGCATGATTATCAGATCATCTACCACAGCAACTTCGGCACCCCGATCCTCGAAGAAGGCGCGCGCTTCCTCGCCCCGATGTCCAGCATCAGCCCGTTCAATGATTACGCGAAGAGCGGGTTAAAAACCTGGCAGACCTATCAGGGACCGACCAAAGATTTTGACGAGATGGTATTTAATATTCAGCCGCTGGCCGATGAAAATCACCAGACCCTGGCCGCCGTGGTCAACAAAGCGGGCGATAAAGGGGCCTCTATTCAGTTTGATACCCGTCAGCTGCCGGTCCTGACGCTGTGGAAAAACACCGATACCGTCAAGCAGGGCTATGTCACCGGTATCGAGCCGGGGACCAGCTACGCCTATCCGGTGACCATTGAACGCGAGCAAAAACGCGTGAAGCAGCTGCAGCCGGGCGCCAGCGCGCAGTTTGATCTAACCTACACCCTGCTGCACGACAGCGCCCAGGTAGCCGCCGTTGAGCAGAAAATCGCTAAGATTCAGGGCGATAACAAAGTCGCGGAGAACGAGACGCCGATCGCCAAAGAGTAACAGCGCCGCCAGTCGAATGCCCGGAGCGGTACGCCGAGCCGGGCTACTCCCGCCCCATCACCTCGTGCCCGAGATCCCGGGCAAACTGCTGATACTGCCGCTCATCGATCGGCTGCGGGTAGCTCAGCACCAGCAGCTCATGATCCGCAATGCCCTGATGATAGCTCGGGTGATGATGCGCCCAGGGATTAGCATGGAACCCCATCGACTGATAAAAGCGCAGCCGTTTATGGGCGATGGCCGTGGTTAGCGGATCGATTTCCAGAATGGTCAGCGGGGCGCGCGTCAGGATCTGCGCCAGCAGCTGTTTACCATAGCCGCGGGAGCGCAGCGTGTCGTCGATCGCCAGATGTTCGATATAACCGTAGCCGGCAAACTGCCAGCAGCCGCTGAGGCCGACAAAGACGCCTTCATCGAACCATGCTTCCAGCGCGTAGCGCGGGTGGCTCAGCGCCTGACGTTTGGCCTCGCTTTCGCGCTGCTCGTGCCACGGAAAGGCGCGCGCGTAAAGCGCGTCCAGCATGGCGAAATGGGGCGAGTCGGTAGAACGTACGCTTTCGCAGGTCAGCATCACATAATTCCTGGTAGCTAAAACAAAACTGCCCTCACGCGGAGGGCAGTGACCGGAGGCGTACGCGCTTATTCAGCCGCGGCCGCTTTTTGCGCCAGCTTATCCAGCAGCTTCTGATGAATGCCGCCGAAGCCGCCGTTGCTCATCACCAGGATATGGTCGCCCGGGTGGGCGGTTTTGACCACCATCTCCGCCAGGGTATCGACGTCGGCGCTCCAGTGGGCCGGCTGGACGCAGGCCTCCGCCACTTCCGCCACCTGCCACGGAATATGCTGCGGCTGCAGGAGGAACACTTCATCGGCGCGGCCGAGAGACGGCGCCAGATCGTCCTTGCAGACGCCCATTTTCATGGTGTTAGAGCGCGGCTCCAGCACGGCGAGAATGCGCGCGGTACCGCCTACTTTACCGCGCAGCGCCTGCAGCGTGGCGAGGATTGCCGTCGGATGATGGGCGAAATCGTCATACACGGTGACGCCGTTGGCTTCGCCCCGCAGCTCCAGGCGACGGCGGGCGTTGATAAAGCTGCCCAGCGCGTTCGCGGCATCCGCCGGCAGCACGCCGACGTGACGCGCCGCGGCAATCGCCATCAGGCCGTTATGCATATTATGCTCGCCGACCAGCGCCCACTTCACTTCGCCGACCTTTTCGCCGTCGAGTAAGACTTCCCACTGCGAGGCGTCGGCGTTCAGTTTTTTCGCCTGCCAGTGGCCCTGCTCGCCCACCAGCTCCTGCTCGCTCCAGCAGCCCATCGCCATCACCTGCTTCAGGTTGATGTCGTTCTCCGGCAGGATAATTTTGCCTTTGCCCGGCACGATGCGCACCAGATGGTGGAACTGTTTCTGAATCGCCTTCAGGTCATCAAAGATGTCCGCGTGGTCGAACTCAAGGTTGTTGAGGATCAGCGTCCGCGGGCAGTAGTGAACAAACTTGGAGCGCTTGTCGAAGAAGGCGCAGTCATATTCGTCGGCTTCAATGACGAAGAACGGGCTGTCGCCCAGGCGCGCGGAGACGTCGAAATTGCCCGGAACGCCGCCAATCACGAACCCCGGTTTATAGCCGCAGGCTTCAAGGATCCAGGTCGCCATGCCGGCAGTGGTGGTTTTGCCGTGGGTCCCGGCGACGGCCAGCACCCAGCGATCGCGCAGCACGAAGTCGTGCAGCCACTGCGGGCCGGACATATAGGGAATATTATTTTCCAGCACCGCTTCAACGCACGGGTTGCCGCGAGTCATGGCGTTACCGATGATCACCAGGCCCGGCCGGGGCTCCAGCTGGCTGGGGTCATAGCCCTGAATTAAATCAATCCCCTGGTTTTCCAGCAGGGTGCTCATCGGCGGATAGACGTTAGCATCCGACCCCGTTACCTCATGACCGAGGGAGCGCGCCAGCATGGCCAGCCCCCCCATAAACGTGCCACAGATTCCTAAAATATGAATGCGCATTCGTCATTTCCTTTTCTTATCCGGGGCACATTTTACCCATATCCCGGGCCCTGGCGAAATGCATTTCAGGCGAATCTGTATTTTGCTGGCGCGATTCACCTGTGCGCACTTTTTTGATTCTTTGTTAAGATTGTTGCGTTCGTTTTACTCAACATAAAAATGCAGGGAACGAGTTATGAAAACGTTAGGTGAGTTTATTGTTGAAAAGCAGCACGAGTTCTCCCACGCCACCGGTGAGCTGACTGCTTTGTTGTCAGCAATAAAGTTGGGCGCCAAGATCATCCACCGCGATATCAACAAGGCCGGTCTGGTCGATATCCTGGGTGCCAGCGGTGCTGAAAACGTTCAGGGCGAGGTTCAGCAAAAACTCGATCTGTTCGCTAATGAAAAATTAAAAGCCGCACTGCGAGCACGCGATATTGTTGCCGGGATCGCCTCTGAAGAAGAAGATGAGATTGTCGTCTTCGAAGGGTGTGAACACGCCAAATACGTGGTGCTGATGGACCCTCTGGATGGCTCCTCTAACATCGACGTTAACGTCTCTGTCGGTACGATCTTCTCTATCTACCGCCGCGTGACGCCTGTCGGCACGCCGGTGACAGAAGAAGACTTCCTGCAGCCGGGCAACAAGCAGGTGGCCGCGGGCTATGTGGTCTACGGATCGTCGACGATGCTGGTGTATACCACCGGCTGCGGCGTTCACGCCTTCACCTACGACCCGTCCCTTGGCGTCTTCTGTCTATGCCAGGAGCGCATGCGCTTCCCGGAGAAGGGCAATACCTACTCCATCAACGAAGGCAACTACATCAAATTCCCGCAGGGCGTGAAGAAGTACATTAAGTACTGTCAGGAAGAGGACAAAGCGACTCAGCGTCCTTATACCTCACGCTATATCGGCTCGCTGGTGGCGGACTTCCACCGCAACCTGCTGAAAGGCGGCATCTATCTCTATCCGAGCACCGCCAGCCACCCGGAAGGCAAGCTGCGCCTGCTGTATGAATGCAACCCGATGGCCTTCCTCGCCGAACAGGCGGGCGGTAAGGCCAGCGACGGTAAAGAGCGTATTCTGGATATTATCCCGGAAAGCCTGCATCAGCGTCGCTCCTTCTTCGTCGGCAACAACCACATGGTAGAAGACGTCGAGAACTTTATTAAAGCGTTCCCGGACGCCTAAGCGTCCTGCCCGCTCCTCCCGCGCCTGCGGGAGGAGCATTTCTTAGCGACTCCCCGCCCCGCTCACCCGCGTCACCGCCGCATTTTGCCGATTTTCCCACAGCACGGTCAGACCACGCTGCAGCGCGATAAAGATAAACAGCAAAATGCCGATGGCGATTTTCGTCCACCATGAGCTGAGGGTGCCGTCGAAGTTGATGTAGGTCTGAATCAGCCCCTGGATCGCCACCCCGAACAGCGTTCCCAGCACGGTACCGACGCCACCGCTTAGCAGCGTACCGCCGATCACCACCGAGGCAATCGCATCCAGCTCGACGCCGACGCCCGCCAGCGCATAGCCCGCCTGGGTATAAATGGAAAAGACGATCCCGGCCAGCGTCGCCAGTCCGGTGGAGAGCATATAGATACGGATCGTGGCGCTGCGAGTCGAAATCCCCATCAGATTCGCCGACATGGCGTTGCCGCCGATGGCATACACCTGGTTGCCAAAGCGGGTGCGATGGGCGACAAAAATACCGGCCACCACCACCAGCAGCATCAGCAGTCCCATGGCGCTGAGACGACCGCCGCCGGGAATGGTCCATGCCAGCCCGGACAGGGTGTCGTACACTGGGTGGTTAATCGGAATCGACTCCTCTGACACCAGATAGCTCACGCCGCGCAGGAAGAACATGCCGGCGAGGGTGATGATAAAGGCCGGGATCTTCAGGGCGTCAATCAGCAGCCCCATAAACGCGCCGAAGGCGCAGCCCATCACCAGCACCAGCGGAAAGGCCACCAGCGGCGAGATTCCCCAAAAGCCAATTGCTTTGGCGAGGAAGACGCCGGTAAAGGCGATCACCGACCCCACCGACAGATCGATCCCGCCGGAGAGGATCACAAAGGTCATGCCCACGGCGATGATCCCGAGGAAGGCGTTATCCGTCAGGATATTGCAGATCACCCGCGTTGAGGCAAAACCGGGGAACTGGGTCAGGCAGTAGAGGTAGCCCAGCACAAACACCGCAAGGGTGATCATCAATGGTAAATTACGTTTTATCATGGCCGCGTACCCCTTTCAGTAAACCGATAAAGCGCGGCGACTGGACAATCAGTACGCACAGCACCACCACCGCTTTCACCACCTGGTTGAGCTCCGGCGGGAAGCCGGAGAGCAAAATCCCGGTGTTCATTCCCTGGATAATCAGCGCCCCCACCACCGAGAGCAGCAGGTTAAAGCGCCCGCCCATCAGCGAGGCGCCGCCGATGACCACCGCCAGAATGGCGTCCAGCTCAAGCCATAGCCCGGCGTTATTGGCATCCGCGCCGCGAATGTCCGCCGCCACGATGATCCCGGCGATCGCCGCGCAGACGCCGCTCAGGACATAGGCCAGCATCACCACGATGCGGGTATTGACGCCGGCGTTTTTCGCCGCGCGGATGTTGATCCCTACCGCCTCAATAAACATGCCCAGCGCCGTTTTACGGGTAAACAGCCAGAACAGCAGCAGCGTAGCGGCGGCGACGATCACCGGCGTCGGAAACAGCAGAAACGATCCGCTGCCGAGCCATGCCAGGGCCGGGGAATCAAAGGTGACGATCTGCCCGGCGGTGATCAACTGCGCCACCCCGCGCCCGGCCACCATCAGGATCAGCGTCGCCACAAAGGGCTGGATCTTAAGGACCGCCACGAGGATGCCGTTCCACAATCCGGCCAGCGCGCCCGCGGCCAGCGCGGCCAACAGCACCACCGGCAGGCTGTGCCCGGCGACGGTCATCGAGGCGGCCGTCGCGCCGGCAATCGCCATCACCGCCCCTACCGACAGGTCGATGCCGCCGGTGGCGATCACCAGCGTCATGCCGATCGCCAGCAGCGCCACCGGCGCGGCGCGGTTGAGAATATCGATCGGGCTGCCAAACAGGCGGCCATCCTGGAGCACCACCTGATAAAAATGGGGCGCCACCAGGCTGTCTACCAGCAGAACCAGCAGCAGGGCAATAATCTGCGGGGTGCCCTTCGGCCAGGTGAAGCGTCGCTTCTCCGGGCCGGTTTGCGAAAGAGATCGAGGCATCATGGGTTACTCCTTATGCCGCAATAGCGTTCATGATCGCCGGAACAGAGAGCTCGGCGAGCGGGATCTCCGCCACTTGTCGGCGATCGCGCAGGATAATGACCCGATCGGCGTAACCCACCAGCTCCTCCAGTTCAGAAGAGATAACCAGCAGCGCCAGGCCATCGGCGCAGAGGGTTTCAATCAGGCGAATAATTTCCGCATGGGCGCCGACGTCGATGCCGCGGGTCGGCTCATCGAGGATCAGGAACTGCGGTTTGGTCAGCAGCCAGCGGGAGAGCAACACCTTCTGCTGGTTGCCGCCGGAGAGAAACTCGATCGGCTGCTCGGCGCTCGGGGTACGGATCCCCAGCTGGCGAATAAAGCGCTCGGCGATCTCATTCTGCTCCCGGCGGGGGATCGGCCGCAGCCAGCCGCGCTGCGCCTGCAGGGCCAGAACGATATTTTCCCGCACCGAAGCGGCGGCGATAATGCCGTCGGTTTTGCGATCTTCAGGACAGAAGCCGATCCCGAGGCAGGAAGCCTGATGCGGGGAGCGCAGGGTCTGAGGTTTGCCTTTGATCCACGCCTTCCCGCTGTCCGCCGTTTTAATGCCGAAGATCACCTCGGCGGTTTCCGTGCGTCCGGAACCCAGCAGGCCGGCGAGGCCTACAATTTCTCCCGGGCGGACCTGCAGGTCGAACGGGGCGATGGTTCCTTTTTTACCGTAGCCTTCAAACGCCGCTACCGGTTTATCGCTCAGCAGGGTACGGCCCGCCCGCTGCAGGGCATTGTGGTCCAGTTCGCGACCCAGCATCATTTTCACCAGCTCAATCTGCGGCAGCTCGCGGGTCTCACGGCAGCCCACAAATGTGCCGTTACGCAGCACGGTGATGCGGTCGCTGACCGCATAGACCTGGTCGAGAAAATGGGTGACGAAGATCAGGCTGACGCCGTTATCCCTGAGCTGGCGCATCAGGGTGAACAGCATCTCCACCTCCTGGGTATCGAGGCTGGCGGTGGGCTCGTCGAGGATCAGCACCTTGGCCGACAGGTCGATGGCCCGACAGATAGCGACGATCTGCTGCATCGCCACCGAAAAGCGGTTCAGCGGCTCGCGCACGTCGAGGGAAAAGCCGTAGGAGGCCATCAGCGCCGTCGCCCTGGCCTCCATCTCTTTACGTCGCAGCAGACCAAACCGCCGCGGCTCACGGCCGATGAACAGGTTATCCGCCACCGACATATTGGGCAGCAGGTTCACTTCCTGGTAGACGGTGCCGATCCCCAGCTGCTGGGCATGGGCGGTATTTTTGGGCGAAATAGCCTGGCCTTCCAGCCAGATAGTGCCGCGATCGGCATGGTAAACGCCGGTCAGCGCTTTGATCAGCGTCGATTTTCCGGCGCCGTTTTCGCCCAACAGGGCCATGATTTCGCCGCGCCGCAGGCTAAAGTTGACGTTATCCAGCGCCTTAACGCCGGGGAAGAATTTACTAAGTCCTTCGGTGCGAAGGATCTCCTGGTGTGCCTCGGCGCTCATAATCGATGTCACCTTCAAATGATGTCAGGTTACCCCGGGTCGCGCTGGGCTTCCCGGGGTTTCTGGAACGCTGCTTTTTACCCTCTCCCACCGGGGAGAGGGATGGAATGAGGGGCTCCCCACTCAGTAGCCCATATTTTTCTTCTTCTCTAACTCTTCTTTCGCCGTATCCGGCAGATACAGCGTCGATTTGGTAATGGTCAGCTTCTCCGGCAGGGTGCCGTCTTTTTTGTATTTCTCCAGCGCATCGAACGCCGGGCCGGCCATATTTGGCGTCAGCTCGACGCTGGCGTTGGCTTCTCCGGCGATCATCGCTTTATAGATATCCGGCACGCCGTCGATGGAGCCGGTCAGAATATCTTTGCCCGGCTTCAGGCCAGCTTCTTTAATGGCCTGGATGGCGCCGATGGCCATATCGTCGTTATGAGCGAACACCATGCAGATGTTTTTGCCGTTATTCTCAGCTTTGATAAAGCTCTCCATGACCTCTTTCCCTTTACTGCGGGTGAAGTCGCCGGACTGGGAGCGGATAATTTTGATATTCGACGCTTTGGCAATCGCGTCGGCGAAGCCTTTCTTACGATCGATGGCCACGCTGGCCCCAACGGTGCCCTGCAGTTCAACGACGTTACACGGCTTACCGTCGACGGTTTTCACCAGCCAGTCGCCAATCAGCTGGCCTTCCAGCACGTTGTTGGCGGTCACGGTGGTCATGTAGAGATCTTTATCTTTAACATCAATGGAACGGTCGAGGAGGAAAACCGGGATCTTGGCCTCTTTCGCCTCTTTCAGCACCGGTTCCCAGCCGGTAGCCACCACCGGCGCAATGAAGATCGCGTCGACCCCTTGAGCAATAAAGGAACGTACTGCTTTGATCTGGTTTTCCTGTTTTTGCTGACCATCAGCGATCTTCAGGGTGATACCGCGCTTGGCGGCCTCCTCTTTCGCGACGCTGGTTTCCGCCGCACGCCAGCCGGATTCAGAACCGACCTGCGAAAAACCTACGGTTAGCGGGGCAGCTATCGCCATAGACGACATAGCTGCGGAAACTGCTGTGACAAGAAGTAAGCGCTTCCACATAAGGGTATCCTCGTAGGGTTATTGTTGGTTAAAGTCTCACCTGCGGACAAACTATAGACAATCGGTGATGTAACTGAATGCGTTACATCACACTTCAAAAAAGTAAATGAGATGTTAATGATGGCCCTACTGCCCAGCGGAGAGCCGATAAGGCTTCGCAGGGAGCGCGGCTGTTGCGGTTTATGACGTTTTTTTAAGCAGTATGATAAATCAATCACATGCAATGAAAACGGTTACATAAATTTATTCATGATGTGGCTATGTTTATGGATTTTCATGTCATTATTACGCGAAAAATTCGGAGCACTCTGCGGCGATATCGGGAAAAAGAAGCGAAGACTTTCGATGTGAGTTGGCTATAATACCGAGCACTTGTTTGCCATACATTTTAAAGGAAACAGACATGAGCTTACTCAACGTACCTGCGGGCAAAGATCTGCCGGAAGACATCTACGTCGTGATCGAAATCCCGGCGAACGCAGATCCTATCAAATACGAAGTCGACAAAGAGAGCGGTGCACTGTTCGTTGACCGTTTCATGTCCACGGCAATGTTCTATCCGTGCAACTACGGCTACATCAACCACACCCTGTCCCTGGACGGCGACCCGGTTGACGTGCTGGTCCCGACTCCGTACCCGCTGCAGCCGGGCTCCGTGATCCGCTGCCGTCCGGTTGGCGTTCTGAAGATGACCGACGAATCTGGTGAAGATGCGAAACTGGTTGCCGTACCGCACACCAAGCTGAGCAAAGAATACGATCACATCAACGATGTGAACGACCTGCCGGAACTGCTGAAAGCCCAGATCACTCATTTCTTTGAGCACTACAAAGATCTGGAAAAAGGCAAGTGGGTTAAAGTCGACGGTTGGGACAACGCGGAAGCGGCGAAAGCCGAAATCGTTGCCTCTTTCGAGCGCGCTAAGCAGAAGTAATTCTGTCTCAGGCAGGGTCATCCCCTGCCTGATTGCGGCACGGATAGCCGCGATAACACCATGGAGGGTGTCCCGTGAAAAGCGTTCGCTATTTCACCCTTAACTTTTTTGGCTTCACGACCGCCGCCTGTGAAAAACAGGGGTATCTGCGCCTTATCGCCGGCGACCATGTCTTTTATACCGATAAACGCTATTTTAACGACCCCTCGCTTTTTGACCACCTGACGATCAATCAGCCTCTGCACCTTGGCGTCCGCCGCCTGGACAACGGCAGTTACTGGATCCACTGGCTCAGCGATGGCGAAACGCTCCTTGAGCCCAGTCAACGGGTAAAGCGCTGGGCCCGGCCGCTGCTGAGTATCAGCCTGCTGACGCTCATCGTCGCTCTTATCCCGCTCATGATGAGCACCTCAGAATGGGGAAGGTTCGGCTTCGGCATTATCGCGATACTGGCCTTCATCGCGTTGTTAACCGGCCTCTGCGAGCTACTGTTCCACCGGGCGCTAAAAATGCACCCCGCCATGCGCGATCTGTTGGCGAAGATGGCGCAGGCCCGCCGCCGCGACTTTTCCTTTTGCCAGCCGCTACCGACTACGGCGCAAACCCTCCGCCAGTCGGCGAAGCCTTTTACGCAAGCCCTGCCGGAACGCTATGCCGTCCGGACGGGAAAAATTAGCAATATCATTTTTAAGAAGTGGTTCGCGGGGAACCCAACGCGGGAATACCATGGCGTTGGGATACAATGCGACACGGCGCCGCTGGCCTTCTTCTGGCAGAACGGCTTCGCCAACTTCGGCCTGCATCCCTTTTTTTACCGCCGTCAACCGCCCTTTCTCGCTATCGGCGATCGGATAGTCGTCGTCTACCAACGGAAAGATAACGACGTCCAGGCGTTATACAACGTCAGCGACGGGGGCGCTTTTCTGAAAAATCATCCCTGTTATCCCGGTGACCGGCAAATGTCGCTAGTCTATAACCTGTTTTATGGCATGGTGCTGGTGATGTACCTCCTCATACTCGGCATGTCGCTAAATAACCCATACAAACCAGCCAGGGGATTTGGGTGGTTAATTCAGGATTCACTGGACATGCTGTCCCTATTATTACTCAGTTTCGGCGGGATCCTGGCGGTACTGGAGCTGATTGGCCCGACGGCCTGGTTATTGTCACACCGGGTGGCTGACTGGATGAAGATGCGCTCGGCGATGCGGCACTACCTGCAGGGAGCGGCCCGCCATACCGCGCTCGAGGAGATCATGTAATGTTCAGCACCCCAACACGACGATTATTATTCCTCGCGCTGACGACGTTGGCTTCCGCGATGTGGCTGGCGAAGGATCATCTCCCGCTCTGGTAAGGAGTGGGTCGGCAACGCGTGATACGTAAAACACCATCATTTCATCAAGGAAGGAACCTTGTGAAACAGACCCATTATTTCACCGTGAATTTTACCGGCTTCACCACTGCCGCCTCGGAAGAGCAAAGCTATTTACGCCTCATTGCAGGCGAGCATGCCTTTTATACCGATAAACGCCATTTTAAAGACCCCTCGCTTTTTGACCGTCTGAGGCTCGGCCAGCCGCTACATATCGGCACTTGCCGCCTAAAGGATGGCAGTTACTGGATCCACTGGTTAAGCGATGGCCACATTTTGCTCGAACCTTCCCGGCAGCCGCTGAGTATTAAAAAGCTTCTTCGACCTGTCGGCTTGGTCTTTTTTGTTTGCTTGATCATTCTCGCTTGTGCTCCATGGTTGGATATTTTTTTATTATTATGTTTTATCACAATGTTGGTGAATCCCTTCGGCATCTTCTCTTTTTGCTCTTGCAATTTCTCACTCAGGTTACGTGTTCTCAATGCGAAAATGCAGCGAACGAAGCAAGGCGATATTTCATTCTGTCAGCGTCTGGAAATTCTACCCGCTACTTCTGAAAGGCATCCACCATCGGCCAACAACGAGATAGCGCTGCCAAAAGAATTTGCGCTTGAAGAAGGCGTGATTCTGAATAGTTATTATCAAATATGGTTCGCTACGAGGGTAAGGCCTTATTTTATCAAAGAAGGCGCCTGTTTTCAGCTGGCGACTCGTCACTCGTTTTTTTCAGCGCGCTTGACCTGGCTGAGCGATGCCCTGAATAATCGTTGTCGCCCGCCATTTCTTGCCGATGGGGACTGGGTTATCGCCGCACGCCGGCATGGATACGATGATCTTCAGGCGTTATACAATGTCAGTGATGGCAGTGTTTATTTAAAAAATAGCCCCTTTCATCCCGGCAATCAGCAGATGGCATCAATTTATAAAATCGCGTACGGCCTCGTACTCATAGTGATGTTTTTTACGCTCACCATCAAACTGCACGACCCCATGCTTAATCTGGGCAGTTGGCCATTTTATCGTGAAATGCTTACCAGGCTGACAGGCACCCTGCTCCCGATTAACCTGCTGTTAATAGTGATGGAGTTTGTCCGTATGATTGCCCATCCCCTGTCACGTCGGGTGGCCGGTAGAGTGAAGGTACATCAGGCCATATTACGTTATGCCAGACGTCAGGGCGCCAGAATGACGCCATGGGAACTGAAGTAATAAAAAACAACGCCACCCGAAGGTGGCGCTGTCGTGGTTAATACTGGTCGCGATCCAACCAGTTGCCGTTCGCTATCAACGTACAACCCTCAACGGAACGTTGATAGACATACATCCATGCGCTGCCGTAAGGCGTCTGAATCAGGTGGCGCGCATACTCGCCCCCCTTGGTGCGCAGCGCATCCAGTTCGGCCAGCGTCGATGCATCAATACGATAAACTTCACCATGTACTGTGCCTTCGCCGGGCACCGCGCCTGGATAGTGGCCCAGGCTGTACAGCTGATAATCGTCGACACTATGAGCGCCCAGCCACTGGGCGTTGGTCATCCAGTGGCTGTTGCCTTGTTTGCGTCGTAAACTGCCGTAAACAAATATTCGCATTGCTAAAACTCAAACTGATAGAGCAAATCGAGCGCCTGGTCGATGCCAGACACCGCTTCCACATATAGCTTAGGCATCAGGCGATAACGTAAAGTCAGCGTCGCCAGGGAATCGAAGATACCGACCCCGTATTTTACCTGCAGACCCGGCAGTACATAGCCGCTGACCACCACCTGGGAAGAATCGCCTACCCCTTCGGTGTCCAACGCCAAGTTGCTTACGCCAAACGTCTCGCCGATTTTACCCACAACCTGACCACTTTGTGCAACCCCCATACCAATAAGCATTGAGGTCATCGCGGCGCTATCGCTCTGACCACTACTCAAACCCTGGCCGCGCAGCAGATAAGACAGCGCTTCCTGCTGGGACATAACCGGATCAGAGAAGATCTCCGCTTTCGGCTGATCGGCGGAGCCGGTGACGCGAACGCCGGCGATCACATCGTCTTCGGTGGCATCCGGGTTACGAATCGCTTCGATATTCAGCAACGGCTGATCCGGCGGACCGGAGAACAGCAGCTCCCCTTTGCGGACAATCAAGTCCTGACCATAGGCGTGGAAACGGCCGTCCGGAATATTAATCTGCCCGTTGAGGCCCAGCCCCTGCTTGTCCTGCGCCACTTTCAAATCACCGGTCAGACGCGCTTTCAGGCCGAAGGCTTCCAGACGAACGTTGTTGCCGACGTGAATGGTCAGGTTGCTGTTGATCGGGATGCTGGCGCTCTGCTGCTTAATCGGCTTGAGGTTTTTATCCAGCATCACTTCATCAGAGGAGACGCCGACCGCGCTCTCCGGCACCTCGTTGACCACGATCCGCGCCCAGGGCACATCCACTTTGCCGTCGAGATTGAACAGGCTTGGCGTGGCGGTAAACACCACATCCGGCGATACATCGAGACGCACCATCGGCGGCACCGTGATCCGCACCCGGCTGCCTTTCGCCGCAATTTGCGCCCGCCAGTTATCGATCTGCGTCCAGTCGGCGTTACCGCTGAGGGCGATTTGCCCCTGGCGGGTGTTCACCGTCCCCTGCAGGGTCGAGCGCGTGCCGTTGAAGTTCATCGCCAGCTGGCTCGGCTGCATATCAAACGGCATAAAGTTGCCGTCGATATCCACCCCGCTCAGCTGCATCTGGCCGAACAGCTGCGGACTTTTCACATTGCCGCCCAGACGCAGACGGGCGTTGAGCCTTCCCTCTGCCTTTTCACCACGAGCGAAAATCGGGTTGATCATCGCCAGCGAGAAGTTGCTGATATTGACGTTGCCGCCGAGGTTACGCCGCCCCTGCGGGTCGGTGACCTGCACCTGCCCATCCAGCTGACCGTTGTTGGTCAGGCGGATAAGCCAGCCCAGCTCGGCGCGATTGTTGTGCAGGTCGGCGCTGAGGTTCAGCGTATCGAACGCCACCGGCAACGGCGCGTCGTTGACGACCTGGGTCACCTTGACGTTGCGCCCGCTGAGGGTCACTTTGCCCTGCGGCAGTCCCTCTTTGGTGGTGTCCCAGCTCACATCGGCATTACCAGTAAACACGCCGCTGGCCTGGGTCGCCTCCGGCATAAACGGCTTGAGCATCGCCAGATCGAAGCGGTTGAGATTCACCCGCGCCCGTCCGCTGGCGCCCGCGTCAATGGTTTCAGGCACGCAGAGCTCGGCGTTCGGGTTGGTCCAGCAGTGTGGCCCGATGCTGATTTTCTGCTCCAGATTGCGATAGTCCAGCGCAATGCTGCGCGTCAGCGCTACCGGCCCCACCGGCGTCTGGAAGCGGGTATCGCTCAGCGAGCCCTTCCAGCGTTCGGCCTGACGATCGAAGCTACCTGCCAGCGCCAGCTGGCCGGAAACCGGATCGCCCTGCACGCGTAGCCGCAGCTCATGCTGTTTCTCTGTACCTTTGGCATTGAGCTGCACCAGGCTGATATTGACCCCCGGCTGGCTGATGCGATCCACCCGCACGTCCAGGTTACCGCCAATCTGATCGGTGGATTTCACATCCCCTTTGACGTTGACCTGGGCGATGGTCAGCTCCTGCCAGCGCAGCGCCCGGGCGGTGATGTCGGCCAGCAGCTGCGGCGCATCGACAGTGCCGCGCACTTTTACCAAGCCCTTCGCCGTCCCGCCGAGCCCCGGCAGCGCATTATCCAGGTGCGGCGCATCGATGGTGGCGTCGAGATTAAGATCCTTCACCCCCAGCTCGCCTTTGATATCAGCGCTGTTCGGGCCTAACGCCAGATGCAGTCCCGGGATTTTCCACTGCAGATAGCTGTTACCCTGCAGCGAGCCCGCCACATCCACTTTGTTCTGCTTCACGTTGCCGGTAATTTTCAGCTCCGGCACCGACATCTGCCAGCTGCCGCCGTACAGGCTGCCCTGGGTCTTGATCCGGCCGTTAAGCTTTGACGGCCAGTCCGGCACCTCTTTGGCGGTGTTGATGCCGTCGAGGGTCAGCTCGCCGCGCCAGCTGATCGCCTGCTGCCAGTCGAGCAGCGCCTTCAGCTCGGTTTTCCCTTCCAGGGCGTTGACCGTCAGCTTGTCGAGATTGATCTGCCGTTCATTGCCTTTGGCGTTGAGGGCGATTTTCGCCGGCGGCAGCGATTGACCTTTCACCCCGGTGGAGAAGGCCAGCGCATAGTCGGTCATTTTGCCGCTGAACTTCAGCTGGACATTGTCGGCCTGAAACTGCTTCTCGCCGCTGAACGGCCAGGCGAGCTGCTTACTCTTCAGCTCCATATTGAGCGGCAGCCCTACCTCCGCCAGCTGCGCATCCGCGCGCAGCGTGGCCGCGACCGGCCCGCTTAAGTCCACTCCGACTTTGAGCGTTTTACGCACTTCGCCGCCCACCTTCAGCTGCACCTTCTCCCCTTTCATTGGGTCGACGTTCAGGGTTCCGGCGAGGGTAATGTCCACCGGCCAGTTATCCTGCAGCTGCGCGCTGCCCGAGGCGCTAACCTTGCCCTGATCGGAGTCGATATCAAGGGCGTCGAGCTTCATCTGGCCGTCGATACTGCTGACTTTCAGCAGCAGGTTATACACGGTGATATCGGTATCGCCGGTCAGGCGCAGCTGCTCGCCGCGGAACGCCTGAATATTGAGGTTCAGCGGCAGATGGACATCGGTCATCGCCGGCAGCACCGGCTGCGAGAAGAGGTCGGTCATCGTCTCGCCGAGCGGTTTTTCCTGCGGCTGCGGGTTGTCAATTTTCGGCTCAACCACCTGCTCCTGCGCCACTTTCGCCACCTTAGGCAGGGCGATCAGCAGCCCCTGCAGCGAGGTCGGCGTCAGGGTCAGATTTTTCTCCTGCCAGTTCAGGCCGGTGGAAAAGTCGCGTACAGAGACCGCGGTATCATCGATTTTGACGTTGACGTTATGCAGCGCGACGCGGCTGAGGGTGATCGGATAAGGAGTGGAGAGATTCAGCGGCCCGCTGTCCTCTTCCTCGACCGGCGCTGAGGGCGGCATCTTCTTGGTATCGACGGCGACGTAAATATCGCGCAGCGCGATGTCGTTTACGCACAGACTGCTGTCCCACAGGCAGCGCAACCTGACGCTGAGGTGAAACTGACCGGCGGCGACCGCCACCCCGGGCTGCTCGTAACGGACATTATCGAGGGTTAAATCACGCCAGCCACCGGTGACTTTGCCGATTTCCAGCCCCGGTACCCAGCGATCCGCCGCTTTGAACACCAGATGCAAGCCGGTGGTGGTCCCCACCAGGAACCCGACGGTGCCCAGCAGGAGCACCAACACGATTAAGACGCCGAGGCTTATCTTCTTCCATAAACTCATAATTCAGGCCCCAGACCGATGTAAAACTGTAAACCATGCTCTTCTTTGTCGCCGATCGGCCGGGCGATATCCAGCTTGATCGGTCCCACTGGCGACTGCCAGCGCACGCCTACCCCGGCGCCGGTTTTGAAATCGCTCTCGCGAATATCGCTGACCGCTTCGCCGCTATCGACAAACACGGCGCCCCACCATTTACCACTGACGTTGTACTGATACTCCAGCGAGCCGGTCGCCAGCTTCGAGGCCCCGATCAGCTTGCCGTCATCGTCCTTCGGCGAGATAGATTTGTATTTATAGCCGCGAATACTGCGATCGCCCCCGGCGAAAAAACGCAGATCTGGCGGCACCTTGTCAAAGTTGTCCGCTTCGATCCAGCCAAGGTTGCCGCGCACCACAAAGCGGTGGCGGTCATAGAGGGTACGGATCCAGACGTCCTGGGCCTGCATCACGATGAAGTTGATGTCCGAGCCCCACATGGTGTTGGAGTAGTCCACCGAGTAGCGCTGGGAATCGCCCCAGGTAGGCATCAGGCCGCCGCGGGAGCGAGTGCGGTTCACCGAGACCCCAGGATAAATCAGCATGGTGGTGTTGGTGACGTTCGCCTGGGTAAAGTGATCCAGGCTCCAGCGCAGGTTAATCGCTCGCTGCCAGCCGCTCGACATCTCCCAGAAACGCGAGACACCCAGGGTGGTAGAGTCGGCCTGGGTATCATTGAGGTCGGTACGCTTAAAACCGCCCTGCATCAGATAATACTGTTCAAGGGGGCTCTTCAGCAGTGGGACTTTATAGGTAAAGTCGAACTGCTGCTCCGGGGCGGAGAGGCTGACGCTGGAGGTCAGGCTGTGGCCATACGAGTTGACCCATGGTTTTTTCCACGTGGCTTTCACCCGCGGACCGACGTCTGTGGAATAGCCGACCCCAGTTTCCACGGTGTTCTCTTTGCGAGGCGAGACAACGCCCTGCAGAGGCAGCACCTTGGTTTTCCGCGACTTAGCAAAATCAGGCGCCACCACCACCGAACTGAACCAGCCGGTCGCCGCCAGGCGGCGGTTTAGCTCGGCCAGATCCTGCGAGGTGTAGTAGTCGCCCTCTTTAAACGGCACGAGGTTTTGCAGGTATTCATCGCGGATTTGCGAGCCAGAGAAAGTGACGTGGCCAAAGCGATAGCGTTCGCCGCTGTCGTAATCGATATCCCAGAACGCCTGATGACGGTCGAGGGAGACCCCGAGCTGGCTCTTAAGAAACTCGCTGTCAAAGTAGCCTTTGCGCAGGGCGACGCGGGTCAGCGAGCTCTTGAAGCCGTCGTAATCCCCGTGGTTGAGCACCGTCCCGATGGCCGGGCGCGTTTTCAGCAGCGCCAGGTAGTCGCTATCGGTGCGGGCGCCGCCGCGCAGAATCACCTCGGTTCCTCCAATGCGCACCGGTTCTCCCGGGGTCACTTTGGCGATCAGCACCTGACGTCCCCTTTTCGGCGGCGGACGCAAATCAAATTCAATCGTCGGCTCGTAATAACCCAGCGCTTTCAGACCTTCGCGAATGGCGTCATCGACGCGCGCGCGAAAGCGACGATCCGGCGTGACTTCATCGCTCTGGATGGTGGAAAGCTGGGCGCGAACGTTTTTCTCCAGCTCCCCGGATAATCCCTCAACCTGCAAACGCACATTCGCTGCGCTGGCGACCCCGCTGACCAGCAAAAGGCTGGTGACACATAACTGGCGGATTTTTAGCACATTTTCTCCTGAATATCCCTGTTTCCTCTACAGGAAACACTGGCGCCGCTCCACGGCTTAACAAAACCCTAACAACATAGGGTTGAAAAAGTGGCAATAACCCAAATAATTCTTATGTATTAATCTAGACGTATTACGCGTATTTATTGTGTTAAAAGACACGCTTCGTTACAACCTTAACGACGATTTCTGTATTGAGAGGCCAACCGTGAGTCTATTTGATAAAACGCATCTTGTCGCCCAGGCGGATGCGCTGCCTGGACGCAATACCCCCATGCCAGTGGCGACGCTCCACGCAGTTAACGGCCACTCGATGACCAACGTCCCGGCGGGGATGGAAGTGGCGCTGTTCGCCATGGGCTGCTTCTGGGGAGTTGAGCGCCTGTTCTGGCAATTGCCGGGGGTTTACAGCACCGCCGCAGGTTACACTGGCGGCTATACGCCCAATCCGACCTATCGCGAAGTATGCAGCGGCCAGACCGGTCACGCGGAAGCGGTACGCGTGGTTTATGATCCGCAGGTGATTAGCTATGAGCAGTTATTGCAGGTGTTCTGGGAAAATCACGACCCGGCGCAGGGTATGCGGCAGGGTAACGACCACGGCACCCAGTACCGCTCGGCGATTTACCCGCTGACCCCGGAACAGACGGAGGCGGCAAAGGCCAGCCTCGCGCGCTTCCAGGCGGCGATGAACGACGCGCACGATACCCGTCACATCACCACCGAGATCGCCACCGCCAAACCGTTCTACTATGCCGAGGACGATCACCAGCAGTATCTGTATAAAAACCCGCACGGCTATTGCGGCATCGGCGGCATTGGCGTCTGCCTGCCGCCTCAGGCGTAATTCTGATTTCCGCCTCAACAGCGAGGCGGTCAATGAACGCTCTGGCGGCTTTACATTCCCTTACGCTATACTAGCCAGTGTGACAGCCGGTCCAGCGCCTTCGGACCGGTTTTTTATGTATTCCACATTTGAGTTATCAACTTCCCTTCCGAGGATCTGGCCTCAACGGTCAGAAAAGATATGTTAAACAGTATTTTAGTAATACTCTGTCTGATAGCCGTCAGTGCGTTTTTTTCGATATCGGAAATTTCACTGGCCGCCTCACGTAAAATCAAACTGAAACTGCTGGCCGATGAAGGCAACGTCAACGCACAGCGGGTGCTGAAGATGCAGGAGAACCCGGGCACCTTCTTTACCGTCGTGCAGATTGGCCTCAACGCCGTCGCCATTCTTGGCGGTATTGTGGGCGACGCGGCTTTCTCACCGGCGTTTCATAGCCTGCTCAGCGGGTATTTGTCGCCGGAGCTCTCCGAGCAGCTGAGCTTCATCATCTCTTTTACCCTGGTCACCAGCTTGTTCATCCTGTTTGCTGACCTGACTCCGAAACGCATCGGTATGATTGCGCCCGAAACAGTGGCCCTGCGCATCATCAACCCGATGCGCTTCTGCCTGTTAGTCTTCCGCCCGCTGGTGTGGTTGTTTAACGGCATGGCCAACATGATCTTCCGCATCTTCAAACTGCCGATGGTGCGGAAAGACGATATCACTTCCGATGATATCTATGCCGTGGTCGAGGCCGGCGCGCTGGCCGGGGTGCTGCGCAAGCAGGAGCATGAGCTAATTGAGAACGTGTTCGAGCTGGAGTCCCGCACCGTTCCTTCCTCCATGACCCCGCGTGAAAGCGTCATTTGGTTTGATTTGCACGAAGACGAGCAGAGCCTGAAGAATAAAGTGGCCGAACATCCGCACTCGAAGTTCCTCGTCTGTAATGAAGATATCGACCACATTATCGGTTACGTCGATTCAAAAGATCTGCTGAACCGCGTGCTGGCGAACCAAAGCCTGGTGCTGACCGGCGGCGTACAGATCCGCAACACGTTGATCGTGCCGGACACCCTGACCCTGTCGGAAGCGCTGGAAAGCTTCAAAACCGCCGGGGAAGACTTCGCGGTGATCATGAATGAATACGCGCTGGTGGTCGGGATCATCACTCTCAACGACGTAATGACCACCCTGATGGGCGACCTCGTCGGCCAGGGGCTGGAAGAGCAGATTGTCGCCCGCGATGAAAACTCGTGGCTGATCGATGGCGGTACGCCGATTGATGACGTGATGCGCGTGCTGGATATCGACGAGTTCCCGCAGTCCGGGAATTACGAGACCATCGGCGGCTTTATGATGTTTATGCTGCGTAAAATCCCCAAACGCACCGACGCAGTGAAGTTCTCCGGCTATAAGTTTGAGGTCGTGGATATCGATAACTACCGTATCGACCAGCTGCTGGTGACCCGCATCGATAACAAGCCAACGGTGCTGGTGCCGAAGCAGGCGGAAACGGCGGAAAGCCAGAACGCCTGAGCGTAATCTTTTCTCTCTCCTAAGGGCGGATGACCATCCGCCCTTTTTTTATGGCCCAAATGGTTATCCCACACTCCCACTTAACAAAATTGCTTTATCGGTGGGCTACAGCGATCCGGTCTATTTCACCCGCTTGTTTCGTAAACATAACGGCATCCCGCCGGGTGAATATCGCAAACGCTATGCGGAAATGAAGGGCTAAAAACATCAACGGCTCCCATCGGGAGCCGTCTTTTACCTACTACGTACTGCTACGTGCCAGGTTATGCCATCTCAGTTTGCAGACGCAACACCTGACGATTGACTTCGGACATCACTGACAGATGCAGCTTGTCCTTGACCTTCGGGATAAGGATTTTGCCCTTATCAAATTCAAATGCGCCAACGTCCTTGATGTACAACCGTCCACGAAACAGGATCTTCACGTACTTCGCCACTTGCAGCGGATTGTAGCGTTGGAAAATTTTCATTCTTCTCTCCTGCCAGGGTTACGCTCTTGTGGTGCCACAGTTAGCCCACGTCTTGGGAGCGCAAATTTTAATGCCCTAAAACTATAGTCCAGAATCTCAGAGGGACCCAGTATGTATAAGTTTATTTACCCTTTGATGACAATAATTCAGAATTTTCGTTTCAGACATACGATGAAGTAAGTATAAGTCGCCGTTTTACGACTAATTTGTGCGTCAACACGCAAACTGGCATCCTCATTGCGGGTAATCACCGTCAATCGCACTTATGATTAAACGAGACCAAGTGGTCGGATCACCTGCATAAAAATGATTAAGGATTGCGCATGACCCTACGTAGCATACTGGCCGCCTCGTTACTGCTTCTCCCGCTGCTGGCCACAGCGCATAACTTCGTCGACGGCCAGCGCGTGGCGCCCGTTGGCGTCGCGGATCGGGGAGAGCTTATTCTGGATAAGGATAAGTTTAGCTATAAAAACTGGAATAGCGCCCAGCTGGCGGGAAAAGTGCGCGTGGTCCAGCACATCGCCGGACGCTCGTCAGCAAAAGAGAAGAATGCCAACCTGATCGAGGCGATTAAAGCGGCGGGCTTCCCGCACGATCGCTATCAGACCACCACCATTGTAAACACTGACGACGCCATCCCGGGCACCGGGATGTTTGTACGCAACAGCATTGAAAGTAATAAAAAGCTCTTCCCATGGTCGCAATTTATCGTCGACAGCAATGGCCTGGTGCGGAAGGCCTGGCAGCTGGACGAGAAGAGCTCGGCGATCGTGGTGCTGGATAAGAACGGGCGTGTGCAGTGGGCTAAAGACGGCGCCCTCACCCAACAAGAGGTGCAGCAGGTGATCGACCTGCTGCATAAATTGCTTAATAAATAGAGACCCGGAAGCCGGGGTTAAGGAAGGATTCACGCGGCGTGTAGTCGAGGGTTTTCCCCTGCCAGTCGTGAACATGCGCCCCGGCGGCCACCGCGACCGCATGGCCGGCGGCGGTGTCCCAGGTGCTGGTCGGCCCGAAGCGCGGATAGAGCTGGGCCTGACCTTCCGCCACCAGGCAGAATTTCAGCGACGAACCGATTGAGGTGGTCTGGTGTTCGCCAAGTTGCTCAAGATACTCCTGCAGCTCCGGATCGTTGCTATGGGAGCGGCTAATCACCACCAGCGGCGGACGGGCATCGCGGACCTGGATCTGCTTGCGTACGCCGCACTCTTCTTTCCAGGCTTTGCCATTTTGCGCGCTGTACATCACCTTCATCACCGGCGCATAGACAACGCCCAGCGTCGGCTTGCCGTTTTCAATCAGCGCGATATTGACGGTGAATTCGCCGTTACGCTTAATAAACTCTTTGGTGCCGTCCAGCGGGTCGACCAGCCAGTAGCGCTGCCAGTGCTGGCGCACTTCCCACGCCGGCGGGTCCTCCTCGGAGAGGATCGGGGTATCCGGATCCAGCGCCTGCAGGCCGCTGACAATGACTTTATGCGCTGCGATATCCGCCGCCGTGACCGGAGAATCATCTTTCTTGCTGGCGACGTTGATCGGCTGGTTTCCATCGTAGACTTCCATGATGGCATCGCCCGCATTCCGTGCAAGCTGACATACTTGTTCTAACATTCTCCACCTCGTCTGGTTACAGTGGCGTTAACTCGTTGTTTTATTTATATCGCATCACCGCGAGTTCCGCTATCTGTGATAACGATGGCGGTTTCTCTGCCCGCTTTTCTGGCAAGATTCACATTTCTGTAAGCAACAGAATATAAATACATTTTCTTCTGTGCTATCGCTCATAAAAAAGGACGCCTCTGATGATTAAGTTTAGCGCAACGCTCCTGGCCACGCTGATCGCCGCCAGCGTCAACGCCGCGACGGTCGACCTGCGGATCATGGAAACCACCGATCTGCACAGCAATATGATGGACTTCGACTATTACAAAGATGCCGCCACGGAGAAATTCGGCCTGGTGCGTACCGCCACCCTGATCGAACAGGCGCGGGCAGAAGTTAAAAACAGCGTGCTGGTGGATAACGGGGATGTGATCCAGGGGAGCCCGTTAGGCGACTATATGGCGGCAAAAGGGCTCAAAGAGGGCGATGTACATCCGGTATATAAGGCGATGAACACCCTGAATTACGCCGTCGGCAACCTGGGCAACCATGAGTTCAATTACGGTCTCGACTTCCTGCACAAGGCGCTGGCCGGGGCGAAGTTCCCCTACGTGAACGCCAATATCATCGATGCCAAAACCGGAAAACCGATGTTTACGCCGTACCTGATCCAGGATACCCGGGTCGTGGACAGCGACGGTCAATCCCACACCCTGCGCATCGGCTATATCGGCTTTGTGCCGCCGCAGATCATGACCTGGGATAAAGCCAATCTTAACGGCAAGGTGACGGTCAATGACATTACCGAAACCGCGCGCAAATATATCCCGGAGATGCGGGCGAAAGGGGCTGATGTGGTGGTAGTGGTCGCTCACTCCGGCCTCTCCGCCGACCCGTATCAGGCGATGGCCGAGAATTCGGTTTACTACTTAAGCCAGGTGCCCGGCGTGGACGCCATTATGTTCGGCCATGCCCACGCGGTGTTCCCGGGTAAAGACTTCGCCAACATCAAAGGCGCGGATATCGCCAAAGGGACGCTGAACGGTGTACCGGCGGTGATGCCGGGAATGTGGGGCGATCATCTCGGGGTGGTCGATCTGGTGCTAAATAACGACAGCGGTAAATGGCAGGTAACTCAGAGTAAAGCGGAAGCGCGGCCAATCTATGACGCGGTGGCGAAGAAATCACTGGCGGCCGAAGATGCCAAGCTGGTGGCGGTGCTGAAAGCCGATCATGACGCCACTCGCGAATTCGTCAGCAAGCCGATCGGCAAGTCCGCCGACAACATGTACAGCTATCTGGCGCTGGTGCAGGACGACCCGACGGTGCAGGTGGTCAACATGGCGCAGAAAGCCTACGTAGAACACTATATTCAGGGCGACCCGGATCTGGCGAAGCTGCCGGTGCTCTCCGCCGCCGCGCCGTTTAAAGTCGGCGGGCGTAAAAACGATCCGGCGAGCTTTGTCGAAGTGGAGAAAGGCCAGCTCACCTTCCGCAATGCCGCCGACCTCTATCTCTACCCCAACACCCTGGTGGTGATGAAGGTCAGCGGGAAAGAGGTTAAGGAGTGGCTGGAATGCTCTGCCGGACAGTTTAACCAGATCGATCCCGCCAGCAGCAAGCCGCAGTCGCTGATCAACTGGGACGGCTTCCGCACCTACAACTTCGACGTCATTGACGGGGTGAACTACCAGATCGACGTCACTCAGCCGGCCCGCTACGACGGCGAATGTCAGATGATCCATCCGCAGGCAGAGCGTATTAAGCACCTGACCTTCAATGGAAAACCGGTTGATCCGCAGGCTACTTTCCTGGTCGCGACCAATAACTATCGCGCTTACGGCGGCAAATTCGCCGGCACCGGTGAGAGCCATATCGCCTTCGCCTCACCGGATGAAAACCGTTCGGTGCTGGCGGCGTGGATTGGCGCGCAATCGAAGAAGGAAGGCGCGATCCATCCGGCGGCGGATAACAACTGGCGTCTGGCGCCGATCCACAGCAACACGCCGTTGGATATTCGTTTTGAGACCTCGCCTGGCGACAAAGCCGCGGCGTTTATCAAAGAGAAAGCGCAGTATCCAATGCGCCAGGTGGCCACCGATGATATCGGCTTCGCCATTTATCAGCTGGATTTGAGCAAGTAATGCCTGTTCCCCGGCGGCGCTGCGCTTACCGGGGCTACAGGGAGTGATACATTTTCACTCCCCGTGGTTAGCCAGCACCGAGGGCAGATTAACCTCGATCCAGTCCGCCAGGGCGGCCACCTTCTCGCTCACCTGCAGGCCGAGCGGCGTCAGGCTATATTCAACGTGCGGGGGCACCACCGGATAAGAGACGCGATCGATAAAACCATCCTGCTCCAGCGCCTGCAGCGACTGCGCCAGCATCTTTTCGCTGACCCCGCCCATCTTACGGCGCAGATCGCTGAAACGGTGGGTTCCCTCGCGCAGCGCCACCAGAATCAACACGCCCCAGCGGCTGGTGACATGTTTAAGCACATCGCGCGACGGGCACTGTTCCGCAAACAAATTGCCGGTGCGCAGTTTCTCGCTCAGCGTCGGTTCGGCCATTTCACACTTACCTTTTTGTACGTACTTACTAAAAGTTAGTTAAGGTGGTAGCTTACCACAACTGCCAATAAACACGAAGGAGAAGACCCATGATCGCTCTTACCGGTGCCACCGGCCAGCTTGGCCACTACGTTCTGCAAGACCTGCTTAACACCGTCCCTGCCAGCCAGATTGTGGCGATTGTCCGCAACCCGGCCAAAGCCCAGGCGCTTAGCCAGCAGGGCGTGGTTGTCCGCCAGGCCGACTACAGCGACGAAGCGGCGCTGACCGCCGCGCTGCAGGGCGTGGATAAACTGCTGTTAATCTCCTCCAGCGAAGTCGGCCAGCGTGCTGTACAGCACCGCAACGTCATTAACGCCGCCAAAGCCGCCGGAGTGAAATTCATCGCGTATACCAGCCTGCTGCATGCCGACACTTCGCCGCTGGGTCTGGCCGCAGAGCATATCGAAACCGAGCAGATGCTGGCCGACTCTGGTATCGCTTACGCCCTGCTGCGTAACGGCTGGTATACCGAAAACTATCTGGCCAGCGCGCCGCCGGCGCTGGAGCATGGCGTGTTTATCGGCGCCGCCGGCGAGGGTAAAATCGCCTCCGCCACCCGCGCGGATTATGCCGCCGCTGCCGCCCGCGTTATCGCCAGTGAGGGTCATGAAGGCAAAATTTACGAACTGGCGGGTGATAACGCCTGGACGCTGAGCGACCTGGCTGCCGAGCTGAGCAAGCAAAGCGGGAAAAACGTGGTCTACCAGAACCTCAGCGAAGCCGATTTCGCCGCCGCGCTGAAAAGCGTCGGCCTGCCGGCCGGGCTTGCCGATATGCTGGCGGATTCCGATGTCGGCGCGTCGAAAGGCGGACTGTTTGACGACAGCCGCACCCTGAGTACGCTGATCGGCCGCCCGACCACCTCCCTTGCTGAAAGCGTGAAAGGCATTCTGTAACCGCCCCTCTCAGCTTTTGCGGTTGCGTCCCGGCGGTTCCTCTCCCATATTGAAGGGATAACCGTCGGGAGGCAGGCATGCAGGGCGTACCACTCCAATTTAGTGATGAAAAAGATCGCGCGCGCTTTCGCCATCTCGAACAGCTGCCCGGGGTGGAGCTTTACCACGCCCATATTTCCCGCTACGCCTTTGAACCCCATACCCACGAAGCCTTCGGCATCGGCGTGATTGAGCAAGGCGCGGAGCGCTTTCGCTACCGCGGCAGTCAGCATATTGCCGCCGCAAACTCCATTGTCACCATGAATCCCGACGAGCTGCACACCGGCGAAGCGGAAACCGCCGACGGCTGGCGCTACCGGATGATTTATCTGGAGCCGGACCGTCTTGAAGCCATCACCGGGGTGCGCGACTGGTGGTTCAGCGAGGTGGTCCGCGAGGATCCCCTGCGTTCCCGACAGATTGGCCAGCTGATTTATGGCCTGTGGCATAGCGACGATCCGCTGGCCCAGCAGGGACTGCTGCTCGACCTCATCGACGCCTTCCGCCCTCTGGCCCACCATGCCTCTGCGCAAGGTGAGGCCGGGCATCGCTTTGACCGCGTGCGCGACTACCTGCACGATAACTATATGCGTCCCATCACCCTCGACGAGCTGGCGCAGGTGGCGGCGCTGAGCCCGTACCACTTTCAGCGCCAGTTTAAAGCCCACTATCACGTAACGCCCCATCAGATGCTGATGGCCATCCGTCTGTGGCGCGCCAAAGCGTTCCTCACCCACGGCATGCCCGCCGCCGAAGTGGCGATAGCCGTCGGCCTCACCGACCAGTCCCACCTGACCCGCGCCTTCACCCAGCGTTACGGCATTACGCCGGTGCGCTATCAGAAGCAGGTCGCCAGGCGCTAATGCGCAATCTCATACAATATTCCTGCCCGACCCCCTTCTACACTGCAGACAACGGTAATGACAACGGATGCAATGATGATTAGTGGTGTGTTATACGCCCTGCTGGCGGGGCTGATGTGGGGTTTAATTTTCGTCGGGCCTTTGCTGGTGCCAGAGTATCCGGCGATGCTGCAGTCGATGGGACGCTATCTGGCGCTGGGCCTGATCGCCCTGCCGCTGGCGTGGCTCGGGCGCGCGCGACTGCGCCAGTTGAGCCGGCACGACTGGTGGACCGCGCTGGGCCTGACAATGATGGGGAACCTTATCTATTACGTCTGCCTGGCCAGCGCCATTCAGCGCACCGGGGCGCCGGTTTCCACAATGATTATCGGCACGCTGCCGGTGGTACTGCCGGTGTTCGCCAATCTGCTCTACAGCCAGCGCGACGGGAAGCTGCCGTGGCGGCGCCTGTTTCCGGCGCTGATCTGCATCGCCGTGGGCCTGATCTGCGTTAACGTCGCGGAGCTGCGTCAGGGGCTGCCGAATTTTAGCCCGTGGCGCTACGGCTCCGGCATTGCGCTGGCGCTGGGATCGGTGGTCTGCTGGGCCTGGTATGCTCTGCGCAACGCCCGCTGGCTGCGGGAGAACCCGCATCAACCGCCAATGATGTGGGCTACCGCTCAGGCGCTGGTGACGCTTCCGGTTTCGCTGGCCGGCTATCTCGCCGCCTGCGCCTGGCTGCACGGTCAGCAGGCCGGGTTTCCCCTGCCCTTCGGCCCGCGTCCGGCGGTGTTTATTACGCTGATGCTGGCCATCGCGGTGCTCTGCTCATGGGTCGGCGCGCTATGCTGGAATATTGCCAGCCAGCGGCTGCCGACGGTGATCCTCGGCCCGCTTATCGTCTTCGAAACCCTGGCCGGACTGCTGTATACCTTCCTGCTGCGGCAAAGCTTACCGCCGCTGCTGACCCTGAGCGGCATCCTGCTGCTGGTGCTCGGCGTGGTCTCCGCCGTACGCGCCAGACCGGAAAAACCGATGCTGCAGCCGCTGGCGGACGAAAAAAAGTAGCCTCGCCTCCTTAAGGGGTATTCCCTCGCCAAAAAGATGCATTTAAAATACATCTTATATTCCTGATGACGAGGTAACTGCTATGGCTTTCCGTGACCAACCTTTAGGCGAGCTGGCGCTGACCATCCCGCGCGCCTCCGCCCTGTTCCGTCAATACGATATGGATTACTGCTGCGGCGGCAAACAGACCCTGGCGCGCGCCGCGTCGCGCAAAGCGCTGGATGTCGCGGTGATTGAAGCCGAGCTGGCGAAACTGGCCGAGCAGCCTCTCTCCCGCGACTGGCGCGCGGCGCCCCTCGCGGAGATTATCGACCATATCATCGTTCGCTATCACGAGCGGCACCGTGAACAGCTGCCGGAGCTGATCCTGCAGGCCACCAAGGTTGAACGCGTCCATGCCGATAAACCGAACGTACCGAAAGGACTGACTAAGTACCTGACCATGCTGCATCAGGAGCTTTCCAGCCACATGATGAAAGAGGAACAGATCCTGTTCCCGATGATCAAACAGGGAATGGGCGCCCAGGCCGGGGGGCCGATCAGCGTGATGGAAAGCGAGCATGATGAAGCGGGTGAACTGCTGGAAGTCATTAAGCACATCACCCACAACGTGACGCCGCCGCCGGAAGCCTGTACCACCTGGAAGGCGATGTATAACGGTATCAACGAGATGATCGACGATCTGATGGAACACATCAGCCTGGAAAATAATGTGCTGTTCCCGCGCGCCCTCGGAGGAAAGTAAAGAAAAAGGCGCCCGCAGGCGCCCTCGACATTGTCCGTCTTATTTGGCCACTCCGGGTGGCCTTTTTTATGACGGGCCGTTGCAAGCAACGTTAAAATTTTCGTTTATTTCGCCAGCCGTTTTTTGCCGGCAAACAGCCAGCCCGCGCCCAGCAGCACAAACCACAGCGGGGTGACCATCAGCGCTTCACGGGTATCGTCTTCCAGGGTCAACAGCACCAGCACAAAGACGAAGAAGGCCATGCACACCCAGCACATGACTTTACCCAGCGGCATCTTGTAGCTCGACTTCTCATGCAGCTGAGGGCGGTTTTTGCGATACGCCAGGTAAGAGCAAAGGATGATGGTCCAGACGAACATAAACAGGATCGCCGACACCGTGGTGATCATGGTGAAGGCGGCAATCACGCTCGGGTTGACCATCAGCATCACCACCCCGCCCAGCAGACACATGCAGGAGAAGGTTAAGCCCTTCGCCGGCACCGCACGCTTCGACAGCTTGGCGAACATCTTCGGCGCCTGACCATCCTGCGCCAGACCGAACAGCATACGGCTGGTAGAGAACACGCCGCTGTTGGCCGAGGAGGCCGCGGAGGTCAGTACCACGAAGTTGATCAGGCTCGCCGCCGCCGGCAGACCAACCAGCACGAACAGCTCAACGAACGGGCTCTTGCTCGGCACCACGGAGCTCCACGGCGTCACCGACATAATCACAATCAGCGCGAAGACGTAGAACATAATGATACGCAGCGGGATGGAGTTAATCGCCCGCGGCAGGGACTTTTCCGGGTCTTTGGTTTCGGCGGCGGTGGTCCCCACCAGCTCAATCCCCACGAAGGCAAACACCGCAATCTGGAAGCCGGCGAAGAAGCCGCTCAGCCCTTTCGGGAACCAGCCGCCGTCATTCCACAGGTGGGCGAAAGAGGCTTCGACCCCGGTCGGCGATTTGAAATGCATCATCACCATTACCAGGCCGACCACGATCAGCGCCACGATGGCGACAATTTTGATCATCGCGAACCAGAACTCCATTTCGCCAAACATCTTGACGGTGGCCAGGTTCAGGCCCAGCAGCAGCAGGATCACCGCCAGCGAGGCGACCCAGTCGGAGAGTCCGGGAAACCAGAATTGCGCGTAGGCGGTGATGGCGACAACGTCCGCCATCCCGGTCACTACCCAGCAGAACCAGTAGGTCCAGCCGGTAAAGTAGCCCGCCCACGGCCCCAGCAGATCGGCCGCGAAGTCGCTAAAGGATTTATATTCGAGGTTCGACAGCAGTAATTCGCCCATGGCACGCATCACGAAAAACAGCATAAAACCGATAATCATATAAACAAAGATAATGGATGGTCCGGCAAGGCTGATGGTTTTGCCAGAACCCATAAATAACCCGGTGCCGATCGCTCCGCCAATCGCGATCAGCTGAATATGTCGGTTTGTGAGATTTCGCCGTAGCGATTGTTCAGTCGGCTCCTGCTCGACAGCAGCGACTTTAACCTGATCTACCATGTGATTTCTTCCTGTTGTACCTGTCTGTGTTGTTCAGGCTCTGATGGCCCGTCGTCTGTCATTAACCCCAGCAAGGGCTAGTCGATATTAGGTAAGAATCGGAGGGATGAATACTATGATTTAGATATAATGTTAATTTTATGTTTAAAGTGAGTGTTATATCACTCATCTAACGCGAAATAGCTCACAAAAATACACCCATACGTGATGAATGCAAAACATAATTCCAATTAATTTTTAACTTAAGGATTTTACGCTATTTTTATGGCTTCCCCTGCCGCGGGGAAGAGGAAGCCGCTGCTGTTTAGATAATGTCCAGCAGTTCAACTTCGAAGATCAGGGTGCTGAACGGAGGAATCGATGCGCCAGCGCCGCGCTCACCGTAGGCGAGGTTGTGCGGGATCGTCAGTTCCCATTTGGAACCTACCGGCATCAGAGTCAGCGCTTCAATCCAGCCGCCGATCACGCCGGTCACCGGGAATTCAGCCGGTTCACCGCGAGCAACGGAGCTGTCGAAGACGGTGCCGTCGATCAGTTTGCCAGTGTAGTGCACGCGAACACGGTCAGTACGCGCCGGGATCGGGCCTTCGCCCTGGGTCAGTACGCGGAACTGCAGACCAGACTCGGTGCTGTTCACACCCTCTTTCTCGCGGTTTTCATCAAGGTATTTTTGGCCGTCAGCGGCCATGGCCTGAAAACGCTCGCGACGCACAGCGTCAGCACGCTCGTGGATTTCACGCAGCGCGCGGTGAACGGCTTCCACCGGCACCTGCGGCTGGTTACCTTCCAGCGCATCGGCGATACCCGCCACCAGCGCTTCCGGCAGCAGCCCCTGCAGGCCGGATTCGCTCAGCTGTTGTCCAACCTGCAAGCCGATACCGTAACTTGCCTGCGCTTCGATAGTGTCAAAAGTTGGGGTTGCCATCGTTGTTCCTTTTTGGGTGATAAACATCAAGATAAAAGCGTGCGAAAGCATAACAGCCATAGCGAAATGGGTAAAACTTTGTCGGCGGATGATGACAAATCTCAGCGAAAAAGAAACAATAGGCGGCAGCAGGTTAACTTCACTTTGTTCCGGTCATCAGGACGTTAGCCATCTATACTCATGAGCAGGATATAAATATGCGGAGCAGGAGGAAAGCCATGCCCGGGCGCTTTGAACTGACATCTACCCTGGCGAAAATCTGGCACGCCCCGGATCATTTTCGCCTCCTGGACCCGCTGCCTCCGATGCACCGCCGGGGAATTATCGCTGGCTTCCTGTTGGTTATTATCGGTATTCTGCTTCCCTCCGATGATAGCCAAAGCCCGGCGTCCACCAGCCGTGAAGCGAACCTGAACCTACAGTCGCAGTCCCAGCCGCAAGCTGGCGGCAATCAGGCCGTTCCGCTGCCGCCGATCACTAATACGCCTACCGTGAGCGACGCCGATCAGATGGCGCCGGTCGCTCCGGAGCCGATTCAGGATGAGCAGCCGGATCAGGCGCAGACGCAGCAGCCCGCCGCCACCCAGCCTTATCAATCCTCATCACAGCAGTCCGCGCCGGGTATTGAGCAGCAATGGCGGACCTATCGCATCGAGTCAGGCAAAACCCTGGCGCAGCTGTTCCGCGATCATGGGCTGCCGGCCACTGACGTCTACGCCATGGCGCAGGTTGAAGGCGCTGGCAAGCCGCTAAGTACTTTGCAGAGCGGACAGACGGTGCAGATTCGGCAGAACGCCAACGGCGTGGTCACCGGGCTCACTATCGATACCGGCAACGGCCAGCAGGTGCTGTTTACCCGCCAGTCGAACGGCAGCTTTGTGCGTGCGCGATAGCAGAGAAGACGACAGCAAGCGTTACGCCGCCGCAAAATGAAGGGCGCTAAAAAGCAAAACGCCGGCACAAGGCCGGCGATTTGTTGTTACCAGAACGTCAGACGCCGATTATTCAGCAACCACGTTGATGATAACTTTAGCGAATACTTCGCTGTGAACCTGGAAGTTCACTTCGTGCTCGCCAACGTTACGCAGAACGCCGTTCGGCAGGCGAACTTCGCTCTTAGCAACTTTAACGCCTGCTGCAGTAACAGCGTCAGCGATGTCGCGAGTACCGATGGAACCGAACAGTTTACCTTCGTCGCCAGCTTTAGACGCGATGGTTACGGATTCCAGGGCGTTGATCTGCGCAGCACGAGCTTCAGCAGCTGCCAGAACGTCAGCCAGTTTGGCTTCCAGTTCAGCGCGACGTGCTTCGAAGAATTCAACGTTTTTCTTGGTAGCAGGAACAGCTTTACCCTGCGGGACCAGGAAGTTACGAGCATAGCCCGCTTTAACGTTAACCTGATCACCCAGGCTACCCAGGTTTGCTACTTTATCAAGCAGAATAACTTGCATTACCTTATCCTCTCAAAGTCGTATTAATGGACCGTGACCGATTACTGATGACGATCAGTGTACGGCAGCAGGGACAGGTAGCGAGCGCGTTTGATAGCGCGAGCCAGCTGACGCTGGTATTTTGCACGGGTACCGGTGATACGGCTCGGGACAATCTTACCGCTTTCGGTGATGTAGTTTTTCAGCGTAGCGATATCTTTATAGTCGATCTCTTGAACGCCTTCCGCGGTGAAACGGCAGAACTTGCGACGACGGAAATAACGTGCCATATGGCTAGTCTCCAGAATCTATCAATTCAATCTGCTCGGCATGCAGAACCATTTTGCTCAAGCCGTTCTTTGCCTTATGGCAAGAGATGAACCCTCGAACGGTTACTGCGCTACCGACCGTTATACTGTGAGTAATGGCCTGGTTTTCGTGACCGCTAATAATAACGGGCATTTGACACCATGCCTGCCGGTGAAAACCGGCTTCCTCCTGCACTGAACGATGCTCAAGCACGAACTGGCAGTGAGGAATTCCTGACGGGCTGACCTTACGAAGTGGAGTCCTGCAAATAATGCCGGACAGCTCCAGACGGTTGGTCATCAGGATTACTCTTCAGAATCCCCAGCTTCAGAATCATCTGCGGTTTCGTTGGCGAAATCTTCGCGACGCTCACGGCGCTCGTCTTTCGCTTTAACCATCGGAGATGCTTCGGTAACAGCGTGCTTAGTACGCATTACCATGCTGCGGATAACGGCGTCGTTGAAGCGGAAGTTAGTTTCCAGCTCATCGATCGCTTCCTGCGGCGCTTCAACGTTCATCAGAACGTAGTGAGCTTTGTGCAGTTTGTTGATCGGATAAGCCAGCTGACGGCGGCCCCAGTCTTCCAGACGGTGGATCGTACCTGCTGCTGCAGTAATTGCACCAGTGTAACGTTCGATCATGCCCGGAACCTGTTCGCTCTGGTCAGGATGGACCATAAAAACGATTTCGTAATGACGCATCGAATTGCTCCTTACGGATTATTCAGCCTCCTGTCTGGGTCAGCCGCGGCCCATGGAGGCAAGGAACGTGTTAAAGGGCGGCTGAAAAATTGACGCGTCATTCTAATGGCGGCCCCTCAGGAACACAAGCGCATTTGCACAAATAATTCGCACTAAGCGCCAAGCTGGGCTAAGTGGGTGATTTAAAATTAACCAATAAAGGAAGCGGCATTTTTTTGAACAACTGCATCAGAAAAGGTCGCCATGCGATGAACGCGCAGCGATTACACTTCTATCAAAGCCCAACGATCACAGGAGAGCCCCGAGTCAGCGTCAGGACTGTCAGTCAGGAGCGTAGTATATGAAACTGAAAATCATCGCCATGATGGCTGCGCTTTTCTTCAGCGCCAACGCGCTGGCAGCTATCCAAATCACCGAACGTCAGGCCCGCAACATGGACGACGTGCAGAGCCTCGGCGTTATCTATATCAATCACAATATGGCCACTGAGCACGAGGCCGAACAGGCCCTTAGCCAGATGAGCGATGCGCAGGGGGCGAAATACTTTCAGCCTATCCTGATGCACGAACCCGAAACCAACGGCCCGCTTCGCGCCAGCGCGGTGATATACCGCTAACGCCTGCCCGATTCTTCGCCTCTCCTCGCGAGGGGCGAAGCGAGGTCTGCGCCTAAACGCAATTGAGAATTATTTTACAAACCGACTTACCAGCGTCATCGCAACCTGATTTAATCAGCCACTCGCCATTTGATAATCAGGAGTGATTGATGGTTCCGCGTTTCGCCATCTTAGGCCGTATCCCCAAAGGCGTTTGGGTACTCGGCGGCGTCAGCCTGCTGATGGATGTCTCCTCCGAGATGATCCACAGCCTCTTACCGCTGTTTATGGCCACTACCCTCGGCGCCAGCGTGATAATTATCGGTCTTATCGAGGGACTGGCGGAAGCCACCGCCCTGATCCTGAAGGTCTTCTCCGGCGCAATCAGCGACTATGTCGGCAAGCGTAAAGGACTGGCGCTGCTGGGCTACGGCCTGGGCGCGCTCAGTAAGCCGCTGTTTGCCATCGCCCCTACCGCCGGGGTGGTGTTTAGCGCCCGCATGATTGACCGCGTAGGCAAAGGTATTCGCGGCGCGCCGCGCGATGCGCTGGTCGCCGATGTCACCCCGCCGGAGATCCGCGGCGCCGCCTACGGACTACGCCAGGCGCTGGATACCGTCGGCGCCTTTCTCGGCCCGCTGCTGGCGGTGCTGCTGATGTTTATCTGGGCCAACGATTTTCACGCTATTTTCTGGGTGGCGGTCATTCCCGCCGTGCTCTCCATTCTCCTGCTCGGATTCGGCCTACAGGAGCCAAAATCCGCCATCGCGCACAAACGCAGCAATCCGCTGAAGCGCGAAAACCTGAAAAAGCTCTCCGCCGCCTACTGGTGGGTGGTCGCGATCGGCAGCATTTTCACCCTCGCCCGCTTCAGCGAAGCCTTTCTGGTGCTGCGCGCCCAGCAGATGGAGATCCCGCTCTATACCATCCCGCTGGTGATGGTGGCGATGAACCTGGTCTACAGCCTCACGGCTTACCCGTTCGGTAAACTCTCAGACAGCATGAGCCACAGCAAACTGCTGCAGTGGGGGCTGCTGGTGCTGATCCTCGCCGATATCGTGCTGGCGCTCAGCGGCCACTGGAGCACGCTGCTGATCGGCGTCGCGCTGTGGGGGATTCATATGGGAATGACCCAGGGCCTGCTGGCGGCGATGGTCGCCCATACGGCGCCACCGGAGCTACGCGGCACGGCGTTCGGTATGTTTAATCTGATGAGTGGCCTGGCTCTGCTGCTGGCCAGCACCGGCGCGGGGGTACTGTGGGAAACCTTCGGCGCCGCCTCGACGTTTTACGCCGGGGCGATAATTTGCGTGGTCACGCTCATCGGCATGCGCGTGATGCCGTCGGCCTATCGTCAGGATTAAAAACGGCTCCGGGGCCAGACCAGTTGCTTCACCGTGAGGGGTGAAAGCCCCGGAGCGCGCTATCTACTTTTGCCCATAGTAGGCGTTTGGCCCATGCTTACGCTGAAAATGCTTATTCATCAGCCAGCTATCGATGGGCTGCAACTGCGGATTAATGCCGCGGGCAATCCACGCCATGCGCGCCACCTCTTCCATCACCACCGCGTTGTGTACCGCCTCGTGGGCGTCTTTGCCCCAGGCAAATGGCCCGTGCTGATAGACGACGATCCCCGGGGTATGCAGCGGATTGGCCTCACCCAGCGTTTCGATAATCACCTGCCCGGTGTTCAGCTCGTAGGCCTCGTCCACCTCCTGTGCGCTAAGCGCCCGGGTGCAGGGAATATCGCCGAAGAAGTAGTCCGCATGGGTGGTGCCGAGCGCCGGGATCGCCAGCCCCGCCTGCGCCCAGGCGGTGGCGTGCGTCGAATGGGTATGCACCACCCCGCCAAGGTCGGGATAACGGCGATAGAGCGCCAGATGGGTGGCGGTATCAGAGGAGGGACGCCAGCGCCCTTCCACCACGTGCCCCTGCAGATCAACCACCGACATGTCATCGACGGTCATTGACTCGTAGGCGATGCCGCTGGGCTTAATCACCACCAGCCCACGCTGCCGATCAATGGCGCTAACGTTACCCCAGGTAAAGGTCACCAGGCCGTAGCGCGGCAGATCCATATTGGCCTCGAACACCTGCTGTTTCAGCTGTTGCATTATGCCGCCTCCATCAGGCCCGCGCGGGCCATCCGCGCCTTCACCCAGTCACGCGCCTTCGCCACCTCCGCCAGCGGGTCAGCGCTGGTTTCGCTCCACATCTCAATCAGGTACGGGCCGCAGTAGCCGGTCTGCTTGAGCGTTTCGAAGCAGCGTTCAAAATCGACCACCCCTTCGCCGAACGGCACGTTTTTAAAGACGCCGGGCTTCGTGTCTTTGACGTGTACCGCCACGATATGCCCGCTCCCCGCCTTCAGCTCCATCTGGACGTCGTTATCCCACGCCGACAGATTGCCGATATCCGGGTAAAGCTGGAACCACGGATTATTCAGGTAATGGGCATAGCCCAGCGCTTTACTGATCGAGTTCATCAGCGGGTAGTCCATGATCTCCATCGCCAGGGTTACCTGGGCTCGGCTGGCCATCTCGACGCTCTGTTTCAGGCCGTCGCGAAAGCGGCGGCGCGTCTCATCGTTCGCCTGCTGGTAATAGACGTCGTAGCCTGCCAGCTGGATCACCCGAATCCCCACATCCTGCGCCAGCTGAATAGCTTTACGCATAATTTCCAGCCCCTGATGCCGCACCGCGTCGTCTTCACTACCCAGCGGAAAACGGCGATGGGCGCTAAGGCACATCGACGGCACCCGGACGCCGGTTTCAGCCACCGCCTTGACCAGCGCCAGACGCTGCTCCGGGCTCCAGTCCAGCCGCGCAAGGCGGGCGTCCGTTTCATCGAGAGACATCTCAACGAAATCAAAGCCCAGCGCTTTTGCAAGCTTTAGCCGCTCCAGCCAGCACTCCCCGGCGGGGAGCGCTTTTTCATAGATGCCGAGCGGAATGGATTTCGCCAACATAGTCGCTCCTTAACCCCACAGCTGGGCGATAGAGCGTTTAAACTGGCGCGCCGCTTCCACCGGCGAGGCAGCATCGCGGATGCTGCGTCCGGCAATAAAGACGTGAACAGGGATCCCGGCAAACAGCGGCAGGTCTTCCAGCGCCAGCCCGCCGGTGACGGTCACTTTGAAGCCCATATCAGACAGACGCTTAATCGCGCTGATATCCGCCTCACTCCACGCCACGCCTGCCGCCTGCGCGTCGCGGCTGCGGTGATAGACCACCTGCTGAATACCCGCCTCGCGCCACGCCTGCGCCTGCTCCCAGGTCCAGAAGCCGGTCAGCTCAATTTGCACATCGCCGTTGAACTCTTTGGCGACATCCAGCGCCCCTTTGGCGGTGTTGATATCGGCGCAGCAGATCACCGTGACCCAGTCGGCGTTGGCTTCGAAGCACATCCGCGACAGGATCTTGCCGGCATCGGCAATTTTGGCGTCCGCCAGCACGATTTTATGCGGATACAGCGCTTTCAGATCGCGCACCGCGCGTACACCTTCACCGACGCAGAGGATAGTGCCGACTTCAATGATATCTACCTCTTCGGCGATCAGACGGGTTGTTTCATAAGCGCTGGCCAGCGTTTGGTTGTCCAGGGCGACCTGTAACATAGGTAATGACATGATAGTGTTCCTTTTAAACAGCCGCCGCGGTGGCGTTTTTGATTAAATCCAGCACTTCCTGCTCGCTGCGGCAGGCGCGTAAACGGTCGAAATTGGCTTCGTCATCAAACAGGTTAACGATCTGCATGATGCCCACTTCCTGGTGGGTGGTGGCGTCAACCGCCGCCATGGTGATCAGGATGTCGACCGGGTCGTTATCTTCGTGGTTGAAAATCAGCGGTTTCTTTAGCGTGACCAGCGCAAAGCCGGTTTTTTTGACGCCCTCTTCCGGCCGCCCGTGCGGCATGGCTAATCCCGGAGCGATCACAAAATAGGGGCCGTGCTGCGCGACGCCGTCGAGGATTGCCTGGTAGTAGCGCGGTTCCACCACGTCGGCGGCCACCAGCAGATCGACGCCGATTTTCACCGCCTCCTGCCAGGTTTCCGCTTCCGCCTGCAGGCGAATGGAGTGATTCTGCGCCAGTGATTCATGGAGTTTCATAGCCGCTCCTTATTTCACGTCCTGCGGGAAATGAGCTTTAATCACCTCCAGCAGCTTTGGCCCGAAATCCGCGGGGGAAAGCATATTACGCACCCCCACCACGTGTTTATTGCCGGAGACGGTAATCTCCCCTGCGATATGGGTTGAAGCGATGATGATATCCGCGCCGTTTAGTTCGCTTTTGTATTCACCCACCGCGCAGCTGTTCACCGTGTGGTCGATATTGGATTGCGTCAGGAACTGATCCACTTTCATTTTCATGATCATGGAACTGCCTTGCCCGTTACCACACACAGCCAGAATACGTACGGTCATAATCAGAACTCCTTATTGGGCAGAGGCCTCTGCCAGTTGTTTTTCCGCGTCTTCTTCGGCGCGCAGCGCGCGGCCAGCGAAGAACATATAAGCGAGAGCAATCAGGATGATGACGGCCATAAACGCCAGCCCGATGGAGGCGAAGCCCTGCATCATCGGCGGCGCCAGAATCGACCAGTCCGCCATTCCCATCCAGGCGCTCATACCGGTGAGCTTCACCGCCCACACGCAACCGAAAATTTCAACCATGCCCATCACCAGGCAGATCTTGAGCGCCGCGCGCCAGCCGCCGAAGTGGTTGGCAAAGACGCCAATCGTCGCGTTGGAGAAGAACATCGGGATAAAGCCCGGAATAATCAGAATTGAAGAGCCAATGCCAACCAGAATGCCGACGGCAATCAGCTGGCCGATGGTGCCCCACATAAAGCCCCACACCACCGCATTCGGCGCAAAGCTATAGATCGCGGCGCAGTCAATCGCCAGCACCGCGCCGGGGATCAGGCGTTGCGAGATACCGTTGAAGGCTTCGGACAGTTCGGCGACGAACATCCGCACGCCCTGGGTAATGATGAAAATGGCCACCGCGAAGGAGAAACCGGTCTGCAGGATATAGACCGTCCAGTGGGTTTTCCCCGCCATCGCCTGCACGACGTCAATACCAAAGGAAAGCAGGATCGCGCCAAAGAAAATGGTCATGACAATCGCGGTGGAAACGATGTTGTCGTGGAAGATATTGAGCCAGCCTGGCAGCTTGAGGTCTTCCACACTCTCCTCGTTTTTCCCCAGATACGGCGCCACTTTGTAGGCAATCCACGAGGCAAACTGCTGCTGGTGACCGATGGAGAAGCCGCAGCCGTCGGTGACCAGCTGAGTCGGCTTGAACATCATGTTGGAGGTGATACCCCAGTACAGGGAGACCAGCACGGCGGTACAGATGATGGTCGTCCACATTCCGTAACCAAAGATAAAGAACGAGACGGCGATCAGCCCCGCCTGCTGAAACATGATATGGCCAGTCAGCATGATGGTGCGGATGCCGGTTATCCGGCGCAGCAGGACGTAACAGATGTTGAGCGCCAGCGCCAGCAGCACCGCATAGCCCACCCAGCTATAGGCCTCGCCCATCCGGTCGATGGTCGCCATCATCGAGGCATAGGTGTCAGAGATCGCGCCGTTGATGCCGTACACCTCTGACATTTTCGCCACCACCGGTTTAAAAGTGCTGGTGAGGATGCCGGAGCCGGCCTGTAACAGCATGAAGCCGATAATGGTTTTGATCGTGCCTTTAATAATCACGCTGACGCTTTTGCGCAGCAGGATATAGCCCAGACAGGTGACGATACCCAGCAGCAGCGGGGCATTGGTCATCACCTGATTAAAGAAAACGGTAAAGATGTTGTAGAGGATTGCCATAACACACTCCCGATGGTGAAGGCGCTGAACGCGCCTTACGCTCAGCATTTCTCGCTACCCACTCTAATAATCAAAAATAATCACAACAAGATTGAATTTGATTAAATGTGACGCGCGCCGCAATAATCCTCTCTTTCATTGTGACTATTGCCGATCAGTAGCGCCGAAACATAATTAAACATTTTCAAATCATATAGATAAAATAAAGCACAACCTTTATGGATGCTGGACCCCCTGAGAGATGATGCGCATCTCTTCGTAAAATTGATGGAAAACAAGATTGCAATCTTGAAAATCCAGTGACAACATAAATCAAAACCAATCAAAATTTGATTACTATTGAAAATACGAGGAAGAGCACGATGAGTAAAGTACAGACCATCACCCGTGAATCATGGATCCTGAACACCTTTCCGGAATGGGGCAGCTGGCTGAATGAAGAGATTGAGCAGGAGCAGGTTGCGCCCGGCACCTTCGCCATGTGGTGGCTCGGCTGTACCGGTATCTGGTTAAAATCCGAAGGCGGGGCTAACGTCTGCGTCGATTTCTGGTGCGGCACTGGCAAACAGAGCCACGGCAATCCGCTGATGAAAACCGGCCACCAGATGCAGCGGATGGCAGGTGTGAAAAAATTACAGCCGAACCTGCGCACCACGCCGTTCGTGCTGGATCCGTTCGCCATTCGCCAGATTGACGCGGTCCTCGCGACCCACGATCACAACGATCATATTGACGTCAACGTCGCCGCCGCCGTCATGCAGAACTGCCCGGCCGATGTGCCGTTTATCGGCCCGAAAACCTGCGTCGACCTGTGGATCGGTTGGGGCGTGCCGAAAGCGCGCTGTATCGTCATGAAACCTGGCGATGTCGTGAAGATCAAAGACATTGAGATCCATGCGCTCGATGCGTTCGATCGCACCGCGCTGATCACCCTCCCGGCGGACCAAAAAGCCGCTGGCGTACTGCCGGACGGCATGGACCAGCGCGCGGTCAACTACCTGTTTAAAACACCGGGCGGCAACCTGTACCACAGCGGCGATTCCCACTACTCCAACTACTACGCGAAGCATGGCAACGAGCATCGGATTGACGTCGCCCTCGGCTCGTATGGCGAGAACCCGCGCGGGATCACCGACAAAATGACCAGCGCCGATATCCTGCGCATGGCAGAGTCGCTCAACGCCAAAGTTGTGATCCCGTTCCACCATGATATCTGGTCAAACTTTCAGGCCGATCCGCAGGAGATCCGCGTTCTGTGGGAGATGAAAAAGGATCGTCTGAAGTACGGCTTCAAGCCGTTTATCTGGCAGGTCGGCGGCAAATTTACCTGGCCGCTGGATAAAGACAATTTCGAATATCACTACCCGCGCGGTTTCGACGACTGCTTTACCATTGAGCCGGATCTGCCTTTCAAATCCTTCCTGTAAGTCGCCGCCGGCAGGCCCTGCCTGCCGGAAATACCCCGCCGCAGGGTTAGTATTTTCACATGATTTCAAATATCATCTTTGCCGTTCACTTTTAATCGGATTCGCTCATGACGGAAGCGCAAAGGCACCAAATTCTGCTGGATCTGCTCGCCCAAACGGGGTTTGTTACCGTGGAGCAGGTGATGTCGCGGCTCGGGATCTCACCCGCTACCGCCCGACGTGATATCAACAAGCTGGATGAAAGCGGCAAACTGAAAAAGGTTCGTAATGGCGCGGAAGCCATTAGCGAACAGCGCCCCCGCTGGACGCCGATGAACATCCACCAGGCGCAAAATCTGGATGAAAAAGTGCGTATTGCACGCGCCGCTTCGCAACTGATCGCGCCGGGTGAGAGCATCGTCATTAACTGCGGCTCCACCGCCTTTCTGTTGGGTCGGGAACTGTGCGGCAAACCGGTGCAGATCATCACCAACTATCTGCCGCTGGCTAACTACCTGATCGACCAGGAGCATGACAGCGTGATTATCATGGGCGGCCAGTACAACCGCAGCCACGCCATCACCCTCAGCCCCCACGGTAGCGAGAACAGCCTCTATGCCGGACACTGGATGTTTACCAGCGGCAAAGGGCTCACCGCCGAAGGCCTCTACAAAACGGATATGTTGACCGCCATGGCCGAGCAAAAAATGCTTAACGTGGTCGGCAAACTGGCGGTGCTGGTCGACAGCAGCAAGATCGGCGAGCGCGCCGGGATGCTATTCAGCCAGGCCGGGCAAATTGACGTGGTGATCACCGGCAAACAGGCCGATGCCGCGATCCTCAAACAGCTTGAGGATCAGGGCGTCAGCGTAATCCGCGTTTAAAGGTGCTGCTGAAAAAAGGCGACCGTGGTAGCCAGCGCCTCTGGCGTAATGCGATGGCGGACGCCTTTCTGCCAGACGCAGGTCAGCCTGGCGGCAAGATCCGCCTGCCGGAGCGCCTGCTCTAGTCGAAAGGTTTCTTCCGGCGGCACCACGTCATCGGCATCGCCATGCCAGAGCAATAGCGGCCGCCGGGCAAGGGACGCCAGCTGATGGCTGACATCCCATTCGTTGAGGCTATCGACATCAAAATCAGGCGAGGGGAACAGGGTTTGCGACAGGGAACGAAAATAGCCCGACCCCATCAGACAGGCGACGCTGTTCAGCTCGGGGTGATGCGTCATGATGCCCAACGCCGTCATTCCCCCCATCGAAGCACCCGCCACCGCCAGCCGCTCCCCTTCCAGCCATCCTTCAGCGATTATCGCCTCGCGCAGCGCAGGAAACTCCCTGAAATTCTGCTGCAGAATCGGCCAGAAGCGCTGCATCCGCCCGGCCTCATCGCCCTGATAGCGCGCCCCATGCTCCGGCGCGTCCGGCATGATCACCCGGAATCCGGCCTCGGCCAGCGCCACCGCAAAGTAGCTGTAGACCAGCTTCGACGAGGTAAAGCCATGATAAAAGACGATACAGGGCAAGGGCTTATCCAGACTCTCCTGCGGACAGGCATGTAAAATTTCACCACCGCCGAGGTTGCGCATTTCTAGTGCAATCATTTATCGTCTTCCTTCTCTATCGTGGTTAGGCGTCATGGGAAAATTCATTCACCAGGCAACCCAGTTTGCTACGATTCATAATGTTGAGAACCCGGTTACGCTTTCACAACATTTTCATTCGAAAATCGCGTCAGAGATAACAGTTCGGGAACATTCCCCGGCAATCCTGTTAAGGCTACCACTACACTATCACTATCAGGAAACGAGATATGGTTATGCGCAGGTTTTCACCGTGGTTACTGGCTATCGTCCTCAGCGGGTGTAGCGCCCTGCAGGGAACGCCGGAAGCCCCGCCGCCCGCCACCGACCATCCGCAGGAGATCCAGCGCTACCAGACGGCTGGCCTGCAGAAAATGGCCACGGTGAGCGTACTGATGTACGGTTCGCCGATGGATGTCGAAGCGGCGCTGAAGGCCAAAGCAGAAGCAGCCAAAGCCGATTACTACGTCATCATCATGATCGATGACACCATGGTACCCGGCCAGTGGTATTCGCAGGCGATCCTCTATCGTCGATAACGAGGCGGCGTCTTTAAATCTGCTTTACACAGCTTTGCGTCCATTCACGTTCTCCTGTGCATAATAACGTTCGGCCAGCCACCTGGCAGGACGTTAGCAACGGACTGCCCTTGGGACTACGTGAAATGGAGCTGACGATGAAACGATCTTTTACCCTATCCAGCCTGCTGTTAACCGCTGCGACGGCCAATACGTCCGCGCAGTCAGCCGAATTCGCCAGCGCGGATTGCGTCACTGGCCTGAATGAAATCGGTCTGATCTCCGTCACTAATCTTTCCGGTAGCCAACAGGATGTAGAGCACGCCATTGCCCGCAAAGCAGACGAGCAAGGCGCCTCCTGGTATCGCATTATTCAGATGTACGAGGAACAACAGCCGGACAGCTGGCGCGTGCAGGCCATTCTCTACGCCTGAGGCGCCTGGCGCCCGCGCCCCATAGCCCGCAGCAGCAGGTCGTCGAGGGTCAGCGCGTCAAGACGTATGCCGCCGCGGGTGTCGAGCATCATCCGGCACCAGGCTTCGGCCAGCGGCGGCGAAGCATGGCGCAGCATCTGCGCCCCCGCGCCAAGACGATAGACCAGCCGGGCAATCTCTCTCCCCTGCTCTTCGGCGGGTCGTTTCAGCAGTTGCTGCAGCTGACGCCATGCGCGGTCGAGATGGCGGTTCTGCCCTTTCACCTCCGCACACTCCGCGGCCAGCAGCTCCATCGCCGCCGGCTGCTTGCTCAGCACCCGCATCACATCGAGGCACATAATATTGCCGGAGCCTTCCCAGATGCTGTTGACCGGCATCTCACGGTAGAGGCGCGGGAGTTCGCTCTCCTCGCAATAGCCGATGCCGCCCAGCACTTCCATCGCCTCGGCGACAAACGGGATACCGGCCTTACAGATGGCAAACTTGGCCGCAGGCGTAAACAGGCGCGCCCAGGCGCTTTCCCGGGCATCATCCCGATGGTCCCAGGCCCGCGCCAGGCGAAACAGAAACGCGGTCTGCCCCTCCAGACGGAGCGCCATTTGCCCCAGCAGCTGGCGCATCATCGGCTGTTCGACCAGGTTTTTGCCAAACGCCTGACGCTGTAGCGCGTGATACAGCGCCACCGAGAAGGCGCGACGCATCAGGGCATGGCTGCCCAGCGCGCAGTCAAAGCGGGTCAGGCCGCCCATCCTGAGGATCTGCCGCACGCCGTCGCCTTCGTCGCCCACCAGCCAGCCGCAGGCCTCATAAAACTCCACTTCGCTACTGGCGTTGGAGCGGTTGCCGAGCTTCTCTTTTAAGCGTTCAAGACGCACGCCGTTACGCTGCCCGTCGGGCAGCAGACGCGGCACAAAGAAGCATGAGAGCCCCGCCGGAGCCTGAGCCAGCACCAGGTGAGCATCGCTCTGCGGCACCGAGAAGAACCACTTGTGTCCCACCAGTCGGTAAAACCCTTCCGCCGTTTTCTCCGCGCGAGTGGTATTGCTCAGCACATCAGACCCCCCTTGCTTCTCGGTCATCCCCATGCCGATCAGCAGGCCGCGCTTCTGGCCGCCAGGCGCAAGGTGCGGATCGTAACGGTCGCTCAGCAGCGGCGACAGCCAGTCGCGAAAGGGCGCGGGCAGGGCGTGCTGCAGCAGGGGCGTCGCGGCGAAGGTCATGGTAATCGGGCACAACGTCCCGGCCTCCACCTGGGCATGGAGCAGAAAGCGGGCGGCGCGGGCGACAAACGCGCCTTCGCGGGCATCCTCCTGCCAGGCGAGGTTATGTACCCGATTCGCGCACAGCCCCTGCATCAGCAGGTGCCAGGCGGGATGAAAGCGCACGTCGTCCAGCCGGGCGCCGGTGGCGTCATAGCGCAGCAGCTCCGGCGGATTGCTGTTGGCCAGGCGTCCCAGCTCCAGCGATTCGGCTGTCCCCAGCTGCTGGCCAATGCTGGCGAGCAGATCGCCATCCCAGCCGGCGCCTTCGCGGACCACTGCTTCACGCAGAGCGGTATCGGACAGAAACAGATTGCTGTTATTCAGCGGGGTGGGTTGATTAAAAACGGTGTGCGTTTGCCAGTGCATCGTGTCTCCCTCCATCAATGGCGATAGCCATAAGTATGGTTATCCGGAGGGATACTCGCCCGCGAGAGCGGTCACAAAAAAGCCATCCCGGAGGATGGCTTTTTTTGATTCGTCGATGGTTCAGCTTAGCTGCGCTGGCGTACTGCTTCAAACAGACAGATGCCGGTAGCCACCGAGACGTTCAGCGAGGAGACGCTGCCCGCCATCGGGATACTGATCAATTCATCGCAGTGTTCGCGGGTCAGACGACGCATGCCTTCGCCTTCCGCGCCCATCACCAGCGCCATCGGGCCGGTCATTTTGCTCTGGAACAGCGTATGGTCGGCTTCCCCTGCGGTTCCGACGATCCAGACGTTCTCTTCCTGCAGCAGACGCATGGTGCGCGCCAGGTTGGTGACGCGGATCAGCGGGACGTTCTCCGCCGCGCCGCAGGCCACTTTCTTCGCCGTCGCATTCAACTGAGCGGAACGATCTTTTGGCACGATCACCGCATGCACGCCGGCGGCGTCAGCGCTACGCAGGCAGGCGCCGAGGTTGTGCGGATCGGTTACGCCGTCGAGGATCAGCAGGAACGGTTGATCGAGCTGCGCCAGCAGATCCGGCAGATCGTTCTCCTGATACTGACGCCCCGGCTTCACGCGGGCAATGATCCCCTGGTGCACAGCGCCTTCGCTCTTCTCATCAAGAAACTGACGGTTGGCCAGCTGAATCACCACGCCCTGCGCTTCCAGGGCATGGATCAGCGGCAGCAAGCGCTTATCCTCACGGCCTTTCAGAATATAAACTTCCTGAAAACGCTCAGGTGCGCGCTCCAGCAGTGCCTGCACCGCATGGATGCCGTAAATCATTTCACTCATTGATGTACTCGTTTTAGGTTCTGTTATCTGCCCCCTTCACCCCATCCTGCGTCAGCAGACTTCAGGGTGAAGGGAGGTCAATCACTCGGCGATCTTCTTCTTTGCCGCGCGCTTGGCTTTCGTCGCGGCGGCGATTTTCTGTGTTTTCGCCGACGGTTTTTTCGCTTTTTTCTCTTTCTTCGGTCGGGCGGTCTCTTTCTCTTTACGGAAAGCGCTGTCCGGCTCGAAGTTTACCTGCTTACCCACCTGGCGGCGACGGCCGCCCGGCTTGCCAGAGGTACTCTTTTTCGCTTTCTCACGGGCGGTCTTGCCGACATTACGCGGCGCACGCTCGCTGGAGATCAGGGTAAAGTCGATTTTCCGCTCGTCCATGTTGACCGCTTCCACACGGACTTCCACGCGGTCGCCCAGGCGATAGGTCTGGCCGCCGGACTCACCAATGAGACGCTGCCCCACCTGGTCGAAACGATAATAGTCGTTATCCAGGCTGGAAACATGCACCAGACCGTCGATAAACAGATCGTTCAGGCGGACGAAGAAGCCAAAGCCGGTCACGCTGGCGATCACGCCGGAGAAGATGTTGCCCACCTGATCCTGCATGAAGTCGCACTTCAGCCAGTCAGACACTTCGCGCGTCGCTTCGTCGGCGCGGCGCTCGGTCATCGAACAGTGCTGACCCAGCTGGAGCATCTCTTCCATACTGTAGTGCCAGCCGCCGGTCTCGGTGCTGTTGCCTTTATGTCCCTGCTCTTTGGCCAGCAGATACTTGATAGCGCGGTGCAGCGACAGGTCCGGGTAACGACGAATCGGCGAGGTGAAGTGGGCGTATGACTGCAGCGCCAGGCCAAAGTGACCGCGGTTTTCCGGATCGTAGACCGCCTGCTTCATGGAGCGCAGGAGCATCGTCTGCAGCATTTCGGCATCCGGGCGATCGGCGATGGAGGTTAGCAGTTCGGCGTAATCACGCGGCTCCGGCTTGTTGCCGCCAGGCAGCTCCAGTCCCAGCTCAGCCAGCACGGTACGGAAGGAGGTAATCGCTTCGGTGGTTGGCTTATCATGGATACGGAACAGCGCCGGCTCCTGCGCCTTCTCAACGAAGCGCGCGGCGGAGATGTTCGCCAGGATCATGCACTCTTCAATCAGCTTATGCGCATCGTTACGCTGAGTCTGTTCGATACGCTCAATACGGCGTTCGGCATTGAAGATGAATTTAGCTTCTTCACTTTCAAATGAGATACCACCGCGCTCTTCGCGGGCGCTCTCCAGCACTTTGTAGAGGTTATGCAGCTCTTCAATGTGCTTCACCAGCGGCGCGTAGTGTTCGCGCAGTTCCTGGTCACCCTGCAGCATATGCCACACTTTGGTGTAGGTCAGGCGAGCATGTGAACTCATCACCGCTTCATAGAATTTATAACCGGTCAGACGGCCTTTTGACGAAATCGTCATCTCGCACACCATACACAGGCGATCGACCTGCGGGTTCAGCGAGCATAGACCGTTAGACAGCACTTCCGGCAGCATCGGCACTACCTGCGACGGGAAGTAGACCGAGGTGCCACGACTGCGCGCTTCCGCATCCAGCGGCGTCCCCGGGCGCACGTAGTAGCTGACGTCGGCAATGGCGACCCACAGGCGCCAGCCGCCGCCGCGTTTCTTCTCGCAGTACACCGCGTCATCGAAGTCGCGGGCATCTTCGCCGTCAATGGTAACCAGCGGCAGCGAGCGTAAATCGACGCGTCCGGCCTTCGCCTCTTCCGGCACCTGTTCTTTGAGACCGGAAACCTGTTTTTCCACCGCCGGCGGCCAGACATAAGGAATTTCATGGGTACGCAGCGCCATATCGACGGCCATGCCGGTGCCCATGTTGTCGCCCAGCACTTCGACGATTTTACCCACCGCTTTGGTGCGGCGGGTTGGTCGCTGGGTCAGCTCGACCACGACCACGTAGCCCATCCGCGCGCCCATTATCTCTTCCGGCGGGATCAGGATATCGAAGCTCAGGCGGCTGTCGTCCGGGACGACAAAGCCGACGCCAGCGTCGGTGAAGTAACGGCCAACTATCTGGCTGGTTTTCGGCACGAGGACGCGGACGATGCGCGCTTCGCGGCGGCCCTTACGGTCCGCGCCCAGCGGCTGAGCCAGCACCTGGTCACCGTGAATACAGGTTTTCATCTGTTCTGACGACAGGTACAGATCGTCTTTGCGCCCTTCAACGCGCAGGAAACCATAGCCATCGCGGTGGCCAATAACGGTTCCTTTGAGGAGATCGAGGCGTTCCGGCAGGGCATAGCACTGGCGGCGGGTGAAGACCAGCTGACCGTCGCGCTCCATCGCGCGCAGGCGGCGGCGCAGCGCTTCGGTTTGCTCTTCGCCCTCGATATTTAACTCGATGGCCAGCTCATCGCGGCTGGCAGGCTTTTCCCGTTTAGTTAAATGTTCGAGGATAAATTCCCGGCTCGGGATAGGGTTCGCGTACTTCTCAGCTTCGCGTTCCTGGAATGGATCTTGTGACATATCGGTTCCTCCGTTGTCATCTCCGGCAGAGTGGCGTCACTCCACCAGCAATAATTTATAAAGCGGTTGATTCTTCTCAACCAAATCAGCCAGCGTATAGTTATCCAGTTCCTTGAGAAAACTCTGCGCGGCTTCAGCTAGTGCCTGTTTCAGACGACAGGCTGGTGTAATGTGGCAAAACTCGCTGCTGCAGTTGACCAGCGATAAGGGTTCAAGGTCACGCACCACGTCACCGACGCGGATCTGTCCTGCTGGTTTGCCGAGGCGAATGCCCCCGTTCTTCCCCCGCACGGCAGTCACGTAGCCCATGCGACTTAACTGATTGATTATTTTAACCATATGATTACGGGAGACGCCATAGACCTCGGTCACTTCCGAGATACTGGTCATTCGTCCTTCCGGCAGCGACGCCATATAAATCAGCGCGCGTAGTCCGTAATCGGTGAAACTCGTTAACTGCACATAAACCTCAGGGAAAAGAAAACAGGGTATGTCGAGCGACATCATTATTATTGATGATAAACCAGCCAGCGCTCAGGCCGCTAATTTATTTGAAATGGGGCGGGCGAACAGCAAAAACAAGGGCGCCCGAACGGCGCCCCTTGAGAGTGATTACGCGTCGAACGGATCGCGCAGAATCATAGTCTCGGTACGGTCTGGACCGGTAGAGATGATATCCACCGGCACGCCGGTCAGCTCTTCAATACGCTGGATGTAGTTCAGGGCTGCCTGCGGCAGGCCGCTGCGCTCTTTCACGCCGAAGGTGGTTTCGGACCAGCCCGGCATGGTTTCGTAGATAGGCTCGATACCTTCCCAGTTATCGGCAGCCAGCGGAGTGGTGGTCACTTCACGGCCATCCGGCATACGGTAGCCAACGCAGATTTTCACTTCTTTCAGGCCGTCGAGGACGTCCAGTTTAGTCAGGCAGAAGCCGGACAGGGAGTTAATCTGCACCGCGCGACGGACTGCGACCGCGTCCAGCCAGCCGGTACGACGACGACGGCCGGTGGTGGCGCCGAATTCGTTACCCTGCTTGCAGAGGAACTCGCCAGTTTCATCAAACAGCTCGGTCGGGAACGGACCTGCACCGACGCGAGTTGAGTACGCTTTAATGATACCGAGAACGTAATCCACATAACGCGGGCCCAGGCCGGAGCCGGTCGCCACGCCACCTGCGGTGGTGTTAGAGGACGTAACGTACGGGTAGGTACCGTGGTCGATATCCAGCAGCGTACCCTGCGCGCCTTCGAACATCACGAAGTCGCCGCGCTGACGCGCCTGATCCAGCAGGTCGGATACGTCCACCACCATGCTGGTCAGGATGTCGGCAATCGCCATCACATCGTCCAGCACTTTCTGGTAGTCAACCGCTTCTGCTTTGTAGAAGTTCACCAGCTGGAAGTTGTGATATTCCATCACTTCTTTCAGTTTATCGGCGAAGGTTGCTTTATCGAACAGATCGCCAACGCGCAGACCGCGACGAGCGACTTTATCTTCGTAAGCCGGGCCAATGCCGCGACCGGTAGTGCCGATCGCTTTCGCGCCACGCGCTTTTTCACGCGCCACGTCCAGCGCCACGTGATAGTCAAGGATAAGCGGGCAGGCTTCAGAGAGCAGCAGACGCTCGCGAACCGGGATACCACGGTCTTCCAGGCCCTTCATCTCTTTCATCAGCGCGGCCGGAGACAGCACGACGCCGTTACCGATGATGCTGGTGACGTTTTCACGCAGAATGCCTGATGGAATAAGATGGAGAACGGTTTTTTCACCGTTGATTACGAGAGTATGGCCGGCGTTGTGACCACCCTGGTAGCGCACAACATATTTAGCCCGTTCAGTCAGGAGATCGACGATCTTCCCTTTACCTTCGTCACCCCATTGGGTGCCCAGTACGACGACGTTGTTACCCATTTTTCAAAATCACCGTTTGCTTAAAAATGGATTCTACCATCGCTTTTTCAGAGTTACAGCACTTTTTGCATCCAAAATAAGGCAAATCCGACCACTTTTTGATCAGCCAATCGATTTCCTCAACATGTAGTAGATCACAATCCCGGCAACCACAAGTCCGCCGCCAAAACGACGCAATAAATTATCCGGTAGCTGGCTCAGGCTGGCGACCATCTTGCGCCAGGCGCGCGGATAAAGCAGCGGGCCAAGCCCTTCAAGTACTAAAACCAGCGCCAGCGCCAGCCAAATGGTGGAGTTCATCGTCAACCCTAATTGAAAAGTATCATTGCCGCCCTCGCGGGCGTCTCGGCCAGCATGGTGAATTCATTCCCTCATTTCACATTGTCCCGTATTTCAGCTTCATTATGAACCGGAAAGGTGAAACAAAATTCACAACTAATTGTATTGCTGGATATTTTTTAAATTGTAACTATGCCATCGCGTACTACAACCCGGTACGTCTACTTAATCAGGAAGATTATGATGAGAGAATTAACCGCATTTGAAATCGAAAATGTGAGCGGCGCAGGCTGGTTACAGGATGGTCTGGCGGCCTTAGGCAGCAAGGTCGGCGCAGCCGCATGGACGATGGGCACCGATGCCCTGAGCATTAACCTGCCACTGCTTGGCACCCTCAATCTGGCCGACCTGGCGCCGGACCTGGGCAAAACCTTAGGCGAAAGCATCGGCTCTTCTATCGGCGGCACCATCGAAAGTACGCTGGCAAGCCTGCCGGTGATCGGCGGCCTGCTGAACAAGCTACTCGGCAACTAATTCCCGCCCTCGCAGCATGAAAAAAGGCGCCTGTTTCAGGCGCCTTTTCGCATTATTACTTCAGGTTTACACCTTCTCCGGCTTATTTACGCACCGAATCCGGTGAACGCATATAGCGGAAGAAATCGCTGTCCGGGCTCAGGACCATCACATCCTGATTGCTCTGGAAGCTCTTCTCATAGGCACGCAGGCTACGGATAAAGGAGTAGAAGCCTGGATCCTGGCTGAACGCGTCGGCAAACAGTTTCGCTGATTCCGCATCACCTTCACCACGCAGGATACGGCCCTGGCGCTCGGCTTCCGCCAGCGTCTTGGTGACTTCATAGTCCGCAGTCGCGCGCAGTTTTTCCGCCTCTTCCTGACCCTGTGAACGGTGGCGACGAGCAACCGCTTCACGCTCCGCGCGCATACGGTTATAAATCGCTTCCGACACTTCTGCCGGCAGGTTGATCTGTTTGATACGTACGTCGACAACTTCGATACCCAGCGCCGCCATACTGTTCGGGTTGATCACCTGCACTTTACCGTTGGTTTCGGCTTCCACACGCTCTGCCGCTTTAGCAATCGCGTCGTCAGCCGCCGGGGTGCTAACCTCATCTTCCGTACCGGCCGAACCCGAGTTCAGCGCATCGCGCACTTCCAGGGTCAGGCGACCACGGGAGTCGGTGACGATATCTTTCACATCCAGACGACCAATTTCAGACCGCAGACGGTCAGAGAATTTACGCTTCAGCAGCACCTCGGCCTGGGAGACGTCGCCGCCGCCGGTTGCCAGGTAGTAACGGCTGAAGTCGCTGATACGCCACTTGATATAGGAGTCGACGATCAGGTCTTTCTTCTCTTTAGTAACGAAACGGTCAGCCTGGTTGTCCATGGTCTGAATACGCGCATCCAGCATCTTCACCGATTCGATAAACGGGATCTTGAAGTGCAGGCCTGGCGCATACACCAGCGGCTTGTTTTCGTCGTCGCGCAGAACTTTACCGAAACGCAGCGTGATACCGCGCTCGCCTTCCTTTACGACAAAGACAGACATGTAGAGCACTACCAGCACGATGACAATGATCGCGATAACAGATTTACGCATCGTTATTCCCCCTGACGCTGGTAGTCGTTACGCTGCGCGTTAGCGCGGCGTTGGTCCATAATGCTACCCCCGGTTGAGCTCGAGGTTGATGAGGTGCTGGCGCTGCTTGAGCTGGATGCTGGCGGCAGGCGCAGCAGATCGCTGGCGTCACTACTATCGCTCTTTGCTGCCGGCGCAGCGGCGCCTTTCAGCATCTGATCCAGCGGCAGAACCATCAGATTGCCGTTTTTGCTGTCATTGACCAGCACTTTACGGGTGTGGCTCAGCACTTTTTCCATGGTTTCGATATACAGACGCTCGCGGGTAATTTCCGGCGCGGCTTTGTATTCCGGCAGGATCTTCGCAAAGCGAGCCACTTCACCCTGGGCTTCCAGAACGGTCTGGGTCTTATAGGCGCGTGCCTCTTCGAGGATACGCTGCGCCTGACCATTCGCCCGCGGCTGGACTTCGTTGGTATACGCTTCCGCTTCACGAATGTACTGCTGCTCGTTCTCACGCGCGGCAATGGCATCGTCAAACGCGGCCTTCACCTCTTCCGGCGGACGCGCCGTCTGGAAGTTGACGTCCAGCAGAGTGATACCCATGTTGTACGGGCGAATCGTCTCTTCCAGCTCACGCTGGGTATCGCTACGGATCACGGTACGACCTTCGGTCAGAATGCGATCCATGGTGTATTTGCCGATCACGCCGCGCAGCGCGCTGTCGGTGGCCTGACGCAGACTGTCGTCCGCGCTGGTCACGCTAAACAGATAGCGCTCCGGATCGGTGACGCGGTACTGCACGTTCATCTCAACGCGCACCACGTTTTCGTCAGAGGTCAGCATGACGCCGGAAGCCGCAAGTTCGCGCACCGACTCCACGTTCACCGCCTGAACGTTATCGATAAAGGTCGGTTTCCAGTTCAGGCCAGGCTCAACCAGATGGCTGAACTTACCAAAACGGGTGACCACGCCGCGCTCGGCCTCTTTAATGGTATAGAAACCGCTGGCCGCCCAGATAATCACTGCCGCCGCGGCAACGATGCCGACAATACGCCCGCCCATCGGTCCGCGAGGCCCCTGCGCGCTATTGCCGCCGCCCAGTCCGCCCTTGCCGCCGCCGAGCCCGCCAAGTTTTTTACTTAACTTGCGGAAGATATCATCCAGATCCGGCGGCCCCTGCTCGCGACCGCCTTTATTGCCATTTCCCTCAGAGTTGCCGCCAGGTTTGCTGCTCCCCCACGGGTCGCGGTCCTGTCCGTTATTACCGGGCTGATTCCACGCCATGTATATGCTCCATATTTGTTTTTGATATCCCCACAGGGGTCAATATCTTCAGGCAAGCTGCAAGGTTAAACCACATAGTCAACAAGCGTTGGCTCTTGCTTACAGAGGCGCCGCCAGTCAACGATCGGCATGCGCACCTGCAGACTCACGCTGCCGTCATCCTCCATCCACTCTTTTTCTATCGCCTGAAGCTGATAGAAACGGCTTCTCAGTCGCCCTTCTTTCGGCGGTAAGCGCAGCGTATGCTGGGCCACTTCACCGGAAAGACGCTCCGTTAATGCCTGAAAAAGCAGTGGTACGCCAACCCCGGTCTGGGCTGAAAGCCAGACCCGAATCGGTTGATTTTCATCGTCGCGATCGATGCGCGGTTCAAAATCGTCAAGCATGTCGATTTTGTTCATCACCAGCAGCGCCGGGATCTCATCGGCCTCAATTTCAGCGAGAACCGTATTTACCGCATCAATGTTTTCCTGCACGCGGACATCCGCCGCGTCAATCACATGCAGCAGCAGCGTCGCCTGACGCGTCTCCTGCAACGTCGCTTTAAACGCGGCTACCAGATCGTGCGGCAGGTGGCGAATAAAGCCGACGGTATCGGCCAGCACCGTTTCGCCGACGTCAGGGACGTCAATGCGGCGCAGCGTCGGGTCCAGGGTGGCGAACAGCTGGTTCGCGGCATAGACCTCGGCGGCAGTGATCTGGTTAAAGAGCGTTGATTTTCCGGCGTTGGTATAGCCCACCAGCGACACGGTAGGAATATCGGCTTTCGCACGCGACCGCCGCCCCTGCTCGCGCTGTTTCTCGACTTTTTCCAGCCGCGACAGGATCTGCATGATACGGTTACGCAATAAACGGCGGTCGGTTTCGAGCTGGGTTTCACCCGGGCCACGCAAACCAATCCCGCCCTTCTGTCTTTCAAGGTGGGTCCAACCGCGGACAAGGCGAGTCGCCATATGGCGCAGCTGCGCCAGCTCGACCTGCAATTTCCCTTCATGGGTGCGCGCGCGCTGGGCGAAAATATCTAAAATAAGACCGGTGCGATCGATAACCCGGCATTCGCACAGGCGTTCCAGGTTACGTTCTTGCGCCGGACTCAGGGCATGATCGAAGAGCACGACCGAAGCGCCGGTCGCTTTAACGGCTTCCGCAATTTCGACTGCCTTACCTTCACCAACAAAATACTTCGGGTGCGGTGCTTTACGGCTACCGGTAATCACCTGCATTGCTTCGACACCGGCGGAAGAGGCCAGAGTTTCAAACTCCTGGAGATCTTCCATATCTTTGTCTTGCGAAAAATAGATGTGTACCAGTACCGCCTGCTCACCGGCGTCATAACGGTCAAACAAGCGTAAACCCCTTATAAAATACCAGCGGGGAACGCAGAAAACCTGGCTCCCCGGCGTGGAAAAACAGCACTGGCCTTATTCGGCGTCGTCGCTGTCTTGTTGCGGCGCAGAAGAACCCTGCGCGCTACCACCGTGGTGATAGTTACTGGAACCGCCGCCAGCATTGTTGCTGTGGTGAGACACCGGGCGAGACGGGACAACAGTAGAAATTGCGTGCTTATAGACCATCTGGCTGACCGTGTTCTTCAACAGGATCACGAACTGATCGAAAGACTCAATTTGCCCTTGCAGCTTGATACCATTCACCAAATAAATAGAAACCGGAACGCGTTCCCGACGCAAAGCGTTCAGGAACGGATCTTGTAAAGATTGCCCCTTAGCCATTCTCTCTTTTCCTTATATGTATGCTTGTTTTGTACTCAGAACCTTACGATTCTCAAAAAAAATTACGCACGATACCGTTTAATTGTACACGTTCAGTTCTGGCTCGCACCAACAACCTGTAATACTTTGTTGAGCGCTTGTTCAGGTTGTTCACTGTCTAACCAGTGCACACCTTCCCAACCGCGCAGCCAGGTGACCTGACGTTTGGCTAACTGTCTCGTGGCGCAAACACCTCGATAAACCATCTCATCATACGGGATCTCGCCATTGAGATATGACCACATCTGGCGGTATCCAACACAACGGATGGAAGGCATGTCCGTATGCAAATCTCCGCGGGCAAAAAGCGCCCGTACTTCTGCTTCAAAACCTGAAGCTAACATCTGATGAAAACGCTGTTCTATGCGTTGATGGAGCAGTTCACGGCTCGCCGGGGCGATGGCGAACTGATGCACCTGATATGGCAGAGCGTCTCCTGACGTTTGCGTCAGTTCCGTTAAAGTTTTACCCGAAATGAAAAAAACTTCCAGTGCCCGGGAAAGCCTTTGCGGATCATTTGGATGAATACGCGCAGCAGCCACGGGATCGATCTCCTGTAATTGCTGATGTAACGCATTCCACCCCTGCTCTGCGGCCTGCTGCTCAATCCGCGCTCTGACCTCTGGGTCAGCCGACGGTAAGGGCGACAATCCTTCCAGCAACGCTTTGAAATACAACATCGTTCCGCCGACTAACAGCGGAATTCGCCCGGCGGCGACTATATCCGCCATCGCCGCCAGCGCATCGCGGCGAAAATCCGCCGCGGAATAGGCCTCCGCAGGATCCAAAATATCCAGCAGCCGATGCGGCGCAGCGCTAAGCTCCGCAGCATCCGGTTTGGCGGTGCCAATATCCATTCCCCGATAAATGAGGGCGGAATCAACGCTAATCAACTCTACTGGCAAAACTTTACGTAAGGCTATCGCCAGCGCGGTTTTGCCGGAGGCCGTCGGGCCCATTAAAAAAATTGCCTTGGGCAGGCTCGCCTCGGTTACATCATTCATCTTTCAGGGCATTCATCGCCGAATGGAGATCTACAGGTTGTAACAGGCCACCCGGCGGCGTTCTCACCAGCTGCGGGCAAAGACGCTCAACGTCCGCCAGCAGCGCAATCGCCTGCGCCATATTCCATGACGTCTGTTCGCTCGTCAGATTACGCGCCATCCATTGGGCGATATTGCCGACGTCGAATGCGTTTTGCTGCGCCAGGTAGCCTATCAGTTCAGGAATCAAGATTTGTAAATTTTGTTGTCTTAAGGGTAAAGGGACCGCGCGCACCGTCACGTGCAGGGCATCGGTATGCACATCGATCCCTAGCTGCGCCAGCGCCGGCTGAGCGGCGGCCAGCGCCTGTTTTTCCCCTTCCGTAACTTTTAACCGCAGCGGGATCAGCAGCGGCTGAGCACATACCGCCTCCGCTCCCGGGGTCAACTGCGCCTGGCGCAGCCAGCGCTCGGCAACGGTCAACGACAGCAGCGCCAGACCACCCTCGCGCTCCAGCAGCGCGCAGTCGCCGCCAACAATCGTCAACACTCTGCCAAAGCTCTGACTGTGACCGGCCAACTCTGCCGCCGCCGGAGGCTGCAACGCTGGCTTTGGCGCCGTTGGCGTGTCGAGCAGTTGACGATAAAGCGCTCCCTGCTGCTTCTGGTAACCCGGCTGCGCATGCGGCCAGCTCGCGCCGCCCGGTTTGCCGCTGGAGGCCGCAGGCTCACGCGATGGCGTGATGCTGAAGCGGGTCGCAGGCTCCCGCGCTTCCGCTGGCCGCGCAAACTGGTTGCCTCCCGCGGCGATGCGGTTCTCCGGCATCGGGCGCGGCGCCGGCGGGTCGTCTTTTTCCGCCAGCGGCGCGTCAAGCTGCTGCTGCAGTACGCTCAGTACGCCCTGGTAGATAAAGTCGTGCACCAGGCGCGACTGATGGAAACGCACCTCATGCTTGGCCGGGTGGACGTTTACATCCACCTGATGGGGATCGATCTCCAGATACAGCACAAACGCCGGTTGCTGATCGGCCCCTAGCTTGTCTTCACAGGCCTGGCGGATAGCATGGTTGATCAGCCGATCGCGCATCATCCGCCCGTTAACGTAGCAATACTGAATTTCCGCCAGCGCCGGGGTGGTATGCAGCGGATCGGCGACCCAGCCGCGCAGGGTCAGATCGCCATGCTGCCACTCGATCGCCAGCGCATGTTCGAGAAAAGCGGCGCCGCAAATTGTCCCCAGCCGGCGCTCGCGCTGGCCATCCTGAGCGACGGCCCGATACTGGCGCATCACCTTGCCGTTATGGCTGAGGTTGATAGTGACGTCGAAGCGCGCCAGCGCAATGCGGCGCACCACCTCGTCAATGTGGCCGAACTCGGTCTTTTCGGTGCGCATAAATTTGCGCCGCGCCGGGGTGTTATAGAACAGATCGAGGACTTCCAGAGTGGTACCGACCGGGTGCGCCGCCGGCTTCACCGTCACCGCCTGATCGCGGCCTTCAGCATACGCCTGCCAGGCTTCCTGCTGCTCCGCCGTGCGCGAAGTCAGCGTTAAGCGCGCTACCGAACTGATACTGGCCAGCGCTTCGCCGCGAAAGCCGAGGCTAATAATGGCCTCCAGATCGTCAAGCGAGGCGATCTTGCTGGTCGCATGACGAGCCAGGGCCAGCGCCAGCTCGTCTTTTTTGATGCCGCTGCCGTTATCGCGGATGCGAATGAGCTTCGCGCCGCCGCGTTCGATATCAATGTCAATCCGCGTAGCGCCCGCATCAAGACTGTTCTCAACCAGCTCTTTCACCACCGACGCGGGCCGCTCCACCACCTCGCCGGCGGCAATCTGGTTGGCGAGCTGCGGCGGCAGAACCTGAATCGGCATCCCCTGCTCCTTAGTTAATCAACATCCCGCCCGGCGCCGCGGCGCTGGCGGTCTGCGCCGCCTCGCCGCGAGGCGCCGACTGCAGCGGATGCTGCATAAAGTAGTTGCGTAAGCCGTTATAAATCGCCTCCGCAATCTGCTCCTGGTAATCATCGCTACCCAGCAGCCGCTCTTCGCCGTTGTTACTGATAAAGCCCGTTTCCACGAGGATCGACGGGATGTCCGGCGAGCGCAGCACTCCAAGGCTAGCATGCTCCGGGCGGCGTTTGTGCAGGTTGCCAATACGCTGCAGCTGGCTCAGCACGTTGGTCGCCACATCGTAGCCGACGCGCTGGGAATGACCAAACTGCAGATCCAGCACCGCCTGGCTCAGGTAGGGGTCGGCCTGGCTGTTTGCCAGCACATCGCCCGCACCGCCGAGCAGTTCAGACTGCTTCTCATGCTGCTCGAGCCAACCGGCCATTTCGCTGTTGGCGCGACGGTTCGAGAGCACCCACACCGAGGCGCCAGTGGCATCGCGGTTTGGCGCGGCGTCAGCATGGATAGAGACGAGGAAATTGGCGTTTTGCTTACGCGCCACGTCAGAGCGGCCCATCACCGAAATAAAGTAATCCCCGTCGCGGGTCAGCACCGGCTTAAACTGCGGATCGGCGTTCAGTAACGCCCGCAGCTTGCGCGCGATAGCGATAGTCACGTTTTTCTCTTTGGTGCCGTTCGGGCCAATCGCGCCAGGATCCTGGCCGCCGTGCCCGGCATCAATGGCGATAATGACTTTATCATCCGCCGACACCGTGCGGGCCGCCGGGCGAGTCACGGTCTGATTGTTGGTCATCGCCGGCTGAGAGGAGGTCATCACCGTCTGCCGTTCATGACCCGACGAGCTGAACGGGTTACGCCCTGACGTCGTCGTCCGGGAAGGCATCACCGGCGGCGGGTCGGCCCGTTTCACCACCACGGGCGGCGGAGGCGGCGGCGGCGGCGCGTCGGCGTTGATGGTAAAGACCACCGTGTAATTCGCCCCGTTCTGTTGCTTCACCGCCCGGGTTTTGCCATCTTCCGTCAGATCCACCAGCAGACGCAGCGTCTGCGTATCCTGCGGCGTGCCGGCGCGAATACTCTTCACCAGGTTGCTGCCGCTAAACTGCAGCGGTAGTCCCTGCAATACGCCGGTCTGCTTGATATCCAGCGCCACCAGACGTTTACCCTGTGGGGTAAAGGAGTACTCCGGCTCACCGACAAAGCTTAGGGTAATACGGGCCTGCTGGTCTCCGTTAGAGACCTGGATATCGGATAAACTCGCCGCAGTGGCGTGAAGACTCGACAGCATCAGCGCAGCGGCAAGCCAGGTGGTTATGCGATACTTCATCCCGTCATCCTTCAGGCTAAAAGGCTAAACGCGCCAGTAAAGATTCACCCCGTGAGGAGATCGCGGTAATACGCGCCTCACGCCCTTGTGCCTGGTAATCAAGGTGAATTTCAACATCCGGGTCAGGCAGGACACCTGCGCCTTGCTGCGGCCATTCCACCAGGCAGATGGCATCGTCGGCAAAATAATCACGGATCCCCATAAATTCGAGTTCCTCAGGATCCGCCAGACGGTAGAGATCGAAGTGATACACCATCAGGTTCTCGAGGGTATAGGGCTCCACCAGGGTATAAGTTGGGCTTTTGACATTGCCGCGGTGACCGAGCGCCTGCAAAAAGCCGCGGCTGAAGGTCGTTTTCCCCGCGCCTAAATCACCATACAGATAAATCACGGTGGCGCCGGTACAGGCCTGCGCGATGCGGTCGCCAAGGGCCAGCGTGGCCTGCTCATCGGGTAAAGGAATCACTCGGTTAATCATGGTCTACGTCAATCACATCCGGGTTAACAACACGCCTGAGCGTGGAAAAGAGATCGGTCGCCAGCATGCCGCGGGTGCCCTCGCGGGCGGCCAGTCGGTCGGCGGCATCGCCATGAGCGACGCACCCGGCACAGGCAGCATCATACGGCGTCAGGTGCTGTCCTAACAACGCGGCGATGATGCCGGTGAGCACATCGCCCATCCCGCCGCTGGCCATCCCGGCATTGCCGGCATCGATAATGCCCATCGCCCCGCTTTCACTGGCCACCACCGTGCCCGCGCCTTTCAGCACAACCACGCCGCCATACCGTTTTACCAGACGCTGCGCAGAAAGTAAGCGATCGCTTTCAATTTCTGCCACGCTGACGTTCAGCAGACGGGCCGCTTCGCCGGGGTGCGGCGTTAGCACGCGATTGTGACGTTTATCGGGATTGAATGCCAGCAGGTTCAGCGCGTCGGCGTCCCAGACCATCGGTTTGTTAAAACTTTCCACCGTGCGCAGGGCGCTGCGCCCCCATTCGCGCTGCCCCAGGCCCGGGCCAATCGCCACCACGTCCGCCCACTCCAGCGCGGCTTTCAGAGTCTGCGGCGTCAGCTCATCTACCATTAATTCCGGCCGCACGGTGACAATGGGCGCCACGTTCTCCGGGTGAGTAAGTACTCGCACCAGTCCCGCGCCGCTGCGTAGGGCCGCTTCACCGCACATACGGATAGCGCCTGCCGTGCCGCGATCGCCGCCGACAATCACCAGTTTACCGTGATCGCCTTTATGGGAGGTGGCCCGCCGCGGCGGCAGCCAGTCGGCGAGGTGGGCGGCGCAAAACCGCGTCAGAGGAGTGCTTTGTCCGGCGAGCCAGCGTTCGAGCCCCAGCGCATGATGGTGGAGTTGCCCGACGACATCCCGCGCCTTGCCGGTCAGCAGCCCCGGCTTGAGGGCGATAAAGGTCAGCGTATGGTCGGCCTGTACCACCGCACCTGGCGTCGCGCCCGTCTGCGCATTCAGGCCGGAAGGGATATCCAGCGCCACCACCGGCGCCGGGTGGTGGTTCGCCTGGTGGATGAGCGCCGCAACGGGATCGCGCGGCGCACTGCGCAGACCGGTGCCGAGCAGGCCATCAATAATCAGTGAGATATCGTCGGGCCATGGGATGGTCGCCGCATGGATCACGCCGCCGGCGTTAAGCCACGCCTCCCGCGCCGCCTGCGCCTCTTCCGGCAGCGGGCTGTCACTCTCCACCGCCAGCAGCGTCACACGCCGCCCCGCGGCCTGTGCCAGACGCGCAACGACATATCCGTCGCCGCCGTTGTTGCCATGTCCGCAGAGGATCAGCCAGTGCGCGCTGGCAGGATAAGCACAGCTGGCCAGCTGGAACGCCGCCTCGCCCGCGCGCTGCATGAGTTCGAACAGCGTCAGCCCCAGGCTGTCCGCCGCCTCTCGTTCGGCCAGGCGCAGCGCCTCCGCAGGCCAAATGTTGTATGGTATACTGTCAGGGTTTTTCGTCATTGTATGGTCCATCATGTCACAGCCCCTCGATCTCGTTCAGTTAGCGCAACAAATCAAACAATGGGGCACAGAGCTTGGGTTCCAGCAGGTGGGGATCGCCGATACCGACCTCAGCGCCAGTGAACCCAAACTGCAGGCATGGCTGGATAAACAATACCACGGCGAAATGGAATGGATGGCCCGTCACGGTATGATGCGCGCCCGTCCCCACGAACTGCTGCCCGGTACGTTACGCGTCATCAGCGTGCGGATGAACTATCTGCCCGCTAACGCCGCCTTTGCCCGCACCCTGAAAGATCCCACGCTGGGTTACGTCAGCCGTTATGCCCTCGGGCGTGATTATCATAAGCTGCTACGTAATCGCCTGAAAAAGCTGGGGGAGAAGATTCAGGAACAGTGTGCTTCGCTCAATTTTAGACCTTTTGTCGATTCCGCGCCTATCCTGGAACGGCCAATCGCAGAAAAAGCGGGCCTTGGCTGGACAGGTAAGCACTCACTAATCTTAAGCCGCGACGCCGGATCGTTCTTTTTCCTCGGCGAACTGCTGATTGATCTGCCCCTGCCGGTCGACAGCCCGGTTGCGGAGGAGTGTGGGCGCTGCGTCGCCTGCATGACCATCTGTCCCACCGGGGCCATCGTTGAGCCCTATACCGTCGACGCCCGGCGCTGCATCTCCTATCTCACCATTGAACTGGAAGGTGCAATCCCCGAGGAGTTCCGTCCACTAATCGGCAACCGTATTTACGGTTGTGATGATTGTCAGCTGATCTGCCCGTGGAACCGTTTCTCACAGCTCACCGATGAAGAGGATTTCAGCCCACGCAAAGCGCTGCATGCCCCGCCGCTGGTGGAGCTGTTCGCCTGGAGCGAAGCGTGGTTTCTGAAGGTGACCGAAGGGTCGGCGATTCGTCGCATTGGCCACCTGCGCTGGCTGCGTAATATCGCCGTCGCGTTGGGCAATGCGCCCTGGGATGAAGCCCATCTTCGCGCCCTGGAGAGCCGCCGGGGCGAGCACCCGCTTCTCGACGAACACATTGAGTGGGCGATTGCCCAGCAACTGAAAAAGCGGAACGCCGACGCCGTTGAAGTACAGCTGCCGAAAAAATTACGTCTGGTCAGAGTGGTAGAGAAAGGCTTGCCGCGCGACGCCTGATTCATTCACAGGCTGTGAATAAAATCTAAAACACATTGCGTTTCAAGGCGCAGACCAAGGTCAAGTGATCGGATTAACATTTTGAAATGAAATTTATTTGTTAAATTTCAATCACATACAAAGATACTATTTACAAAGCGAAGCATTTGCGCCGCCAGTGACGGAACGATAACCTGTGGATAACTCTGTTCACAGTATTTCTGAGGACCAAACGAAAATCATCCCCGGCGCTGGATTGCACTGTGGATAAATAAGAGATGGAAGAAAATTTGGAGCGGGAAACGAGACTCGAACTCGCGACCCCGACCTTGGCAAGGTCGTGCTCTACCAACTGAGCTATTCCCGCTTAATCATCGTCATTCAAGCTACCGTCTAGCAACCTGAAAACTGCGACTGGTGTGGTGTGTCTTTCAAATTTTGGAGCGGGAAACGAGACTCGAACTCGCGACCCCGACCTTGGCAAGGTCGTGCTCTACCAACTGAGCTATTCCCG